>Ga0222424_100024_pt1 | contig 523779 bp, 497 predicted proteins | sample 2B2ome_FD_182468 | JGI IMG/M metagenome (GOLD analysis project Ga0222424, IMG submission 182468) | Enriched microbial communities from leaf-cutter ant dump, University of Wisconsin, Madison, United States - 2B200A (version 2) | ecosystem: Environmental > Terrestrial > Nest > Insects nest > Nest...
GCCAGGTCGCCAACCGGGTCATCTTCATGGACCAGGGCCAGATCGTCGAGCAGAATTCGCCGGCCGAGTTCTTCGACAACCCACAGCATGAGCGCACCAAGCTCTTCCTCAGCCAGATCCTGCACTAGGATCGGCAGCGAGACAGGAAAGGCGGGCTTCGGGCCCGCCTTTTGCTTGGAGTGAGTGGTACGCCGTGCGGCTTGGATCCTCGGGTCGAACCCGAGAACCTTTCTTCCTTCGTCATCCTCGGGCCCGCCCCGAGGATCCACGCGACAGACACTTCCGTACCGGCATCACCCCTTCATCCGCATCTCCGCCCGCAGCTTCAGCGGGCTCGTGCCGAAATGGTTGCGGAAGGCGCGGGAAAAGGCGGAGAGGCTGTCGAAGCCGCTGCGCAGCGCGACCTCCTGCATCGACAGCGGCGTGTCGCGTACGAGGCGCTGCGCGGCCGTCAGCCGCAGGCGCAGGTAATATTTCCCCGGCCCGGTGCCGAGCCCGCCCGCAAACAGCGTCTCCAGCTTTCGCGTCGAGAAGCCGAGCCGCCGCGCCAGCGCCGCGATGGTCAGCGGCCGGTCGATGGTGCGCTCCATCAGCCGGATGGCGGCGGCGAGGTCCGGCTGGTGTTCCGCAAGCCGGCCGAGCGAAACGAGCGGCTGGGCGTCCGTCGCCGCATGGGTCACGTCATAGACGAAGACGCTCGCCACATCGAGCGCCACGGCCGAGCCGAAGCGCTCGCGCACCAGATGCAGCATCATGTCGAAGGTCGGCGATGCGCCGCCGGAGGTCCAGAGCGGCCCGTCGGTGACGAAGCGGTCCGCCCGTACGTTGAGAGCCGGAAAGGCGGCGGCGAAGTCCTCCAGTTCCTCCCAGTGCGCCGTTGCGTTGCGCCCGTCGAGAAGACCCGACCGCGCCAGCAGCCAGCAACCCGATTCGATGCCCGCGACGATGCCGAACCGGCGCGTCGCTTTCTTGAGCCGACTAATGAAACTGCGGTTCGCGTGGCGATCCTGGTTGAAGCCGGCGATGACGAGCAGCGCATCGCCGCTCATGTCGCCGTCGAAGCTGCCGTCGACGCGGATTTCCACACCGCAGGTCAGCACCACCGGCTTGCCGCTTGGCGACAGGATCGTCCAGCGGAACACCGGCTCGGGCATCACGCGATTGGCCGCACGCATGGGATCGAGCACGGAGGCGAGCGACATGATCGAGGACTCCGGCAAAAGAAGAATGGTGACGTCGAGCGGCCCGTGCCGCGGCGCTTGCCTGACCATGTGGAAATTGTCAAAAAAGCTGCGCCTTATGTCAATCGGGAAAAATGCGTTCAGGCATGATCGGCCTCACAGGAGATCTGGAGATGCAGCCGGATTGCGGCGAAAGCCCCTGTACCCCGAACACCCTGATCCGCAAACTTACCGGAACGGGTTGGCGAGCTGAAAGGCGGACCAGCTCGTTTTTTTTGACCCTCCGCGCAAAAACCACCTGCGCGTGCGGCGGAATGGAACCGAATCCACTCCCGGGGCGTTCTCGCGCCAAACAAGCAGGAAAGGTTATCCCATGTTGAAGCTGAAGTCCGGCCTTGCCGCAGGCGCCCTGTCGGTCGCCCTCGCCCTCACCTCCATCGTGCCTGCCGAAGCGGTCACTTTTGCCCAGGTCCCCGTGCCGTCGGCTTCCTCCGTGGAAAAGGTGCAGTATCGCTATGACCGCCGCGCCGAGCGCCGCTGGCATGGCCATCGCGGCTATCGTCACTATCGCCCCGGCTACCGCCGCCATTCGGATGGTTGGTGGTATCCGCTCGCTGCCTTCGGCCTTGGCGCCGCCATCGGCGGCGCGATCGCCAACCAGCCGCGCGCCAGCGGCAGTGCCCATGTGAACTGGTGCGTCAACCGCTACCGCTCGTACCGGGCCTACGACAACACGTTCCAGCCGAACAACGGCCCGCGCAGGCAGTGCATCTCGCCCTATTCGCGCTGAAGGCCCTGAAATGCGAAAAGCCCGGCGGAAATGCCGGGCTTTTCGTTTGAATGCCGTTCTCAAACGAGGCGGCTCTGTTCCAGTGCCGCTTCCACGAAGCTGGCGAAGAGCGGATGCGGGTCGAGCGGGCGGCTCTTCAGTTCCGGATGGTATTGCACGCCGATGAACCACGGATGATCCGGATATTCGACCGTTTCCGGCAGCAGCCCGTCCGGCGACATGCCGGAGAAGACGAGGCCGCAGCTTTCCAGCTTCTGCTTGTAATCGACATTGACCTCATAGCGGTGGCGGTGGCGCTCGGAAATGTCCGTCGAGCCGTAGATGTCGGCTATCTTCGTGCCGCCCTTGAGCGAGGCTCGGTAGGCGCCGAGACGCATCGTGCCGCCGAGGTCGCCCGAGGCCGAGCGCTTCTCCAGGTCGTTGCCCTTCACCCATTCGGTCATCAGGCCGACGACCGGCTCGGCCGTCTTGCCGAATTCGGTGGAGGAAGCCTTCTCGATGCCGGCGAGGTTGCGCGCCGCCTCGACCACGGCCATCTGCATGCCGAAGCAGATGCCGAAATAGGGCACCTTGCGCTCCCGGGCGAAACGCGCCGCGTTGATTTTCCCCTCGGAACCGCGCTCACCGAAACCGCCGGGAACGAGGATGCCGTGTACCTTTTCCAGATACGGTGCCGGGTCCTCCTTCTCGAAGACCTCCGACTCGATCCACTCGAGCTTGACCTTGACGTGGTTGGCGATGCCGCCGTGGTACAGCGCCTCGATCAGCGACTTGTAGGCGTCCTTGAGGCCGGTGTACTTGCCGACGATGGCAATCGTTACCTCGCCTTCCGGCGTCTTGATGCGGTCGGAAACGTTCTGCCATGCCTCCAGGCGCGGCTTAGGCGCAGGCTCGATGCCGAAGGCGGCCAGGACCTCGTCGTCGAGGCCTTCCTTGTGATAGGCGAGCGGCACATCATAGATCGACGCCACGTCGAGCGCCTGGATGACGGCCGTCGGGCGCACGTTGCAGAACAGCGAGAGCTTCTTGCGCTCGGCTTCCGGGATCTCGCGGTCGGCACGCACCAGCAGGATGTCCGGGTGGATGCCCATGGCCTGCAGCTCTTTCACGGAATGCTGCGTCGGCTTGGTCTTCAACTCGCCGGCGGCCGGGATATAGGGCATCAGCGTCAGGTGGACATAGACGGCCGTGCCGCGCGGCAGGTCGTTGCCGAGCTGGCGGATCGCCTCCATGAAGGGCATGGCCTCGATGTCGCCCACCGTGCCGCCGATCTCGCAGAGCACGAAGTCGTAGTCGTCGTTGCCTTCGGTGACGAAGTTCTTGATCTCGTTGGTGACGTGCGGGATGACCTGCACGGTCGCGCCGAGATAGTCGCCGCGGCGTTCCTTGTCGATGATGTTCTTGTAGATGCGGCCGGTGGTGATGTTGTCGGTCTTGGTGGCCGAGCGGCCGGTGAAGCGCTCGTAGTGGCCGAGGTCGAGGTCGGTTTCCGCGCCGTCGTCGGTGACGAAGACCTCGCCGTGCTGCGTCGGGCTCATCGTGCCCGGATCGACATTGAGATAGGGGTCCAGCTTCCGAAGGCGCACGCGGTAACCGCGGGCCTGAAGGAGAGCTCCGAGTGCAGCGGCCGCGATGCCTTTTCCAAGGGAAGAAACCACGCCGCCAGTGATGAATACATATCGCGCCATGGGAGTCACCGGATACCTTTTCAAAATCGATTCCGCTACCGAAAAATCACCTTGGGCGTGATTTCGGAAGTCGCAATCGGCGTTTTACACAGAAGAAGGCCGGTTGGCTTGGCGCCAACCGGCCGGTTTGTTTTTGCTTTTGCGGCTTACTGGCCGCTCGGGACGCCGGCGTTGCCGCCCTGGCCGGTCGCGGCGCCCGTGCCCGTCGTCGGAGTCGACGAATTGCCCGCGCCGGTGGCTGCGCCGCCTTCGCTCGGAACGGTTTGCGTGCCGGTCGTCGCGGGGGTCTGGTTCGTGTTGTTCTGGGTGCCCTGGTTCTGCTGGGCACCGCCGAGCGCGTCGAGAACGCCGCCCGTGCCGGTCGTGCCCGGAATGCGGTCGAGAATGTCCGTCGGCTGCGTCTCGTAGCGCGCGAGGATGCCCATGCCGAGCGCCAGAACGAAGAACAGAGTCGCAAGGATCGCGGTCGTGCGCGTCAGCGCATTGGCCGTGCCGCGGGCGGACATGAAACCGGAGCCGCCGCCGATGCCGAGGCCGCCGCCTTCCGAGCGCTGGATCAGCACGACGCCGATCAGCGCGACGACGACCATGAGATAGATGACGAGCAAGATGGTCTGCATGTTTTCCAAGATCCCGGCCAGACGGCCAAATTTCAGGTTTGCGGCTCAATATACCAAGCCGCGCGGCATTCCAAGCCCTTCCCGTCGTTCCGCCCGCCCTTTTGCGGGCCGGCGGACGGGCCTCAGGCCGTCAGCGCTTCATATGCGCGGTAGATGGCAAGGAAGTCGTCCGATTTCAAGCTCGCCCCGCCGATCAGCGCGCCGTCGACATTGGCGACGCCCATCAGTTCCTTCGCATTGCCCGGCTTGACCGAGCCGCCATAGAGAATGCGCATCTTTGCGCCCTCGCCGGCAAAACGCGCGGTCAGTTCGGCGCGCATGAAGGCATGGGCTTCCTCCACGTCCGCCGCCGTCGGCGTCAGGCCCGTGCCGATGGCCCAGACCGGCTCATAGGCGATGACGGTGTTCTCAGCGGTCGCGCCGTCCGGCACGGAGGCGGCGAGCTGCGCCTTGAGCACGTCCAGCGTCTTGCCGGCCTTGCGCTCGTCGCCGGTCTCGCCGATGCAGACGATGGCGACGAGTTCGTTCTGGTGGGCGATCCCGGCCTTGGCGCGCACCAGCGCGTCGCTTTCCTCATGGTCCGTGCGGCGCTCGGAATGGCCGACGATGACATGGGTGCCGAAGCAGTCGGCGATCATCTCGGCCGAGATGTCGCCGGTATGCGCGCCGGAGGCCTTTTCATGGCAATCCTGCGCACCGATCTTGAGCGGGCTGTCGTCGCAAAGCGCGGTCGCGACATAGAGCAGGGTCGCCGGCGGGCAGATCAGCGTTTCCACCTTCTGCGAGAGCGGGCCCTTCACGCCTTCGGCCATCGCCTTGATCTGGTCGAGCGATGCGCGCGTGCCGTTCATCTTCCAGTTTCCGGCGACGAGCGGTGTAACGTCCGGTGTCATGGGCATCCCCTCCAAAAAATCGTTGGCATGGGGCGTAGCAAATCGGGGCCGTCAAGAAAAGGTGCGTTCTGCCGCGCGCGGGCTTGAATATTCCGCGTTCGTGAAACGTAATGGAGCAAGGCCGAAAATCGATCGATGCAGGATGGACGGGGCGCATGCTTCCCTCACGACGCCGCATAGCCGTCGCCATGGCCGCGCTCTTGCTTGCCGTCAGTGCGGCGGCACAGGACGGCCAGGCGCAGACGCGCGGCCTGATGCCGATAAAATCCCCCGTCGCCCGGGTGACGGCCGAGGAGACGCTGGCGTCGCGCGAAGTCGGCGCAAGGCGCGTCGCGCTCGTCGTCGGCATGTCCGCCTATACGTCCATCTCCCCGCTGCGCAACACCGAGGCCGATGCCCGCGCGGTGGGCGCCATGCTCGAAAAGCTCGGCTTCACGGTCGATCTTGCGATCGACGTGCCGCTCGCGCAGATGAAGGAGACGATATCCGCCTTCTCGCGCAAGTCCGAAACGGCGGATATCGCCATGGTCTACTATGCCGGCCACGGCGTCGAGGCGGCCGGCGAGAACTACCTCATTCCCGTCGACATCCATGTCGACGATCCGGGCAAGATACCCGAACAGGCAGTCAGCCTGCGCTCCGTGCTCGGCAGCGTCGCCAAAGCCCGCAAGCTGCGCATCGTCATTCTCGATTCCTGCCGCAACAACCCCTTCCCCGCCTCCTACGACCTTGCCGCGACGGCCGGCATGGCCGGCGCCTCGACGACAGGCGACGGACTGGCCGCGCCCGACCCCGCGCAGGGCATGCTCGTCGTCTATGCGGCGGAAGGCGGCAAGGTGGCGCTGGACGGCGAAGGCGAGCATAGCCCCTTCACCAGCGCGCTCCTCGAAAGCCTGCCACGCCCCAATGTCGAGATCGGCCTCGTCTTCCGGCAGCTCCGCGACCGTGTCATGGCGCTGACGGCCAACCGCCAGCAGCCGCATTTCTACGGCTCGCTCTCGGGCGCGCCCTTCTTTCTCGCCGGCGAGGATGCGAAGGTCGCCGATATCGCCGACAAGGCCGGCCAGTGGCAGGCGCTGAAACCCGATCAGGCGGTGCAACTCGCCAGCCTTGCCAAGGAAGGCAACACCCGCGCGATGATCGGCCTCGGCTATATGGCGCTCTCGCCGGATTCGGCGAAGTTCCAGCCATCCGAAGCCTTCAGGCTTTTCAGCAAGGCGGCGGAGGCCGGCGATGCGGAGGCCATGTTCGAACTCGGCAAGCTTCATGAAAAGGGCATCGGCACGCCGCAGAACGTACCCGAGGCGCTGAAACTCTACCGCAGATCCGCCGATCTCGGCTTTGCCGATGCCATCAACGATCTCGGCTTTCTCTATTACCAGGGCACGGAAGGCCTGCCGCGCGATCCGAAGAAGGCGGTCGAGCTTTTCATCAGGGCGGCGGACCTGCGCCATCCGCAGGCCATGTTCAACGTCGCCGCTCTGATCGACGACGGCATCATTCCCGGGAAGACGCCGGAGGATGCCGCCGCCTATCTCTATCAGGCGCTGCGCGCGGGGGTCGAGGACGTGCTGGCGCAGCTCACCAACCGCCCAACCATGTTCAAGCCGGAAACCCGGCGCGCCCTGCAGGCCGAACTCCAGCGCAACAGGTTCTATACCGGCGCGATAGACGGCGATCTCGGCGCAGGCACCCAGCGCAGCATGCGCATGGCCTTCGGCCAGTCACAGTAGCGGGAGGCGGAAGGACGATGAAAAGGCCTGAAATGGTGCGTGCGTTCGGACTGGCCCTGCTTGCGACGGCGCTCTCCCACGGAACGATACCCGAGGCCTCTGCGCAGGTGGCTCCCGCCCCAGGCGGCGGCACGGTGACGGGAACCGCCATCGGCTCGAGCCGCGACCTTATGGATACGCCCACGCCGACCGACTACCTCACCCATTCCATCGTCAAGAACATCAACGCCGCCAGCGCCGAATGCGCGGCCTACGATCCGGTCTATCGTATCGATTGCCTCCGCCAGCGCCTTCTCGACATCGCCCAGCGCATCCCGAAGGGCAAGGCCTATGACGAGGCCCGGCAGATCGTCCAGCGTGCCGCCGGCCGGCTCGGCCGCATCCAGGCCGCCAATCTCGACGCAAAGGCCCCGCGCATCCGCTCGCGCGGCAATGCGCGCATGAAGGAGACGAAGACCTACACGGCCGTCCGCAAGCGCAATCTCGAAAAAGCGATGGAAGACGCCCGGCAGGTCATCGAGGAGGCTGAGACACAGCTCCTGCGCGCCTCGGAAAATTCGGAGAAGCGCGCCGGCCACTACCGCGACATCGCCGCCGCCGTCGGCTCGACCAAGGTCCTGCTGCGCTCGATCTGAGCGGGAGCGCTTACTGCGCGAAGATCCAGTTCAACGTCTCGCGCCAGTCGGTCATGCGCACCGGCGTGCCGTGGCCGCCGGTCTGGAACAGCACGAAGCGCGTCGGAATGCCGGCCTTCAGCAGTTTGCGGAAGACGGCGATCTGGTCGTTGGCCGCATAGACGCTGTCGCTGTCGCCGTGGGTGAAGAAGACCGGCAGCTTCGCCTTGAAGGCCGGGGTCTTCGCATAGTCGCCATCCGCCGCCCCGCCCATCAGCACCATGCCGGAAAGGCTCCTGACCGCCGTCGCATCGCGCACGACGCGCGCGCAGATGAAGCTGCCCATCGAGGCGCAGGCGAGGATGACGGGCCTGTCCGGCGAAAGCGCCTTGGCGCGCAGGATCAGGCCGGAGACGCGCGCCGCGCCCGCATCGTCGAAGGACGGCACGCTCGGCGCGTAATAGACACCGCCGTTCTGCACGGCGAGATTCTTGATGCGGTTGAAGTTGCCGCCGAAATTCCAGTCGTTGTTGCCGAGCCGCCGGTCGCCGCCGCGGCCGTGAATGAAGATGACGGTGAAGGACGCGCCCTCGCCCTTGCCGGTCATCGCTACGTCGATCGGCCCGGCGGGGGTATCCACCGTCAGGTTCTGCTGCGCCTTCTTCACCGCCGTCGAGACGTAGGCGGATTTGGTCCGCCGCTCGGGGACCTGGTCGCGGCCGTTGATATCGCGCATCTCCTGGTAATCGACGACGCGGAGCGCGCCGTTGTCCGTCGTCTCGACCACGGCGGGATAGCCGAAGAGCTCGTCCTTCCAGGGCTTGAGCGTCAGAGCGGCGGCGCTGTCGGCCGTAAAACCGGCGAAGAGCGCGGCCAGAATCAGCTGGCGGAGAGAATGAACTGTGGACTGGCGCATGAAGTGAGGCTCCCCTAGGCTGGCGATACTTGCCATCCGTCCGCGCGCAAAGCAATCCTCGCCCGGCGGTTGGCGCGTGCGGACATCGCGAAAACCCACGGAATCTGGCAGAGTCGCCAGTGATTCGCTGACGACCTCATCCTTGCCGGCCCCGATCCCCATGGATCGGCGGGAAGAACCGGCAAACGGAACAAACTCTGAACGGCCCATGCAAGACGACAATAACGACCTTTTCGCCAACATGCCTTCCGAGCCCGCCCGGCAGCCCGCCGCGGCGGAGGAGAAGCCCGCGCCCGCTCCGGTCCCTGCCCGCGAGAGCGCGCCGGCGCCCGCCGCCCCGGCCGAAGGCTCCGGCGGCTACGACGCCTCGGCCATCCGCGTGCTGGAGGGCCTCGAGCCCGTGCGCATGCGCCCCGGCATGTATATCGGCGGAACGGACGAAAAGGCGCTGCACCATCTCTTCGCGGAAGTCATCGACAACTCGATGGACGAGGCCGTCGCCGGCCATGCCAATTTCATCGAGGTCAATCTCGATGCGGACGGCTGCCTGACCGTCACCGACAACGGCCGCGGCATTCCGGTCGAGAACCATCCGCAGATGCCCGGCAAGTCGACGCTGGAAGTCATCCTCACCGTGCTCCATGCCGGCGGCAAGTTCGACGGCAAGGCCTACGAGACCTCGGGCGGCCTGCACGGCGTCGGCGTCTCGGTCGTCAATGCGCTGTCCGACCTCCTCGAGGTCGAGGTCGCGCGCAACCGCAAGCTCTACCGCCAGCGCTTCTCGCGCGGCAAGCCGCTCGGGCCGCTGGAAGACCTCGGTGACGTGCACAACCGCCGCGGCACGCGTGTGCGCTTCCATCCCGACCCGGAAATCTTCGGCGCGCATGCCCGTTTCGATCCCGGCCGCGTCTTCCGCATGGCCCGCTCCAAGGCCTATCTCTTCGGTGGCGTGGAAATCCGCTGGAGCTGCGATCCCTCGCTGCTGCCGGAAGGCTCGGACACGCCGGAAAAGGCCGTCTTCCACTTCCCCGGCGGCCTCAAGGACTATCTGCAGGCGACGCTCGGCAAGGAGCATACCGTCACCCGCGAGATCTTCGCCGGCAAGAGCGAGAAGTCGGGCGGCCATGGTTCGCTGGAATGGGCCGTCACCTGGTACGGCGGCGATTCGCTGATCCATTCCTACTGCAACACGATCCCGACGGCCGACGGCGGCACGCATGAGGCGGGCCTCAGAATCGCGCTCACCAAGGGCCTGAAGAACTACGCCGAACTGACGCAGAACAAGCGCGCCGCCGCCATCACCACCGACGATGTGATGATCTCGGCGGTCGGCATGCTCTCCGTCTTCATCCGTGAGCCGGAATTCGTCGGCCAGACCAAGGACAAGCTCGCCACCGTGGAGGCCCAGCGCATCGTCGAGAACGCGCTGCGCGACCCCTTCGACCATTACCTTGCCGACAACCCCGCCGAAGCCGCCAAGCTGCTCGAATGGGTGATCGAGCGGGCGGAAGAGCGCATGCGCCGCCGCAAGGAAAAGGAAGTGAGCCGCAAGACGGCCGTGCGCAAGCTGCGCCTTCCCGGCAAGCTCGCCGACTGCTCGCAGAACTCGGCCGAGGGCGCCGAACTCTTCATCGTCGAGGGCGATTCGGCCGGCGGCTCGGCCAAGCAGGCGCGCAACCGCGCCAACCAGGCCATCCTTCCGCTCCGCGGCAAGATTCTCAACGTCGCCAGCGCCGGGCGGGAAAAGCTCGGCGCCAACCAGCAGATTTCCGATCTGGTGCAGGCGCTCGGCTGCGGCACGCGCTCGAAATACCGCGACGAGGACCTGCGCTACGAGCGCGTCATCGTCATGACCGACGCCGACGTCGATGGCGCGCATATCGCCTCGCTGCTCATCACCTTCTTCTACCAGGAGATGCCGGACCTCATCCGCGGCGGGCACCTCTACCTCGCCGTTCCGCCGCTTTACCGCATCAGCCAGGGCGGCAAGACGCTCTATGCGCGCGACGACGCGCACCGCGAGGAGCTGATGCGCACCGAGTTCAACGGCCGCGGCAAGGTGGAGATCGGCCGCTTCAAGGGCCTCGGCGAGATGCTGCCGGCGCAGCTCAAGGAAACGACGATGGACCCGTCCAAGCGCACGCTGCTCAAGGTGGCGATCGACGACGTCGATTTCGAAGGCACGCGCACGGCGGTCGACGACCTGATGGGCACCAAGCCGGAAGCGCGCTTCCGTTTCATCCAGGAGCGCGCCGTCTTCGCCGACAACCTCGATATCTGAGGCATTGCCGTCATATTTTCGCGGCAATGCCGGCCTCTAACCGGGACCATCCAACGCCGAAAGGACGGCCATGAAAGCTGCGCTCATCGTCATGACGATCATGGGCTGCGACGACAGCGCGACCCAGTGCCACTATATAGATACGGTCGACCGGAGCTGGCAGACCGTGGCGCTCTGCGACGCGCAGGCCGAGACCTATATCAACCGGCATCAGGACAAGAACTATCCCGTCATCGTCGCCGTCTGCGAAACCTCCGGCGACCGCATGACGGCCGAGGTGGCCGAACCCGCGCCCGATCCGAATCCCGCCGAGACGGCAAAAAACACAGGATCCCCCGCGCCCGTCCAGACCGAGGAAGCACGCCAGGGCCTTGCCGCCCGCACGCTCGCCTTCGTTAAAAAGGCCATCCCCGACGCCGCCTCCCTGAAGGCCGCCGTCACCACGCCGGTTCGCTATGCCGAAGACGGCTATTCCTGGGTCGTGAAGCGCTTCGCCGATTGATCGGCAGCAGGTTGCCTACGCCGCTTCCCGCGTCGCGATGAGCGCGTAGCTTCGCGCCGTCTGGCGCTGCTCGGCGATGGCAAGCCGCTCGACCAGTTCCAGCATGGACTGGCAGGAGGCGTTGCCCGTGGCGCGGGCGCGGGCCAGCAGCCGTTCGCAGACCGAGAGCAGGCCGTCGCCGCCCTTCGCCTCGCTGCGCCAGAGCATCGTCGCCTCGGCGAAGAGCGCGCTGATATCGCGGCCGAGGCCGGCCGTTTCATAAAGCGCGCGCACCGCTGCCTCGCGGCCGTCGGAAAGGATCGAGCGGACGCGCCGTTCCGCCTGCCCCGAAAGATTGGTGATGGCCGCCGCGAAGAACTCGACGCGGCCGGTGCACAGCGCATGCATGAGGAAAACCGGCGTCAACCGGCCGGCAATGCGCAGATGCTCGACGAGCGCCGGCATTTCGCCCGCCCCCACTTCGGCGGCCATGCCGATCGTCGCGACGTCGCAGGCCTCCCGCGTGATGCGCTCCACCCGGCTCGTGCCGACCGCGGCCTGGATCAGCCCGAAGCCGGCAAGCGCCGAGCCGATCTTCTCGACCAGCGCATGACGGGCATCGCTCGGCAGGTCCGCCCTGTCGAGCAGGAGCGCGCGGATTTCCGCATCGTGTCCGAGCCGGTCGGCGATGCGCGCCAAGCTGCGGCGGGAGATCGCCGCACCCTCGTTTTCGAGAAGCGCCAGTATGTCCGGCGCCGCGCCGACTTCGGCAAGCGCCGCCGAGACCGGACGCGAGACGAAGGCGCGGTGCGCGATCAGCATGCGCGTCATGTCGCTGCCCTTGGCCGCAAGATCGACCAGATCGGTATCCGTCAGAACGGGCGAACACAGAATGATATGCGCGGCGATTTCCGGCTGGTCTTCCGCCAGCGGCAGAACGACGGCGCGCGGCGCGTCCTCGCTCTCGGCAAGGGCCTCCGCCAGCGCAAGCCGCACCTTCGGCGCGGGATCGTCGAGCAGGAAGATCATCGCCATCTCCGCCGCATGCCGGTCGTCCGGCGCGATGCGCGAGCGGCTGTAGGCCCGCGCCAGCACGCTGGCGGCCTTCGCCCTGTCGGCTGCCCGCGCGGTCTCGACCCAACGGAGAAATGCATGAACGATCAATGGACGCCCCAAACGCCTGTAAACGCTACGGGGACCAAGCTATCGCCAAAGTGTTTAAGATTGGTTCACCATATCCATTAACCGGATGGTGACGCGATGAATTTTGCCCGACGGTGGATCCTCGGGTCGAGCCCGAGGATCCGCCCTCACCCGGCCTTCGGCCGCGTCATGGCGAAGACATCCGCCCCGCCGTCGCAATAGTCCATGTAGCCCATCCGCCCGAGCGGCCGGGCGACGGCCATGTCGATCATGCCGTCTTTCAGGATTTCCCGGTTTATATGGATGCCGACGACCTCACCGAACACCACCCAATTGTCCGATTCGCGCCCGTCGAGGCCGAGCGGCCGCAGGATCTGCGTCGCGCGGCATTCGAGCGCCGCATGGGCCTCGCCGACATAGGGCGCGTTGACGAGCCGGCCAGCCACCGGCGTCAGTTTCGCGATATCGAACTCGTTCACGCCGTATGGCACGGCGACCGAGCTCGCATTCATCTCCTCGGCGAGATGCCGGCTGGCCAGCGAGCAGGTGAAGACGCCGGTCGCCTCGATATTCGTCACGCTGTCCTTGTGGCCGCTGGAGGAGAACATGACGAGCTTCGGCCTGTCGCTTACCGCGTTGAAGAACGAATAGGGCGACAGGTTGAGCCGCCCATCCGCCGCCTTCGTGCCGATCCAGCCGATCGGGCGCGGCGCGACGATCGCCTTGAAGGGATCGTGCTTCAGGCCGTGGGCGTTCGCCCCGGTCTCGTAGAACAGCGCGTCAGGCTTCATCGCCGACCCATGTGACGATTTCGGCAAGCTCCGGCCGCGGCCGCTCGGTCGGCGGAACGGTGGGCGTGCCGATATGGATGAAGCCGGCGACCTTCTCGCCCGGCTCGACGCCGAGGATGGGATAGGCGCGCTCGTCGAAGGCATACCATTCCGTCAGCCAGTTCGAGGCGAAGCCATGCGCATTCGCCGCCATCACCAGGTTGAGGCAGACGGCGCCGGCCGACATGACCTGCTCCCATTCCGGAATCTTGAAATGCGGCGCCGCGCGGCTGACGACGGCGATCACCACCGGCGCGCGGGTGAGCCGCGTGTTTTCCACCTTCACCATTTCCTCCGAAAGTTCCGGCTTGTCGGAAAGCACGATCCTGGCCAGCGCCTCGCTGATCTGCCGGCGCTCCTCGCCGCGATAGACGATGAAGCGCCAGGGCGCGAGCTTGCCGTGGTCCGGCACGCGCGAGGCGAGCTTCAGCATCTCCTCCACCTCGCTTTTCGAGGGGCCGGGCGCGCTCATCTGGAAGGCGGGGATCGACCGGCGGGTCGAAAGATAATCGATCAGCTTTATTTCGGTTTTCATTGCGGGGGAGTTCCAATATCGTGCCGCCGGCGCGGCCTTGAAAATGCCATTTGCCGGGCCTTCAAGTGGAGCCTTACAGTCAGGAAGTCAACCGTTCCCATGCGCATGCGAATCCATCCCGCCGCCGCCGCAGGCCTCGTCGCCACGAGCCTTGCCGCCTCTTTCGTGCCGGTGCGCGCGCAGGATTCGCTCGAGAGCTTTTCGCAGATCACGACGCCGCAGAAGGGCAGCAAGGTCATGTCCTTCAATCCCATCGTCACCGGCGAGGCGACGCCGACGAACCTGCGCGACGTCACCTGCGAGGCGCTGCTGACCAAGGACGGCCAGCCGATGCAGCATGGCCTGACCTGGCGCGTCTTCTCCCCGATTCCGGCCGCCGACGGCAAGCTGCCGCTGCTCGCCACCTCCGAGGGCGGCACCGCCGCCTTCCATCTCGTTCCCGGCGAATATTTCGTCAATGTCGCCTTCGGCCGGGCGGGCGCGACGAAGAAGCTGGTTGTGCCCGAACAGGGCTCCGTCGACAAGCAGGTCATGGTGCTCGATGCCGGCGGCATCATGCTGAATGCCGTTTCCGGCACGGATGTACGCATTCCGCCGAAGGAACTGAGCTTTGCGATCTATTCCGCCGAAGTGCGCGAGGATGGCGAGCGCAACCTCGTGATGGACGACGTGAAGCCGAATTCCGTCGTGCGGCTCAATGCCGGCACCTACCATGTCGTTTCCGACTACGGCGACGTCAACGCCGTCATCCGCGCGGATATCCAGGTGGAAGCCGGCAAGCTGACACGCGCCACCATCCAGCACCGAGCCGCCAAGCTGACGCTGAAGCTCGTCTCCGAGCCCGGCGGCGAGGCCATCGCGGATACCGCCTGGTCGATCCTCACCTCATCGGGCGACACGGTCTCCGAAAGCGTCGGCGCGTTCCCGACGCTCGTTCTGGCGGAAGGCAGCTACATCGCCGTCGCCCGCAACAAGAACAGGATCTACCAGCGCGATTTCCAGGTGAAAGCCGGCGTGAACACCGATGTCGAGGTGCTGCTCGACGAGAAGGCGAACGACCAGAAGGCCGCCGCCGAGGACGTGGTGGACTGAGCGCCGGCCAACGATCCCGAACGAAACCGGCCCCGGAACGCTGAACCGCTCCGGGGCCGAATTGTATCAGGCCTTGCCGAGCTTGCGCTTCAGGTCCGGCGGCATCGCTTCCAGCGACAGGGCTTCGATCGCCTCGTCGAGCGACATCGCCGTCTGGTTCTGCGAACCGAGGCGGCGGATATTGACGGAGCGTTCCTCCGCCTCGCGCTTGCCGCAGACGATGATGACCGGGACCTTGGTCACCGAATGCTCGCGGACCTTGTAGTTGATCTTCTCGTTGCGAAGATCGGTCTCGACGGTCAGGCCCGCCTCGCGCAGCTTGTCGGCCACCTCGCGGGCATAATCGTCCGCCTCGGAGGTGATGGTCGCCACGACCACCTGCATCGGCGCGATCCACAGCGGCATGTGCCCGGCGAAGTTCTCGATGAGAATGCCGAGGAAGCGCTCCATCGAGCCGCAGATGGCGCGGTGGATCATCACCGGCTGGCGCTTTTCCGACGCCTGGTCGATGTAGAAGGCGCCGAAGCGTTCCGGCAGGTTGAAGTCGACCTGCGTGGTGCCGCACTGCCATTCGCGGCCGATGGCGTCCTTCAGCGTATATTCGAACTTCGGCCCGTAGAACGCGCCCTCGCCCGGCAGGATGCCGGTCTTGATGTTATTCGACTGCTGCTGGATCGTGTCGAGCACCTGCTTCATCACGCTCTCGGCGCGATCCCAGAGCTCATCCGAGCCGACGCGCTTGTCCGGCCGGGTGGAGAGCTTGATGGTGATCTCCTCGAAGCCGAAGTCCTTGTAGACCGAGAGGATGAGGTCGTTGATGCGCAGGCATTCGGCTGCCATCTGCTCGTCGGTGCAGAAGACATGCGCGTCGTCCTGCGTGAAGCCGCGCACGCGCATCAGCCCGTGCAGCGCGCCGGACGGCTCATAGCGATGCACGTTTCCGAATTCCGCAAGGCGAACAGGCAGTTCGCGATAGGATTTCAAGCCATGCTTGAAGATCTGCACATGGCCCGGGCAGTTCATCGGCTTCAGCGCGAAGACGCGCTCGTCGTCGGTCTCGTCGCCGGCGACGGTCACCTTGAACATGTTGTCGCGGTACCAGCCCCAGTGCCCCGAGGTCTCCCACAGCGACTTGTCGAGCACCTGCGGCGCGTTCACCTCTTCATAGGTGCCGGCGAGACGACGGCGCATATAGGCGACGAGCGTCTGGAACATGCGCCAGCCCTTGCCGTGCCAGAAGACGACGCCCGGCCCTTCCTCCTGGAAATGGAACAGGTCCATTTCGCGCCCGAGCCGGCGATGGTCGCGCTTTTCGGCTTCGGCGAGGATGTTGAGATAGGTGTCGAGCTCCTCCTGCGTGCGCCAGGCGGTGCCGTAGATGCGCGTCAGCATCGGATTGTTCGAATCGCCGCGCCAATAGGCGCCCGCGACCTTCATCAGCTTGAAGGCCGTGCCGATCTGGCCGGTGGCGGCCATGTGCGGGCCGCGACACAGGTCGAACCAGTCGCCCTGGTAGTAGATCTTGAGGTCCTGCCCCTCGGGGATCGCATCGACCAGCTCGACCTTGTACTTCTCGCCCTTGGAGGAGAAGACCTCCTTGGCCTTGTCGCGCGACCAGACTTCCTTGGTGAAAGGCTTGTTGCGCTGGATGATCTCCTTCATGCGCTTTTCGATCTTCGGCAGATCGTCGGGCGTGAAGGGCTCGTCCTTGGCGAAGTCGTAGTAGAAGCCGTTGTCGATGACCGGGCCGATGGTGACCTGCGTGCCGGGCCACAGCTCCTGCACGGCCTCGGCCATCACATGGGCGGCGTCGTGGCGGATGAGTTCCAGCGCGCGGTCGTCCTCGCGGGTGACGATCTCGATCCGCCCGTTGGAAACGGGATCGGAGAGATCGCGCAGCTCGCCGTCGAGCGCAATCGCGATCGCCTTCTTGGCCAGCGACTTGGAAATCGCCTCGGCCACGTCACGCCCGGTCGAGCCCGCGGGATATTCGCGGACGGAACCATCGGGAAAAGTCAGGGAAACAGGTGCAGACATCAAAGAATCTCCTATCCAGTCCCGCCAACGAATGCGGGTGGTATGCGAGGGTAAAGGCCGGATGCGCCAGCGTGTAAGCGCCTGCGGTATACGGGGAAAACGGGCAGATTGGAAGGGGTGCAAGACACCCCCAACTTCGCTTCTTACATCTCTAAAATTGTACGACAGAAGCCCCCTGGGATTGGCATCATCAAAGGTCTTCTAGGGATCGAAGTTGTTGCCCATAGATGAACGCCTCGTTCGTTCCCAAAGTATACAGCGCGCCTGGCCTACCGCTTAGCCAAAACTTATGGCCTAACCATTCAGCCTTCTGCGGAATCATGCTCACATCTCGGCAACCGGTAACGCCTTCAAAATATCTAATTGGTCGGGTTGCGTGGACAAAGACAACCTTTGGCTTGAGTTCTGCAAATAGAAATGGCAACAGGCTGCCGCTCCAGTCAGCGTCTGTTAATTCGTTGGGGCGACGTGAAGGTTTCGCGCATACGTTAGTTTCCAAGGCCCCATTCAATCCACGGGAAATCGCCTCGATAGGACGCCTGTTGCCTTCTTTTTTTCCGAGTGACTTATAATCCGCTTTAAATTTTCCCCAATCAAAGCCTGAATCATTGGACCAATACTCGGCAAAGCGTCCCAGTCTTGTGGCCGCGTTGATTCCAACTATGAATGCACTGCAATCGTATGGCGAGCCGTTACAAACAAACGGGCGCGCGAATGGATCATTCATTTTCTCAAAAAGACGCTCTCCAAAGGTCTGCAAAACTGAAGACATTAGAACTCCCGCACTCAACGACAACAACACTGGTTTGGTATATCTGGTGGCTAGCCCTGTTCAAAGCGACACTGTTTTCTCCAAGGGCGCAGACTAAGGAAATTGCGGCGCCTCCTATGATCAAGGCTGCCGCAAATATAATGAAAACACATCTGCATTTTCCCCGCCCTCAAAACCTCCCCTATCCTAAAAGTCCTTCCGCCGCCGGACGGATCGCGTAACGTGTCGATGCGGGCGGGAGGAGGCGCTTTCGTGTTCTGCCGAAACGTACGGCAGGGGCGGAAGAGGCGAGGAGCGCTGCGGGGGCGAAAGCTTCCGTCGCAACAGGCTTCCCCCTTCCCCGGGTCTCGCGGGGTCGGTTTGGGTCCGCCATGCAAGCGCTGGCCGATGCATGCCCGCCAAAGCCGCGAAAGCGGTTTTCGGAAAGGGTTCATGCGAAGGCAGCGTGCAGCGAAGCAGCTCCCCGCCTGAAGGAGGCCGGACCGCCTCCGAAGAACGCCTGGGCCGCGCGAAAGCGAAGCCACCATCCATAACCCAGAGAGGCAACGCTTTCGCGCGGTTCTCCGGAAAGCTTCCCGAATCCCGCCGGATGCCCGGCGGGCGGTTTTGGCATGCGCGGCCGGTGGAAAAGGCCGGTGCGGAAAGGAGAGCGGCATGTGTTTCGGTGAGGAACTTTACAGGGACGAGCGGCACCGGAGGCGCACGCAGCGGCTCCAGCCGTATTTCCGTCAGGCGGCCACCTTTGCCGGCCTTCACCTCGCCTGCCGCCTGCCGAAATGCCGGCGGGCGAAGCGCTGCACCGGCTGCTGGCCGGCGGAGGAGATCGCCACCAGCCATTACAAGCAGTTTCCGCCCTGCGTGGTGGACGATGCCACCCAGACCGAGATCAACTGCGCATCGCGGGAACTCGATGAGCGCGCGCGCCGGGAATGGCTCGCCGCCGGCTACAGCCAGGAGGACCTGGACAGATGGGACGAGGAAGCCGAAGCGCTGGACGACGACCCGGATGTGCCCGAGGGATGGGAGACCGCGCTCACGCCGCCTATCGGGCCAGTAGCGCGCAAAGGCCGTTGACCGTGTTGGCGTTGCGCAGCGTGCCGATGCCGAGCTTCTTCGTCGTCAGGTGCGCGAGCAGTTTTGTTTCGCTCGGTTTTGCGGCGAAATCGATCCAGAGGTCGCCGTGCGAAAGGGCAAGGCGGATGCCGGGTGTCGCGTGGCGTTCGAGCCTTGCCAGCGTTTGTTCGTCGAGCGCCACGCGCATGGCGCGCACTACGACGTCGGCGCCATTGCCTTCAGAGAAGGGATTGCCGGCGGCAAGGCGCTTCCAGCCTTCGGCGGTGCGGGCGATGATGTCGACATGCTTGCCGAAACGGGCGCGAAACCCCGCTTCCAGCCGCGCCTCGATTTCGGCGAGCGGCGCGGCCTCGCCGTCGAAGACGAGATTGCCGGTGGCGACCAGCGTGCGGGCGTTGCGGAAGCCGAGGCCTTCGGCCATCGCCTTGAGGTCCGCCATCACCACCCTTTTCCCGGGCGAAAGCACGATGGAATGCAGGAGGGCGACATAGGTTTCCACTGCTCAGCCGCGCTCCGCCTTCGAGACGCGCCACAGCCGCCATGGCGCCCACCAGGCAAGGCGCGCTTCCAGCGTCTCCGGTACGGGATCGAAGCCATGCGTGCCGCCGGGACCACAGCGGGCGACGCGGAAGAGCGTCATGAACCCGCCGCGCCACAGGCCATGGCGCGCGATGGCCTCGTAGCCGTATTCCGAGCAGGTCGGCAGGTGGCGGCAGGAATTGCCGATGAAACCGGAGAGTGTGAGCTGGTAAAGGCGGATGAAGGCCATGCCGAAGAGGCGCCCCGGCGTCTTGCGGAACGGACCGCTCCAGTTGCGGCCCGTGTGACGCGGCCGTTCGGGAGCGTGGTGGCAGTCGGGGGCGTTACACATCGGCTTTGCGGCCCGGGGGAAGGATGCCCCTCGCCCGCCTGCCGGCACCTTCTCCACGCAAGCGGAGATAAGGGACCCGCGGAAGCGTCCGACGCTCCATCGACCGTGCGGCTTGAAGGGAAAACGGTGCGGTATTTCCCTTCTCCCCGCCTGCGGGGAGAAGGTCGCGGCAGCGGGATGAGGGGCAGGCGGCAAACACCGCCCTCACCCGGCCTTTTCCAGCCGCTTCGCCTCGATCTGGGCGATGGCGTCGACCACGGCGTCGAAGGTCAGCATGGTGGAGGCGTGGCGGGCCTTGTAATCCTTGACGGGCTTGAGGAAACGCATCTCCTCGAAGCGGCCGGTCGGTCCCTCGCCGTCGGCCTTCAGCATGGCGAGCATGTCCTCGCGCGCCTGCCGGATTTCCGCCACCGTCGCGCCGATCACATGGCGCGCCATGACCGAGGACGACGCCTGGCCGAGCGCGCAGGCCTTCACCTCATGGGCGAAATCGCTGACGGTATCGCCGTCGAGTTTCAGATAGACCTTCACGCGCGAGCCGCAGAGCCTGGAATGGGCGCCGGCCTCGGCGTCCGCATCCGGCAGGGTGCCGATGCGCGGGATGTTGCCGGCGAATTCGAGGATACGGCTGTTATAGATATCGTCCATCATGGCCCTGTTTTCCGCGCTTTTTGCGGAATCTTCAATGATCCGAGGAGATTATTCCGGCCTCGTCGGGAAAAAAGCACGGCGTGTCGCCTCAGGCCTCTTTCGCAGTGGTTGTTCGATACTATATGATAACTCGTATTGGGGTGAGGGTTTTACAAGTGTCGAACCATCACCTGTTGTTTGGGAAACCGTGCCGGACGGTCGATCGCACTGATGAGCGATGACCCGAAAGCCCCGGAGCCCGCCAACGGAACCCAAGCCTGCAGGGTTAGGCGAATGGCCAGTGGCGAGTCCGATAAACACGTCAGGTAACCTGCAGAAAGGTCAATGGGTCCATGGACGCCATAGTCACCAATTTTCCGCGCATCGAGGATGAAGCCGGCCGCCCCACGCAGAAAGAGGCGGAGGACGCCGTTCGCGTCCTGCTTCGCTGGGCCGGCGACGATCCGCAGCGCGAGGGCCTGCTCGACACGCCCAAGCGCGTCGCGAAAGCCTATCGCGAGCTCTTTTCCGGCTATGACCTTGCCGCCGAGGACGTTCTCGGCCGCACCTTCGAGGAGGTGGCCGGCTATGACGACATGGTGCTGGTGAAGGACATTCCGTTCTTCTCGCATTGCGAGCATCATATGGTGCCGATCATCGGCAAGGCGCATGTCGCGTACCTTCCGAACGGTCGGGTGCTGGGCCTTTCCAAGATCGCCCGCGTTGTGGAGATCTTCGGCCGCCGCCTGCAGACGCAGGAGACGATGACGGCGCAGATCGCAAAGTCCATCGACGAAACGCTGAACCCGCGGGGCGTCGCCGTGATGATCGAGGCCGAGCATATGTGCATGGCCATGCGCGGCATCCAGAAACAGGGCTCGACAACGCTCACCACCACCTTTACCGGTGCCTTCAAGACCGAGCCGGCCGAACAGGTCCGGTTCATGACGATGATCCGGAGCTAGGCGACAGCCGGCTCCACCCGACGGAGCCGACAGCCATGCCGATCACCTTCCAAGCCCCCTCCAGGGACAAGGCCGAGCTGGAGACAGGCCCGGCCTTCACCCCCCGCTTCGACGGCAACGGTCTCGTGACCGCCGTCGTGACGGATGCGAAGGACGGCGAGTTGCTGATGGTCGCCCACATGAATGCCGAAGCGCTGGTACTCACCATCGAGACCGGCATCGCGCACTACTGGAGCCGCTCGCGCAATGCGCTCTGGAAGAAGGGCGAGACCTCCGGCAACCTTCAGACCGTCGTGGAACTGCGGACCGACTGCGACCAGGACGCCGTGTGGCTGAAGGTCTCCGTCGCCGGCCACGACGCCACCTGCCATACCGGCCGCCGCTCCTGCTTCTACCGCACGGTCTCGAACGGGCCGGACGGCGCGGTGCTGACGATCACCGGCGGCGAGCCGCAATTCGACCCGGCGGCCGTCTACAGCAAAAATTAAGCATCTCGACGAATAGCGTCCCGTTCCGGCACGGATTTACCATTTGACAACCTTTCGGGTCGCCTAATCCAAGCATGGCGGACCTTATCCCCGCCATGCGGATCAGGATATGGAACCCCATCGCTCGCATGCGCTTCGAAAGGTTTCCGACGCCACCCTAAAAGGGGTAGCGGTATCCGGGGCAGGCCCCCGTCTTTCGCCTCGAGAAAAGTGCTCTTTCCGGGATTTTTTGTCCCGAAAGTTCCCCGCGTCACAGATTGCAACTATTCTGCCATCTATTGTGCTCCCGAGGGCAGCTGAATGGCGGAACCGTTTGCTTTACCGCGAATTCCTTTAGGGAACGGAGGTCCGGAATGTTGAACTGGAGTTTCAATCGTAGCCTCGTAACGGCGGATGCCTCGGATCCCGGCGGACCTTCCATGAACGACGTTTCCCACATTCCCGCGCCGGCCCCGCCGCGCAAGCCGAAGATCGCCCTTGCCCTCGGCGGCGGCGCTGCCCGCGGCTGGGCTCATATCGGCGTGCTCCGGGCGCTGGAGGAGGAAGGCATCGAGGTAGGCATGATCGCTGGCACCTCCATCGGCGCCCTCGTCGGCGGCTGTTATCTGGCCGGCAAGCTCGACGAGCTGGAGGCCTTCGCCCGCTCGCTCACCATGCGCCGCATTGCGAGCCTCCTCGATTTCACCATTCGCGGTTCCGGCCTCTTCGGCGGCATGCGGCTGACCAGGCGCATGCAGGAGCATATCGAGAACCTTTCGATCGAGGATCTCGACCGACCCTTCGTCGCGGTGGCGACGGAGGTCAACAGCGGCCACGAAGTCTGGATCAACAGCGGCTCGCTGATCACGGCGCTGCGCGCATCCTACGCCTTGCCCGGCATCTTCGAGCCGATCAAGTGCAACAACCGCACGCTGGTGGATGGCGCGCTGGTGAACCCGGTGCCCGTTTCCGTCTGCCGGGCGCATGAGGAACTTCTGGTCGTCGCCGTCAACCTCAACTACGATCTCTACGGCCGCTCGGCCGTGATCAAGCACAGCGCAGGCCCGCAGAGGATCGAGGAGCAGAAGCAGGAGGACAGCGCCGCCCGGCTCGGGCTGACGAGCGTCATGGTGCAGTCCTTCAACATCATCCAGGACCGCATTTCCCGCGCGCGCCTTGCCGGCGATCCGCCGGATCTTGCGCTGCATCCGAAGCTGGCCGATATCGGCCTTTCAGAATTCCATCGCGCCGGCGAATCCATCGAGCGCGGCTATCTCGAGGGCAAGGCCCGGATTTTCGAGATCAAGCGGATGCTGGAAGTGGTGATGGCCCGCTGAAGGCGAGCTTTCCGCTAGAAGCGGCCGGTTCTTGCACGGGCAAGAGGAAATGGGCGGCGGGCGGAGCGATGGAGATCGTTCCGCCCGAACCCGTTCGGTGCCGTATCAGCTCGCGATATAGGCCTTGATGGCTTCGGCCTCGTGCTGGATCGCGCGGATGTGGGATTTCACCACGTCGCCGATCGAGATGATGCCGACCAGGCGCCCATCCTTTTCCACGGGAATGTGGCGGGCGCGCAGCGAACTCATCATTTCCATGAGCTCTTCGACCGTCTGGTTTTCGCCGCAACGATGGACATTGCCCCACATGATGGAGGAAATGGGCTTGTCCAGGCATTCGCCGCCGCTGCGGGCGATGGCGGCCACGATGTCGCGCTCGGTCACAATGCCGGCGATGCGGTCATTACGATCCACGATGACGATGGCGCCGATATGATTTTCATGCAGATAGACGGCAGCCTGCCTTACGGTGAGCTGCGGGCCGCCGGTTACGACGTTGCGGCCTTTTTCGTCCAGTATCGTCCTCACATACATGCGTACCTCCCGTGTGCATCATGACGCTGAGAGGCGGGACATCCGCGCAGGGATGCCCTGCCAGTACGGGCGACATCCCTTCCTCCTTGCGGATGCAGCCCTGTTCCGGTGTGCATGTGCGAACCGGAACGATGTCATGGTGCGCCACGAAAGAGGCGATTGCAAGACGGCTAATAGACTATCGTTAATCCCGCCGGGTCTCGACCCCGGAAACGTCGAAGATCGGGAAGAACAGGAAGCCGAACAGGAAGCCGCCGATATGCGCTTCCCACGCCACCGCCCCGCCGGCGGCCACCGAACCGAATATCTGACCGAAGCCGATCAGGAAGTTCGTCAGGAACCAGATGCCGGAAAAGACCAGCACGGACCGGTTGGAGAGCGCTTCGGGAATGGTGAGTCGGCGGTTGAGATGGGCGAACTGCCGGCTGACGCGCCCGCTCGGCGAGAAGACGAACCGCGCCGCCGCGCCCATCAGGCCCGACACGACACCGGAAGCGCCGACGACGAGGATCATCGCCCCCCAGTGCAGCGCCGTATGGAAGGCGACGGCCGCGATGGCCGAAAGGCACCAGAAGAGGAAGAACCGCACGGTGCCGATGCGCCGCACGACGGGCGCCCCGAAAGCGACCATCCAGAACGCATTGAAGATCAGGTGCTCCCAGCCGCCATGCAGCAGCGAATAGGTGACCGGGCTCCACAGCCAGCTCAGGTCCCACTCGGAGAACGGAATGGCATAGCGCCCCGGGATGAAGGCGAATTCCAGCAGCACATATTCGTCGGCCGACGGAGACAGGACATAGGTGCGCACCAGATGGACGAGCGTCAGCAGCCCGAGAACCAAGACGAGGCTTCCGGGCAGGTTGAACGCCGGCTCCCGCTTGCGGGTCTCGAACCCGTCATCCTGCACTTCCACACCGTCGTTACGCATGACCGAACCACCCAACTCAAAAATCGATTCGTGCTTATATCGAGAAAAGAAAGGCCGTGCAGCTTTCGCCGACGGCCGGTGCCCCCAATCCCCGGGGCGAAACAGATGTGCAGTAAACCATTCCCTCGTGAAGGGATGCCGGATGTTCCCTCAAGCCTGCCCGACGCGCAACGGAAACCAACCGTTAACCTTAATATCCGTCTGGCACGAAACTCGCACCGCTCTTGCAAATGCTCCCTGCGCCGCCTCCGGCGTGCCGCAGCGGGACAGAGCAGACGGAAAGACGACCATGGATACCAAGGCTGCAACCACACTTTACGATTACTGGACGCGCCAGCGCGGCGAGCGCACCGTGCCATTGCGGAACACCATCGAGCCCGCCGACATCGCGGCGATCCTGCCGGACGTCTTCATGCTGGAATATGGACGAATGCATGCGCCGCGCTTTCGCCTCGCCGGCACGCGCATGTGCGCACAGTTCGCCCGCGAGCTGAAGGGCCTGGATTTCGACGTGCTGTTCGCCCCGGACCAGCGTGGCCGCGTGGCCCGCATGGCGGAGAACGTCATGGCCGAGGGCGTGCCCGCGATCATGCGGATCCGGCTCGTCGACGGTGCACTGGAAAACACCGAGGCGGAAATCGTGCTGCTGCCGCTTGCGACCGCGGGCCGGACGGCCGACCGCATCATCGGCACCTTCGCCCCCCTGCCCGGCCAGCGTCAGCCGCTTTCGGCCTTCCGCTATGCCACGCTCGATGCGCTCTCGGTCGTCGACCCCGCGCGCAAGGACGATCTGACCGGCAACCGCCCGCCGATCCCCATGCCGACATCCGTCATGGCCATGCGCCCGGCGGGCTTCGGCCAGAAGATCAGCAGGGTCATGCACCTGCGTATTTTCGAGGGTGGACGAAAGGATGGCGGATTGCCGGAAGCGCAATCCACATCACCCAAGGGTTGCTGAAACCACAACCCGAGGCGATATTTTCCCGTTGCGGCAAACCTTCTGTTAACCCCGAAAGGTTAAGGGTTGGAAAGAGATAGGACGATCAGGCACGCGCGCTCATGTACTCTTTCCAGCAAGCATCGCCGGCAACCAGAGCAGCGCAACCCGACCAGCGCAACTTCCAGCGCGTCTCGGTGAACCTGCCCGGCCGCCTGATGCTCGCCAGCCATGACGAATTCGACTGCACCGCCCTCGACATGTCGCCGGGCGACGCCAGCTTCGTCTGCAGCGCGCGCCCGCGGATGGGCGAGCGCATCATCGCCTATATCGACCATGTCGGCCGCATCGAGGGTTCCGTCGCGATCCTTCGCGAAGACGGCTTCGTCATCCAGCTGAACGCGACGGACCGCAAGCGGGAAAAGCTCGCGGCTCAGCTCACCTGGATCGCCAACCGGCACGAGCTCGGCCTGCCGGAAGACCGCCGCCACGATCGTCTCACGCCGCGCAACACGCGCACCGACCTGACGCTCGACGACGGCCGGCGCTATCCCTGCCGCATCATCGACCTTTCGCTTTCGGGCGCCGCCGTCGACATCGACGTCCGCCCTGCCCTCGGCACGCCCGTCCAGCTCGGCAACATGAAGGGGCGTGTCGTGCGCCACTTCCAGGAAGGCGTCGCCATCGAGTTTTCGTCCGTCCAGTCGCGCGAAGCCCTGACGGCATTCCTGTAGCATTCCGGCACAGCCGAAAGCCGATATCGCTTCAAAAGGGCCCTGCGGGGCCCTCTGCTGTTTCAGCCCGGACCGGAACACAATCTCGAAAAAGAAAATCAAAAAATTTCCGCCGTCACGAGTCCATCGCCGGGGAAAACGGGGCGGCACAAATACGCCATGCGTCCAGAAGCCACGTTGCAGCCGCGCTCATTCGCCGTGGCATCCTCGCCTCCCCCCCAGCCGAGCCAAGCCAAATCTCGCTTTATTAAACAGAAAAACGATTATAAATCAGAGGTATGGATGCACATTGGAAGTCCACGACGCCGGGCGTATTCGTTAAAATTTTAATCGAATTCGCCTCAAATACAAATCAAATCAATCTCAAATTCTATTCTTCTTTTATGCTTATGCGATCTTGATTTGAACTAAGTTATACTTCGGCTTTTCGCGCAAGCTCAAAACATAGCTGTCATTGTCCCCCCATCGAACGGGGACATCGCAATGACAAAAATCATCCGGACAGGGACGTTTGTATTCCTCTTCTCTCTGGTTGCGGCGCAGGCCGCCATGGCGCTGCCGGCCAACACGCCGCTTGCCGGCGCAACCAACCAGCCGATCGGTCACTACGAATTCTGCAAGCTCAACCCCGGCGAATGCGGCCCGAACGGCCGTGACGAAGGCCCGCTCAAGCTGACGCAGGAAAACTGGAAGACGATCCTCAACGTCAACTACGCCGCCAACACCGAATTCGCGCCGATGACCGACATGGAAATCTACGGCGTCGAGGAGAAGTGGGCCTATCCGGAATATGCCGCCGACTGCGAGGACTACGTCCTCATCAAGCGCAAGCGCCTGATGGAAGCCGGCATCTCGCCCGCGAACCTCCTGATCACCGTCGTCCTCCAGCCGAACGGCGAAGGCCACGCAGTCCTGACCGTGCGCACCGACCGCGGCGACTTCGTGCTCGACAACATGCGCAACAAGGTCCTGCTCTGGTCGGAGACCGAATACCGCTTCCTCAAGCGCCAGTCGTCGGCCAACGCCGGCAAGTGGGTCAAGCTGCAGGATGGCCGCGCCGAAGCTGTCGGTAGCGTCAGGTAAGGACCGGCGCCCGAGGGCGCGCGAAGAGACTGCCCGGCGGCTTCGCCGGGCAACAAAAAGGGCCCGGTCAGTCCCCCAATCCCCGTCCCCGACCTTGGCCCTGCGGCCGGTTCTCCTGTCCCGGAACCGGCCGCTCCCTTTTTGAGGGCATGCCCGCCCAAATCCTCAACCGAAAATTAACCATGTTGGCAGACCCTCCGCCCAGATGTCCCGCAATGGACGGGTCGAAGGAGCGCGAGGCGACATGGCTGCGACGGCAACCGGCAACGAAGACCATGCCCCGCTCATCTCCAATCGCCTGCTGACGCGCCTGACCGTCGGCGTCGCGGTTCTCGCGGGGCTGACGCTCGCCATCAGCGTCGCCGGCCGCGCCCTGGGCGAGCGCATCGCGCTTGCTGGCCATACCGAAAACACCAGCGCGGTGGACATCGTGATCGGCCAGGACCATATCCGCCTCCCCGCCAATTCGATCCGTTTCGAGGAGCAGCGCCGGCCGGGCCGCACGGAGCGCGTAGACCTCTACCTGACCTGGCCGGAGATGAACGGCTATTCCAACGACGAGCGCATCCGTTTCAACGACGCGACGCGGCCCGAGAGCCTGATTTTCCTCAATCTTTCGCAAAGCACCATGTCGCGCGACATGTCCGGCCGGCTGGCGCCGATCTATAGCCACCTGTTCGACGACCGCACGGAGCCCGGCCCCGCCGGCCTGACGATGCAGCCGCTGCGGGAGAATTCCGGCTATGGCGGCGAGGTCTTCTTTACCGGAACGCTGCCGGACGGCTCCGACTATGCGGTGCGGTGCATGATGCCGGCAGACGAATCGCAATCGACCAGCGCGGACTGCCAGCGCGATATCCACATCGGCCGCGATCTTTCTGTGCTTTACCGCTTTTCGAGCAGACTTTTGCCGCAGTGGCAGGCCATGGAGGCGCGCATACGCGATTACCTCGCTGCGTCTCTCGTCGAAAACGGCCGCCCTGCCTCGACCACCCGCACTCGATAAAACACGGCCAGACTGTGAAACCAATAATTCATCATAAACCGATTGGTAACGCTGTGTGGCTATTGTGCCTCAAACGGTCGTCGCGGCAGTTCGCAAGCGGACGACATATGCAATCCGAGAATGAAGAGTAACGTAGTGTCCCGTTCCGTATTCCTCGATTTTCTCCCCCGCTCTTTCCAGGCGATTGCCAATGCGGCGAAAGGTCTGGTGATGATCGGCACGGTCGCCACCGTCGTCCTCGCAACCCCGGCGGCCGCAAATCCGCAATATTCGGGCATCGTTATCGATGCGAAGACGGGCAAGGTGCTTTACAGCGAGAACGCGGACGAGTTGCGCTATCCCGCCTCGCTCACCAAGATGATGACGCTCTATCTCACCTTCGAGGCGCTGGAAGCCGGCAAGCTCCGCCTCGATTCGCGCGTCCCCTTCTCGAAGAACGCCGCCAGCGAGCCGCCGACCAAGCTCGGCGTTGGAACCGGCAAGTCCATCACCGTGGAGCAGGCCATCCTCGGCCTCATCACCCGCTCGGCGAACGACGCCTCGACGGCGCTGGCCGAACTGCTCGGCGGCTCGGAAGAGCGCTTCACCCGTATCATGACGCAGAAGGCCCGTGCGCTCGGCATGACGCGCACCGTCTACCGCAATGCCAACGGCCTTCCGAACACCGCGCAGGTCACCACCGCGCGCGACCAGGCCCGTCTCGGCATCGCGCTGCGCCAGCACTTCCCGCAGTATTATTCCTATTTCTCCGTCCGCAGCTTCCGTCTCGGCAAGCAGGTCATCAACGGTCATAACCGCCTGCTGGGCGTCGTTCGCGGCGTCGACGGCATCAAGACCGGCTATACCCGCGCTTCCGGCTACAACCTCGTGACCTCGGCCGTCGCCGATGGCCGCAGCGTCGTCGGCGTCGTCATGGGCGGCCGTTCGGGCGCCGCCCGCGACCAGCAGATGCGCAAGCTGATCGCCACCTACATGCCGAAGGCCTCGCGCCGTGGTGGTGGTGAGTTGATCGCCCAGACCAGGGACGCTCCGACGCTTGGCACCGAAGTCGCGAGCAACGCAACGACCGCATCGGTCTCCACCGCCGGCCTCGACCTGCCGGAAAGCGGCCCGGTTCCGTCCTACCGCTATGCCGAAAGCCATCTCGAAACCGCCTATGCGGCGCCGGCCAGCAGCTCGCAGGTCGTCGGCAAGCGTGCGCTCGCCGCAACCCTGAAGCAGCAGCGCGAAGCCGCCGTTCCGCGGGAAGAGCTGACGGAACAGGGCGATACGGGCGGCGATGTCGACAAGCTGACCACCTCCGCCGTCTCCGAGACCACGCCCTCGGGCTGGGTGATCCAGATCGGAGCGACGCCGGACCGTGGCCAGGCGCAGAAGCTTCTGTCCAAGGCCCAGGACCAGGGCGGCAAGGCGCTCTCCAGCGCAAAGCCCTTCACGGTCGCTGTCAACAGCGGCAGCGAACAGCTCTACCGTGCCCGCTTCGGCGGCTTCGACAACCAGGACCGCGCAGCGGCCGCGTGCAAGGTGCTCAAGCGCAAGGGCTTCGCCTGCTGGGCTAGCCAGCAGTAACGCGATCGGACCGCGCTTTCGTGGCGGGGTCCCTGAAATACCGCCTTGCACCCGCAACAGCCGCCGGAAAGGTATTGTGTACCGGAGGCTGCGGGGTAAGGCAGGCAGGCCGTCATGACGGCTGTGCCATCCTCGATAAGGTAATGCGTACGAGGCAGATCATGGCGATGAACGAGAACCTCTTCGATGTCCCACCCGCAGCGCGCGACGAAAAGCGCCGCTCGCTGAAGGGAACGCTCCATCCGCTGCACGAGGCGGCGATGCGGATCGCGGATATCGGGCTTGGCCGTTCACGCAACCGGACGAAGGATCTCGTCGGCATGCTGCTCGCCCACGGCGCCCGCGCCTGGCGCTCGGGCCAGCCTGTCGCCGGGATCCATCTCCATGTCGGCGCCAGCGAACACCGCTACCCGGTCCGCCTGCGCCTTCGCTGAGGATCGTCAGAGAAGGCCGAGTTCGGCAAGTTCCCGGCGAAGTTCCATCGGCAGGTCGGCAGTGCCCTCGCCCATATTCGTCAGGTCGCGGGGGGCGTCCTCTTCGGTAAGGTAGCGCCATCCCTGAAAGGCGCGGCGCGGCTGGAGCGCGGTTTCGACGACCTCCGGCCCGAGCACAAGCTCGCAGCGCGAAATCCCGTCGACATCCGTGAAGGTCTTGATGTCCAGCAATTGCTGGCGCGCCTGCACCTGCCCCTTGATCACCCAGTAGAGCGAACCGCCGTCGAGCAATTCCCGATCCCGCTTGGGGATCATGCGGGTGATGTGGCTGGAATGGGGCTCCATGCCCGCCGCCATCGCGATCAGCGAGCGTTCGGACACCCATTCGCGCAGGTCCTCGATCGAGTCCGCGCCGACACAGAGTTTGATGAGATGAAGGGCCATGCCCCTTTGAACGCCCTTGCGGCGGCCCGGTCAAGGGGCCGCCGTGTCGCACTCCACAGGCAGAGGCTTTCGATCAGCACTCTACCACGTTGACGGCGAGGCCGCCGGTGGAGGTTTCCTTGTACTTCTCGTTCATGTCGACGCCCGTCTGGCGCATCGTCTCGATGCAGGCGTCGAGCGGCACGAAATGCTGGCCGTCGCCCTTGATGGCGAGCGAGGCGGCCGTCACCGCCTTGACCGCGCCGAGCGCGTTGCGCTCGATGCAGGGCACCTGGACGAGACCGGCGATGGGGTCGCAGGTCATGCCGAGATGGTGTTCCAGCGCGATCTCGGCGGCATTCTCCACCTGCTCGGGCGTGCCGCCCATCACGGCGGCAAGGCCGGCGGCGGCCATGGCGGAAGCAGAGCCCACTTCACCCTGACAGCCGACCTCGGCGCCGGAGATCGAGGCATTGTGCTTGATAATGCCGCCGACGGCTGCCGCCGTCAGCAGGTAGTCGCGGATGCCGTCCTGGTCGGCGTCCTCATGGAAATGCAGGTAATAGCGGATCGTGGCCGGCACGACGCCGGCAGCGCCGTTGGTCGGCGAGGTGACGACGCGGCCGCCCGCGGCATTCTCCTCGTTCACGGCCATTGCGTAAACCGAGAGCCAGTCGTTGGCGAGCAGCGGATTGGCCTTGTTCGAGCGCCACTCCTCCTGCAGCTTGTCGTGAATCGAGCGGGCGCGGCGGCGGACCTTCAGCCCGCCGGGCATGATGCCCTCGTTCTTGAGGCCGCGGTCGATGCAACTCTTCATCGCTTCCCAGATGCGGTCGAGGCCGGCATTCAGCTCCTCGCGCGACATGGTGGCTTCCTCGTTCGCGCGCTTCATCTGCGCGATCGTCATGCCGGAGCGCGCGGCCATCTCCAGCATCTGCTTTGCCGAGGCGAAGGGGAACGGTACCTTCCTGTCACTAGAGCGCGCCTTGGCGGTGCGCATTTGTTCAAGCTCGGTATCGGTGACGACGAAGCCGCCGCCGACGGAATAATAGATACGCTTGAGGAGCAGCCGGTCGTCGCGGTCGTAAGCCGAGAAGGTCATGCCGTTGGCATGGCCGGGCAGCGGGTTCTTCTTGTCGAAGATCAGATCGTTCTTGGGCTGGAAGGCATAGCCGGGATGGCCGGGCGGCGTGATGCGCCCGGTGCGCTCGACCTCCTCGACGATCGCATCCATCCGGTCGGGATCGACAGAATCGGGCCGCTCGCCCATCAGGCCGAGGATCACCGCGCGGTCCGAACCGTGGCCGACGCCCGTATAGGCGAGCGAACCGTGCAGGCTCATGCGGATCGCGGCCACATGCGCGCCGGCGGGGCGCGGCCAGTCGTTCGACAGGATCAGGTCGAGAAAACGGTTCGCCGCCGACATCGGCCCCATCGTGTGCGAGCTCGACGGCCCGATACCGATCTTAAAGACATCAAAAACCGAAAGAAACATTCCCGGACTTCTCCTTGCCGCGGCAGGCTGCACGCTCTGATCCGCCAAGCTACGTTATCACGGACCGCGCCCATGGCGATCTCCCGACATCGGGTTTTACCAACGCGACATGCCTGGAAACAAAAACAGCGCGTCCCGAGGGAGCGCGCTGTCAATGTAAGGGCTGTGGCCGGGTGTTTTCAGATGCCGCCGAAAAGATAGGCGATGACCAGTACCGCGCCAAAACCGAGAACTGCCCGGGCGGTGACGCCCCAGCAGGATTTCTGAACTGTGCTTTCCATGATTTCCCCGATGGAACATGCCGGCGCAGCAGCCGTGATCGGCGCTGCATGGGCCCTGTTTAATGAAGAATTCATGAAACCGCAATCGCGAAAAATGGCAAAACCAAGGCAACAGCTTCATGGGTGATCTGCGCGGCACGCATGACATGTCGCAAAATCAGACAGTTGCGGGCGAGAGGCCCGGTCGGCCCGCCGCCGCCTTTCCGCCGCAAGTCTGAACGGACCCAGGGGCGCGGCGCGGGCCCCTTGCAAAATGCCGAATCCGTGGCACAAACCCTTGCATGACCAGTCCGGACATTGCCGCCCTTGCCGTCTTCATCATCCTGTGGATCGGATATTCCTGGATCACGGACCGGGCGAAGCTGTTCGACCGCGTGAGCCTGACGCGGGCGATGAGCTCGCAGCGCGCGATCTGGATCCGCAACGCCATGCACCGCGACCTGCGCATGATCGACACGCAGATCATGGCCGGCCTGCAGAACGGCACGGCCTTCTTCGCCTCCACCTCGCTTCTGGCGCTCGGCAGTTGCTTCGCGCTGCTCGGGGCGACGGACAAGGTGTTCAGCCTGTTCAACGACCTGCCGGAGGTATTCCGAGGAAGCCGCTCCGGCTTCGAGATGAAGGTCGGCGGGCTTGCCATCATCTTCGGCTATGCCTTCTTCAAGTTCGGCTGGTCGTACCGCCTCTTCAACTACTGCACCATTCTCCTCGGCGCGATGCCGATGAGCGGCGACATCCACAAGGACCCGGCCGGCGCCGACCTTGCCGCCGACAAGGTCATCCGCATGAACATCCTGGCCGCCAAGCACTTCAACAAGGGGCTGCGGGCGATCTTCCTGTCGATCGGCTATCTCGGCTGGTTCGTCAGCCCCTATCTGTTCATCCTGACGACCATCGGCATCATCGTCGTGCTCGTCCGCCGGCAGTTCTACTCCGAGGCGCGCCTCGGCGTGCTCGAACGCCTGGACTGATCCCTTCCCTGGCCTCCTTTCGGCCATCCGCCCGGCGCAAGCTTGGCGTGACATATTGCCATGGACCAAAGCAATGCAGCGACCCCGAACCATGACGACGACGGTGATTGACGGCAATGTGGAAGGAGACGGCGGCGCCACGCGCCGCCTGCCGCGCATTCCGCTGATCGACCAGGCCCGCGGCGTCGCGCTGATCGCCATGGCGAGCTATCATTTCACCTGGGACCTCGGCTATTTCGGCTATATCGACCCGGAAACGGCCACGACAGGCGGCTGGCGCCTCTATGCGCGGCTGATCGCCGGCAGCTTCCTTTTCCTCGTCGGCTTCAGCCTCGTGCTCGGCCACCAGCGCGGCTTCCGGCCGCGGCCATACTTCATGAGGCTCGGCAGGATCGTGCTGGCGGCGGCGGCGATCACGGTCGCCACCTGGTTCGCCTTCCCGCAGACCTTCATCTTCTTCGGCATCCTGCACGCCATCGCGGCGGCAAGCCTGATAGGGCTTCTCTTCCTGCGCCTGCCGGTCGCCGTGACCCTGCTGGCCGCCGCGGCCGTCGCCGCCGCGCCGCTCTATCTTCGTGCGCCGATCTTCGATCATCCGGCGCTCTGGTGGGTCGGCCTTTCCGTCACACCGCCGCGCTCCAACGACTATGTGCCGCTGCTGCCCTGGCTCGCCCCGGTGCTGCTCGGCATCGCGGCCGCCCGGCTCTTCGTCGCAAGCGCCCTGCCCGAGCGGCTGGCCGGGTTCGGCAATGCGTCCACAAGCCGGTGGAAAACCCTGCTGGAGCAGGCCGGCCGCCACAGTCTCGCCATCTACCTTATCCATCAGCCGGTGCTGATCGCGCTGGTCTACGGTGCCTCGCTGGTCATGCCCGCCGACCCGACCGTTGGCTACACGAAGAGCTGCATGCGCGCCTGCATCAACGAGCGCGACGCCGGCTTCTGTCAGAGCTTCTGCGGCTGCACGCTGGACAGGCTGACGGGCGAGAACCTCTTCGCCGACCTGAACCGTGGCGCAATCGATATTACGGACCAACGCATTGCAACGATCTCCTCGCAATGCACGGCGGCTGCCGATGCGAGGAGCGAACCCCAGGAGTAGGATCATGAACGCCTATCGCATGAAGCCACTCGCCTTTCCCTGGCCCCCGCTGATCTACGGCGCGGCCATAGCGGCGGCCTTCCTGCTCCAGGCGTATTTTCCGCTTGAGGTCGCAGAGACGAACCTGTGGTATGCGTGGGCGGCGGGCGGCCTGCTCGTGGTCACGGCCATTGTGCTGGACGTCTGGGCGATGCGCACGCTGCTCGATTGCCGCACGACCATCCTGCCGAACCGCTGCTCGACCTATCTGGTCACGTCCGGCCCCTATCGCTTCACGCGCAATCCCATCTATCTCGGCTATACGCTGACGACCGCCGGCATCGGCCTTGCCCTGCTCAATCCATGGTGCATCGTCACCGCCATCGTCGCCGCAGCCGTCACGAGCCTCGTCGCGATCCGCCGGGAGGAACTGCATCTCCTCTCGCGCTTCGGCATCGATTTCGAACGCTATTGCAACGGCACGGCGCGCTGGATCTGAGCGGCCGTGCCTTTTCAGGTGCCGACACCGATCTCGGCAAGGCGCGTCAGGCACGCTTCCTCGACATTGTCGAGCTCCGCCAGCGTCTCCTCGATGTCGCGGCGCTTCTGGCGCAGCTCGTCGCGCTTCTCGTTGACCTTGTTCATCAGCATCTCGAGCTGGCCGACCTCGCCCGGCGGGTCTTTGTAGACGCGGATGATGTCGCGGATTTCCGCGATGGTGAAGCCGATACGGCGCCCGCGCAGGATTTCCTGGATGAGGCGCCGGTCCGCGGGGCGGAAAAGACGCGTGCGGCCCCGGCGCTCGGGGTTGATCAGCCCCTCGTCCTCGTAGAAGCGCAGGGTGCGGGTGGAAACCCCGAATTCGCGCGTCAGCTCGGTTATGGTATAAAACTTGTCCACGCCTGCTCCGATCTTCTCTACCGGCGCATTCTATTGACTTTTACGTATAAGTCAATTTTCCCTAGCGGATAGCGAACCACCAGGTCGCAAGGCCGAGAAACGCGAGGAAGCCGACGATATCGGTGACGGCCGTGACGAAGACGGCCGATGACACCGCGGGGTCGGCCCCTGCGCGATCGAGGAAGAGCGGAATGGCGATGCCGGCGAGCGCCGCCGCCGTCATGTTGATCAGCATGGCCGCCGCGATCACCCCGCCGATATTGGCGTCGTGGAACCAGACCCCGGCGACGAGGCCGATCATCACGCCGAAGGCGACACCGTGCAGCAGGCCGACGCCGGCTTCGCGGCGCACGACGCGCCAGGCGTTGTGAATATCGAGATTGCGGGTGGCGAGCGCCCGCACGGTCACGGTCATGGTCTGCGAACCCGCATTGCCGCCCATGCCTGCGACGATCGGCATCAGCACGGCGAGCGCCACGATCTCCTCGATCGTCCCCTCGAACAGCGAAATCACGGAAGCGGCAAGAAAGGCGGTCAGGAGGTTGACGAGCAGCCACGGCGCGCGCGAGCGGACCGTCTCGATGGTGGTGTCGGAGAGCTCTTCGTCGCCGACGCCGCCGAGACGCATCAAGTCCTCCTCCGCCTCTTCCTGGATGACGTCGACCACGTCGTCGATGGTGAGCACGCCGACCAGCCGGCCGTTCTCGTCGACGACGGCGGCGGAGAGAAGGTCGTACTGCTCGAAGAGCTGTGCGGCCTCTTCCTGGTCCATCTCCGCGGGGATCGGATGGTTCGTCTCCCGCATGATGGCCTCGATCTTCGTGCCGCGCGGCATGCGCAGGATGCGGTCGAGATCGATGGCGCCGAGCAGGCGGAAGGTCGGGTCGATGACGAAGATCTGCGAGAAGCTTTCCGGCAGGTCGGCATCCTCGCGCAGATAGTCGATCGTCTGCCCGACCGTCCAGAAGGGCGGCACGGCGACGAATTCGGTCTGCATGCGTCGGCCGGCCGTGCTTTCCGGATAGTCCAGAGAGCGGCGCAGGCGAATCCGTTCGGTGAACGGCAGCTTGGCGAGGATCTCGTCCTGGTCCTCCTGGTCGAGGTCTTCCAGGATGTAGACGGCGTCGTCCGAATCCATTTCGCCAAGGGCGGCGGCGATCTGCTCGTTCGGCAGATGCTCGACGATGTCGAGGCGGATCGCCTCGTCGACTTCCGTCAGCGCGGCAAGGTCGAAGTCGGCGCCGAGCAGCGAGACGAGCTGGCGGCGCTGCTCCGGCTGGATCGCCTCCAGAAGGTCGCCCATTTCCGATTCGTGCAGCCGCGCGACATGCCGGCGCAGGAACAGGAGGTCGCGGTCAGCGATGGCCGCGCCGACATGCATGAGGAAATCCGAGCGGACGGAGCCGTCCTCGGCATAGATGTCCTCGCCGTCGAAGGTACTGTGCTCTGCCTGGCCCTCATGGATACGGTCGTCGTCGCCGGTGTCTTCCATCGGGCCGCTCCTTGTATCGGGCTCGTCAGGCCCGGCACGCGGCGCGGGCGGAAACGACAGGGATTGCTTGCAGGGTTCCTCGCAAGGCGCCGTCTTTCAGGGCCTCGCCTGCTTTCTGCTAACCCAAAGCAGGCGGCCGGTCCATCGCCGACGGACGGCAAAAGCGGGGTCGATGTGAAAAATTCGCAACCTGTTGCAATTTCACGCAAATCGAACGATTTGGCCGGGCAGCGTTTTCCCCCTGCCGCAAACGCGCTAGGAAAGCCTGTCCGATCCACCAGCCGGAGCCGTCCATGGCGATCCTTCCCATCCTGCGTTTTCCCGATCCCCGGCTGCGCCTTCCCTGCAAGCCGGTCGAAGCCTTCGAAGCGCGCCTTGCCGAATGCGCGGCCGATCTGGCGGCGACGATGCGCGCGGCGCCCGGCATCGGCATCACCGCCGCGCATGTCGGCATCCTCGAGCGGCTGACGGTCATCGAGCTGGACGGCCCCGCCTCGCAGCGCGTCTATGTGAACCCCGCCGTGACATGGTTCTCACCCGAACTTCAGCGCCATGCGGAAGGCAGCGTCTCGATGCCGGGCGTCACGGACGAGGTGGAGCGCCCTGCCCGCATCCGCCTCACCTACCAGGATCTCGCGGGAAAGACGCATTCGGAGGAAGCCGACGGCCTTCTCGCCGTCTGTCTCCAGCACGAGATCGACCAGCTCGACGGCATTTTCTGGATCGACCGCCTGTCGCGCCTCAAGCGGGAGCGGATCGTCAGGAAATTCCGCAAGGCAGGCGAATAGGGAACCAGCCGCGGCCTTCGGCGTTGAGGAACCATCCCGAACCGGAAAGGAGAAACCCGATGGTCGCAGCAACCCAGATTCGCGAACATATGGAAGTCAAGGCAGCCGACGGCCGCCATGTCGGCACGGTCGACCACATGGAAGGCGACAGCCGCATAAAGCTCACCAAGAGCGATTCCAGCGATGGTCAGCACCACCTCATTCCGCTCGACTGGGTGGACCATGTCGACGCCCATGTTCACCTGAACAAGGACGCCGACGAAGTCCACCAGCAGTGGTCGTCGATGAACTGATCGCGAACGGCTTGAACAAGGGGCCCGCCGAAAGGCGGGTTTCTTTTTGGAAAGGCGACGTCCGCTCAGTCGCTGCGCGCATCGGCCGCGAGTTTCGCCTCACAACGATGCTTCTTCATGGCGATCGAGAGATTCCGCCGTCCCCGTTCGTCGGCATCGGCCTTCGCCGCCTCCATGTTCCGGCACCATTCGGCATCGAGAACATGCTCGGGAATGTGAGGCATGCAGGACGCCAGCAGAAGCAGCGGGCAAAGGACAAGAAAGCGCATTCCCCAAACCTCCCCGGCCGTCTTCAGGCACCGCAAAAACAAAAAACCCGGCACTAGGCCGGGTTCTTTTGGTGCGGTCGAGAAGACTCGAACTTCCACGGGTTGCCCCACAGCGACCTCAACGCTGCGCGTCTACCAATTCCGCCACGACCGCATCGTGGTAGGTGTCGTCTTGCGGCGACGGGGGTGCATGTAGCAAAAGGATTTGGGGTGCACAAGGCCGTGCGACAAGAAAAATGACGGAAAGCGAAACAATTTCAACAGGACCTGTGGGAAAGCCCGGAAACCCCTGAAATCCTTGCATGATCGCCCCTATATCTGGCACAACGGAAAGCAAAAGGACGGCTATCATGCAGCGCCAGGACATTTCCATCTCCCTTCTCGCGCTCCCCGGCTCGCCGCCGGTGCGCTGGCGCATCGCGCGGGATCTCGTTCCCTATGACGTCGCCGTCGAGACCATGGAAAACGAGGCCGCGGCCATCGCCCGCGGCGAGGCCGACGAACTCGTCTGGCTTGTCGAGCACCCGCCGCTCTATACGGCCGGCACCAGCGCCGTTTCCGACGATCTCGTGGCGCCGGACCGGTTCCCGGTGTTTTCCACGGGCCGCGGCGGCGAATACACCTATCATGGCCCCGGCCAGCGGGTCGTCTATGTGATGCTCGACCTGAAGCGCCGCCGGCAGGACGTGCGTGCCTTCGTGGCGGCGCTGGAGGCGGTGGTGATCGATGCGCTCGATTCCATGAACATCCGCGGCGAGCGGCGCGAGGATCGCGTCGGCGTCTGGGTGCGCCGGCCGGAGCGTCCGCCGATGCCGGACGGCTCGCCCGCCGAGGACAAGATCGCCGCCATCGGCATCCGCCTGCGCCGCTGGGTGAGCTTCCACGGCTTCTCGCTCAACGTCGATCCGGACCTCGAGCATTTTTCCGGCATCGTGCCCTGCGGCATCCGCGGCTACGGGGTCACGAGCCTCGTGGATCTCGGCCTGCCGGTGATGATGAGCGATGTGGATGTCCGCATCCGCGACTCCTTCGAGCGCGTCTTCGGCCCCACCGCCAACGAGGCGGACTGTCCGTCCGAAAGCCTCCCGCAGGCCTGACCGGTCCCGGTCTCAGGCGAATTCCATGATCACGGCGTCGACGGCGAGGCTCTCGCCGGGCTTTGCCTTGATCGCACCGACCGTCAGGTCGCGCTCGGCGCGCAGCACGTTTTCCATCTTCATGGCCTCGACCACCGCCAGCGTCTCGCCCGCCTTCACCTCCTGCCCCTCGCTGACGGCGATCGAGACGACGAGGCCCGGCATCGGGCAGAGCAGCATCTTCGACGTGTCCGGCGGCAGCTTGACCGGCATCAGCGTGTCGAGTTCGGCCAGCCGCGGCGTAAAGACGCGCGTGCGTACGGAAAGCCCCTGCCAGTCGATGCGCATGCCATTAAGGAACGGGCGAAGCTGCGCGGTCACGCCACGCCCGCCGACCGTGCCGCGCCAGACCGCCTCGCCCGGCAGCCAGTCGCTCCGCACGGCGTCGTCCGCCGTCAGTGCATGATAGGCATCGCCGATCTTCACGACCCAGTCCTTGTTCTGCACGGTGGCCGGGCGGAGCCGGTCGAGGTGATGCGCCCGCCGCTCGGCATCGACGAGATGGGCGGAAAGCGCGACCCGCGCCAGAATCCCGGCCTCCTCGGCCGTCGGCTCCATGGGGGCGAAGCCTTCGGGATACTCCTCGGCGATGAAGCCGGTGGACAGCCGCCCTTCCCGCCAGCGCGGATGGCGCATCAGCGCGGCGAGGAACGGGACATTGTGCTCGATGCCGTCGACCACGAAACCGTCCAGCGCATCGCTCATCGCATCGATGGCCTGAAGGCGCGTCGGCGCGAAGGTGCAGAGCTTGGCGACCATGGGGTCGTAATACATGGAAATCTCGGCACCCTCGTAGACGCCGGTATCGTTGCGCACGACTGTATCGCCGCTCCGGCCCTCCGCCGGCGGGCGGTAGCGCGTCAGCCGGCCGATGGACGGCAGGAAATTGCGATAGGGATCCTCGGCGTAAAGACGGCTTTCGACGGCCCAGCCGTTCAGCCGGATATCGGCCTGCGCTAGCGCCAGCTTTTCGCCGGCCGCGACGCGGATCATCTGCTCGACAAGGTCAATGCCGGTCACCAGCTCCGTCACGGGATGCTCGACCTGCAGGCGGGTGTTCATCTCCAAGAAGTAGAAATTGCGCTCGCGGTCGACGATGAATTCCACCGTGCCGGCGCTCTGGTAGTCCACCGCCTTTGCGAGCGCCACCGACTGCTCGCCCATGGCGCGCCGCGTCGCCTCGTCGAGGAAGGGCGACGGCGCCTCTTCCACGACCTTCTGGTTCCGCCGCTGGATCGAGCATTCGCGCTCGCCGAGATAGAGCGCGTTGCCATGGGCGTCGGCAAGAACCTGAATCTCGATATGGCGCGGATCGACGATGTATTTCTCGATGAAGACGCGGTCGTCGCCGAAGGAGCTCTTCGCCTCCGAGCGGGCCCGCTCGAAACCGTCGCGCACCTCCGCCTCGCTCCAGGCGATGCGCATGCCCTTGCCGCCGCCGCCGGCCGAGGCTTTGATCATCACCGGATAGCCGATCTCGCCGGCGATGCGCTCGGCATGGCCCGCATCCTCGATGACGCCGAGGAAACCCGGAACGGTCGAGACCTTCGCCGCATTGGCGAATTTCTTCGATTCGATCTTGTCGCCCATGGCGCGGATCGCCTTCGGCTTGGGGCCGATGAAGACGATGCCCTCGGCCTCCAGCGCCTCGCAGAAGCTCGCCCGTTCGGACAGGAACCCGTAGCCCGGATGCACGGCCTCGGCGCCCGTCTTCTTGCAGGCGGCGATGATCTTCTCGGCGACGAGGTAGCTTTCCGCAGCAGGAGCCGGGCCGATATGCACGGCCTCGTCGGCCATCTCGACATGCAGCGCATCCCCGTCCGCATCGGAATAGACGGCGACGGTGGCGATGCCCATCCTGCGTGCCGTCTTGATCACGCGGCAGGCGATCTCGCCGCGATTGGCAATCAGGATCTTCTTGAACATGCTTTCCTCCCGGCAGTCTGCATCGGAGTTTTAGCCATAAACGGCACGCCCGTACAACGGCAGGATGGAGCGCACTTTAGTCGAAGGCGATGTCGGCGTTCGCCTTGCGGTTCTTGTGCTCGCGCCAGATGATGAAGAGGCCCGAGGCGACGATGATGCCGATGCCGAGCCATTTGGACGGCGTCGGGAAATCCCCGAAGATCGCATAGCCGAGAATGGTCGCCGAAATGATCTCGAAATACTGGAACGGCGCCAGCAGCGAGAGCGGCGCCATGCGGAAGGCGCGCACCACCAGGATATGCGCATAGCCGGACAGCGCGCCGAGGATGAGGAGCAGCACGAGGGTGAAGAGCGACTGCGGCAACGAGGGCGCGAAATCGGCAATGCCGGCCATATCGCCGGCGAACACCGCCGCCCCCATGAACACCATGCCGCCAAAGCCGGCGATCGTCTGCATGGTGACGGGAGAATCGGCATTGCCGATGGCGCGGTTCATGAAGAGGTAGACGGAATAGAGGAAGGCGCAGGCAACCGGCAGCAGCGCCGTCCAGCCGAAGAGAATGAAGCTCGGCTGGATGACGATGAGCGCGCCGCCGAAGCCGACGATGATGGCGAGCCATCGCCGCCAGCCCACCCGCTCGCCGAGGAACGCGGCCGACATCGCCGTCAGGATGAAGGGCTCGACGAAATAGATCGCGAAGACGTCTGCCAGCGGCATGTATTTGACGGCCGCGAAGAAGAACAGGCTCGCTGCGCCGTGGATCGCGCCGCGCAGGAGGTTCAGACACGGGCGCTTCGGCCGCAGCATGGCGCTGCCCTGTGCGGTGAAGATCAGCGGGATCGTGCAGACGACCTGGAAGAAGAAGCGGTAGAACGTCACCTGCCCCGGCGACATGCCGGCAAAGGTCGCCATGTATTTGGCGATGGCGTCCATGCACGGCAGCATCAGCATGGCGACGGCCATCAGCACAACGCCCTGCATGGTGCTGCCGCCCTCTTGATCGGTGGTGCTGCCGGCTGTGGCGTTCATGCGCATCTCCCTTGCTCGCCTCTGCATAGCGCTTTTCGGCCGACTGGCAATGCGGAAATCTCTCTTCGCGCGGGCGGCGCAAAGCGGCGCAATTGAGGTAGAGGGCCGTCCCCTCTTGCCTGTAAGCTCACGGGCGAGACAATGGAGGCCGTGATGACCTTTCCCGGCGAAAACAATACGATCCCCTTCCCTCTCGTCCGCAACGACAGCGATACGCTCGGCGGACGCCTCTGGCGGGCGCGCGATGCGCTCGGCCTTTCCATCGAGATCATCGCCGCGCGGCTCGGCCTGCCGGAAGAGACGGTCACCGGCTGGGAACGCGACCGGTCGGAGCCGGACAGCCGGGCGCTTTCCATGCTGGCCGGCCTGCTCGCTGTCTCCCCCGCCTGGCTCGTCGCCGGTGTCGGAACGGCGCCGGTCGTCCCCATGGACGATAATCCCGTCGAACAGCTCATGCACCAGCTCGGCGAGGTGCGCCAGCTTTTCGACAGAACGGGCAAGGCCCTCGCCGCGCTCGAAACCGAGGTCGCTAGATTGATCAAAAAAGATCAAGGCTGACTTTTTTACATTCACCGCACTTGAGACGCCGGACCGGCTCTGCAATGGTCGGCCCGACACAGAATCCGCATTAGGGAGACGAAAATGGACGTACGCGCCGCCGTTGCCGTTCAGGCCGGAAAACCGCTTGAAATCATGACCGTGCAGCTCGAGGGGCCGCGCGCCGGTGAAGTGCTGATCGAGGTGAAGGCGACGGGCATCTGCCATACCGACGACTTCACGCTGTCGGGCGCCGATCCGGAAGGCCTCTTCCCCGCGATCCTCGGCCATGAGGGCGCCGGCGTCGTCGTCGATGTCGGCCCGGGCGTCACCTCGGTCAAGAAGGGCGACCACGTCATTCCGCTCTACACGCCGGAATGCCGCGAGTGCTATTCCTGTCTCTCTCGCAAGACGAACCTCTGCACCGCCATCCGTTCGACGCAGGGCCAGGGCCTGATGCCCGACGGCACGTCCCGCTTCTCCATCGGCAAGGACAAGATCCATCATTACATGGGCTGCTCGACCTTCTCGAACTACACGGTCCTGCCCGAGATTGCCGTCGCTAAGGTCAATCCGGAAGCGCCCTTCGACAAGATCTGCTACATAGGCTGCGGCGTGACGACCGGCATCGGCGCGGTCATCAACACGGCCAAGGTGGAGATCGGCTCGACGGCCATCGTCTTCGGCCTCGGCGGCATCGGCCTCAACGTGCTGCAGGGCCTGCGCCTTGCCGGCGCGGACATGATCATCGGCGTCGACATCAACCCCGACCGCAAGGAATGGGGCGAGAAATTCGGCATGACGCACTTCGTCAATCCGAAGGAAGTCGGCGAGGACATCGTGCCCTATCTCGTCAACATGACGAAGCGGGGCGGCGACCTGATCGGCGGCGCGGACTACACCTTCGACTGCACGGGCAATACCAAGGTGATGCGCCAGGCGCTGGAATCGGCCCATCGCGGCTGGGGCAAGTCGGTCATCATCGGCGTTGCCGGCGCGGGGCAGGAAATCTCCACCCGTCCGTTCCAGCTCGTCACCGGCCGCCAGTGGATGGGCACGGCCTTCGGCGGCGCGCGCGGGCGCACGGACGTACCGAAGATCGTCGACTGGTACATGGACGGCAAGATCCAGATCGACCCGATGATCACCCACACCATGCCGCTCGAAGAGATCAACAATGGCTTCGAGCTGATGCATTCCGGCAAGTCCATCCGCGGCGTAGTGGTCTATTGATGCCGGCAGCCGCCTACAGCGTCGACGTGCGGAGAATGGAGACGTTCTCCGCCGCCGAGCTTTATGCCCTGCTGAAACTGCGGGTGGACGTCTTCGTCGTCGAGCAGGCCTGCCCCTATCCGGAGCTGGACGGCAAGGATACGGACGCCCTCCATCTTCGCCTGCTGATCGACGGCGAAACCGCCGCCTATGCCCGGATCTGGCGTCCCGAGAACGGCGCGCCGCGCATCGGGCGCGTCCTCGTTTCGCCGGACCATCGCGGCAAGAAGCTCGGCGAAGCCCTCATGCAGGAAGCGATCCGCGCCTGCGAGGCCCATTTCCCCGGCACGCCGATCGAGCTGTCCGCGCAGAGCTATCTGCAGCAGTTCTACCGTTCCCTCGGCTTTTCCCCGACATCGGAGGAATATGTCGAGGACGGCATCCCGCATATCGACATGCGCCGGGCCGGCGCAGGCGTTGCGCAACGCGCCTGACCGACGGCGGAGCCCCGTGTCCAAGGAAAGAACGACCGCATGAGCGAGGATCTGCCCACCATCTATGTCGACGCGGATGCCTGCCCGGTGAAGCCGGAGATCCTCAAGGTGGCGGAGCGGCATGGGCTGCCGGTGACCTTCGTCGCCAATTCCGGCCTGCGGCCATCGCGCGATCCGATGGTGCGGAACGTCATCGTTTCGGGCGCCTTCGACGCGGCGGACGACTGGATTGCGGAGAATGTGCAGGAAGGCGATATCGTGATCACGGCCGACGTGCCGCTGGCGGGGCGCACCGTCGCCAAGGGCGCGCATGTCACCGGCCCGACCGGCCGGCTGTTCGACAAGTCGAACATAGGCATGGCGAGCGCGATGCGCGACCTCGGCGCGCATCTGCGCGAGACCGGCGAGAGCAAGGGCTACAATGCCGCCTTTTCGCCCCGCGACCGCTCCGCCTTCCTCGAAACGCTCGACCGTCTCTGCCGCCGGGCGAGGAACACGCGCACGGGAGCGCCCTCATGACAGCAAAACCCGGACCCAAGGTCTATGGCCGTCACGTGCCCTTCTATGCCGGCATCGGCGCGGCGGCGCTGGGCCTTGCGGCGGCCCTCTGGCTGAAGCCGGATTTCGCCATCGCCGCGGCGGCGACGTGCTTCTTTCTCTGCTATCTCCTGCTCACGGCCTGGCGCCTGCCGCGCCTGACGGCGGCCTATCTCGAGCACTATGCGACGGATGCCGACGAGCCGGTCGCCATCATTTTCGCCGTGACCTTCGCCACGGTCGCCGTCTCGATCGGCTCGCTCTTCGTCGTCCTCAATCGCAAGCCGGCCACCGGCACCGAACTGGCGCTGGCCTTCGCCTCGGTCGCGCTCGGCTGGCTCACCATCCACACCATGGCGGCCCTTCACTACGCCCATGTCTACTGGCGGCCGGGCAGCGCCAAGACGGGCGGGGAGACCGGGCGCGGCCTCGATTTTCCCGGCGACAGCGAGCCCGGCGCCTATGATTTCCTCTATTTCGCCTTCGTCATCGGCATGACGGCGCAGACCTCGGATACCGCGATCACATCCACGGCGATGCGCAAGGTCAACCTGCTGCACGCCGTCGTTTCCTTCTTCTTCAACACGGTGCTGGTCGCCGCCGCCGTCAACGCGGCCGTGGCGCTTGCCTCCTGAAATCGATCGGAGTTTTCATGAAAGTGCTTTCCCAGAACACCGCCTTTGGCGGCATGCAGGGTGTCTTCACCCATGATTCGGAAGCCTGCAAAGGCGAGATGACCTTTGCCGTCTTCGTGCCGCCGCAGGCGATCCACGAGCCGCGCCCGGTGCTCTGGTATCTCTCCGGCCTCACCTGCACCCATGCCAATGTGATGGAAAAGGGCGAGTATCGCCGCATGGCCGCCGAGCTAGGCCTCTTTATTGTCTGCCCCGACACCAGCCCGCGCGGCAACGACGTGCCGGACGAGATGACCAACTGGCAGATGGGCAAGGGCGCCGGCTTCTACCTCGACGCCACCGAGGAGCCCTGGGCCGAGAACTTCCAGATGTACAGCTACGTCACGGAAGAGCTGCCGAACTTCCTCAGCCAGCATTTCCGCATGGACATGAGTCGGCAGGGCATCTTCGGCCATTCGATGGGCGGGCACGGCGCCATGACGATCGCGCTGAAGCACCCCGACCGCTTCAGGAGCTGCTCGGCCTTCGCGCCCATCGTCGAACCCTCTACCGCCGACTGGTCGGCCCCGGCCTTCGAGAAGTATCTCGGCGCCGACAAGGCGAAGTGGCGGGAATACGATGCCTGCGCGCTGGTGGCCGACGGTGCCCGCTTCCCGGAATTCCTGATCGACCAGGGCAAGGCCGACGGCTTCCTCGAAAACGGCCTGCGGCCCTGGCTCTTCGAGGAAGCGGTCAAGGATACGGGCATCAAGCTGACCCTGCGCATGCACGAGCGCTACGACCATTCCTACTACTTCATCTCGACCTTCATGGACGATCACCTGAAATGGCACGCCGAGCGGCTCGGCTGACACAGACATGGCCGGGGCGCATGGCTGACATGCCGCCCCTGCCCTTGCCCTCCCCGCATCGATAGGCAATATTCCGCGCCGGTAGACGGCTACCGCCGGAAAGATTCGGTCACGAACGCGGGGACGGCCTCGCTCCTTTGAAACGGAGTAGGCACAATGCCCTGGATCCTTCTTACCCTTGCAGGTCTCTTCGAAATCGGCTGGGCTATCGGTCTCAAATACACCGACGGCTTCACGCGGTTCGTCCCCACCGTCCTGACCGCCGCTTCCATGCTCGTCAGCATCGTGCTGCTCGGCCTTGCCGTGAAGACGCTGCCGATGGGCACGGCCTATGCCATCTGGACCGGCATCGGTACGGTCGGCACCGTCATTCTCGGCATCTTCCTCTTTGCCGAACCGGCAACGGCCATGCGCCTCGGCTGCATCGCCCTCATCATCACCGGCATCCTCGGCCTGAAGTTCGTCGCCTAACCCCGGCGGTTGTCGAGCGCGAAGGCCCCGGGTCCCGCGGCCGTCAGGTAGAGGAAGACGAAGCAGAAGAGGATCGCGGCGTCGCCGCGATTGTTCACCGGGAAGAAGCTCTGCGGCGCATGGGCCATGAAATAGGTGACCGCCGTGAAGCCGCAGAGCACGAAGGCCATCGGCCGGGTGAAAAGCCCCACCAGGATGAGGATACCGCCGACCACCTCGAGAATACCGGCAAGGCCGATCAGGTTCATGAGATCGCCGAACGGTTGCTCGGCGGGCGGAAAATTGAAGAACTTCTGCGTGCCGTGCTCGATGAGAAGCAGAGCGGTCATGATGCGAAGGGCGGCCAGCGCCTGCGGCCGCCAGGCAGACAAACGGTCGAACATGCGATGCACTCCCTTTCGTTGGTTCTAAAGCGTTGCCGCATTTCCGAGCGCAAAACCGCTTCGCACTTTTGCTGGAAATGCTCTAAAGTGGAATGTTATCGTGCTTCTTCCACGGGTTTTCCAGATCCTTGTTCCGTAGCAGCCGTAGCGCCCGGGCGATGCGCTTGCGCGTCGAATGCGGCATGATCACCTCGTCGATATAGCCGCGCTCGGCCGCCACGAAGGGCGAGAGGAAGCGATCCTCGTACATCTTCGTATGCGCGGCGATCTTTTCGGGGTCCTCGATGTCCTTGCGGAAGATGATCTCGACAGCGCCCTTGGCGCCCATCACCGCGATCTGCGCCGTCGGCCAGGCATAGTTGATATCGCCGCGCAGGTGCTTCGACGCCATGACATCGTAAGCGCCGCCATAGGCTTTGCGCGTGATGAGCGTCACCTTCGGCACGGTCGCCTCGGCGAAGGCGAAGAGCAGCTTGGCGCCGTGCTTGATCAGGCCGCCATATTCCTGCGCCGTTCCCGGCAGGAAGCCCGGCACGTCGACGAAGGTGACGACCGGGATGTTGAAGCAGTCGCAGAAGCGCACGAAGCGCGCCGCCTTGCGGCTGGCATCCGAATCGAGGACGCCCGCCAGCACCATCGGCTGGTTGGCGACGAAGCCGACCGTCGCGCCCTCGATGCGGCCGAAGCCGCAGACGATGTTCCTGGCGAAGCTTTCCTGGATCTCGAAGAAATCGCCCTCGTCGACGGTCTTGGCGATCAGTTCCTTGATGTCGTAGGGCTTGTTGGCATTGGCCGGCACGAGCGTGTCAAGCGATTCGTCCACCGCCTCGACCGACTGGAAGCAATCGATCTCCGGCACGGGCGAGGTGTTGGACTGCGGCAGGAAATCGATGAGCCGGCGCACCTGAAGCAGCGCATCGACGTCGTTGTCATAGGCGCCGTCGGCAATCGAGGATTTCGTCGTGTGGACAGAGGCTCCGCCGAGTTCCTCGGCCGTTACCGTCTCGTTGGTCACCGTCTTCACGACATCGGGGCCGGTCACGAACATGTAGGACGTGTCGCGCACCATGAAGATGAAGTCGGTCATGGCCGGCGAATAGACGTCGCCGCCGGCACAGGGCCCCATGATCACCGAGATCTGCGGGATGACGCCGGAGGCGAGCACGTTGCGCTGGAACACCTCGGCATAGCCGCCGAGCGCGGCGACCCCCTCCTGGATGCGCGCGCCGCCCGCATCGTAGAGGCCGACGATCGGCGCGCGGTTCTTGAGCGCCATGTCCTGGACCTTCATGATCTTCTGGGCATGGGTCTCGGACAGCGAGCCGCCGAAGACGGTGAAGTCCTTGGCGAAGACGAAGACGGTGCGGCCGTTCACCGTACCCCAGCCGGTGACGACGCCGTCGCCGGCGATCTTGCTCTTCTCCATGCCGAAATCCGTCGAGCGGTGCTCGACGAACATGTCGAATTCCTCGAACGAGCCCTCGTCCAGAAAGACCTCAATGCGTTCGCGGGCCGTCAGCTTGCCGCGCTTGTGCTGCGCATCGATACGCGCCTGCCCGCCGCCCATGCGGGCGCGCTCGCGCCGGACTTCGAGTTCGTGGAGAATTTCCTTCATGATCCCTCGGTTCCTCCCGTTTGTGACAACGGATTAGCATGCGGAACCGGGGGCTTGAAGGGGATCGCCCTACATAGATGGTCTTAGGGAAGGATCAGCGCGGGATTTCGGCCAGCACGGCGGCGGCGACATCCATCTCCCCGCGCCGCAATTCGCGGCGGCGGAAGGCCTCCTCATCGGTGCCCCATTGCTCGATCTGCCAGTCTTCGTCGATATGGGCGAGCGCCCAGACCTGGTCGACATCGACCACGCCTTCGGCGAGCGCCAGCGCAAGAAGCGCCGAGCCCGTCAGCGTCGTCACGGTATGCAGGCAGGCGAGCGCCAGCGGGTCGCGCCAGGCGGACAGCGCGTCCGAGAAGGCGGCGATGGCCGGGGCCGGCTGTTCCTGATGCATCACGCCCTCGACGAGGATGAAGCGCGCGCCCTTGGCATCCGCCGCCCAGCGGAGGATCGGGTCCCAGCCGTCGCGCTGCCGCTCGACGAGGCCCGCCGGCGAATCCGCGCGGTAGCAGAGCATGTCCGTGCCGGCAAAGCGCACGATCTCCTCGAAGACGGCGTCGAGATTGTCCGCGACGCCATCGACGGCCGTGTTGATAAGGCGCGTCACCGGCATCTTCGCGGGATCGATCTCCTCGCCCTGCCCGTCCCATTCGGCGCGCAGGCGCTCGGCGATGGCGGGGGCCGGCACGGCGAGCAGCTTCTTGCCGGGCGTGCGCACGGGGCGGCCGTCGAGCAGGATGCGGTGGCCCTCGTCCGTGCTGTCGGTCGAGACCTCCTTGTAGAACCGCTTCGGCAGCGGCCGCTTCATCTGGATCTGCGCGCGGCGAACCGGATCGGGATCGCTCATCGCCTCGGAAAGGTCGCTCAGGATGTCACGCATCGGAAATCTCCAGCCATTCGAGAAGGTCGGCGGGCGTGCGCAGGATGTGATCGGCGCCGGCCTCGACCAGTTCAGGCACGGAGGCATAGCCCCAGGAAACGCCGATCGCCCTGGCGCCGGCCGCCTTCGCCATCTGCATATCGTAAATCGCATCGCCGAGGACAACCGTATCGGCCGCATCAATGCCCGATTCGCCGCAGCATTCCGTCACCATGGCCGGGTGCGGCTTGGAGGGGCAGTCGTCCGCCGTGCGCGAGACGAAGAAGGTCTTTTCGAAGCCGTGCGTGGTGCGGATGAGATCGAGGCCGCGCCGCGACTTACCGGTGACGGCGCCGAGGAGAATCGCGTCCTCCCGCTCCAGCCGCGCCATCATCTCGGCGATGCCGGGAAACAGCGGCTCCTGGAAGCCCGCCTCGGCGCGCACTCCGGTAAAGATCGTCTTGTAATGCGCAGTCATCGCCAGCGCCTCGTCGTCGACATGCGGCTTGCCCTGCATGCGGGCGATGGCGATGTCGAGGGTCAGGCCGATGATCGCCTTGGTCTCGGCGACGTCCGGCCGGGGATGGCCGAAATCGACGAAGGTGCGCGCCATCACCTCGTGGATCAGCTTCACGCTGTCGACCAGCGTGCCGTCGCAATCGAAAAGAACGAGCCGCATCAGTCGTCTTCCCCGTCCGCCGCGCTCTGGTCGAAGCCGAAGAGGTTCCAGGTCTGCACCATGTGCGGCGGCAGCGGCGCGGTGACCCGCAGGCGCCCGCCGGAGGGATGCGGAATGTCGATGTGGCGGGCATGGAGGTGCAGGCGGTTCTGCACGCCGCCCGGGAAGCTCCAGTTGACGTCCGCATCGAAATATTTCGGATCGCCGAGGATCGGGTGACCGATATGGGCCGCGTGGACGCGAAGCTGGTGGGTGCGGCCGGTATAGGGCTCCATCTCCAGCCAGGCGAAATTCTGCCCGGCCTGCTCGACCACGCGGTAGAAGGAAACGGCGTGATCGGCGCCGTCCTCGCCGTGTCTCGCGATCCGCATGCGGTCGCCGTCCGGCGTCTGCTCCTTGACCAGCCAGGTGGAGATCTTGTCCTCCCGCTTCTTCGGCACGCCCTTCACCACGGACCAGTAGGTCTTCTTGGTGTCGCGCTCGCGGAAGGCGGCGGTCAGCTTCTGCGCCGCGCCGCGCGTGCGGGCGATGACGAGGACGCCCGACGTGTCGCGGTCGAGGCGATGCACGAGGCGCGGCTTCTCGCCCTTCTGGCTCGTCCAGGCCTCCAGCATCTTGTCGATGTGCCGGGTGACGCCCGAGCCGCCCTGCACGGCGATGCCGGCCGGCTTGTTGAGCACGAAGACCTTGTCGTCCTCATGCAGCAGCATGCGGGCGAGCAGTTCGCCGTCGGGAGAATGTTTCAGGTCACGCCCGGCGATGGGGCCGGCCTTGACGCCCTTGGCGTCGATATCCATCGGCGGGATGCGCACGGTCTGGCCCGGCTGCAGGCGCGTATCGCTCTTGGCGCGGCCGCCATCGACGCGCACCTGGCCGGAGCGCAGCAACTTCTGGAGCGGGCCGAAGCCGAGGCCCGGATAGTGGACCTTGAACCACCGGTCAAGGCGCATGCCCGCCTCGTCGTTGTCCACCTGCTTGTGTTCGATGCCTGCCATCTTCGCCTTCTTTCGTTGCGCCGCTCTTAGCGCAAGAAGGCCCGGAGGGAAACAGCCTAGAAAGCGCGGAAGGTCAGCGTCGTCAGCGAGCGCACGATGCCGGGAATGGAGGCGACGTGGTCGTTGATGAACTTGCCGATATCCTCCTCGCTGTCGACATAGATCTTCAGGAGGAGGTCATAGTCGCCGCTGGTGGAATAGAGCTCCGAGATGAGTTCCGTAGCGTAAAGCGCGTCCGCAACCTCGTAAGTCTTGCCCGGAGCGCATTGCAATTGCACGAAAATCGGCTTCATCGGTCCTCCCGCGCCATCGGCGGCATGCTTGTCGTCTGGTGCCGTGTCGGGCGCGCCTGCGCCCGGACCACGCGAGCCGCCCGATTCCGGCGGCATCCTTGCGTCCCTTATGACGGAATTTTCACGGCAAAGGCAAGGCCGCCCGAATTTCGCACAGATCGTTAAAACTCGATGAAAATGCAACCGTGGCGTTTTACTTGCCGGAAAGGCGCAACTGTTAAATTCGTTCAATCGACCAACCCCATTGAAACGCCATGACCCAGATCGTGACAGTCTCGCCCACCACCGCCGCTTATGCCTCGCAGGGCATGAAGATGCAGACCCGCACGGGCACGCTCTTCGAGCAGCGCATCCATCACTGGAGCGAGGATGCCAAGGTCCGGGGCGATGCGCGCACGCTCGCGGTGCTCAACGTCATCCATCCGCCGGCGCTTGCGCTTGCCCTCCTCACCGCCCCGCTCAGCACGCCGCAGCTCACGGTCGCCGAGGCACAGCGCCGCTACGACGAGAACGGCGAGCCGCTGCCGGCCGAAGCGGTCTGATCTCTCCGGAGAACCTATTCTCCATCCTCTCAGGCCCCGCCCCGGGGCCTTTTTCTTGCCCGCCGCGGCCTACGACAAAAATTTGCTCGGCAGCGACGCCGCCTCTTGCCAAAGCGCGGGCAAGGTCGTTATCTGGAGCCGACCTCGCTGGGAGAAACCGGCCGTCCCTCAGGGAATGGCCGGTGCCGAAGGAGCAACCGCCCCGGAAACTCTCAGGCAAAAGGACCAGCAAGGTGCCGTCGGAACTCTGGAGAGAAGCGCGAAAGCGCTCGCCGAAGGGATAACAATCTCAGGCGAAGGGACAGAGGGGGCTCAGGAGAACGGCGCAGATGCGCCTGGATTTATGAGCCGGCGCCCGAGGCAACAGGGGCGCCCAAGGACTGGAGGGCGCCTTTTGGACGGAACGTCTGAACTCAAGAAAACCCCGCTTCACGCGCTGAACCTTTCGCTCGGCGCCCGCATGGTGCCGTTCGCCGGCTACGAGATGCCGGTGCAATATGCGGCCGGCGTGATGAAGGAACACCTGCACACCCGCGCCGCCGCCGGCCTTTTCGACGTGTCCCACATGGGCCAGGTCACGGCGCGCGCCCGCTCCGGCGACAATGCCGATGCCGCCCGGGCGCTCGAAACGCTGGTGCCGGTCGATATCGTCGGCCTTGGCGAAGGCCGCCAGCGCTATGCGCTCTTCACCAATGACGAAGGCGGCATCCTCGACGACCTGATGATCGCCAATCGCGGCGACCACTTCTATGTCGTCGTCAACGCGGCCTGCAAGGATGCGGATTTCGCGCATATGCAGGCGAAGATCGGCGAGACTTGCGAGCTGACGCTGCATGACGACCGCGCCCTCATCGCCCTGCAGGGCCCGCACGCCGAGGCCGTGCTCGCGGAACTGTGGGCCGATGTTTCCTCGATGCGCTTCATGGACGTGCGCGCCTGCGACCTGCACGATGCCGACTGCATCGTCTCGCGCTCGGGCTATACCGGCGAGGACGGTTTCGAGATTTCCATCCCGGCCGACCTTGCAGAAGCCGTCTGTCGCCGCCTGCTCGACCATCCGGACGTGCTGCCGATCGGCCTCGGCGCCCGCGATTCGCTGCGCCTCGAGGCCGGCCTCTGCCTCTACGGCAACGACATCGACGCCGGCACGACGCCGGTGGAAGCCGGGCTCGAATGGGCCATGCAGAAGGTGCGGCGCAAGGGCGGCGAGCGCGAAGGCGGCTTCCCCGGTGCTTCCGTCATCCTCGACCAGCTCGAAAACGGCGCTGGCCGCCGCCGTGTCGGCCTGAAGCCTGAAGGCCGGGCGCCCGTGCGCGCCGGCGCGGTGCTGGCGACCGATCCCGAGGGCGCGGACGTCGTCGGCACGGTCACCTCGGGCGGCTTCGGCCCGAATGTCGATGGCCCGGTCGCCATGGGCTACGTCACCAAGTCCGCCGCCGCCGTCGGCACGCAGCTCTATGCCGGCGTGCGCGGAAAATTCCTGGCCGTCACCGTAGCGGCCATGCCCTTCGTCAAGAACACCTTCAAGCGCTGATCCCATGATGACGCCTGCCGAGCCATCACCCCTCACCCCGGCCCTCTCCCCGCAAGCGGGGCGAGGGAAAGGAGACGGCGCGGCAAGCCTCCTTCGCCCCGCCTGCGGGGAGAAGGTGCCGGCAGGCGGATGAGGGGCGGCTCCGACACCGATCACTTTTCCAGAGAGGAACCAACATGCTGAAATTCACCGAAGAACACGAGTGGCTGAAGATCGAAGGCGGCGTTGCGACCGTCGGCATCACGACGCATGCGGCCGAACAGCTCGGCGACCTCGTCTTCGTCGAGCTGCCGGAAGTCGGCGCGACCTTCGACAAGGGCGGCGATGCGGCGACCGTCGAGAGCGTCAAGGCGGCCTCCGACGTCTATTGTCCGCTCGACGGCGAGATCGTCGAGATCAACGAGGCCATCACGGCCGATCCCTCCCTCGTCAACAGCGACCCGCAGGGCGCCGGCTGGTTCTTCAAGCTGAAGCTCGCCAACCCCGCCGATGCGGATGCGCTGATGGATGAAGCCGCCTACAAGGAGCTTGTCGGCTGATGAACCTGCCCAAGGATTTCGCCTTTACCGATTACCAGCCCTACGACTTCGCCAACCGTCGCCATATCGGCCCCTCGCCGAAGGAGATGGAGGCGATGCTGAAGGTGATCGGCTATGACAGCCTCGACGCGCTGATCGACGACACCGTGCCGAAATCGATCCGCCAGACGAAGGCGCTCGAATGGGGCGCGCCGATGACCGAGCGCGAGGCGCTCGACAAGCTGCGCGAGACCGCCAACCGCAACAGGAAGCTCGTCTCGCTGATCGGCCAGGGCTACTATGGCACGATCACGCCGCCGGTCATCCAGCGCAACATCCTGGAGAACCCGGCCTGGTACACGGCCTATACGCCCTACCAGCCGGAAATCAGCCAGGGACGCCTCGAAGCGCTCATCAACTACCAGACCATGGTCTGCGACCTGACGGGCCTCGACGTCGCCAATGCCTCGCTGCTCGACGAGGCGACCGCCGCCGCCGAGGCGATGGCCATGGCGCAGCGCGTGGCGAAATCCAAGGCGACCGCCTTCTTCGTCGACGAGAACTGCCACCCGCAGACCATCGCTCTCCTCAAGACCCGCTCCGAGCCGCTCGGCTGGAGCATCGTCGTCGGCGATCCCTTCACCGATCTCGACCCGGTCGACGTCTTCGGCGCGATCTTCCAGTATCCCGGCACCTACGGCCATGTCCGTGACTTCACCGGCCTCATCGCCCGGCTGCACCAGACCGGCGCCATCGCCGTCATCGCAGCCGATCCGCTGGCCCTCGCACTCCTCAAGTCGCCCGGCGACATGGATGCGGATATCGCCATCGGCTGCACCCAGCGCTTCGGCGTGCCGGTCGGCTATGGCGGCCCGCATGCGGCCTATATGGCCGTCAAGGACGCCTACAAGCGCTCCATGCCCGGCCGCCTCGTCGGCGTCTCCATCGACGCCCGCAGCAACCGCGCCTATCGCCTGTCGCTCCAGACGCGTGAGCAGCACATCCGCCGCGAGAAGGCGACGTCGAACATCTGCACCGCGCAGGTTCTGCTCGCCGTCATGGCCTCGATGTATGCCGTCTTCCACGGTCCGCAGGGCCTGAAGGCGATTGCCCAGAGCGTGCACCAGAAGACCGTGCTTCTTGCCAAAGGCCTCGAAAAGCTCGGCTATACCGTCGAGCCGGAGGTGTTCTTCGACACGATCACCATCCATGTCGGCAAGCTGCAGGGGATCATCCTGAAGACGGCCGTCGCGGAAGGTGTGAACCTGCGCAAGATCGGCGACGACCGCATCGGCATCAGCCTCGACGAACGCTCGCGGCCGATCACGCTGGAATCCGTCTGGCGCGCCTTTGGCGGCGATTTCGAGGTGTCCGCATTCGAGCCGGACTACCGCCTGCCGAGCGACCTGCTGCGCACCAGCGAATACCTGACCCATCCGATCTTCCACATGAACCGCGCCGAAAGCGAGATGGTGCGCTACATCCGCCGGCTCTCCGACCGGGACCTCGCGCTCGACCGCGCCATGATCCCGCTCGGCTCCTGCACGATGAAGCTCAACGCCACGGCGGAGATGCTGCCGATCACCTGGCCGGAATTCTCGGAGATCCATCCCTTCGTTCCCGCCGACCAGGCGCTGGGCTACCGGCACCTGATCGAGGACCTGTCGCAGAAGCTCTGCGACATCACCGGCTATGACTCCGTCTCCATGCAGCCGAACTCCGGCGCGCAGGGCGAATATGCCGGCCTCCTGACGATCCGCGCCTATCACCTCGCCAACGGCGACACCCATCGCGACGTCTGCCTCATCCCGACCTCCGCGCACGGCACCAACCCCGCCTCCGCCCAGATGGCCGGCATGCGGGTCGTCGTCGTGAAAGTGTCGGACAACGGCGACATCGACATGGATGATTTCCGTGCAAAAGCAGAACAGTACGCGGAAAACCTCTCGTGCTGCATGATCACCTATCCCTCAACGCACGGCGTCTTCGAGGAGAATGTGCGCGAGGTCTGCGAGATCGTGCACAGGCACGGGGGCCAGGTCTATATCGACGGCGCCAACATGAACGCCATGGTGGGTCTTGCCCGCCCCGGGGATATCGGCGGCGACGTCTCGCACCTCAACCTCCACAAGACGTTCTGCATCCCGCATGGCGGCGGCGGTCCGGGCATGGGTCCGATCGGTGTGAAGGCGCATCTTGCCCCCTTCCTGCCGGCAAACCCGACAACCGGTGAGGCCGGCGCGGTCTCGGCGGCGCCCTTCGGCTCGGCCTCCATCCTGCCGATCTCCTGGAGCTATTGCCTGATGATGGGCGGCGAAGGGCTGACGCAGGCGACGAAGGTGGCGATCCTCAACGCCAACTACATCGCCGCCCGCCTCAAGGGCGCCTATGACGTGCTCTACAAGTCCGCAAAAGGTCGCGTGGCGCATGAATGCATCATCGACACGCGCCCGCTCGCCGAGAGCGCCGGCGTCACCGTCGACGACGTCGCCAAGCGCCTCATCGATAGCGGCTTCCACGCCCCGACCATGAGTTGGCCGGTCGCCGGCACGCTGATGATCGAGCCGACGGAATCGGAGACCAAGGCCGAGATCGACCGCTTCTGCGACGCCATGCTGGCGATCCGCGAGGAAGCGCGCGCCATCGAGGAAGGCCGCATGGACCCGGTCAACAACCCGCTGAAGAACGCGCCGCATACGGTGGAAGACCTTGTCGGCGAATGGGATCGCCCCTATTCGCGCGAACAGGCCTGCTACCCGCCGGGCGCCTTCCGGGTCGACAAGTACTGGTCGCCGGTCAACCGCGTGGACAATGTCTACGGCGACCGCAACCTCGTCTGCTCCTGCCCGCCGCTGGAGGATTACGCGGAAGCGGCCGAGTAACGCTGCCGGCCCGTGCCCGCCAACCTCTCCTCCGTCATGGTCGGGCTTGCCCCGACCATCCGCCCACTGCACGCCCGAATGTGGACCTCGGCTCAAGCCGAGGATGGCGACCGAGGGGAAGCGGCCTTGAAGACGAACCAACCCCGGCCGATACCATCGGCCGGGGTTTTCCGTTGCGGGCAGGGATTGGATCAGGGGGAAACGGCGACATCCACCCAGAAACGCGTGAAACCTTCCGCGAATTCTCGGTAACCGCTGAGCGTCGAGGGTTTGACCGCATAGGCATTGGCGCCGTTCTCATAGGCGCGATTGACGTCAACCGTACTTGACGAAGAAGACAACATGATGATCGGCGTCACCGCCGTTCGGGCACGGCCGCGCAGCCGCTTCAGGAGGTCCATGCCGCTGGTGCCGGGCATATTGATGTCGAGCAGGATGTAATCGAAGGCTTCGCTGTCGAGCCGGTCGCTGGCGACTTCCGCATCCGCGACATGGGTGATCTCCACGGGGCTGCCGGCATCGCTGAAGGCGCGCATGACGAAGCGCACATCCACCGGATCGTCATCGATGACGATCAGCTTTCTAGCCGAACCTACCACCATCGCTCCCCTTCGATTTCACGGGTTGCGGAAATGTCACGATGAAGCGTGCGCCGGGAGCATAGCTCGTGTCAAGCGCTATGACGCCATTGTGGCTCTCGACGATCCGCCGGGCGAGTGCAAGCCCGACGCCGGTGCCCTGATAAACCGTCTCGTCGCGGTGAAGCCTCTGGAAAACCTCGAAAATGCGCCCGACATGCTGCGGGTCGATGCCGATCCCGTCGTCCTCCACGACAAGGTCGATGCCATCGGGCCGCTGGCGCGCATAGACGCGGACGGACGGCGCCTTGTCGGGGCGGCGGTATTTCAGCGCGTTGCCAATGAGATTCTGCGCCAGACGCTTCAGCAGCTCGGGGTCGCCCATGATCTCCGGCAGCGGCCCGACCTCCACGCGCCCGCCGGTCTCCTCCACATGGCCCTCCAGCAGCGCCAGCGCCTCACCCACCACGCCGGAGAGCGAGACCGGCTTCGGCGCGGCGATGCGGTAGGCGATCTGCGAGAATTCCAAGAGGCTGTCGATGATGCGCCGCATGCGCGCGGTGCTCTTGCGCACATGATCGGCATAGCTCGGAAGTTCGGCGAATTCGCCGCGATGCACATCCTCGGAGATCATCTCGGCGAACATCGAGAGATGGCGCAACGGCGCCTTCAGGTCGTGCGAGACGGTGGCGGTGAACTGGTCGAGCGCCTCGTTCTTGCGGCGCAGCTCGTTGGTTTGCGCCTCCACCCGCTGCTGCTGGCGCTTGGCCTCGGTGATGTCACGCCCGACGCTGACCACCTCGCTGACGCCGTCCTCGTCGAAGATCGCGACGGCCGTCCACAGCATCCACATCGGCTGGCCTTCGTGATCGATGCGGATTTCCAGCGTCTTCACCGGAGCGTCCCGCTTATAGGCGGCGATATCCATCAGCGGGGCCGTCTGCTCCGGCGCGCAGGCCACTTCGGGAAGATACCGGCCGATCAGCGCATCGGTGGTCGAGCCGACATGGGCGGCATATTTGTCGTTCGCGAAGCGGACGGTCAGGTTCCTGTCGAAGCGCAGGATCATGTCGGGCAGGATCTGCAGCAGGGAGAGATATTCGCGCCGTTTTTCCTCCAGCGCCGCCTCGGTGCGCTTGAGCTCCGATATGTCGATGCGCATGGCGACGATATCGCCGGTCTCGGCGACATGGCTCTCGCCGCGGATCCAGCGGCCCCTGCCGAATTCGAAGACGGCTCCACCATCGCCGGCATCCCGGTGGTTTTCAAGGCGCCGGCGCACCAGCGCCTCGGCCTCCGGCGTTCCGTCCTCGATGCCCGGGTACATTCCGGCGCGGATATTGGCGCGCACGATGCTTTCCATCGTCGCGCCGACGCGCACGGCATCCCGCGCGCCCTCGCAGCGCTCCTTGTAGGAGCGGTTGAACATCACCAGCCGCTCCGCCGGATCGAAGATCGCAAAGCCCTCCGTCATGGTGTCGAGCGCGGCGGCGATGCGCTGGCCGAGCAGGACCTGCTCGCCATGGCTGCCACCGCTGAGGAGGCTGCGCAGAAGGAGTGCGTAGCGCGCCCCGCCCTCCGCTTCGCCCGGAAGGGAAATGACATGGGCCGTGGCTTGAAACAGCGAGCCGTTCTCGTGTCGGAAGGCGAAGGCATGGGCATTCTCGCGCCCTTCGCAGGCATGGCGGGCAAGGAGCGCTGCGGGATTCGCTCCCTCGATGACCGCGGCGGCATCGGGCCGGCGGCCATCACGATTCCATCCGAAGGCGCGGGCCGCCGCCTCGTTGTGCGAGACGACGCAGGCCCCAGCATCGACGATCAGGACGGGAAACGGCAGGTTCTCGTAAAGTGCCGTGGCAAAGCCGGTCATCGCTTGCGCCCCTCCTGGCGATCACGCTGCACGAGCCCCTCGCGCCGCGCGTCGGAGACTAGGCAAAACCGCCCGCGAAAGAAAGCTGCAAGGATTCGCGGTCCTCTACGGTCAGGCGCGCACGGTAGGCTGGCCGGCGGCGGCAAGTGCCGCGAGATCGGCGGGCTTCAGCTCGACCGATTCGCCGCAGCCGCAGGCGGAGGTCTGGTTCGGGTTGTGGAAGGTGAAGCCCGAGCGCAGGGTCGTCACCTCGAAATCCATCTGCGTGCCGAGAAGATAGAGCACGGCCTCCGGCGCGACCCAGACGCGGGCGCCGTTCAGTTCGATCAGGTCGTCCTTGGCGTTGGGCTCGGTCACGAGGTCGACGGAATATTCCATCCCGGCGCAACCGCCCTTCTTGATGCCGACGCGGATTCCTTTGGCATCGCCGCCGGCATTGTCGACGATCGCCTTGACGCGGTTCGCCGCCGCATCGGTGAGGGTCATGACTGCAAAGGCCATGGGCATTGTCTCCTTCGGCCTGACGGGTTCAAGGCCCGACGGTTTCGAATCCGAATCTAGTGATCGGCGGTTAACCGATCAATACCAGCCGACCGCGACCTGCGCCTCTTCCGACATGCGGTCCGGCGTCCACGGCGGATCGAAGGTCATCTTCACCTCGACGCCCGAAACGCCCTCCACCGCGCCGACGGCATTCTCCACCCAGCCCGGCATCTCGCCGGCGACGGGGCAGCCCGGCGCGGTCAGCGTCATATCGATCCTGACCATGCGGTCGTCCTCGATGTCGATCTTGTAGATCAGGCCGAGCTCGAAGATATCGGCGGGAATTTCCGGATCGTAGACCGTCTTCAGCGCCGAGATGATGTCGTCGCTGAGACGCGCCAGCTCGTCGGCGGGAATCGCCGAGTGGACGATGCCGTCGCGGACGTCGATCTTGTCTTCCGTTGCGTCGAGGGACATGGGCCTGCTCCTAGGCGAAGAACTTGCGGGCATGGTCGAGCGCATCGGCCAATGCATCGACCTCCGCACGCGTATTGTAGAGGCCGAACGATGCCCGGCATGTGGAGGTGACGCCGAAGCGTTTCAAGAGCGGCTGGGCGCAATGGGTGCCGGCGCGCACCGCCACCCCTGCCCGGTCGATCACCATCGACACGTCATGGGCATGGATACCTTCCAGCTCGAAGGAGAAGATCGAGCCCTTGCCGGGCGCCGTGCCGAAGATGCGCAGCGAATTGATCGCCGACAGCCGCTCATGGGCGTAGTCGCGCAGATCCGCCTCATGGGCGGAAATCGCCGCGCGGCCGATCTTCTCCATATAATCCAGCGCGTAACCGAGGCCGATCGCCTGCACGATGGGCGGCGTTCCGGCCTCGAAACGGTGCGGCGGGTCGTTGTAGGTGACAATATCCTCTGTCACGTCGACGATCATCTCGCCGCCGCCCTGGAAGGGGCGCATCTCGCGCAGGCGATCCATCTTGCCGTAAAGCACGCCGATCCCGGAGGGGCCGTAGAGCTTGTGGCCGGTCATCACGTACCAGTCGCAATCGATATCGCGCACGTCGACCGGCATGTGCACCGCGCCCTGCGAGCCGTCCACCAGCACCGGAATGCCGCGCGCCCGGGCGATGCGGCAGATTTCCTTGACCGGAACGATGGTGCCGAGCGCATTCGACATATGCGTGATGGCGATGAGCTTCGTACGCTCCGTCAGGCACTTCTCGAAGTCTTCGATATGGAACGCGCCGGTTTCATCGACGGGCGCCCAGACGAGCTTGGCCCCCTGCCGCTCGCGGATGAAATGCCACGGCACGATGTTGGAGTGATGCTCCATGATCGACAGGACGATCTCGTCGCCCTCGCCGATCTTCGGCATGCCGTAGCCATAGGCGACCGTGTTGATCGCCTCGGTCGAGGATTTCGTGAAGACGATCTCGTCGACCGAGGAGGCGTTCAGGAAACGGCGCACCTTCTCGCGCGCCGCCTCATAGGCGTCCGTGGCGGCATTCGACAGGAAGTGGAGGCCGCGGTGCACATTGGCATATTCGTTGGAATAGGCCTGCGCGACCGCGTCGATCACCACCTGCGGCTTCTGCGCCGAGGCGCCGTTGTCGAGATAGACCAGCGGCTTGCCATAGACCGTTTTCGACAGGATGGGGAAATCCTTGCGGATCGCCTCGACGTCGTAGGCCAGTGCGGGTGCGTGTTCCATCTCGATGGTCCTAAACTAGGCGTGCTTTTCCAGCCAGGCGGCGATGACGCCTTCCAGCGCTTCGACCAGCGGCTCGTCTTCCAGCTCCTCGACGATCTCGGCGACGAAGGCGTTGACCAGCATGGCGCGCGCCTTGTTTTCCGGGATGCCGCGCGCCATCAGGTAGAAGAGCTGCGTGTGGTCGATGTCGATCACGGTCGCGCCGTGGCCGCACTGGACGTCGTCGGCGAAGATTTCCAGCTCCGGCTTGGCGGAGAAGTCGGCCTCGTCGGAAAGCAGCAGCGTGTTGCACGACATCTTGGCGTCGGTCTTCTGGGCGTCCGGCGCAACGCGGATCTGGCCCTGGAAGACGCCGCGCGCGCGATCGAAGATCACGTTGCGGATGACTTCGCTCGACGTCGTGTTCGGCACGTCATGACCGACCGTGAAGGTCACGTCGTTGTGCGTCTCGCCGCCGAGCAGGTTGATGCCGCGCAGCGTCAGGTCCGAGCCCTCGCCCGCGACCACCACATGGATTTCCTGCCGCACGAGCTTGCCGCCGGCATTGACCACGTAGAGGCGCAGCTTCGCGTCGGTGCCGAGCGTGATGCGGATCTGGCCGAGATGGGTATCCGCCGCGCCCTGCGCCTGGAGGATGATCCAGGTGATCTCCGCGCCCTCGGCCAGCGCGATATCGCTTACCGTCGTCACGAAAGCGGCATTCTCGCCGCCGGCGACATGGCGCTCGATCACGGTCGCCCTGGTGTTGGCCCCGAAGGTCGCCGGGAAGCGCGTATGCGTCTGGCCGGCATTCTGGATCGTCTGGATTTCGAGCGGGGCTTCCAGCGCAGTGCCGTCGGCCAGGTCGAGCACGAAACCGTCGCGCACGAAGGCGCCGTTGATGCGGCCGATGGCGTCGTCGCGGTCGCGGGCGGCAAGGCCGTCGGCGGCGGTGCCGTCGGACAGCGCCTCGGCGAAGGTGCGAACGGTGACGCCGTCAGCCGCCGCGCGGGCGTCGGCGATGCCGTTGGCAACCGAAAGCACGGTGGAGCCCTCGACCAGCGGGCCGATCTTGGCGACCGAGGCCGCCGCGTCGAAGGCCGGGACGGCGCGCAGCAGCGCCTTGAGGTCCGTATAATGCCAGGCCTCGACGCGGCGCGTCGGAAGGCCGGCATCCTTGAAGTCGCTGATCAGCGTGTCGCGGGCTGCCAGAACCGCGCCGTCGCCCGGCAATTCGCCGATTGCGTGGTCATAGGCTTCGCAAAGCGCGGTCTCGGCCACCGAGAGCTTGGTGCCTGTCTGCATGTTCATGGGATCACTCCTTCACCGTGCCGTCAGGCGGCAGCACCGATGATGTCGGCATAGCCGTTGGCTTCCAGCTCATGCGCCAGCGTCTTGTCGCCGGACTTGATGACCTGGCCCTTGTAAAGGACATGGACCGTATCCGGCACGATATAGTCGAGCAGGCGCTGATAATGCGTGATGACGACGACCGCGCGGTCGGGCGAGCGCAGCGCGTTGACGCCGTCTGCGACGATCTTCAGGGCGTCGATGTCGAGGCCGGAATCGGTCTCGTCGAGAATGCACAGCTTCGGCTCCAGCAGCGACATCTGCAGGATTTCGGCGCGCTTCTTCTCACCGCCGGAGAAGCCGACATTCAGCGGGCGGCGCAGCATTTCCGGCGCGATCTTCAGTTCGGCCGAGGCTTCCTTGACGCGGCGCATGAAGTCCGGGGTCGTCAGCTCGTCCTCACCGCGCGCCTTGCGCTGCTCGTTCATCGCGACCTTGAGGAACTGCATGGTGGCAACGCCCGGGATTTCGACCGGGTACTGGAAGGCAAGGAAGATGCCCTTGGCGGCGCGCTCGGCCGGGTCGAGTTCGAGAATGCTCTCGCCGTTATAGAGGATGTCGCCCTCGGTGACTTCATAGTCCTCGCGGCCGGAAAGGATGTAGGAGAGCGTCGACTTGCCGGAGCCGTTCGGCCCCATGATGGCAGCGACTTCGCCGGCCTTCACGGTGAGGTTCAGGCCCCGGATGATCTCGGTGCCGTCTTCGGCGATGCGGGCGTGCAGGTTCTTGATTTCAAGCATGGACATATCCTTTTCGGACGAATTCGTTTGGCGGCGCGCGGGTTTTCGCGCGCCCGGATGATCAACGGGCGAAGGTCAGCCGACCGAGCCTTCGAGCGAGATGCCGATCAGCTTCTGCGCCTCGACGGCGAATTCCATCGGCAACTCCTGAATGACTTCCTTGACGAAGCCGTTGACGATCAGCGCGATCGCCGCCTCTTCCGGGATGCCGCGCTGCAGGCAATAGAAGAGCTGGTCCTCGGAAATCTTCGAGGTGGTCGCCTCGTGCTCGAACTGGGCGGTCGCGTTCTTCGCTTCGATATAGGGCACGGTATGCGCACCGCACTTGTCGCCGATCAGCAGCGAGTCGCACTGGGTGAAGTTGCGCGCGTTCTCCGCCTTGCGGTGGGCCGAGACCTGCCCGCGATAGGTGTTGTTGGAAAAGCCCGCGGAAATGCCCTTGGAGATGATGCGGCTCGACGTGTTCTTGCCGAGATGGATCATCTTCGTGCCACTGTCGATCTGCTGATGGCCGTTGGAAACGGCGATCGAGTAGAACTCGCCGCGCGAACCGTCGCCGCGCAGGATGCACGAGGGGTACTTCCAGGTGATGGCGGAGCCGGTTTCGACCTGCGTCCACGAGATCTTCGAGTTCCTGCCGCGGCAATCGCCGCGCTTCGTCACGAAGTTGTAGATGCCGCCCTTGCCTTCCTTGTCGCCCGGATACCAGTTCTGGACGGTGGAATACTTGATCTCGGCATCGTCGAGCGCGACGAGCTCGACCACGGCGGCGTGAAGCTGGTTCTCGTCACGCTGCGGCGCAGTGCAGCCTTCGAGGTAGGACACGTAGGCGCCCTCTTCCGCGATGATCAGCGTGCGCTCGAACTGGCCGGTGTTCTTCTCGTTGATACGGAAGTAGGTCGACAGTTCCATCGGGCAGCGAACGCCCTTCGGCACGAAGACGAAGGAACCGTCGGTGAAGACGGCGGAATTCAACGTCGCATAGAAATTGTCGGTCGTCGGGACGACGGAGCCGAGATATTTCTTCACCAGCTCGGGATATTCGCGGATGGCTTCCGAGATCGACATGAAGATCACGCCGGCCTTCTTCAGCTCTTCCTTGAAGGTCGTGACGACCGAGACCGAATCGAAGACGGCATCGACGGCGATCTTGGACTTTTCGACGCCCGCGAGGATTTCCTGCTCGCGCAGCGGAATGCCGAGCTTCTCGTAGGTCTTCAAAAGCTCGGGATCGACCTCGTCGAGCGACTTCGGGCCGCTCTGGTTCTTCGGAGCGGCATAGTAGTGAAGGTCGTTGAAGTCGATCTTGGGATAATCGACGCGCGCCCAGGTGGGCTCTTCCATGGTCAGCCAGCGGCGATAGGCCTCGAGGCGCCATTCGAGCATCCAGTCGGGCTCGCTCTTCTTGGCCGAGATGAAGCGGATGATATCCTCGGAAAGACCCTTCGGGGCCTTGTCCATTTCGATCTTGGTCTCGAAGCCGTATTTGTACTGGTCGACGTCAATCTGACGGACCTGATCGATCGTTTCCTGCACCGCAGGCATATCGTTCTCCAATCTCGCCGGAGACAAGGTCCGGCAGCTTGTTAACGGGTGGCGGTGAGCCGCCGGTTATGTAAGCGCCAAAGGCGGCTTTTCCCACCCTTTGGCAAGCGAAAACTCGCGTTTCCGCAAGATTCCTTCAGGCCGCGTTCCCGGTCACGCGCCGCCGCGAGACGACACGAGAGAAAGCGGCCAGAAACCGATCCACATCCGCCTGCGCCGATCCCGGCCCGAGCGAGACGCGAAGCCCGCCGAGCGCGGCATCGAAGCCCATGGCCGTCAGCACATGGCTCTGGCCGACCTTGCCGGACGAACAGGCCGACCCCGCCGAAAGCGCGATGCCTTCGAGGTCGAAGGCGATCTGCCCCGTCTCGGCCTTGAGGCCCGGCAGGCTGAAGAAGGACGTGTTGGCGATGCGCTCGCACTCCGCCCCGTGGATGATTACGTCGTTGGCCGCAAGCCGCATGCCCCCCTCCAGCGCATCGCGCAAGCCGGCGATCCGGGCATTGCGCCCGGCCATATCGGCAAGTGCTGCGCGCGCAGCGGCGGCAAAGCCGGCGAGCGCCGCCGGGTTCTCCGTGCCGGAGCGATGCCCCTTCTCCTGCCCGCCGCCGCGGATCAGCGGAGCCGGCATCAGCACCTCGCCGCGCGAGATAAGCGCGCCGGCGCCCTTGGGTCCGCCGAGCTTGTGCGAGGAAATGATCAGGAAATCGGCATCCAGCGCCTCGATGTCGACCGGCATGCGGCCGACCGCCTGCACCGCGTCGACGACGAGCAGCCCGCCATGGCGGCGCACGATTTCCGCCGCAGCCTTCACCGGCTGGACGATGCCCGTCTCGTTGTTGGCGAGCATGACCGCGACCATCGGCAGGCCCCTGGCCTTATCATGGTCCTGAAGCAGGCTTTCCAGCGCATCGAGGTCCATCACACCGGCGCGCGTGACCGGAACGGTCGTTACGTTCTCCCGCTGAAAGCGTCCACCCTCGCGGACCGCCGGATGCTCGATCTCGGACACATAGAGATGACCGATGGCAAGCGGCGTGCGACCCATGCGGTAATCGGGCGTCAGGACGAGGTTCGCGGCCTCTGTCGCGCCGCTTGTGAAAATCACATGGGCAGGCGCTGTATTGACGAGCGCGGCAACGTCGCGGCGAGCGGCCTCCACCAGCATGCGCAGCGCCCGGCCCTCGCCATGCACGGACGACGGATTGCCCACCATGTCGAGCGCGGCGACGACGGCCTCGCGCGCCGCCGGCAGCAAGGGCGCCGTGGCGTTCCAGTCCAGATATGTGCGCTCAGTCTTCGTCATTCGTTATCCGTGCGTGTCCGGCAAGTTCGAGGCGGCGTGCATTTTTCTTGAAATTTCCGCCGGGCTTGCCTTATGACACCAGCTTCATGGCGCCCGATGCGCTCAAACAGTTTCGAACAGTTCTAAACTAGGTTCTAGAAAAGCTGAGTGCTTTCGTCAAGACTTGACTTGACAAGAATCCGTTCCAGAACGCGAATGTGCCGGAGTAAGAATGCCCGAAATCATCTTCAACGGACCCGCCGGTCGCCTCGAGGGCCGTTACCAGCCGTCCAAGCAGAAGAACGCCCCCATCGCTATCGTGCTGCACCCGCATCCGCAGTTCGGCGGCACCATGAACAACCAGATCGTCTACCAGCTCTTCTACATGTTCCAGAAGCGCGGTTTCACGACGCTGCGCTTCAACTTCCGCGGCATCGGCCGCAGCCAGGGCGAATTCGACCACGGTGCGGGCGAGCTCTCCGACGCCGCCTCGGCGCTCGACTGGGTGCAGAGCCTGCATCCCGATTCCAAGAGCTGCTGGGTCGCCGGCTATTCCTTCGGCGCCTGGATCGGCATGCAGCTGCTGATGCGCCGTCCGGAAATCGAGGGCTTCATGTCCATCGCCCCGCAGCCGAACATCTACGACTTCTCGTTCCTCGCGCCCTGCCCGTCCTCGGGCCTCATCATCAACGGCGATGCCGACAAGGTCGCGCCGGAGAAAGACGTCAACGGGCTGGTCGAGAAGCTGAAGACGCAGAAGGGCATCCTGATCACGCACAAGACCGTGCCGGGCGCCAACCACTTCTTCAACGGCCAGACCGAAACGCTGATGGCCGAATGCGAGGACTATCTCGACCGCCGCCTTGCCGGCGAACTGACCCCGGAACCGGCCGCCAAGCGCATCCGCTGAGCGGCCCGAGAGCAAAACTAGAGCCCGGTGGTCCGCCATCGGGCTTTTTCTTTGCCGTCAATTTGCCCGTTGGACGACTTCCAGCACGACGGCCGGCGGCTCGGCCTCGCGCACGCAGTCGCGGCCGGCATTCTTGGCGGCGTAGAGCGCGTCGTCCGCACGGCGCAGGGCAAAGCGCAGCGGCTCGCGGTCGCCGATCTCGGCGACGCCGAAGCTCGACGTGACCCGCAGGCCGGCCGGAAGGCCCGGAATGGGCGAGACGGCCCGCGTCGCGCGCAGCGCGTGGGCGAAGAGCAAGGCGGCCTCCTTGCCGGTGCGCGGCAGGAACATGAGGAATTCCTCCCCGCCGATGCGCGCGGCAAGCGCGCCTTTGGGCGCCGCCGCTTGGAGCATTTCACCGAAGGCGCGGATGGCTGCGTCGCCGCCCTGATGGCCATAGGTGTCGTTCACCGCCTTGAAGTGGTCGAGGTCGCAGAGCACGATGCTGTGCGGTCCCGGGCTCGCCATCAGCGCATCGACCCGGTTGTCGAAGCCGCGGCGATTGAGCAGGCCCGAAAGCGGATCGATCTCCGCATTGACCTTCTCGTCCGCCACGATCTCCAGCACGAGCACGCAGAGCAGCATGAGGCCGACGGCGACGATGAGCACGGCGCCCATGCTCTGGGACACGAGGGCGAACTGGCTGGCAAGGTAGTCCTGCGCCGTGTGGCCCGCCCCCGCGAAGATAGCAGCAAAAGCCTTGAGGAGAAAGTGCACGCTGGTGACGGCCAGAAGCACGACGAGCGCCCGGTCGACGAAGGACGTAACCCGTGCGCGCCAGGCCGCGAAGGCGCTGAGGCCGAGCGCCACCGCAAAGGGCGTCTGGTAGGGCAGCGCATGCTGCAAGGTGCCGCGCGGCAGGTCGTAGATGAAACAGTCGAGCGCCACGAAGGCGGCGAAGAGGCCAGCCAATCCGAGCCGGCTGGTCTTCAGGCCGTAAAGCTGGCCGATGCCGACGCGCAGCATGAACATGCCGCCCAGCATCGAGGCGAAGGCGAGGATCGCCCAGGGCTTTGCCGGGGGAACATAGGCGACGAGCAATTCGAAGATCGTCGAGAGAGAGGCGACGGCGAAGCAGCCGGCAAACCAGCGGGCGGCGGAACGATTGCGACTGCGGGCGGAAACCGCCAGGAAAAACATGCAGAAACACTGCGCGATGAGGAAATTCACCGTCAGCAGGAAGCCTGCGCCACTCATTGGCCACCCTTCGCAAGACACAAAGGCCATCCCGTGCGAATGCGCCCCGGAAAACACTAGAGAACAGCGCCGAAGAAAGCGTTAACCGGAAGGGCCGGCTTTCCGCAGCAGGCCGCCGGTAACCGGCGTCTTGACGCCCGTCGTCGCCGGAAAGGTAAGCGGAAGTCCGCGCAGCGACCGCACGGCGAGATAGGCCCAGGCCTCGGCCTCCATACTGTCGCCATTGAGATCGACCGCCTCCGCCGCCACGACCTCTGCGCCTTCGGCCTCCGCCAGCGCCGCAAGGTCGCCCATGATCACGCGATTGAGCCGCCCGCCGCCGCAGACGACATAGAGCTTCGGCCGCTGCGGCAGATGGCGGGCGGAGCGCAGGATGGCGGCGGCGGTGACATGTGCCAGCGTGCGCGCGCCGTCCTCGAGGCTCGCCTCGGTGCCTTCCGGCGGGCGGAAATCGTTGCGGTCGAGCGAGCGGCGCACCGTGTCCGTGAAGAAGGAATGGCCGAGATAGCGCTCGGCAAGACCGGCATCCACCCGGCCCTCCGAGGCGATCATGCCGCCCTGGTCGTAGGGAATGCCGGCATGGGCCTCCACCCACTGGTCGATCAGCGTATTGCCTGGCCCGCTGTCATAGGCGACGATCTCGCTGCCGCTGCCGACGAAGGTGATGTTGGAAATGCCGCCGATATTGACGAAGACCACAGCCTCGCCGCCGGCGCGGGAAAGGCCTGCGGCAAGCGCGGCATGATAGGCCGGGATCAGCGGCGCGCCCTGCCCGCCATGCACCATGTCGTTCGCCCGCATGTCGTAGACGACGTCGATGCCGGTCTCGCGGGCCAGAAGGTCGCCGTCGCCAAGCTGCACGGTGAGGCCGAGATTCGGCCGGTGCAGCACCGTCTGGCCGTGGAAACCGATAACGTCGACATCGGCGGGCTTCAGGTCGTTGCCGGCGAGGAAGGCGCGCACCGCCTCGGCGTGGCGCAGGGTCAGTTCGCGCTCGATTTCCGCCAGGTCGCCCGGCCGCTCGCCCCGCTCGCCGATCACCTTGGCCGTTTCCAGCGCCCTCTGCAAGCGGCGGCGGAAGGCCGCATCATAGGAACACCCCATGGACGGCCCCCGCTCGACCGCGGCCTCGCCGTCCGTGCGCAGCAGCGCCACGTCGATGCCGTCGAGGCTCGTGCCGCTCATCAGGCCAATCGCCGTCACCATCCCCGCCATGCGTCCGCTCCAGAATCACTTTTGAAGTGATTATGCGCGCAAACGGTGTTAAACGCCCGGCGGTCCGCGGGAAAATCTTCCCGACCAAGTACGATCCCACGAGAGAGACAGGCCATGTCCGAATTCAAATCCGATTTCCTTCGCACGCTGAAAGAGCGCGGCTTCATCCACCAGATCTCCGATGAAACCGGCCTCGACGATCTTCTCGCCAAGGAAACCGTGACGGCCTATATCGGCTTCGATCCGACGGCGCCGAGTCTCCACGCCGGCGGGCTCATCCAGATCATGATGCTGCACTGGTTCCAGAAGACCGGCCACCGCCCCGTCTCGCTGATGGGCGGCGGCACCGGCATGGTGGGCGACCCCTCCTTCAAGGACGAGGCGCGCCAGCTCCTGACGCCGGAAACGCTGAACACCAACATCGCCGGCATCAAGAAGGTCTTCTCCAACTACCTGACCTATGGAGAAGGCCCCAAGGACGCGTTAATGATCAACAATGCCGACTGGCTGCTCGGCATCAACTATCTCGAATTCCTGCGCGATGTCGGCCGGCATTTCTCGGTCAACCGCATGCTCTCCTTCGACAGCGTCAAGATGCGCCTGGAGCGCGAGCAGTCGCTCTCCTTCCTCGAATTCAACTACATGATCCTGCAGGCCTACGATTTCGTGGAGTTGAACAAGCGCTACGGCGTGCGCCTCCAGATGGGCGGCTCCGACCAGTGGGGCAACATCATCAACGGCATCGACCTCGGCCACCGCATGGGCACGAAACAGCTCTACGCCCTCACCTCCCCGCTGCTGACCACCGCGTCGGGCGCGAAGATGGGCAAGTCGCTCTCCGGCGCCGTCTGGCTGAACCCGGAAATGCTGTCGGCCTACGATTTCTGGCAGTACTGGCGCAACACGGAAGATGCGGACGTTCCGCGCTTCCTGAAGCTCTACACGACGCTGCCGATGGACGAGATCGCCCGCCTTTCCGCGCTCGGCGGCGCCGAGATCAACGAGGTGAAGAAGATCCTCGCGACAGAGGTGACGGCGATGCTGCATGGCCGGCAGGCCGCCGAGCAGGCCGCCGAGACCGCCCGCAAGACCTTCGAGGAAGGCGCGATCGCGGAAAACCTGCCGTCGATCGACGTCGCGGCCGGCGAGCTTGAAGCCGGCATCGGCCTGCTGACGCTCGTCGTCAAGGCCGGCCTTGCCGCTTCCAACGGCGAGGCGCGTCGCCATGTCCAGGGCGGCGCCGTGCGCATCAACGACACGGCCGTCTCTGACGAACGCCGTGTCATCGGCACGGGGGACGTTTCCGCCGATGGCGTGATCAAGCTCTCGCTTGGCAAGAAGAAGCACATCCTCGTCCGCCCGACCTGAGCCCTGCAACGTTAGCCATGAAAAAGGCCGCCTCTGGGCGGCCTTTTTCATTGGAACTCGAAGATGTTGCGGAAGACGCCCGGCGCGATGATCGAGAGCGGGTTGATGATGAGGTTCGGCTTGTCGAAGGCGCCGGAAAGCTTGAAGGTGATGCCGATCAGGCCCCGGTCGTTGCCGTTGCCGAGGATGATGCCGATCAGCGGCAGTTCGGCGAACAGCCGGTTGAGGCCATAGGCGGGCATGAAGGTACCGGTCATGTCGATCCGGCCGTTGGCGTCGCGCACGGTTCCCTGGAAGGTCGCGCCCACCGTCTCGCCGCGCACCACGCCGTTGTCGAGGGCGAGCGTACCGCCGCCGACGCGCACCTGCGCGAAGCCGCGCGAGAACTTCACCGCGCTCACGTCGATCTCGCGGCGCACGGCGTCGTTCAGGCTGCGGCCGTTCTCACCCGCCGGAGTGGAGACGAGCGAGCGCAGCCGCTCCTCGCCGACAAGGGCGAAATTGCGGATGTCGACCGCGCCCGTCCAGCCATTGGTCCGCTGGCTCAGCCGCACATTGAGAAGACCGCCGCGCAAATGGCTATAGACATCGGCAAAGCGCGCGACCGCGCCTGCATCGCCGCTCGTCAATTGGATGATGTCGATGGCGCCGTTATTGGCGAGCGTCATCACGACCGGTGCACCGCTTTCCGTCACCGCGGAAAGATCGACCGCGGAAACGCGGTCGTTGGCGGTCGCATAGCGGAAATTGACGCCGGAAAGGGTCTCCCCGTTGAAGCCCACCACCCGCGACAGGGTGGCCTCCACGTCGATATTCTGCTTGTCGCTGTCGCTGCTGCCACCGCCCGGATTCTTCAATCGCGCCAGCACCTGGCGCAGGTCCGCCGCCTCGCCATCCGCGCGCACCCGATAGCCGGACTTGCCGCGATCGACCTTCAGGCTGAACCGGTCGTCGGCGGAAAGACGGACGGTGGAGAAGTTCGCCGAATCCAGCGTGGCGCCATGGAAAGCGAGATCGCCCGAAACGCTGAAACCGTCGCCGGCAAAGCGGAAGCCGGAAATCCGCGTCACCTTGTCGTCTGTATTCGCGGTCAGCGTCACCTTGCCGCCGATGCCCGCACCCTTCGTCCAGCCGAGCCAGGGAATGGAGATCGCAGCAGCGCCGACGTCGGCCTCCACCTGGCGCGGACCATCGCCTTCCTGCTCGAGCCGGACCGTGATATTGCCCTCGATCACGTCGTCCAGCCCCGGCAGGAGCTTGCGCCGATCTTTGTTGCCGAGCGTCCCGGTCAGCACCGTCTTGCGCGCAATGCCCGCCTTCTTGTCGACCGGCTCGACCAGTTCGAGATTGAGCGGAACGCCGTCGATATCGGCTTTCGCATCGAGGCTGGCCACGGTGGGATCGATGGCGAGCAGGCCGTGCAGTCCCGTCACGTTGCGTCCGGCGATCGGCTTGCGCAGGTCCACGCCCTCGAGGTTCAGGGCCGCGGTCCATTGCGGCGGCGGCGGGTTATGGGCGGAGACCACGCCGAAATGCGCCTTCACCTTGGCCTTCACATGGCCGGCGAAATCCTCGGGCACGAAGCCGGTGGCCGGCAGCGCGCGGATCGGCTTGTAGGTCACGAGCTCGGCGATGGCGTCGGCATCGCCGGCAACGTCGATATCCATGTCCGCCATCAGCGGCTTGGTATAATTGTCCGGCAGCACGAAGGTGCCGCCCGTCAGCGCCACCGTCCGGCCCGAGGGGAAATAGGCCGTGCCGCCGGTAATGGAGATTTCCGTGCGCGGACCGCGCAGGCGGAATTTGCCCGAGGTGTCGCGCAGCGGCGGGATATCGCCCGCGATGTTCATGCGGGCGCCCTCGATGTCGAAGTCGATCTTCAGCTCGTCCGCGTCGAGATGCATCGGCATGCCCGGCTCGCGGGGGCGGCCCTCGGCGAGGTAGAACTCGATGCGGCCATTGGTGATGGTGCCGCCGAAGATGTTCTTCAGCACCCAGCTGCGCGCCATCTTGCCCATCCAGAAGGGCCAGAACTGCTTGACCGCAGCGGACTGGAGCTCGCTGGCGATCATGACGAAGCTCACCTCCGGTTCCCGGTCGGAAAAGCGCATGGCGAGCGAGCCGGCGACATTGCCCTTGTCGCTCGAAACGGCCATCTCGTCGAACTGCAGCTTTTTCGCCGCCGGCAGGTAGGCGCCGCTCACCTTGGCGTCGAAGCGGATCGGCGCTTCGGTGGAATCGACCGGACGGCTGATGGCATTGCTGAAGACGAGGTCGATGCCAAATCCCTTGTCCGGTTTGTCGGACACGCGGTCGAGGTCGATCAGGCCGCCGGTGAACGGAAAATGCGAGAGCCCGACGCCGGCATCCGACGAGGCGAGCTCGATGGCCCCCTTCTCAAAATTGTAGGTGGCCTGCACGGTGGAGGGGCGCAGCTCGGCGGCGACGCCGTCGCCGTAGATCGCGCCGGCCGCGAGCTTCACGTCCAGCGTCAGTTGCGGCTTCGTCTCCCCGCTCTCGCGGCGCGCATGAACCGCAAGGTCGATCGTCGTATCGAGGCCGGCATGCACCTCGCCGTCCGGGCTGTGGCTGAGGAAGAAGTCGCCGAGCGCGATATTGCGGATCGCGCCGTCGAGCGCCAGCACGGAACCGTTGCCCGTCGCCGCCCTCAGGTCGATCTCCCCTTCCTTGCCCTGAAGCTCGAAGGTTCCCTCGATGGACATCACGCCGGCATCGTCGCGGGAGAACCGCAGGCTGGCGACGGAAAGCACCACGGGCTTTCCATCCGGCCCTTCGAAGGTCGCACCGAGCTCGGAAATGCTGACGGTCTGCATGGCGTTGACGTCGATCAGGCGGTTGATGCCGTCCAGCCGCTCGAAGGTGGTCTGGAGGTAATCCGGCACGTCGGAAATGCGCAGCGCCGCAAGGTCGAGCGGCTTGCTCTTCGGCAGGAGCGCCGCGTTGAACATCGCGCCGCTGACATCGAGACGCGAGACCGCGACATGGCCCGTCGCGAGCGCCCAGGGGTCGAGCACGATGCCGACGGATTCGGTCGCCGCCAGTTCCTTGCCCGATTCGACCTCGATGATGCGCGCGTTCTCCGCCTTCAGCGCGAAGCCGTTGAGCCCCGCGAGCCGCACGACCGTATGGTCGACGGAGGCCCGGTAGCGCGGCCCGAGCGCCTGGTTGAGCGCCGTGACCGCTCGTGCATTCAGCGCGCTGTCGAAAATCCCCATCTCGACAAGGCCGATGAGGACGGCCCCGAGGAACAGCACGAGCGCGACAGCCGTCGCGGCGATGCGGCAGAAAATGCCCGCGCGGCTCGTCTCGACGGCATGCAGGACGATGGGCTCATGCGCCTGCGCGGACGGCAATTCGTGCAGCGGAACGATGTCCTGCTTCCGGAACACGACCTTCTCGCCGCGGATTTCTCCCATCTCGCGTCTGCTTCCTCTGCCCCTTCGCGCCGCGTTATCCCGTGGAATTGCCGCGCATCGCCCGCTCGCCGCTGGACGATTCTGCCTGTCACTATATATGCGGGAAGCCGTGTCCCTGACTCAAAAAGCCGGCCAAAGAAAGGAAATCACATGGCAGAATTGGTCCGAGGCGCGAAGGCGCCGGATTTCACCCTTCCGCGCGACGGCGGCGGCACGATCTCGCTTTCCGAATTCCGCGGCCGCCCCGTCGTGCTGTTCTTCTATCCGAAGGACGACACGGAGGGCTGCACGATGGAAGCCAAGGACTTCACCGCCGCAAAGCCTGAATTCGATGCGGCGGGCGTCGCACTCATCGGCCTTTCGCCCGATCCGGCGAAGAAGCACGACAGGTTCGTCCAGAAGCACGCCCTCGCCGTCCCGCTCGCCTCCGACGAGAACCACGAGACGCTGGAGGCCTATGGCGTGTGGAAGGAAAAGAGCATGTACGGCCGCACCTATATGGGGGTCGAGCGCACGACGGTGCTCGTCGATGCCGATGGCAGGATTGCGGAGATCTGGTCGAAGGTGAAGGTCAAGGGCCATGTCGAGGTGGTGCTCGACGCTGCCAGAAAACTTTAAGAACTGGAAGCAGGGTACTGGAATGACGGACCTTCCCCACATCGAGAGCCTGCGCGGCGGGGCGACGGCGGCAATCCTCGCCGCCGACCTCGACCTGAAGACGGCGCTGGCGCAGGAGACCGCCCGGCGCTGGTTTGCCCGCACGCTTTCGATGCGCTCGCCGCGCGATCCTGCGCTGCCGCTCCGTCCGGGTCGCCCGGCAAAGCCGGAGCTCATCCCGCCCAGACATATGGAGAAGCGCTCCCTGCATACGATGAAAGGCCGCATCGCCCTTCTCCATGCCCTCGCCCATATCGAGCTCAACGCCGTGGACCTCGCGCTCGACATCGTCGCCCGCTTCACGACGGAGCGGGTGCCACATTCCTTCTTCGACGGCTGGATGCAGGTGGCGTTCGAGGAGGCCAAGCACTTCCGGCTCGTGCGCGACCGCCTGCGCGAGCTCGGCGCGGACTATGGCGACCTGCCCGCGCATGACGGGCTCTGGCAGGCCGCGCACGATACACGCAACGACCTGACCGCGCGGCTTGCCGTGGTCCCGCTCATCCTGGAGGCGCGCGGTCTCGACGTGACGCCGACCCTGCAGGCGAAGATGCGCGAGACGGGCGACCACGCCAGCGCCGACATCCTCGACATCATCTATAATGACGAGAAAGGTCATGTGGCCGTCGGGGCCAAATGGTTCCGCTTCCTCTGCGCACGGGAGAAGAAGGACCCGTCCGCCACCTTCAGGGAGCTTGTCCGCCTGAATTTCCGCAGTCCCCTGAAGCCGCCCTTCAACGATATAGCCCGCGCCGAGGCGGGATTGACGCCTTCCTTCTACCGGGCGCTCGTTTCCGTCAGCCAGAGCTGATATTCCGGGCGGAGAAGCCACCCCGGAAAGGCTTTATTAACCCTAACAATGTGTAATTCCCCGTACGAGAACCATGAGAATCGGCCGGGGAGTTTTAGGTGGCGGAGCGTCCTGAAAACCGCGTCTTCGGAAAACGCGCGCAGCAGCATGTCGTGATCCTGGCGAGCGGCGACAAGATCCGCCACATGACCATCCGCCCCTGGATGGCTGCCGTGACGTTCTGCTTTGCCGGCATGTTCACCGTCGGTTACCTCGCCGCCACCTCCTATCTCGTCCTGCGCGACGACCTGATCGGCGCCACCATGGCGCGCCAGGCCCGCATGCAGCACGATTACGAGGACCGCATCTCCGCCCTTCGCGCCCAGGTCGACCGCGTCACCAGCCGCCAGCTCCTCGACCAGCAGGTCGTGGAGGAGAAGGTGGAAAAGCTGATGCAGCAGCAGCTCGCGCTGTCTGAGCGCCACGGCAAGCTGGACGCCCTGCTGAACCGCGCCGAAAGCAGCGGCGTCGAGGGCACCGAAACGGTGCCGCTGCCCGGAGAGAAGCCGGTGGCGGACGACCGCCGTGCCGATGCCGCCGGCGCGATCGAGGCCATCATGGGCATTGCGCCGCAGAAGACGACGCAGCTCGCCTATGCTTCCACCGGCGAATCGGTCGCCGATCACGCCGACCGCATGTTCTCGAAAGTCACGCTGTCGCTGAAGGACCTCGAGCATGAACAGCTCGACCGCATCCAGTCGCTGACGGCGGGCGCTTCGGAAACTGCAGATGCGATCCAGAAGATCCTCCGCCGTACCGGCTTCGACATCGCCGAAGGCGTCCCGCCGGACACCTCTGCCGACACGGCCATCGGCGGCCCCTTCGTCGAGCCGATGAGCCCCGGCGACGCCTTCGAGGAATCGATCAGCGACCTCGACACCGCGCTGGAGCGGCTCGACGCAGCCCGCCGCACCGCGCGCAAGCTGCCCTTCGGCAATCCCGCGCCCGGCAGCAGCATCACCAGCCGCTTCGGCAACCGCACCGATCCGTTCCTCGGCCGCCTCGCCCTCCATGCCGGCATAGACTTCCGCGCCGCGACGGGCACGGAGGTCCTCTGCACCGGCGCCGGCACGGTCACGGTCGCGGGCCGCACGGGCGGCTACGGCAACATGGTGGAGATCGACCACGGCAATGGCCTGACGACCCGCTACGCCCACCTCTCCCGCGTGCTCGTCAAGGTCGGCGACCATGTAGAGGCAGCCGATCCGATCGGCCTTTCCGGCACGACGGGTCGCTCCACCGGCCCGCATGTGCACTACGAAGTGCGCCGCAACGGCAAGGCGACCGACCCGATGCGCTTCCTCACGGCGGGCATGAAGCTGACGACCTACATGGATTGACGTAGCGCAAGCCGAGGCGCCCCGGCATGACAAATTTGTCGGCCATCGGCTTCAAATCACTCGCGGATTTACCAAATTCGCTGATTTCCTTGACTTTCCGGCACTTTCAGCATATGTGCGCTGCATCCTAGCGGCTATTGCGCCGCTGAAACCCATAGCGTTCGCAAGAACCGGAACGGAAACTGTTTTCCCTTTGACCACTTTTGCTGATCTTGGCCTGAGCCCGAAAGTCCTGTCCGCCGTCACCGATGCGGGTTACACGAACCCGACTCCCATCCAGGCCGGCGCCATTCCGCCGGCGCTCGCGCGGCGCGACATTCTCGGCATTGCCCAGACGGGCACCGGCAAGACCGCCTCTTTCGTCCTTCCGATGCTGACGCTGCTCGAAAAGGGCCGCGCCCGCGCCCGCATGCCGCGCACGCTCATCCTCGAGCCGACGCGCGAGCTTGCCGCGCAGGTCGCGGAGAACTTCGAGAAGTACGGCAAGAATCACAAGCTCAACGTGGCGCTGCTCATCGGCGGTGTTTCCTTCGACGAGCAGGATCGCAAGCTGGAGCGCGGCGCGGACGTCCTGATCTGCACTCCTGGCCGCTTGCTCGACCATACCGAGCGCGGCAAGCTGCTGATGACCGGCGTGGAAATCCTCGTCATCGACGAAGCCGACCGCATGCTCGACATGGGCTTCATCCCGGATATCGAGCGCATCGCCAAGCTCATCCCCTTCACCCGCCAGACGCTGTTCTTCTCGGCCACCATGCCGCCGGAAATCCAGAAGCTGGCCGACCGCTTCCTGCAGAACCCGGAGCGGATCGAGGTGGCGCCGCCCTCCTCCACCGCCAAGACCGTGACGCAGCGCCTCGTCGCCACGCACGGCAAGGACTACGAGAAGCGCGCGACGCTGCGCGACCTCATCCGCGCGCAGGACGACCTGAAGAACGCGATCATCTTCTGCAACCGCAAGGTCGATGTCGCCGATCTCTTCCGCTCGCTCGACCGCCACGGCTTCTCCGTCGGCGCGCTGCATGGCGACATGGACCAGCGGGCACGCACGACGATGCTGGCCAATTTCAAGGAAAACAAGCTCACGCTCCTCGTGGCGTCCGACGTCGCCGCCCGCGGCCTCGACATTCCGGACGTGAGCCACGTCTTCAACTTCGACGTCCCGATCCATGCCGAGGACTATGTCCACCGCATCGGCCGCACCGGCCGTGCCGGCCGCTCGGGCGCCGCCTTCACCCTGGTATCCAAGCGCGACGGCAAATTCGTCGATGCCATCGAAAAGCTGATCGATCAGAAGATCGAATGGCTGAGCGGCGGCATCGAGGACCTGCCGCAGCAGGCCGAGAGCGAAGAACGCGAACGCCCCCGCGGCGGCCGCGATCGCGGCGGCCGTGACCGCGACCGCGATCGTTCCCGCGGCCGTAAGGGCGAAAGCCGTGCGGCGGAAACCCGCATCGAGACCAGCGAGACCGAAGAGAAGGTGGAAGTCGTGAAAGCTGAACGCAAGGCGGAAGGGCGGCCGCAGAATTCCGCCCGCAATCCGCGGTCTGCGAACCATGCCGCGCCGCGCCCGGCCAACGACGACAGCCGCGATCGTCGCAACCGCTATCGCCGCGACGAGGATGACGGCCCGACGCCGCTCGGCTTCGGCGACGAGGTCCCGGCCTTCATGCTGATCGCCGGCAAGGCCTGATCCGATCCATGTCCATTCCAGGCATCGACATGCCGGGCCTCGGTTGCGGCCTGGCTGTTTTGCGTGAGGGCAAGCTTTTGCTCTATCGCCGCCTGCGCGCGCCGGAAGCGGGCTCCTGGAACATCGTCGGCGGCAAGGTCGACCACATGGAGCGCGCCGTCGACAGCGCCTGCCGCGAGGCCGAAGAGGAATCCGGCCTTTCCATCGGCGCCGTCGAGTTCCTGTGCCTTTCCGAGCAGATCATCGCGGACGAGCGCCAGCACTGGGTTTCGCTCATCTACGTGACCGAGGATTTCACGGGCGAGGCGCGCGTCATGGAGCCGGAAAAGCTGCCGGAATTCGGCTGGTTCCCGCTCGATGCCTTGCCCGCGCCGCTCTCGCGCTTCGCCGCCGACGCCGTCAAGGCGCTCGGCGCGCGTCACTTCGCCCGCAGCGCCGCCTCGTAGGCCCGCCGCACCCAGACGGCCATCTCGTCCGGATCGTCGAAGGCCTCGTCCGGGATCGACCAGTAGGGCATCTTCACCGGCTTGCCGCTCTTGCCCTCGTAGAACCATTGCCGGCTACCGGCAGCCTCGAAATCCGGCCCGCTTTCCGCATCCGCCTTCAGCAGGATCTCGCCATCCACCTCCAGCGCGATGATGCGGCCTGCATGATAGATGCCCTTGCCGCCGAACATGCGCCGGATCGTCACCGGCCCGAGCGCCTGGAACATTTCCTCGATCTCATCCCGATCCATCGCTAGTCTCTCAGAATACCGCCCGCCGCGACCACAGCCTCCGGCGTATCGACGTCGACATGCGCCGCCGCGCCGATCTCCACATCCACCACATCGAGCCCGGCGCTCTCGACGATATGCCGGGCGCCGACATCGCCCTCGAGCTGCAGGATGGCAGCAAAGGTGGAGCGCGGCAGCACGACAGGATTGCCGCGCTTGCCACCCGACACCGCCCGCACGATGGCATGGCCGCCGGCCGCGGCAAAGGCGTCGAGCAGGTGGCGCACATCCGCGCCGGTGACATGCGGCATGTCGGCCAGCATCACCACGACGCCGTCGCAGCCCGGACCGAGCGCGGAGACGCCGGCGCGCAGCGAGGTCGACATGCCCTGGGCATGGTCGGGATTGCGGACGACATCGACCCCGATGCCCGCAAGCGCCGCCTCGATCTCCTCCGTCCGGTGCCCCGTCACCACGAGCACGCGCGACGGCCTTGCCGCAAGCGCCGCCTCCGCCGAGCGGCGGACGAGCGCCTTGCCCTCGAACGCGGCGAGCAGCTTGTGGCTGCCCTGCATGCGGCTGGCGCGGCCCGCCGCCAGCACGAGCGCGGCGACGGAGAGCGGGCGCTCGGGCATGCGGATATCGCGCGGCTGGGGCCGGCTGGGAATCTCGGCCAGAAGCCCGCCGACGCCCATGCCGGTGATCTCATGCGGGCCGGGCTTCTCGCCGGCGAAGATGCGGGCAAGCACCCAGTCGAAACCGTTCTCCCTGGGGCTGCGCGCGCAACCCGGCGCACCGAGCACCGGCACCGCACCGATGCGCCCGAGAACGAGGAGATTGCCGGGATCGACAGGCATGCCGACATGCTCGACCACGCCGCCGGCCGCGCGGATCGCGGCGGGGATCACGTCATTGGCGTCGGTCACCGCCGAGGCGCCGAAGACCACGACGAGGTCGTTTTCCGGCGCCGCGCGGCGAAGGGCCTCCGCCACCGCCTCGGCCCGGTGCGGCACGCGCACCTCCCCGGTCAGCCGGCTGCCGGAGGGAGAGAGGCGCTGCTCGAAGAGCCGGCGCGTCTTGTCCATCACCGAGAGCTTGAGGGTGGGCAGTTCCGTCGCGACGACGCCGACCCGATGCGCCGCGAAGGGCTTCACCTCCAGCGCCCGGCTCGACGCAAGGACGGCCGCGGCCGCGCGGACGAGCGCTTCGGGCACCGCAAGCGGAATGATCTTGATCGTCGCAACCATGTCGCCAGCCGCGACGCTGGCATGATCCGGCAGAGTGGCGAGCGTGATCGCCGGATCGATGCGGTTGAAGCGGTCGACTGCCGCACGGTCGGCAACGAAAAGGCCGTTCGCCTGCGCATGGAGATTGATGCGACCGGTGGTCGGCGGCGTGAAGACCAGATGGTCCGGCGGGATGGCCGCGGCGATCAGCGCCGCCGCCTCATCCTCACCGATATCGCCCGCCTCGAGCCGCACGGCGATGACGGTCGAAATACCCGCCCCGGCCAGCGCCGCGCGGTCCTCCTCCGTCAGGATGCGGCCCTTGTGCAGCGACAGGCCCTCGGCGCGCACGCCATGCGCCAGCCGCGCGCCGACCGCGTCCCCGACCGGCACTTCCCCGAAAATCATGGCGCGGCCTCGCGCAACGGGCGGCGGCGCAGATGCGCGACGATGTCGGCGAGGATCGCGACGGCGATCTCCGCCGGGCTCGCCGCGCCGATATCGAGGCCGATGGGTGCCGAGATCGTCGCGATCTCCGCCTCGCCGTGCCCACGCGCGGTCAGACGCTCGACACGTTTCGCGTGGGTCTTCCGGCTGCCGAGGGCGCCGACATAGAAGCAGCCGGTGGAAAGGGCCTGCGACAGCGGAAAATCGTCGATCTTCGGATCGTGCGTGACGGCGACGAGCGCCGTATAGGCGTCGAGCGGACGGTTTTTCAGTACGTCCTCCGGCCAGTCCGCGACGAGATCGATGCCGGCAAAGCGCTCCTCCGTGGCAAAGGCGGTGCGCGGATCGATGATCAGGACGTCGAAACCGGTGACCTTCGCCATCTGCGCCAGCGCCTGGCTGATATGGACCGCGCCGATGACGACGATGCGGGCGGGCGGCAGATGGACATTGAGGAAGAATTTCCGCTCCTCCGCCTCCACCACGCCGGACCGGCCGGAACGGAAGGCGGCGATAACGGCCTCGCCAAGCGGCCCAGCGACGGGATCGCCCTCGCGGATCACCCGGTCACGCCCGTCCCCGAGGTCCGTCAGGTGGATGACGGCGCGGCGCGCGGCGCGTTCCTTGTTCAGCTTGCGCAGGAGATAGGGATCCATCAGCCCACCCGCTCCACATAGACGCGGATGCGCCCGCCGCAGGAAAGGCCGACGCGCCATGCGGTCTCGTCGGCGACGCCGAATTCCAGCATGCGCGGCTCGCCGTCGCCTATCACCTCCATCGCCTCGCCGATGACCGCGCCCTCCACGCAGCCGCCGGAGACGGAACCGTGGAAATTGCCCTCGCCGTCGATGACGAGATGGCTGCCGACGGGGCGCGGAGCCGAGCCCCAGGTCTCGACAACGGTGGCGAGCGCCACCGTGCGTCCGTCGTTCATCCAGCGCTCCGCGATCGTCAGTGGATCGAGCACATCCTTCGCATCCATTCTCGTCTCCTCCTCATTCCCTCACGCCGCCGGCAGGAAGCGTCGCGGATCGCCCGCACCCCGCCGCGCCTCGCCCGAAAGCGCTGCCACCAGGTCCGCCATAGCCTCCAGATTGTGCACCGGGCGCAGCTCGTCGACATGCGGCAGCATCGCCCGCACCCCCCGCGCGCGCGCCTCGAAGCCTTCGAAACGCAGAAGCGGGTTGAGCCATATGAGCCGCCGGCAGGAGCGGCGCAGCCGATCCATCTCCTTTTCGAGCAGCTCGATGCCCTCGCGCTCCAGCCCGTCGGTGATGAGCAGCACGACGGCACCCTGCCCCAGCACCCGGCGCGACCAGAGCCGGTTGAACTCCTTCAGCGTCTCGCCGATGCGCGTGCCGCCGGACCAGTCGTTCACCGACTGGCTGCACGCCTCCACGGCAAGGTCGGGATCGCGGTGGCGCATCTGGCGCGTGACATTGCTGAGCCGCGTGCCGAACAGGAAGGCGTGGACGCGGCGGGTCTCGCCGAGCGCATGCAGGAAATGCAGGAAGATGCGCGTATACTGGCTCATCGATCCGGAAATGTCGGCAAGCACGACGAGCGGCGGATGCACCGTCTTCGGCTCGCGGTGGCGCGGCAGGATCAGAGCGCCGCCGGTGCGCATGGCATGGCGCATGGTGGCGCGGGCGTCGATGGCGACGGCACGGGTGCTGCGGCGGAAGCGGCGGGTGCGCACCTCGTCCATCGGCAGGACGAGATCGGAAATCGCCCGTTTCGCCGCCGCAAGCTCGGCGGACGTCATCTGCGCGAAGTCCGTCCGGCGCAGGAGTTCGCTGCCCGAGGCGGTGAAGCGGGCGTCGATTTCGATATCCGGTTCGTCGCGTTCCCGGCGCGGGTCTTCCCGCCCGCCGAACAGGGCGTCCGAGACGCGGGTCTCCCCCGCCTTGCGCTTTTCCCGTTCCTCGTGCCGCGTCACGACAGGCGACATCAGCGCGATCATCTTGCCGACGAGATCGCGCGAGCGCCAGAACAGGCGGAACGCCTCGTCGAAAACCGCGTCGTCCTCGTGGCGCTTGACGAGCGTCGCATGGAGCGCGGTGTAGAATTCATCGCGCTCGCCGATGCCGATGGCCTCCACCGCCTCGATGGCATCCGTCACCGCCGGCGGGCCGAGGCGAAGGCCGGCCTTGCGCAGCACGCGAGCGAAATGCACGATATTGTCGGCGAGCCGCCCGTCACCGGCAGTGCAAGAAATCCCGTTGCCCACCGCCTTTGCCATCGCTCAACCCGCCGCCGCCAGACCGGCTTTCACGTCGTCCAGCAGTTTGCGGCCCTCAGCGCCATCGATACGGGCGATATCGTCCTGGTATTTCAGCAGCGTTCCCAGCGTGTCGGAAACCGTTTCCGGATCGAGCGCCACCCGGTCGAGCTCGGTGAGCGCCGTCGCCCAGTCGATGGTCTCGGCAACGCCGGGATTCTTGAAGAGGTCGAGCCCGCGCAGTTTCTGGACATAGGCGACGACCTGCTGCGAGAGCGTCGCGTTGCAGCCCGGCACCTTGCGGCGGATGATCTCCAGTTCCTGCGCGGCGTCGGGATAATCGACCCAGTGATAGAGACAGCGCCGTTTCAGCGCGTCGTGCACCTCTCGCGTGCGGTTCGTCGTGATGATGACGATGGGCGGTTCGGCGGCGCGGATCGTGCCGAGTTCCGGCACCGTGACCTGGAAGTCCGAAAGCACTTCCAGCAGAAAGGCCTCGAAGGCCTCGTCGGTGCGGTCGAGCTCGTCGATGAGGAAGACCGGCGCGCGGCCGTCCGGCGAGGACAGCGCCTGGAGCACCGGGCGGCGGATCAGGTAGCGCTCGGAGAAGATATCGGCCTCGATGCGGCCCCGGTCGGTGGTGCCGGAGGCTTCGGCAAGGCGAATCTCCAGCATCTGCGCCGGATAATTCCACTCATAGACCGCCGAGGAGATATCGAGCCCCTCGTAGCATTGCAGGCGGATCAGCGGCCGGTCGAGGGCGGAAGCCAGAACCTTGGCGATCTCCGTCTTGCCGACGCCGGCCTCGCCTTCCAGGAAGAGCGGACGCTTCATGCGCAGCGAGAGGAACAGCACGGTCGCCAGCGAGCGGCCGGCAAGATAATCCCCCGCCGCCAGCATCTCCACGGTTTCGTCGATGGATTGCGGGATCTCTCCGCGTCGATAGGGCACGCCATTCCTCCATTACGGAGGATGAACTTATAGCGTGCGGTAGCCCCGGTCCAGATAGAGAAGCGCCGGTTTGTGTTCGCCGAAGGAGATGCCCATCACCTCGCCGATGAGCACCATATGGGTGGCCATCACCTTGAATTCGACGACGCGGCAATCGAAGGCGGCAAGCGCGTCCTTCAGCACCGGCGCGCCCGTCACCAGCTCCTGCCAGTTGCCCATGGCGAAGCGCTGTTCGGAGGTCAGCGCGGGGTCGCGGCCGGAAAAGGCATTGGCAAGTTCGATCTGGTCGGCGGACAGCGTGTTCAGCGCGAAGCGGCCGCTCTTCTCGAAAATCGCGTTCTTGGGATTGGAGGCGTTGACGCAGGCGAGCAGCATCGGCGGGTTGTCCGACACCGAGCAGGCGGCGGTAATGGTCACGCCCCGTTTCTCGCCCTCATGCGCGGTCGTCACGATCTGCACATGGCCGGCATAGCGGCTCATGGCATCCCTGTAGAGTGACGAATCCACCACCAACCTGTCCAACACGGCATTCTCCTTTGACACATGAGATACATGGCGAAAATGAAGAAAAATGTAACCCCCGGAGCCGAAAATTCCTGTTCCGCCAGAGACAAAGCGGATTTCGGAACGATAATTCCCTTTGACGCCCGAGGCCCGTTCCTTACAAAGGGCAGGATCGCAATCCATGGATCGAGAATGAAGACCGCCGCCCTTGCCAGCCTCTTCGCAGCGTCCGTGCTTGCCGCCGCGCCGGCAGCCGCCGCGGGCCTCACCTTCGCCGTCGTCGCGCCGAAGAACGGGCCGCTCGCCATTCTCGGCCAGCAGGTTCGCGACGGTGCGCGCTTTGCCGCCGAGGCGAACGGCGACACGGTCGTCGAGATCGCGGAGGCCTGCGACGAGACGGACGGTGCGGGCATCGCCAAGGAGATCCTTGCGGCCGACGCGACGGCCGCCGTCGGCTTCCTCTGCTCCGAGGGGCTTGCCGCCTCGCTTCCGGCGCTCGCCGAGGCGAATGTGCCGGCCGTCACGCTGTCTGTCCGCTCCGGCATCCTCATGGAGGATGCGCTGAAGAAGAAGTGGCCGCTCTTCCGCCTCGCCCCCGGCCCGAAGGCGGAGGCGGACAAGGCGGTGGAGGTCATTACCCGCGACTGGAAGGCCGAATCCTTCGCCCTCATCGACGACGGCACGATCCACGCTCGCGAGCTGGTCGAGGCCGTACGGCTGCGACTGGAGGATGCCGGCATGAAGGCAACCTTCGTCGATACCTACCGGCCGGCGCAGGAGCAGCAGCTCGCCCTTGTGCGACGCCTCGCCAAGACCGGCGCCACCCATGTCTTCGTCGGCGGCGACCGGGCGGACGTCGCCGTCATCGCGCGCGATGCGAAGTCGGAGAAGAAGCCGCTTACCCTTCTCGGCGGCGAGGCGCTGGTCGGCGCCGATCCCGTCGTGCCGATGACGGACGGCGTGGAGGCCATCGCCCTGCCCGACTACGGGTCCCTGCCGGAGGGCGCGCCGGTCGCCGCGGCGATGGCGGAAAAGAACATCGTCGCGGAAGGCTATGTGCTCCCCGCCCATGCCGCCGTCACGGCGCTGGCGACAGCTGCCGCGGAAGGCGGCGACCTAACGCAGAAGCTCGCCGCCGGCAGCTTCGCGACGGCTATCGGCACGGTCGCCTTCGGCGCCGATCACGAATTGAAGGAAAATCCCTACCGCCTGCTAGTCTGGCGCGCGGGCGCCTTCGTGCCGGTGGACAAGGCCGCGGAGAGCGAATGATGGCGCCCGGCCCGCGGAACCTCATCACCGACGTCGCTGGCCTCAAGGTCGGCAACGCCACCGACCACGTCCTGCGCTCCGGCGTCACGGTCGTACTCTGCGAAGAGCCCGCGACGGCGGCCGTGCAGGTGCTCGGCGGCGCGCCGGGCACGCGCGAGACGGACCTTCTGGAGCCGCACAACACGGTCCAGACGGTCGATGCGCTGGTGCTGTCCGGCGGCTCGGCCTTCGGCCTCGATGCCGCCTCAGGTGTGCAGGCGGGCCTGCGCGAGGCGGGACGCGGCTTTGCCGTCGGCCCCCACCGCGTGCCCATCGTCCCCGCCGCCATCCTCTTCGACCTCATGAACGGCGGCGACAAGGACTGGGGCCGCTACCCGCCCTATCGCGAGCTCGGCTACCAGGCGCTCGCCCATGCGGGCGAGACCTTCGAGACCGGCAGCGCCGGGGCCGGCACCGGCGCCCTGACGGCGACCTTCAAGGGCGGCCTCGGCTCGGCCTCCAGCGTGCTGAAGAACGGCGTCACGGTCGGCGCGCTGGTGGCGGTCAATGCGCTCGGCTCGGCCACTGTCGGGAACACGCGGCATTTCTGGGCCGCGCCCTTCGAGGAGGACGGCGAGTTCGGCGGGCTCGGCCTCCCCGCCCCGTTCCCCGCCGATGCGCGCATCCCACGCACGAAACTGTCGCCACGGCCGGCCGGCGTGGAGAACACAACCATCGCCGTCATCGCTACCGATGCGGTGCTGACGAAGGCGGAGGCCAGGCGCCTCGCCATTGCCGCCCATGACGGCTTTGCCCGCGCGCTCTGGCCGGCGCATACGCCGCTCGACGGCGACCTCGTCTTCGCGCTCGCGACCGGCAGAAGTGGCCGCGCACTGGCGGCGGAGGACTTCATCGATCTCTGCGCCGCGGCCGCCTCCACCATGGCCCGCGCCATCGCGCGCGGGGTGCACGATGCGGCGGCGATGCCGGGCGACGTGATGGCGACGTGGGCCGCGCGGTAATTCGCCCGTTGTTCGGCCCTGCCGGGAATGGTATGGCGACGCCAGATTTCTCGCCCAGGAGCCTGACATGACCCTTCCCATCCGGATCGCGCCCTCCATCCTCGCCGCCGACTACGCCAAGCTGGGCCAGGAAGTGCGTGACGTCGTCGCGGCCGGGGCGGACTGGATCCATCTCGACATCATGGACGGCCATTTCGTGCCGAACATCTCCTTCGGCCCGGATGTCATCAAGGCGCTGCGCCCGCATACCGACGCCTTCTTCGACTGCCACCTGATGATCGCTCCCGCCGATCCCTATCTCGAAGCCTTCGCCAAGGCAGGCTGCGACGGCATCACGGTCCACGCCGAGGCCGGCCCGCATCTCGATCGCTCGCTTCAGGCGATCCGGGCGCTCGGCAAGCGCGCGGGCGTGGCGATCAACCCGGCGACGCCCGAAAGCGTGCTCGACTATCTCCTCGACAAGATCGACCTCGTCCTCGTGATGACCGTCAATCCGGGCTTCGGCGGCCAGAAGTTCATTCCGGCGATGGAAGAGAAGATCCGCCGCGTGCGCGCCATGATCGGCGATCGGCCGATCGAACTGCAGGTCGACGGCGGCATCGCCGTCGATACGATCGCCCTTCCCGCCTCCGCCGGCGCCAATGTCTTCGTCGCGGGCTCCGCCATCTTCGGCGGCGGCCATGTCGAGGCCTATCGCAAGACGATCGAGACCCTGCGCGGCAATGCGGAGGGTGCGCGGGCGTGACGATTTCGGGAAGAGCGGCCATCGTCCTTGCGGCCTGCCTTTCGGCGGCAGGCGCGCAGGCGGGCGATTTTTCCACCTTCCAGTCCCTCGGCTTCTCGCGGGACGGCAAGGTCTACGCCTTCGAGGAATTCGGTGTCCAGGATGGCTCCGGCTTTCCCTATTCCAACGTCTATTTCATCGATACGGAAAAGGACACTTACCTTCCCGGCACCCCGATCCGCGTGCGCCTCGACAGCGAGGAGGAAGGCATCGCCAAGGCGCGGGCGCAAAGCCGCGAAAAGGCCAAGGCGCTCGTCGATGCCTATGATGTGCTCGACAATCCCGGCGTGCTCGCCGCCTTCAACCCGATGGGCGAAGGCAATGTCGACACGAAGCGCATCGAATACCTCCAGCATGCCATCGAGCCGACGCCCGGCGGCGCCTTTGCCCTCGCCATCGAGGATATCGCCCTCGACATGACGGACCGGTGCCGCGACATCGCGCCGGACGGCATCAAGGGCTTCCGCCTCAAGCTCGTCAAGAACGACGGGGCCGCCGCCGATACGCTGGTGCACGAGGACAAGCGCCTGCCCGAGAGCCGAAACTGCGCCTTCTCCTACCAGATATCCGGCGCGGTCACCTTCAACGCATTCAATGTGAAACCGGTCCATGTCGCGCTCGTCCTCGTGCGCAGCGTCGGTTTCGAGGGTGCGGACGGCCGCTGGATCGCAGTGCCCTTCCGCCCCTAAGGCCGCCATGCGTTGAGCTTGCCGGCCATCTTTGCTAAAGCGGCGGCAATTCCCACCCTCCCAAGGAAAGTCTAGAGCCGATGATCCCTCGCTATTCCCGACCGGACATGGTCGCCATCTGGTCGCCCGAAACGAAGTTCCGCATCTGGTTCGAGATCGAGGCGCATGCCTGCGACGCGCTGGCCGAGCTCGGCGTCATCCCGAAATCGGCTGCCGAGACCATATGGGAAAAGGGCGGCAAGGCCGAGTTCGACGTCGCCCGCATCGACGAGATCGAGGCCGTCACCAAGCATGACGTCATCGCCTTCCTGACGCATCTTGCCGAGTTCGTCGGCCCGGACAGCCGCTTCGTGCATCAGGGCATGACCTCGTCCGACGTGCTCGACACGACCTTCAACATCCAGCTCGTGCGCGCCGCAGACATCCTCCTCGCCGACATGGACCGCGTGCTCGCGGCCCTCAAGGCCCGCGCCTTCGAGCACAAGGACACGATCCGCATCGGCCGCAGCCACGGCATCCATGCCGAACCGACGACGATGGGCCTGACGCTCGCCCGCTTCTATGCCGAGATGGATCGCAACCGCGCCCGCCTCGTCGCCGCCCGCGCGGAAATCGCCACCGGCGCGATCTCCGGCGCCGTCGGCACCTTCGCCAATATCGATCCGCGCGTCGAAGAGCATGTCTGCGCCAAGCTCGGCCTCGTGCCGGAGCCGGTCTCCACGCAGGTCATCCCGCGCGACCGTCATGCGATGTTCTTCGCCACGCTCGGCGTCATCGCCTCGTCCATCGAGAACGTCGCCATCGAAATCCGCCACATGCAGCGCACGGAAGTGCTGGAGGCCGAAGAGTTCTTCTCGCCGGGCCAGAAGGGCTCCTCCGCCATGCCGCACAAGCGCAACCCGGTGCTGACCGAGAACCTGACGGGTCTCGCCCGCCTCGTGCGCATGGCCGTCACGCCCGCCATGGAGAATGTGGCGCTCTGGCACGAGCGCGACATCTCGCATTCAAGCGTCGAGCGCGGTATCGGCCCGGACACGACGATCACCCTCGACTTCGCGCTGAACCGTCTGGCCGGCGTCATCGAGAAGCTGGTGATCTACCCGGAGAACATGCTGAAGAATCTCAACAAGTTCCGCGGTCTCGTTCACTCGCAGCGCGTCCTGCTTGCCCTTACGCAAGCCGGTGTCTCCCGCGAGGACGCCTACCGCCTCGTGCAGCGCAACGCCATGAAGGTGTGGGAACAGGGCAAGGACTTCCTCGAGGAGCTTCTGGCGGACGGCGAAGTGCGCGCCGCCCTTTCCGAAGAGGCGATCCGCGAAAAGTTCGACCTCGGCTACCACACCAAGCATGTCGACACGATCTTCCGCCGCGTCTTCGGCACGGTCTAAGGTCTGAAAAGGCGATGGCGCCAATGGCGCCATCGCTCCCCTCTGGCGGGCGGTCTTGCACTCTCCTCCTGGCGCTTCCGCCCGCGAAACGTTTCCCTATCCCTCGTCGACGACGATCTTCCTGTAGAGATGCCAGGTGGCATGGCCGAGGATCGGCATGATCACGGCAAGCCCGACGAAGAGCGGGATCGAGCCAATGATCAACAGCGCCGCGACGATCAGACCCCAGCAGGCGATCGGCACGGGATTGACCAGCGTCGCGCGCAGCGACGTCTCGACAGCGGCGACGGCCCCGACGTCCCGGTCGAGCAGCATCGGAAAGGCGATGACGGTGGTCGCCAGCACGACCAGCGCAAAGCAGAAACCGATGGCATTGCCGGCCAGCATCAGGAGCAGCCCGTTCTCGGAATCGAAGACGGAGGCGAGGAACAGCGCCAGCGATTGCGGCGGCTCCGGCCCGTAGAGGCTGGTATAGAGCATCTGCGCGAAGACAAGCCATGCCACGAAGAGCACCATCAGCATCGCACCCAGGGCGAGGATCGACGGCAGGGCCGGCGAATGGCGAACCTCCAGCGCATGCAGCCAGGACGCATCCATGCCCCGCTCGCGCCGCCGGCTGATCTCGTAGAGGCCGATGGCGAAGAACGGCCCGAGCAGCGCGAAGCCCGCCACCAGCGGAAAGATCAGCGGCAGCATATTGGCCCCGGAACTCCAGGTGACGAGTATCACGCCGCAGATCGGATAGATGAGACTGAGGAAGACGTAATGCGACGGCTTGGCGCGAAAGTCGTCGAAGCCGCGCATGAGCGCATCCCGGATATCGGCAAGGCCGATCCGCCGGATTGCCGGATGGGCGACCATCTCGCCGGGGCCGGCCATGACATGAAAGCTCGCCATGATACTCCTCCTTGCCGGTTGGAAACCGTCAACGGCGCGCGCAAGCGGAGGGCGATCGTCCGCCACCACGGCAGGCCGTGACTGGCATTGAAGACCGCGGATCATACACCCGGAGGGCCGATTTGTCCCGCCCCCTTGACTTCAGCACTTCGTGAACGCACATCCGGGCGCATGAAAGTCTCGGAAGCAGATATCCTCATCGTCCCCGGATACAGCAATTCCGGCCCCGACCACTGGCAGAGCCGCTGGCAGTCGAAACTCTCGACGGCGCGCCGCGTGGAACAGGCCGAATGGGCAAAGCCCGTGCGCGAGGACTGGGTGCAGCGCGTGATCGAGGACGTCGCGGCGGCCACGAAGCCCGTCGTCATCGTTGCCCATTCGCTCGGCGTCGCCAGCGCCATCCATGCCGTGCCGTATCTCGGTGACAAGGTCGCCGGCGCCTTCCTTGTCGCGCCGCCCGATGTCGCCAATCCCGATATCCGCCCGAAGCACTTCATGAGCTTCGGGCCCTATCCGCGCGATCCGCTGCCCTTCCCCTCGCTCGTCGTCGCCAGCCGCAACGATCCGTTCGGCACCTACGAGCATGCCGACGACATCGCCGCCGCCTGGGGCTCGCTGCTGCTCGACGCCGGCGAATCCGGCCATATCAACGCGGAATCCGGCCATGGCCCCTGGCCGGAGGGAACGATGGTCTTCGCCCAGTTCCTCAGCCGCCTCAAGGCGCCGGCATGAACGGCCGGGCTTCATTTCACCATTAAGGGGAATTTCATAGAATTCCCGCACGCTGCGGCTGATGAGTTCATTGCAGGCGCCGCGTTTCATGGCCAAACCTTCCGGTTCGACCTCCATTACCGTGCGGGAAGCGGAGTACGAATCGTTCTATCGCCGCCTGTTTTCCCGTTCCGGCTTCGGCTTCGCCGCACTCGACGGCGAGGGTCGCATCGTCGATGCGAATGCCGTGCTGCTCGAAGCGCTCGGCGCGACTTCCTCCTCCATGCCCACGACCTTCGAGGCCGTCGTCTCGGCGAGGGACCGCGCCATTCTGCCGCTCGCCATGCGCGCGCCGATGACCGGGCAGTCACCTTGGGAAATCCGCCTCCAGCGTGCGGACGGCGCGGAATTCTGGGTTCTGGTCTCCTTCATCACTCCGCCTGCCGTTCCGGGTGAAGACGCGCCGCCCGCCGTGATCGTCCAGACCGTGGACATCGACGAGCGCAAGCGCAACGCGCTGGAACTGGCCGAACGGGAAAGCCGCTGGAACCATGCCCTCGAATCCGCCGGCCAGGGCGTCTGGGACCATGATTTCGCCCGCGGCGACCTTTTCTATTCCCGCCAGTGGCGCGCGATCCGCGGCCTTCAGGCCGATGACCCGATCGAGGCAAGCCTTGATTCCTGGATCAAGACCGTCCATCCCGACGACCGGGCCCATGTGCTCGCGCAGATCGCAAGGCAGGAGAGCGGTGAAGCGCCGTTCAACGTCTTCAGCTATCGCGAGAGGCACAGGGACGGACGCTGGATCTGGATCGAGAGCCGCGGCGCGGTGGTCGAATACGATGCCGGCGGCAAACCCAGCCGCATCGCCGGCACCGACACGGACATCACCGAACGCAAGGAGGCCGAGGAGCGCCTCGCCCAGATGTCGCGCCGGCTGGAACTGGCGCTCGACGTCTCGCGCATCGGCGTGTTCGAGGTCAACCTGCGCACCGGCGAGGTGCGCTGGGACGACCGGATGGTCGAAATGTACGGCCTTACCGAGCCGGCGGACGGCACCACCTGGGAACGCGCGGTGCATCCCGACGACAAGCGCAAGGCCAGCGCCAAGGTTCGCGACGGCATCTTCCACAGCCGGGACTTCTCCAACGAGTTCCGCATCATCCGGGGCGACGGCGAGATTCGTCACATCCGCGGGCGCGCCGCGCCCTATCTCGACGGCGCCGGCGTGCCGCATCTCATCGGCGCGAACTGGGACGTGACCGAGGACGTGCTGCTGCAGGAGGAACTGAAGCACGCCAAGGAGCTTGCCGAAGCCCGCAACGACGAGCTGGAAACGGCACGGGCGCGCATCGAGTACACTGCCCTGCACGACCACCTGACGGGGCTTCCGAACAGGCGCTATTTGGATGCCGCCATCGAGGAGGCGGCGGAGGCCGCGCGCCGGTCCGGCGGCCGGCTTGCCGTGCTGCATATCGATCTCGACCGCTTCAAGGAGATCAACGACACGCTCGGCCACCTTGCCGGCGACGAGATGCTCATCCATGCCGCGAAGGTGCTGGGCGACCTGAAGGGGCAAGGCGATTTCGTCGCGCGGATCGGCGGCGACGAATTCGTCTTCCTTTCCACCGCCTCCTCCGGACGGAACCTCGCGACGCTTGCCGAGGCGATCGTCGAAGCGATGCGCAAGCCCGTCACCTTCAACGGCCATATCTGCCGCTTCGGCGCCAGCGTCGGCATCGCCACCCAGACGGGCGCGGCCATCGACGCCAGGCAGCTCCTCGTCAATGCCGACCTTGCGCTCTACCGCGCCAAGAACCGCGGCCGCAGCCGGCACGAATTCTTCACCAGCGATTTCCAGGCGCAGATCATCGTCAACAAGCAGACGGCCGACGACATCCTCTCCGGCATCGAGCAGTGCCGCTTCCTGCCCTGGTACCAGCCGCAGTTCTCCGCCCGCACGCTGGACATCGTCGGCGTCGAGACGCTCGCCCGCTGGGACCATCCGACGCGCGGCATCCTCACGCCGGACACCTTCCTCAAGATCGCCGAGGACCTCGACTGCGTGGCGACCATCGACCGCATCGTGCTGGAGCGGTCGCTCGCCGATTTCGCCGGATGGCAGTCCATGGGGCTCGGCATCGGCAAAATCTCGGCGAACGTTTCCTCCAAGCGCCTGCACGACCCGGAGCTTGCCCGCTCGCTGCGAACGCTGGACATCCATCCGAAATCGCTGTCCTTCGAGCTTCTGGAATCGATCTTCCTCGACGATTGCGACCGCACGGTGCTGGAAAACCTCGCCGAGATGCGCAGGCTCGGCATCGATATCGAGATCGACGACTTCGGCACGGGCCATGCCTCCATCATCAGCCTCATGAAGCTGCGCCCGCGGCGCCTGAAGATCGACCGGCAGCTCGTCAAGCCGGTCGCGCGCTCGCCCGGCCAGCGCAAGCTCGTCGGCACCATCGTCGAGATCGGCCGCTCGCTGAATATCGAGGTGGTCGCAGAAGGGGTCGAGACCCCAACCCATGTCGCCGTCATGCGCGACCTCGGCTGCGATGTCCTGCAGGGCTACGCCCTCGCCCGCCCGATGCCCGCCTCGGCCATCCCGGCCTTCGTGGAGCGCCAGGAATGGCGCGCGAATGCCGGCTCCGCGCGCGACCTGCAGAACGAAGTGCGCCGCGCCGTCACCCGCTAGGGTATATCCGGACCCAAGACCGCTTCGCGCCTTTGCTGCAGACGCTCCGGAAACGCAAAAGCCGCCCGGCATGCCGGACGGCTTTCGAAAACGCGCGAACGCCGGTCAGTTGGCTTCGAGCTGCGAAATGGCGACGGCCAGAAGCTCGATCATCTGCACGCGGATTTCGTCTTCGGTGCGGGCAATGCCGGCCGCGTCGAAATCGGCCTTGACCTTGCGCACCACGTCCTCGTGGCCGACTTCCTCGAAGTCCGCGGCCACGACTTCCCTGGCATAGGCTTCCGCCGCCTCGCCGGTCTTGCCGAGCAGGCCGGCAGCCCACAGGCCGACCAGCTTGTTGCGGCGCGCCTCGGCCTTGAAGCGCAGTTCCTCGTCCAGGGCAAACTTGGCCTCGAAGGCCTTTTCCCGATCCTGCATGCTGCTCATATGTGTCTCCCGTAGATTTTCCGATCCGTGAGGCTCAACGACCATAAACCAAAACCCCGGGCGATATACAAGGGGCGCTTCCGCATCCCCGGCAAAGGCCGGAAAACGGGGGATCGGCCGTCTCGGCGATTGTGAAACCGCGGTATTTCGTTTATGGGAGCGCGAAAGAAAGACACCTGCGCGGCCCAATCGCGCCAACAAAGAGAAAAATCCATGAACCGTCGCCGCCGTATCTACGAAGGCAAGGCCAAGATCCTCTATGAGGGTCCGGAGCCGGGCACGCTGATCCAGTTCTTCAAGGACGATGCGACCGCCTTCAACAAGAAGAAACACGATGTCATCGACGGGAAGGGTGTGCTCAACAACCGTATCTCGGAATACATCTTCACGCAGCTGAACAAGATGGGCATTCCCACCCATTTCATTCGCCGCCTCAACATGCGCGAGCAGCTGATCAAGGAAGTCGAGATCATTCCGCTCGAGGTCGTCGTGCGCAACGTCGCCGCCGGCTCGCTGTCGAAGCGCCTCGGCATCGAGGAAGGCACCGTCCTGCCGCGCTCGATCATCGAATTCTACTTCAAGGCCGATGCGCTCGAAGACCCGATGGTCTCCGAGGAGCACATCACCGCCTTCGGCTGGGCGAGCCCCCAGGAACTCGACGACATCATGGCGCTCGCCATCCGCGTCAACGACTTTCTCTCGGGCCTCTTCCTCGGCGTCGGCATCCAGCTCGTCGACTTCAAGATCGAGTGCGGCCGCCTCTACGAAGGCGACATGATGCGCATCATCATCGCCGACGAGATCTCGCCCGACAGCTGCCGCCTCTGGGACATCGCCACCCAGGAGAAGATGGACAAGGACCGTTTCCGCCGCGACATGGGCGGCCTCGTGGAAGCTTACCAGGAAGTGGCCCGCCGCCTCGGCATCATCAACGAGAACGAGCCCGTGCGCGGCACCGGCCCGGTTCTGGTGAAGTAACACGCTCCCAAGGATGGAACGATAGACATGATCAAGGCACGCGTAACGGTTACGCTCAAGAACGGTGTTCTCGACCCGCAGGGCAAGGCCATCGAAGGCGCCCTCGGCAGCCTCGGCTTCGACGGCGTCGGCCAGGTCCGGCAGGGCAAGGTCTTCGACCTGGAACTCCAGACCGCCGACCGCGCCAAGGCCGAGGCCGACCTCAAGGCCATGTGCGACAAGCTTCTGGCCAACACGGTAATCGAGAACTATACTATCGCCCTCGCCTGACGGTTGAAGGGAGACGGTAATGACGGACATTTCTCAGGAACTGATGTTCGAACTAATGAAGCGTATCCAGTCCGACCTCGCCACAATCAAGGACGGGCAGCGGGATATGCGGCAGGACATTGTGAGCCTGCGAAATCACATGCATGTCATGCAAGGCGACATCAATAACCTGCATGGCAGCATGGCCCAAGTATTGACACGTCTCGACCGTATCGAAAACCGCCTCGAACTGCGTGAACTCGCCGAGGCCCAGGCAAGGTTTGAAGAACACCCATGAAGTCCGCCGTCGTCCAACTTCCCGGCCTCAACCGCGACCGCGATATGATCGCGGCGCTGACCAAGATTTCCGGCAAGGCGCCGGTGACCGTCTGGCAGACCGAAACGGACCTGCCGGATGTCGACCTCATCGTCATTCCGGGCGGCTTCTCCTACGGCGACTATCTTCGCTGCGGCGCCATCGCCGCCCGCATGCCGGTCATGCAGACCATCAAGGCGAAGGCCGAGGCCGGCGTGAAGGTGTTGGGCGTATGCAACGGCTTCCAGATCCTGCTGGAAGCGGGCCTCCTGCCGGGCGCGCTGATGCGCAACGCCTCGCTGAAATTCGTCTGCCGCGAAGTGAAGCTGGAAGTCGCCAACGCTGACACCGACTTCACCCGCGCCTATGAAATGGGCCAGATCATCCGCTGCCCGGTCGCCCATCACGACGGCAACTACTTCGCCGATGCCGAGACGCTCGCCAAGGTCGAAGGTAACGGCCAGGTCGTCTTCCGCTATGCCGAAGGCACCAATCCGAACGGCTCGATCAACGACATTGCCGGCGTGATGAACGAAAAAGGCAACGTGCTCGGCCTGATGCCGCATCCGGAAAACCTCATCGAGGCCGCCCATGGCGGTTCCGACGGCCGCGGCCTCTTCGCGTCGATCCTCGACGTAATCGCTGCTTAACCGGCCCTTGCTATCAAGGGCGCATGTTCGCTCCCGAAAGGTCTTCCATGCGCCCTCTCCTGTCCGCCAAGCCCCTCCTGCCGCTCGTTGCCGCCGCGGCCATGGCGGGCTGCCAGGCGAAGCCCCCGGCGCCGAAGGCAGACACGCGCGCCCTTCCGATGATGGAGCGGGTCGCGCTCGGCGCGAATAGCTGCTGGTTCAAGTCGGGCGATCCGGCCTTCAAGGCCTACCGCCTCGCGCCGGAGCTGAATTCCTTCTCGGGCCGCCCGCGCATTCTCGTCGTCCATCGCAATTCCCCGGAAGCCCGGCCGCTGCTCGTCGTCCAGGCGGAAGGCAGCCCCGCCAAGCTCGACGCCTTCGGCCCACTGATGGGCGAAGCCGTCGGTCCGCGCATCGCGACTGACGTCAAGCGCTGGGCCGGCGGCGGCAAGGGCTGCTGACGGGATCAATCCCAGAAATAGGACTTTCCGGCCTCGCGCCGGGCTTCGCTGCGGGTGAGCCCGACATCGCGAAGCTGCTCGTCGGTCAGTTCCAGCAGCGCGTAACGCGTGTGCCGCTTGATACGCCATGCCCGATAGACGCGCCATGCGCGACGAAAGATCGGCCAGAACGAACCGCGCGGCTTTACCGCCGCGCCGGCGTAAAATGTCTCAATTGCCATCACTGTATCTCCTGAAATGTCACCGGAAATAGTGACAATCGGCAGAGACAGACATGAATTGACTCACAAAACGGTGCAATATAAGAATTGCTACCATGACAAATTGGCTACCCGATCTCCAGGCCTCCGACGGGCCGCTCTATGTCCGCATCGCCGATCAGATCGAGCAGGCGATCAATACCGGGGCGCTTGCCGCCGGCAGCAAGCTGCCGCCGCAGCGCAACCTCGCCTATGATATCGGCGTGACGATCGGCACGGTCAGCCGCGCCTACAGCATGGTGCGCGAGCGCGGCCTCGTCAGCGGCGAGGTCGGGCGCGGAACCTATGTGCTCGGCACGGGCGCGGAGGACGAGTCGGCACCGGTCGACACCGTCAGCGCCCGGCTTTCCGGCACGCGCGCCGCCAATGCCCCGCCGGGCAAGCTGCGCTTCGACACGACGGCGGCGACCGATGTCGGCCAGTCGGCCGTCATCACCGATATCCTTTCGGCCATCTGCCGCGAACAGCCGAACGAGATCGCCAGCTACACCCGCAACTTCCCGCAGCACTGGCTGGAGGCCGGGCAACGCTGGCTGAAACAGGGCGACTGGCAGCCGGGCCTCGACAGCATCGTGCCGACGCTGGGCGCGCATGCGGCGGTCATCGCCGCGGTTTCGGTCATCACCTCGCCTGGCGACCGCATCGCCTTCGAACACGTCACCTATTCGCAGATCAGCCGCGGTACCGCTCTCCTCGGTCGCCAGACCGCGCTCGTCGAGTCGGATGCCGAGGGGGTTATTCCCGAAGATTTCGAGCGGGTCTGCCTGCAGCAGCATCCCAAGCTCGCCTTCCTGATGTCCTCGGCACAGAACCCGACCCTTGCCACCATGCCGGAGGAGCGTCGCCGCGCCATTGCCGCCATTGCAAAACGGCACAATGTCTTCCTCGTGGAAGACAATCTCTACGGCGCGACCGCGGACAACGGCATTCCGCTGCTGGCGGAAATCGCGCCGGACCGCACCTTCCTCGTCGGCGGCCTGTCGAAGAGCGTCGCGGCCGGGGTGCGCGGCGGCTGGATCGCCTGCCCGCCGCACCTCGCCCAGCGCGTGCGCATCGCCCACAAGATGGTGAGCGGCGGCCTGCCCTATCTCCTTGCCGAGCTGGGCGCGCGGCTGGTGCTGAGCGGCATGGCGGAGACGATCCGCGGCAGGGTGGCCGAGGAAGTCGGCGCCCGTGAGGCCCATGCGCGGGACATCTTCGCCGGGCTCGATTTCAACTCGCACCCGCGCGTGCCGTTCCTCTGGCTGAAGCTGCCCGATCCCTGGCTCGCCGGCACCTTCCGGCAGGCGGCCTTCGACGAGGATATCCTCATCGACGACGAGGACGAGTTCAAGGCCGGCCGCACGGAAAAGACCTTCTACCGGGTGCGCATCGGCCTCTCCTCGCCGGAGAACCGCGAGGACGTCGTTACCGGCCTGACACGGCTGCGCCGCCTGCTCGCTCATGGCCCGACAGGCTACGACAGCCTCGCCTGAAAGCCGCTTTCTCATGTGGTTGGCGGTCATTTTCCTGTCGCGCTGCAAAGCAGCATGGGGTAAAGAGACCGCAATCCTGCCCTCCACCGACAAGACGAGCGACGATGACCATTTCGAACACCCGCCCGATCACCCCGGAGCTGATTGCCGCCCACGGGCTGAAGCCGGATGAATACGACCGCATCCTCTCGCTGATCGGCCGCGAGCCGACCTTCACCGAACTCGGCATCTTCTCGGCCATGTGGAACGAGCACTGCTCGTACAAGTCCTCCAAGCGCTGGCTGCGCACGCTGCCGACCAAGGGCCCGCGCGTCATTCAGGGCCCGGGCGAGAACGCCGGCGTGGTCGATATCGATGACGGCGACTGCGTGGTCTTCAAGATGGAGAGCCACAACCACCCGTCCTATATCGAGCCCTATCAGGGTGCGGCGACCGGCGTCGGCGGCATCCTGCGCGACGTCTTCACCATGGGCGCACGCCCGATCGCGGCGATGAACGCGCTGCGCTTCGGCGAGCCGGACCACCCGAAGACCCGCCACCTTGTCTCGGGCGTCGTCGCCGGCGTCGGCGGCTACGGCAATTCCTTCGGCGTGCCGACCGTCGGCGGCGAAGTGGAATTCGACGCGCGCTACAACGGCAACATCCTCGTCAACGCCTTTGCCGCCGGCCTTGCCAAGTCCAACGCGATCTTCCTGTCCGAAGCCAAGGGCGTCGGCCTGCCGGTCGTCTATCTCGGCGCCAAGACCGGCCGTGACGGCGTCGGCGGCGCGACCATGGCCTCGGCCGAGTTCGACGAATCCATCGAGGAGAAGCGCCCGACCGTTCAGGTCGGCGACCCCTTCACCGAGAAGTGCCTGCTGGAAGCCTGCCTCGAGCTGATGCAGACCGGCGCCGTCATCGCCATCCAGGACATGGGCGCGGCGGGCCTCACCTGTTCGGCCGTCGAGATGGGCGCCAAGGGCGACCTCGGCATCGAGCTCAACCTCGATCTCGTGCCGGTGCGCGAGGAACACATGACAGCCTATGAAATGATGCTGTCGGAAAGCCAGGAGCGCATGCTCATGGTTCTCGAACCCGCCAAGGAAGAGGTCGCCAAGGCGATCTTCGTCAAGTGGGGCCTCGACTTCGCCATCGTCGGCTATACGACGGACGACCTGCGCTTCCGCATCCTGCATCAGGGCGAGGAAGTCGCCAACCTGCCGATCAAGCAGCTCGGCGACGAAGCGCCGGAATACGACCGCCCCTGGCGCGAGCCGGGCAAGCCCGCCCCGCTGCCGGCCAATCTGGTCGCCGAGCCGAACGATTACGGCCAGGCCCTCCTCAAGCTGGTCGGCTCGCCGAACCAGTCGAGCCGCCGCTGGGTCTACGAGCAGTACGACACGCTGATCCAGGGCAATTCGCTGCAGATCCCCGGCGGTGACGCCGGCGTCGTGCGCGTCGAGGGCCATGCCACCAAGGCGCTCGCCTTCTCCTCCGACGTGACCCCGCGCTATGTCGAGGCCGATCCGTTCGAGGGCGGCAAGCAGGCCGTCGCGGAATGCTGGCGCAACATCACCGCGACCGGCGCCGAGCCGCTCGCCGCCACCGACAACCTGAATTTCGGCAACCCGGAAAAGCCCGAGATCATGGGCCAGTTCGTCAAGGCCATCGAAGGCATCGGCGAGGCCTGCCGCGCGCTCGACTTCCCCATCGTCTCCGGCAACGTCTCGCTCTACAACGAGACGAACGGCATCGCGATCCTGCCGACCCCGACCATCGCCGGCGTCGGCCTGCTGCCCGACTGGTCCGTCATGGCCAAGATCGGCGGCGCGAAGGATGGCGACCATATCCTCCTCATCGGCGTCGACGGCAGCCATCTCGGCCAGTCCGTCTATCTGCGCGACGTGCTCGGCATCGTTGACGGCCCGGCCCCGGAAGTCGACCTTCATGCCGAACGCCGCAACGGCGACTTCGTGCGCTCCGCCATCCGCAACGGCCAGGTCACGGCCTGCCACGACATCTCCTCGGGCGGCCTTGCCGTCGCGCTGGCGGAAATGGCGATGTCCTCCGGCAAGGGCGCCAGGATCGACCTTTCCGAGGCGAACGGCCCGGCCCATGCGCTGCTCTTCGGTGAAGACCAGGCCCGCTACATCATCGCCGTACCGGCGGACCTCGCCAACTTCGTCTGTGCCAATGCGGAAGGCGCGGGCGTGCCGTTCCGCCGCCTCGGCACGGTGGGCGGCGATGCGCTTTCCGTCGGCGACCTCCTGTCGCTGCCGGTCGCCAGCCTGAAGACAGCTCACGAAGGCTGGTTCCCCGAATTCATGGACGGCGAAGCCGCCTGACCGGAAGGCGTTGACGCCGGGCGAATTGCGGGCTCATGGTTCGGCGGAACGATGAGCCCGTTTCTTGTGGGCGGGCGTGGAGCGGCGGGCTGCGATGTTTGACTGGGACGCCTTGAAATACCTGCTTGCCGTCTCGCGCGCGGGCTCGACCCTTGCGGCCGCGACAATGCTGCGTGTCAACCAGACGACCGTGGCCCGGCAGATCGACAGGCTGGAACAGGACCTTGGCCTCGTGCTTTTCGAGCGCCGCATGGACGGCTACCGCCTGACGGAACAGGGCCATATGCTCGTCGCGCTGGCGCAGGAGGTCGAGCGGCCGGCGCTGGCGCTCGAAGCGGCGGCGCGGGCGCTGCAACGCACGGGGACCGGCGCGCTCCGCGTGACGACGACCGAACTTCTTGCGACCGACGTGATCGCGCCGCTGATCTCGGACTTGGCGGAAATGCAGCCGGGGCTTCGCGTCGAGCTGGTGGCCGACGACAAGCGGCTCGATATTGCCGGCGGCGAGGTCGATGTCGCGATCCGCGTCGGCTCCGTGCCGGCTTCGCCCGGCGTGGTGCGCAAGCGCATCGGCGAAAGCCTCTGGGCCATCTATTGCCAGAAGAGTTATGCGGAACGCTTCGGCGTGCCGACGAACGTGGAGCAGCTCCGCGGCCACCGGATTCCCGGCGGCAGCGGTGTGCTCGCGACTTTGCCGGCGCTGGAAAGGCTGGTGCGGGCGGCACCGGAGGCCGATATCGCGCTGCGCTGCAATTCGGTGCCCAATCTCATCGCCGCGATCCGCTCGGGCATCGCGGTCGGCCCCTTGCCGCACTTTGCCGCCGAGGGCGATGCGGGCCTCGTCCGCTGCCCGCTGCCCGCGCTGGAATCGCGGCACGATATCTGGCTGCTCTATCGCGAAAGCCAGCGCGACGTGCCGCATGCCCGCGCCTTCCGCGCGGCGCTCATTGGCCGTTTTCGCCTCCTTCGCCACCGTCTCGCCGGTCCTGCGGCAATGCAACCTGTCTGAGCAGATCCAGAAGAAGCACGAAGCAGCCTCTCGTGCGGAACGTCATGTAGGCAAGAAAGATGGAGCGCATCCCTGCCCTCCCTTCAGGTCGGCTGTCTTGCCGGAAAGCCGACCTGTGCGGCAAGGGAACCGCCGTCCCGCACGCCCCAGCGGCGCAGGATCTTCCCCTCCGCGATCTCGAACCATTCGATGGCATCGAGGCGGAAGCTGCGGCCGGTCGGTGCGTCGAAGTCACGGAACGGCTGTGTCCAAACGCCCGTCTCCTCGAAGCGGACGGCGACCACATCGCCCTCGGCCACGATGGAGCGGACCTCGAGGCGCATGTTGAGCGCCGCATGCAGCTGGCGCCAGACGCCGCTGGCATAATCGAAGGAACCCCGGCCGGTGACGCCGATGATCTCCGCCTCCGCCGAAAAGAGCTGCCGCAGCCGCTCCATGTCGCCGCGGTTCATGGCATCGACATAGGCAAACACGATTTCCTTGTTGTCCATTTCGCTGTCTCCCGTCTTTTCGAAACGGCCATGGGATAAGGCGCCGTGGGGCATGCCTCAATCAGCGATGCTGCAAGGTCGTTCTGCAGGTTTGCAGAAGCGGGGATGATCGACCTCTGCGATTGACCTTTCCGGATGTTCGCCACTATCCTGCATGGGCAATAACGGAATCGGAGACTTCACTGTGGCAATGAGCGCCGGCGACATCGAAACCCTCATCAAGCAAGGCATTCCGGACGCCAAGGTGACGATCCGCGACCTTGCCGGCGACGGCGACCACTATGCGGCCGAGGTGGTGGCGGAAAGCTTCCGCGGCAAGAGCCGCGTGCAGCAGCACCAGATGGTCTACGAAGCGCTGAAGGGCAATATGGGCGGCGTGCTGCATGCCCTCGCCCTGCAGACCTCCGCGCCGGACTGATCCGGCCGTGGCCGATCTCATCAAGGACCTTGTCAGCGGCGTGGTGGATGCGGCCCTCAAAGAGGTGCTGAGGAAAACTGGCGTGCGGTCGGCTTCGACCCGCCGCACGCGCCGCAGGAAAGCCCCGGGCGGCCTCCTCGCGGATGTCATCGAGGCCGTGCTGAAACCGGAAAAGAAGCCGGCGCAGCGTGCCCGCAAACAGGTGAGCCGCCGCAGGACGGCGGCAAGCCGCAGCCCCCAGCGCAACCGCTAGCCTCGACCGGCCGGGCAAAGGCGCGGCCAACGCGCAACACCCCGCGGATCGTAAGGCTGCCCCCGGCGTTTTTTCCCGGGCGCTTCTGGCAATTGTCACACGAGATTGTTATCTAGGGCGAACGGTTCATCGCATCGGCCCTTGAAGCCGATTTGCCAGGGAATATTGAAATGAGCGGCATCCACGATTTCATCGACAACGAAGTGAAGACCAACGACGTCGTCCTCTTCATGAAGGGCACGCCGGAATTCCCCCAATGCGGGTTCTCCGGCCAGGTCGTGCAGATCCTCGACTATGTGGGTGTCGACTACAAGGGCATCAACGTGCTCGCCGACGCCGACATCCGTCAGGGCATCAAGGACTATTCCAACTGGCCGACCATCCCGCAGCTTTACGTGAAGGGTGAGTTCGTCGGCGGTTGCGACATCGTGCGCGAGATGTTCCAGTCGGGCGAGTTGCAGTCCCACCTTCAGGGCCAGGGCATCGCGGTCAAGGGCGCCGCCTGATCCGTTCCTGTCTTTCGCCGGCAAGCTTTTCAAAAGGCGCCGCGCCGAGCGGCGCCTTATCTCTTTCATGGATTAAATTGATATGTCTGGACTTTCCCCTGAATCGGCCCAGCGCCTGAAAGGCATGGGCAAGGTAGAATTCATCGCGCTGATGGCGCTCCTGATGGCACTCAACGCGCTCGCCATCGACATCATGCTGCCCGGCCTCCAGGAGATCGGCGCCAGCCTCGGCGTCGAGAACGAGAACCACCGACAATATGTCATCTCGGCCTACCTGATCGGCTTTGCCTGCGCGCAGCTCTTCTACGGCCCGATCTCCGACCGTTTCGGCCGGCGCAAGCCGATGCTCTTCGGCCTTGCCATCTATGCCGTGTCGTCGCTCTTCGCCATCCTCGTGCCGAGCTTCGCCGCCCTGCTGGCGCTTCGCTTCATCCAGGGCATCGGCTCGGCCGCCACGCGCGTCATCACCGTCTCCATCGTCCGCGACGTCTTCGGCGGGCGCGCGATGGCGGAGGTCATGTCGCTCATCATGATGGTCTTCATGGTCGTTCCGGTCATGGCGCCGGGCACGGGTCAGGTCGTCATGCTGTTCGGCGAATGGCACCTGATCTTCATCTTCATGGCGGTCATGACGGTGATCATCGGCACATGGATGTATATCCGCCTGCCGGAGACGCTGCATCCCGAGGACGTGCGCCCCTTCACGGCACGCTCGATACTCGGCGGCTTCCGCATCGTACTCACCGACCGCGTGGCGCTCTGTTATACGCTGGCGAGCACCTTCATCTTCGGCGGGCTGTTCGGCTTCATCAACTCGGCGCAGCAGATCTATGTCGGCATCTACGGGCTCGGCGTGTGGTTCCCGCTCGCCTTCGCGGGCGTCGCCGCCTTCATGGCGCTGTCGTCCTTCGTCAATTCGCGGCTCGTCGGGCGCTTCGGCATGCGGCGCCTGTCGCATGGCGCGCTGCTCGGCTTCCTTACCGTGAACACGATCTGGCTCGTCCTCAGCCTCTTGTGGCCGACGCACCTGCCGTTCACGATCTTCATCGTGCTGTTCGCACTGACCATGTTCCAGTTCGGCTGGATCGGCTCGAACTTCAACTCGCTCGCCATGGAGCCGCTCGGTCACGTCGCCGGCACGGCCTCCTCGGTACTCGGCTTCATGGGCACAGCCGGCGGCACGGTGATCGGCGCGATCATCGGCCAGTCCTTCAACGGCACCTCGCTGCCGCTGGTCATCGGCTTCTTCACCCTCTCGGTGATCGGCCTGATCTTCGTGCTGATCGCCGAGCACGGAAAGCTGTTCCAGCCGCACAACAAGCCGGTTTGAGAGACGTCGCGGCGGGGCCGGCATCCGGCCCCGTTTCGCTCTCCAAGCCCGCCCTCCTCTCCGCCGTCATGGCCGGGCCTGAGGGTGACGGGAGGGGAGATTTGAAGACAAACAAAAGGCCCGGATGCGGATGCAGCCGGGCCTTTTCATTCGATGCGCTCCGCTCAGTCGACGAAGACCTCGCGGCGAAGCATCTCCCAGCTTTCCCTGTCCGGCGCCAGCAGCAGGCCACCCTCGACGTGGTGGGGCCTGTAGGCCGAACCGTCGAAGCGGGCGGCATAGGCGCCCGCTTCCTGCACGATCAGCGTGCCGGCGAGATGATCCCAGGGCATCAGCTTGTTGTACATGAGGTAATGCAGGTTGCCGCCTGCAAAGGTGCGGTATTCATGCGCGGCGCAGCGGTAGTTGGAAACGAAGGCGACCTTGGCGAGGTTCGACAGGATGCGCGCGCGCCGCTCGCGGTCGATGAAGCTGGTGGAGGCCATGCCGGTCATCGCTTCGAGCGGAGCAGCGCCCCGGGTCTTCAGGCGCTGGGCGGGACGATGATCGCCCGTCTGCCACGCACCGCCACCCTTTTCCGCCATCACGAAATCGTCGCCCATCGGATCGTAGATGATGCCGCCCACCGTCTCGCCGCCGGAAACGATGGCCGCCATGACGCCGAAGAGCGGCACGCCGGCCGCGAAATTGAACGTGCCGTCGATCGGGTCGACGACGATGGCAAGCTCTGCCTCCGCAAGCTTGCCCAGCAGCGCCGGATCGGCCGCGACCGATTCCTCACCGACGAACAACACGCCCGGAAACTGCGCCGTCACTTCGCGCTTGATGAAGCGCTCAGCCGCTTCATCGGCTTCCGTCACGAGATCGTTCGCGTCCGCCTTGGTGCGGATGTCGCCTTTGCCGAGGGCGCGGAAGCGGGGGCGGATTTCGGCCTCGGCCGCCTGTGCGAGCACGAGCGCCAGAGCATTGATGTCAATCGTCATTCTGTCTTACCGTTTCCAGGGAGGAGAAATCGAAGAGCTTCGGATCGAGAAGATGGGACGGGTTGGTATGGCCCAGCGCCCGCAACATGGCGTCCTTGCGTCGCGGCATGCGTGTCTCGATATCCGCCAGCATCGCCTTCATCGCATTGCGCTGGAGGCCGTCCTGCGAGCCGCAGAGGTCGCAGGGAATGATCGGGAACCGCATGGCGGCAGCGAATTTCGCGAGGTCGTCCTCCGCCGCATAGGCGAGCGGACGCAGCACCATCAGGTCGCCTTCGTCGTTGAGGAGCTTCGGCGGCATGGCGGCAAGCCGCCCGCCATGGAAGAAGTTCATGAAGAAGGTCTCGAGGATATCCTCGCGGTGATGCCCCAGCACCAGCGCGTCGCAGCCCTCCTCCCGGGCGATGCGATAGAGGTTCCCGCGCCGCAGGCGCGAGCAGAGCGAGCAATAGGTCGCCCCTGTCGGCACCTTCTCTTTCACGATGGAATAGGTATCGCGATATTCGATACGATGCTTCACGCCGATGGATTTCAGGTATTCCGGCAGGATGTGCTTGGGAAAATTCGGCTGGCCCTGGTCGAGATTGCAGGCGATCAGTTCGACAGGCAGCAAGCCGCGCCATTGGAGGTCCATGAGGAGCGCCAGCAGGCCGTAGCTGTCCTTGCCGCCCGAAAGGCCGACGAGCCAGCGCTTCTGGCCCTTGAGCATGGCGAAGTCGTCCATCGCCTGCCGCACCTGCCGGAGCAGGCGCTTGCGCAGCTTGTTGAAGGAGACGCTCGACGGTACATCCGCAAAGAGCGGATGGCGGCCATCCTCCGGTGCATCGTCTTCTGTTTCGGCGAGGGCAAGGGTCATGGCCCTGCAATGCCCCGAACGGCCGGCACAATCAAGCCCCGAAGACCGACCAGCCTGTCCGCGCCGCCAGCATTTCCAGCGCCAGCGAGCCGAGCAGCGAATTGCCGTTCTCGTTGAGACCCGGCGACCAGACCGCGACCGAGGCCTTTCCGGGCGCGACGGCGAGGATGCCGCCGCCGACGCCGCTCTTGCCCGGCAGGCCGACGCGATAGGCGAAATCACCCGAGCCGTCATAGTGGCCGCAGGTCAGCATCAGGGCATTGATGCGCCGCGCGCGAAGATGCGAGACGACGCGGTGGCCGGTGAGCGGATTGGTGCCGCTGTTGGCGAGGAACAGCCCTGCCCGCGCGAGCTGCCGGCAGCTCATCGCAAGGGCGCATTGATGGAAATAGACGCCAAGCACCAGTTCGGCCGCATGGTCGAGCTTGCCGAAGGAGCGCATGAAATTGGCGAGCGCGAAATTGCGGAAGCCCGTCGCCTGCTCCGAGCGCGCCACGGCCTGATCGACGATGATATCCTCCTCGTCCGCCAGATAGCGCAGGAACCGCACGACCTCGCCGATCGCCTCCTTCGGCGTATGGCCGGCGAGAACGAGGTCGGTGATGGCGATGGCACCCGCATTGATGAAGGGATTGCGCGGAATGCCGCCCTCGTGCTCGAGCTGGACGATGGAGTTGAAGGCCGAGCCGGAGGGCTCGCGCCCGACGCGCTTCCAGATGGCCTCGCCGTGCTTGCCGAGCGCCAGCGTCAGGGTGAAGACCTTGGAGATGCTCTGGATGGAGAAGGCTTCATCCGCATCGCCGGCGAGATGGGTCTCGCCGTCGACCGTCACGACGGCCATGCCGAATTTGTGCGGGTCCACATGGGCAAGCTGCGGAATATAATCGGCCACCTTGCCCTCGCCGCGCCGCGGCGACAGGCTCGCATGGATTTCCTCGACGATGGCCTGAAGGTCTGTCACGCGGGTACCCCCAAAAGAAAAAGCCGCCAATCTCTTGGCGGCTTTTCCGGATTGCGCAAGGCGTCTGTCGCGAATTAACGCGAGTAGAATTCGACGACCAGGTGCGGTTCCATGACGACCGCGTAGGGAACGTCGGAGAGAACCGGAACGCGAACGAAGGTCGCGGTCATCTTATTGTGGTCGGCTTCGATGTAGTCCGGAACGTCGCGCTCAGCCAGGCCTACGGATTCGAGAACCGAAACCAGCTGCTTGGACTTTTCCTTGACTTCGATGACGTCGCCCGGCTTGCAGCGGTAGGAACCGATGTTGACGCGGACGCCGTTGACCTTGACGTGGCCGTGGTTGACGAACTGGCGGGCAGCGAAGACCGTCGGAACGAACTTGGCGCGGTAGACGATCGCGTCGAGGCGCGATTCGAGCAGACCGATCAGGTTCTCCGGGGTGTCGCCCTTGCGGCGTTCGGCTTCAGCGAAGATCGCGCGGAACTGCTTCTCGCGGATATCGCCATAGTAGCCCTTCAGCTTCTGCTTGGCGCGGAGCTGAACACCGAAGTCCGAAAGCTTGGACTTGCGGCGCTGGCCGTGCTGGCCCGGGCCGTATTCGCGGCGGTTGACCGGGGACTTCGGACGGCCCCAGATGTTTTCGCCCATACGGCGGTCGATTTTGTACTTGGATGCAGCGCGCTTGCTCATCGCATTTCCTCTGGTTCTTGTTATGCCGTTCCGTTGCCGGACCGGCTGAAGGAAACACGCCCTCCTCTGAACCTTTTTCGGGTTCCGACAGGTTTCTCACGATCGCGACCGGAGAATCCACGGGACATGTCAAATGAAACACCGGACATTTCTGCCCGGCGTTGGCGGGGTCATTAGGGGTCTTTTACAATTTTGTCAACGCAGAAAGCCCGGAAAATCGGTCTATTCCGCGGCGTCCTGATGGGAATCCACAAGGTCCGGCCCGTTGGCGTCGCCCGGCAGCGTCTCGCAGCCGAGATCGGGGAACGCGACGATGCGGTGGCCGGCGAGGTCGCTGTGCACGACCACCAGCCCCTGCTCCTCGAAATAGCCGAGGAGACGGCGCGCGCGGCGGGCCGAATGGGTGCCGTAGGCACGCGCGATCCGCGCATCCGAGGGGCAGGCAAGCCCGCGTACCGCCGCCTGCGCGACGAGCAGGAACACGCCCTGCAAATCCTCGGTGACGCTGCGGGAAAGATCGAGCGCCCTCGCCCATACCTCCGTCGCCGCCGTCTCCGCATCGACGCCGGAGCGCGCAACCGCCATCTTGCGCCGGAAAGCCGGCAGCGAGAGCGGCGCGCCGGGCACGCGGCGGATGCGGCAACGCACGAGGAAATCCTGGAACAGCTCCGCATCGGCGCGGAAAGCAGCCTCGGGGTTGGCGAGGATTTCGGCGAGCGCCTGATCGAGCAGGCTTTCGCGCTCCTCCGCCGAAATCTCCGGCGCGGGGGCCTTCGCCTCCGTCTGCACCGGCTCCGGCCGCGCGCGGGAAAGCTCGGCAAGGATATCCGTCGTCGGGCGCGGCGCGGGCGGCGCGCGGCGGACGACGGGGCGCGTGAATTCTTCCGGGTCCGGCGTGAAGATCAGGTCTTCCACATCCTGCGGCGCATCGGGGAGCGGCATCAGCTTCGGGCTGGTCGAGCGCGCGGAGGTCTCGACGGCACCGATCGTCACCGGCAGCGGGCGGCGCGACAACGCCGGGCCGAGCGCGACGAAGGAGCCGCGCGGCAGGTCGCGGAACATCTCCGCCTGCCGCCGGTCGAGGCCGAGCAGGTCGGCGGCGCGCGCCATGTCGATATCGAGGAAGGTGCGGCCCATCAGGAAGTTGGAGGCTTCGGCCGCGACGTTCTTGGCGAGCTTGGCGAGGCGCTGCGTGGCGATGACGCCGGCAAGCCCGCGCTTGCGGCCGCGGCACATCAGGTTCGTCATCGCGCCGAGCGAGAGTTTGCGCGCTTCTTCGGAGACTTCGCCGCTGACAGCGGGGGCGAAAAGCTGCGCCTCGTCGACAACGACTAGCACCGGATACCAGTAGTCGCGATCCGCATCGAACAGCGCGTTGAGGAAGATGCCGGCCGCGCGCATCTGCTCGTCGGCCTCGAGGCCTTCGAGCGAAAGCACGCAGGACACGCGATGCTGGCGGATTCGGGTGGCGATGCCGACAAGCTCGGCCTCGGTGCGCTCGCCATCGACCACCACATGGCCGAAGCGGTCGGAGAGCGTGACGAAGTCCCCTTCGGGATCGATGATGACCTGCTGCACCCATTGCGCCGACTGTTCGAGCAGGCGGCGCAACAGATGCGACTTGCCCGAACCCGAATTGCCCTGCACGAGCAGGCGCGTCGCCAGCAGTTCCTCGATATCGAGCCTGGCCGGTGCGCCGCCCTGCACCGTTCCCATGTCGATGCCGACCTTCATCCCGTTCCTCGTCCTTGAAAAATCCGATTCGCCCGGCCGCCTGCGGAGGGGCCGGCAAGCCCTAACACGAAATCAACGCCCGTCGCGCCCGGCTTTTGAAAAACCCACAAGGTTTCGTTCAGGCGGCCTTGTCATCCAGCGGCAGCACGTCGGGCTGGCCCCGCTGCATCGCCTGCGCCAGGTCGAAATTGGCCTGCATTCCCAGCCAGGCGCGGGCGGTGCTCACGCCCGCCCGCTCAAGCCGCAACGCCAGATCGGGGCTGATCGCGGCGCGGCCGTGCAGCACGCGCGACAGGGCCACCCGCGACATGCCGAGACGGCCGGCCGCATCCGTCACCGAAAGGCCGAGCGCATGAAGCACATCCTCGCGAAGCAGTTCGCCCGGATGGGGAGGAGATTTCATCATTGCCTGCGTCCTCTCAATGGTAATCCTGATAGTCAACGAGTTCGACATCCGCCCCGACGAAACGGAACGTCAACCGCCAGTTTCCATTCACCCAGACCGACCAGTGCCCTTTCAAGCCGCCCTTGAGCGGATGCAGCCTGAAACCGGGAAGGTCGACGTCGGCAGGCGCGCTTGCGACATCGAGCAGGCCGAGGATACGCCCCAGTTTGGCAGCGTGCGATGCCTGGATGCCCTTCGTCGATCCCGACTGGTAGAAGAGCTGCAAGCCTTTGTGCCGGAAGCTGACGATCATGACACAATGTATCGTGTATCGATACGCGACACAAGATCAGACGACGCGCAGCCCGAAGCCCTGCATCAGCCGGCATGTCGCGAAATCCGGCTTGCCGGAGGTGAAGACGGCGATGTCCTCGCCGGGCGCGATGGTTTCCAGCGGCGGGACGAGGCGGCGGGTCTGGCGGGCGATGGCCTCGGCGGGGTCGAGCCAGTCGACCGGCCAGGGGGCGAGCTTGCGGAAGAGATTCGCCATGAAGGGATAATGCGTGCAGGCGAGCACGACGATATCGGTCTTTCGGCCCATCTCGTCGACGAAGCAGGGAATGATCTCGCTGCGCACGGCCTGATCGGAAAGGCTTTCGCCGCGGATATAGGCCTCGGCCATGCGGGCGAGGTTTTCCGAGCCGACGAGGCGGACGTCGCACTGGCTGGCAAAGGACTGGATGAGGTCGCGCGTATAGGCGCGCTTGACCGTGCCGGGTGTCGCGAGCACCGAGACGAGGCCGGAGCGCGTGCGCTCGGCGGCGGGCTTGATCGCCGGCACGGTGCCGACGAAGGGCATGTGCGGAAAGGCGGCGCGCAGGTCCGCGCCAACCAGCGTGAAGGCGGTGTTGCAGGCGATCACGCAGACTTCCGGGTCGTGTTCGCCGAGCAGCTTGCGGAAGAGCTCCACCACATGCGCCTTCAGCGCCGGTTCCTCCCAGCCGCCATAGGGAAAGCCGGCATCGTCGGCGACATAGGTGAAATGCCGCTCCGGCATCAGCACGCGGGCCTCGCGCAGCACGGTGAGGCCGCCGATGCCGCTGTCGAACATGAGAACCGGCTTTGCGCCTTGTCCGGTCACATTTCCGGACGAAAAACCGGTTCCCACTTTTTCTGGAAATGTTCTATTCGACGTCACGGGGCACCTTGGGCCGGCGGTTGCGGGTGCGGTTGGGATTGGTCGCGCCGCGCGGCGATTCCCGGGTAAAGCGATCGAGGCAGGATATGATGCCGCGCAAGACCTGGATCTCCGTGCCGGTGAAGGAAGGACGCGTCAGGATGGCGCGCAGGTTCTCCACCAGTTTGGGCTTTTTTTCGGCGGGGCGGAAGTAGCCGCGCGCATCCAGCGTCTCTTCCACGTGGTCGAAAAGGCCCTGCAGCTCTTCCTTCTTGGCGGGACGCTGCGGCAGCGCGTCGAAGGGCGTGTCCTCGACGGAGGCAAGGCCGCTCTTCATCCACTCGTAGCTCATGAGCAGCACGGCCTGGGCGAGATTGAGCGAGGCGAAGGCCGGGTTGACCGGGAAGGTCACCAGCTCGTCGGCAAGCGCGATCTCCTCGTTGGTGAGCCCGGTGCGCTCGCGGCCGAAGAGGATACCGGTCTTCTGCCCGGCCCGGAAGCGCGTGCGCAGGTCGTCGGCTGCGACGACCGGGGAGCGGACCTCCTTGTAGCCGTAGCGGTCGCGCGCCGTCGTCGCGTAGACGAATTCGAGATCGGAGACGGCCTCCTCCAGCGAGGGATAGACCTTGGCGGCTTCGATGACGTGGTCGGCCTTGCTGGCAGCAGAGATCGCCTTCTCGCTCGGCCAGCCGTCGCGCGGATTGACAAGACGCAGTTCCGCCAGCCCGAAATTCGCCATGGCGCGCGCCACCATGCCGATGTTCTCGCCCAGTTGCGGATGAACGAGGATGATCGCCGGTCCTTCCGCGATCAGCGTGCGTTCGCTGTTCGTGCCTGCCATGCCCAAATATCCCCAGAACCTTTTCGCTTTTCTCTAAATCGCGAAAACGCTCCAATTTTTGTTTCGCCGCATTTCCGAACGCAAAACCGCCGCGCACTTTTGCTGGAAATGCTCCAGAAATTCGGGGCCTCACTGGCACAAACGGCCCGAAATGAAAAGTGCGCGCGGCACTCAGTCCGGATTTTCGGCAGCGCTGCCGGCCCCACCGTTCGGCCCTTCCTGGGCGATCTGCTCGAGTTCCTTCTTGAGCGAGGCGCCCTCCTCGAAGCTGGTGCGCTCGATATCGTCGATGACGGCCCGGCCGTCCTCCTCGATCACCTTGAAGACGAGCTTCTCCGGCTGCCAGTCGGAGGCGCGCTCGCCGAAGCAATGGCTGTTGTCGAAGGTGACGGTCACGTCCTCCGCGCCGTTCGCCGGCTGGCCCTCGGTCGTCGCCACATCCTTGAGGGCGCAGCCGTCCTGCCCGCCGATGATCGGATCATAGTCGAAGGGAGAGCCGCCGTCCTCGTAGGCAGGATATTTCGCGGCCTCCCTATATTTCGCGACGAAATCCTTGCTGTAGAGGCGCTTCAGGAAGTCCTCGCTGAAGTAGTCCTTGGAGGGCGACGGATTGTCGTTGTCCGTGCCCATGTCCTGCCAGTTGCTGGTCGCCGCGGACATGATTTCCGCGACCGGCGCCTTGAAATCGGCGGCCTCGGCGGACAGGGGAAGCAGAAGGGCAAGCGCAGCCAGACCGAAACGGGACATCGCATTCTCCATTGATGGCGGAAGGCCCGGGCGACCACCGCAGGCAGACCTTCCTGGGACGGAATCGTGGCAAAACTTATTCCGCCCGCCCGCGAAAATAAACCGCCTCATCCCTTGGTCGGCTTTGCCTTCCCGGCCGCGAGTGCTATAGGGCCAAGCGGTTCTTTCAAGTCCACGATCCGGGGCGCCCAGCCCCTCAGAAAACACGAGGTTCCCATGGCAAAGATCAAGGTCGCCAATCCCGTCGTCGAACTCGACGGCGACGAGATGACGCGCATCATCTGGCAGTTCATCAAGGACAAGCTGATCCATCCCTACCTGGATATCGACCTCGAATATTACGACCTCGGCATGGAGAACCGCGACGCCACCGACGACCAGGTGACGATCGACGCGGCCAACGCCATCAAGAAGCACGGCGTCGGCGTCAAGTGCGCCACCATCACGCCGGACGAAGCCCGCGTCGAGGAATTCAAGCTGAAGAAGATGTGGAAGTCGCCGAACGGCACGATCCGCAACATCCTCGGTGGCGTCATCTTCCGCGAGCCGATCATCTGCAAGAACGTGCCGCGCCTCGTTCCGGGCTGGACCAAGCCGATCATCGTCGGCCGCCACGCCTTCGGCGACCAGTACCGCGCCACCGACTTCAAGTTCCCCGGCAAGGGCAAGCTGATGATGAAGTTCATCGGCGAGGACGGCAAGGAAATCGAATACGAGGTCTATGACGCCCCCTCCGCCGGCGTCGCCATGGGCATGTACAACCTCGACGATTCGATCACCGAATTCGCCCGCGCCTCGTTCAACTACGGCCTGCAGCGCAAGGTGCCGGTGTATCTCTCCACCAAGAACACCATCCTCAAGGTCTATGACGGCCGCTTCAAGGACATCTTCCAGAAGGTGTTCGACGAGGAATTCGCCGACAAGTTCAAAGCCGAGAAGCTCTGGTACGAACACCGCCTGATCGACGACATGGTCGCCTCGGCGCTGAAATGGTCCGGCGGCTATGTCTGGGCCTGCAAGAACTACGACGGCGACGTCCAGTCCGACATCGTGGCCCAGGGCTTCGGCTCGCTCGGCCTGATGACCTCGGTCCTGATGACGCCGGACGGCAAGACGGTCGAGGCGGAAGCCGCGCACGGCACGGTGACGCGCCACTACCGCCAGCACCAGAAGGGCGAGGAAACCTCGACCAACTCCATCGCCTCGATCTTCGCCTGGACGCGTGGTCTCGCCCACCGTGCCAAGCTGGACGGCAATGCGGAGCTGGCCAAATTCTCCGAGACGCTGGAACGCGTCTGCGTCGAAACCGTCGAATCCGGCTTCATGACCAAGGACCTCGCGCTCCTCATCGGTCCTGACCAGCCGTGGCTCTCCACGACGGGCTTCCTCGACAAGATCGACGAGAACCTCAGGAAGGCCATGGCCGCCTGAGACAACGGACAAGAAAAGCCCGGCCCCGCGCCGGGCTTTTTCTTTGCCCGGACTTGCACGCCTCTGCTCCGGCCCTATTCTCCCGCACAGCCGCATGCAGAGGAGAAAGCCATGGCCGAGGAACTCGTACTCTACAGCAACCCCATGTCGCGCGGGCGCATCGCCCGGTGGATGCTTGAGGAAGCCGGTGCCCCCTATCGCGTCGAATGGCTGACTTTCGAGGGCTCGATCAAGTCGCCGGATTATCTTTCGGTCAATCCCATGGGCAAGGTGCCCGCCATCCGCCACGGCGAGACGACCGTCACCGAAGCCGCCGCGATCTGCGCCTATATGGCCGACACCTTCCCGCAGGCCGGACTCGCCCCGCCGACGGACCGGCGAAGCGACTATTACCGCTGGCTGTTCTTCGCGGCCGGCCCGCTCGAAACGGCGGTCTCGCTCAAGGCCTTCGGCATGGCGGTGCCGCAGGAGCGCCAGCGCGCCCTCGGCTGCGGCAGCTATGAAACGGCCCTCGACACCCTCTCCTTCGCCGTCACCCGCCATGCCTACATCGCCGGCGACACCTTCACCGCCGCGGACGTCTATGTCGGCTCGCATATAAGCTGGGGCCTGCAATTCGGCTCGCTGGAAGACCGTCCGGAATTCCGGGCCTATTGGGACCGCCTGAAGGACCGCCCCGCCTACATCAAGGCCACCACCCTCGACGACGAGGAGATGCATCGCCAGTTGCAGGCCGCGAAGGGCTGAGTCCCCGCGGAGCATGGGTGCGTGCCTGAAGGCCGATACGACGGCGTGTTTTCCTAGACTGCAAAGCCAACCGGTTGCAGAGGCAGGCAGATTTCCGTCAGCAGATCGTTCGGCGGCACCTCACGCGGATTGTTGAGATAGGCCTCGAACATCACCTCGTCGCGGATCGAGCGGCCGGAGGCGGGCAGCCATGTGCCGTAGAGCCAGCGATAGGCCACCCCCATATTCGCATAGGGCCCCCGGTGCCGCAGCACGGCGTAGTCGCCGCCCGCCAGGACGCGCCGCGTCAGGGGCGGCTCCGCGGGGATATTTTCGTCAGCGGTGACGCAGGCGAAGGAGCGCAGCTTCTCTTCCGCCACCAGATCGGGATCGTCGAGGAAGACGCCGATCATGCGCATCTCCGGCCGGAAGAGGTTGCGGGAAAAGAGCGTGCCGTAAAGCGCCTCGAAGGCCTTGCCGATGCCCATATACGATCCGGCATGGGAAACGGCGAGCAGCGGCTGCTCGGCAAGGGTACGGAGGGTGACGTCGAACATGCGCGAAGGCTCCTTGTTGCTTGCAGGTGCATAGGCGCGATGGGAACCTTCCCTCCGGTAACGCGCCGGCGGCATGCCATAGGCGGCCGCGAAGGTGCGCGTGAAGGATTGCAGGTTGGGATAGCCCCAGCGCGCGGCGATGTCCCGCACGGTGCGCTCGCTGCGCACCAGGTCGCCGGCCGCACGGTGAAGACGCAGCCGGCGCACCGTGGCCGCCAGCGTCTCGTTGTGCACGGCGCGGTAGACCCGGTGCCAGTGATGGGCGGACAGGCAGGCGATCTCCGACAGCCGGTCGAGGTCCATGTCCTCGTCGAGATGCTCGTGGATATAGGCCGAGACGCGCAGAAGGCGTTTCTCGTAAGTTGCCCAGATATCGCTTTCGCTCATGCCGCTTCCCTCTCGTCGGAACGCATTCAAGCAAGCACGGAGGGATTTCACAAATCCTGCGCTTCTCGCCTGCCCTGCAATTTTCGCAGGGCTTTGCGCTCTGTCATTGCAAATATGGGCGACTCGGCGTGAGATGCCCTCGCCGGCCCCTTCCCCGAACCCACCGGCCTTTCGAGGCTCCCATGACGGATACATTGATGCCCAAGCTCGCCAGCGTTTTCGCGGAGGGCTACGGACCGGCGCGCCTGCGGGCCGACGCCCTGTCAGGGCTGACGGTGGCGATCGTCGCCCTGCCGCTTTCCATGGCGATCGCCATCGCCTCGGGCGTCACGCCCGACCGCGGCCTCTACACCGCCATCGTCGGCGGCTTCCTCGTTTCCGCGCTCGGCGGCAGCCGCTTCCAGGTGGGCGGGCCTGCCGGCGCCTTCATCGTGCTGGTCTCGGCCACCGTGGCCCGCCATGGTGTCGAAGGCCTGCTTCTCGCCACCTTCCTGTCGGGTCTCATGCTGGCGATGGCCGGCTATCTGCGGCTCGGCAAATACATCAAGTTCATTCCCTACCCCGTCACGGTCGGCTTCACGGCCGGCATCGCGGTCATCATCTTCGCCAGCCAGATCGGTGAACTTTTCGGCCTGAAACTCGGAGGCCGCGAGCCGGGCCCGATCATCGAGAAACTCGCCGCGCTCTGGGCGGCGCGCCCCACCTTCAACCCCGCCGCCTTCGGCGTCGCGGGGCTTACCATCGCGATCATCCTGCTTCTGCGCCGCTTCCGCCCCTCGTGGCCGAACCTTCTCATCGCGGTCGCCGTCGCTTCGGCCGCGACCGCGCTCCTCGCCCTGCCGGCAGACACGATCGGCACCCGCTTCGGCGGCATTCCGCGCAGCCTGCCCGTTCCGGCGCTGCCCTCCTTCTCGCCCGACCTCGTCATCGCCGTGCTGCCCGATGCGGTCGCCTTCGCCCTCCTCGGCGCGATCGAGTCGCTGCTCTCCGCCGTCGTCGCGGACGGCATGACGGGCCGACGGCATCGCTCCAGCATGGAGCTCGTCGCGCAGGGATTTGCGAATGTCGGCTCGGCGCTCTTCGGCGGCATCTGCGTCACCGGCACCATCGCCCGCACGGCGACGAATGTCCGCTCCGGCGCCACCAGCCCCGTCTCCGGCATGCTGCATGCCCTCTTCCTGCTTCTCTTCATGCTCGCCGCCGCGCCGCTCGCCAGCTACATTCCGCTCGCCGCGCTTGCCGGCGTGCTCGCTGTCGTCTCCTTCAACATGATCGAACGCCCGGCCGTCGGCGCCCTCTTCCGCTCCTCGCGCGGGGATGCGGCGGTGCTCGCCGTCACCTTCCTGCTGGTCATCTTCCGCGATCTCACCGAAGGCATCGTCGTGGGCTTCCTGCTCGGGGCCGTGCTCTTCATCGACCGCATGGGCAAGGCGGTGGATATCCGTGAGGAAACCGTGCCGCGCCTCGTGCGCGCCATCGAGAATGCCGGCGAGGACAGCGGCCTGCCCGAACGGCCGGTCGTGGCGGACGATCCGGATACCGTCGTCTACCGCATCAGCGGGGTGTTCTTCTTCGGCGCGGCCGCCAGCGTCGGCTCCGTGCTCGATCGCATCGCCGACCAGCGGCGCAATTTCGTGCTCGACTGTACCGACGTGCCGCTGCTCGATTCCACCGCCGCAAGCGTCATCGACGGGCTGGCCCGCAAGGCCGGCCGCGCGGGCGTGCGCGTCTTCATCGCCGGGCTGAAACCGGAGATGCGGCGGCTGCTGGAGGCCCACGAGCTGCACGCACCGCGCGTCACCTACACCGCGACAGCCAATGCCGCCCTGGCGGAAATCGCCAACAGCCCGGCAAAAGATTAGCCGGCTACAGAAATACTGCCCTGCCCGGGGCTAGTTCGCATGCGCTCCACAAGCGCGGCGAGATTTCCGCCCGGCCGGGCGAGCATCACGCGGTTGCGCCCGGCTTCCTTGGCGGCATAGAGCGCGCTGTCGGCCGCCGAGTGCAGGCGGTCGAAATCCGCGCCGAAGGTGGCCACGTCGGCAAGGCCGATGCTGACCGAAACCTCGATCTCACGCCCCTCGCAGATCACCGACAGGAGAGCGATCTCGCGGCGGAGCGCTTCGGCGAAAGGCTCCGCCCATGCCGCGCCCTGGCCGGGCGCGAAGAGCGCGAATTCCTCGCCGCCGAAGCGGCAGAACAGCATGCCCTCCTCCAGGCAGGAGGAAACACGGGCGGAAAAGCGCTTCAGCACCGCATCGCCCGCGACATGGCCATAGGTGTCGTTGATCGCCTTGAACCGGTCGAGGTCGAAGATCATCAGCGTGCCCTCGCCCTTGCCGGAAAGATGCACCCGCACATCCTCCAGGAAAGAGCCGCGATTGGCGATTCCGGTCAGCGCGTCGGTGCGCGAGGCCTGGCGATAGATCGCCTCGCCGCGCTCCTTGATCAGCACCAGCATCGCGACGGCCGCAAGGATCGTATGGGCGAAGAGCTCCAGCGAGAAGACGGCGAACCACGCCGAATGCGCCGTTCCGTCGGCGACCGGCGCCGGAAAGAGGATCGCCAGCGGCACGCGCAGGAAATAGATCAGGCCGTGCGTCATGAAGAACAGCGCGGCGATGGACCGGGTCGGCAGCCGCTCGTTCCGGCGACCGCGCCAGATATCGATGCCGATGGCGCCTGAATAGGCGGCGATGATGATCGAGGACAGGATGATGCGGTTGTTGACATCGCTCGCCACCGCATCGAAGCCGAGATAGGCGACGCTCCAGAGCAGCGGCCCGGCCAGCACGATCAGAAGACTGGCGGATCGCTGGTCGAAGACCCGGAAGCCGGCCCACATGAAGGCGTAGGCGAAGGCGGCGAACGCATTGCCGAGGCCGACGGTCAGGACCGGCAGGCCCATGGGCCGCAACGCGAAGAGCAGCGTACAGGCCGAGCCCACCCACATGGACAGGCACCAGTAGCCGGCCGCCGCATGGCGCCGGTCGGTAAGCCAGACCTGCAGCATGAAAATCCCGACGACCATAGTCGACAGGAAGGTGCAGATCATCAAGGTCGAGATGCTGATAACGTCTTCAATCAATATGGGCACTCCGCACGCCGGGATGCTAGGTGCAAACCTTGAAGACTTCGCAAACGAAACGGCGGGCCAGGGCCCGCCGCTCGATGAATTGTGAAATAAAAAGGAACGCTTAGCCGGCCAGCGCAGCGGCAACGGCCTCGACCGCATCGCCGGCCCTGGAGCCGTCCGGCCCACCGGCCTGCGCCATGTCCGGACGACCGCCGCCGCCCTTGCCGCCGAGTGCCTCGGAGGCGCGGCGGACGAGATCGACCGCGCTGAAGCGGCCGGTGAGGTCTTCCGTCACGGCGACCACGGCGCTCGCCTTGCCGTCGGGCGAGACGCCGACGAAAGTGACGACGCCCGAGCCGAGGCTCTTCTTGCCCTCGTCCGCAAGGCTCTTGAGGTCCTTCGGCTCGACACCGGTGACGACCTTGCCGAGATATTTGACCCCGGAAACGTCGCGCACGCCATCATCGCCGCCGGCCGAGCCGCCGGAGAGCGCCAGCTTCTTCTTGGCTTCCGTCAGCTCGCGCTCCAGCTTGCGGCGTTCATCGACCAGCGCCTCGACGCGGGCGAGAACCTCACCCGGCTGGGCCTTGAGCGCATTGGCGAGCGCCTTCACGCGCTCGTCCTGCTCGGCGAGATAGGCGCGGGCCGCTTCCCCGGTCAGCGCTTCGAGACGGCGCACGCCCGAGCCGACGGCGCTGTCGGAAAGGATGCGCACGAGGCCGATCTCGCCCGTGGAGGAGACATGCGTGCCGCCGCACAGCTCGACCGAATAGGGCCGGTTGGCCTTGGCGCCCCGGATGCCGGTACCCATGGAGACGACGCGGACCTCATCGCCGTATTTCTCGCCGAAGAGCGCCATGGCGCCCTCGGCGATCGCGTCGTCCACCGTCATCAGGCGGGTGGTGACCGGCGAATTCTGCACGATGATCTCGTTCGCCATGTCCTCGATGACGCGCAGTTCCTCGGCCGTCATGGGCTTGGGATGCGAGACGTCGAAGCGCAGGCGCTCGGGCGCGACCAGCGAGCCCTTCTGGGCGACATGGGTGCCGAGCACCTCGCGCAGCGCCTCGTGCAGGAGGTGCGTTGCCGAATGATTGGCGCGCAGGCGCGAGCGGCGGGCGTGATCGACCGTGAGCGCCACGGCGTCGCCGACCTTGATGGTGCCTTCGGTGACGGTCGCGGTGTGGACGAAGACGCCATCGCCCTTCTTCTGCGTGTCGCTGACGGCAAGACGCGCATTTTCGGTGGCGATGGTGCCGGTATCGCCGATCTGGCCGCCGGATTCGCCATAGAACGGCGTCTGGTTGAACACGAGCTGGACGGTCTCGCCCGCCTTGGCGCTGTCGACCGTCTTGCCTTCGCTGACGATCGCCTGGACGACGCCCTCGGCGGTTTCCGTGTCGTAGCCGAGGAATTCGGTCGCGCCGAGCTTTTCGCGCAGCTCGAACCAGACGGTTTCCGTCGCCGCCTCGCCGGAGCCGGCCCAATGAGCGCGGGCTTCCGCCTTCTGGCGCTCCATGGCATCCGTGAAGCCGGAAAGATCGACGCCGATGCCGCGGCCGCGCAGCGCATCCTGCGTCAGATCGAGCGGGAAGCCATAGGTGTCGTAGAGCTTGAAGGCGGTCTCGCCGTCAAGCGTATCGCCCTTGTGCAGAGTGTTGGTGGCGTCGGAAAGAAGGTTCAGGCCACGCTCCAGCGTGGTGCGGAAACGGGTCTCTTCCAGCTTCAGCGTCTCGGAGATCAGTGCCTCGGCGCGCTGCAGCTCCGGATAGGCGCGGCCCATCTCGCCGACCAGCGTCGGCAGCAGCTTCCACATCAGCGGCTCCTTGGCACCGAGAAGCTGCGCATGGCGCATGGCACGGCGCATGATGCGGCGCAGCACATAACCGCGGCCGTCCTTGGCCGGCAGGACGCCGTCGGCGATCAGGAAGGCGGAGGAGCGCAGATGGTCGGCGATGACGCGATGGCTGGCGCGGGCCTCGCCTTCCGCCGGAACGCCGGTCGCCTCGACGGAGGCGTCAATCAGCGCGCGGAAGAGGTCGATATCGTAGTTGTCATGCTTACCCTGGAGCAGCGCGGCGATGCGCTCGAGGCCCATGCCGGTGTCGATGGACGGGCGCGGCAGGTCGACGCGCTCTTCCTTCGTGATCTGCTCGAACTGCATGAAAACGAGGTTCCAGATCTCGATGAAGCGGTCGCCGTCCTCTTCCGGCGAGCCGGGCGGGCCGCCCCAGATATGATCGCCGTGGTCGTAGAAGATTTCCGAACAGGGGCCGCACGGGCCGGTATCGCCCATCGCCCAGAAATTGTCGCTGGTCGGAATACGGATGATGCGGTCGTCGGAAAAGCCGGCGATCTTCTTCCAGAGGTCGAAGGCCTGGTCGTCCGTGTGGTAGACGGTGACGAGCAGCCGGCTCTTGTCGATGCCGAATTCCTTGGTGATCAGGTTCCAGGCAAGCTCGATGGCGCGCTCCTTGAAGTAGTCGCCGAAGGAGAAGTTGCCGAGCATCTCGAAGAAGGTGTGGTGGCGCGCGGTATAGCCGACATTGTCGAGGTCGTTGTGCTTGCCGCCGGCGCGCACGCATTTCTGCGCGGTGACCGCCGTGGAATAGGGACGCGACTCCAGTCCGGTGAAGACGTTCTTGAACTGCACCATGCCGGCATTGGTGAACATCAGAGTCGGATCGTTGCGCGGCACGAGCGGGCTCGAGGAGACGACCTCATGGCCTTCCCTGCGGAAATAGTCGAGGAAAGTCGACCGGATCTCATTCACGCCGCTCATATCGCGTCCTTCATCTTGGCACCGCCTGCCGCGCAGGCTGCGCATCATCCACCCAATGTCATATTCGGCAGACGCGAAACCGCCCCGCCGGCCGGAGTGCCCGCCGGAAGCCCTTGCGAGGCTCTCCATCCGCCAGTTCCGTCGAAACTGCACGCGTCGGCCGCCTTTCCCGGGAAAGGCCGTAAACCGCGGGCGCGCGCGAGAATTGATGGCTTTTATCGCCCGCACCCTTCCCTGTCCAGACACCAAAAAACCGGCCTTTCACGAAGAAGAGGCCGGTTTCCGGATTATCGTTCCGCATCGAGTGCAATCGCAGACCGATCCGCCTCCCGCGAAGGCGCGGGGCGCCGGAGCGATCAGGGCTCGCCGTCGTCGCCGTCGTTCGGGTCCGGACCGCCGTTTTCCAGGAAGCGGTCGGCGATGAGGCCGGCATTCTGGCGCAGCGCCGTCTCGATCTCGCGGGCGAGATCCGGATTGTCGCGCAGGAAGGTCTTGGCATTCTCGCGGCCCTGGCCGAGGCGCTGGCTGTTGTAGGAGAACCAGGCGCCGGACTTCTCGACGATGCCGGCCTTGACGCCGAGGTCGATGAGCTCGCCCGTCTTGGAGACGCCCTCGCCGTACATGATGTCGAACTCGACCTGCTTGAAGGGTGGGGCCATCTTGTTCTTGACGACCTTGACGCGGGTCTGGTTGCCGATGACCTCGTCGCGCTCCTTGACCGCGCCGATGCGGCGGATGTCGAGGCGGACGGAAGCGTAGAACTTCAGCGCGTTGCCGCCCGTCGTCACTTCCGGCGAGCCGTAGACGACGCCGATCTTCATGCGGATCTGGTTGATGAAGATGACCATCGTGTTGGACTTGGAGATGGAGGCCGTCAGCTTGCGCAGCGCCTGGCTCATCAGGCGGGCCTGGAGACCCGGCAGGCTCTCGCCCATCTCGCCTTCGATTTCAGCACGCGGCGTGAGCGCGGCGACCGAGTCGACGACCAGCACGTCGATGGCGCCGGAGCGTACCAGCGTGTCGGTGATCTCGAGCGCCTGTTCACCGGTGTCGGGCTGCGAGATCAGCAGGTTTTCCAGATCGACGCCGAGCTTGCGCGCATAGACCGGGTCGAGCGCGTGTTCGGCATCGACGAAGGCGCAGATACCGCCCTTCTTCTGGGATTCGGCGATGGTCTGGAGCGCCAAGGTCGTCTTGCCCGAGCTTTCCGGACCGTAGATCTCGATGATGCGCCCCTTCGGCAGGCCGCCGATGCCCAGCGCGACGTCGAGGCTGAGAGAGCCCGTCGAAACCGTCTCCACCTCGATGACGCTGTCCTTTCCGCCGAGCTTCATGATGGAGCCCTTGCCGAAGGAGCGCTCGATCTGAGAGAGAGCCGCTTCGAGTGCCTTGCTTTTATCCACTGTTTTATCCTCTACGAGCCGCAAAGTGTTCTGTGCCATTTGGTCCACCTTTAGGTTATTGAAGCAAGACAGGCAACGAAGCCGCCGATGAAAGCTATGTACACTTTTTGTTCTCATTTCGCAAGACCCATTCATCTCATTGAATGACTTTGGAAATCGGGAGCGTGTTCTATTTTCGTTTCAGCGGGCGAACGGCACGAAAGACGAGACAGGATACCACGGCCGATCAGGCTCCATACGGGCGAATCGGCGGGGATGCGAAGGAAGACCATGACGGACAGGACGATACTGGTGATGGGCGGCGCCCATGTGGACAGGCGCGGACGCATCGCCGGCGAAACGGCGCCGGGCGCAAGCAATCCGGGCGCATGGTTCGTGGAAGCGGGCGGCGGGGCCTTCAATGCGGCGCGCAACCTTTCCCGGCTCGGGCACAGGGTGCGGCTCGTTTCGCCGCGCGGCGGCGATTCCGACGGCGATATCGTTGCCGCCGCCGCGGCCGCCGCCGGCGTGGAGGATACGCCCTTCATCTTCCTCGACCGCGCGACGCCGAGCTACACCGCCATCATCGAGCGTGACGGCAACCTCGTCATTGCGCTGGCCGACATGGAACTCTATCGGCTGTTCTCGCCGCGCCGCCTGCAGCAGCGCGCGATGCGCGAGGTTATCGACACGGCCGCGCTCATCCTCACAGATGCCAACCTGCCGGGCGAGACGCTGACCGCCATGGCCGAGGCAGCCAAGGCGTCGGGCGTTCCTGTCGCCGGCATCGCCATTTCCCCGGCCAAGGTGGTGCGGTTCCAGGACAGCCTTTCCGCCCTTGCCTTCCTTTTCATGAACGAGGCGGAAGCCCGCACGCTGACGGGCGAGGCGCCGGAAAACCCCGCCGACTGGCCGCAGGCGCTGCGCGCCGCCGGGCTTTCCGCCGGCGTCGTCACGCGCGGCAGCAGGGGCGTAATCGCCTTCGACGAAAAAGGCGCGGCCCTCGTCATTCCGCCGGAAATCCCGGCTCTCGGCGATGTGACCGGCGCCGGCGATTCGCTCGCCTCCGGCTTCCTCAGCGCCTGGACAGGCGGCGCGACGGTCGGCGAGGCGCTGCGCCACGGCGTTGCGGCAGCCGCGATCACCGTGCGTTCACCCTTGGCGGTGGCCGAAGAAATGTCGCAGGTTACTCTTTCGGGCGCACTTTCTCTTGTGCCGGAGGCTGAAATCCTGTCATGAGACTTTTTTGCTCGAAATCCAGAGCAAGATTCCTCCCAGGACTCTCAAGGAAACAGCATGACCAGACCCGTATCTCCTCTCCTGCCCATGCGCTACTCGGCCGAAGTGGCCGCCGCGAAGGAACGCGGCGCACCCATCGTCGCCCTCGAATCGACGATCATCACGCACGGCATGCCCTATCCGGGCAATCTCGACATGGCCCGCAGCGTCGAGCGCATCATCCGTGAACAGGGCGCCGTGCCTGCCACCATCGCCGTCATCGACGGCGTGCTGCATATCGGCCTCGAAGACGCCGAGCTCGAAGCGCTCGCGCAGACCAAGGGTGCCCTGAAGGTCTCGCGCGCCGACATCGCCTTCGCCATCGCCGAGCGCCGCACCGGCGCCACCACCGTCGCCGCCACCATGATCGGCGCGGCGCGCGCGGGCATCAAGGTCTTCGCCACCGGCGGCATCGGCGGCGTCCACCGCGGCGCGGAAGAGACCTTCGACATCTCGGCCGACCTGGAAGAGCTGGGGCGCACCGGCGTCATCGTCGTCTGCGCCGGCGCCAAGGCGATCCTCGACATTCCGAAGACGCTGGAGGTTCTGGAAACGCGCGGCGTGCCGGTCGTGACCTATGACAGCCCGACCTTCCCGGCCTTCTGGTCGCGCGATTCGGGCCTCAAGAGCCCGCTGACGCTGAACAGCCCCGCGGCCATCGCCAACTTCCAGAAGGTCCGCGACCAGCTCGGCATCGACGGCGGCATGCTGATCGCCAATCCCGTGCCGGCGGCCGACGAGATTCCGCGCGACGAAATGGAAATCTACATCGCCCGCGCGATCGACAATGCCGAACGCGACGAGATCGCCGGCAAGGCCGTGACGCCGTACCTGCTCGACAACCTCTTCCACCTGACGGACGGCCGCAGCCTGAAGACGAACATCGCGCTGGTGGAAAACAATGCGCGGCTGGCGGCGGAAATCGCCGTGGCGCTGGTCGATTAACAATATTGACAGCGGCCGGAGTATTCCGGCCGCATTTTTTTCGTCTGCGGATTAAACGTCGCTACAAACCGCAAAATACTTAGATTGCTTACTGCAAGTCTCCCAGATCAAGAAGTCATTGTTTTTAATAAGAGTATTTTTACTCGACACAACCCGCTACAAACTAACCACAACTAAAAAATACAAAATACAACTATAAGTGAATTATCAATACGTAGACGGAATTCTATACGTGCACTAATGTCTCACTAACACAACGTGGGAGGGCATCGGCATGTATTTATCCCGCAGAGATCCCAATGGGGACAAATGGAAATTCTATCTCACAGCAAGGGGTTGGCGCTGGGAGCGGCAGGCGTCGAACGGCTTCAAGATTGGAAACTCTGCCCGAGCCTATCTAAATCGTGATGCCTGCATAAAGAACGCAATGCGTCATGGAATGCTAGGCAAGCCAGTGTAGCGGTTTTGTCGCCATACGAATAACGTTAAGGGCATGCGTCACGAACCTGACGCAAGCGCGCATCCAAGCACGAAAAATCGGCAGGCGGGCTCATGGATGGTTGGAGCATTGGTTTCTCCACCGTTAGAAAGAGCATCCTCTCAAGCGTCCAGCATTTCCCTGACAGCTTCGGCGAGCTGCTTCAGCGAGAACGGCTTGGGCAGGAAGCCGAACTTGGCGTCGGCGGGCAGATTGCGGGCGAAGGCGTCCTCGGCGTAGCCGGAGACGAAGATGAACTTCAGGTCCGGATAGGACTTGCGCAATTCCCTCAGGAGCGACGGGCCGTCCATTTCCGGCATGACGACGTCGGAGACGACGATGTCGACCGCGCCGTTCAGCTCTTCCATGATATCGAGCGCCTCGACGCCGGAACCGGCCTCGTGCACGGTATAGCCGCGCGTTTCCAGCATGCGCTTGCCGCCGCGGCGCACCGCCTCCTCGTCCTCGACGAGAAGGACGACGGCCGAGCCGCCGGTGAGGTCGCGCGGTTCCTTTTCCGGTGCCTGCGTGACGGCCGCGGGCTGCTGCTCGCCGGCCTGCGGGGCCTCGGCGGCCTCGGTAACCGGCACGGCTTCTTCGGTATGGCGCGGCATGAGGATGCGGAAGGTCGTACCCTTGCCGACTTCGGAATCGAGATAGATGTAGCCACCGGACTGTTTGACGATGCCATAGACCATCGAGAGGCCGAGGCCGGTGCCCTTGCCGACTTCCTTGGTGGTGAAGAAGGGCTCGAAGATCTTGTCGATGATCTCGGGCGGAATGCCGGTGCCCTGGTCGGCGACCTCGACTTCGACATAGTCGCCGGGCGGCAGGTCGCGCAGGTTCCGCGCCGCGGCCTCCTCGGCCTCGACATTGCGGGTGCGGAAGGTAATCGTGCCGCCTTCCGGCATGGCGTCGCGCGCATTGACGGCAAGGTTGATCAGCACCTGCTCGAACTGGCCGAGATCCGTCTTCACCGGCCAGAGGTCCCGGCCGTATTCGACGTCGATCTTGACATTGGTGCCGGTCATCCGGTCGACGAGCATGCGCAGGTCGCCGATGACGTCCGTGAGGTTCAGGACGGTCGGGCGCATCGTCTGCTTGCGCGAGAAGGCCAGCAACTGACGCACCAGCACGGCGGCACGGTTGGCGTTGCGCTTGATCTCCATGAGATCGGCGAAGCTCGCATCGGACGGGCGCGCTGAGAGCAGCAGATGGTCGGAGGACAGCAGGATCGCCGTCAGCACGTTGTTGAAGTCGTGGGCGATGCCGCCGGCGAGCGTGCCGACCGCATTCATCTTCTGCGTCTGCGCCATCTGGGTCTCGAGCGCCTTCTGCTCGGTGATCTCGACGGCATAGACGATGGCGGCCTCTTCCGGCGCCTCGTCGCTCTGGTCGATGACGGCGTTCACATAGAAGCGGAAATGCCGACCGTCGTCGCCGGGATGCAGCGAATCGAGCGGCGGAATGTCGCCTTGCCGGTCCCTTGCCGCATCGAGCGCCGATTGCAGACGCAGGCGGTCCGTCTCGTGCACAATGGTCTCGAGCTTGGCGCCGCGGTCGATATCGTCGCGCGAGACGACGCCGGAGAAAAGCTTGAGGAAGGGCGCATTAGTGCGCAGGATGCGCCCGTCGCCGTCCACCGAGGCGATAGCCATTGGCGTGTTGTTGAAGAAGCGCGTGAAGCGCATCGAGGCGATGGAGGCGGACTGGTCGTTCTGGCTCCCCTCTTCGCGCGCCAGAACGATCGTACGGCTCTCGCCCGGCGCGCCGTCGCGCATGGAGGAGACGCGGTGCACGATGCGCACCGGCAGGCTCTGACCGTTGGTCTTGCGCAGGTCGAGGTCGAGTGTCTCGGTGCGCTTGAGGCCCGGCTCGGCCTGCACCGACTGGATGAGCGCGAGCCCTTCGCCCGCCACCACGTCGGCGATGGAAAGCGAACCCGGATGGAACTTCGTCAGGTCGATGCCGAGCCATTCGGCGAGCGTGGCGTTGAGATAGACGATCTCGCCCTTGCGGCCGGCGGAGAAGAAGCCGGCCGGCGCATGATCGAGATAGTCGATGGCGTTCTGCAATTCCTTGAAGAAGCGCTCCTGGTCGTCCCGCTCGGAGGTGATGTCGGAGATCTGCCAGATATAGAGCGGCTGGCGGGCATTGCCGGAATTCGGCAGCACGCGCGCCTTGAGGCGATACCAATGGGCGCCGGAACCGTTGGCGGAAGACGGGTTGAGCGCCTTCTGGACGCGGAACTCCTCGGCCCCTTCCTTGCCCTCGTGCAGGCCGTTCGTCAGGCGGTAGACCGCTTCGGTGGCGTCGCGGTTGCGCGACAGCAGCGTTTCCAGCGTCTGCACCTCCGCCTCGCCCTTCGCCCCCGTCAGCGCCCCATAGGCGGCGTTGGCATAGACGATGCGGCCCTTGCGGTCGGTGACGACCGTGCCGTCCGGATGCGAATCGAGGAAGGCACGCGCAAGCCCGTCCGAACCGTTCGCCTGCGGCATGATCTCGATGAAGCCGATCAGCGCGGAAACGACGAAGAAGATGCCCGCCATGGCGAGCACGCCGAGGACACCGAGCACGATCTCGTTGTCGAGCTGGTTCTTGAAGAGGATGAAGGCCCCGGCGGACGCCGCCAGGACGAGCGCGAGCAGCACGATGCGCAGCACCACCGCCGGCCGCAGGCCGCGGTCCACGATCGGCACATTGTCCTCGCCCGGCCGCTTCATCGTCGTCATCAATCCCTCGTCTGCAACTGTCCGGCTTTGCGCTGTTGCCGGACCCGATGCCAGAATCATGTTTATCCGTCCGAGGGAAGCGCAAAAAGCCGCCCGAGGGAAGCAAGGCGGCGAATTCACAGGGAATATTCGAGGCCTTACCCTCGCAATTTCCGCATGCTGCCATAGTTGGGCGACGATGACGGCGGCAATAGGTGCTGGACAAGCGGCGTGCTGCGCTTGTACGAGCCCGTAAAAAGCCGTCAAATGCTGTCAATTTGACGAAATAACCCGTCCACCGAGGAGTGACTGCGCCATGCCCCAGGAGATCCTAGCAGAGAACGGCATGAAATTCGCCATTGCCGCGGCGGTGGTGTTGCTGGGCCTTCTCTGCCTCGCGCTGGTGCTGTGGATCATCCGCGGCCGTCCGTCCTCGCCGTTCATTCGCGGCGGGCGCAACCGGACGCCGCGCCTTGCCGTGCTGGACGCCGCCGCGATCGACACGCGCCGCCGCCTCGTGCTGGTGCGCCGCGATGATGTCGAGCATCTCGTCATGATCGGCGGCCCGACGGATATCGTCATCGAATCCCGCATCGTCTCCGCCGCCGCCGAAGCGGCCCCGACCGCGGAAAAGCCGGTCGAGAGGGTCCAGCGCGCCGAGCCCGCCGTCATCGCGCAGGAGGCAGCGGCCAAGACCACCGAGACACCGCTCGCCGCCCGCCCCGCCACCACGGGCGCGGCAGCGGGAACCGTTCCCCTTGCCGCCGAACGCCGGCCGGCCGCGCTGCCGGAAGGCGTTTCCGCCATGAGCAAGGTGCTCTATTCCGGTGACGAGGATGCCGCCGCCCGCGCCCTGCCCGCGCGTCCCGCCCAGCAGCCGGCCGCCGTCGCGCAGCAGGCGCAGGCCGGCACGCAGCAGCGCGCGCCCGAGCGCCGCGTCGAGGAGATGCTGGAACAGAACCGCCAGCGCGTGCTGCCGCCGCAGACGGCCGGAACCGCGGCGCAGACCACGGTGGCCCAGGCCGTACAGCGCCCCGTCGTCACCGCGGCGATCACCAACCCGGCGGCGAGCGCCGCCGACAATCCGGCGCTGGTGAGCGAATTCGAAAAGATCCTCGAGGCGGAAATGGCGAACAATGCCGCCGCCGCGGCGACCGCTCCGGCCCGCACCGTCACCCAGCCGGCGACCAATCCCACGCAGACCGCGGCGATGATCGGCCAGGGCCAGCCCGCCGCCAAGAGCCGCGAGGAGACGGAAGCGGAAATGGCCCGCCTGCTCGGCGAGATCGCTGCAAACCGAAAGGCCTGACCGCTCTTGCGGCTCAGTTGCCGAGATCTGAAAGATCGCGCCTCCGGCGCGTGGCAAACCGCTTCCGCCTTGCTCGTCTCATAGTCGCTGACGCCGAATTTCACAGGATCGAACATGGTTCCTCCTGAAATTGGGGCGGCGGCGAAGGTGAAAACCGGAAACCGAAAAGCCGCCGGGATATCCACGGCGGCTTTTGGCAGTCTTCCCGATGTCAGGCAGTCCGAAAACCGCCCGCACCGGACAATGTCCGATGTTCGATCCTTGCCGGCGCGGCCTGCGAGCCTCCTCGGACCCGCAGGAAACGCCTACTCGTCGCGATACACCTTCTCCCGACGCTCATGGCGCTCCTGCGCCTCGATCGACAGCGTTGCGATCGGGCGGGCGTCGAGACGCTTGAGGCCGATCGGTTCGCCGGTTTCCTCGCAATAACCGTAGGTGCCTTCGTCGAGACGCTGGAGCGCCGCATCGATCTTCGAGATCAGCTTGCGCTGGCGGTCGCGAGCGCGAAGCTCGATGGCACGGTCGGTTTCCGAGGATGCCCGGTCCGCGAGGTCCGGGTGGTTGGCGCTTTCTTCCGCCAGGTGATCGAGGGTTTCGCGCGCTTCGCGCAGGATATCGTTTTTCCAGGCGTTCAACTTCGCTCGAAAGTAGGCGCGCTGGTTTGCGTTCATGAATTCCTCGCCCTCATCGAGGACGAAATTGCTAAGATCGATCTTCTCACTCAACGCGATTCTCCTGAAGAACATCTCAAGGCGCGCTGTATATCCCCACGGGTAACGCGATTCAAGCCTGCCGGGACTTACCCACGGTTTTCGCGCGTGCCTCTATTTTAAACCCTGCCAGACTAATATTTCATCAAGATTACAACGGGATGGGGAAAACATCCCCGAATCGGCCCCAAATTTGCTTGCCGCTTCACACGAAAAGGTGTCCCCAGAATGGGCCAAGCGCCATCCCTGCCGTGAATTTAAGCACAGAATTCTTCCCATACTGGCGGCGGCGCAAAACCGGTTGATCTTTCCGGCAAGGAAAGACATGAAGTCTGGAGACGGCATCGATCCTGCCGCAGGCGGATGGAGGACAGACTTGGCATCTCTCGGCACGCCGGCCTTCCGGCTCTATATCCTTCGCCACGCCCGCGCCGCCTGGGCCCAGCCCGGCCAGTCGGATTTCGACCGGGCGCTCGACGACGACGGCTTCGCCGAAGCCGAGGTGATCGCCGAGGAAGCGGCCGACCAGGGCTACCGGCCGGATCTCATCATCTCCTCGACCGCCGTGCGCTGCCGCCAGACGGCGGAACCGTTCCACCGCACCGTCAGTGAGGAGCTTTCCATAGACTATGTCGACTCGCTCTATTCCGGCACGATCGACACCTATGCGCAGCTCGCCTTCGCGAACCGGCAGGAAAGCGCCGTGATGATCGTCGGCCACAATCCGATGATCGAGGAGTTCTTCCACCGCCTCGTCGGCAAGGAGATCGCCGAGACCGCCGCGCCCTTCGGCTATCCGACGGCAGGCCTCGCCATCCTCGATTTCGACCGGCGTCCGACGGAGGAGGATTACACCGGCGCCTGCCTTGCCGGCTTCATGGCGCCGCGTCCGGCGCATTGACGAAACGGCGCCGCCTCTTTTCCTGCCGGATTTCGTTTCCTATATCGCCCTCGATGCTGGAAAGAGACCTTGCCGCCTAGCCTGACCACCTTCACCGACGAAGCCCGGCTCGCGCTCGATGCGCTCGCCGGCCGCGCCGCCAATCTCGTCAGCCCGTCGATCCGGCTGGGCGTGACGGGCCTCTCGCGCGCCGGCAAGACGGTCTTCATCTCCTCCCTCGTGCACAATCTCCTGAACGGCGGACGCCTGCCGCTGTTCGAGGCGGGACGCTCCGGCCGGGTTTCGAAGATCCGGCTGGAGCCGCAGCCGGACGATGCCGTGCCGCGCTTCCAGTATGAAGAGCATATCCGCGCCCTCGTCGCCGACCGCCTCTGGCCGGACTCGACCCGCGCTATCTCGCAGCTCCGCATCACGCTGGATTACGAGAGCGCATTCGGCTGGGGCCGCCTGTTCTCGCCCGGCAAGCTTTCCATCGACATCGTCGACTATCCCGGCGAATGGCTGCTGGACCTGCCGCTGCTGGCGCAGGATTTCCGCACCTTCAGCCGGAACACCGTCGCGCTCGCGCAGTCCGGCATCCGCGCCGAGCTTGCCCGCGACTGGCTGGCGCTTTCCAGCACGGTCGATCCCGCCGCCCATGCGGAGGAGGCCACCGCGCGGGCGCTCGCCGAAGCCTTCACCGCCTATCTGAAAGCCTGCAAGTCGGACGAGCGCTCGCTTTCCACCCTGCCGCCCGGCCGCTTCCTGATGCCGGGGGACCTCGAAGGCTCGCCCGCGCTTACCTTCGCTCCCTTGCCGAACCTTGCGGCAGGCAGTCCCGCCAGGGGCTCGCTGCATGCGATGATGGAACGCCGCTACGAAGCCTACAAGGCCCATGTCGTGCGCCCCTTCTTTCGCGAGCACTTCGCCCGCCTCGACCGGCAGATCGTGCTGATCGATGCGCTTCAGGCGATCAATCGCGGCACTGAAGCCGTCCACGACCTGGAGCGGGCGCTCGGCGATGTGCTCGACTGCTTCCGCGCCGGCGCCAACAGCTTCCTCTCCTCCTTCGTGACGCGCCGCATCGACCGCATCGTCATCGCCGCCACCAAGGCCGACCACCTGCATCATGAGAGCCATCCGCGGCTGGAGGCCATCACCCGCCGGCTGGTCGAGCGCGCCATCGAGCGCATCGGCATGAGCGGCGCAGGCATCGAGGTCATGGCGCTCGCCTCCGTGCGCGCCACCCGCGAGGCGACCGTCAAGCACGATGGCGAGGACCTGCCGGTCATCGTCGGCGTGCCGATGGCGGGCGAGAGGATCGACGGCGAGGTCTTCGACGGCGAACGGAAAACAGCGATATTTCCCGGGGACTTGCCGAAGGATCCGGATTCACTTTTTCAAGCGCTTGAATCGTCCCCTGAAGGCGAAGCGCCGCATCTTCTCAATTTCGTCCGCTTCCGCCCGCCGCATATCGAGGAGACCGGCGGCGGCCTGAAACTGTCGGTACCGCATATCCGCCTCGACCGGGCGCTGCAATATCTCATCGGAGACCGGCTCGCATGACAGACCGTCCGCGCAGGCCCGCCGCCTTCTCGCTTCCGCCCGCCACCGCGGCGAAGGAACCGGAGCGTGGCAAGCCCCGCACGCCCGCCGCCTTCGACGATGCCGTGACGCTGACGCCGGATGCGGACGATCCCTTCATCGCCACGACGGCCGACCTGCCCGAGCTGACGCCGCCCGTCACAACACCCCGCCCGCGCCGCCTGACGCTCGGCCGCATCGCCTTTGGCGCGCTCGGCCTCCTCGTCTCGCTCGCCGTCGGCCTCTGGGTGGATGCGCTGATCCGCGATCTCTTCACCCGCAACGACTGGCTCGGTTATCTCGCGGTCGCCGCTGCCGCCGTGGCCGTGCTCGCCCTCCTCGGCGTGGTGCTGCGCGAGCTCATCGGACTGCGCCGGCTCGCCGCCGTGCAGGACCTCAAGCACGATATCCTCGCAGCCGCCGCCTCCCCGACGCCGTCGGTCGGCCGCACCATCGTCTCCCGCCTCGTCCATCTTCTCGCCGCCCGGCCGCAGACGGCCCGAGGGCGGGCAAGGCTCGCCGAGACTGAAGGAGAGATCATCGACGCCGCCCATCTCGTCGACCTTGCCGAGCGGGAGCTGATGGCCCCGCTCGACCGCGAGGCGCGGGCATTGATCCTCGGCGCCGCCAAGCGCGTCTCCATCGTCACCGCCGTCAGCCCGCGCGCGCTGGTCGACCTCGGCTATGTCATCTACGAAAGCAGCCGGCTGGTGCGCGGCATGGCGGAACTCTATGGCGGAAGGCCGGGCAAGATCGGCATGCTGCGCCTGATGCGCGACGTTATCGCCCACCTCGCCGTCACCGGCTCCATCGCCATGGGCGACAGCCTCGTCCAGCAGGTGCTCGGCCACGGCATCGCCTCCAAGCTCTCCGCCCGGCTCGGCGAAGGCGTCATCAACGGCCTGATGACGGCGCGAATCGGCATCGCCGCCATGGACCTCTGCCGCCCCATGCCTTTCAAGGCGCTGAAGCGCCCCGGCATCGGCGACTTCATCGGCGACCTGACGCCGGGAACCGCAAGCAGCCGTCGCGACGAGGCGTGACCGGACTGCAACACCCCGGTTTTCAGGGCCTCGGCCATAATCAAATACGAATGGACAGGGCGGCGGGAAACCGTCCATTAACCATTTTCGCGCAAATCTCCTCTCACCAGAGCAGGCCAGATGGCCGTCGCCCATCAAGGATCGTTCATGTACTCGCGCACCTCTTTGATCGCCCGCGTCTCCGTAGCGGCCATTCTCGCAACCACCGCCTTCGCCCTTCCGGCCGCCGCCGGCTCGCGCGACAAGGCATTCTTCCAGCAGGTCGCGGGCAACTGGCAGGGCAGCGGCGAAATCGTCGCCGGCAAGTACAAGGGCACCAAGTTCAGCTGCGACCTCACCGGCGACACCGCCGCCGCGAAGGATGCCGGCATCCAGCTCGACGGATTCTGCCGCGTCGGCGTGTTCAAGCAGCCGATGTCCGCGCTGATCACCAAGGCGGGCGCCACCTACAAGGGCAAGTTCCTCGACGGCGCGAACGGCAAGGGCCTCGACATCACCTCCGGCCAGGTCGCCGGCAACAAGGTCGTCGTCGGCATCAACCGCCAGAAGCTCAACGGCGCGATGATCGCGCGGCTGGAGAGCGACAACAAGATGAACATCACCATCTCGGTGAAGGTCGAGAACAAGATGGTTCCGGTCATCGGCCTGTCGCTCGACCGCAGCCTCGACGACATCGCCGTCGGCTCGATCAAGTAAGGCTCAGGCCTTCCACCAGTCAGGGCCGGCGCTCGCCGGCTCGATCCCCGCTACATCCACCTCCTTCAGCCACGCCTCGACGGTCCGCCCCTCGACATCGAGCGTCGGCGCGACATCCGCCAGCGGCATCAGCACGAAACCGCGCGCCGTCATGCGCGGATGCGGCAGTTCCAGCCGGCCGCCGGCCTGCGACACGCCCTCATAGGTCAGGACATCGATATCGATGGTACGCGGTCCCCAGCGCTCCTTGCGCTCGCGCTTCATGTCGCGCTCGATGCCGAGACAGGCGTCGAGAAGCGCTTCCGGGGCAAGCATCGTCTCCACCAGCGCGCAGGCATTGAAGAACCAGTCCTGGTCCGTCTTGCCCCAGGGCGGCGTGCGGTAGAGCCGCGACACGACAACGACGCGGCAGTCCGGCCGCGCATCGAGCATGCGCAGCGCCTGCGCCATCGATCGCACCGGATCGCCGACATTGCCGCCAAGGCCGAGCGTCGCCCGGCGGAAGGGCTCAGACGGCATGGTCGACCGTTACCTGGACATAATCGAGCACGCCGGGCACCGGCGCGTTCGGCTTGCGCACGGTGATGCGCGCGCGGGAAATCTGCGGGAAGCGCGCACAGAGAACGGTGGCGATCTCCTGCGCCAGCGCCTCGATGAGGTAGCGCCGCTGGCCGGTGACGATCTTCTCGATCTCCTGGAAAGCGACGCCGTAGTCGACGGTCGATTCGATCGCATCGTCAGAAAGCGGGCGCAGCGGCCGCACGTCCAGCTCGGCATCGACGAAGAAGCGCTGCCCCAGGAATTCCTCGGCATCGTGCAGGCCGTGGCGGGCGAAGAAGGCGCAGTTCTTGAGCGTGATCGTATAAGTCGTGGTCATGATCTATCCTGTCTGGCTGGGGTCAGGCGCGCGCTTCGCGCGCCTTCGCCTTGCGCCCCGCGGCAAGCATAGCATCCGCGGTCATCAGCGCATCCCTGTTGATTGCGACATCGTGCACCCTGAAGACCGCAGCGCCAGCGACACGCAGTAGCGCCGTCGTCGCGGCCGTGCCCGCATCCCGCTCCGCCGCCTCGCGGCCCGTGATGGCGCCGACGAAGCGCTTTCGCGACGTGCCGGCGAGAATGGGCAGTTCGAAGCCGAAAAGCGCGCCGAAACGCGCCATCAGCTCGAGATTCTCGTCCGTATCCTTGGCGAAGCCGAAGCCGGGATCGAGCACGATGGCCTTGCGGGCGACGCCGGCCTCCCGCGCGATCTCCAGCGAACGGCCGAGGAAGAGATACTGGTCCTCGACGACATCGGGGAGCTTCTGCCGGTCGCGGCCGGTATGCATGATGCAGAGCCCCGCCCCGGTCTCGGCCGCCACGCGCGCGATATCGGGCTCGCGCTGCAGCCCGTGCACGTCATTGACGATATGCGCGCCTGCGGCAATAGCGAGCCGGGCGGTTTCGGCGCGGTAGGTATCGACGGAGAGAATGGCGTCCGTCGTGCCGGCAAGCGCCTCGATGACGGGCAGGATCCGGTCCTGCTCCTCGGCGGCCGTCACGGCCGCCGCGCCGGGCCGGGTCGATTCCCCGCCGATATCGATGATTTCGGCGCCCTGCTCGAGACAGAGGATCGCCTGCGCCACCGCGGCATCCGCGCTATCGAACCTTCCGCCGTCGGAAAAGGAATCGGGGGTAACATTGACGATCGCCATCAGAATGCCACGCGGGCCAAGTTCCAGATGCCGGCCGTGCGCAAGCGCCCAGCGGAAAGGTTCGAACGGCGAGAACATGGCGGTTTCCTCCCGCGGTTAACCAGTGCCCCCGAAAGGGTGTTGCGCTCGCCGAGCCTATGCCCCAAGCTTAAAGGAAGTTCAACCGGCTCCGCGTATCGAGCCGGCACACCATCGGGCGGACCCGGTGGCGAAAGGAATGCTGAACAGAAATGAAGACCATCGCCCGCCTGATGGCCCTTGCCGCCCTCGCCTGCCTCGCCCTCCAGCCGGCCCGCGCCGAGACGATCACCTCGAAGTCCTTCGCCTATTTCTCCGTCGGCGGGCGCACGGCCGCCGAACTCGACGAGGAACTGTCGAAGCGCGGCCCCGTCATGAAGCACAGCGGCTCGCGCCATCCCGGCGCCACGCGGATCAAGTGGGGCGGGTCCGTCACCTACGTTCGGCGCGGCGGCCGCTGCGCGGTGGGCGACGCCAAGGTCACGCTCTCCACCCAGATCATCCTGCCCCGCTGGAAGAACCGCAAGCGCGCGACGCCTTCGCTCGCCCTCATATGGGACACGCTGTCCGCCGACATCCGTCGCCATGAGGAACGCCACGCCGAAATCGCGCGCAACCATGCCCGCGGCCTGGAGCGCACCCTCAAGCGCCTGCCGCCGGAAGCGAGCTGCGAGCGCATGCAGGCGCGCGTCGACCGGGTGACCGCCGATGCCGTCGCCAGGCACGATGCCGACCAGGCACGCTTCGACCGCATCGAGTCCAAGAATTTCAACGACCGCATGATGCGCCTGCTCACCCACCGCCTCAACAACGGCAAGTGAGTAAAAGCCGCGCGGCCTTGCATGTATTTCCCATGAGATTCCGAGTGCAACCGGAACGGCTCAAGCCGAAAGCGGTCCGGCCTGCACAAAATCAGTGGTGAAAACTAGCGATAGCGCAATTCTACAAATCACCTTATCGTCATCCCAACAGCGATCGGAAAGTTTCTCTTGGTTCCGAAGCGGCATGAATGGGTTTTGACAGGTTCTCCTGGCGCATCTCTATCGAAGCAGCAGGTGTTCTCCTCCCTCTCCTGACTGCGATGCGCCCTCCTGGCCTCGCTCGTCCTGGTGACCGGCGAGGCATTTTTTTGCCCCAGCCATTCCCGGAAAAGAACAGACTCCTCCCGCGCTCTTCTTCGCGCACGAAGAAGAGCGGAAAGGTTTCCAAACGGGGATGATATCAGGCCTGGCGTTCCGGAACGTGGACCACGAGTCCGTCGAGCGCATCCGACATCTTGATCTGGCAGGAAAGCCGAGAGGTCGGGCGGACATCGTAGGCGAAGTCCAGCATGTCCTCTTCCATCGCTTCCGGTGGACCGACGACGGCGCTCCAGGCATCGTCGACATAGACATGACAGGTCGCGCAGGCGCAGGCACCGCCGCATTCCGCCTCGATGCCGGGCACGGAATTGCGCACGGCATTTTCCATCACCGTGGAACCGTTGGCGACATCCAGTTCGTGGCGCGTGCCGTCGAAGGCGACGATGGTGAGTTTGCTCATGATGACTTCCGGATCCTGTAGGTTGCCCGGTTCGGGCAAGTGACTGGACGGCAAGGAGGGTGCGCGCCGCCGGTTTTCCGGCGGCTGTTTCCAACAAAACCCGTCACCAGTCAACATGGTGCGCCGCGCCCGGGACTTTAAGCGCCCGGCGCCGCGGCAGGGACTTCCCCCTCAGCGGCAGAGTTTCAGGATGAAGTTTTCCGCCTCGACCACGGCCGCCGTGACATTCGCCAGCGCGACGGCATTGGCGGGATTGCGCTCCAGCGCCTCCGCTGCCGCGCCGACGATGGTCGCGCCGACGGACTGGGCCGAACCCTTGAGACGATGGGCGACCGCGGCGCGGGCGGGCCCCTGCGTCTCCGCGATCTCCTTCATGCTGGCGCGGGCCTGCCGCGCGAACATCTGCAGCACTTCCAGTTCCAGGGCCTTGTCGCCCATGGTCTGGCGGGCAAGGTGTACCAGATCGATCGGCCGTCCGTTCGGGGGACACATGCCGCCCGGATTGTCGGGCGCCTCGAATGCGATGTTCAGCGCTGCCATTGCCAATATCCTTATATACGCTACGTACGCTTGTTTCGTTGTGATGCACGCAGATGCCGGCGGGTGGCGCCGGCGTTTTCCGCCGTTCCGCACCGTCCGCCCGGCAATTCATTCTGCGCGGCCGGCGCGCCTATCCGATTAAAAGGCGGCGCAAAATGGGCATGAATCGCAAACTATGGTTAACGGCTGAAAAATCGCCGTTTTCTCAAGTTTTCCATCGCGATACGGATTCGCCTGTTTTTAACTTCCTGTTAAGTTTCAGGTGAAGGGAGATGGCAATGAATTGTGTGATACAGGCTAATGTGTCACTACGATACGACCGGGTAGTCCCGGTGGATAAACCGTGCGCGGAGATACACCCTTTCACCGTTTCGGTTTATCGAGCGAATTGGAATGAACGGCGGTCCGGACGCTGCTTGCCATGAGGGCTGGCGGCAAGACCGGCCACCACCCGGACGGTTCGAATGCGCCCGAGCAGCGGCGGCGCGCATGAGGCCCGATCCCGGACATGGTAACGAGGCGTATCCGCATGGCGACGAACAAGTCCATTGAGTCGATCGACGAAAAGGCCTTTCAGGCCCTCGAAGAGGCATTGAAGATCGACTTCGACGATCTGGCGCCGGAAACGCCCGCAAAGCAGGACGCCTCGGAGGCCCGCGTGTCGGAACCAGCAAGCCGCATTCCCGGTAAGACGCAGGAAAAGCCGGCGACCCAGCCGGCCGGCGGGGAAGCCCCGCGTAACCTTTCCCCCGAGCCCGGCCCGAAGGCCCCGGTCTTCACGCCGGCCAACGACGGCTCGCGCAAGACGCCGGCCGCGATCCTGAAATCGCTCGACATGCGCTCCTCGCGCGGCCCGCTCCGCATGGCGGTGCTCGCCTCCATCCTCTGGGTCATCGGCGGCCTCGGCGTCGCAAACCTTCTTTATGCGCCGCAGATCTGGCAGATCCGCTCGGTCGCCGATCTCGTCGCCTTGCCCGGCGCCATCGGCATGATCGTCGCCATCGTCATGCCGATCATGCTGTTCTTCGCCTTCGCCATCATGATCGCGCGCGCCCATGAGCTGCGCAGCGCCGCCCGCTCGATGGCCGAGGTCGCCCTTCGCCTGTCGGAGCCGGAAACGGTCGCCACCGACCGCATCATGTCCGTCGGCCAGGCCGTCCGCCGCGAAGTCTCCGCTATGAACGAAGGCATCGAGCGCACGATCGCCCGCGCGACCGAGCTCGAAACACTCGTGCATTCCGAAGTCAATGCGCTCGAGCGCAGCTATTCCGACAATGAAATGCGCGTGCGCACGCTCGTGCAGGAACTCGGCTCCGAGCGCGAGGCGATCGTCAGCCATGCCGAGCGCATCCGCTCCTCCATCTCCGGCGCGCACGAACAGCTGAAAGACGAGCTCGCCAGCGCCGGCGAAAGCATCACCGCGCGCATCGCGACGTCCGGCGAGGCCTTCGCCTCGATGCTCGACACCCGTGCCGCCATGCTGATGGAAAAGTCCGACAGCGCGACGCAGACCATCGGCGCCATGCTTTCGGCCCGCACCGACAGCCTGCTCTCCACGCTCAGCTCCTCGGGCCTCGCGCTCGCCAACGAGTTCGACAGCCGCCTCGAACAGCTGACGGCAAGCCTCGATTCCCGCGGCCGCGACCTGCTGCAGCAATTCGAGACGCGCGCCTCCTCGCTCGACACCAACACCGAGAAGCTGAACGCCGCCCTCAACGAGCGCGCCAAGCAGCTCAACGAGACGCTGATCGCCCGTACCCGCGAGATCAGCGAAAGCCTCTCCATCGGCCAGCAGGCCGTGACGGGCGGCCTCGACCATGTCCTCCAGTCGATGAACGCCGCGCTGGACGAAAAGGGCGCGCAGTTCCGCCAGAGCCTCAAGAACGCCGCCGACGACACGGTCATGGACCTCGACCTGCGCACCGGCTTCTTCGACGAGCGCATGCAGGCGACGGTCGGCCAGATCGCCAGTGCCTTCGACCAGCGCGTCGAGGAATTCGCGAACGCCTTCGACCAGCGCGCCGGTTCGCTCGACTCCAAGCTGATGGAGAGCCTTGCGCGCATCAACGAGACGGTCGCCAGCGGCCACGATTCTATCGACGGTATACTCACCTCCAGCATCGAGCGCCTCGGCAACACGCTCACCGACCAGTCCTTCGCGCTGGCGACCACCCTCGCCACCAGCCAGGAAGTGATCGAGCACGCCGTTTCCGGCCATGCGGACGCCATCGGCAATGCCGTCAGCGGCGCGCATGAGCGCATGAGCACGATCCTCTCCGAAAAGTCCGCGACGCTGCTCGGCGGCCTCGCCGACGTGCAGAACCGCATCGAGACCGGCTTCGGCGCCCGCGCCGACGCACTGGCCGAAAGCATTTCGGGCAGCGAACGCCGCCTGACGGAAGCGCTGGATTCGCGCGGCACCACCATCGCCAGCGACATCCACGCCGCCCAGACCCGCATGGAAGAGGCGCTCAGCGCCCGCGCCAACGCGCTGGTCGAAAGCATCTCCGGCAGCGAACGCCGCCTGACGGAGGCTCTCGACACCCGCGGTGCGACCATTGCCGGCGGCATCGAGGCCGCACAGGCGCGCATGGAGGAAGCGCTCGGCGCCCGCGCCGACGAGATCACCTCCACCATCGCGGCAAGCCACAACCGTATCGACAACGCGCTCACCGAGCGCACGGCCGCCCTCTCCTCCATGTTGAACGAGACCGGCAGCCAGCTCGAGCAGTCGGTTGGTTCGGCCGCAAGCCGCGTCGAGACCGCGCTGACGGGCGCCGCCCGCCAGATCGACGAAGTCATTACCGGCCGCACGGCCAACCTCGCCTCGGTCCTTTCCAACAGCGCCGGCTCGATGCAGTCCGCCATCGACGCGGCCGCCGACCGCGTGGAAACCGTCCTTGCGGAAGGCAGCCAGCAGCTCGGCGGCGTCCTGCATGGCCAGGCGGCCGAATTCGCGGATGCCTTCTCCGGCCGCGCCGCCGAGATTGCCGAAGCCCTGTCGGGCCGCGCCTCCGAACTCGCCAGCTCGCTCGTCTCCACCCACGAGCAGATCCGCACGACCCTCGACGACCGCATCAGCGCGATCAACGCCGCGATCACCGAAGGCCGCAACCAGCTCACCGAGACGCTGAACGACCAGGCGACCTCCATCGGCACGTCCATCGCCACCAGCGCCGGCATGCTGGAAATGTCGCTGGAGCAGCACGAGGAGACGCTGCGCCGCACCATCGACGGCAGCGCCGCCCTTCTCGACCAGCGCGTGCGCGAAAGCGCGGGCGCCGTTGCCGAACGCCTCGGCGAGACCTCCTCGAAGATCGCCGAAGCCGCCCATGTCTTCGGCACGCGCATGGAGCAGACCGTCGACAGCGTCGCCAGCCGCTTCGACACGACGGGCAGCCGCCTGGAGGAAAACCTCGGCAAGCTCGAGGCCCGCATCGAGCACAGCGTCGAGAATGTCTCCGGCATCGTCGACACGGCCGCCGCCCGGATTTCCGACACGCTGTCCGAGCGCCTCGCCGACCTCGAGCGTGTGGGCGGCGACGTCTCGCTGCGCGTTTCCGACGCCCTCTCCCGCCCGATCGCCGAAGTCGACCGCATCGGCGACGAGACGACCGCGCGCATCGCCGCGGCGCTTGCCGGCCGCGTGGGTGACATCGAGCGCGTCAGCGTCGACGCCGCGGACCGGATCGAAGGCGCGCTTTCCGGCCGCCTCACCGATATCGAGCGCGTCAGCGCGAATGCGGCCGACCGCATCGAGGGCGCCCTCTTCAGCCGCCTCGGCGACATCGAGCGCGTGACCGGCGAAGCCGCCGAGCGGATCGACGGCACGCTGGCCGAGCGCGCCACCCAGATCGAGCGCATCACCGGCGAAGCCGCGGCCCGCATCGACGGCACGCTCTCCACCCGCACGGGCGACATCGAGCGCATCTCCACGGAAGCCGCCGAGCGCATCGCCACCACCATCGACGAGAAGACCGGCCGCATCGAGGAACGCCTCGGCACGATGGACCGGGCGCTCACCATCGGTCTCGACAGTGTCAACCGCACCATCGACGGCAAGGCCGCCGGCCTTGCCCAGACGCTGCGTGAAGCCGTCTCCCAGGCCGCGCAGGATATGGATGCGGAAGCCATCCGCTCGGCGCAGTCGCTCGCCAAGACCGGTGAGGAATTCGCAAGCCTCAGCAGCACCCTGCGCGGCGCGGTCTCCCGCGCGGCACAGGAAATGGGCGCGGAAGCCCAGCGCGCCGCGGAAAACATCGCCAGGACCGGCGAGGAATTCGCGGAGAACCTCTCCGCCCGCAACGAGGCCTTCACCCGCGCCGTCGAGGAAACCACCTCCTCGGCTGTCGCCCGCTTCGCCGAGACGGAGAACCGCTTCGCAAGCCAGGCCCAGTCCCTGCAGACCGGCCTCGGCGACGTGGAAAAGGCACTGGAAACGCGCGGCGCCTCCATCCGCACCGCGCTCGACGAGCGCACCCGTGAGCTCAACTCCATGCTGGCAAGCCGCACGGAGGAACTGTCGCGCCTCATCAACGAGGAAGCCCGTCCGGTCATCGACGACTATGCCGCCGCCGGCCGCGAGGCCGCCGAGCGCATCACCGGTGTCGCCCGCGAGAGCGCCGAGCGCCTGCGCAACGAGAATGCCGCGCTCATCAACGCGATCTCCGCCCGCACCGCCGACACGCTGGCCGCCATTTCGGCCCGTACGGAGGAAGCCGCCGGCACGATGCGCGCCATCGAGAGCGGCCTGCAGTCGAATGTCGAGAGCCTGATCGCCCGCCTTTCGGAAAGCAACGGCGCCATCGCCGGCATGATCGACGAGGCGAGCCAAACGCTCGGCGCCATCGACGGCCGCCTCACCTCCACGGCGGAACGCTTCACCGCCTCGGCCGAGCGCGCATCCGACATGGTCTCCACCACATCGCGCCTGCTCGAAGGCAAGGTCGACCGCCTCTCCGACATTTCCGCCGGCACGCTCTCGCAGATCGGTGGCATCGTCGGCCGCTTCGAGGATCATTCGAAGATCCTGTCGCAGGCCTCCGACCTTCTCGCCGCCGCCCAGTCGAACCTGGTCTCGACGCTGGAAGAGCGGCAGGATGCCCTGCGTTCGCTCTCCGTCGGCCTCGTGCAGCGCTCGGAAGAGATCGAGAAGACCATGCAGTCGCTCGAAGGCATGGTGGAAGGCGTCTTCAGCCGCGCCGAGGAGCGCTCGAACCTGATCGCCGGCAACCTGCGCGGCGGCATCCAGGCTTCCTTCAACGAGGTCGGCCGCATTCTCGGCGAGACCGAGAAGCGCGCGGAAGCGGCCGCCAGCACGCTGCGGGACTCGCTGGTCAAGGCCGGCGAGGAAGCCGGCCAGTCGGTCGAAGGCGCCTTCACCCGCGCCGAGGAGCGCACGAAGGAAGTGGCGAACCGCCTGCGCGGCACCGTGGGCGCCTCGCTCTCCGACGTCGACCGCCTGCTCGCCGAATCCGGCCAGAAGTCGGAAGCCGCAACGACCGCCATGCGCGAAGCGCTTCGCCAGGCCGTCGAGGAGGCCGTCGGCAAGTTCTCCGGCGCCACGGAGGAAATCCGCCGCGCCGCCGCCGATATCCGCAAGGAACTCGACCAGACCCGTGGCGAACTGAAGCGCGGCGCGTTCGACCTGCCGGAAGAAGCCAAGGAAAACGCCGCCCAGATGCGCCGCGCCGTCAGCGAGCAGATCAAGGCCCTGCAGGACCTTTCCGACATCATCGGCAAGTCGTCCTCGGCGCTGGAAGTCTCCCGCCCCGCTGCGCAGCCGACCGTCGCCCAGCCGATGCAGCAGCAGCCTCGCATCGAGCCGCGCCGCGAGGAGCAGCCGGCCCAGCAGCTGCGCGGCAGCCTCGGCATCGAGCGCGCGGCAACCACCGCCATTCCGCAGCGCGCGCAGCCCCTGCCCGCCGAGGCCGACGCCAAGGCGGCCGGCGAAGGCGGCTGGATGCGCGACCTCCTGCGCGGCGCCGTCTCGCGCGAGGAAGCGCAGTTCGCCCAGCCGCGCGGCGAAGGCCAGGCTACCCGCCCGGCGGATACCCGCAACCCGCGCCATGTCGTCGAATCGCTGAACTCGCTCTCGGTCGATATCGCCCGCGCCATCGACCATGACGCCTCGGTCGAGCTGTGGCGGCGCTACCAGCGTGGCGAGCGCGACGTCTTCACCCGTCGCCTCTACACGCTGAAGGGCCAGCAGACCTTCGACGAGATCAAGCGCAAGTACGAACGCGAGCCGGAATTCCGCACCGCGGTCGACCGCTACATCTCTGATTTCGAGAAGCTGCTCGCCGACGTCGCCCGCAACGACCGCGACAAGATCATGACGCAGACCTATCTCACCTCGGACACCGGCAAGGTCTATACCATGCTGGCCCACGCCGCCGGCCGCTTCAACTGATCGGATCGGAACGGGAAATAGCGAACGGCCGCCCCTCGGGGCGGCCGTTGTGCTTTCGGACCTGGAAACCTGCGCTTGACCCGCTACTTTTCGCCGCCCAAACCTTAAAATCGGGCACCTGCCCCTCTATATGCCTTCCGACAACACAGATGGAACGCAGGGGAAGAGAAGCGGAAATGATGTCGATACAAGGATTTGGCCGGGCGCTCGCAATGGTCGCCGTGGCGCTGATGATGGTGATGACCGTGGTGGACGTCGCCGAGGCGCGCCGCGCCGGCGGCGGTTTCGGCAGCCGCGGCACGCGCACCTTCTCAACGCCCTCGACGACGCGCACCGCGCCGACCGACGCCATGCCGATCGACCGGACGATGACGCGCCAGCCCTCGGCCCAGCAGCCTTCCGCGGGCCGCAACACCACGGCGGCCAACCCGCGCCCCGGCCTCTTCGGCGGCTTCGGCGGCTTCGGCGGCTCGCTCCTCGGCGGCCTGATGCTGGGCGGCCTCGTCGGCATGTTCCTCGGCCACGGGCTCGGCGGAGGCGTCGGTTTCCTCGGCCTCATCCTGCAGGTGCTGCTGATCGCCGGCGTCTTCCTGTTCCTGCGCCGCATGTTCGCGCAAACGAATGCGCCTGCCTATTCCGGCAACACCTATGCGCGGGACCAATACAGCAACCGCGGTTCCGATTTCGAGATCCCGCGCATCGGCGGCGGCACCCGTCAGGCTGCGCAGGCGCCGAAAGCCGGCGACGAGATCGGCATCCAGCAGGCGGACCTCGACCAGTTCGAGGGCCTGCTGAAGGAATTGCAGGCCGCCTATGCGGCGGAGGATTTCCGCACGCTTCGCCAGATCACCACGCCGGAAGCGATGTCCTACCTTGCGGAGGAAATCGGCGACAACGCCACGAAGGGCCTTCGCAACGAGGTCCGCGATATCCATCTCGTCCAAGGCGACGTGGCGGAGGCCTGGCGCGAGGACGCGGACGAATATGCCACCGTTGCCATGCGCTACGAAAGCATCGACGTGATGCGCGACCGTTCGAGCGGGCGCGTCGTCTCCGGCGATCCGGACAATCTCACCGAGGCCGTGGAAGTGTGGACGTTCCTGCGCCGCAACGGCGGCGAATGGAAGGTCTCGGCCATCCAAGGCGTCGAAGCCGCCTGAACAGGGGGCGCTCGCCCCTCATCCGGCCTGCCGGCCACCTTCTCCCCGCAAGCGCGGCGAAGGGACCGATGACAGGGTTTCCCCCGTCCATGAACAGAAACGTTTCAGGAAAACAGGCATCCTCGCCTTCTCCCCGCTTGCGGGGAGAAGGTCGCGGCAGCGGGATGAGGGACAATTCCGGATCAGATGGACTTCAGCGTCCAGCCGACGATATCGGCGGTCACCGTCGCAAAGGCCGCATCGAGCCCCTTCACGAAAGCCGTGCTATCCGTCCCGCGCACCGGAGCCGTCGCGCGAAAAACCTTCTGCGTGCGCACCGTGCCGTTGCGATCGTTGAGCAGCTTGGCGGAAATCTCCACGACGGCTGTCGCCGTGCCCGAGGTCTGCACCTCGAAGGTGCGGATATCCGTGACGACCTGATAGTCGATCGCCAGCCCCTGCCCCGGCATGCCGACGCCGCCGACGCGGCCGGTATTTTCGAAGGCCTGCACGAGCTTCGCCTGCACCATCTTGCTCAGGCTGTCGCTCCACTGCGACTTGGCGAGATACTGGATTTCGGAGGGCGACGGGCGGATGACGATCTGGTCGCTGTCGATGGCCTTGAGGGCGGAAGGCGGCGGCACGAGGATCTGCCGGTTCTTCGCCGACGGGCCCTCGGCGGATGCCGTGGCCGAAAGGCTGAACGTATCGTTCTTCGCGGGCGCGCCGCCGCAGGCGGCGAGCGTTGCCGCCAGAACGGCTATGAGAGCGGCCCGCGCCGCAGTCCCGTTCCGCAACAACTCCATACCCGATACCGTCATTTCATCCTCAAACCCTGGGAATCAATGTGTAGCAGCGGCACGGGGCGCTGTCACGGTTGCGCGGGCGGACAAATTCGCGTCCGCCTGCTGCGGCCTCCCTGATGTGGGGATCGGGCCACACTTCAGACGTTACCGCCGGGTGCGCCCGTCATATTGCTTGACGGTGTCGCCGCCGAAGAGCAGGCGCTGCGGGTTGCGCTCGAAACCGGAAATGGCGCTGTCGAGGTTCTGGATCGTCCGGCGCGTATCGAGCACCAGGGCCTCGACGTCGCGCAGGCCCGAGCCCGAGAAGCGCTGGAGGCCGTCGGCGATGGGGCCGATGCGGCCGTTCAGCGTGTCGGCGGCCTGCTTGATCGATTGCAGCGTCGCCTTGGCCTCCTCGAAGAGCGATTGCGAATCGCCCTCGCCCAGGAAGCCGTCGAGCTTGGCCAGCACGCCGTCGACGCGCGAGGACGCGGCATTCAGCTTGTTCGACATCTGCTTCACGTCGGTGATGATCTGGTCGATGTCTTCCTTGCGCTCGCCGATGCGGTTGGCGACACCCGTCACGGAGGCGATCGCCTTGCGGGCATCGTCCGTCGCGACGGAGATGTTGTCGATCGCACCGCTGACCTTCTGCGCGTCCACGGCAGCCATCAGCGTATCGACCTTGTCGAGCGTCTCGCTGGCGCGCTTGCCGAAGGCGTCGAAGGTCTCGGCCGTCTTGCGGAAGCCCTCGACGGTCGCCTTCACGTTGCCCGAGGCATCCGCGATGTCCCTGCTGACCTTGTCGACATTGCCGACGAAGTCCTCGACCTTCTTCGGATCGACCGACTTGATGAGCGAATCGACGGAGGCGAGCGTGGAATCCAGCCGGCCGGAGAGGTTCCGGAACGTATCCGAAAGCCCGCCGACGCTTTTCAGGAATTCGTCGATGTTCTCGCCGTTGCGGGCGAGCGAATCGGAGAATTTCTCCGCGTTGCGGATCGTGGTGGTGAGCGGTCCGCGTGCGTCGGCGACGAAGCCCTGGATATCGGAGATCGCCGTGTCGGCGCGCTTCAGAATCTTGTCGGCGGTCGAAAGGATGTTGGTCACGCTCGACTGTTCGGCCTGGAGGACGGCGGTCGTCTCGTTGTCGAAGGCTTCGCGCAGGATGTTCGGATCGGCCGCATTACCGCCGCCGAGCTCGATATAGGCGGCGCCCGTCAGGCCCTGCACTTCCAGAACCGCGCTGGTGGACTTCTTCACCGGCGCGCTCGTCAGCACCTCCGTCATGGCGACGGAAAAGCGCGGATCCTTGGAATCGATGGCAAGGCTGCGCACCGAGCCGACGGGAATGCCGTTGAAGCGCACCGGCGAGCCGACGGAAAGGCCGTTGGCCGAGCCCGGAATGCGGATCGCGAGCTGCGCCATGTCACCGCCGCGCCCGTATTGCGACATCCAGTAGACGAAGACGAAGGCGGCCGCCATGACCAGCACGGTGAAGAAACCGACGAGGGCGTAGTTGGCTTTCGTTTCCATGCGTCCATCCTGCCGCAATTCTATCCGCCGGGGCCGAAAGGTCCCGTTATTCCTGCTTTCGCACGATCGACCGTGCCCGCTTGCCCCGGAAATAGGACTGCACCCACGGATCGTCGAAAGCCAGCATGTCCTCGATCGTGCCTTCGACCAGAACCTTCTTCTGCCCGAGCACGGCGATGCGGTCGCATACCGAAAACAGGCTGTCGAGGTCGTGAGTCACCATATACACGGTGAGGCCAAGGGTGTCGCGCAGTTTGGCGATCAACTCGTCGAATTCCGCCGCACCGATGGGATCGAGGCCGGAGGTCGGCTCGTCGAGGAAGACCAGCGCCGGGTCGAGCGCCAGCGCGCGGGCCAGCGCCGCGCGCTTGATCATGCCGCCGGAAAGCTCGGAGGGGAACTTGTCCGCCGCCTCGGGCGCAAGGCCGACCAACTCGATCTTGAGGCGGGCCAGTTCGTCCATCATCGCCTGCGGCAGGTCGAGATATTCGCGCATCGGCACCTGGATGTTCTCCTTCACCGTCAGCGAAGAGAACAGCGCGCCGTGCTGGAAGAGCACGCCGAGCTTCATGTCGAGCGCCAGCCGTTCCTCTTCCGACGCCTTGTCGAAATCCGTGCCGAAGATGCGGATGTTGCCGGAACGGCGCGGCAGGAGGCGCAGCACGGTGCGCATCAGCACCGACTTGCCGGTGCCCGACGCGCCGACGAAGCCGAGGATCTCGCCGCGGTAGATGTCGAGATTGAGTCTGTCGAGAACGATATTGCTGCCGAAACCGACGGTCAGGTCCTTGACCGAGAGCACCACATCGTCCTGTTTTGCCGGATCCATGGGCATCCCTAGAAATTGATGGCGGCGTAGAACATGGCGAACAGCCCGTCGACCAGAATGACGACGAAGATCGACTTCACCACCGACGAGGTAACGTGCCGGCCGAGCGATTCGGCGCTGCCGCCGACCTTCAGCCCCTCCACCGAGGCGACGATGCCGATGATGAGGGCCATGAACGGCGCCTTGATCATGCCCGAGACGATGGTCGAAAGGTCGATCGCCTCGCGCAGGCGCGACTGGAACGTGTCGAAGGTGATGCCGGAATAGGCCCAGGCGACGACCGCCGCGCCGGCAAGGGCCGCGAAGTTCGCGATGATCGTGAGGAGCGGCAGCGCCACGGTCAGCGCCACCAGCCGCGGGAAGACGAGCACGCCGATGGGGCTGAGGCCCATGACCTTCAGCGCGTCGATCTCCTCGCGCATCTTCATCGAGCCGACTTCGGCCGTGATCGCGCTGCCGGAACGGCCGGCGATCATGATCGCCGTCAGCAGCACGCCGATCTCGCGCAACTGCAGGATGCCGACGAGGTCGACCACGAAGACCTCCGCCCCGAAATAGCGAAGCTGGAAGGCGCCCTGCTGCGCGATGATCGCCCCGATGAGAAAGGACATCAGGAGGATGATCGGCACGGCGCGCACGCCCATATGGTCGATCTGGTGGACGATGGCGGCCGGCGACACGCCGCTCTTGCGCCCGAGCTTGAGCTGCGCGCCGCGCACCGCCGAGCCGAGGATGAACATCGCCGCGACGGCGTCGTCCCAGAGATTGTACATGGCCTTGCCGATGGGCGTGAACAGGCGCTCGAAAAGGGTGCCGGGGCGGCTCTTCTCCCCGCGCGGCTCGGCGAGCTTCTCCGGCAGGGCGGATATCAGGTCGGCATAGCGCGTGCCCTTGCCGTCGCTGATGCGGACCTCGGCGCCCTTTGCCTGCCGCGCGGTGATGGCCCGGCGCAGCAGCCAGGCGCCGGCCGTGTCCATCTCTTCCACGGCGCTGAGGTCGATTTCCAGCGCGCCGCCCCCGCCGCCCGCGACCTTGTCGAGCCGCTTGCTCGCGGCAACGGCGGTCGTGTTGATCCAGGGGCCGGAGAGACGCCAGATCTCCCCGCCATTGTGCGGCAGGCGCTCGGTCGCGATTTCGGCTGTGGGGCTGGCGGCGGCGGTCAAGTCTCTTGCATCTTCCCGTGCTTGGGACAACATGCGCCTGTCTTACCGGCTCGCCGGCCATCTGTCACCGAACGAACGGCCGAAAGCCCCAATCCGCCTCGAAATTTTCTGCCGTCAGGATCGATCCCATGCGCCGCACACTTCTTGCCTCGACCGAAAGCTTCCCGATTGCCGGGGCCTTCACCATTTCGCGCGGCGCGAAGACGACGGCCGAGGTGGTGACCTGCACGATAGGCGCCTCGGGCCTTTACGGCCGCGGCGAATGCGTGCCCTATGCCCGCTACGGCGAATCGGTCGCCGGCGTGCTCGAGACCATCGAGGCGATGCGCGGCGCGATCGAGGACGGCATGGGCCGGGAGGATCTCGCCGGCGCCATGCCCGCGGGCGCGGCGCGCAACGCGCTGGACTGCGCGCTCTGGGACCTGGAGGCCAAGCTCTCCGGCGTGCCGACCTGGCAGGTCATCGACACCGCCGCCCCGCAAAAGCTCGTCACGGCCTATACGCTCTCGCTCGGCGAGCCGGAGGCGATGCAGCGCCAGGCGGCCGAACATGCCTGGCGGCCGCTACTAAAGGTCAAGGTCGGCACGCCGGACGATGCCGCCCGCATCCGCGCGGTGCGCGCCGGCGCGCCGGAAAGCGCCATCATCCTCGATGCCAATGAGGGCTGGACGCCGGACAACCTCGCCCATCATTTCGCGCTGTGCGCCGAGGCGCGCATCGCGCTCGTCGAGCAGCCGCTGCCGGCCGGAAACGATTCGGCGCTGCGGGGCCATGCGCGCCCCATTCCCGTCTGCGCCGACGAGAGCGTGCACCGCACCCAGGACGTGGCGGCGCTCGCCGACCGCTACGACGCGGTCAACATCAAGCTCGACAAGACCGGCGGGCTGACGGAGGCGCTGGCGCTAAGACAGGCCGCGCGCGACCATGGCCTGAAGATCATGGTGGGCTGCATGGTCGGCACGTCGCTCGGCATGGCCCCGGCGGTGCTTCTGGCGCAGGGCGCCGATTTCGTGGATCTCGACGGCCCGCTGCTGCTGGCCCGCGACCGGGAGCCCGGCCTTCACTACGAGGGCTCGAACGTCTATCCGCCGGAAGCCGCGCTCTGGGGCTGACCGCAAAGGCGCGGCGCGGCGAGCCGCCCCGCGACGACGCAGACGAGCCCCGCCGCCGCGATGACGGACATCAGGTAGAACCCGTCGACGCCGTACCAGTTGAAGGCATAGCCGGAGACGAAGGTGGCCGCCGCCATGAAGATGCCGGTATAGAAGAAATAGAGCCCCTGCGCCGCCGCCTCCTGCTCCTCCGCCACGCGCTCGACCATCCGGCTCTGCACGCTGACATGCAGGATGGCGAAGGTGAAGGCGTGCAGGCATTGCAGCACGAAATAGCCGGCGAACGGCATGTCGAGCGGAAAGACCAGCCAGCGCCCGACCGCGGCCGAACAGCCGAAGATCATCATGGACCAGAGATTGAAGCGCCGCCGCAGCCGGACGGCGCAGGCAAAGAGGATCACCTCGGCAAGCACGCCCACGCTCCAGAGAATGCCGATATCCGTGCCGCTGAAACCCTTCTTGCGCCAGTAGATCACCGAGAAGGCATAGAGCATGGCATGGCTCGCATTGACCAGCGAAACGCCGATCAGCATGAGCTGCACGTCGCGCTGCCTGAGCGTGCCCGCCGCCGGCATGGTGGCGATCGCCGCGATGGGGGACGGACGGCGCGGCCGGCCGATCTTCGGCACGATCACGGCTCCAGCCACCGTCAGCGAGAACGCGGCCGCCATCGCCGGCAGCACCATCGCCCCGCCATAGAGCCCGGCGAGCCAGCCGCCGATCATCGTCGCGACGATGAAGGCGAGCGAGCCCCACAGCCGCATCCGGCTATAGTCGAAATTCCAGCGCCGCACGCCCGAAAGAGCAATGGCGTCGGTGATCGGCACATAGGGCGAATAGACGGCGCATTGCAGCGTATAGAGCAGGAGCACCGGCCAGAAACCGTGCACACCGAAGAACAGCAGCGCCGTCGCCAGCGACAGCACGCCCGACCACATGAGCACGACCGAACGCTCGCCGATCCGGTCCGCGATGATGCCCGCCGCGGGCGCGGTGAAGACGCGCACGAACATCGGCAGGGCGAGCACGATGCCGATCTGGAAATCGTTCATCGAGAGCGTTTCGAGCCAGACCGGAAAGAACGGCAGCGCAATGCCGTTGACCATCATCGGCGCGCAGAAGACGAGGGCGATGCGCGCGGCGAAATACGGCGGCGCGCCGGCGGTCACGGTAAACCCTGAAGGGGCAGTCATTGGCGGGGAACCTGCGTTGGAACGCCCTCCGCTCTATCACGCCGATGTACGTACGCCAATCCGCTATTTGTGCGGGTGATGACGGATAATTCTGCGAGGCAGCAGGACAGCGGCCACGCTGGATGCCGCGCCGCTCATCCGGCCTGCCGGCCACCTCTCCTTGGCTGCGGGCGAAGGGGATATGCCGTGCCGTTTCCTCAACTCTCCAACGATGCATGAGGCAAGTCCCCTCTTCCCGCCTGCGGGGAGAGGGTTAGGGTGAGAGGCAAGCTCCGTGCGCCGTAGCCTGCTCTATACTAAGCAGCCTCTACGGTAGCCGGCTCCCGCACCTCGATGGCCGGCATCTGCCGCGAAGCCGAGAGAAGCTCGACGGGCGCGGCGGCCATCTGCTGCCAGGTGATCAGCTCCATCCGGCCGTCGTGATGCTCGGCGATGGCGGTGCAGCTTTCCACCCAGTCGCCGCTGTTGATGTAGCGGATGCCGTCGATCTCGGTGATCACGGCATGGTGGATATGGCCGCAGATGACGCCGTCCGCGTCGTTGCGGCGCGCTTCCTCGACGACGACCCTCTGGAACTCGCCGATGAAGTTCACGGCCGTCTTCACCTGTTGCTTTGCCCAGGAGGAGAAGGACCAGTAGGGCAGCCCCAGCCGGCGGCGGATGGCGGCGAAGACCACGTTGATCGCGATGGCCGCGTCATAGGCCCAGTCGCCGAGATAGGCGACGACGCGGGCATGGCGCACCACCACGTCGAACTCGTCGCCGTGCAGCACGAGGTAGCGCCGGCCGTCGGCGGCCTCGTGGATGATGCGCTCAGCCACCTCGACGCCGCCGAAATGCGTGCCGGGGAAGTCGCGCAGGAATTCGTCGTGGTTGCCGGGAATGTAGACGATGCGGGTGCCCTTGCGGGCCTTGCGCAGGAGCTTCTGCGTCACGTCGTTGAAGGCCTGCGGCCAGTACCAGTTGCGCTTGAGGCGCCAACCGTCGACGATGTCGCCGACGAGCACGATGGTCTCCGCTTCGTGATGCCGCAGGAAGTCGATCAGGAAGTCCGCCTTGGCGGCCTTCGATCCGAGATGCACGTCCGAGATGAACAGCGTGCGGAAGTGGCGGACATTGGGGTCGACGGGGGTCGCGGTCATACGTCTGTCTCCGGGTGGCCGGCCGCCGCGATCCTCTTCGGACGGGCGGCTTTCCTCCCGTTGAAAACCAGACTCCTGTTTCAGATTGATGACACACCTATGCCTTTTCCGACAGCAAATAGGCATTGCACAGACCGGCGATTGCGGCTTTATGGGAGACTCCGGAAACTTACCGTTGCGGCCGCCTCGCCCCGAGAAACCGCGACGAAAACAGCATATGGCAGGACGCATCATGAGCACGGGTGACAAATCGAGGACGCAGGACGGCCCCGCAAGCGGCGACATCGACCAGCAGGCGCTCTTCTTCCACCGTCATCCGCGCCCCGGCAAGCTGGAGATCAACGCGACCAAGCCGCTCGGCAACCAGCGCGACCTCGCGCTCGCCTATTCGCCGGGCGTCGCCGCCCCGTGCCTTGCGATCCGCGACGACCCGGACACCGCCGCCGACTACACGGCGCGCGCCAACCTCGTGGCCGTGGTCTCCAACGGTACAGCCGTCCTTGGCCTCGGCAATATCGGCCCCCTCGCCTCCAAGCCGGTGATGGAGGGCAAGGCGGTCCTGTTCAAGAAGTTCGCCGGCATCGACGTCTTCGATATCGAGATCGACGCGCCGACGGTCGGCGAGATGGTCGATGTCGTCTCCGCGCTGGAGCCGACCTTCGGCGGCATCAACCTGGAAGACATCAAGGCGCCGGAATGCTTCGAGGTGGAGCGCCAGCTCCGCGAGAAGATGGATATCCCCGTCTTCCACGACGACCAGCACGGCACGGCGATCATCGTCGCCGCCGCCGTCCTGAACGGCCTGGAGCTCGCCGGCAAATCGCTGCCCGACGCCAAGATCGTCGCTTCCGGCGCGGGCGCGGCCGCCCTCGCCTGCCTCAACCAGCTCGTCGCCCTCGGCGCGAAGGTCGAGAACATCTGGGTCCACGACATCGAGGGCGTCGTCTACAAGGGCCGCGAAGAGCTGATGGACCAGTGGAAGGCCGTCTATGCGCAGGAAACGGACAAGCGCCAGCTTTCCGAGACCATCGACGGCGCCGACGTCTTCCTCGGCCTTTCGGCCGCCGGCGTGCTGAAACCCGAGCTTCTCGTGCGCATGGCGGAAAAGCCGCTGATCATGGCGCTCGCCAATCCGAAGCCGGAGATCATGCCGGAGGAGGCGCGCGCCGCCCGCCCCGACGCGATGATCTGCACCGGCCGCTCCGACTTCCCCAACCAGGTCAACAACGTCCTCTGCTTCCCATATATCTTCCGCGGCGCGCTCGATTGCGGCGCGCGCACGATCAACGAGGAAATGAAGATGGCGGCCGTGCGGGCCATCGCCGCCCTCGCCCGCGAGGAAGTGTCCGACGTCGCCGCCCGCGCCTATTCCGGCGATACGCCGAGCTTCGGCCCGAACTACCTGATCCCCTCGCCCTTCGACCAGCGCCTCATCCTGCGCATCGCGCCGGCCGTCGCGCGGGCCGCCGCCGAAACCGGTGTCGCCTCGCGCCCGATCACCGATTTCGACGCTTATCTCGACCAGCTCAACCGCTTCGTCTGGCGTTCCGGCTTCATCATGAAGCCGATCTTCGCCGCCGCGAAGAAGGCCGAGAAGAAGCGCGTCATCTTCGCCGAAGGTGAGGACGAGCGCGTGTTGCGCGCCGCCCAGGTGCTGCTGGAAGAGGAGATCGCCAAGCCAATCCTCATCGGCCGACCGCAGATCATCGAGGCGCGCCTCAAGCGCTATGGCCTGCGCATCCGCCCGAACACCGATTTCGACGTGGTGAACCCGGAAGACGATCCGCGCTACCGCGATTATGTCGACGACTATTTCCGCATCGTCGGCCGGCGCGGCGTGATCCCGGAAGCCGCCCGTACCATCGTGCGTACCAACCAGACGGTCATCGGCGCGCTCGCCGTCAAGCGCGGCGAGGCCGATGCGCTGATCTGCGGCGTCGAAGGCCGCTATGCCAAGCACCTGCGCGACGTCAGCCAGATCATCGGCAAGAAGGAAGGCGTGCTCGACTTCTCCGCGCTCAGCCTGCTCATCTCGCAGCGCGGCGCCACCTTCTTCACCGATACCTACGTGACGATGGACCCGACGGCGGAGGAAGTCGCGCAGATGACCATCATGGCCGCGCAGGAAATCCGCCGCTTCGGCATCACGCCGCGCGCCGCCCTCGTATCGCATTCCAATTTCGGTTCGCGGGATTCGGACAGCAGCTTCAAGATGCGCAAGGCGATGGAGATCGTCCGCGAGATGGATCCGACGCTGGAGGCGGACGGCGAAATGCACGGCGACTCGGCGATTTCCGAAGCGCTGCGCCAGCGCGTCATGCCGGATTCGACGCTCACCGGCGAGGCCAATCTCCTGGTCTTCCCGAATCTCGACGCCGCCAACATCACGCTCGGCGTGGTGAAGACGATGACGGACAGCCTGCATGTCGGCCCGATCCTGCTCGGCGCGGCCATGCCCGCCCACATCCTCTCGCCGTCCGTCACCTCGCGCGGCGTCGTCAACATGGCCGCGCTCGCCGTGGTGGAGGCCTCCAACCCGGCCTGAGCCGCGCCATCCGCCTTATGAAACGGCCGCCTTCCGGCGGCCGTTTTCGTTCAGAGTTCCAGCCGGCGCGTGATATCGATAGCTTGCAGGAACGGCTCATCGTGGCTGACCACCAGCAGCGCGCCGTCATAGGATCGCAAACCCGCCTCCACCGCCTCGATGGAATCGATGTCCAGATGGTTCGTCGGCTCGTCGAGGATGAGGAGCGCCGGCGGCTTCGCCCCGCCCAGCACGGCGGCAAGGCCGGCGCGGAGCATCTGCCCACCGCTGAGGCTCCCGGCGACCTGCAAGGCCGCATCCGCCCGGAACATGAAGCGCGCCAGCGCCGCGCGGCAGGCATTCTCGTCTGCCTCGGGATTGATTCGCCGGAAGTTGTCGCGGATCGACAGCGCCGGGTCGAGCAGGCTGACGCGCTGGTCCAGCATCGCGGCATCGGTGAAGAGGCGCACGCTCCCCTGCCAAGGCTGCAACTGTCCGGTGACAAGTGCGAGGAACGTCGTCTTGCCGGAGCCGTTCGGCCCCGTCACCGCGACCCGTTCCGGCCCGGTCATCGTGAAGGAAAGGTCGCGGATCACCGTCCGCTCCGGCAGGTAGCCGGCCGTCACGCCCTCCATGCGCAGCACCGTCCGGCTTGCGGGAAGATGCGTCGGCGGCACGGAGACGGTGAGCGGCTGGAGGATTTCGATGCGCTCGCGCGCCGTCGTCACCGCCTCCGCCGCCTGCGCCTGCCGGCTTTCGGCAAGCCGCGCATTCGCGCCGCTCGTCAGCTCGCTCCGCTCCTTCATCGCGCCCAGCATGATGCGCGGAATGTCGCCGCGCGCCTTCTTGCGGCGCCCGGCGCTGTCCTTGCGCGCCTTGCGCTCGGCGACGGCCTGCGCCGTGCGCGCGATATCGGCCGCATGCTTTTCCGCGTCCGCAAGATCGCGATGCGCGGCGGCGAGCTCCAGCGCCTTTCGCGCGCGATAGGCGCTCCAGTTGCCGCCGTAACGCGTCGCGCCGAGGCTCGTCAGCTCGACGATGGCGTCCATGATATCGAGAAGTTCGCGGTCGTGGCTGACGACGATGGCGCCCGCCCGCCAGCCGGCGAGCATGTCGATGACCGCCCGCCGCCCGTCGCGGTCGAGATTGTTGGTCGGCTCGTCCAGCAGCAGGAAATCCGGCTCGCGGAAGATGAGAGCGGCAAGCGCCGCCCGCGTCCCCTGTCCGCCGGAAAGCGCGGCCAGCGGCGTTCCCGCCTCCGCCTCCAGCCCGACGCGGGCGAGCGCGGCGGCAAGCCGGGCCTCCAGCGTCCAGTCGGCCCCGGCAAGCGCCTCGGCGCTCGCCTCGCCGCGCTCGGCGCGCGCGAGAAGGTCGAGCGCTTCGGCAATGCCGAAGAGATCGGCAACGGTTTCGTCCGGCGCGACCTGCACGCTCTGGCGCAGGAGGCCGAGCGTGCCGTCGACCGTGACGGAGCCGAATTGCGGCGCAAGATCGCCGGTGACGAGCTTCAGCAGCGTCGTCTTGCCGACGCCGTTGCGCCCGACAAGGCCGGCGCGCTCGGAACCGAAGGTGAGGTCGAGATCGGAAAGAAGCGTGTGCCCGTCAGGCGTCGACCAGGTGATTTTCGAAAGTGTGATGGAATGCGGCATGGATACGGATTTCCCCGAGGACAAAACGAAGTCGGTTTGCGGTCGGGTCGAATTCCATGGCGCACCATCCGGTCGGCATTGACGATGGCCGATATCTAGGGCCCTGCGGCGGCGGTTGCAAGACAGGCCCGTTAATCACAAATGCGGGAGAACGTTGCGATCCCCTCCGCGCGGCCTATGATGAAGCCTCGAAAACGGCCTTCAGGCCCGGGAAATTCAGGCATTCAGGGATCGATCGACGTGAAGGCACGCACCCGTCTTCTTTTCGCCGTTCTCACCGGCCTGCCGCTCGTCCTTTCGGGCGGCACGGCGGCGGCGGGCGTGTGCGAGGGCATCCGGGCCGAGCTTGCGAACCTGCCGAAGGTCGCCATCGACACGGCGAGCGCCCGCAAATATGCCAGCGCCATCGCCCGCCAGAACATCCAGTTGCGCAAGGCGAAGAGCGACCAGCGGCGCCTGCGCTGCTCCAGCGGCAGCATCGTCGTGATCGGCGGGGCGAATGCCGATGCCTGCGCGACACTCGCCTCCGTCATCGGCCGCATGGAGCAGAACATCCAGGTGCTCGACGGCAAGCGGCGGGAGTTTGCTGGCGGCGGGTCATCTTCAGGAAAGCGGGACCGCCTGCTTGCGGCCCTCGAGGCCAATGGCTGCAACGACGAGCCGGAAATCATGCCGGTCGCCGCGACGGAACCTTTCCCCACGCTCGACGACACGCGCACCCTGCCCCTCGGCACGGCGCCGGAGGGCAGCGGGCGGCTGGAGTTGCACTCGCTCGGCGGCAGCACCGGCCAGGGCAACCTGCGCACCGTCTGCGTGCGCACCTGCGATGGCGGCTTCTTCCCGATCTCCTCGGGCGCGACGCCCCTCGATTTCCGCCGCGACCAGAAGATCTGCGAGATGATGTGCCCGCAAACGCCGACGGAACTCTTCTACCAGTCGATGTCGAGCGGCCAGGAAACCGAGCAGATGACCTCGACGGTCACCGGGCGCCCCTATTACGAATTGCAGAACGCCTTCGCCTATCGCACGCGCGATCTCTCCAAGCCCGGCGATTGCGGCTGCAATCTCTCGGCCTACTATCAGGAGATGATCAGGCGCGAGAAGGCGGTCGGGGGCAGCGGCACCGGCGAGGCCGGCGACCGCGAAAACGGCTCCGTCACCACCATCCGCACCCGGCCGAAGAAGGAAGCGGTTGCCGAAAAGCCGCCGGTCGCCGTCAAGGAACGCGACTACGATCCGGCCAAAAGCAAGGTGCGCACCGTCGGCCCGGTCTTCCTGCCGGAAAACTCCACCGCCATCGACCTCGGCCGCCCGGCCGACGCCGACGTCAACTGACGCCGGCGGCCGGGCGCTCAGAGCGGCGCTTCGGGATGGGGCGAGCCGTCATAAGCGCCCCAGATCGACTGGTCGAAGCAGATGACCGAACCCGTCATCAGGCCGGATTCCGCCGAGGAGAGATAGGCGCAGGCCCGCGCCACCTCCGCAGGATCGACGAGACGGCCGAAGGGCTGCGCCGCCGCCGCCTTGGCCAGCCAGCCGTCCGCCGCGCCGTGATATTCACGCTGGATGCGGTCCTCGCCCTCCGAGGCCATCCAGCCGATATTGAGGCCGTTGACGCGGATGCGGTTGCGCAGCACGGCATAGGCCGTGTTCTTCGTCAGCGTCTCCAGCGCGCCCTTGGAGGCGCAATAGGCCGCGATGAAGGGCTGGCCCGCCTTGGCGGACATCGAGCCGATATTGACGATCGTGCCCTCGATCTTCTCGCGCCGCATCACCTTGATCGCCTCCTGCATCAGGAAGAACGGCGCGCGCACATTGACGGCGAACATCCTGTCGAAGAGTTCGGGGCTCGTATCGAGGATCGTGCCGCGATCCGTGATGGCCGCGGCATTGACCAGCGCGTCAACGCGCCCGAAAGACTTGTCGGCAGCGGCGATCACCGCCCGTGCATCCTCGACCTTTTCGAGGTCCGCCGGCACATAGACGGTCTTCACACCCGTCGCGTCCGAAATCTCCCGCGCCTTCGCCTCGCCCTTGGCCGCGTTGCGGCCGCAGATGACGAGGCCCGCCGCGCCGCGCTCGGCGAAAAGCCTGGCGATCGTCGCGCCGAGCCCCTGCGTTCCCCCCGTGACGACGGCGATCCTGCCGTCGAGCCGTGCACCATCACTCATTGCATTCCTCCATCCGGGCCTCGCCACGAGGCCCCTCCCATTGACTCATTTTCTCAGCCGGCACGGCCATCCATCTGTTTCGGAAGGCTTTCCTTCGAAAGACGGACATCCGGCAGCGTGCGATATCGAAGGGGAACTATACGGCGCCCCCCGATCCGCGGTAGATCGAAAAACCATCAAAAATCCATCAGGAACTCCATGGCCCATCCCTTCCTCGTCAAGGACATCGCCTTCCAGGCCGGCCTCAGCACGGCGACCGTCGACCGCGTGCTGAACGGCCGCCCGGGCGTCCGCCAACAGACGGCGGCGCGCGTTCATGCGGCCATCGACGAGCTGGAGCGCCAGGCGGCGGCGCAGGACAATCCCGCCCGCCTGCACGGCATCGACGTCGTCATGGAGGCGCCGGACCGCTTCACCAGCGCGGTGCGCCGCGCCTTCGAAAGCGAGGCGGCGGCATTCGCCGCCGCCGTCTTCCGCGCGCGCTTCCATTTCGCCGAACTCATCCGCCCGGCGGACATGGCGCAGATGCTCGACCGCATCCGCCTGCGCGGCACCGACGGCGTCGCGCTCAAGGCGGCGGACGTGCCGGAAGTGGCCGGCGCGGTCGCCCGGCTGGAGGCGGCGGGAATCCCCGTCGTGACCCTGGTGACCGACCTGCCGAACACACCGCGCACCGCCTATGCCGGCGCGGACAACCGCGCCGCCGGCGAGACGGCCGCCTATCTCATCGGCGAGCGGCTGAAGGGCGAAAGGCTCCATATCCTCGTCACGCTCAGTTCCAACCGCTTCCGCGGCGAGGAGGAGCGCGAGATCGGCTTTCGCCGGCTGATACGCGAGCGCTATCCCGAACTCGGCATCGTCGAGGTCAGCGAGGGCTTCGGCCGCGATGCGGCGACGGGCGCCCTCGTCGCGGCCGTGCTCGCAAGGCATCCGGGAATTGCCGGCGTCTATTCCATCGGCGGCGGAAACCGCGCCGTGCTCTCGGCCTTCGAAGCGGCGGCAAGACCCTGCCGGATCTATGTCGCGCATGACCTCGATGCCGAAAATCTCGATCTCCTGAAGACGGGAAATCTCTCCTTCGTGCTGCACCACGACCTGCGCACGGATGCAAGGCGGGTCTTCGAGGCCGTGCTTGCCCGAAAGCGCCCGCGGCAGGTGGGCAACGTTGCCCGGCTCTCGGCCGTGGAAGTGGTGACGCCCTTCAATATCCCGGGCGAGCTCAACCGCTAGGCCGCGCGGGTGTCTGTGGCCCCGTCGAGATCGCCGGCATGGACGGCGCGGTTGCGGCCGGCATTCTTGGCCGCATAGAGCGCGGCGTCGGCCTTCACCATGACATCGTGAACGGTTCCGCCATGGACCGGGAACTGCGCGATGCCGGCACTGCCGCCGATCAGCAGCAGATGGGCGCCATAGGCGATGGGCAGCTGCGTATCGAGCACGAGGTGCCCGGCCAGCGCCAAAAGGCTTTCGCGGTCATGCTCGCCAGCCAGCAGCACGCAGAATTCGTCGCCGCCGAGCCGCGCCACGCAGCCCTGCCCGCCGACCCGGTCGGAAAAACGCCGGGCGACGGCCTGCAGCACGATATCACCCGCCACATGGCCATGCCGGTCGTTGACCGCCTTGAACCGGTCGAGGTCGATGGAGAGGATGGAAAAGCCCTTGCCCGCGCCCTCGGCATGAAGCAGGTCCTCGTCGAAGCCGCTGCGGTTCCTCAGCCCTGTCAGCGGATCGTGCCGGGCGAGAAAGGCATTCTTCTCCTCGCTGCGCTGCAGCGCCCGGACGAGAGCGGCAAAGCGGGCCGCACCGAAAAGCATCACACCGGCAAAGACCAGCACGAACAGCGCGATCTGCGGCAACGCCGAGTGCCAGACGAAGGAGCCCGGCATGTTCGGACGCCACGAGGCGACCATGGGATTATAGGCATCGGCACCGACAGACGTCATCGCCAACCCGGGCTCCACGCTGACGATGGGAACGAAGGCAAGGCCATGCACGCCGAGCCGCCGTTCAGCATCGGCCAGCATCTTCTGCGAGATCGGCTTGACCGTGACGAGCAGGGTGGGCTGCAGACGCCCTGCCGGGATATAGAGCGTCTTCGGAACGACCGCCTGCACGACGACGATGCTCATCGTGCCCTCGATGAGCCGCATGCCGGTGACGTGGATCTGCGGCAGCGCCGGTGTCAGAAGGTCTGGATCCTCCTTTGCGGGGGCAACCTGCCAGCCGCCCCGATCGGGCGAAAGCGCATTGCGGTAGGCTCGCTCGGCCTTGCGGGTGAGATCGCTCACCCATTGCAGCTTCTCGCGGGCCTTGCGGTCCGAGACCTTCTCACCGCGATGCACGCCGAGAACCTGTTCCCCATCCGGCGTGGCGAAGATCATCCATGAGAAGCCGAAATCCGACCACATCCAGTCGCGGATCTGGTCATGCACGAAAGCCTCGCCGGGCATGCCGTTCGCCAGTTCCCTGAAGGTCTTGTCCCAGAAGGAAAGCTGGCTCTGATACTGCACCACCTGATCGATCTGGTGGCTGAACTCGTTGCGGACCAGCGTGCGCTCGGTCTCGATGACGAAGCTGTCGGACCGGTCGATGGCATGGTCGAGGACGAGATAATTGGCGGCGCCGAACAGAACGACAATCATGACGGCCGTCATCCGGATTGCCGTCCCGACACCGCGCCGTCGCCTCGCCCGCCCCTTTTCCGCCCTGCCCGCCATCATTTCCCCTGTCCGGCCATCCGGTTTTCCGGATTGTTGGGGGAAGGCTAGCGGACAGACGGCAAAATTCGCTTAAACAGGCTGGTGAGCGAAAGCTTAACCCACGACTGCAACGGAAGGCTGCCCGTTATCGACAACCTTCTTCAGCGCGCGCTTGCCGATACACGGAACTACCCCCGGTCACGGTACCGGTTGGTGATCGGGTAGCGGCGGTCGCGGCCGAAATTCTTGCGGGTGATCTTCACGCCCGGCGCGGACTGGCGGCGCTTGTATTCGGCGATGTAGAGCAGGTGCTCGATACGATGGACGGTCGCCGCGTCGTGGCCGCGCGCGACGATCTCCTCCGTGCTCATCTCCATCTCGACGAGGCATTCGAGGATATCGTCGAGCACCGGATAGGGCGGCAGCGAATCCTGGTCGGTCTGGTTGGGACGCAGTTCCGCGGACGGAGCCTTGTCGATGATGTTGTGCGGAATGACCTCGCCCGAGGGGCCGAGCGCACCCGGCGGCACATGCCCGTTGCGCCAGCGCGACAGGGCGTAGACCTGCATCTTGTAGAGGTCCTTGATGGGATTGAAACCGCCGTTCATGTCGCCGTAGAGCGTGGCATAGCCGACCGACATTTCCGACTTGTTGCCGGTCGTGACGACCATCGAGCCGAACTTGTTGGAGATCGCCATGAGGATCGTGCCGCGGGCGCGGCTCTGGAGGTTCTCCTCGGTGATCCCCTCGTCCGTCCCCTCGAAAAGCTCGGAGAGCGAGGAAAGGAAGCCGCTGACCGGCGCCTCGATCGGCACGATGTCGTAGCGGCAGCCGAGCGCCTTCGCGCAATCGGCCGCGTCCTTCAGCGAGTCCTTCGATGTGTAGCGGTAGGGCAGCATGACGCAGCGCACCCGCTCCTCGCCGAGCGCGTCCACGGCGATGGCCGCGCAGATCGCCGAGTCGATGCCGCCGGAAAGGCCGAGCACGACATTCTTGAAGCCGTTCTTGTTGACGTAGTCGCGGAAGCCGAGGAGGCACGCGCGATAATCCGCCTCCTCCCGCTCGGGAATGCGCGACATCGGCCCGCCATCACAGACCCAGCCGGTGCCGTGCTTCTTCCAGGTGGTGAGCGCGATCGTCTCCTCGAACTGGCTCATCTGGAAGGCGAGCGTCTTGTCCGCGTTGAAGGCGAAGCTCGCGCCGTCGAAGACGAGCTCGTCCTGCCCGCCGAGCTGGTTGGCGTAGAGAAGCGGCAGGCCGGTCTCGATCACCTGTTTCAGGGCGACCTGATGGCGCATGTCCACCTTACCGCGATAATAGGGCGAGCCGTTCGGCGACAAGAGGATCTCCGCGCCGCTCTCGGCCAGCGTCTCGCAGACGCCGAGATCGCCCCAGATATCCTCGCAGATCGGAATGCCGAGCCGCACGCCGCGGAAATTGACCGGGCCGGGCATGGCCCCCTGGTCGAAGACACGCTTCTCGTCGAACTCGCCGTAGTTCGGCAGGTCCACCTTGTCGCGCACCGCGATCACCTTGCCGGCATCGAGCACGGCGACGGCATTATAGCGCCCGGTCTCGTCCTGGCGCGGAAAGCCGATGACGACGCCGGGGCCGCCCTTCGCCGTATCGGCGGCAAGGTCGTCGATCGCCCGGCGGCAGGCCTTCAGGAAGGCAGGCTTGAGCACGAGGTCCTCCGGCGGATAGCCGGAGATGAAGAGTTCCGTCAGGAGAAGGAGATCGGCGCCCTGCCGGGCCGCATCCTCGCGGGCGGCGCGCGCCTTGGCGAGGTTGCCGGCGACGTCGCCGACCGTCGGGTTCAATTGCGCGACAGCGATGCGCAGCGTGGTCTTTTCAGTCTCGGAAGTCATGTCTGCGGACCCGTCTCCTGCTCGTGTCCGCCTTTCCCGCGCGATGCCGGAGGAAACGACGGACGGTCGATACGCTCTTTAGAGCATGGCTGGCGTTTTGGGAATGAACGGCGGCCGGTTTGCATTCGATTTCGGCAAAATCCGTCGTTTTTCAGGGGGTTCGCGACCATTGCCGCAATGCAACAGAAGGAACCAAAGCACGCCGGAAACGTTGGGCAAGCCATTCATGTTCTGTTCAAGATGACATCCGTATGACAGATACACGAAAGTTTTATGACACCCGGAGAAGGCCTTGGCCCTGTTCACTTCCGCAGCCGTGGCAATCGAAGCCACCGAGATTTCCGCCGCAGAGGCAGGCTTTTTCGCGCGCCATGCCAAGGCGCTGGCGGTTCTGCGCTCGCTGGCCGTCTCGTTTCTTCTGGCGCTTGCGACCGTCGTCGTCGTCGAACTCATCACGCGCGGCTCGCTCGGGCAGACCTACGCCTATCTGACCAATCTCCAGCAGCCCGGCTGGACGACCACCGGCATGTTCTTCCTGCTCTACCTCGCCATCGATGCGCTGATCGGCCGCCAGCACAAGGCGGTTCTGCTGGTCTCCCCGCTCGTCGTGCTGATGGGCGTCATCTCGCAGCAGAAGCAGGTCTTCCTCACCGATCCGCTCTATCCGACCGACCTGCTCTTCGGCCGCCAGATTCTCGAGCTGATGCCCGTGCTGGTACAGGACCGCCCGTGGACCGCCGCGGGCCTTGCGCTTGCCGTCCTCGCCGCGGTCGCCGGCCTCATCGCCCTGTGGATATTTGCCTGGCGCCGCTTCCGCCCGCTGACCAGGAGGGAGCGCCTGACGCGCCTTTCCGTGACGCTGCCGCTGCTCGCCGGCTTCGTATCCATCATGGACTACAACGACTTCTCCTGGGTGCGCGACCGGCTGAAGGTCTTCCCGATCATGTGGGACCAGGCGGAGAACTACCGCCATAACGGCTTCGTCATGGCCTTCGCGATCAACCTGCCGATGGCGAACGTGCAGGCGCCTGCCGGCTACATGACCGACGCCATCGACAAGATTCCGTCCAAGCCCCTGCCGGCCGGCACGACGCACCGCTCCAAGCCGGACGTCATCGTGGTGATGAGCGAATCTCTCTGGGATCCGACGCGTCTTGAGAACGTCAAGCTTTCGCCCGATCCGATGCCGGTCATCCGCGAAAACGCCAGCGGCAACGTCTTCTCGCCGGAATTCGGCGGCCTGACGGCCAATGTGGAATTCGAGGCGCTGACGGGCTTCTCCAACGCCTTCCTGCCGACCGGCAGCATCCCCTACCAGCAATATGTGCGCAAGCCGATCCCCTCGCTCGCCACGTTCTTCCGCGCGGAAGGCTATACGGCACGCGCCATCCATCCGTTCTCCGGCTGGTTCTGGAACCGCACCAGCGTCTACAAGGCCTTCGGCTTCGAGGCCTTCAAGGACGTCGACCAGATGCCGCCGCTGGCAAAGCGCGGCAACTTCACCTCGGACGAGGCGCTGACGAAGGAAATCATCCGCCAGGCGGACGCGCAGGAAAACCCGTTCTTCTTCTTCGCCGTCACGCTGCAGGGCCACGGCCCCTATGACGACGGCCGTTACAAGAAGACCGACATCGCCATCGACGGCAAGCTCGACGCCCGCGAGAACCGTATGCTGGCAAGCTACGCCCAGGGCGTGAAGGAAGCCGACCAGAGCCTCAAGATGCTGATGGACTGGGCGAAGGAACGCGACCGCGAGACGATCATCGTCGTCTTCGGCGACCACCTGCCGCCGCTCAACACGGTCTACAAGACATCCGGCTACATGCAGGGCATCACCGCCTCGCGCAAGGGCTCGGCCGAGCAGATGAAGAAGGAGCACGAGACCCCGCTCGTCATCTGGTCGAACAAGACCGGCGTGGAGAAGGAAGTGGGCACGATCAGCCCGGCATTCCTCTCCTACTACATCCTCAAGGAAGCGGGCTACGAGCACCCCTACTACACCGGCTTCCTCGGCGCGGTGCACGACAAGCTGCGCGTCATCGACCGCTACATGCTGATCGACGCCAAGGGCAACGCCACGCCCGACTGGGCGCGCAAGAAGACGCTCGACCCGCTGGTGCGCGACTTCCGCTTCCTGCAGCACGACATCATGTTCGGCAAGCAGTACGGCCTTGAGCGCTTCTTCGACTCCCATGCGGAGCTGATGGCAGCAGGCTACTGATTTTCGCCGGAATAAGGCTAGGCTAGGGCTCCGATTCCCGCTTCCGGAGCCCGACCATGAGACCCTTCGACGACGCAGCCCAAATCCTCTTCGGCAAGCCCGCCGACCAGCTCGACGAGACCGAGCGCGACGTGCTGCTGCACTCCCGCGAGGGCCGCATTCTTTCGGAAGACCGCAACATCGCCTACGAGGCGAAGCAGTCGGTCGGCGAGCGCATCGCCGATGCCATAGCGCGCATCGGCGGCTCCTGGGCCTTCATCATCGGCTTCCTCGCCTTCCTCGTCGTCTGGACGATCGCCAATACGCTGCTGCTGACGAAGGATGCCTTCGATCCCTACCCTTTCATCTTCCTCAACCTCGTGCTTTCCATGCTCGCCGCCCTCCAGGCTCCGATCATCATGATGTCACAGAACCGGCAAGCCGCCCGCGACCGCTTCGAGGCCACCAAGGACTACGAGGTGAACCTCAAGGCGGAGATCGAGCTCATGGCGCTGCATCACAAGATCGACACCCATTTCATCGAGGAGATCGCCGCGCTGAAGATGGAAATCCTGCGGCTGCACGACGTGCTGCACCAACGGGGATGACAACCCACCACAACCAAAAATAGGCGCAATTCACATAAATCAATCTATAGGAGAAATTAAGATTCTCGGCGCACGATAAACGTGCATCCACATCAGGGATGCGGGGAATGCCATGCCGTCACACAATCCGAAGGAGGAGATGTCGTGCACGCCTTGTCCCGCCTGTCGAAGGATCGCGCCGGCACATCGGCGCTGGAATTCGCGATCATCGCCCCGCTCTTCTTCCTCGCTCTGTTCACGCTGATCGCCTACGGCATCTACCTTTCCGTCACGCATTCCGTGCAGCAGATCGCCGCCGATGCCGCCCGCACGGCGGTTGCCGGGCTCAACCCGACCGAGCGCGTCACGCTCGTCAACCGCTACCTCGATGCATCCCGCCTCGACTATTCCTTCATCAACCGCACGAAGATGAAGGTGCTCGTCACGGACGATCCGGGCAATCCGGACCAGTTCACCGTCACCATCACCTACGATTCCAGCGACCTGCCGATCTGGAAGCTCTTCACCTTCGCGCTGCCGAAGGAGGAGATCCAGCGCTACGCCACCGTGCGCATCGGGGGGATGTGAGATGAAGCCTCCCCGCCTGCTCCAGGACCGTTCCGGCAATATCGGCATACTCGCAGCGGCGAGCCTGCCCCTGATGATCTTCTCGCTGGCGCTGGGCGTGGACTACGGCTACCTCACCGTGCAGCGCCGCCAGTTGCAGTCCTCCGCGGACCTTGCCGCGATCGCCGCCGCCTCCAACGTTGCGGAGGCGGAAAAGGCCGCCGCGACCTATTTCGCGCTCAACCACCTTCCCGCCTCCGTCTCCGGCACGAACGGCGTGACGATCCCCGCGGCAACGCCGGTTGGCCTCAAGGCCACCGTCACCACCGCGAAAGTCGAGCGCGGCCGCTACGTCGCCGATCCCGATATCCCGCCGGAGAACCGCTTCAAGCCGGCGACGGCCGATGCCGACGCCGCGCGGGTGACATTGTCCCGCCCCGCCGACCTCTTCGTTGCCTCGGTCTTCATGCCGACGTCGCCGCTGCTTTCGGCGACGGGCTCGGCCTCCCGCACCAAGGTCGCCGCCTTCTCCATCGGCACGCGCCTTGCCAGCCTCAACGAGGGCGTCCTCAATACGCTGCTCGGAAAGCTTCTCGGCACGAAACTCTCCCTCAAGGCGATGGACTATCGCGCGCTGGTCGATACGGATCTTTCGGTGCAGCCCTTCCTGAAGGCGGTCGCCACGCAACTGAACCTGACGGCCGGCACCTACGAGGACGTGCTGAATGCCGGCATCACCATGCCGCAGCTTCTCGCCTCCATGCGCGCCGTCGAGGGGCTTTCCGGGCCGACCCGCTCCGCCCTCCACGCCATCGAGACCGCGACGTTGGGCAGCAAGGTGAAGCTTCCCCTCTCCCGCATCCTCAACATCGATCCGAAGAAGGGGGTTGCCGTGGCGACGGGCGGCGACTGGGCGATGGCGATCAATGCCATGCAGATCGTCACCGCCGCCGCGGCCCTTGCCAACGGCAAGAACCAGGTGGCGCTGGACACCGGCCTTGCCATTCCCGGCCTCGCCTCCGTGACCGTCGCGCTCGCCATCGGCGAACCGCCGGTCGAAACGCCCTCCCACCGGCTTGGCGCGCCGGGCAGCGCCGTGCGCAGCGCCCAGACGCGGCTTGCCGTCGAGGTCGGCATCGACGGGCTTGCCGCGCTGGCAGGTCTCAGGATCAAGTTGCCACTCTATGTCGAGGTCGCCGCCTCAGAGGCCAAGCTCGCCGATATCCGCTGCCTCGGCGGCTCGCCGTCCAACGCCAACGTGGCGGTCGATGCCGTGGCGGGCGTGGCGGAACTTGCCGTCGGCAAGGTCGATCCCTCCGTGCTCGCCGATTTCTCCGACGAGCCGCGGGTGCAGAAGGCCCGCATCGTCGATGCCCTGCTCCTCAGCATCGACGCGCTGGCCCATGCCGAGGCCAAGAACCTCACCAAGGACCGCCTCACCTTCACCCCGACGGAGATCGCCGCCAGGACGACGAAATCCACCTCGACGCGCGACACGCTCACCTCCGCCATCCAGAGCCTGTTCGGCAAGCTCGAGGTCGAGATCAACATCAAGCTACTCAATCTCGGGCTCAGCACCTCGCTCGTCACGCAGGCGCTCGCCTCCACGCTCGGCGCGGCGACGCCGGCGCTGGACGAACTGCTGTACAATCTGCTGCTCGCCGTCGGCGTGAAGATCGGGGAAGCGGATATCCGCGTGACGGGCGTCGCCTGCCAGCGCCCCGCCCTCGTGCAATAGGGCTTAGCCGCCCTGCGGGAATTGCGGCGCGCCGTCGGTAATCTCGTAATAGTCGCCCTTGTCGGCGCAATAGATATGCACGCCGATGGAAAACCCCGTCGGCCTGTCGAAGGCGCCGGCCAGGACCGACGTATAATCGGAACCGTCGCCCTTCCAGAACAGGGCGGAACCGCAGGTCCGGCAGAAGCCTCGGCCGGCCCGGTCGCTCGCACGGTACCACGCGACGTTCTCCGCCCCCTCCACCGCGAGCTTATCGTCAGGCACATTGACGGCGGCATAGAAATGCCCGGTCTGCCGCCGGCACTGGCTGCAATGGCAGGCGACGACCTTGCCGAGGTCTCCCTGCGTGCGGAAACGCACCGCGCCGCAGAGGCAATGTCCCCGATGCTCCTCGCTCATATTCCCCCCAAACGAAAACCGGGCCAGCTTTGCCAGCCGGCCCGGTCCTGTCAAATTCACATTCCTGAATGCATGCATCAGCCCCGCTCATCGACGGAACCGAAGCGTGAACGGAAGGCGATCAGCCGTTCACGACCATCCGCTTCTCGTCGCGGCCGCCCTTCATGCGCTCGGCAAGAAGGAAGGCGAGCTCCAGCGCCTGGTCGGCGTTGAGGCGCGGGTCGCAATGCGTGTGGTAGCGGTCGCCAAGGTCCGCGCCCGAAAGCGCCCGTGCGCCGCCCGTGCATTCCGTCACGTCGTTGCCGGTCATCTCGATATGGATGCCGCCCGGATGCGTGCCTTCGGCGCGGTGGATCTGGAAGAAGCTTTCGACTTCCGACAGGATCCGCTCGAAGGGGCGGGTCTTGTAGTTGTTGAGCGTGATCGTGTTGCCGTGCATCGGGTCGCAGGACCAGACGACCTTCTTGCCTTCCCGCTCGACGGCGCGGATGAGGCGCGGCAGGTTTTCCGCGACCTTGTCGTGGCCGAAGCGGCAGATCAGCGTCAGGCGGCCGGCCTCGTTCTGCGGGTTCAGGAGGTCGATGAGCTCCAGGAGGCCGTCGCCGGTCAGCGACGGGCCGCACTTGAGGCCGATCGGGTTCTTGATGCCGCGGCAATATTCGATATGCGCATGGTCGGGCTGGCGGGTGCGGTCACCGATCCAGATCATGTGGCCAGACGTCGCGTACCAGTCGCCCGAGGTCGAATCGACGCGCGTCAGCGCCTGCTCGTAGCCGAGCAGCAGCGCCTCATGGCTGGTGAAGAAATCCGTCTCGCGCAGGTTCGCGTGGTTTTCCGCGGTGATGCCGATGGCCTTCATGAAGTCCATCGTCTCGGAAATCCGGTCGGCGAGCTTGCGGTAGCGCTCGGCCTGCGGGCTATCCTTGACGAAGCCGAGCATCCACTGGTTGACGTTCTCCAGGTTGGCATAGCCGCCCATGGCGAAAGCGCGCAGGAGGTTCAGCGTGGCGGCGGACTGGCGGTAGGCCATGATCTGGCGTTCCGGGTTCGGCACGCGGGCCTCTTCCGTGAACTCGATGCCGTTGATGATGTCGCCGCGGTAGGAGGGCAGCGTCACGTCGCCCTGCTTCTCCACGCCCGAGGAACGGGGCTTGGCGAACTGGCCGGCGATGCGGCCGACCTTGACCACCGGAAGCTGGGCGCCGAAAGTTAGCACCACTGCCATCTGGAGGAAGGCGCGGAAGAAGTCGCGGATCGTATCGGCGCCGTGCTCGGCGAAGCTTTCGGCGCAATCGCCGCCCTGAAGCAGGAAGCCCTTGCCTTCGGCCACGTTCGCAAGCGCGGTCTTGAGGCGGCGTGCCTCACCGGCGAAGACGAGCGGCGGAAACTTCGCGAGGCGCTCTTCGGTCGCCGCCAATGCGGCGAGATCGGGGTAATCCGGAACCTGCTGGATGGGCTTCTGCCGCCAGCTGCTCGGCGTCCAATTCTGTGCCATGATACTCACCTGTCCTGAGACACTCCCAATAAGCCTGGAGCGCCCCTCCGTTTTAACGATGCGGGCTTATAGACCGTTAGATGGTTCTTGCATAGCGGGAGTTCTAGCGATCGGCTGTCCCAAATGCGCCGAATCCGGCACCCGCCGTCAGACCCTTTGGCCGCGGCGCACGCGGTAGCTCGGTTGGTACATCGTCACCAGTTCCTCCGCCGCCGTCGGATGCACCGCCATGGTGCGGTCGAAGTCGTCCTTGGTGACGCCCGCCTTCAGCGAGATGCCGAGGAGCTGCGCCATCTCGCCCGCTTCGTGGCCGAGGATATGCGCACCCACCACCTTGCGGTCGGCGGCATTGACGATGAGCTTCATGATCGTCTTTTCCTGCCGGCCGGAAAGCGTCGCCTTCATCGGGCGGAACTCGGCGCGGTAGATCTCGAGGTCGTCGAACCGCTTCGCCGCCTCCTCCTCGCTGAGGCCGACGGTACCGATCTCGGGCTGCGAGAAGACGGCGGTCGCGATGAGATCGTGATCGGGCGAAACCGGATTGCCGCGGAATTCCGTCTCGATGAAACACATCGCCTCGTGGATCGCGACGGGGGTCAGTTGCACACGGTCAGTCACGTCGCCGAGCGCGAAGATACCCGGGACGTTCGTGCGCGAATAGGCGTCGACGGTGATCGCGCCGCGCTCGTTCATGGCGACGCCCGCCGTCTCCAGCCCGAGGCTGCCGGTGTTCGGCACGCGGCCGAGCGCCAGCATCACCTGGTCGACGGTCAGCGTCTCGCCGGCCTTGGTCCTCACAATACGGCTACCGCCCTCGCCTTCGGCAACGCTGGTGATGATATCCTCGCACACGACGCGGATGCCCTTTGCGATCATGGCGGACTGCAAGCCGTGGCGCATGTCCTGGTCGAAACGCGAGAGGATCTGCCTGCCGCGATAGATCAGCGTCGTCTCGACGCCGAGGCCGTGGAAGATATTGGCGAATTCGACGGCGATATAGCCGCCGCCCGCGATCAGGATGGATTTCGGCAGAGCCGGCAGGTCGAAGGCCTCGTTCGAGGTAATGCAGAGATCGTGGCCGGGCAGGTCGAAATGCGGCGTCGGATGGCCGCCGACGGCGATCAGGATGCGCTCGGCCGTCACCAGTTCGTCGGTGGCGGTGAGGCGGATCGTGTTCGGCCCGACGAGCACGGCGCGCGTCGAAAGGATGACCGCGCCTGCATTCTCCAGCCCCTTGCGGTAGAGGCCTTCGAGGCGCGCGATCTCCTTCTCCTTGGCCGCGACGAGCGCCGGCCAGTCGAATTTCGTTTCGCCGACCTGCCAGCCGAAACCGGCCGCATCCTCGAAATGCTCGTGGAACTGGGAGGCATAGACATAGAGTTTCTTCGGCACGCAGCCGCGAATGACGCAGGTGCCGCCGAAGCGGAACTCCTCGGCGATCGCCACCTTCTTGCCCATGGCGGCGGCAAGGCGTGCGCTGCGCACGCCCCCGGAGCCTCCACCGATGACGAAGAGGTCGTAGTCGAATGTCGTCATGTCGCGATCTCCTGCGGGCAAGCCTGGCCGGACGGCCGTCTGAAGGACGCCGGAGGCGAATCCGCCCGCTGCGCCCGACACATATAGGAACAGCGCGCCCAAAAGGAAAAGGCCGGATCGTCGGTTGAGCGCCACTCCCGCTCCGGTCGCTTTACATTGCCGGAAATTCCGGCCCAAATGGCTGGCCGGGCGGCGTGGATGCCGGATTTACGCCGGGGCGAAGGGGCGTTAGGAAATATCCGACCGATTGTGGTCCAAGCGGATGATCATCATGAAAAAGCCCCTATGCATCGCGGCCTGCGCGGCCGCACTCGCCCTGCTCGCAGGCCCGGCCCTTGCCGAAGACCTCGTCTTCGAGCTGAAGAACGGCACAGGCTCCACGCTCACCGCCTTCTACACCTCCCCGGTCGGCGAAAACCGATGGGAAGAGGATGTGTTCGGCAACCAGGTGCTCGAACCCGGCGAATCGATCGAAATCACCATCGCCGATGGCCGCGACGTCTGCGAATACGACATGCGCTTCGAGTTTTCCGAGGATTCCGACCTGGATACGACGACCGACACGCAGAACCTCTGCGAACTCGGCTCCTATACGATCCACGAATAGTGGGCCACGAATAGCGGGCCAGCCCGCTTCATCCGGCGAGAGCCGGATGGAAGGCAGATATGAAAAAGGCGGCCAATGGCCGCCTTTTTCGGGGATGCTTACTGCTGCGGCTGCGCGTCGCCGCCCTCGGCGGGCTTGGCGCCGAGCATCTTGTCGAGCTTGTTGCCGCTTTCCGTGCGCAGGTCGCGGTCGACGCCCGAAGCCCAGATCTCGGCGGCCTTCATGACTTCGCGCGTGGCGATCGGACCATCCGACAGCAGTTTCTTGCCGACGGCAGAGCCGTAGAAGTCGGCGATGGCCTTCAGCTCGTCCTGCGTGAAGGTCTTAGCGTAGATGGTCGCCGCTTCCTTCTCGAGGTCGGCGCGGCGCGGCGCCAGTGCAAGCGCCTGCTCGTCGACGACGGCGTTGATTTCCTGCTCATGGTTCGGCGAGGCCTGCACGAAGGTCGACTTCACGCGGGCGGCAAGGCCCGGAAGGATGTTGTCGAAGCGGCTCGTCGCGCCGATGGCGTCGATGGCGGCGCGAGCTGCCTTGATCTGCGCATCCGTGACGTCCTGCGCCTTGACGGCGCCGGCAAGGCCCGCCGAAACGATGAGGGTCACCGCGAGGGTCCGGCCGAAACCAGCAAATTTGATCATGTCGGTCTGTGCTCCTGTCTATTCTTTCGCCGTCAGCGTGCGCGCACCAGCGGGTCCCGCGATGATGGCAAGCGACGCCATATTGATGAAGAGGCCGTGTTCGACGACGCCCGGTATGTCGTTGAGTTTGCTTGCGAGCGCATCTGCATCAGGAATGCGGCCAAAAGATGCGTCGAGAATGTAGTGGCCACCGTCCGTCATGAACGGGCCGTCGCCTGAGGTGCGCAGCGCGATGGGGCCGGAAAGGCCGAGGCGCGAAGCGGTCTTCTCGATGGCGATGCGCGTGGCGGCAAGGCCGAACGGATTGACCTCGATCGGCAGCTTGAAGGCGCCGAGCGTTTCGACGACCTTGCTCTCGTCGGCGATCACGATCATGCGCTGCGAGGCGCTCGCGACGATCTTCTCGCGCAGCAGCGCGCCGCCGCCGCCCTTGATGAGGCGCAGCCTGCCGTCCACCTCGTCGGCGCCGTCGATGGTAAGGTCGAGTTCCGGCAGTTCGTCGAGCGACTTCAGCCGCACGCCGAGCTCGACGCAGAGCCGCGCCGTGCGCTCGGACGTGGGCACGCCCTCGACCTTGAGGCCGCCGGCCACCTTCTCGGCCAGGAGCCGCACGAATTCCTCGGCGGTCGAGCCGGTGCCGATGCCGAGGCGCATGCCGTCTTCCACATGGGCCAGCGCTGCCTCGGCGGCCTTGATCTTCATTTCACGGGCGTCCATGCCCCAAAACTCCCTGAACGGTTGCAAACCGGCGCGCGAAGCGGTCGGAATTCCGGTGAGACACTTACACGCCCCGGCCGGCAAACGAAAGCCAAAATCGCCGCCCTCCCGCGGCGGGAAAGCGGATTGCAAATGCCGCCCCGCCGTCGCATACCGGAAAGATCCTCCCTCTTTCCATCCGCAAGGTTTTCCATGTCCGCTCCTCTCGTAGTCTTCGATCTCGACGGCACCCTCATCGATACGGCACACGATCTCGTGGCGAGCCTCAACCACACGATCGGCCTCGAAGGGCTGGAGCCGGTCGGCTACGGCGACCTCACCTATCTCGTCGGCCATGGCGGCCAGGTGATGATCAAGCGCGCCTTCGCACTGCGCGGCCGCGAGATTTCCGACGAAGAGCTGCAGCGCATGCTCGCCGTCTTCGTCGAGCACTATGCGGACGCCATGCCCGGCGTCTCGACGCCCTATCCCGGCCTCACCGACGCGATGGACCGCCTCGCCGGAACCGGCTACCGCCTCGCCGTCTGCACGAACAAGATGGAAGGGCTTGCCCGCCGCCTCGTCGACGGCCTCGGCCTCACGGCGCGTTTTTCCGCCATCACCGGCGGCGATACCTTCGCCGTCCGCAAGCCGGATGCCGAGCACCTGCTGGGCACCGTCCGTCTTGCCGGGGCGGACCCGAAGCGCACGGTGATGATCGGCGACAGCCTCAACGACATGCTCGTCGCCCGCAATGCCGGGGTCCCGTCGATCGGCGTGCCCTTCGGCTATTCGGACGTGCCGGTCGCCGAGCTCGAACCGAACCACGTCATCGCCCATTTCGACGAACTGACGCCCGACCTCGTGGAGCGCCTCATCGCCCGATAGGGCATCGCCTGCAAATGCGAAAATGCTGCAATGAAAAAGGGCACGCCTCGCGGAAGGCGTGCCCTTTGCATTTACCGGCCGGCTCGCAGGATCAGCCCTGGACCTGCCGTGCCGAGCGCGTGGCGGCGAAGGCCTTGCGCATGTAGTCGTCGCGCCCATAGACATCGTCGAAATATTCGACCGTGCCGTTCTTGTTCGGCCATGCAGTGAAATAGGCGATGTAGATCGGGATATCCGCCTTCACGCTCAGCGCCTTGTTGCGGCCCGCTGCGATCTCCTTGCCGACATCCGCCTCGCTGACGCCGAGCACGGCGGCGGCCATCTTGCGCGGCTCGGCAAGACGCACGCAGCCGTGGCTGAGCGCCCGCATGTCCTTCTTGAAGAAGCTCTTCGAGGGCGTGTCGTGCATGTAGATGGCATGGCTGTTCGGGAAGAGGATCTTCAACTCGCCCAGCGCATTGTCGCCGCTCGGCGGCTGGCGCACGGAGACGCCGGCGGTCGAGCCGCTCCAGTTGACGGAGGACGACGGCACCGCCCGGCCGCCCACGGCCACCTCGTAGCCCATGCGGTCGAGATAGGACGGATCGTTGCGCAGCTTCGGCAGCATCTCGTTGATGATGATCGACTGCGGCACGCCCCAGTACGGGTTGACCTCGACGGTCTGGATGCGATCCTCGAAGAAATAGGTCTGGTTCGACTTGGAGCCGACGACCGTGCGCATCGAGAACTTTTCCGCGCCGCCTTCATGATAATAGACCATGAAAGCCGGCTGGTTGATGAAGACATGACGCGCGCCGAGATCGACCGGCAGCCAGCGGGCCTGTTCCAGCGCCACTTCGAGCTTGGCGATCTTGTCGGCCACCGAATCGCCACCGACAAGCTTGCGGATCGACGCCTTGCCGACGACACCGTCCGGCTTCAGCCCGTTCTCCTTCTGGAAGGCTTCGACGAGCGCGACCAGTTCCGGGGTATATTCCGGCGTGCCCGCATAGCTTGCGATGGTCACCGAATGGTCGGTCTTCAGCGCATCCGAGCCGTGCTTGACGACGCCCTTGACGATATTGGCGAGTTCCGGGCTGCTCTGGCCCGGCTTCAGCAGGGTATTTTCGGCGATCACCACCCGGTCGCCGCCCTCGGTCTCGGCGCGCAGCCGGGCAAGCTCGGCCTTGAGCGCCTGAAATTCGGCACTGGCCGGCGAGCGGCTTTCGAGATAGCCCTTCACGTTGCCGCTCAGCGCCACGTTCTTCAGCGCGGCGACGAGATTGACGTCCTTGCGCTTGAAGTCGTGATAGCCGGAAATGCGGTTCGGATCGATGCGGCCGCGCACGGCGTCCTGCACATAGGTCGCGACGGCCGACGAGAGGGCGATCTCGAAAGTCGCCAGTTCGCTGTAGCGCGCGTTCATGTCGGCGCTGTCGAAGCTGTCCGAGGGGATCTGCACGGCATAGTCCCAGGGATCGAGGCCGACGGCCGCGGCATCGGCGAGAACCGCGATGGCGGCCTTCGCCTTCTCGTTGATTCCCGTGCCCTCGACCCAGACGAGCTTCTTGTGGCCGGCGTAGAACGTCTCGACCGCCTTTGCGGCATCCGGGGTCGTGCGCACGTTGACCGAGGCGAAGGCGGCGCGGACGCCGGAATCGCCGGCCGGCGCGATATCCGCGGAAATCGAGCTGGTCACGACGGGATCGGCCAGCTTGTCGGTGGCGACACGCTTCAGGGCGTCGGCCTTGTAGGTGTAGTATCGCGGGCCGGTGACGCGCGGCAGGGGCTTTGCTTCCTGCCTGACCTCGGCGTTCGGCATCACTGCGCCGGTCTGCACGCCCGGAAGCTCTTCGCGCTTCGGCTCCTTCTTCTTGCCGCCGCGAAGGATATCCATCAGCGTAATGGCATTTGCGGGCGCGGCGTGCAGCGTGATGGTGGCACAGGACAGAGCCAGCGCAGCGGCCAGCACGGCAGTCTTTGTCAGCTTCATATGTATTCCATTCCCCGAATGAACCGCACCTTGCGGTCTCTGGCGGCGCCCGAACCAGCAGGCCGGTAAGTTATAGGAAAGGATGGTGAATGAAAAGGAAACGCCCCTCCCCGCCGACCGTTCCAAGCCGCACGAAACCGCTCTTCCGCAACCTGCAAGACAGGACGGGCGAGGCCCGGTAAAAATTTGAATTGACGCGGATTTTTTGCCCGGAGCCGGTTTTTCGGCCCACTCGGCAAAAAATCATAAAAAAATTGTGCCGGCGGTTGTGATGGAAAAGGCACAGCGCCCGCGGTGCCTTCAGGACCCCTCGACCGGCCGTATCGCCGCCTAATCGATTTTAACCGGAAGTCTCGTCCCGCACCGTCAATCCGCCCTTGCAACCCGGTCTGAGATGAGCCAGAGATTTGCGCGATTTTTTCGCGCCAGCGCGGCCCTCCCCGAACGGCCCGCGCTCGCCCGGCCTGCCGCGCCCCATGCGGCGGCATCGCCGGCGGCAGGATGGAGCGCATGGGCTTTAAAGCGGGAAGCACAATGACATCGACGCGCACGGAAACGGATACATTCGGCCCCATCGAAGTGGACAACAGCTGCTATTGGGGCGCGCAGGCCCAGCGTTCGCTCGGCAACTTCAAGATCGGCTGGGAGAAGCAGCCGCTTTCGGTGGTGCGCGCCCTCGGTATCGTCAAGCAGGCCGCTGCCCGCGCCAACATGGAGCTCGGCCGCCTCGATCCGAAGCTCGGCGAGGCCATCGTCGCCGCCGCGCAGGAAGTCATCGACGGCAAGCTCAACGACCACTTCCCGCTCGTCGTCTGGCAGACGGGCTCGGGCACCCAGTCCAACATGAACGCCAACGAGGTGATCTCCAACCGGGCCATCGAAATGCTTGGCGGCGTCATGGGCTCCAAGAAGCCGGTGCATCCGAACGACCACGTCAACATGAGCCAGTCGTCGAACGACACCTATCCGACGGCCATGCACATCGCCTGCGCCGAGCGCATCGTCCATGACCTCCTGCCCGCCCTCAAGCACCTGCACGCCGCGCTCGAGGCCAAGGTCAAGGCCTTCGACCACATCATCAAGATCGGCCGCACGCACACGCAGGACGCCACCCCGCTGACGCTCGGTCAGGAATTCTCCGGCTATGCCGCGCAGGTCGCCTCCTCGATCAAGCGCATCGAACTGACGCTGCCCGGCCTTTGCGAGCTCGCCCAGGGCGGCACCGCCGTCGGCACGGGCCTCAATGCACCCGTCGGCTTCGCCGAAAAGGTCGCCGACCAGATCGCGAAGATCACCGGCATCGCCTTCAAGACCGCGCCGAACAAGTTCGAGGCGCTGGCCGCGCACGATTCCATGGTCTTCTCGCACGGCGCGATCAACGCAGCCGCCGCCGCCCTCTTCAAGATCGCCAACGACATCCGCTTCCTCGGCTCCGGCCCGCGCTCCGGTCTCGGCGAACTCTCCCTGCCAGAAAACGAGCCCGGCTCGTCCATCATGCCCGGCAAGGTCAACCCGACCCAGTGCGAGGCCCTCACCCAGGTCTGCGCCCAGGTCTTCGGCAACCATGCGTCGCTGACCTTCGCCGGCAGCCAGGGCCATTTCGAGCTCAACGTCTTCAACCCGCTGATGGCCTACAATTTCCTGCAATCGGTCCAGCTCCTGTCGGATGCCGCGATTTCCTTCACCGACAATTGCGTTACCGGCATCGAGGCGCGCGAGGACAACATCAAGGCGGCGCTCGACCGCTCGCTGATGCTCGTCACGGCGCTGGCCCCGAAGATCGGCTACGACAACGCGGCCAAGATCGCCAAGACCGCGCACAAGAACGGCACGACGCTCCGCGAGGAGGCCGTCGGCGGCGGCTACGTCACGAACGAGGAGTTCGACGCGGTTGTGCGCCCGGAAAAAATGATCATGCCGGGTTGAGAAAGATTTTTTTAATATAACGAGCGAAAAGGCCGCAGATCGTTGAATTTGCGGCCTTTTCTCTTTCCGCCTTCCGCTGCGGAATTTGTAATCGTTAATCCTTCCCAAAGCTTTTCCGCAGTATTTTACGGGATGGGAGCCAACGCGGGAATCAGGAGCAGCCGCAATGAACACGGCAGGCGCACAGAAGGTCCAGGTGCCGGATATCGCGGCACAGGTGACCTATGCCATGCGCATAATGGGCGTTTCTCCCATTCCGCGGAACTATGAGCTGTTCTATGAAGCCTATATCGGCTCCAACCCCAAGCTGACGCGCGAGCTGGCCGCCCTCGGCACGAAGGCCTCGCAGGAGGAACTGGACGAGATCGGCGCCCGCTATTTCGGCCATCACCACGGCGAGACCGTCATCGACGGCGCGCACACCAGGATCGTCGGCGAGCTGGAAGGTCTCCTGCGCCTCCTCAGGCAGGAACAGACCTCGCTCGAAAGCTACAACAGGCTGCTCGACGAAACCTTCGTGCGCATCAGCGGCAAGAGCATCGCCAGCGCCGAGATCATCCGCAGCGTGATCGCCGTCCTGACGGAAGCGACCGGCGACACCATCACCCAGGGCAAGGAGATGGTGGAAAATGTCGCGCAGAAGTCGATCGAGATGGAGAGCGTCCGCAAGGAGCTGGACGAATACAAGCGCATCGCCAATACCGATTCGCTGACGCAGCTCTCCAATCGCCGCGCCTTCGACGACAAGCTCTCGGCGATCTACAATACCCCCATGTCGCGCAACGTCACCGCGCTGGTCCTTGCCGATATCGATCATTTCAAGAAGATCAACGACACCTACGGCCATCCGGTCGGCGACAAGATCCTCGCCTCCGTCGCCAGCCTGATCCGCGCGAACGTGCGCAAGGACATCCTCGTCGCACGCACCGGCGGCGAGGAATTCGCGATGATCGTCGAGGGCAATACCGAGGAAGAGGCGATGGCGATCGCCGAGCGCATCCGCACCGCGCTGGAGCATACGCCCTTCAAGAATTCCAAGACCGGCGTCAATTACGGCCCGATCACCATTTCCCTCGGCTTCTGCATGGCCTCCTGGGCGGACGGCCCCGGCGAACTCTATTCCAAGGCCGATATCGCGCTTTACTGCGCCAAGAACGGCGGGCGCAACCGCACCATGGCCTTCGAGGACGGCATGAAGAAGGATTTCGCCAAGAGCTGGCTGATCTACCGAAAATAGGACATCCCCTCGTCCCGAAACGGCGCCCTTCGCGGCGCCGTTTGCATTTCGGCAACGAAATTTTCTCCCTGGCCAAATCCGGCGGAACCGTGGCGAGACCTGAGCGTTTCCACGGCAAACGGAGGAACGTGCCATGCAGAACGGATTTCTCGAAATGACGATCATCGCGGTCCTGATGGTCAGCAGCCTCGTCTGGATCCAGCCCTTCTGAGGGTATACGGCCGGCGGGCGCCTGTTCCCGCCGGAACATCGCGGCGCCCGTCGCCGTCCTACAACGTCCCCATCGAAACACGCCGGGCGGAACGCCCCGGCCTCAAGACAGGGGACAGGACATGAAAAAGCTCGCCATCGCACTCATCGCCGGCCTTCTTTCCACCACCGGGATCGCCGCCGCCGAAACGGTCGATCCGGTCGAGGTCGCGTCCCTCTCCTCCGCCTCACAGAAGACCGGCTGGCTGCAGGTGCTCTCCGGCGGCAAGCCGGTGAAGTCCAATGCGAAGATCGCCGCCGTCTCCCGCGCGCCCATCGCCCGCGAACTGGTCGCCTTCACCGAGGACCTCGCGCCCGGCACGATCATCGTCGACAATTCCGAACGCCGTCTCTACCATGTGCTCGGCTCCGGCCTCGCCATGAAATATGCCGTCAGCGTCGGCCGCGAGGGCTTCATCTGGACCGGAACGGAAAAGGTGACGCGAAAGACCGAATGGCCGGCCTGGACGCCGCCGCAGGACATGCGCGCCCGTGAGGCGAAGAAGGGCAAGGTCCTGCCGGTCACGATGAAGGGCGGCCTCGACAACCCGCTCGGCTCGCGCGCCATCTATCTCGGCTCCACCATCTATCGCATCCACGGCACGAACCAGCCGTCCTCGCTCGGCAAGGCGCAGTCGTCCGGCTGCATCCGCATGGCGAACGAGGATGTCGAGCACCTCTATGCGCAGGTGACGCCCGGCACGACGGTCATCGTGCGCAATTGAGGAAGACCGGAACGATCAGCGGCAGGCCGATGCGCCTGCCGCTTTTGCTATCGCGATGAGTTCCGGGCGGTATTCGAAATGCATTGTGTCGTAGTGATACCAGCGCCCGCCCCAGATGAAGCCGTGCCGCTCGAAAATCTCGACGATCTCCAGTGGATAGCGGTTGGCATGGCGCGGCACCTTGCCCGGCTTGCCGCCGGACCACACCCAGTAATCGGCAAATTTCGTGTTGAGGTCGATGGCCGCGCCGAAGCTGTGCACCGACATGTTCGGCGCGCCGGAGACCTTGCGCCAGTTGAAGGTGCCGGCGGAGGGTGCGAGATAGCGCTTCAGCGCCGGCCGTTCCGCAAGCTCGTCCCGCACCTTCTCCAGCGCCGCCGCGGCGCCCTGCCGCTTCGTGACGCGCAGCGTGGTGCCGAACCAGGCGACGGGAACGAGGTCGCCTTCCACCGCCTTCGCGGTCCGGCCATAGAGCCGCATCATCAGCGCGTCGCTGCGAATGCGGCCCGGGTCGAAATCGACCACGGGCTTCGCCTCGCAGGCGCCGAGCGGATAGACCTGCCGCAGGCTGTCCTCGATGTCCCCGCCGGCCAGCGCCGCCTGATGATCCTTCGTCTTGCCGTCGTCGATCCGAAGCGGCTCGCCGCCGTCGCGCAGGAGAAGCGTGTTTCCCTCGACGCCGACAAGGCTCCCGGGATAGGCCTCGACGAGCAGCCGGAGGCGCGTGGCAAGGTCGGGCTCGGCGGCGCGCGCGGCCGGCACGGCCACCGCCAGCGCGAGCGCGGCGGCGAGCCAGTGCTTAGTCGACGGAGATATTGATATAGTCGCCTCCCGCGCCGCGCCAGATTTCGACGGAGATGCGCACGTCGCCGTTGAGGATGCGCCGCGCGGCGCTGCCCTCGATCCGGCCGCCGCGGATCATGCGTTCGGCGAGATCGCGGTTGCGGGCGGATGCGAAGAAGCTATCGATATCGTCGCCGGGCTGGCGGATGCCGAAGCGGTGCACATTGGCGCGATCCTGCCGGATGACCTGCCAGGGCTGGGTCAGGCGCTCGTTGCTGGAATTGTAGAGATCGTCCTGCCCGATATAGGCGTCATAGCTTTCCAGCAACTCGTCGGCACGCGCCGCACCCGCCGAGACCATCAAAGCCGCCGCGCAGGCCGCCGCGAAAATTCCTGTCCGCATTTCCCACTCCAAATTCGGCCGAAGCCCCTAACAATGACAAGACGGCCCGGCAGGTCCGGATATTCGCCCGAATTCACCACATGGTCCCGACGGCCCGTCCGGGCCATTCCCGGTCATAGGTCGCACCGTCGAAGCCCTTCCTGACCGACGCAAGCATCTGCCCGACCGTCGGCAGGAGAGCGCTGTCGCGGAATTTTTCGGGGTTCCAAAGGTCCGCGCGCAGAACGGCACGGGCGCATTGCGAATAGACCTCCTCGATGGAGATGACGATGACCGAGCTCGGATGCCGGCCGTCCATGGTGAAGCGCTGCGTGATCACCTCGTCGACGCACACCACCGCGCGGCCGTTGAGGCGCATGGTCGTGTTCGAGCCGGGGATGAGGAACATCAGCGCCACGCGCGGGTCGCGCACGATGTTGGAGAGCGAATCGATGCGGTTGTTACCGCGCCAGTCCGGCAGCATCAGCGTGCGCTCGTCCTCGATATGGACGACCGGACCGGCGTCCCCGCGCGGCGAGCAGTCGAGCCCTTCCGGCCCCACGGTGGCGAGCGCCATGAAAGGCGAGGCCTCGATCATCGTGCGGTACTCCGGCAACAGATAATCCGTCACCTTGATGAGGGAGGCTTCGCCGGGCTCACCGTAAAGCGCGTTCAACTGTTCGACCGAAGTGACGATGGTCATGCTTTTCTCCCGTGCATTGCGCCATCGGCGCATCGCACCCTTGCATGACAGGGCCATGACGAAAAGCCCGTCAGGCGGCGAGCCGCCGCCGATCCTCCGCCAGGAAAGCGACGATGCGGTCGATCACCGGTTCCGCCGAGACGATGCGGCGATGGCCGAGGCCGTTCGCCCAGTCGAGCGTCACGTTCGGCCCGGCGGCCGCATAGCGGCGGGCATGCAGCGCCGGCACCTCCTTGTCGTCCTCGGCGTGGAGAACCAGCATGGGCGCTCCGAGCCGCCCTGCCCCGTTCGCCGCATCGAAGGCCGAAAGCGGCGCGCCGGCGATCCGTTCCACATGGCTCTCCAGCGCCGCCTGCGCCCGGGGGGCGAGCTTCAGCAGCCGGCCGAGATCCTTGAACAGCCACGTCATCTCGCTCGGCGAGCCGATGGTGACGAGCCGGCGCGGCCGGTGCGCGGGAACCGAGGGCACGAGGCCGCTTGCCGCGCAGGCAAGCGCTGCGCCGCCGAAGGAATGGCCGCAGAAATAATCGAAGCCGCCGAAACGCTGCCAGGCGGCATCGATCGCCCGAACGGCCATCGGCAGTGTCAGGGTGCGCCCGCGCGAGGCGCCATGGCCCGGCAGGTCGAGCGCGACGACCTCGTGACCCGCAGCGACCAGCCCCTCGGTGAGAGCGGCAAGATAGGCCGTGCGCGAGCCCCAGCCATGCACCACGAGGATACGCCCCGCAAAGGTTTCGCAGGGGCGCGCGGCAAAGCGGTGCGCCACGGCACTGCCGCCCTCGAAGGAAAGCGTAACGCGCTGCGCCTGCCGCATCCAGCCGAGCGAGCGGGCGAACAGTTCCTTCTCCTTCGCCGTGCGGCGGCGCCGGCGGGGCGTCGTCGCGAAGAGACGGAAGGCGGCGCGGCCGGCCGCATCGGGAGAGACCGCGGCCACGCCCGAAAGCGCCAGCCGGATGACCTTCAAGCCAAAGGATGCCATAGTGGGAATCCATAAAATGTTCAATGCTGAACAATAAAGTACAACCATGAACGAAAATCAAGCCTTCCCCTGGGATCATCCGCGCTTTCGCAGCTGGATCGGCGTGGCGCGCGCCTGCCAGCTCATGCAGCAGGCGATGACCAAGGCGATCGCGGACCTCGGCATCAAGACGCCGCATCTCGACATCCTGATCAATCTCTACCGCTTCGAAGGCATTTCCCAGCAGGAGCTGGCCCGCAAGCTTCTGGTCGGCCGTTCGAACATGAGCATGCTTCTGCCGCAGCTCGAAAAGCGCGGCCTGATCGTCCGCCGCCCGGATACGAAGGACAAGCGCATCCTGCGCCTTTCGCTGACGGAAGCCGGCCGAACGCTCACCATGGAGGCCATGGCCATCCAGACGGGAATGATCGAGAAGATCATGTCGCAGACGCCCACCGACCGCTGCCTCCAGGTCGCCGAGGCGATGGAGGACATCATCCGCCTTCTCCAGACGATGGAGACGGAAGAAGACACAGAGGACTAGACGGCGGCGACGTCGTCCGCGCGGGTCGACCGCAGCGACAGGAACTCCCAGACGGCGACGCCGAACAGCACCGCGCCGGCCGCCATGAAGAGCTGGTAGGGCTCGACCACCGGCACGACCAGCGACAGCGCCAGCAGCGCGCCGATGCCGGCGAGATGCGACAACGGCGCCCGCCCGCGGATCGCCGCCTTGAACCAGACATTGCCGAGGAGGAAGACGACCGGCCCGCCGATGATGGCGCTCGCCGTCCTGAAATCGAGATGGCCGTGTGGATGGGCGAGTGCGAATTCCTCCGCCACCGCCGAAAGGATGATGCCGGCGACGATGGGGATATGGGCATAGGTGAAGGCCATGCGCGCGATGCGGCCGGGCGTTGCCGAATGCTCGATCAGGTGCGCCGCTTCGCCATGGCCGAAGCGGAAATAGATCCACCACATGGTCGCCGTCGAGACGAAGGCCGCGGCCAGCATGAAGAGGGTGAAGCCGTCAAGAAGCTCCATGCCGGCCACCGTGCGGCCGGTCACCAGGATGGTCTCGCCTAGGCAGATGATGACGAAGAGCGCGCAGCGTTCCGCCATGTGCTCGCCCGAGACCTGCCAGTCGCTCACCGTGGAGCGCCCGAGGCCGGGCACCGCGAAGCCGAGCGCCGGCGAGACATATTCGACGCCGAGCGCAACCAGCCAGAGGGCCAGCCGCATCTCGTGCTCGACGAAGGCGCCGGCCAGCCAGAATACGGCGGAAAACACCGTCCAGGCGGTGATGCGGGTGAAGTTGCGGCTGTTTTCCGGCCAGTCCCGCCGCATCGCGAAAGCGGTGAAGGCCGAGCGGCCGACCTGCATGGCGACATAGGTCAGCGCGAAGAGCAGCCCGCCCTCTCCGAAGGCGGTCGGAATGGCGATGGAGAGCGTCAGGCCGAGGAACATCAGCACGAAGAGCAGGAGGCGCACCGGCGTCTTGTCCGGGTCGAGCCAGTTGGTCGCCCAGGTCGTGTAGATCCACACCCACCAGACCGCCAGCATCAGGAGGCCCGCCTCGAGGAGGCCGAGCGGCGAATAATGCGCGGCGAGCGTATGGGAAAGCTGGATGATCGTCAGCACGAAGACGAGATCGAAGAAGAGCTCGGCGAAGGCGACCTTGCCTTCCTGCGCGGTGCCCCGCGCCCGCAGGCTCGCGGAATGGGCGAAGCGTTCGTCGTTCAGCGCCGTCATGGCGGTTATCCTCGGTTAGAGCTTTTCGAGACGGCGATCCGGCACCACCCAGAGCAGAGCGACCGCGGCGTAGATGAGGTGGGAGATCGTCGGCGAGACGAAGGCCAGCAGGATTGCGGAGAGATAGAAGAGCGGCGAGAAGCGCCCCTTGAAGTCGTTGCCGAGGGCACGCTTCACCCGCTCGCGATCAGGATGGACCGCGACGATGCGCACCTGCAGAATGGCATAGGCGATGGCCGTCAGCAGGAGGATCGCCCCGTAGAGCGCCGTCGGAAGCGCCGCCGACGGGTTGTTGCCCATCCAGGCGGTGACGAAGGGAATGAGCGACATCCAGAAGAGCAGATGCATGTTCGCCCAGAGCACGCTGCCGCTGGCATTTCCGCACACCGTCAGCAGATGATGGTGGTTATTCCAGTAGATCGCAACATAGACGAAGCTCAGGAGGTAGCCGAGGAACACCGGCATCAGCGGCAGCAGCGCCGCGAAGGTCGGCTCCTTCGGCACTGTGAGCTGCAGCACCATGATCGTTATGATGATGGCGATCACGCCATCGCTGAAGGCTTCCAGACGTCCCTTGTTCATGCGTACCCCATCTCCGTTCTCATTAGAGATGCCGCATGTTGGACTGAGTCGCTACAGAAGATTGCGTAACGTCAATTCGCCTCTTCCTCGGCGTGGCGCTGGCGCTCCTCTTCCGCCGCCGCCCGCGCCCTGCCAGTGCGCGCCGCCACGATATCGGCGGGCTGGGCATTGCCGCGGATAAGCTGGCGGCCCGCATAGATGCCGCCGACCGTCTCCAGGGCGAAGCGCTCGCGGTCCGTGTCGCGGAATTCCTCGACCACCTCGCCCGCCAGTTCCTCATCCTCGCCGAGCGCTTTCAGCGTCTCGCGGCTGAAGATCATGGCGGATTCGAAGGTCTCGCGGATCTGGAAGTCGACCCCCGCATGGACGAGGTCGATGGCATGGCCGCGGTCATAGGCACGGGCAAGCAGGGGCACGAGCGGGAACTCCTCCTTCACCACCTCGGCGATCTTCACCGCCGCCTCCTTGTCGTCGACGCAGATGAGGATCGCTTTCGCCGTCGCCGCGCCCGCCGCATGCAGGATGTCGATGCGCGAGCCGTCGCCGTAATAGACCTTGAAGCCGAATTCCGAGGCGTCGCGCACGAATTCCGCGTCCTTGTCGATCAGCGAGAGCGTATAGCCACGGGCCAGCAGCGGCTGGCTGACGATCTGGCCGAACCGGCCGAAGCCGATCATCAGCACCGTGCCCTCGACATTTTCCGGCAGCGTCAGCCCCTCGATGGAGGGCTGGCTTTTCGGCACCAGCCGGTCGTGCAGCATGACGAAGAGCGGCGTCAGCACCATGGAGATGATGATGGTCGCCGTCAGGATGGCATTCTGCTCGCCGTTGAGGATGCCGGCGGCAACGGCGGCGGCATAGAGCACGAAGGCGAACTCGCCGCCCTGCGCCATCAGCACCGCCCGCTCCAGGCTTTCGCTGTGGCAGGTGCCGACGAGGCGCGCCACGATATAGATCAGCAGCGTCTTGGCCACCATGTAGCCGGCGACGCTCGCGATAACGAGCTTCCAGTTGGCGGCGATGACCGAGAGGTCGATCGCCATGCCGACGCCGAGAAAGAACAGGCCGAGCAGGATGCCGCGGAACGGCTCGATATCCGCTTCGAGCTGGTGGCGGAAGGACGATTCGGAGAGCAGCACGCCGGCGAGGAAGGCGCCCATCGCCATGGAAAGACCCGAGAGCTGCATGGCGAGCGCCGAGCCGAGCACCACGAGCAGCGCCGCCGCCGTCATCACCTCTCGTGCGCCGGATGCCGCCAGCACCCGGAAGAGAGGGTTCAGCAGGTATCGTCCGGCCAGCACCAGCGCGACGACCGCGCCGATGGCGATGGCGAACGACAGCCAGCGGTCCGACGCATCCGCCGTCGCCGCGCCCGTGCCGAGTAGCGCGACGATGGCGAGCAGCGGCACGATCGCGAGGTCCTCGAAGAGCAGGATCGCGATGATGCGCTGCCCCTTGAGCGTGGAAAGCGTGCCCCTCTCCTGCAACATCTGCATGACGATGGCGGTGGATGTCAGCACGAAGCCGGTGCCGGCGACGAAGGAGGGAACGAGCGGGAAGCCGAAGGCGAGCCCGATCCCGGTGAGCGCCGCCATGGCGCCGAGCACCTGGAACGTACCGAGGCCGAAGATGTCCTTGCGCATGCCCCAGAGCCGCGAGGGCTGCATTTCAAGGCCGATGATGAAGAGGAACATCACCACGCCGAGTTCGGCGACATGGATGATCGCCTGCGGATCGGAGAAGAAGCCGAGGCCGAACGGGCCGATGGCAAGCCCCGCCGCCAGATAGCCGAGCACCGAGCCGAGGCCGATCTTCTTGAACACCGGCACGGCGGCGACGCCCGCCGCCAGGAGCACGACAACCTGGGTGAGATCGTTTGCATTCGCTTCTGCTGCCAAGGACGTCTCCCGACGGGATTGGATGGACGCTACCTTCGGCAGGCAGTCCAGGTTTATCGCGGCTTCTCGGAAATATCGCGGCTCATGCCCTTCTCCGCAAGCTCGCGCTCGTAGTCGGCGAAGAGCACGGCACCCTTTTCCCCGAGTTCCCGCAGATAGGACCACGTATAGATGCCGGTATCGTGAAAGTCGTCGAAACCGATGCGGACGGCGTAATTGCCGGTCGGTGTCATGGAGATGATCGCGACATTGCGCTTGCCCGGCACCGTCACCTTCTGCCCCGGCCCGTGGCCCTGCACCTCCGCCGACGGCGAAAGCACGCGCAGGAGCTCGGCGGAAAGATCGAAGCTCGCACCGTCATTGAAGGTGACGACGAGGCGCTGGCGGTCCTTGGACACGCGCAGCTCGGTCGGCCAGAGGTCGCTCATGCCTGATCCCTTTCCATTCGATTTCGCGAAGGACTATGCCGCAAGGCGGGGATGTGCAAGGCTGAAAATGCTGTCATAATCGCCCCATCGGCTTGACGCCGCGTACAGCGCGCACGACATGTCGATAAAGGAGGATGTGATTTGAATTCGCATGCAGGACCCTGGAACGGCGCGAACGCGGTCGCGCAATCCGAAGCGCCGATGATCGACCCCTTCGGGCGGGCGGTCACCTATCTGCGTGTGTCGGTCACCGACCGCTGCGATTTCCGCTGCACCTACTGCATGGCGGAGAACATGACATTCCTGCCGAAGAAGGATCTCCTCACGCTGGAGGAACTGAACCGGCTCTGTTCCGCCTTCATCGCCAAGGGCGTTCGCAAGCTGCGCCTGACCGGCGGCGAGCCGCTGGTGCGCAAGAACATCATGCATCTGGTGCGCGAGCTCGGCGCCCATGTCCATGCGGGCCGCCTCGACGAGCTGACGCTGACGACCAACGGCTCGCAGCTCGCAAGGCATGCGGCCGAGCTTGCCGATTGCGGCGTGCGGCGCATCAACGTCTCACTCGACACGCTCGACCCCGAAAAGTTCAGGACCATCACCCGCTGGGGCGAGCTTTCCAAGGTCATGGAAGGCATCGACGCGGCGCAGGCGGCCGGCCTGAAGATCAAGATCAACGCCGTGGCGCTGAAGGACTTCAACGACCGCGAAATCCCCGACCTGATGCGCTGGGCGCACGGCCGCGGCGTGGACCTCACCCTCATCGAGACCATGCCGATGGGCGAGATCGAGGAGGACCGCACGGACCGCTACCTGCCGCTCTCGCAAATGCGCGCCCGGCTCGCCGAGGAGTTCACCATCACCGAAAACGCCTACCGCACCGGCGGCCCGGCGCGCTACGTGACGGTCGAGGAGACCGGCGGCCGCCTCGGCTTCATCACGCCGATGACGCACAATTTCTGTGAAAGCTGCAACCGCGTCCGCCTCACCTGCACCGGCACGCTCTATATGTGCCTCGGCCAGAACGACGCGGCCGACCTTCGCCTGCCGCTGCGCGCCTCCGAAGACGATGCCCTGCTCTCGCAGGCGATCGACGAAGCGATCGGCCGCAAGCCGAAGGGCCACGATTTCATCATCGACCGCCGCAACCGCCCGGCCGTCGCCCGTCACATGAGCGTCACCGGCGGCTGATCGCCGGAACGGAGGCCATGTGAAACGTCTTCTAGCAGCCCTCCTCTGCACCGCCCTTCCCGCACCCGGCGTCACCGCCGACCGCCCGGCCGGCATCGCCGCCGCCGAGGCCATCGCCAAAGCGGCTCTCGGCGAGAATTGCGACATGAACGGCATGGAGGAGGTTCCGATCTCCGGGCCCGGGGCGGAAGGCTTCGCCCATTCCGTCTACCGCTTTTCCTACAAGCCTGCCTACGACCCGGCGGCGAGGATGTTCAGGCCGAGCTCTACCTGCTCTTCTGCGGCTCCGGCGCCTACAATATCCGCAATGCCGTCGTGCTGAAGACGAGCAACGACGACATGCCGAAGCTCATCGCCTTCGCGATGCCCGACGTCGACTACAGCTATACGGACGACAACCGGAACAGGCTGAAAGCCGAGCCGACCGTGCGCGGTTTCCGCGCAACGCCGCTCCTGGTGAACGCCGGTTTCGACGAGAAAAGCCGGACCATCAACAGCCATACCGCATGGCGCGGCATCGGCGATGCCTGGGACAGCGGTGAATGGGCATTCCGCAGCGGCGATTTCGTGCTGACCCGCTTCGAATTCGACCCCACCTATGGCGACCCCCTGCCGGACGTTCCGGAAAGCTACGTCGTCTACGAGACGGGCAGGTAGGGCCCGATGTGAAAACGGCCGGGCTTTCGCCCGGCCGTATCGTTTGTGAAACCGTGTCCCTTCAGGCCGCGTGATACCGGCCGTAGCCGTCGTCCTGCCGCAGGTCGAGGTCGCGGGTCTTGAAGTGGTCGATCTTCTCATTGAGGGTCTGCACGCGCCGGCGCAGGCCATGGATCTCGGCGGTGTTCTCCTCCACCATCGCGGCGTTCTGCTGCGTGATGAGCTCGACCTGGTGCACCGCCTGGTTCACCTCGTTGATGCCTTCATACTGTGCGGCGGCGGCGGCCTCGATCTTGCCGACCAGCCGATGGATCGAGGAGATGTGCTCGTTGATGACGGTCAGCGCCTCGCCCGTCTCGGTGACGAGCGCAACGCCGTTGCGCACCTGCGCCGAGCTGTCGGAGATGAGGCCCTTGATCTCGCGGGCCGCGCCCGCGCAGCGCTGGGCAAGCTCGCGCACTTCCTGCGCGACGACGGCGAAGCCGCGCCCCGCCTCGCCCGCCCGCGCGGCCTCGACGCCCGCATTGAGGGCGAGCAGGTTCGTCTGGAAGGCGATCTCGTCGATGACGCCGATGATCGTGCCGATCTTCTCCGAAGAGCGGTTGATCTCGCCCATGGCGTCGACCGCCTTGGCCACGACCTCGCCGGACCGGCGTGCATAATTGTGCGTCTCGTCGACGGAGACGGCGGTCTGCTGCGCACTTTCCGCGGTCGAGCGGACGATGTCGGTGAGCTGGCGAAGCGCCCGGGAGCTCTCCTCCAGCGCCGCCGCCTGCTGCTCGGTACGGCGGGCGAGATCGTCGGCGGAAGCGGCAAGATTGCCGGCGCCGCCATTGATCTCCATCGTCGTCGCGCGAACGTCGGAAAGCGTGGCGCGCAGCGCCTCGACCGCATTGTTGTAGGTGCGGGCCATGGCGACATATTCGGCGGCCAGCGCCTCCGTCATGCTCTCCTCGAGATTGCCGGCGGCAAGCTGGCCGAGCACGTCGGACAGCGCCGTCAGAGCCTCGGTCTGCTCCGCCTCGATGCGGGCGCGCTCGCTGGCGCGGCGGGCCTCTTCCTCCGCGGTGAGCCGACGCTGGGCTTCGGCCTCCTGCTCCAGCCGGATGTTTTCCAGCGCCGCGTCGCGGAAGACGGCGACCGAGCGCACCATGTCACCGATCTCGTCGCCGCGGTTGCGCCCGTCGATGCTGATGTCGAGGTCGCCGCTGGCGAGCCGCGACATGGCCTCAGTGACGCGCTTCAGCGGACCGCGCAGGGTTTCCACCAGCATCAGGCCGCCGATGATGGCGAGCAGCGTGCCCGCGACCATGGCGATGATGGAGACATTGGCCGAGCGCTGGCTGTCCTTCTTGCCGGCTTCCTGCGCGCTGGAAACGAACTGCTCGAGCGTCTGGCTGGCATCGGCGACGGAGGCATAGGCGGCAACACGCGCCGCCTGCCATTTCTCGCCGACGGAGATGAGATCCTGCGTGCCCTTCCTGATCCTGGCGAGCGATGGGGCGAGCTTTTCGGCAAGGTCGCGCAGTGCGGCGTTCTTGGCGCCGAGTTCGGCGAGCTTGCCGGCGCTGTCGGAAACCGTCTTCACGTCCGCCAGAACGGCGTCGCGGCTTGCCTGATCGAGCTTGCGGTGCAGCTCGCTGATATGCAGGCGGGTCTCGTCGATTCCCTTGAACGTATCGCCCATCAGCGCGATCAGCGTCTTCAGGAGGGCGATCTCGGCGTCCATTCCGACGAAGCGCTTGGCGGCGGTGTCGGAATTCTTGCCGGCTTCCTTGACGAAATCCGCATCGAATTTTGAAAGCCGCGTCAGCACCGGAACGAAATTCGTCTTCTTCGTCTCGGCATCGTCGCCGGCGGCAAGGATTTCCCTGATGGCGGCGATCTCGGCCTCGAGCGGCTTGATCTGCTCCAGCGCCTTGGCCGAGGCGATCGCCTTGGATTCATCGAGTTGCTTGAGGAGCGGTGGCAGATAGGTCTCGGCCGCCTTCACCTTGTCCTCGGCCTTCATCGCCAGCGCGACGGGCTTGCGGAACTTGCCGATGCGCTCGGCAAGGCCCTGGTAGGCGGCAGCGTCGAAGAGCAGCGCCTTTGCGAAAGCTTCCTTCTCACCCGATTCGCCACGGATGACGCCGATCTGCTTTTCGGCGAATTCGCCGTCGCGCGTCATAGCGGCAAGCGCGCCTTCGAGGTCGGCCGTCACGGCATTGCGTTCCTGGTCGATGGCCCAGAGCGTCTCGCTCTGGCTGCGCATCGTCGCGGCGAGCGCGACGACGGAGGCGATCTTCGCCTTTTCCGCCGCATCGGGCAGAAGCGCGTCGAGATCGCGGATGCCGGCTTCCTGCTCGTCGATCCGGGCGCCTAGCACGTCGCGCGTGTCCTGGCCCGGCCGGTCGACGAAGTCCTGAAGCCCGGTGCGCAGGTTCTGGAAATGCGACAGGCTGTTGATCGTCTCGCGCGTCACGGTCATGTGGCCGTTGAGCGTGCTCGCGGTGAAATAGCCGACGAGGCCGATGCCCGCGATCAGGGCGACGAGAGGAATGACGAACAGCAGCACCTTCGTGACGATGCGACGCTGCTGCAGCAGGCGGTCGATGAATGACATGGATTCCCCAACATGTTCTTCTTATGAGAGCCAAGATTTCCCAGGGTGTCTCAAAGCCGAAGCGGCCGCTCGGCTCTTTGCCGAGCCCGGCCGTTCTCCTCGCTGTCGGGGCTTCGGCCGATCTTCCACCAGGCGGCGCGCCCTCACCCGTCGCATCATGCGATCGCTTATCGGGATGACGCAACGATAGGTGGGGAAACTTAATGAAACCCTTCGGCGGGAGGGCAGCTATTCAGGCGCAAGCGGCACGGAAACCGGACTTTGCCTGCCCTTTCGCTGTTACCCCTGATTGTTCCGGTCGATAAGCTGCGCCATTCGGCCTATGACAGGGCGATTGAGGCTCGGAATCACCCGCATGAACACTTCCGGAAATGCACGAGGCGCACTCTACATGGTCATCGCCATGGCCGCCTTCACCTGCAACGACGCGCTCGTGAAATCCGTCACCCATGTCATGAATACCGGCCAGATCCTCTTCGTGCGCGGGCTGATGACGAGCGCGCTGGTCCTCCTCATAGCATGGAGCATCGGCGCGCTCGGCTCCTGGCGGGTCGCGCTGCAGCCGGCCGTGGCGCTGCGCCTTGCGGCGGAGATATTCGCTTCGCTCACCTATATCTCGGCCCTCGGCGCCATGCCGCTCGCCAACACGTCGGCGATCCTCCAGTCCCTGCCGCTCGCCGTCACGCTGGGCGCGGCGCTGTTCCTCGGCGAGAAGGTCGGCTGGCGGCGCTGGCTCGCCATCGCCGCCGGCTTTGCCGGCGTGCTCATCGTCATCCGGCCGGGCCCGGAGGGCTTTTCCATGGCGGCCGTCTATGTCGTCGGCTCGGTGGTCGGCGCTGCGGCGCGCGACCTCTCCACCCGCAGGATCCGCAGCGACGTGCCCTCGATCTTCATCAGCGCCGTGACGGCCGTCGCCATCACGCTGTTTGGCGGGGTGCTCGTCGTGCCGATGGGCGGCTGGCAGCCGATGCCGCTGGATATCCTCGCACGGCTGGCGGCCGCGAGCGTGCTGCTGCTCGTCGGCTACCAGACGATCGTCGGCGCCATGCGCGTCGGCGAGATCTCCTTCATCGCGCCCTTCCGCTATACCAGCCTCGTCTGGGCCATCGCCATCGGCTTCCTGTTCTTCGCCGAACTGCCCGACGCCTGGATGACGGTCGGCATCGCGATCATCGTCGCCTCCGGCCTCTACACCTTCTACCGCGAGAACCGGCGGCGGTCCAAGGTGGCCGAAGCGCAGATCCCCGTGGCGTCCTGAACACTTGCGGGCGAAGCCCGCAGGGCCTAGATCGGATAAAGGAAAGGCGGGGAGGAAATGGCACTGACCGAGGCGATACCGGGCGTGATCCTGGCCGGCGGCCTGTCGTCCCGCATGGGGCAGGACAAGGCGCGCATCCGGCTCGGCGGCCTCTCGCTGATCGACCGCGCCGCCCGGCGGCTGCGCCCGCAGGTCTCCGCCCTCGCCGTCAACGCCAACGGCCCCGTGCTTTTCGAGGAAGGCGGGGAACTGCCGGTCTTCGCCGATCTCGACGCCTCCCGCCCCGGCCCGCTCGGCGGCGTGCTCGCGGCCCTCGACCATGCAAGGCACTTTCACCCTGAGGCGAGCCACGTCGCGACCGTGCCGACGGACAGCCCCTTCTTTCCGGCCGATCTCGTCGCGCGCCTCGCTGAAGCCGTCGACAGGCCGGAGCGCATCGTCGCCGCGCGCTCGGCAAGCGGCCCCCATCCCGTCTTCGCCCTCTGGCCCGTCGCGCTGATGGACGACCTTGCCGCCTGGCTGGCCGGCGGGGACGCGCTTCGGGTGCGCAGCTATCTCGAGCGCCATCAGGCGCGGGAAGTCGCTTTTCCGGCGGTCGAGACCCCGCGCGGCGCCTTCGACCCCTTCTTCAACATCAACACGCCGGACGATCTCGACGCGGCGGAAAACTGGCTCTGGATACTGGAACGATGACGCGACCGAAAATCTTCGGCATTGCCGGCTGGAAGAATTCCGGCAAGACCGGCCTTGCCGTCCGCCTTGTGAGCGAACTGGTCGCCCGCGGCTACCGCGTCTCGACCATCAAGCATGCCCATCACGACTTCGACATCGACAAGGTCGGCGCCGACAGTTACCGCCACCGGCAGGCGGGCGCCCATGAAGTGACCATCGTCTCCGGCACGCGCTATGCCATCATGCACGAGCTGCGCGGCGCGCCGGAACCCTCCTTCGAGGAGATCCTCGCCCGCCTCGCCCCCTGCGACCTCGTGCTGATCGAGGGCTACAAGCGCGAGCCGATCCCGAAGATCGAGGCGCGGAGGCTGGACGCGGCCAACCGCACGCCGCTCGCCCCGCGGGACCCCCATATCGCCGCCATCGCCGCCGACCACCCGGTCCCGGATACGGCGCTGCCCGTCTTCGACCTCGACGACACCAGGGCCATCGCCGATTTTGTCCTCCGCCTCACCGGCCTCGCCTGATCGGCGGACATGAAAAAGGCCGCGGGATTTCTCCCGCGGCCTTTTCCGTTCATGCCTGCGATCAGTTCTGCGCGACCGGGCGGACCAGCGTCGTGACGCGCCGGATGGTAACACGGCGGTTCTGCTGTTCGGCCGCCTGGGTGCGAACCTTCAGGAAGCGCTCGCCATAGCCCTGCGTCTGCAGGTTTTCCGGCGGAATACCGTAGACGTCGGTGAGCAGGCTCGCGACGGATTCGGCACGCTCGTCGGAGAGGATGAGGTTCGACTTGTCCGAACCCACCGCATCCGTATGGCCTTCGATGAGGAAGGTTTCGCCGGCGTCCTTGTCCAGCACCTTCTGCATGGCGTCGGCGACCTTGCGCAGGGTGCGGGCCTGCGACATCGGCACTTCGGCGCTGCCGGTGGCGAAGGTGATCGTATCGAGGTCGATACGGCGCACCTTGTCGCGCAGGCGGGCGGAGTGCTTTACCTCGTCGATCGTGTAGACGCGCTCGACGCGCTCGACCGGCGGTTCGGCGAGGAAGTCGTAATAGTCGCGGTCCGGATCGCTGGACGTGTCGATGATGTAGTCGCGGACCGGAATGCGCAGGCGCATCGGCGGCAGCTCGTAGCCGACATCGACGAAATCGGGCCGCGGCGCATCGTCGCCGAGATCGGGCGCGTAGACGAGGATATGCTCGTCGCCGTCGCGGCCGATGCGCGAACGCTGGATGATGTCGCCGTAGCGGTTGTAGATCGTCACCAGCCGCACGCCGCCCGGACGCACGATGGTTTCACGGACGCGGCCGCGGGCGAGGTTGTCGTAATAGACCTCTTCCGAATCGTGCCGCAGGCGCTCGCGGTCATCGCCCCGCACGACGAGCTGATTGCCGATCGACAGAACCATGCGGTTGTCGACCTTCTCGACCACGTTCACATGCGTGACATTGTTGTTCACCGTGTTGTTGTTGACGGTGTTGTTCACGACCGTGTTGTTGATCACAGTGTTGTTGACGATATTGGTCGTCTGCGGGACCTCGAAGACCGGCGCGGCGTCGAGGCGCTGGCCCTTCTCCTTGATCGCGGCGTCGATCCGCTGCGGCAGGGCCTCGCGCACCTCGTTCGAGATGGGAGCCTGCGCCGATACGTCGGATTCCGGCAGGGGGGCCGCTTCCTCTTCGGCGCGCAGTTCCTCGCGCTTCTTGCGGCGCTGGTCGCGGCTCTTCTGGCCGCCCGCATTGTCGGCGTCCTTGTCGCTGTCGAGCACGGCGGCACCGTTTTCAACCGGCAGGACGACGGTTTCGTCGGTCTTGCTCGGATCCGCGGCGATTTCCTGCTTCTGCTCTTCGGAAAGGGTCTCGACGACAGCCGGAGCCTTCTTGCCGCCCGTCGCCTCGCCAGTGGCCGGCTGCGGTTCGCCATCCAGCGGCTGCTCGGCGGTCGCAGGCTGGCCTTCCGTTTCGGCAGGCGTGCCCTCGCCGGTCACGGCCGGCTGCTGCTGTTCCTGCTGGTGCCGCTTCTTGCCCTTGCGTTCCGTCTGCGAAGGCTGCTCTTCGAGAGGCTGGGCACCTTCCTCGGCAGCGGGCTGCTGCTCCTCGGTCTGGCGCTGGGTGTCGGTATTCTGCCCTTCGGCAGGCTGCTGCTCCTCGGTCTGCTGCTGGTGTTTCTTGCCCTTGCGCTCCTTCTTCGGGCGCTGCTGCTCTTCCTGGGCAGGCTGGGCGCTCTCCTCGGCAGCGGGCTGCTGCTCCTCGACCTGACGCTGGGTGTCGGCATTCTGCTCTTGCGCAGGCTGCTGTTCCTCGGTCTGCTGCTGGTGCTTCTTGCCCTTGCGCTCCTTCTTCGGGCGCTGCTGCTCTTCCTGGGCAGGCTGGACGCTTTCCTCGGCAGCGGGCTGCTGCTCCTCGACCTGACGCTGGGTGTCGGCGTTTTGCCCTTCGGCAGGCTGCTGCTCCTCGCTCTGCTGCTCCTGCTGATGCCGCTTCTTGCCCTTGCGGACGGGCTGCTCCTCTTCGGCGGCCGGCTGGGCGCTTTCCTGCGCGGCCTTCTGCTCCTCGGCCTGGCGCTGGGCGTCCTGTTCGGCAGCCTTCTGCTGCTCCTCGGCCTGACGCTGCTGCTCTTCGGCCTGGCGCTGCTGTTCCTCCTGCTGCTTCTTCAGAAGGAGCAGTTCGTCCTCGCTCGGCTGGCCCTCATCGGAGCTTTCCTGGGCGACCTCGAAGGGCTTCGACAGGGCGTCGGCGAGCGAGGGCGTTGCGATCAGCGATGCCGAAAGCAGCGGAAACGCCACGGTTGCAAAAAGTCTTGAGCGAAAAGTCATCGTTCTGTCCTCACGGTGTCCCGTCTGTTGTTTCGAGAGCGGCCGCCCGGCTTCTGCGGCCGGTCGGCAAATCGCCGTTTTCCCCGGAAGGCGTAACCAGAGGCGCCTGAACGCCGTCTGAACAACCTTCTGTTGACCGGCGAGATAGGGCGCGCCTCCCGCCGAACCAGAGGCGGCGCAGAAATTGTCGGGCAAACGGGGCGGAATGACGGCGGAAAACCAGTTGATTTTTTGGCGAAAACGGGTCGATTATCCGGCCCAAGCGGGCAGCCTGCCCGCTGGACGTCAGGGCCCGGACAAAAAGAAGAACCCGAGCGCCTTCAACTGAGAGGACTAAAATGCGTATTTCCAAACGTTTCACGCTGGCGGCCTCGGCTGCGGTCATCGCGCTGTTCGCCTCCTCCGCCGCGATGGCGGACGGCGAGAAGATCACGATCGCCACGGAAGGCGCCTACCCGCCCTTCAACAATCTCGAATCCGACGGCACGCTGACCGGCTTCGACGTCGACATCGCCAAGGCTCTCTGCGAGGAGATGAAAGCCGACTGCACCTTCGTCGCGCAGGACTGGGACGGCATCATTCCCGGCCTGATCGCCAAGAAGTTCGACGCCATCGTCGCCTCCATGTCGATCACCGCGGAGCGCAAGAAGCAGGTCGACTTCTCCAAGAAGTACTACAACACCCCGCCGGCCATCATCGTGCCGAAGGATTCCGAGATCAAGGAAGCGACCGCCGAGGCGCTCGCCGGCAAGACGCTCGGCGCGCAGGGCTCCACCACCCACGCCAACTATGCCGAAGCGCATATGAAGGACGCCGAGGTCAAGCTCTACCCGACCGCCGACGAATACAAGCTCGACATCGCCAACGGCCGCATCGACGCCGCCATCGACGACGTGGTGGTGCTCTCCGAATGGCTGAAGACGGATGACGGCGCCTGCTGCAAGCTGCTCGGCACCCTGCCGATCGACCCGGTCATCAACGGCGAAGGCGCCGGCATCGCGGTGCGCAAGGGCGACCCGCTCGCCGACAAGTTCACCGCCGCGATCGCCGCAATCCGCAAGAGCGGCAAGTACCAGGAAATCAACGCCAAGTACTTCCCGTTCGACGTCTACGGCGACTGATAGGCAACATCTTTCTCTTCATGCGGGTTTTTTCTGACCCCATCACCAGAATGCAGCGGCGGGAGGGCTTGCTCTCCCGCCGCATTTGTTTGAGAAGTCGAAAATGGACGCGGTTTCGCTTGCGGGGCGGCGTCGATACAACAAGAAGGGCGCATAAAGCGCCTTGACAACAAGCGCAAAGCGCATCGGGGGTTCTGGCATGAGCGGGTTCTTCACCGCCATTGTCGAGGCGGTATACGCGTTTTTCGGGATCGTCGATCCCTTCTGCGGACCGGTCGGCATCTTCAAACTGTTCGCAGGCAACACGCTTCTGGCATGCGGCGATGCCGGATGGGGGGACGAGGTCGCTTTCGGTTTCGTCGTCACCGGCACGCTCGCCGTCGCCACGCTGCCCGTCGGCCTCTTCATGGGCTTCTTCATCGCGCTCGCCAAGCAGTCGGAAGAAAAGTCGCTGAGGCTTTCGGCGAACATCTACACCACGCTTTTCCGCGGCCTGCCGGAACTGCTGACGCTGTTCATCGTCTATTACGGCCTGCAGATCCTCGTGCAGAACTTCATGACCGCCATCGGCTATGAAGGCACGGTCGAGATCAACGCCTTCATCGCTGGCATGGTGGCGCTCGGCGTCGTCTTCTCCGCCTATTGCTCGGAAGTGCTGCTGTCGGCTTTCAAGGCCATTCCGCGCGGCCAGTACGAAGCCGGCTATGCGCTCGGCCTGCACCATGGCCGCACCATGCAGCTCATCGTCCTGCCCCAGCTCATCCGCGTCGCCCTGCCCGGCCTCGGCAATCTCTGGATGGCGCTGCTCAAGGACACGGCCCTCGTCTCGGTCATCGGCCTTCCCGATATCCTGCGCCAGACGGGCGTTGCGGCCCGCGTCACCAAGCAGGCCTTCGAATTCTACGCGATCGCCTGCCTGCTCTTTCTCATCCTCGCCTTCCTCTCCTCGCTGATCTTCTCGTGGATCGAGAGCTGGGCCAAGCGCTCGGAGGCCGCGCGATGAGCCACGTCACCACCCTCCTGCCGCCGCAGGCCGCACCCCCGGCGCCGCCCAAGCCCTTCACCGCCGGCCGCTTCTTCGGCAACGTCTTCCTCGGCGTCTGGCTGGCGCTCACCGTCGGCATCTTCCTGATGATGGTCGAAGGCTGGGATCCGGAGAAGTTCACCAAATACGGCCCGAGCTACCTTTCCGGCCTCGGCGTGACGCTGCTGCTGGTCAGCCTGTCCATCGTGCTCGGCGGCCTCCTCTCGCTGCCCATCGCCTTCGCGCGCATGTCGAAGAACAAGCTCCTGTCCTGGCTGGCCTACGGCTATGTCTACTTCTTCCGCGGCACGCCGCTGCTCACGCAGCTCTTCCTCGTCTATTACGGCCTCGGCAGCTTCTCGGCCGAGCTGAAGGCCTGGGGACTCTGGTGGTTCTTCCGCGATGCGTGGAACTGCGCGCTGTTGACCTTCACCCTCAACACCGCCGCCTACCAAGCCGAGATCCTGCGCGGGGCGATCGAAAGCGTCGCGCGCGGACAGCACGAGGGCGCCGCCGCCCTCGGCCTGCCGAAGAAGGTCGCCTTCTTCAAGGTCATCCTGCCGCAGGCGCTCATCGTGGCGCTGCGCCCCTACGGCAACGAGATCATCCTGATGATCAAGGGTTCGGCCATCGTCGCCATCGTCACGGTCTTCGACCTGATGGGCGAGACCCGCCGCGCCTTCTCGCGCACCTTCGACTACCAGGCCTATCTCTGGGCGGCGCTGCTCTACCTCATCATCGTGGAGCTGCTGCGCAATGTCTGGGCCTGGCTGGAAGCCCGCCTGACGCGCCACCTCAAGCGCTGACCAGTCATGGCAGCACTCTGCGACGGGTGCTGCCAACATCCTGTTTTCGTGGAATTATTCCCGGTACGGCGCAGATTTTAAGCTCCGGTTAATCATGCCGGCGCATACTCACAAGGACCATCATTCGCAAGCAATGAGGTCCGCTATGACCAACGACATGGCACTGCAGCTCAGGGGCTACGGCATGACCACGGCCCAGATCCTCTACCGCATGCCGGACCACCGGCAAATCCTGCAAACCTATATCTGGCAGCACTACGATCTCGCCCCGGATTTCCCGGAGATGAAGAGCTTCCTGAAATTCTGGCAGGAGAAGCTGGACGGCCCCATCCACTCCGTCCGCTACGTCCACCGCCGCCTGATCTCGGCGACGGAATGGCGCGCGCTGAAGGGAGAGTTCGTCATCAACTGAGAGGCTTCCCGCTCATACATGCACCGAACCATGCGCCAGCTCGCTGTCGGACATGTCGACCTTGAGCGAGAAATAGGCGATGGCGACGTAGAAGAGCAGCACCAGCGCGATCACGACGCTGCCTGGCACCGGCCCCAGCGCCGCATTGCCCACCACATGCTCCACGGCGAGCGACATGTCCCGGCCGGCCGTCGCCGGCCGCTGCAGGGCGGAGGACGAGATCTTCAGCGCCCAGGCAAGCAGCAGGATGAGATACATCCAGCAATAGTTGCGCCGCAGCCGCCGGCAGGCGGCGTCCCGGTAGCTGATCAGGAATTCCGGCTTGCGCAGGCTCTTTGCGATGGGCGCCGCCCAGTCGAGGGCGAGCTGGTCGCGCGGATTGAGGATTTCGGCGAAATAGAACCGCTCGAGCTGGCGCACCCGCGCCCGGTAGACGTCGAAGAAGCGGTAGCGCCGCGCCTCGATCAGCAGCAGCAGCGTCACCAGCAGCATGGCGAAGAGCAGCACGCCATGATGCGCATTGGGCGTCGACAGCGACACGGACAGCAGCGCCGCGACCACCGTGATCGCCCAGTTCGAGGTCCGGTCGATGCGGTCGCGCCAGCCGGCCATGCGGCCGAGCTCGCCACGGTAGTAGTGCACCATGGTGTTGATCGTCTCCATCGGCGTCGACGGCAGCCCCGGACTGGCGGAACGCTTGGCTTCGACGGAAAGCGACGTGGGGGACATATCGGCGGGCATGTCATTCCTCCCAATGGTCTTTTTGGTCTTGGAAGCGATCATGCGCCTCTTTCGCTGATTGATAAATGCCTATTTGCACGCGCATCCTTCATTGCCAAAGCCCGCACCGGACCGTAAGAGACGCCGCATGAAGAAGATCGACGAAGACGCGCTCGCGGAAGCCTATAACCGCGCCCTTTCGCTGGAGAAGTCCGGCGATTTCGACGCCGCCGCCAAGGCCTATTCCGAAGTGCTGGCGCTCGACCCGGAAGACCACGGCGGGGCGGCCGTCCGCCTTGCCTCGATGGGTCGCGGCGATACGCCCGAAAAGGCGCCCGACGCCTATGTCACCACGCTCTTCGACCAGCATGCCGAGGTCTTCGACAACGTGCTCGTCGACCAGCTCGGCTATTGCGTGCCGCTCCTCGTGCGCCAGCGCTTCCAGGCGCTCGGTCTGGGGCCGTTCAAGCGCGTGCTCGACCTCGGCTGCGGCACGGGCCTCACCGGCGGGGCGCTGCGCGACATGGCCGAGGACATTACCGGCGTCGACCTCTCGGAAAACATGGTGGAGGTCGCCCACGACAAGGACCTCTACGAGACGCTCTACGTCGCCGAGGCCGTCGATTTCCTCGACGACAACGAGGACGAGCCCTTCGACCTCATCACCGCGACGGACGTGCTGCCCTATCTCGGCGCGCTGGAGCCGCTGTTCTTCGGCGCCGCCGACAATCTCGTGCCCGGCGGCCATTTCATCTTCTCCTCGGAGACGCTTCCCGACGACACCTTCGCCGGCCGTCCCTTCATGGTCGGCCCGCACCAGCGCTTCGCCCATTCCGCCGGCTATGTCCGCCAGCGCCTCGACGAAACCGGCTTCGACCTCCTCGAGATCACGGACATCACCGTGCGCATGGAGGAAGGCGAGCCCATCGCCGGCCACCTGGTTCTGGCGAAATATCGCGGCTGAGCGGGAGGTTTTCGCGAAGGGGGACCCTCGGGTCGCCCGCCACCATCACCTTTTGCGAGAAACACTTTCGCCGAAATCGATCATCCGCTACACCACCTGCCAGCAATTGCAGGAGGTTACGACATGGCAAAGGTTGCATTCATCGGTCTCGGCGTCATGGGCTATCCCATGGCAGGCCATCTGAAGGTCAAGGGCGGCCATGAGGTGGCGGTCTACAATCGCACCTTCGCCAAGGCCGAAAAATGGGCAGCCGAGTTCGGCGGCAAGGCATTCCGCACGCCGGCGGAAGCGGCGAAGGATGCCGACTTCGTCTTCACCTGCGTCGGCAACGACGACGACCTGCGCTCCGTCACGGTGGACAAGGACGGCGTCCTCGAAGGCATGAAGCCGGGCGCGATCCTCATCGACAACACCACCGCCTCCGCCGAGGTCGCCCGCGAGCTTGACGCCGCCGCGAAGGAAAAGGGCTGCGGCTTCATCGACGCCCCCGTCTCCGGCGGCCAGGCCGGCGCGGAGAACGGCGTGCTGACGGTCATGTGCGGCGGCGACGAGGCGACCTTCGAAAAGGCCCGGCCCGTCATCGACGCCTATGCCCGCATGGTCGGCCTGATGGGCCCGGCCGGCGCCGGCCAGCTCACCAAGATGGTCAACCAGATCTGCATCGCCGGCCTCGTGCAGGGTCTGGCCGAGGGCATCCATTTCGGCAAGAAGGCCGGCCTCGACATCGAGAAGGTCGTGGAGGTGATCTCCAAGGGCGCCGCCGGCTCCTGGCAGATGGAGAACCGCCACAAGACGATGAATGCCGGCAAATACGATTTCGGCTTCGCCATCGACTGGATGCGCAAGGATCTCGACATCGTGCTGTCCGAAGCCCGCCGCAACGGCGCCAAGCTGCCCGTCACAGCCCTCGTCGACCAATTCTACGGCGACGTGCAGGACATGGGCGGCAACCGCTGGGACACGTCCTCCCTGCTGGCGCGGCTCGAAAGGAAATAGGGTGCTGCGCCGCGTAGCCCTCGTCGCTTTGGCCGCCCTCGCACTCTCCGCACCGGCGGGGGCCGAGGACGCGACGGCGGCGCTGGCCACGACGCTGCACCGGCAGATCGCCCGGTGCTGGTCGCTCCCGGCCGATACGCCGGTCGATGCTACGGTGCGCGTGAAGGTCTCGCTGACCGAAGCCGGGGAGCTTGACGGCTCGCCCGCGATCGACGGCCCCGTCGCCGGCGATCCGGCGACGAAGGCTTTTGCCGCAAGCGCGGTGCGCGCCGTCGTCCGCTGCGCGCCTTTCAGGGGATTGGCCGAGCTTGCGCCCTATGCGGCGTGGAAGACGCTTCGCGTCACCTTCAGGCGGCCCGACATGTGAGCGGTGGCGCCTATTCCTCGCCGCTCTTCTGGTTGTCCACGACCATGTAGTCGAGCGGAAGCTCGGTCGTGTACTTGATCTGCTCCATCGCGAAGGCCGAGGAGACGTCACGGATCTCGATGCGGGCGATCATGCGCTTGTAGAAGGCGTCATAGGCCGCGATGTCGGGCACGACGACGCGCAGGAGATAATCCACCTCGCCGCTCATGCGATAGAACTCGACGACTTCCGGAAACTCGACGATCACCTCGGAGAAGCGCTTCAGCCATTCCGTCGAATGCGAATTGGTGCGGATCGAGACGAAGACGGTGACCTTGGTGTTGATCTTGACGGGATCGAGCAGCGCGACGCGCTTGCGGATCACGCCGTCCTCTTCCATCTTCTGGATGCGCCGCCAGCAGGGCGTGGTGGAAAGCCCCACCTTCTTGGCGAGGTCCGCCACTGCGAGCGTGGAATCTTCCTGTAGCAGACGCAGGATCTTGCGGTCCAGACGGTCCATTGTGTCCCCCATATGAAAATTAATTCCCTCATACACCCAAATCAGGCCGGATGGGAAGAATTACATTTCACCCCGCCAGCGTTTTCACCCGCTTTCGCAAGTCGGGCAACACCTCTTCCTCGAACCAGGGATTGCGCTTGAGCCAGGCCGTATTGCGCCAGCTCGGATGCGGCAGCGGCAGCACGGCCGGCCCGGTGTTGCGGTGGAGGTGACGGCGCCAGTCGCGCACCGTCTCCGTCATGCTGGCAGCCTTCACGGCACCGAGATGCCAGGACTGCGCATACTGGCCGATCGCCAGCACCAGCTCGACCTGCGGCATCGCCGCCATCACGCGCGAGCGCCACAGCGGCGCGCATTCCCGCCGCGGCGGCAGGTCGCTGCCATGGGCATCGTAGCCGGGAAAGCAGAAGCCCATCGGCACGATGGCGAATTTCCGCGGATCGTAGAAATCCTCGCGCGTGACGTCCATCCAGGCGCGCAGCCGGTCGCCCGATGCGTCGTTGAACGGCAGGCCGCTTTCATGCACCCGCAGCCCCGGCGCCTGCCCGGCGATCAGGATGCGGGCGCTTCCGGACAGCACCGCGACCGGCCGCGGCTCATGCGGCAGCGGATTGCCGGCCTTGGCGGGCGCGTCGCGACAGAGCCGGCAGGCCGCAATGGCGGCGGAAAGCGCCGCCAGATCGCGTTCCCGTCCGTCTGCGTCCATCAGTTCAGTCCCAATGCTTCCAGAAGATCGCCGAACAGGCCGGGTTCGGCCATATGCCGTCCCTCCTGCGGCCGGCCGTTCATCCGCCGCCACTCCTGTGGAACGTCGAACTGCGAACCCCAGAGCCCCTTGCGCTCGGCCTTGGCGAGCCGCTCCTCGTCCTCATAACCACCATAGGCGACGGCAAGCCCCTCCCGCACCATGCGCTCGCCGAGATCGGCGCCATCGGCACCGGTGCAGCGCGCAAGCCATCGCTCGTACTTGTCCGTGGCCTGCGTGCGGCAGGTGATCGGCCCGGCGCGCAGCATCTCCGCCATGCGCGAGCGCGCGGCGACGCCGCAGCGCCATTCCGCGCCGTCCCTTTTGCACATCTGCATGAGCTCCGGCGCATCGAAGCCGAGGAGGCGGATGCGGTGGCCCTCCAGCGTCAGCGTGTCGCCATCCGCTGCCCGCGCCGTGCCGGTGATGGTCCCGCCGCTCTCGCCGCCGATCCGCAAGACGATCAGCGCCGTCAGCGCCAGAAACGCAACCGCCACGCCGACATCGCGTCCCCGCCTGGAAAGTCCCATGGACCGTATTCCTATCCTTGATTCCCGACATCGGTCCTATGCCGGAACATGGCCGAACGCATGTCACGGAAAATGCCGGAATGGTTCGCAAATGGTTTATGCGCGGCAGCATCTTCTTAAGGATTCCACCCTAGAATTCAATGCTGTCCGCAACAGTTGCAACCGTGATGAGTACCGGCGTCAGTACCTCGACCGACAAGATCATCGTCGACAAGTCGCGCAGCCATCGTAACAAGGCTGTCTCGCGGGCTGTCCGCGCGACTCGCGAACGGTTGCAGACGGCAACGGGCAATTCGCCGGGCTTCGACCGCGAGATGATGCAACTGCACATCAGCGCAACCGTGCAGGGCGCGCTCGCGATTCCCGTCGTCGTGGTGCTGATCGCGGCCGGCGGCATCTACCTCACGCAGGAGATCGGCCTTCTCGCCTGGGCCGTCCTGGCGCTCAGCGTCCACGCCATCGGCATGCTCGTCGCGCACCGCGCGCGCAGGCACGACATCACCGGCGAGAACGTGCGCCGCTGGCAGCGCCGCTTCCTTCTCGCGCAGGTCCTCATGGGCCTTGCATGGGCGACCTTCGCGCTGCAGACCTGCGGACGCTGCTCCGGCGTCGCCTTCGATTTCTACAAGGGCTCCTCGCTGCTGGTGGCGCTCGCGGTCACCGCCATGAGTACGCTCATGCTGCGCCATGCGATCCTGTGCACCTTCATGCCCACGGTCATCGCGCTGTCGGCCTCCTCGCTGCTGCGCCCCGATCCCTCGACCGTCGGCATGACGGCCATCGTCGCCGCCGCCCTCGCCTTCCTCGTCTTCATGACGCACCGCCTGCGCCACACCAGCGCGCAGCTCCTCTCCTCGCAATCGGAGAAGGACGACCTGATCGCCGAGCTGGAGGTCGCCAAGTCCATGTCGGACGAGGCGCGCCGCCGCGCCGAGGAGGCGAACCTCGCGAAATCCCGCTTCCTCGCCTCCATGTCGCACGAGCTGCGCACGCCGCTCAACGCCATCCTCGGCTTCTCCGAGGTCATGTCGACGGAAGTGCTCGGGCCGCTCAACAACCCGGTCTACAAGGAATACACCTCCGACATCCACCGCTCCGGCCAGCACCTGCTCAACCTCATCAACGAGATCCTCGATCTCTCGCGCATCGAGGCGGGCAAGTACGACCTCGCGGAGGATTCGGTGGCGCTCGTCGATATTGCCGAGGATTGCATCGGCATGGTGCAGCTGCGCGCCCGCGCCAAGAACATCACCATCACCGAGCAGGTCGAGAGCAGCATGCCGGCGGTCTGGGCGGACGAGAAGGCGCTGCGCCAGGTCATCCTGAACCTTCTGTCGAATGCCGTGAAGTTCACGCCGCAGGGCGGCGAGATCGTTGTCAAGGCCGGCTGGACGGCCGGCGGCGGCCAGTATGTCTCCATCAGGGACAACGGCCCCGGCATCCCGGAAGACGAGATTCCCGTGGTCCTCTCCGCCTTCGGCCAGGGCTCCATCGCCATCAAGAGCGCCGAACAGGGCACCGGCCTCGGCCTGCCCATCGTCCAGGCGATCCTCGCCAAGCACAACGGCGAATTCATCCTGAAATCCCGGCTGCGCGAGGGCACCGAGGCCATCGCCATCCTGCCCGCCAAGCGCGTCCTCCAGAGCCTGCCCGCCGTCAGCGAGACCCAGCCCGTCACCCCCCGCAGGAAGAGCTTCGCCTGAGGCGTTGGCCACGTTCAGATGAACTGGGACACCACCACATACCCGGCGTAGCCGGCATTGGCGATGATGAGGCAGAAGACGGCGAAGGAGCCGAGATCCTTCGAATGCTTGCCCATCTCGGAAATCTCCGGCGACACCCGGTCGACGATCTCCTCGATGGCGGTGTTGAGCGCCTCGAAGGCGACCATCAGCAGGAAGAGGATCGCCATCGCGACATACTGGAAGAACGACGCGCCGACGAAAGCGAAGATCGCCATGGCGACGCCGAAGGCGATCAGCTCGTGCCGGAAGGCCGATTCGCCGAGCAGCCGGCGCGCGCCGGCCGCTGAATAGCTCGCCGCCGCGAACAGGTGGCTGATGCCCGTCTTCTTCTCGATTGGTGCCTGACCCATTCCGATATCCCGCTCTCACCGTGCCTGCAGCATGCCCTTGGGACGGGCATGCGGGGCTCTCAATTCACGCCATTGGGGCTTTTTGCCGGCGATGCGCTACGAACGGTTGCTGACGCCCGCCTGAACGAAGGTCGCCATGCCGGAATGGCAGGCCGCGGCCGCCTTGACGATACCGGCGGCAAGCGCCGCGCCGGTGCCCTCGCCAAGCCGCATGCCGAGCGCCAGCAGCGGCGTCTTGCCGAGCTTCTCGATCGCCTTCATGTGCCCCGGCTCGCCCGAGACGTGACCGATCAGGCAATGGTCGAGCGCCGAGGGATTGGCGGCGCGCAGGATCGCGCCCGCCGCCGTCGCGACATAGCCGTCGATGATGACGGGGATCTTCTGCATGCGGGCGGCGAGGATGGCGCCCGCCATCGCCGCGATCTCGCGCCCGCCGAGGCGGCGCAGCACTTCGAGCGGATCGGAAAGATGCGCGCGGTGCAGTTCCACCGCCCTCTTCACCACCGCGATCTTGCGCTGGAGCAGTTCGCCCTCCGAACCCGCGCCGGGGCCGACCCATTCCTCCGCCGTGCCGCCGTAGAGCGCGAGGTTGATGGCTGCCGCGATCGTCGTGTTGCCGATGCCCATCTCGCCGATGCACAGGAGGTCCGTGCCGCCGGCGACGGCTTCCATGCCGAAGGCCATGGTGGCGGCGCAGTCGCGCTCGGAAAGCGCGGCTTCCTCGGTGATGTCGGCGGTCGGATAATCGAGCGCAAGGTCGAAGACCTTCAGGCCGAGATCGTGCGTCACGCAGATCTGGTTGATCGCCGCGCCGCCGGCCGCGAAATTCTCCACCATCTGCGCCGTGACGGTGGACGGATAGGGCGTGATGCCCTGTTTGGTGACGCCGTGGTTACCGGCGAAGATGGCGACGAGCGGACGCGTGACGGCCGGCGGACGGCCGGTCCATGCGGCGAGCCAGAAGGCGATCTCCTCCAGCCGGCCGAGCGCGCCCGGCGGCTTCGTGAGCTGCGAATCGCGTTCGCGCGCCGCGACCAGCGCCGCCGAATCCGGACCGGGCAGGTTACGCAGCAATTCACGAAAGTCATCGAACGGCAGGCCGCTGGCACTCATCTTGGGGAATTCCTCGCTTCAGGCTTTCAAAGGCGGGTGTTTGGTGTCTCCTAATAGAGCGAGGGCGCGAATCCGACAACCGCAATTGCGGCGGTCTGCGCCGCCCTTTCGTCACAGGGCAACCGGATGCGAAGGTGCAGCCGCGCGAAAGGCCCCTCATCTGCCTGTCGCCATCCTCTTCCCGAAAGCGGGCCGAGGAACGATAGGCGCGCCGTTCCGCCTCCTTCTCCCCGGCCTGCGTGGAGAAGGTCCCGGCGGAGGGATGAGGGCAATCGCCGGCTTCGCCGTCGCTCCCAGGAAGGAGCACTCGCCTTGGCCATCCACGACTTCATCGACGACACGGCACGCTCGGTCGCCTTCCTCTCGCGCGTGCCGGTGCCGCAGCGCCATTTCACAGGCCATGACGGCCGCCTGTCGCGGGCCGTGCGCGCCTTTCCGCTGGCCGGCGTGCTGATCGCCCTGCCGGCGGCGGCCCTTGCCGCGGTGCTTTCGGCCATCCATGCCCCGCCGGCGCTGCTGGCCTTCGCCGCCCTCGCATTGCAGGTGCTCGTCACCGGCGCGCTGCACGAGGACGGGCTGTCCGACAGCGCCGACGGCATCGGCGGCGGGCGGGACCGCGACGGCGCGCTGGCGATCATGAAGGACAGCCGCGTCGGCTCCTACGGCGCCGTGGCGCTCATCCTCTCCTTCGGCCTGCGCGCCGCCGCCATCGCCGCGCTTGCGACAGTGCTCACGCCCTCCGGTCTCGGCATGGCGCTGCTTGCGGTCGCCGCCGCCAGCCGCACCGCCATGGTCTGGCACTGGTCGCTGCTGCCGCCCGCCCGCCGCGACGGCGTCGCGGCCTCGGTCGGCGAGCCGGACGGCACCGCCATCACCTTCGCGCTGGCAAGCGGCATCGCGATCGCCACGCTCCTCCTCCTGCCGCACGGCACGGTCCTCGCGCTCGTCCTCGCGCTCGCCGCCGCCGTCGCCGCCGTGCTGGTCTTCAACCGTATCGCCGGCCGCAAGATCGGCGGACATACGGGCGACACGATCGGCGCGACCCAGCAGCTCGCGGAAATGTCAGTGCTCTTCGCCCTTGCCCTGGCGCTCTGAGCCGCCGATATAGAACCGAAACGCAACGAAGCCCGGAGCCGCGATGGAATCGCCCTGCATCCTCGTCTGTTCGATCGATACGGAGACCGGCTATTGCCTCGGCTGCGGGCGCACGCGCGAGGAGATCGGTGCCTGGACGCGCTACACCTCCGACGAGCGCCGAAGCCTGATGGCGACATTGCCGGCCCGGCTCGCCGCGATGCCCCGGCAGGCCCCGATGGCGGCGGAGCGCACCGCATGAGGCTCTATATCCTTCTCGCCATCCTCGCCGGCGGCCTTGCGCTTCTCATCCTCAACCATGACGGCGGGCGCACGCTCGGCCTTGCCAACGACGATTTCGGCCGGCTCGTCTCGCTCTCCGCCATCGGCACCATGCTCGCCGCCGGCATTCTGGCCGGCCGCCGGCAATGGGGCGAAAGCCTGCGGCAGGCGGCGATCTGGCTGGTGATCATCATGGCGCTGGCGACGGGCTATCTCTACCGCTTCGACCTGCAGGAGGTCGGCAACCGGCTGACCGCCGGCCTCATTCCCGGCCGCGCCGTGGTGACGACGAATGCCGAGGGCGAGCAGATCCTCGTCATCCACAAGGGCGTCTCCGGCCATTTCGAGGCGGATGTGAGCATCGACGGCATCCCCATGCGCATGCTGGTCGATACCGGCGCAAGCTCGGTGGTGCTCTCCTACGAGGACGCCATGCGCCTCGGCATCAACCCGGACAACCTCGTCTTCTCCATCGACGTGTCCACCGCCAACGGCCGGGCGCTCGCCGCGCCCGTGACGCTGCGCCAGATCGCCATCGGCCCCATCCTGCGCGGCACGATCCGCGGCATGGTCACCGAACAGGGCCGGCTCGACCAGAGCCTCCTCGGCATGAGCTTCCTGGAAACCCTCGGCTCAATCGAAATCACCCGCGACGAGCTGCGGCTGAAGGACTGACATTTCGCGACAGGCGAAAACGGGGCGGACCATGCCGCCCCGTTCATTCGCCTCAGATCGGCTGCCCCACATCGATGCGGTTGCCGTCCGGGTCCTCGAACACGAAGGCCCTGAGGCCGTAGTCCTTGTCCTGAAGGCGCTTGATGATCCTCAGGCCATGGCGCTGGCACAGGGTATGCAGCGCATCGGCATCGTCCACCATCAGATGGACGACGTTGAAATTCGCCGCCTCGTGCGAGGGCTGCAGGGTGAGGTGCAGCTCCCCCGCATCGCGCTTCAGGATCATGAAGCCGACGGGATTTCCGTTCTCGAAGACTTTCGTGAAACCGAGAACGCGCGTGTAGAAGTCGTGGGCCTTGCCCATGTCCCTGACCGGCAGCATGGCCGCTATCCGTCCGAACCGGACACCGTGATCGGCGATGTCGTTCATCGCAGAACCTCCGTTTGCAACGGCGCGACACCGTGCCGGACGGTGCCGGCGAAAGGTACGCGCGTTGATGTTTGGGTCAGCAGGACGGTGCCCACGATGTCGAGACTAGCGCGGCCGGGACCGCAAGGAAATGGGTCCCTCTCAGTTCTTCAGCTTGTATCCGGTCTTGAAGATCCAGGCCGTGATCGACAGGCACGCGACGAGGAAGCCGAGCACGATCACGAGGCTGACGACGGGATTGACGTCGGCGATCTCGTAGAAGCTCCAGCGGAAACCCGAGACGAGATAGAGCACCGGATTGAAGTGACTGACGGTCTGCCAGAAGGGCGGCAGCATCTCGATGGAATAGAAGCTTCCGCCGAGGAAGACGAGCGGCGGGACGATCAGCATCGGGAAGAGGTTGAGCTGCTCGAAGTCCTTCGCCCATATGCCGATCATGAAGCCGAACAGCGAGAAGCTCACCGCCGTCAGCACGAAGAACAACACCATCATGAAGGGATGCTTGATCGATATGTCGACGAAGAGCGAGGCTGTTATGAGGATGATCGTGCCGACGATCAGCCCCTTGGTCGCCGCCGCTCCGACATAGCCGATGACGATCTCGATCATCGAGATCGGCGAGGACAGGATCTCGTAGATCGTGCCGGTGAATTTCGGGAAGTAGATGCCGAAAGAGCCGTTGCCGATACACTGGTTGAGCAGCGTCAGCATGATGAGGCCGGGCGCGATGAAGGCGCCGTAGGAGACGCCCCCCACCTCCTGCATGCGCGAGCCGATGGCCGCGCCGAAGACGATGAAATAGAGCGAGGTGGTGATGACCGGCGACACGACGCTCTGCAAAAGCGTGCGGCGCGTGCGCGCCATCTCGAATGCGTAGATGGACCTGATGGCTTCGAAGTTCATGCGCCGGCTCCCACCAGTTCCACGAAAATGTCCTCCAGCGAGCTCTGCTCGGTGGAAATGTCCTTCACCCGCAGGCCGCATTGCGAGAGGGCGGTGATCAGCGAGGAGATGCCGGTGCGCTCGCCGGTGGAATCGAATTCATAGACGAGGCGCGCGCCTTCGCCCGCAAGCGTCAGCCCGTAGGCCGACAGCGCGTCGGGGATTGCGGCGATCGGCTCGGCAAGCTCGACGGTCATCTGCTTGCGCCCAAGCTTGGCCATCAGCGCCTTCTTGTCCTCCACGAGCAGGATCTGCCCGTGGTTGATGACGCCGATGCGGTCCGCGATCTCCTCGGCCTCCTCGATATAGTGCGTCGTCAGGATGATCGTGACGCCGGCGGCGCGCAGGCGCTCGACGAGCTGCCACATGTCCTTGCGCAGCGACACGTCCACGCCCGCCGTCGGCTCGTCGAGGAACAGCACCTTCGGCTCGTAGGAGAGCGCCTTGGCGATCAGCACGCGCCGCCGCATGCCGCCGGAAAGGTGACGCAGCATCGTGTCCTTCTTGTCGAAGAGCGAAAGGTCCTTGAGGATACGCTCGATCAGCGCCGGGTCCGGCTTGCGCCCGTGCAGGCCGCGCGAGAAGGCCACCGTGTTCCACACCGTCTCGAAGGCGTCGAGCGTCAGCTCCTGCGGCACGAGGCCGATGATCGAGCGCGTCTCGCGATAGTCGCGCAGGATGTCGTGACCCGCGACGGTCACGCTGCCGCCGCTCGGCGTGACGATGCCGCAGATGATCGAGATCATCGTCGTCTTGCCGGCGCCGTTCGGCCCGAGCAGCGCGAGAATCTCGCCCTCCTCGATGTCGAGATCGACGCCCTTCAGCGCCTGGAACCCCGAGGCATAGCTCTTGGTAAGGTTGCGAATGGAAACGATGGGCGCCATGGGAGGGTCCGGAAAGAGGAAATTCATGCGGAAGGACACCCTATATGGCGTGTTCCTCATCAATTTTCACCCGTGCCGCGGAAAAAATTCGCCCCGCCCGGCTCTCGCAAAATCTTCATGCGACGGGACAGCGCCTGTCATCAAACCGTGACCGATTTCGGAGAAGCTCTCGTCGAGGCCGAAGGGAACGGTTTGCACCCCCGCTCACCCCATCGCTCCCCTGCCTGTGCAGCGGCCTTGCTCCCATACCCTGCGGGAGCTTCGGCGGCCCCATCCGCCCGCTTCCTTGCGGAAGCCCGCATGCATCCTCGCCGGACGCCCCGGCGCGGGTGGTGGAATGTGACAGTTCCGGGCAGCCGCCCCTCCGCGTGCCTGCCACCCTTTCGACCGGCGTCTCGCCGGTCTTTTTTTGCCTTCAATCCGGCTCCAGCAGCGCGGATACCTCCATGGACATGGCATCCGCCGCGCGACGGGCAGCCTCTCGCCGGTCCAGCCAGACGTCCTTCGCCTTGCCGGTATAGCCGTCCCGCGCAAGGAGCAGCGTCTCAGCTTCGCCCGCGGCCATCATCGGCGCGACCCAGGCGGCTGCCTCGTCCTTGGCGACGAAATCGCCGAGGACTGCGGTCCGCCACATCCGGGCAAGGGTCAGCAACACATTGCGTTCATCGCCCTCAAGGCTCGCCAGAAGCCCGGCGAGCGCCTCGCGCATCGCCCGGCGCACATGTTTCGCCGGGATTTCCGGCAGATGCGTCCGCGCATCCGGTCCGAAGAGCGTCATCGCCTCCCGGCGCGCCTGCGCCAGCACCAGCGTATTCTCCGCATCGCATGACGGTTCGGGAAGAACCCCTGTCTCGAATGCATCGCGCAACCATTCGCCGTAAAGGAATTCAACCCGCGCCGGAAAGGCCGGCCTTGCAAGATCCGCCTTCACGAAAACCATCACCTCAAGGCATCGAGGTCCGCCCGGCGAGGCCGGATGCGGACCCGACAGGGCAAGCAGCGCCGCAAGAAGCGCCCGCCGCTCCCCATCTGTCATGCGCCGCTCGATGACGGCGATCAGATCGACATCGCTTTGCGGCCGCAATCCGCCGGAAACCGCCGAACCATGGAGGTAGACGGCCAAGAGGGCGTCGCCGAGCACGTCGCGCAACGCATCGCACGCCGCCCTCGCCTGTTTCAGCCCGTCCGCCGTCACGCTCACAGGCTGCAATGCCGGTAGCCCGATTTGCGCGCGCGCAGGTCGAAGTGGAAATGGTCCTTGTGGAAGCGGTCGCTGCCGGGTCCGAGCACGGTCGAGAAATACTTGCAGCTGTCGCCACGCACCGATTTCAAAAGCCCCTTCTCGCGGAAGGCGAAGAAGCCCTTCTTCTCGATGGCGATGGCCTTGCCGGAGGTCAGCACGATCTTGCCGACGTCGATGGCATTGCCCTTGGCGTGTTCCGACATCGCCGCTCCGCGCTGGGAATTCATGGTGCGGCAGGAATAGGACGACATCTGGTGGATGGCCGAGACGCCGGAGAGGTAGCGCATGCGCGTGGAGGGCACGAGCTCCTGCTTCACCCAGCGCGCGAAGGCCTCGGTGATCTGGCAGTTGACCTGCGCCGCCGGCTTGATCTGGATGCCGCCGGAAAGGCCGGAAAGCTCCACCGGCCACTCGATGCCGCAGGAGCGGCCGCGGGAGATGCGCGGCACGTCGCGGAATTTCACGCCGAGCTTCTGCAGCCGCTGCCGACAGGCCCGTTCGGAGGCCGGCATGCCGCCCATCGCTTCGGGCATCTGCATCGGGTTGCTCATCCGCGGCAGGAAGGCGACCTGCTCGCCCTCGCTCGCCTGCCGCCGGCGCGTCGCCGCCTTGTCCGGCACCCGGAGATAACCGTCTCCTTCGCCGCCGAGTTCCGCACTCCCGTCCGACATCGGGATCGACGCCGGCTCGCCAACCTGCCGCGGCATATCCGTGCCGACACCGTCGACGACGACCTGGCTGGCATTGCCCTCGGCGATCTCGTTCGCCTGCGCCTCTGCCAGCCCCTCGACACGCCCGACGCCGAGCCCTTCGTCCATGTTGACACCGCCTTCGGGAACGGTGAGCGCGCCGGACGACGCCTGCACCGGCTGCGCGACGCCCATCGCCTCGTCGCTGTCGATCATCGGCAGGCGCTTCTTCTGCCGCACCGGCACGGCCATCGCCGTCCCGACGGGCTCGCCGCCCGTATCGCCCATGTCCATGACAGGCGTGACCGCGCTGACGCCCGCGCCGTCGATATCGTCAGGCGGCGTCAGGCCGCCGGAACAGGCGGCCAGCATCGCCGGGATCAGCAGGAGCCCGAGCGGCCTTCGAAGACGAGAAACAAACGCAATACCCATGGTCACATCCGCCCGGCGCCCGCCTCCGCCCGTTGCGGAGTCCCGGTTGCACACAGTCCTGTCCGGCAAGGGTGCAGGCCGCTTTTGTCCGCATTCGGACGAGACGGGCCTGAAAACCGGACGGCAGGCCGACAGGCCTGCTTTCCCTTGGGATTTTGTCGCAACAGGGTAAACGAAGCGTTCCCGGCGGAAACGAAAAACCCCGGCGCGGGGGCGCCGGGGCAAGGCATTCCGGAGATGGTCTTTTGATTATGCCGCGCGGCGGCGCTGATCCGCCGCTCCGGCCGTGTCCAGCCGGAAGTTTCCGAGCAGCGTCTTCAACTGCTCGCTTTCTCGGGTCAGCGTCTGGCCGGCTGCATTGGTTTCCTCAACCATGGCGGCATTCTGCTGCGTCATCTGGTCCATCTGGTTGACCGCCGTGTTCACCTCGGCAAGGCCCGTCGCCTGCTCGCGGGCGGAGGTGGCGATCGAGGTCACCTGATCGTTCACCCGGTTGACGAGGGTCTCGATCTCGGTGAGGGCATCGCCCGTCGAGCGCACCAGCGCCACGCCGTTGCCGACTTCGGCGGCCGAATTGCCGATCAGCCCCTTGATCTCCTTGGCGGCATTGGCCGAGCGCTGGGCAAGCTCGCGCACCTCCTGCGCCACGACCGCAAAGCCCCGCCCCGCCTCGCCCGCCCGCGCCGCCTCGACGCCGGCATTGAGCGCGAGGAGGTTCGTCTGGAAGGCGATCTCGTCGATCACGCCGATGATCTGGCCGATGCGGTTGGAGGCATCCTCGATTCGGCTCATGGCAGCGACCGCGTCACGCACGATGGCGCCCGACCGGCCTGCCGACTGCTTGGTCTCGACCACCATGCGGCTCGCCTCCGCCGCGCGGTCGGAGGCGTTGCGCACCGTCGCCGTGATCTCGTCGAGCGCCGCGGCGGTTTCCTCGAGCGAGGCCGCCTGCTGCTCGGTGCGATGCGATAGGTTGTTGGCCGCCTCGGCAATGCCCGATGCGCTGCCATGCACGATGTCGGTGGACCGGGCGATGGCATGGACGACGCCGGAAAGCGCGTCCACCGCGCTGTTGAAATCGTCGCGCAGCTTGGCATATTCCGGCGCGATCGCAGAGATGGAGACCGTCAGGTCACCGCCCGCCAGCCGCTCCAGCGCCTCGCCGACAGTCTGCATGGCATCCGACTGGCTCTGGCTGACGGCGCGCTGGCGGCGCTCGCCTTCCGTGCGTTCGGCATCGAGGCGGGCCTGCTGCTCGCCTTCGCGGACACGCAGTTCCGCCCGTTCGGCGACCGACTGGCGCAGGATCGAGACCACCTTCGCCATTTCGCCGATCTCGTCCTTGCGCTCGGTCTCCGGCACCGCGCCGGAAAGATCCTCGCCGGCAATGGCCAGCATGGTCGCCTTGAGGCGGGCGATGGGACCCGTCACGCTCTTCACGATGGCATAGGCGGCGAGGATGATGGCAAGGCCGCCGCCGGCGAGAATCATCGCCATGCCGATGGCGTTGCGGCGGAAGAGGGCGGCGAGGTCGTCCGCATAGACGCCCGTGCCGACGACCCAGCCCCAGGGCGCGAAGCCCGCGACATGCGAATATTTCAGCACCGGCTCCTCGAAGCCGGGCTTCGGCCAGTAGTAATCGACGAAATCCTGCCCCGTCGGGCTCGCCTTCACGGCCTTCACGAATTCGGTGAAGATGCGCTTGCCCGTCGGGTCGGCCATGCCCGACTGGTCGGTGCCGTCGAGCGCCGGCTTGATCGGATGCATGACGATCACGGCATTCATGTCGTTGATCCAGAAATAACCGCTGTCCTCGTAGCGCAACGCCCGCACGGCGTCCTTCGCCCGCGTCTGCGCCTCCTCGCGTGTCAGCGTGCCGGCGGCCTCCAGATCGTGGTAATGCTTGAAGAGCGTCAGCATGCTCTCGTCCATGGCGGCGAGCTTCGACTTGCGCTCGGCGACCATCGCCTCCTGGTAGTGGTAGAGGCTGTAGACGAGTGCGGCGGCGAAGATGGTCAGGGCAAGGCCCACAAGCAACGACAGGCGCGTGGATATTCTGTAATTCTTCACCGGGCTCTCCTCGACTTCGGCAGGCGCAATACGCCTTGTCGACGAAGCTGCGGGAAACCCTTTAAAATGATCTAAAATTGCAATCGTCAATTTTTAGAGGTTGAAAATACTCGAAAATGCGCCTGCCCTTTCCTCTTTCTCCATGGCCCGCATTCGGCTAGACCTGAAGGAAAGTTGGAGAGGCCCCGCATGACCGATACCAGAATGCCGAACGGACAGCTCACCCTTCGCACGCTCGCCATGCCGGGCGATGCCAATGCCGCAGGCGACATCTTCGGCGGCTGGGTCATGGCGCAGATGGACCTTGCTTCGGGCATCCGCGCCGCCGAGCGGGCGCGCGGCCGCGTCGTCACCGCCGCCGTCAAGGAGATGGCCTTCGAACTGCCGGTGAAGATTGGCGACACGCTCAGCATCTATACCGACATCGCCCGCGTCGGCCGCACCTCGATCACGCTGACGGTGGAAGCCTGGGCGCAGCGCTACCTCACCACCACGCTGGAAAAAGTGACGGGCGCCACCTTCGTCATGGTCGCGCTCGACCGGCAGGGCCACCCGACGCCCGTACCCGTTGAATAGAAGGCGTAGGGCGCCATGGAGCATGTCCAGCACGATCCCGCGCTCTTCGGCCATGTTCGCGTCGTCATCGGCATGGTGGTCAGCCTCAGCGTGGCGCGCATCCTCACCGGCGTCGCGCTCTTCGTCCAGCACCCCGGCAAGGTGAAGGCCTATCCGGTCCATCTGGCCTGGGCGGGCTTCCTGCTGCTGTTCCTGTTGCATTTCTGGTGGTGGGAGTTCCGCCTGCAGGCGCTGGCGACCATCGGCTTCGGCGTCTATCTCTTCCTGATCAGCTATTGCTGCCTGTTCTTCCTGCTCGCCGTCTTCCTGTTTCCGACGACGCTGGATGAATATGCGGGCTACGAGGACTATTTCTATTCGCGGCGCAAATGGTTCTTCGGCGCCTTCGCGCTCGTCTTCGCGGTGGATCTGCTGGACACGGCGCTGAAGGGAAAGGCCTATTTCGGCTCCTTCGGCTACGAATATCCGGCGCGCAACGCCGTCTTCATCGTGCTGTGCCTTCTGGCGGCGTGGACGGCGAGCCGCCGCTACCACATCGCCTTCGTCAGCCTCGGCATTCTCTACCAGCTCAGCTGGATCTTCCGTGCCTTCGACATGCTTGAGTAAGCCGCTCAGCCCTTGAAGACGAAGGCCGCGCCGGCGGCGATCAGCATGAAGCCGACGGCATGGTTCCAGGTCAGGCTCTCCTTCAGCCAGAACACCGAGAAGCCGGCGAAGACCAGAAGCGTGATCACTTCCTGGATCGTCTTGAGCTGCGCGGCCGAATAGACCTCGTGGCCGATGCGGTTGGCCGGCACGGCGAGGCAATATTCGAAGAAGGCAATGCCCCAGCTCGCCAGCACCGCCACGAAGAGCGGCGCGGACTTGAACTTGAGGTGCCCGTACCAGGCGAAGGTCATGAAGACGTTGGAGAGGCAGAGCAGCACGATCGGCCACACGGCCGCGGGGTTGAGGCTGAAGGGCATCGGCGAATCCTGAAAGGGAGGGAATATGCCAATGGCATAGCCCAGCCGCCGGCCACGTCAAGCCGGGCGTCATGGATTCTCGCGATCCCCCGTTAAGACTATCTTATGCCCCCCGCCCCACCCTCCGCGCAGACCGCGAAAAAAGCGGCGCGCGCTTCCAGGCGGGGACAGAGAATGACCGATGCAGCCCGGCCGATGCCGGCGGACGAGACGACGAGACGGCAGATTCTTTCCGCGCAGGCCTTGTCCGTGCTGGACGGCATCGTGGTGTCGCTCACCGCCAACAGCTTCATCGCCGCCACCACCGCCGCCGTGCTGTGGCTCGACGGGCCGGGTTTCGGCATCCTCCTCTGGCTCGCCGCCGTGCTGGCGATCAACCTTGCGCGCTACGTCGCCGTGCGCGTCGTCCGCCGCCTGAACTGCGCCGTCGAGCGGCCCGAGCGCGCGCTCGACGTGCTCTCCTTCGGCGCGCTCGGGGGCGGCCTCGCCTGGAGCCTGCCGCCCTTCATCGGCGCAGCCCATGGCGCGAACGGGCTCAATCCCTACCTGATCTTCATCATCTGCGGCATCTGCGCAGGTTCTCTCATGCAGAGCACCGCCTATGCCCGCACCGCGCTCCTCTTCGCCGGTCCGCCGCTGGCCTCGGCCTTCGCCTCGCTGCTCTTCGCCGGCACGACGGAAGCCTACGTCATCGCCGCCGACGCACTGCTGCTCGCCGTGATGATGCTGCGCGCCAGCCAGTTCAGCGAGGCGGGCTTCATCCGCAGCCAGATGGACCGGCTGAAGGCGGTGGCGCTCGCCGCCTCGCTGTCCGACGCCAATGCGGAGATCCGCCAGTCCTACCACCAGCTCGCATCGCTGGCGAACCGCGACCCGCTGACCGGCCTCGGCAACCGCGCCCTCTTCAACGAGCGCCTGCGCGACCTTCTGGCGGGCGGCCTGCAAGCCGATACGCTCGCACTGCTCGCCATCGACCTCGACCGCTTCAAGGCGATCAACGACACGATGGGCCACGGCGCGGGCGACGCGGTGCTGGTGGAGATCGCCAGCCGCCTCGTCAGCCTGACCGGGCCGACCGACCTCGTCGTGCGCCTCGGCGGCGACGAATTCGCCGTCATCGTCGAGGGCGGGAAGGCGGAAGCGCGCGGACGCGCCATCGGCGACGGCATCGTGCGCCTCGCCGGCGAACCCGTCCTCATCGGCGAGCGCCCCGTCACGGTCGGCGCCAGCGCGGGCCTTGCCCTTTATCCGCAGCACGGCGACACGGCCGACGACCTCTTCGCCAGCGCCGACATCGCCCTCTATGCCGCCAAGGAAGGCGGGCGCCGTCGCCTCGGCCTGTTCAACCCGGTGCTGAAGGCCCGGATCGAGCACCAGCGCCTCATCGAGGCGACATTGACCGAGGCCATCGAGCAGCGCCAGTTGCAGGTCGTCTTCCAGCCGCAGGTGGAGCTCGCCACCGGCGCCGTCACCGGCTTCGAGGCGCTGCTGCGCTGGACGCATCCCGAGCTCGGCGCCGTCGCCCCGCCCGATATCGTCCGCGCCGCCCAGGCCCTGCATATCTCGACGGCGCTCACAGGCTATGTCGCCACCCGCGCGGCGGAATTCCTACGCACACTGCCCCGCCTCGGCCTGCCGGAGGCGGCCGTCGCGGTGAACGTCTCGCCGCGAGAATTCTCCGGCGACACGCTTTCGCGCCTCCTGACCGGCATCGCGGAAGAGCACGGGGTTTCCCCCGGCCTGATGGAGATCGAGATCACCGAGGAGGCGACGCTCGACACGCAGGCCGCCGGCGCCGAGCTCGCGCGGCTGGAAGCCGCCGGCTTCCGCCTCGCCGTCGACGATTTCGGCATGGGCCATTCCTCCCTCGCCTATCTCGTCAGCCTGCATATCGACCGGCTGAAGATCGACCGCAGCTTCGTTTCGGGGATCGCTACCAGCCGCGAGAACCAGGCGCTCATTTCCGCCCTCATCGGCATCGGCCATGCGCTTTCCATCGATATCGTCGTGGAAGGCGTCGAGAAGGAGGAGGAAGCCGAGGTCCTGCGCATGCTCGGCTGCCGCCACGCCCAGGGCTACCTCTTCGCCCGCCCCATGCCCGCCGCGGAGATCCCGCGCTGGCTGGACGAGCACGCCGCGCGCACCCGACCGTCCGCCCGATAGCGCCGACCGCCCGGGCGACAGATTCGTTTCCCTTTTGTACTCGTCACCCCTTCCCTTTCGCGGTGACTCTCTCCATATTCCCCGCATGGCCAGATCACCGAAGAAATCCACCGCCCCGAACCCCGGTTTCGAGGAAGCCCCGCAGTCCGACTTCGAAGGCGCGCCGCTGTCCGGCAGCGTCTCCGACTGGGTGAGGCAGCTCGAGGCCGAGGCGGAGGCCTCCGGCATTGAAAGCCGCCGCGAAGTCGCCTCCAAGGCCGGCAAGCACCGCAAGAGCGTGGAGAACGCCGCCCGCCGCCATACCGAGCAGGTAGAGGTGGAAGCCAGAGCGAAACGCAGCGGCCCGGCCCTGAGCGCAAGCAAGACGTCCCGCGGCGTCTCCATCGGCGGCTCGTCCGACCCGAAGGCCCGCGCCGCCGCCGGCCTCAACCCGGTTTCCGGCCTCGACGTCTCGCTGGAGGACGCCGCAGCGCTGGAGAAAGGCTCCGGCGTCACCGCCACCGTGGAGGCCCTGTCGAAGCTCATCGAGAGCGGTAATCCGCTGTTCAAGGACGGCAAGCTCTGGACGCCGCACCGCCCCGCCCGGCCGGAAAAGTCGGAAGGCGGCATCCCGATCCGCATGATCAGCGACTACAAGCCCGCCGGCGACCAGCCGACCGCCATCCGGGACCTCGTCGACGGCCTCGCCGGGGGCGAGCGCAGCCAGGTCCTGCTCGGCGTCACCGGCTCGGGCAAGACCTTCACCATGGCCAAGGTGATCGAGGAGACACAGCGCCCCGCCGTCATCCTCGCGCCGAACAAGACGCTGGCCGCGCAGCTCTATTCCGAGTTCAAGAACTTCTTCCCGGAAAACGCGGTCGAATATTTCGTCTCCTATTACGACTACTACCAGCCGGAGGCCTATGTCCCGCGCTCCGACACCTATATCGAGAAAGAATCCTCGATCAACGAGCAGATCGACCGCATGCGCCACTCCGCGACGCGCTCGCTGCTGGAGCGCGACGACTGCATCATCGTCGCCTCGGTCTCCTGCATCTACGGTATCGGCTCGGTCGAGACCTACACCGCCATGACCTTCCAGATGGAGGTGGGCGACCGGCTCGACCAACGCCAGCTCCTCGCCGACCTCGTCGCCCAGCAATACAAGCGCCGTGAGATGGATTTCCAGCGCGGCAGTTTTCGCGTGCGCGGCGATACCATAGAAATCTTCCCCGCCCACCTTGAGGATGCCGCCTGGCGCATCTCCATGTTCGGCGACGAGATCGACGCCATCACCGAGTTCGACCCGCTGACAGGCCAGAAGACCGGCGACCTGAAATCGGTGAAGATCTACGCCAACAGCCACTACGTCACCCCGCGCCCCACCCTCAACGGCGCCATCAAGGCCATCCGCGAGGAGCTGAAGCACCGCCTCGCCGAGCTGGAAAAGGCCGGCCGCCTGCTGGAGGCCCAGCGCCTGGAGCAGCGCACGCGCTACGACCTGGAAATGCTGGAGGCCACCGGCTCCTGCGCCGGCATCGAGAACTATTCGCGCTACCTCACCGGCCGCCGCCCCGGCGAGCCGCCGCCGACCCTCTTCGAATATGTGCCGGACAACGCGCTGATCTTCATCGACGAAAGCCATGTCACGATCCCGCAGATCGGCGCCATGTACCGGGGCGACTTCCGCCGCAAGGCGACGCTCGCCGAATACGGCTTCCGCCTGCCCTCCTGCATGGACAACCGCCCGCTGCGCTTCGAGGAATGGGACGCCATGCGCCCTGACACCATCGCCGTCTCGGCGACGCCCGGCGGCTGGGAGCTGGAGCAGTCCGGCGGCGTCTTCGCCGAGCAGGTTATCCGCCCGACCGGCCTCATCGACCCGCCGGTCGAGGTGCGCCCGGCGAAAAGCCAGGTGGACGACGTTCTCGGCGAGATCCGCGCCACCAGCGCGGCCGGTTACCGCACCCTCGTCACCGTGCTGACCAAGCGCATGGCCGAGGACCTCACCGAATACCTGCACGAGCAGGGCGTGCGCGTGCGCTACATGCACAGCGACATCGACACGCTGGAGCGCATCGAGATCATCCGCGACCTGCGCCTCGGCGCCTTCGACGTCCTCGTCGGCATCAACCTGCTGCGCGAGGGCCTCGACATTCCCGAATGCGGCTTCGTCGCCATCCTCGACGCCGACAAGGAAGGCTTTTTGCGCTCGGAGACGTCCCTCATCCAGACCATCGGGCGCGCGGCGCGAAACGTCGACGGCAAGGTCATCCTCTATGCGGACCAGATCACCGGCTCCATGCAGCGCGCCATGGACGAGACGACCCGCCGCCGCGAGAAGCAGGTCGCCTATAACGAGGCGAACGGCATCACCCCGGAATCCGTGAAGGCGAAGATCTCCGACATCCTCGACAGTGTCTACGAACGCGACCACGTCCGCGCCGACATTTCCGGCGTCGCCGGCAAGGGCTTCGCCGACGCCGGCCACCTCGTCGGCAACAACCTCAAGGCCCATCTCGAAGCGCTCGAAAAACAGATGCGCGACGCCGCCGCCGACCTCGACTTCGAGGCCGCCGCCCGCATCCGCGACGAGATCAAGCGCCTCAAGGCCGCCGAACTCGCCGTCATGGACGACCCGATGGCGCGCGACGAAGCGCGGTCACAGGAAGGTGGAGGAAAGGGCAAAAGCTCGGCGAAGCCGCAAGGCCAGGCGGCCGCCGCCGGTCGTCCGGCGCCCCGTGCGGAGGCCAGCCCGAAGGGCGGTACGGCCGTGAGCACAGAAGAGAACGGCAAAAGCTATTTTGCCAAACCATCACTGGACGATATGGGCCCCGGCACCGACACCGAACGCCCGCTCTTCCGCAAGCCTGATCTGGACGAAATGGGCCGCGACATCGCCACCCCGGCCGGCAAATCCCTCTTCCGCCGGAACACCCTCGACGAAATGACCGTCGGCCGCACCGAAAAACCCGTCACCGGCGACCTTCCCCAACGCCCGGACGAAACCCTCTCCACCAAGAAACGCACCGTGCCCCTGCCCGACGAGCCGAAGCCGGTCCGCCGGGAAAAGATCGGTGTGGGAAGCTACGAAGATCCGGGCGAAGCGAAACGTAAGGGACGCACCAAGGGCAAGACGGGACGACCGGGGCGGTAAATCGCGACGCCGAGGTGGGGTTGTGGGATTGCCTTCTCTGAGGAAGCCCTCCCACAAGCTATTGCGCCCCTACTCCGCCGCCTCGTCCTTCACCGGCTCCAGCGCCGCGGCCAGTTCATAGGAATAGCCTTCCAGCATGGCATAGGCCTGCTCGATGGCCTGGATCTGGCCTTCCGCATTGCGGATCGCCTCGGTGATCGACTGCGAGCGGGCGCGCAGCATGGAGCCGAGGAAATCCGTGCCGGCCTTGCGGCCGAGGCGGTCGATATGCTGGCGCACGCGGTTGCGGTGGCGCTCCAGCTCCAGGATATGGAAGCGGCTCTTGACGATGTCGTCGGAGAGTTTTCGGCGCATCGCCGCCAGCGGGTCGAAGCTGCCGGGCTCGCGCTCGTCAAGGATGACGTCGTTGACCAGCGGTTCCAGCAGCATCAGGCCCTTGAGGTCGCGCGGATCGGCGAGCTGCGGGTCGAAGCCGGTGTCGTCGAAGACCTTGCGGCGCACGGGGTCGCGCAGGAGATCGTAGCAGGCCTGCAGGCGGGCGAACTGGTCGGCGTCGCCGCCGGAATCGGGATGCATGCCCTTGGCGGCCTTACGGTAGGCGGTCTTGATCGCGCCGTCGTCGGCGTCGCGCTCCAGTCCGAGCATGGCGTAGGGATCGATCACGCGGCCACCTGTCTGTTCCTGCCTGTCTTTCGCACGTCCGGACGCAAAACCGCTGCGCACTTTCGCCGGATCTGCTTCTGCACTGCTTCGTTCGTTCTTTACGCCGTTTTCCGACCCGGAGGGGACGAAATTGTGGTGACGCGGCGGCGATGCACAGAAAGCGCTATTCCGCCGCTTCCGCCTGCGCCCGCGCCGACAGCACCGCCGCGAAGGCCACCGCGATCACCTCCGGGCCGGCGCCGGGCTTCGTGGCGTCGGCCGAAAGGATCTGCCGATAGCGCCGCGCGCCGGGAAAACCCTGGAAGAGGCCGACCATATGCCGCGTCACATGCGCCACCCGCCCGCCGCGCGCGATCACCGCGCCCGCGTAGGCCATCATGGCATCGCGCACCGCTTCCCAATAGTCGGCCGGACGATCCTGCGGGCTGGAGGGAAGACCGGAAGTCAGGCCCCCGAGAAGCGGATGCGGAAAAAGGTCGTCCACGCCCGTCAGGACGCAGCTATCCTGATAGGCAGCCCTTCCGAGCATGACGCCGTCGAGGCCATCCATCTCTTCGAGAGCCTGACTCAGAGTATGAAGACCGCCATTGAGACCGATGAAAAGATTCGGGTTTTCCGCCTTCAGCCGCCGCACCAGCCCGTAGTCGAGCGGCGGGATGTCGCGGTTCTCCTTCGGCGAAAGGCCCTGAAGCCACGCCTTGCGCGCATGGACCCAGACGGCGTCCGTCCCAGCCGCCTTCACCTTCGAGACGAGGTCGCGCAGCGCCACCTCGGGATCCTGGTCGTCGACGCCGATGCGGCACTTGACGGTGACGGGAATGGCAACCGCCGCTTTCATCGCCGCCACACAATCGGCCACGAGGTCCGGCTCGCGCATCAGGCAGGCGCCGAAGGTGCCGGATTGCACCCGGTCCGAGGGGCAGCCGACATTGAGGTTGATCTCGGCATAGCCGAACCCCTCGCCGATCCGCGCCGCCTCCGCCAGCTTCTCCGGGCTGTTGCCGCCGAGCTGGAGCGCCACCGGCTGCTCCACCGCGTCGAAGCCGAGCAGCCGCTCGCGATTGCCGCGCAGGATCGCGTCCGCGACGATCATCTCGGTGAAGAGCAGCGCGTTCTTCGTGAGCTGCCGCGCGAAGACGCGGTACGCCCGGTCACTCCAGTCGATCATCGGCGCGGTGGCGAAAATCTTCGTCCCCGTCTCCACGGCCTGCCGGTAGAATGTGCCTGTCTTCGTCATGGCCGGGCTCATACTCCATATGGCCGGGAAAAACCACCCTCGGCCTTTTCCCGCCCCGGCGGATGGGTGCTAGACTGGCGCCGAGGATTCGAAGGAGGAACCCATGCCGCTCTACGCCCTTGACGACCGGACGCCGACGCTCCCCGCCGACGACCGCTACTGGGTGGCGCCCGATGCCAATGTCATCGGCAAGGTCATCCTCGGCGAGGAGGTCGGCATCTGGTTCGGCGCGACGCTGCGCGGCGACAACGAGCCGATCATCGTAGGCGCGCGCTCGAACATCCAGGAGGGCACCGTCGTCCATACTGATCCCGGCAAGCCGGTCATCATCGGCGAGGGCTGCACCATCGGCCACGGCGCCATCATCCACGGCTGCACCATCGGCAACAATTCGCTCATCGGCATGGGCGCGACGGTGCTGAACGGCGCGGTCATCGGCAACAACTGCCTCGTCGGCGCCAATGCGCTGGTGACGGAAGGCAAGGTCTTTCCGGACAATTCCCTGATCGTCGGCTCGCCCGCCAAGGCCATCCGCACGCTGGACGCGGACGCCGTGGAAGGCCTGAAGAAATCGGCCGAAAGCTATGTGCGCAACTGGCAGCGCTTCAAGAGGGGCCTCAAGGCGATCGGCTGAAGCATTTCCAGCATAAGCGCGCAGCATTTTGCGTCCGGAACTGCGGAAAATCCGGATTTCAGGCGCAGCCGGCGCAGGTGCCGCGGATCTCGATGGTCGTCTTGCCGGTCTTGAAGTTGCGGTCTTTCGCAAAGCCCTTCAGCCTGTCCTCGATCACATGGTCGTGGAATTCCACCACATCGCCGCAGGTCTCGCAGATCATGAAGGCCGTCAGGCCATGGGCATGGCAGCCCTCGTCCGGATGGGCGCAGGCGACGAAGGCGTTCATGCTTTCGAGCCGGTGCACGAGGCCGAATTCCAGCAGCTTGTCGAGCGCCCGGTAGACCTGCAGCGGCGCGCGGAACCCGTCGTCCCGCAGCTTGTCGAGGATCGTATAGGCGCTGAGCGGGCTATCGGAATGCGACAGCACATCGAAGACGAGGCCCTGGTTGCGTGTCAGTTGCTGCATGGTCATGCGCGACCTCCTTCGCTTGCCGCCACGCCGCTCGTCCTCGGCTTCGTCAGCAGGCTTAGAATGAACAGGCCGAGCGCTGCGACCACGATGGACGGACCGGAGGGCGTGTCGAATTTCAGGGAGCCGAACAGCCCGCCGACCACCGCCAGCGCCCCGACGACGGAGGCGAGCACGGCCATGATCTCAGGGCTGGTGGAAAACCGCCGCGCCGTCGCGGCGGGAATGATCAGCAGCGAGGTGATCAGCAGGATGCCGACGATCTTCATGGCGATGGCGATGACGAGCGCCATCAGCAGCATGAAGACGAGCCGGGTCTTTTCCGGCTGCATGCCTTCGGCCTCCGCCAGTTCCGGGTTGACTGTCGAGGCGATCAGCGGCCGCCACATCCAGATGATGGCGAAGATAACGAGGATGCCGCCGCCCCAGACGAGGTCCACATCGGCGCGCGAGACCGCGAGGATATCGCCGAAGAGGAAGCCGACGAGGTCGATGCGCACCCAGGTCATGAAGGAGACCATGACGAGGCCGATGGCGAGCGTCGCATGCGAGAGGATGCCGAGCAGCGCATCGGTGGAGAGCGTGCCGCGCTTCTGCAGCAAGAGCAGCAGCACCGAGACGATGGCCGCGACGATGAAGACGCTGAGCAGCAGGTTGACGTTCATCAACAGCGACAGCGCGACGCCGAGCAGCGCCGAATGGGCCATCGTATCGCCGAAATACGCCATGCGCCGCCAGACGACGAAGCAGCCGAGCGGCCCGGCCGTAAGCGCAAGGCCGACGCCGGCGACGAGGGCGCGGGTGAAGAAATCGTCAAGCATCGCGCCGCTCCTCCCTGACCGCCGCCTCGTGGTCGCAGCCGCAGTTGGGGCCATGCACATGCCCGAGGCGCATCGGTCCGGCCCGTCCCCCCGTCGGCAGGATATCGACGGGATGATGGCCGTCGTCCGGCCGGCAGTCGTCGGTGATCGAGCCGTCGGCATGCAGCACGCGGCCGTCGGGCAGATGCGTATGATCGTGGTGGTGATTGTAGAAGGCGAGCGTCTGGCCCGCCCGCGCGCCGAAGAGGCGCAGATATTCCGGGCTCTGGCTCACCGTCTCCGGCGTGCCGCGGCAGCAGACATGCCCGTTGAGGCAGATGACGGTGTCCGTCTCGGCCATCACGACATGCAGGTCGTGCGAGATGAGCAGGACGCCGCAGCCGCTCGTGTTGCGGATTGTCTTGATGAGGTCGTAGAGCGCAATCTCGCCGGAGAAATCGACGCCCTGCACCGGCTCGTCGAGCACCAGCAGGTCCGGCTTGCGGGCGATGGCGCGGGCAAGCAGCGCGCGCTGGAACTCGCCGCCGGAAAGATGCTGTACCTCGGCGCGGGCCAGATGCCGGATGCCCGTCGCCTCCAGCGCCGCGTCGATCTCCGCGCCCTTGAGCGGCGAGGTCAGCGTCATCAGCCGGTCGACGGTGAGCGGCATGGTCCAGTCGACGGCGAGCTTCTGCGGCACATAGCCGACCTTGAGCCCGGCCTTGCGCTCCACCCTGCCCTCGTCCGCCTTCAGGACGCCGATCGCCGTCTTGGCGGTGGTCGACTTGCCGGAGCCGTTGGGGCCGATCAGCGTGACGATCTCGCCGGGCGAAATCGAGAATTCCACGCCGCGCACGAGCCAGCGGCCCTGGCGGCGAACGCCGACGCCCGCGAGCGAGACGAGCGGCTGGAGGGTCTTGGTGGAGGTGTGCAGCATCAATTTTTTCCGAAAAGCCTGTTGCCACCCGATATGGCACACGTTATAGCATAACGCAATTGATGTAATAACATTACATTCAACTTCAAGGCGGAGATCCCATGCAAAAAGCCGTTCGCACCCTCCTTTTGTCCACTGCGCTCCTTGCCGCCGGCACGCTCGCCGCGCGGGCCGAGGCGCCCAATGTGGTCGTCTCGATCAAGCCGATCCATTCGCTCGTCGCCGCCATCATGCAGGGCGTCGGCGAACCGGGCCTCATCGTCGAGGGCGCCGCCTCGCCGCACACCTATTCGCTGAAGCCCTCCAATGCGGCGGCGCTGCAAAGTGCGGACGTCGTCTTCTGGGTCGGCCACGGCCTGGAGGCCTTCCTGGAAAAGCCGCTGGAATCGCTGGGCAGCAAGGCGACCGTCGTCGAGCTCGACGATGCGCCGGGCCTGGAAAAGCTGCCCTTCCGCGAGGGCGGCCCCTTCGAGGCGCATACGCATGAGGGCGAGGAAGGCCACGACCATGAGGGCCACGAGCACGACAAGGACGGCCACGACCATGCGAAGGGGGCCGAAGGCCACGATCATGGCGAGGAAGCCGGCCATGAGGGTCACGAGCACGGCGAATTCGACATGCATCTCTGGCTGAGCCCGGACAATGCCCGCGCCATCGCCGCCGAGGCAGCCAAGGTTCTGGCCGAAAAGGACCCTGCCAATGCGGAGACCTACAACAGGAACCTCGCCGGCCTGAACGAGAAGCTCGCCGCGCTCGACAAGGAGCTTGCGGAGACGGTCGCCCCGGTGAAGGACAAGCCCTTCATCGTCTTCCACGATGCCTATCAGTATTTCGAGCACCACTACGGCGTCACGGCCGCCGGCTCGATCACCGTCAGCCCGGAAACCCTGCCCGGCGCGGAGCGCCTGACGCAGATCCGCGACAAGGTGAGGACACTCGGCGCCACCTGTGTCTTCGCTGAACCGCAGTTCGAGCCAAAGCTGGTCAACGTGGTGATCGAGGGCACGCCCGCAAAGGCCGGCACCCTCGACCCCGAGGCCGCCACGCTCGATCCCGGCCCGGACCTCTACTTCACTCTGATGAAGGGCATCGCCACGTCGCTGCGCGATTGCCTCGGACAGGGCGGCTGAGGCTCCCGGTTCTTCAGGAAGACAGGAGAAAGGCGGGAACCATCCCGCCTTTTTCAGCCGATCGAATGTAATAGTATAACATAAAAGGCAATTCCGATGGACAACCGCCTCCCCGTCACCGTCCTCTCCGGCTTCCTCGGCGCCGGCAAGACGACGCTGCTGAACCACGTCCTCAACAATCGCAGCGGCCTGCGCGTCGCCGTCATCGTCAACGACATGAGCGAGGTGAACATCGACGCCGCCCTCATCCGCGACGGCGGGGCGGACCTGTCGCGCACGGACGAGCAGCTCGTCGAGATGACGAATGGCTGCATCTGCTGCACGCTGCGCGACGACCTCCTGAACGAGGTGCGGCGCCTGGCGGAAATGGACCGCTTCGACTACCTGCTGATCGAATCCAGCGGCATTTCCGAGCCGCTGCCCGTTGCCACCACCTTCGACTTCCGCGACGAAGACGGCCGCAGCCTGTCGGATGTCGCCCGCCTCGATACGATGGTGACGGTCGTCGACACCGCCAACCTCCTCAAGGACTACGGCTCGCAGGATTTCCTCGCCGAGCGCGGCGAGACGGCCGGCGAAGGCGACACCCGCACGCTGGTGGAACTGCTGGTCGAGCAGATCGAATTCGCCGACGTGGTGGTGCTCAACAAGGCGGGCGCGACAAGCCCCGCCGATCTCCTCGCCGCCCGCCAGATCGTCGGCGGCCTCAATGCCGGCACCCGCGTGATCGAGACGGATTTCGGCCGCGTCGAACTCTCCGACATTCTCGGCACCGGCCGCTTCGATTTCGGCAAGGCGAGCGAGCATCCGCTATGGTTCAAGGAACTGCACGGCTTCCGGGACCATGTGCCGGAGACCGAGGAATACGGCATCCGCTCCTTCGTCTACCGGGCAAAACGCCCCTTCCACCCTGCCCGCTTCAAGGCCTTTCTCGACGAGAGCTGGCCGGGCGTCATCCGCGCCAAGGGCTTCTTCTGGCTCGCCACCCGCCCGCATCATGTCGGGGAGATGAGCCAGGCGGGCGCACTGGTCAGGAGCGGCCGGCTCGGCTTCTGGTGGGCCTCGGTGCCGCGCCAGCACTGGCCGGAGGATCGGGCGGCACAGGACGCCATCGCGCGTTATTCGGACCCCGTCTGGGGCGACCGGCGGCAGGAACTCGTCTTCATCGGCGCGGACCCGATGGACGAGGCCGATATCCGCCGCAGGCTCGATGCCTGTCTCGTGGAAGCGGACGATTTCGAACCTGCCCGGTGGGCGAACCTGCCGGACCCGTTTCCTGTCTGGGTCCGGCAGGTAAGCTGAAAATGTCAGTCGCGTTCCGCGGAGCTGGCCCAGAGATTGATGTCGGCCTCCTTGGCGTAGACATCGATCTCGGCCAGTTCCTCGGCCGTGAAATCGGGCTTGTCCAGCGCCTTGACGCAATCGACGATCTGCGCGGAGCGGCTGGCGCCGATCAGCGCGGAGGTGATGCGCCCGCCGCGCAGCACCCAGGCAAGCGCCATCTGCGCCAGCGTCTGGCCGCGCCGCTCGGCGATGGCGTTGAGCTTGCGGATATTGTCGATGATCTCGGGGCGGATGAAGTCCTTCTTGAGGAAGTGGTTCAGCGCCGCGCGGCTGTCGCCCGGAATGCCGCCGAGATATTTTGTCGTCAGCATGCCCTGCGCCAGCGGCGAGAAGACGATCGAGCCGATGCCGAGGTCTTCCAGCGTATCGACGAGACCATCCTCCTCGATCCAGCGGTTGAGCATGGAATAGCTCGGCTGGTGGATGAGGCAGGGCGTGCCGAGATCCTTGAGGATCGCCGCCGCCTCGCGGGTGCGCTGCGAATTGTAGGAGGAGATGCCGACATAAAGCGCGCGGCCGGAGCGCACGATATGGTCGAGCGCGCCGCAGGTCTCTTCCAGCGGCGTCTCCGGGTCGAAGCGGTGGGAATAGAAGATATCGACATAGTCGAGACCCATGCGCTTCAGGCTCTGGTCGCAGGAAGCGATGAGATACTTGCGGCTGCCCCACTCGCCGTAGGGACCCGGCCACATGTCGTAACCGGCCTTGGAGGAGATGATCAGCTCGTCGCGCAGCGCCTTGAAATCGGTGCGCAGGATCTCGCCGAAGGCGATCTCGGCGGTGCCGGCCGGCGGGCCGTAATTGTTGGCGAGGTCGAAATGGGTGATGCCGAGGTCGAACGCCGTACGGCACATGTCGACCTTGCGCTCGTGCGGCGTGTCGTCGCCGAAATTGTGCCAGAGGCCGAGCGAGATCGCCGGCAGCTTCAGGCCGGAGCGTCCCACGCGGTTATAGGTCATCGTGTCGTAACGGTTTTCCGCCGGCTGCCAGGCCATGGTGTGGTTCCTTTGTTGCATAAGTGTTGCGCCTGCATAGCGCTGCCATGCGGGTATTCACAAGGGGAATTGCCCCTCACCCTAGCCCTCTCCCCGCAAGCGGGGAGAGGGGACGTGCCCCACGAGCGGACATTGTCTGCGGAAAACGGCACGGCATATCCCCTTCTCCCCGCCCGCGGGGAGAAGGTGGCCGGCAGGCCGGATGAGGGGCAACGCCGCCCCTACCGCAGCAAGGCCCGCGCCTCCTCGATGCCCAGCGCCGCCGGCTGGGTGCAGGTGGTCACGATATCGATCGCCCGGCCCTCCTCCGCCGAGCGCAGGATCGCCGTCAGCACGTCGATCGTGTGCAGCGAGCGGTCGAGCGAGCAGCGATAGTCGCGGCCGGTCGTCACCGCCTCCATCATGTCAGCAAGGCCGATGCCGCGATAATTGGCCTGCCTGCCCCAGTCGAACTGGTAGTTCTGCGCGGTCAAAGGATGGTCCCAGACCGCCACTTCCTTTGGCTCCTTGTCGTCGCCGGCGACTTCCACCTTCCCGCCGAAGAAATTCGGGTCCGGCACGAAGACCGCGCCGTCGGTGCCGTAGAGTTCCATGTTCTGGTGGCGATGCGCCCAGACGTCCCAGCTCGCCATCAGCGCCACCTGCGCGCCGCTGACGAATTCGAGAATGGCATGGATGTTCGTCGCCACCGCCACCGGCACCTTCTCCCCGAGGCGCGGGCCGTTGGCGATCACCCGTTCCTCGCGCGCCTTGTTGGCGAGCGCCACGACGCGCTTCACCGGGCCGACAAGGTTGACGAGGTTGTTGACGTAATACGGCCCCATGTCGAGGATCGGCCCGCCGCCCGGCGCGAAGAAGAAGTCCGGGTTCGGATGCCAGCTCTCCATGCCCGGCCCCAGCACATGCGCCGTGCCCGACATGATCTTGCCAAGCCTGCCGCTGTCGATGAGATGGCGCACGAACTGGTGCGACCCGCCGAGATAGGTATCCGGCGCCGAGCCGACCTTCAGGCCCTTCGCATCCGCGATCCGGCGCAGGTCCTCGCCCTGTTCGAGCGAGAGCACGAAGGGCTTTTCCGAATAGACGTGCTTGCCCGCCTCCAATGCCTGTTTCGAGACGGGATAATGCGCCTCGGGGATCGTCAGGTTGACGACGACGTCCACCTCGGGATTGGCGAGCAGCACGCCGATCTCCTGCGCCGGCACGCCGAACTCCTCCGACCGCGCCTTGGACGCGGCGGGGTTGATATCGGCGCAGGCGACGAGCTTCAGGTTCCTGAAGGTCGGGATCAGCTTGAAGTAGGCGCCCGAAATGTTGCCGCAGCCGATGATGCCGACTCCGTATTCCTTGCTCATGACGGCGGCTCCTCAGAAGGTCTTGATGGTCGCGATGGAGCGGGTGGCAAGCCGGGTGATGTCCTTCGGATTGTCATGCTCGACGATGAAGTGTCTGACCGGCGAGCCGGCCAGCGCCTTGGCAATATCAGCCCACGGAACGGTGCCGTGGCCGACATCGGCCCAGCCGTCCTCGTCCGCATTCTCGCCCTGCGGCGCGATGTCCTTGACGTGGACGGCGGTGATGCGGTCGCCGTATTTCTTGATCCACGCGAAGGGATCGGCGCCCCCGCGGATGATCCAGGCGATATCCGCCTCCCAGGAGAGGTCCGGCCCGCCCTCGAAAAGGTGATCCTGCGGCACCTTGCCATCGGGCAGCGTGAAGAACTCGAAATCGTGGTTGTGCCAGCCGAAGGTGAGACCCGCCGCGCGGATCGGTGCCCCGGCCTTCTGCAGCCGCTCGCCGAACGCGCGCCAGCCGGCGGCGTCCGTCGGGCGCTCCTCGGGCAGGAGATAAGGGCAATAGGCTGCCTCGATGCCGAGCGTGCGGCAGATCGCGAGCACGCGGTCCGGCTCGGCCTCCAGCATGTCGAGGCTGAAATGGGCGGTCGGCATGGTGAGGCCGTTGGCGTCGAGATCGGCCTTGACCTGCCGGATGGCGGCATCGTCGAGCTCGCCGTAAAGCGCGCTGTAGCCTTCCACCTGCTTGTAGCCGGCATCCGCGAGGATGCGGAACACATCGGCGAAGGGCTGGAAATTGCGGGCGCTGTAGAGCTGGAAGCTGACTGTCTGCATGATTGTCTCCTCAAACTATTCGATATTCGTCTGGCAGGAATGGAGATCCAGCCAGCTAAACTGCGGAACCGCACCGCTTTGCGCGGGCGTGAAGACGACGGTGCGGCGCTCGCCGGCCGTCAGATCGAAGGCATTGTCGGACCAGCGGCCGGCAATGTCCGCCTCGAGCATGACGTGCAGCGCAAGGCCGGTGGCGGAAGCCGTGACCGTGAAGGCGCCGTCGTCGCGCGGCGCGGCGTCGAGCGTCAGGCCGGAGGCTGCAAGGTCGAGCGCCTTGTAATTGACCGGGACGTGATGCCCCTCGCCCTTCATGCCGTTCGAGGCCTCGAAGGACCAGAAGAGCAGCGTGTCTTCCGGCAGGTCGGCGGCAAAGACGGAGAACAGCATCTCCGCCTTGTCCGGCCCGCAGGCGCCCTCGGCGCTGCGATAGGGCCGTCGTTCGCCGGACAGCGAGACGAGCCAGGTATCGAGCCGGATGGTAACCGCCTCCGCCGTGTCGTTGACGACGGAGAACCCGATGGTCTCGCCGTCCTTTGAGGGAATGGCGGCGACGGCCACAGGCTGGAAGAAGCGGCATACCATATAGTGCATGGCCTTCCAGCTTCCGCCGTAGTCGAGGCTCGACCAGGAGGCGACCGGCCAGGTGTCGTTGAGCTGCCAGTAGAGCGTGCCCATGCAGTGCGGCTTCAGCGAGCGCCAGTATTCCACGGCCGTGCGGATGGCGAGGCCCTGCTGGATCTGGCTGAGATAGACGAAGCTCGGAAAATCCTTCGGGAAGCGGAAGTAGCGGAACATGGTGCCGGCAATGCGCTCGTTGCCGCCGGCATTCTTCTGATGGCTCTCCATGACGGGAGAGGCGATGTTCATGTCCTTGCGCTCGGCGAAAGTCTTCATCACGGGCATGGACGTGTAGGACTGGAAGCCGAATTCCGAGCAGAAGCGCGGCCGCACGCTGCGGTAATCGTCGAAGGACTTGTTCTCGTGCCAGACGGACCAGTAGTGCATGTCGCCGGAACCGTCGGCATGCCAGGCGTCGCCGAAATCGAGATAGCCGGAGGCCGGACTGGAAGGCCACCAGATGGCGCCGGGCGCGGCCTTCTTCATCGCCACTTCGATGGTGCGGTTGAGGCGGTCGTAGGAGACGAGGTAGCGGTCGCGGTTCTCTCGGCTGGCATCGAACCAGGTCAGCGCGCCGACCAGTTCGTTGTCGCCGCACCAGAGCACGATGGAGGGATGCGAAGCGAGGCGCCTTACCTGATAGTCCACCTCGGCCGCGACATTGTCGAGGAAATCCATGGTCGAGGGATAGAGGTTGCAGGCGAACATGAAGTCCTGCCAGACCATCAGGCCGAGTTCGTCGCAAAGATCGTAGAACCAGCCCGGCTCATAGAAGCCGCCACCCCAGACGCGCAGCATGTTCATATTGGCGTCGACGGCCGATTGCAGCAGGTCGCGCACGCCGGAGGGCGTGATGCGGGACGGCAGGGCGTCGGCGGGAATCCAGTTCGCGCCGCGGCAGAAGATTTCGCGGCCGTTGACCTTCAGCGCGAAGCGACTGCCGGCCTCGTCCCTGTCGGTGACCAGCTCCACCTGCCTGAGGCCGATGCGGCGCACGACCGTTTCAGCAGGCGTCTCGACACGCACGACATAGATCGCCTGCTCGCCATGCCCGGCCGGCCACCAGAGCGCCGGCTTTTCGATGCGGAACATGTGGGTAAGCTGCGTCTCGCCGGCATTGACGCCGATATCGAGCCGCACCCGCTCCTCGCCGAGCGCGAAATGCACCGGCATGATGCCCGGCTCGGCGGCGTGGAACGTGGCGGTGACATAGAGATCGACCGCACCGTTCGCATGGTGGAACTGCCGGGTCGTGACATGCTCGATGCGGGCGATGTTCAGCCTGCGCAGGGCGATCTCGCCATAGATGCCGAGCGGGGCGAGCGCGATGTTCCAGTCCCAGCCGAAATGGCACTGGGGCTTGCGCAGCATGTTGCCGTTGGGGATCGGCGAATTGCCGGGATGCCAGGGGATGAAGAAAGGCTGCTCCGCCTGCCGCGCCGCGCCGGCCGCGATGCTGGAATGGATCAGCACCTTCACCGTGTTCTCGCCGGCCTTCAGCGCATGGGTGACGTCGGGCCGGTATCGGCGGAAGCAATTGTCCGTGTCCTCGACCAGCACGCCGTTCACATAGACGGAAGCGACGGTGTCGATGCTGCCGATATCGAGATACCAGTCACCCTCCAGCATCTCGGGCGCGAGGTCGAAGCTGCGCTCGATGGCCCAGTCCTTCTCCGCCACCCATTGCACGTCACGCTCGTTGCGGCCGGCATAGGGATCGGGGATCAGGCCGGCGGCGAGCAGCGCGCTGTGTACGTCGCCGGGCACGCGCATCGGCGCGCTGTGGGCGGCATCTGTGCTGGCGAGCCGCCAGGTGCCGGAAAGGTCGATGGTGTCGGTCGTCTGGGTCATGGCATTGTCTCTGGATTTGCGCTCGGGGCCTTGCCCCTCACCCTGGCCCTCTCCCCGTAAGCGGAGAGAGGGAAAAGCAGCGTTTCCGCAAGTCTCCTTCGCCCCGCCTGCGGGGAGAAGGTGGCCGGCACGCCGGATGAGGGGCGACGCCCTCTAGATCCGCTCCTCCGTTCCCGCATCGAACAGCGAGGCCAACCCCATGTCAAAGGAGAGCCTCACCGCCGTGCCCGGTGCGAAGCGCCGCGCGCCGGCAACGCGGACGGAAAGCGTATGGCCCGCATGTTTCAGCCAGAGCAGATTGTCCGCTCCCATCGGCTCCTCGATATCGACGCTTGCCTGGTGGGCTTCGATACCGGGCGCATCCTCGTTCACCTTCACATGCTCCGGCCTGACGCCGAGCACGACCTTTCGGCCCGGCTGGAGCGCTTCACCGGCCGCATAACCGTCCAGCGAGAAATCGACGCCGTTGGTGGCAAAGACCGGCCTGCCGCCCCGATCAACAATCTCCCCGCGCAGGAAATTCATGGAGGGCGAGCCGATGAAGCCGGCGACGAACATGTTCTTCGGCGCATTGTAGATCGTGTTCGGATCGGCAAGCTGCTGGATGACGCCGCTCTTCATGATGGCGATGCGGTCGGCCAGCGTCAGCGCCTCGATCTGGTCGTGGGTGACGTAGATCATCGTGTTCTTCAGCGACTGGTGCAGCCGCTTGATTTCGACACGCAGCTCCGAGCGCAGCTTGGCATCGAGGTTGGAGAGCGGCTCGTCGAACAGGAAGACGTCGACGTCACGTACCAGCGCCCGGCCGATCGCCACGCGCTGGCGCTGGCCGCCGGAAAGCGCCGAGGGCTTGCGCTTGAGGAGCGGCCCGATCTGGAGGATTTCGGCGGCGCGGGCGACGCGCTTGTCGATCTCGGCCTTCGGCATGCGGGCAACCTGCAGGCCGAAGGAAAGGTTCTTCTCCACCGTCATCTGCGGATAGAGCGCATAGGACTGGAACACCATGCCGATGCCGCGGTCCTTCGGCTCCTCCCAGGTAACGTTCCTGTCCTTGATGAAGATCTGCCCGCCGGTCGGCTCCAAGAGGCCGGCGATGCAGTTGAGAAGAGTCGACTTGCCGCAGCCGGACGAGCCGAGCAGGACGAGGAACTCGCCCTCCCCGATATCGAGATTGAGGTCCTGCAACACGCTGACCGCGCCGAAGGAAAGCGAGAGGTCATTGATGGAAACGGAATGCTGCATGGCTTAACCCTTGACTGCGCCGGCGGCGATGCCGCGGACGAAGAGCCGCCCCGACACGAAATAGACGATGAGCGGGACCGCGCCTGTCAGAAGCGTCGCGGCCATGTTGACGTTGTATTCCTTCACCCCCTGCACGGAGTTGACGATGTTGTTGAGCTGCACGGTCATCGGATAGGTATCCGGCCGGGTGAAGACGACGCCGAAGAGGAAGTCGTTCCAGATGCCGGTAATCTGCAGGATCATCGCGACGACGAAGATCGGCAGCGACATTGGCAGCATGATGCGGAAATAGATCTGCCAGAACCCCGCCCCGTCGACGCGCGCCGCCTTGAACAGCTCTTCCGGCAGGGACGAGAAATAGTTGCGGAAGAGCAGCGTCAGGATCGGCATGCCGAAGATCGTGTGCACGATGACGAGCCCGGTGAGCGTGCCGTAGATGCCCATCTCGCGCAGCACGATGACGATCGGATAGATCATCACCTGGTAGGGAATGAAGGCCCCGAGGATGAGGATCGTGAAAAAGATATCCGCACCCCTGAACTTCCAGTTGGCGAGCGCATAGCCGTTCACCGACGCGACGAGGATCGAGATCAGCGTCGAGGGAACGGTGATGCGCACGGAATTCCAGAAGCCGCGCGACAGCCCATCGCAGTTGAGGCCGGTGCAGGCGCTGGCCCAGGCTTTCGCCCAGGGTTCCAGCGTGATCTCCATCGGCGGCGAGAAGATATTGCCGAGGCGGATTTCCGGCATGCCCTTCATCGACGTGACGATCATCACGTAGAGCGGCAGCAGATAATAGAGCGCTGCGACGAGGAGCGTGCCGTAGAGCATGATGTTGCGGCCGGAGAGCGCGCGGCGGGGCTTTGCGCCCCACGGCTCGGCGGCAGCCTTGAGAGAAGCGATGTCAGCCACGCTTGCGCCCTCCGAATTCGAGATAGGCCCATGGCACGATGATGATGGCGACGGTGACGAGCATCATGGTGGAGGCCGCGAAGCCCTGGCCGAGATTCTGGGCGAGGAACATGTAGTCGTAGACATATTTCGCCGGCACTTCCGACGAAATGCCCGGCCCGCCGCTCGTCTGCGCCACCACGAGGTCGTAGACCTTGACGATGCCGCTGGCGATGATGACGAGCGTGGTGATGAAGACGGGGCGCATCATGGGGATGACGATGAAGAGATAGGTCTTCCACATCGGAATGCCGTCGACGCGCGCGGCCTTCCAGATATCCTCGTCGATGCCGCGCAGGCCCGCGAGCAGCAGGCACATGACGAGCCCCGTGCCCTGCCAGAGCCCGGCGATCAGCACGCCGTAGATGACGATCTTCGAATTGTAGAGCGGATCGAAGGCAAAACTCTCCCAGCCGAGCGCGCGCACGACGGACTGCACGCCGTAATCGGGATTGAGCAGCCATTGCCAGACGAGGCCGGTGACGATGAAGGAAAGCGCGAAGGGATAGAGGAAGATCGTGCGGAACGTGTTCTCGAAACGGATCTTCTGGTCCATCAGCGCCGCCAGCACGAAGCCCATCACGAGGCTGAAGACCAGGGTCAGGACACCGTAGATGGCAAGGTTCTGGATCGAGACGATCCAGCGCGGCGCATCCCAAAGCCGTTCGTACTGGTCGAAGCCGACGAACTTGGCGCGCGGAAGCAGCTTGGAATTGGTGAACGAATAGACGACCGTCCAGATCGTGCCGCCGAGAAAGATGACGACGGCGGTCAGCACCATCGGAATGGATGCGATCTTGGCGTTCAGATTGCGCAGCAGTCTGCTGGGGCGACCGGTGTGTACCTGGCCCGTCATGGGTCACTCCTCCTTGGTCTTCATCGGGGGTGAACGGCCGGCGGCGGACCGCCGGCCCAAGTCACGCGCGCCCGATCACTCCGCCGAAGCGATGATCTCAGCAAAACGCTTCTGCGCGTCTTCCGGCGTCATCGAGGGATTGGCGAAGAATTCGGAGAAGAGATCTTCCTTCTGCTTCTGGCTATCGGCCGAAAGAAGCTGATCGGTCCAGTCGATCACATTGCCCTTGGCGAGAATGTCGAGACCCTTCTTCATGCAGTCGTTGGCGGCGGCAAGGTCGACGTCGCCGCGCACCGGCAGCGAGCCCTTCTTGAGGTTGAAGGCGACCTGCGCGGCCGGGCTGACGAGCGTGGAGGCGAGAACCTCCTGCGCCTTCGACTTCTCCTCGTTCTTCAGGACCGGGAAGTAGAAGGCATCGCCCCCGGTGGCGATGACGTCGGTCACGCCGAGGCCCGGAAGGCAGGTATAGTCCTTGCCGGCGGTCTGGCCGGCGAGCGCGAACTCGCCCTGCGCCCAGTCGCCCATGATCTGCCCGCCGGCCTTGCCGGTGATGACCATGTTGGTGGCCTGGTTCCAGTCCTGCACATTCGTGCCCCTGGACATGCGGCGCGCATCGTCCGCCGCCTTGAAGACCTTGGCGATCTCCGGCCCCGCCGCGAATTCCGCGTCCTTGTCCTTGAACACCTTGTAGAACGTGTCCTTGCCGCCGATGGCGAGCAGCAGCACGTCGAAGGCGCCGGCCGACTGCCAGGCCTGCCCGCCGACGGCGAGCGGCACGATGCCGGCCTTTTCCAGTGCCGGCGCGGCGGCGACGAACTCGGCCCAGTTCTTCGGCACGGCGACGCCCGCCTTCTCGAAGGCGGCGTTGGAAAGCCAGAGCCATTGCCAGGAATGGATGTTGACCGGCGCGCAATAGATCTTGCCGTCGATGGTGCAGCCGTCGAGCAGGCTCGCCGGGCGGATGACCTCCTTCCAGTTCTCCCGCGTGGCGACATCCGTGAGGTCGCGCATCAGGCCGGCCTCGACCAGTTCCTCGGCCTGGCGGCCATGGTTGAACTGCGTGGCCGCCATCGGATCGCCGCCGGTGATGCGGCTGATCATGATCGGACGCGCCGTGCCGCCCGCACCGGCGATGGCGCCGTCGATCCATTTGTTGCCCGTCGCGTCGAAGGCCTTTGCCAGTTCCGCGACCGCCGCGGCCTCCCCGCCGGACGTCCACCAATGGGTCACTTCCAGATCGGTCGCATTGGCTGCGGCGAACGGCAGGACCACGGTCGCTGCCAGGACAGCAGCCATATAGCGAATTTTCATGAGTCTCCTCCCTCACTGAAACGTTGCAGTAAAAAATTAGCTCAATCGATTTAGACTCGCAACCGGTCGAGGCGGCGTTTATGCGTTTTTCGTCTGAAGACGCCCACGCGCCATTTGATATGAACGAGAGAGTACAAAGGCACAGGAGAAGCAACATACTGTTTTTATTTATCTTACTCTAAAGACTGAGATGTTTTCCACATCCTCAATTCGCAACTGCATGAATTATCGCTTTGCGGTGCAATGTCGCGCGAACAGGACGAGAACGTCGAACTTTTCGAAATTTCATCTCGACAAAGCACCTGCATCGTTTCAGATTTAGAAGCACTTCCGGCAGGGAGTGGCGGGCGCAGGCAAAACATGTATAACCGTCCGCTAATGCGAAGAGGTGGGCAAGCGGGGATGGACAAGATGAAAAGCGAGGGCCGGGCGGCAACGACGCCCCCCTCCAGCGAGCGACCGACGCTGAAGACCATCGCCTTCATGACGGGCCTCGGCATCACCACCGTTTCACGGGCGCTGAAGGACGCGCCCGACATCAGTTCCGAGACGAAGGAGCGCGTGCGCCTCGTCGCCCGGCAGATCGGCTACCAGCCGAACCGCGCGGGCGTTCGCCTTCGCACCGGCAAGACCAATGTCATCAGCCTGATCCTCAGCCTGGAAGAGGAGATCATGGGCCTGACGAGCCCCATGGTCGTCGGTATCTCGGAAGTGCTCGCCGCGACGCAATACCATCTGGTAGTGACGCCCTACCGCACGCAGGGCAACGCGCTCGACCCGGTGCGCTACGTGCTGGAGACCGGCGCGGCTGACGGCGTGATCATCTCGCGCACCGAGCCGAAAGACCCGCGCGTCGCGCTGATGCTGGAGCGCAACTTCCCCTTCGTCACCCATGGCCGCACCGAGATGGGCCTTGCCCATCCCTATCACGACTTCGACAACGAGCGCTTCGCCTATGAGGCCGTGCGCAAGCTGGTCGAGCTCGGCCGCAAGCGGCTGGTGCTGCTCCAGCCGCCGCCCTACCTCACCTTCTACCTGCACATGCGGGCGGGCTTCGAGAAGGGCATCCGCGATTTCGGGGCGACGGCCCTGCCCTTCAACACCGTCAACCTCGACAACAATCTTCGCGAGATCCGCAGCGCCGCCGAGGCGCTGTTCGGCGCCGCCGACGGGCCTGACGGCATCGTCTCCGGCAGCGGTTCCGGGGCGGTCGCGCTGATCGCCGCGCTCGAGGCCAAAGGGCGCAGGCTCGGGCAGGACATCGACATGGTCTCCAAGGAGCCGCACATGTTCCTGCAATGGCTGCGGCCGGAGGTCGTCACCATGCGCGAGGACATCCGCCTCGCCGGCCGCGAACTCGCCAGGGCCGTCATCGCCCGCATCGAGGGACGCCCGCCGGAGGAATTGCAGACGCTGAGCTATCCGATTCCGACGGGAGAGGTGTAGCGGGGCATCCCGGTGGGAGAGGTTCTCCGCGGGCAGCCCCTCATCCCCAAACAAAACGGCCCGGTCTTGTAACCGGGCCATTCCATTTCAGACGTTCACCAGCTCTCAGCCGTTCAGCCCCGAGCCCCAGGGGCCATGGTGGCTGTCGGCGCCGTCCACGCGGTCGAAGCCGTGCGCGCCGAAGAAGTCGCGCTGGGCCTGGATGACGTTCGCCGTGCCGCGGCCGCGGCGGTAGCTGTCGAAATAGCCGAGCGCCGAGGCGAGCGCCGGGACCGGCAGGCCGTGCAGGGCGGCGGCCGAGACGACGCGGCGCAGCGCCCCGTCCGTTTCCTTCACCATGTCGGCGAAGGCCGGGGTGACGATGAGATTGGCGGCATCCGGCGTCTTGGTGAAGGCGCTGGTGATCGCGTCGAGGAACTGCGAGCGGATGATGCAGCCGGCGCGCCAGATTTTCGCAATCGTCGGCATCGGCAGGTTCCAGCCATATTCCTTCGAGGCGGCAGCCATGACCGCGAAGCCCTGCGCATAGGCGCCGATCTTGCCGGCGAGCAGCGCGCTTTCGAGATCCTTGAGGAAGGCGGCCCTGTCGGCGACCTTCAGTTCGGGAACGGCCGGAAGGCCGAGGATCTTCTCGGCGGCCTCGCGCTCACCCTTGAAGGAGGAGATAGAGCGGGCGGCGACGGCAGCCTCGATGCCGGTGGCCGGCACGCCCATGTTCTGCGCCTCGATGGCGGACCACTTGCCGGTGCCCTTCTGGCCGGCCTTGTCGAGAATCATGTCGACCATCGCGTTGCCGCTGATCGGATCTTTGGCGGCCAGCACCTTCTCGGTGATCTCGATGAGGTAGGATTCGAGGCGGCCCTTGTTCCATTCGCCGAAGACGGCGCTGATCTCGGCGGCGCTCATCTTCAGGCCGTCGCGCAGGATGCCGTAGATCTCGGCGATCATCTGCATGTCGGCATATTCGATGCCGTTGTGGATGGTCTTGACGAAGTGGCCGGCGCCGTTCTCGCCGAGCCAGGCGACGCAGGGCTCGTCCTTGTACTTGGCGGCGATCGAGGTCAGCACCTTCTCGACCCGCTTCCACGAATCCTCCGTGCCGCCGACCATGATCGAGGGGCCGTGGCGCGCGCCCTCCTCGCCGCCGGAAACGCCCATGCCGATGAAGGTCAGGCCCGAATCCTTCAGCGCGTTGAAGCGGCGCATCGTGTCGCGGAAGTTCGCGTTGCCGGCATCGATCATGATGTCGTTCTTTTCCAGATGCGGGCGCAGCAGCTCCATCTGCTGGTCGACCGCGGCACCGGCCTGGATCATGATGATGATCGGGCGCGGCGGGCGGATGGCGGCGACAAACTCTTCAATCGTCTCGCAGGGTACGATGCGGTCCTTGAGGTCGCCGGCCTCTTCGTAGAATTCCTTCGTACGTGCCGCCGTGCGGTTGAACACCGCGATGGTGTTGCCTTTTTCGGCAATGTTGAGCGCAAGGTTCGACCCCATTACGCCGAGACCGATAAGACCGATTTCCGCCTGTGCCACGATAATACCTCCGTAGAATGGCGCGGCGGGGATTGTTTCGGGCTCATGCCGGAAACGCCGCGCGAGAAGAGAGTGAGGAGCCTAGCCCCAGCGGAGGTGTTTTGGCATTCAAATCGATTTACGACAAGCAATTGTTTGTTCGAGCGGCGTTTTAAGAGGCGCTTGAAATCACTTTCCCGGCCTGTCGTCGCCGTCGTCGAGCACGCGCCAGGCAGCGCCCTCGACATCGTCGTACTGGCCGCTCCTGAGCGACCAGAGAAAGGCAGCAAGGCCGAGCGCACCAAGGAAAAGCGCGATGGGGATGAGGAAGATCAGCGTGTTCATGCGGCTTGCACCATCACCTTGACCGGACGCGCCTCGTCCGCCGCGCGGACCGCGAAGGCCGGCATCCTGCCGCGCAGGCGAAGCGAGTTCACCACCACGATGATCGACGATGTGGACATGGCGATGGCCGCGATCAGCGGCGTCGCATGGCCGAGGATCGCAATCGGCACCGCGATGACGTTGTAGCCGACCGCGAGCGCGAAATTCTGCCGGATAAGCCGGCCGGCGCGCCGCGCGGTCTCATAGGCGAAGGGCACGGCTTCGAGGCTCTCGTGCAGGAAGACGAAATCCGCCGCCTGCCGGCCGACATCGGCCGCCGTCGCGGGCGCGATGGAGACGTGCGCGGCGGCAAGCGCCGGCGCGTCGTTGATGCCGTCGCCGACCATCAGCACGCGATGCCCGGCTGCCGCCCGCTCGGCCACCGATTCCGTCTTCTCGCGCGGCGAGAGCGTGGCGCGCCAGCGCTCGATGCCGAGCAGGCCGGCGATGCGCGAGACGGCGGGCGCGCGGTCGCCCGAAAGGATCGCCATGTCGATGCCGTCCTGCCGGAGGGCGGCGATGGCCTCGCCCGCGCCTGCCCGCAGCGCGTCCTCGAAGCGGAAGGTTTCCAGCACGCGGCCGTCGCAGGTGAGCACGACTTCGGAAAGACCGTGCGCCTCCTCGCGCGCGGCCGCCCCGCCGCAGGCGAAGGCGCGGTTGCCGAGGCGCAGCACGCCCTGCCCCGTCACGGCTTCGAGCCCGCCGCCGGCAACCTCCGTCACCGCATCGATGACCGGCGCGGGACCGGCATTGGCGCCGGTGAGCGCCATCGACAGTGGGTGGCGCGAATGGGCAGCGAGCGCGGCGGCAAGGGCGAGATGCGCGCGGTTCAGCCTGTCCCGGTCGACGAGGCGCGGCTTGCCGAGCGTCAGCGTGCCGGTCTTGTCGAAGACGGCGGTGTCGATCTCGGCAAGGCGCTCCATCGCCGAGCCGTCCTTCACCATCACCCCGCCGGCAAAGAGCCGGCCCGCCGCAACCACCTGCACCACCGGCACGGCAAGGCCGAGCGCGCAGGGGCAGGTAATGATCAGCACCGCGATGGCGACGAGCATGGCATGCTTCCAGTCGCCGTCTAGAAAACCCCAGCCGAGGAAGGAGACGAGCGCCAGCAGGTGCACGGCCGGCGAATAGATCTGCGCGGCCCGGTCGGCGATGCGGCGATAGCGGGCCCTGCCCCCTTCGGCGGCCTCCATGAGGCCGATGACCTCGGAGAGGAAAGAATTGCGCGCGGTGGCGACGGCCTCGACGGTGAGCGAGCCGGTAAGATTCATCGCCCCCGCCTCGATCCGCGTGCCGGGCACGGCGGCCAGCGGATCGCTCTCGCCGTTGACGATGGAGCGGTCGATATCGCTCACACCCGAAAGCACGCGGCAATCGACCGGGATGCGCTCGCCGGCCGCGATGGAAAGATGTTCGCCGACGACGATCTCCTCGACAGGGCGATAGTCGCGCGAGCCGTCCGGCCGGACGACCATGGCCCCGCGCGGCGAAAGGCGGGCAAGGCCGGTGATGGCCGAGCGGGCGCGGTCGCGCATGACGTGGTCGAGCGTGCGGCCGATGAGCAGGAAGAAGAGAAGGCTGACGGTCGCGTCGAACCAGGCATGCTCGGCGCTGTGCAGCGTCTCCCAGAGCGAGACGGCATAGGAGAGCGTGATGGCGAGCGCGATGGGCACGTCCATGTTGGTGCGGCCATGGCGCACGGCGTTCCAGGCGGACTGGTAGAAGAAGCGGCCGGAATAGATCAGCGTCGGCCCGGCGATGAAGGCGGAAATCCAGTGGAAGAGGTCGCGCGTCGCGTCTTCCGCACCCGACCAGACGGAGACCGACAGCAGCATGATATTCGTCGCTGCAAAGCCCGCGACGGCGACGGCGCGGATGAGCTGGTTGCGCAATGCATCGTCGCCTTCCGCGGCGAGCGAGAAGAGATGCGTGTCGTAGCCGGTGGCGCGGATGGCGGCGGCGATCGCCTGCGGATCGGTGCGCCGGCCCTCGACTTCCTCCTTCCAGACGACCGAGACGCGGCGCGTGGAAAGGTTGACGCGCGCCCGCGCGACCTCCGGCAGGGCGTTCAGAGCGCCCTCGACGGTGGTGATGCAGGCGCCGCAATGCACGCCCGGCACGCTGAGGTCGCTCTGGCGCAGTCCCTCGCCCACCGCGCGGCTGGCGAGCATCAGCTCCTCCGAGGACGGCAGCGCGTGGCTGGCGCGCTCGGCCTCCATCGCGCCTTCCGTGCCGGGTGCGCAGCAGCTCATTTCGCGCCTCCCGCGACTACGGTGCGGACGGTCTGGTGGAACACCTTCCTGCCGTCCTTCCTCGTGGCGATGTCGACGACCCATTGGCCGGAGGCGATGTCGCGCTCGGCCGTGAAGAGCCCCTGCCCGTCCGGCTGGAGCGCGAGGGTGAAGTCGTCTCGTTCGTCCACCGGACGCTTGAAGACGGCGGAGACATCGTCGGCGACGAGCGGCGCGCCCTTGGCGTCCACCACCCGATAGGCGACGCGGCCCGCCTCGATGGTCAGGCTGCCCTCGATGCCGCTGGCGGCGAGCGCCTTGGCCTCGGCGACCTTGCCGTTGAACTGCTGGCTGGCGACATAGGTGTTCGGCACCACGAGGCCGCTCCAGCTATGCGAGGCATTCCATGCCATGATGAGGTTCACGGTGATGATCGTTCCGAAGAACAGCACCATGACGCCCAGCATATGCCAGCCGGTGAAGACGAAGCCCTGTTCCTTGCGTTCTGCGGCCATCACTTTGCTCCCGGCGTGTTGAATTTGGCGGAATAGACGTCGCGCTCGTGACCCTGCCGGTCCTCGGCGATAATCTGGAAGCCTTCGGCGGCTTCCGCAAGCCGATCCTTGGGCAGGGTGACGAAAACACGCAGCGCCGTCACCTTGTCCGGGTCCGCCGGCACGTCGACGCTGCGGCCGTCAGCGCTGTCATGGCCCGCTATCTTCATCGTCGCTCCCGGCATGCCCTCGATGGAGACCGTGATGACGCGGGGCTCGGGGATCATGTTGAGCAGTTTCACGGCATAGCCGTTGCGGATCGAGCCGTCCGATTCGACGACGAATTGCGGGTTGCGGTCGTGGATGACGTTGAGGTCGAGCCGGTCGCGCGAAAGGAGCGCGAAGAGCAGCGCAAGGCCGGCCAGCGACCACACGCCGAAATAGAGCAGCGTGCGTGGGCGGAAGATGATGCGCCAGTAGAAGTGCCTGATCGCATCGATGAAGCGGCCGTCGGCATCGCGCACGCGCTTCGGATCGACGGGAACCGTGCCGCCGGCGGTCGCCAGCGCCATGTTGGCCGAATAATCCGAAAGGGTGGCATAGGCGATAAGGCCGCGCTCCTTGCCGAGCTTGTCCATCACATTGTCGCAGGCGTCGATGCAGAGCGCGCAGGTGATGCATTCGAGCTGCTGGCCGTCGCGAATGTCGATGCCCATGGGACAGACGACGACGCAGGCATTGCAATCGACGCAGTCGCCGACGTTCTCGCCGGCGGCCATGGCCTTCTTGGCGTGGCGGGTGCGCGGCTCGCCGCGCCAGTCGTTATAGGTGACGACCAGCGAGCTCTCGTCCAGCATTGCCGCCTGGATGCGTGGCCAGGGGCACATATAGGTGCAGACCTGCTCGCGCATCAGGCCGCCGAAGACATAGGTCGTGGCCGTCAGGATGGCGACGGTGATATAGGCGACGGGCGGTGCCTGCAGCGTCATGAACTCGACGAGCAGCGTCGGCGCATCGGCGAAGTAGAATATCCACGCCCCGCCGGTCGCGACCGCGATCACCAGCCAGACCGCGTGCTTGCTGACGCGCTTCCACACCTTGTCGAGCGTCCAGGGGCCGGCATCGAGCTTCATGCGCGCGTTGCGGTCGCCCTCGATGGCGCGCTCCACGACGAGGAAGAGATCGACCCAGACGGTCTGCGGACAGGCATAGCCGCACCAGGCGCGCCCCACCGCCGAGGTGACGAGGAAGAGCCCGAAGCCCGCCATGACGAGCAGGCCAGCGACGAAGAAGAATTCCTGCGGCCAGATCTCGATGAAGAAGAAGTAGAACCGGCGGCCGGCAAGGTCGACCAGCACGGCCTGGTCCGGCGCATGCGGGCCGCGATCCCAGCGGATCCAAGGGGTCAGATAGTAGATGCCGAGGGTGATCAGCATCACCAGCCACTTGAACTGGCGGAAGCGACCTTCGGCGCGCTTGGGGAAGATCTTCCTGCGCTTCTCGTAAAGCGGCTTGCGCACCTTCGCCGAATTGACGGGCTCCGCTTCATGGCGCTCGACGGACGTGTGGATCGTAGTGGAAGTCTGCTGCATGGGATGGGCCGCACCTGTCGTTGTGCCGGCACAATGACGCCAACCGGGGCCGCCATCGTTGATCTACGTCAAGTTTTCCGCAACGCATGGCGTGGCGGGTTGCCGCATGAGACAGCGCGCGGCATCATCCCGTGCCGCGTTCACTTTTTGTTCGACATTTTCCTTTCCCCCTCCTATGATCGGGAAAAGAGGAGACAGCCATGACCACCCTTCCCGCCCGCATCGTCCACCGAACGATTCGATGCAACTGGCGCGCGGTCTACGATTTCGCGTCGAGGCCGGAGAACATGCCGCTCTGGGCTTCCGGCCTCGCCGCGGGGCTGACGCGCGACGGCGACGACTGGATCGCCGATGGCGGCCCCATCGGCAATGTGCGCGTACGCTTCGCCCCGCCGAACGATTTCGGCGTCATCGACCATACGGTGACGATGCCGGATGGCCTGCGGGTCGAAAATGCCCTGCGCGTCGTACCGAATGGCGACGGCGCGGAAGTGATGTTCACCCTGCTGCGGCAGGCGGATATGGACGATGCGGCCTTCGCGGCGGACGCGGCGCATGTCGCCCGCGATCTCGACGCGCTGGCGCGATTGATGGAAAACGGGGAGACACCGCGATGAGCAGCAGAGGCGCCGATCGCAAGATCGACTATATCGAATTCAACGTTTCGGACATTGCGAGGAGCAAAGCCTTCTATGGCAGCGCCTTCGGCTGGACTTTCACCGATTACGGCCCGGAATATAGCGAATTCCAGGATGGCCGCCTCACCGGCGGCTTCACGACGACTGCGCCCGTGGCGGCAGGCGGCGGGCCGCTCGTCATCCTCTTCGCCGACGATCTGGAGGATACCCTCGCGCGCATCGAGACCGCCGGCGGCAGGGTCGTCCGGCCGATCTTCGCCTTTCCCGGCGGCCGCCGCTTCCACTTCGCCGATCCTGATGGCTACGAGCTGGCGGTCTGGTCCGACCGGTAAAAGCCTGCCGTAACGTCAATATGATTGCCGGGCAGCTTTTATCGAATGAATTCAGCCTTTTTCAATCATAGGCTCCTAGAGCATTGCCAGCAAAGGCGCGCAGCGGCTTTGCGTTCGCAAATGCGGCGAACAAGGTGTTGGAGCGTTTTCGCGATTCGGAGAAAAGCGAAAACGCCCTAACGCGGGGCTGCGGTTGAAACGGGCGGATGCGTTGGATGTACAGGATCCTCGGCAAGACATTGGCGGTGGCACTGCTCTCGGTACTGGCCTCGCTGATGATCAGCTTCGCCTTCGTGCCGATGCTGGGCGGCAAGGTCGCCGGCGCGGGCCTCGTCATGACCATCGTCTGCCCCATCGCCATCTCCATACCCGCCTCCATGCTGCATTTCTGGCAGGCGGAAAGGCTACGCACGGCAAACGCTGCCCTCGCCGAGGCGCGAGACGCGCTGGCGGCGGCCTATGAACGCCTGCAGGACCAGGCCCGGCGCGATGCGCTCACCGGCGTCCTCAACCGCGCGGCCTTCATGGCCGGGCTGGACGAGCGCAACCGGGCCGGCACGCATGGCGGCCTGCTCTTCCTCGACGTCGATCATTTCAAGTCGGTCAACGACCGCTTCGGCCATGCGGCCGGCGACGAAGCGCTCGCCCGCGTCGGCGCGGTGCTTGCGGGCCTGTCCGGCGACGGCGATCTGGTCGGGCGCCTCGGCGGCGAGGAATTCGCGGTCTTCCTGCACGAGGCCGCGCCGGAGCACATGCTCGACCATTCGCAGACGATCCGCGAGGCCGTCGCGGAAATCGACCTGCGCACGCCCTCGGGAATCCGCATCGCCCTCGCCATCAGCATCGGCGCCTTCCACTGCGCGCCGCATTTCGACCCCGCCGAAGCCCTCGCCGCTGCGGACCGGAACCTTTACCGCGCGAAATCGGCGGGCCGGAACACGGTCGTGGCCTGACGGGTACGCCTTACGGAGCAACCACATCGTTGGCAGCGCCGCATGGCCAGTCGATTCGCTGGGCCAGGCGATGAGAAACGTCCCCTCACCCCACAAGCAAAAAGGCCGCGGTCTCCCGCGGCCTTCATCCTGCATGTTCCAGCGCCTACTCACCGCCGCCGAGCGAATGCACGAAGATGGCGAGCTGCTTGACGGCCGGGTCGCCGAGGCGAGGGAGCCAGGCGGGCATGACGCCGTGCTTGGGCGCGCGGACCTGCGCGGCGACGGCCGCTTCCCCCTCGCCCTTCAGCCAGATGGCGTCGGCAAGGTCGGGGGCGCCCATCTCGCGGTTGCCCTTGGCGTCCTCGCCATGGCAGGAAGCGCAATTGTCGGCGAAGACCTGCTTGCCGGGTTCGACCAGGCTCGCATCCGACGGCGTTCCCGTCAGGCTGACGACATAGGCGGCGACTTCCTTGATCTGCCCCGGTTCGAGAATTTCGCCGAAGGCCGGCATCTCAGAGACGCGGGTCTCATCGTCGCCGGGATGGCGGATGCCGTGAGCGATGGTCTGGTAGATATCCTCCACCGTGCCGCCCCAGATCCAGTCGTCGTCGTTGAGGTTCGGGAAGCCAGCGCCCCCGGCCGCGCCCGAGCCGTGGCACTGGGCACAGTTGACCTTGAAGGCCGAGGCGCCGCCCGAGACCGCGAACTGCGAGAGCTGCGGATCGGCCAGGATCTCCTCCAGCGACGACTTGGCGATGCGGTCGACATTGCCGGCCTGCGCTTGTCTGGCACTGGCAAGCTCGGTGGCGATGTTGGCGCGGCTCGACCAGCCGAGCATGCCCCGCGTCGCGTCCGAGATCATCGGCCAGGCCGGAAACGCGATGGTATAGCCGATGGCCCAGAGGATCGTCACGTAGAACGTCCAGACCCACCAGCGCGGCATCGGATTGTTCAGTTCCCGGATGCCGTCCCATTCGTGGCCGGTGGTTTCGACGCCCGAGATTTCGTCGATATGCTTCTCGGCCATGATCAGTCCTCCTTGAGGGGGATTTCAGCCGCCCGTTCGGCAGCCTTGCGGCCGCCGGGGCGAAGGGTGAAGGCGAGGACGGCCACGAAGAACAGCGTCATGGCGAGCAGGCCCCAGCTGTCGGCGAAGTGGCGCATGGCGGTATAGGTTTCCATGAGACGTCCTCCTCAGCGGTAGCCGCTGGCATCATCGTAGGTGGAGAAGTCCACCAGCGTGCCGAGCATCTGGAGATAGGCGACGAGCGCGTCCATTTCGGTGAGCCGCGCCGGATCGCCGTCGAAATCGCCGATCTTGGCCTTCGGGTAGCGGGCGAGAAGGCCCGCCGTATCGGCGTTCGGATCGGCCTGCGCCCTCATGTCCGCCTCGGCGTTCTCGACCATCTCGTCGCTGTAGGGCACGCCGACGTCGCGGTTGGCCGTCAGGTGCATGGCGACGTTCTTCACCTCGAGGTTCGTCTCCTTGAGGAAGGAATAGCTCGGCATCACCGATTCCGGCACGACCGAGCGCGGCTCGATCAGGTGCTGGACGTGCCACTCGTTCGAGTAGCGGTCGCCGACGCGGGCAAGGTCCGGCCCTGTGCGCTTCGAGCCCCACTGGAACGGATGATCGTACATCGATTCCGCCGCCAGCGAGTAATGCCCGTAGCGCTCCACCTCGTCGCGGAACGGCCGTATCATCTGGCTGTGACAGACGTAGCAGCCTTCGCGGACGTAAATGTCGCGGCCGGCGAGCTCCAGCGGCGAGTAGGGCCGCATGCCCTCCACCTTCTCGATGGTGTTTTCCAGGTAGAACAGCGGGGCGATCTCGACGATGCCGCCGACGGTGACCACGAGGAGCGAGCCGACGAGGAGAAGCGTCGCGTTGCGTTCGAGGATGGCGTGTTTATCAAGAATGGACATTCTGTCCCCTCCTATTCGGCCGGCTGCAGGGCGGGCGCGGCGCCCGGGATCGGGGCCTCGTCACGCTGGTAGCCGAGGATTGTCATGGTCACGTTGTAGGCCATGATGATCGCCCCCAGGAGGAACAGCCCGCCGCCGACGGCGCGCAGCACGTAGTAGGGGAACATGGCGGCGACGGTTTCGGCGAAGGAATAGACCAGGAAGCCCTGCTCGTCGTATTCGCGCCACATCAGGCCCTGCTGGATGCCGGCGACCCACATCACGGCCGCGTAGACGACGATGCCGAGGGTTGCGAGCCAGAAGTGCCAGTTGACCATGCGGATCGAGTAGAGCCGCTCGCGCTTCCACAGCTTCGGGACGAGGAAGTAGATCGCGCCGAAGGTGATGAGGCCGTTCCAGCCGAGCGCACCCGAATGCACGTGGCCGATGGTCCAGTCCGTGTAGTGGCTGAGCGAGTTGACCGACTTGATCGACATCATCGGGCCTTCGAAGGTCGCCATGCCGTAGAAGGCGACGGCCATGACCATCATGCGCACGATCGGGTCGGTGCGGATCTTGTCCCAGGCGCCCGAGAGCGTCATCAGGCCGTTGATCATGCCGCCCCACGAGGGCATCCAGAGCATGACCGAGAAGACCATGCCGAGCGTCTGCGCCCAGTCCGGCAGCGCCGTATAGTGCAGGTGGTGCGGGCCGGCCCAGATATACATGAAGATCAGGGCCCAGAAGTGGATGATCGACAGGCGGTAGGAATAGACCGGACGGTTCACCTGCTTCGGGATGAAGTAGTACATCATGCCGAGGAAGCCGGCCGTCAGGAAGAAGCCGACGGCATTATGGCCGTACCACCACTGCGTCAGCGCATCCTGCACGCCCGAGAAGGCCGAATAGCTCTTCGAGCCGAGGAAGGAGACCGGGATCGCCAGGTTGTTGACGATGTGCAGCATGGCGATCGTCACGATGAACGACAGGAAGAACCAGTTCGCCACGTAGATGTGCGGTTCTTTGCGCGTCATGATCGTGCCGAGGAAGGCGATCAGATAGGCGACCCAAACGATGGTCAGCCAGAGGTCGACATACCATTCCGGCTCGGCATATTCGCGGCCCTGCGTGACGCCGAGCAGGTAGCCCGTGGCTGCCATAACGATGAAGAGCTGGTAGCCCCAGAACACGAACCAGCCGAGATTGCCGCCGAAGAGGCGCGCCCGCGAGGTGCGCTGCACGACGTAGAAGGACGTCGCGATCAGCGCATTGCCGCCAAAGGCGAAGATCACGGCCGAGGTGTGCAGCGGACGCGTGCGGCCGAAATTCAGCCAGGGCTCGATATTGAGGTCGGGGAAGGCAAGCTGAAGCGCCACGACGACGCCGACGAGGAAGCCGACGACGCCCCAGAACACGGTGGCGATGACGCCGTACTTGATGACCTCGTCGAAATAGCCGCCGTCATCCCGCGAGGCCGGCACGGGACCGGCAGGCGCGAAGGACACCCGCCGCACCATGACGAGCGTGCTGGCGAGCAGCACGAAGAAGAGGACCCACATATGGGCCTCGAAGAGCTTGTCCTGGGCGAAGGCCACACCGAGCAGCGCAAGGAAGGCGCCGACGGCCAGGACGATTGTTTCCGTTATGTATTTCATCGTTGGCATCCCCCAACCGGTCAAAGTACCGCAGCGCCCGCTTCCCGCACGGAATCGGCCATTGCGCTCCATGGAGCCATCGCAGATGCGCAGGCCCGCATCCTTGACCTGGATCAAGGCGCCGCCCGGAAGGCGGCGGCATCAAGGGACAGGTTGACGCAGCCGCGCGTCGAAAACACCGCGGCCCTCCCCTCAACGAGGAAGCACGACATGACGGATTACGCTGGCATCGCCCGGTTGCTCTCGGATCGCCCGACGGACACCGCTTCACTGGACTGGCTGAAAAAGGCCCATGACGCCCAGCTGGCGCTTTGTAGCGCACTGGAAGAAATCGCCGACAGCCTGCCGGCCAACATCAACCGGCAGAAATGCATCTACGCGGCCAAGTCCCTGATCCCGCTGATCAACGGCATCCATCGTTATGAAGAGGAAGCCCTGTTCCCCATGCTGGAAACGCAGGCATCGGGCGGCGAGGAAATGGCCGGGACGATCGCCCGGCTGAAATTCGAGCATGTCGAGGACGAGTGCTTCGCGGAAGAGCTGACCGACACGCTGACGCGCCTCGGCAGCGGCGACGGCAGCGTGAACGCGGAAGCCGCAGGCTACATGCTTCGCGGCTTCTTCGAATCGATCCGGCGCCACATCGCCTTCGAGCAGCGGTTCATGCGGCCCGAAGCGGGCCTCGCTTCTTGAGGGATGGGCTCAGGCCGCCATCGGATCGCGGAACTCCTGCATGTCCTGGAGCACGAGGATCGCACCCAGCACATTGCCGGCCACCGACATGCAGGGCGTCATCCGGCAACGGGTCATGCCCTTGCCCGGGCGCGTGGACATGTAGTCGTATTCCACCGCCTCGCCCGTAAAACAGCGATCCAGATGCCGCTTCAGCAGGTTTTCGAAACGCGGGCGCCCAATGAATTCGGCGATATGCCGCCCGACGAGATCGATGGGCTTGCCGCCGAAGCGCTTCGCATTCAGCGGGTTGGAATAGATATAGCGATAGTCGGTGGTGACGACCGCTACACGATCGGGCAGGCTGTCGAGGATCGCCTCGTTGAGCAGTCCATCCTCCATGACGCGCGGCGTCGAGACCGGGCGCATCCCGCCCGGGGGCCTGAAGCCGAAGGGCACGGCGGCCTCTTCGGCGCCGAAATAGCGGTCGAGCAGCAGCTTGAAATGATGGGCCTGCCGCAGCACGCAGGCCCTGTCGTCCGCCTCTTCCCGCAGAAGATCCACGAAGAACTGGAATTGGGAGCGGAACTCGGAGGCGTCGTTCGCCTCCTTCTGCAGGACGGCCAGTAAGGCCGTTTCGATTTCCCTGTCCAGCATCGCGATGAGCTTTTCGTCCCCCGCCCTCACCGCATGCTGAAGTTGTGAATATTTAAACCAGAACAACCCTACGAGAGCTTTCAAATCATGCTCCATGAATTGCTGAGAACTCCAGCAATTGCATCATCACTTTACTTATTCCGTCCGAATCAAAAGCTCTTTTTGATCTTGCCCTCCGTCAGACCGCTACCAAAGCGGGCGGATCGACAAAATCATATAAGCAGAGAGAGATATGTCAAACCCATAATCGGACAGAAAACGTGTAAATGACGTGCCCGGACAGGCTCGACCGGGGGAGACAAAGAAAGAAATTGGAAACCATCAGGTATCGAGGTTGCGCTTGATGTTCCAGCGGTCGTGATACCACAGCCACTGGCCCGGATATTCCCGCACCCATTGCTCCACCTTGTCATTGAGCATCTGGGCCGTCGCATCGACATCGACCGCGCCGTTCGCCTTGCGCGGGATAGCCATCGCCGGCTCCAGTTCCAGCCGGTAGCGGTTGCCCGGAAGGCGGATGCAGCGTGCGGGATAGACCTCGCAGTCGAACTGGCGGACGAGCTTGGCGAGCAACGGATTGGTCTGCACGTCGCGGCCGAAGAACTTCGTATAAAGCCCCTTGCGGAACTTCTGGTCGACCAGCACGCCGACCGGCTGTCCCGCCTCGAGCTTGCGGGCAAGCGTGAAGGACGAACCGGCATGGGACGGCACGAGCTGGCCCATGCGCGCGCGGCGGAACTCGAACACCTTGTCGGCGACGTAAGGATTGTTCGGCGGGCGGAAGAGCACCGTCACGTCCAGCCCGAAGGCAGCGCCGGCGACCGGCAGCAGCTCGAAATTGCCGGTATGGGCGGTGAAGACGATGAAGGGCCGCGGATTGTCGCGCAGGTCCACGAAGAGCGGGATGCCGGAAACCTCGATGCGGCCCGGTTCCGTCTTTTCCGGATCGAAGTCGAACAACTTGTCGAGGAAGACATATTCGGCGGCGAGCCGGCCCATATTGCCCCAGGCGGCGAGCGCGATGGCCTCGATTTCCGCCTCGGATTTTTCTGGATAGGCGTTGCGCAGGTTCGTCAGGGTCAGCTTGTGGCGGCCGGTCTTCGGCCCGATCCGGCGCGCGACGCGGTCGGCGAAATTGATCGCGCCGTCCGCCGGCAGCAGCTTCAAGATATTGAGCAGACCGAAGGCGAACTGCGCAATGAACCAGTCTTTCGAATTGCGCAGCGCCAGGACGAGGCGGGTGATCAGCATCCGCAAGGGCGTCAGTCCAGCTTCAGGACGATCTTGCCGAAGATCTGGCGCGATTCCATGCGCTCCAGCGCCGTCGCGATGCCGTCGAAGGTGACTTCCGTGTCGATGACCGGATGGACGATGCCGCGCGCCATCTTCTGCATGGCGTCCGCCATGTTCTCCATGCGGCAGCCGAAGGAGCCGAGGAGCTTCAACTGCTGCTGGAACAGCATCATCAGGTTCATGTCGGTGGAGACGCCCGAGGTGGAGCCGCAGGTGACGAGGCGGCCGCCGCGCTTGAGGCAGAGCATGGAGCCTGCCCAGGTGTCCTTGCCGACATGTTCGAAGACGACGTCGACGCCCTTCTTCTTCGTCAGCTTGCGCACGACGCCTTCGAAGCGGTCTTCGCGGTAATTGATGACGTGGTCGGCGCCGAGCGCCTTGGCCTTCTCGATCTTGTCGTTCGAACCGACCGTGGTGATGACGGTGCAGCCGATCTTCTTGGCGAGCTGGATCGCCGCCGTGCCGATGCCCGAGCCGCCAGCATGGACGAGGATCGTCTCGCCGGGTTCGAGCCTGGCGTTGTCGAACAGCATGTGCTCGACCGTGCCGAAGGTGACGGGCGCGAGCGCCGCGGCGACGGCATCGATGCCGGGCGGTGCCGGAACCAGCAGGCGGGCGGGAAGGTTCACCTTCTCCTGCGCGAAGCCGTCGAGATGGAAACCATAAACGCCGCCGACATGTTCGCACAGGTTGTCGCGCTTTTCGCGGCAAGGCTTGCAGAGGCCGCAGGTGCGCGCGCCGTAGATCGAGACGAGCTGACCGGGAAGAACATTGGAAACGCCGGGGCCGAGGGCCTCGACGACGCCGGCGGCTTCCGCGCCGATGACCAGCGGCATCTTGCGCTTGGCAAACGCCATGCCGCGCCAGCCCCAGACATCGATATGGTTGAGGGCGACGGCCTTGACGCGCAGCGTCACCTCGCCGGGGCCGGGCGCTTCCGGTTCCGGAATATCGGTGATTTCGAGCTTGCGGTCGTCGAGAAGCTGGAGGGCGCGCATGGTAGAATTCCTATCAGGCCGGTTCGGCCGTCATCACGAGGCTGGCGTTCTGGCCGCCGAAGCCGAAGGAGTTGGACAGGACCGCCGTGACGCGCGCATCGCGCTTCACGTTCGGCACGACGTCGAGCGGGATCGTCGGGTCGGGGTTCGTGTAGTTGATGGTCGGCGGCAGGGTGCCGGTCAGCATGGTCTGGATCGAGAACACCGCCTCGACCGCACCGGCAGCCGTCAGCGTGTGGCCGATCATCGACTTGTTGGACGAGACCGGGATATTCGCCAGCTTGTCGCCGAAGACGGTCGACATGGAGAGATATTCCATCTTGTCGTTTTCCGGCGTCGAGGTGCCGTGGGCGTTGATATAGCCGATGCCGCTCTCGTCGATGCCGGCATCTTCCAGCGCCGCGCGGATCGTTGCGATGGCAGGACCGCCGTCCGGCGAGGAGCGCGTGCGGTGGAAATGGTCGGCCTTCTCGCCGCAGCCCTTGAGGATGCCGAGCACCCTGGCGCCGCGGGCAATGGCCGATTCCAGCGATTCCAGCACCAGCGTCGCCGCACCTTCGGCGATGACGAAACCGTCACGATCCTTGCTGAACGGCTTGGAAGCCTTGGTCGGCGGGTCGTTCTGCGTGGAAAGCGCCGAGAGCAGCGCGAAGCGGATCAGGGCCTCGGCCGTCACCGAGCCGTCGGTGCCGACGGTCAGCGCGCGGTCGGTACGGCCCTGGCGGATCGCCTCGACACCGAGCTGGATCGCCGTCGCGCCGGAAGCGCAGGCGGTCGACAGCGTCACCGGCAGGCCGCGCGTGCCGTATCGGTCGGAAAGGCGCTCGGAGATGGAGCCGAAGGCCCAGGCCTCATGCAGCGCCGGGCTGGGATTGTCGCGCAGCACGGCAAGGAAGCGGTCATAGGCATCGCCCGGACGCTGCGAGGCCGGCGCGCGGTCGGCGAGCGCGAAGCGGTCGCGCCAGTCCGGCTCGATCGGCGGAGCGGCGAGGAAGAGCGGGCCGCCGAATTCGCCGGAAAGGCCAGCCTGCGCCAGCGCTTCGTCCGTCGTCTCGCGGGCATAGGCATAGGAGCGCTCGACCGGGTTTTCGACCGGAACGTCGATAAAATCGACCGTGCCGGAAATGCGGGTGTTCAGCCCGTCGACCGGGAAGCGGGTGATGTCATGGATACCCGAGACGCCGCCGGTGAGCGCGGCCCAGTTGTCCTTGAGGCCCTGCCCGAGCGACGTGACGACGCCCATGCCGGTGACGGCGACGATGGGGCGACCGAGATGATCCCTGTAAGCGGCATTCGTCATGGCCGGAACCTCACTTCTCTGCGGAAAGGATTGCGACGCCCTCGCCGCGCGAATGGCCGACCGTCGTGACGACGGCCGTGGCGGCGGGTGCACTCATGGCGGCTTCGACGGCCGTATCGAACGGCGCGACCTTTACGCCCGCACCGAGCGTCAGCGCGGCGAGCGCGAGGCCGAGCGGGAACTGCGCTTCGAGCGACTGGCCGATGACGGCACTGTAGCCGCGCACCGCACTGCCGGCGAAACGCTGGTCGAGCCAGGCCTTTTCGCGAGCCGTCGCGTCATGCGCGCCGGATGCGCCAGAGAAAACGACGGTCTCGTTGCCCGCAGAAGCGCCTTCGGCAAGACGCTCGAGACGCGCTTCCAGCCGGCCTTCGTCGCGCGAGCCGCGGTCGCCGCCGATGGCGTCGATGGTCGCATAGATGCGCGCGCCGCGGGCTTCGGCATGTTCGCGGGATTCGAGGATGAGGAAGGCAGCGGCCGAGCCGGTGATGATGCCGCCGCCGGCGCTTTCATCACGCGACCAGAGCGGTGTCCAGCCGCCGGTCGCATGCGCGCCGATGGCCTCGTAAAGCAGGATGACATCCTGACGCTCGGCGACGAGCGCGCTGCCGACGAGCGTATGCGTCGACTGGCCGGCGCGGATGCGGTGGAAGGCGGTCTCGACGGCGCTGATGCCGGCAGCTTCCTCGCCCATGAAGGTGCGGGAGGAACCGGTGACCTTGTGAACGATGGAGATATTGCCGGCAAGCAGGTTGGAAAGCTGGGCGAGGAACAGCGTCGGGCGCAGCTCCGTGGTCAGTTTCTCGTTGAGCAGGCGTTCGCGGTCGTTGCGCTTCAGGCCTTCGTCGACGATCAGCGAATCGACCGTGATGTCGCGCTCGCCGCCGCCGGCCGCCACGATCATGTCCATCGTGCCGCAGGCATCCTCATCGTCCTTGAAGCCGGCATCGTCGAGCGCCAGGCCCGCGGCGAAGACGCCGAGGCGCTGCCAGTTCTCCATCTGGCGCTGGTCGCCGCGCTTGGGTATCTGCTGGTTCCAGTCGATTTCCGGCATCGGATGGACCGGATAGGGCGCGAAGCGCTCCGTATCGATCTTCAATTCCGGCGCCTTCGCGCCACCGAGGATCTGCACATGGGCCTCGGCCCCGACACCGTGACAGGTGACGATGCCGACGCCGGTGATCACCACATCGTTCTTCGCCTTCGCCATGCTCACTTCCCTTCAGCGGACGCTGCCAGCGCCTCGAACAAACCCACCTCGCCCGCGCGCTTGCGCACGATATCGGCCAGCGGCACTTCGGCGAACGGCATGGTGCGCAATTTGAGCTGCGCGTCGCACACCTTCTTGCCGGCCGACGTGATCTTCGTCTTCGTCACGGCGTAACCCGATCCGTCATGCTCCAGCACGGCCTCGATGTCGAGCACCGCGTCCGGCTCGACGAAGGTGCGCATCTTCGCGCCGTCGACGCTCATCAGGAACGGCATGGCCGCAAAATCGGATGCCGCCAGCACGAGGAAGCCGGAAGCCTGCGCCATGGTCTCGATGAGCAGCACGCCCGGAACGAGCGGCATGCCGGGGAAATGGCCCTCGAAGACCGGGCTTTTGGAAGGAACGACGGAGCGGGCCTTCAGCACGCGGCGCGCGCCATCGACGGCTTCCACCCGGTCGATCATCTGGAAATATTCTAGCAGCATCGGATATGCCTCCGCCGAAAACCGAAAGGCCTGCCGAAGACGGCAGGCCGATAGCCCCTTGCGCCGGGATCGTCCGGAACAGCGCCGCCAGCGGCGGCCGGGCGCCGTCTGATCAGGCCTTGGCGGCCCGCAGTTCGTCGATCTTGGCGCAGAGGTTCTTCAGGACGAAGTATTCTTCCGTCGCGACCTTGCCTTCGTTGACGTCCTGCGTCCACTTTTCCAGCGGGATCTTGATGCCGAATTCCTTGTCGATCGCAAAAACGATGTCGAGGAAGTCCAGGCTGTCGATGCCGAGATCGTCGATCGTGTGGCTTTCCGGCGTGATCGTCTCGCGATCGATCTCGCTCGTTTCAGCAATGATGTCGGCAACCTTGTCGAATGTAGCAGTCACGCCCATACCTCATGAATCTATAGTTGGGCGATCCTATATGGAAATCCGATGCGATTGCCAATGGGGTTGATGAGGGCCCTGCATGATCCGCGCCCCTGTGTTGCGCAAAGAACATGCCCAAGCCCGCCGTCAGACCGCGATGGAATGCCGCCCGCGCCCGCTGGAAAGATGCGCGTCGAACACAGCCGCGACCGTGCGGGCGAAGGGCTTGCCGGCCGCCGTCAGCATGAACCTGCCCCCCTCGACGCGGCAAAGGCCGTCCCTGTCCGAAGCGGCGAAACCGCAGGCCTCGGCCCGGATCGTCGCGGCGAAAAGCGGATGACGGGTGGCAAGATCGGCGAAGGAAAAGCCGAAATCGCACATCACCCGTTCGATCACGAAGGCGCGGGCGCGGTCCTCCTCGGTCAGCGCATAGCCGCGGACGACGGCGACACCGCCCTCCTCCACCCGGCGCAGATAGTCGCCGGTCGCCGGCATGTTCTGGAAATAGCCTTCCGGCAACTGGCCGATGGCCGATGCGCCGAGCCCGATCAGGGCATCAGCCTGGTCGTCGGTATAGCCCTGGAAATTGCGGCGCAACGTGCCGTTCCGCGCGGCGACGGCGAGCCGGTCCGCCGGCAGGGCGAAATGGTCGATGCCGACGGCCTCATAACCGGCGGTGACCAGCATTTCCCCGGCCATCGTCATCTGGGCAAAACGCGCGGCGATATCCGGCAAGGCCGCCTCGTCGATCATCGTCTGATGCTTCTTCATCCACGGCACATGGGCATAGCCGAACAGCGCGACACGGTCGGGGCAGAGCGAGATGACGGCGCGCACCGTCTCCGCCAGCGTCTCCATCGTCTGGTGCGGCAGACCATAGAGAATGTCGCAATTCACCGAGCGCACGCCCCTTTTCCGCGCAGCTTCCACGACGCCGCGCGTCTGCTCGAAGGTCTGGATGCGATTGATCGCCTTCTGCACCTTCGGATCGAAATCCTGGATGCCGAGGCTGGCGCGCGTCATGCCGACTTCCGCGAGCGCGTCGTGCCGCGCCTCGTCGAGATCGTTCGGGTCCATCTCCACCGAGATTTCCGCATCGGGCGAGAAGGCGAAGCCCTGCTCGAAAGAGCGTTTCAGCGCCACCATGTCATCCGGCCGCAGCAATGTCGGCGAGCCGCCGCCGAAATGCAGCGCCGTGACGGGCGCCTCCCGCGAGACGCGCCGGCCGACGGCGGTGATCTCCGCATGAAGCCCCTTGAGATAGGCATCGACCGGCTCATAGCGGAGGGTCTGCTTCGTATGGCAGGCACAGAACCAGCAGAGCCGGTCGCAATAGGGAATATGCGCATAGAGGGACAGGCGGTTCGCCTTTCCCAGCCGCCCCAATCCTTCCACATAGACCTCCGGACCGATCCCCTCGTTGAAATGCGGGGCGGTCGGGTAGCTTGTATAGCGCGGAACCGGGGAAGAAAGGCGTCTTACAAGTGCGTCCTGCATGGAATATCTCCTTCGCATACGCAAATAACCCCGAATGCCGCATCACCATTTGATTTTGATCAAGTGAAAGCCGGCGGGACTGCGCTACGATTTGACAATAGTCAGGAAGCGCTATTTTGCCGCGAGGCGGCACGCTTTATGTTCATGCCTGCGTGGGCTAGCAGGGCATGCCGTCTGCCGCGAGGCGAAAGGAAAAGCCGACATGGAAGTTCGCCGCCAGGATATCCATAATTCCGACATTCCGCTGGTCTGCCGCGCCTGCGAGGCGCGCCATGGCGGCGTGTGCGGCGCGCTGACGGCCGAACAGCTCACCGAGCTCAACAAGCATTCCTCCCGCCACCGGCTGGAGACCGGAGCTGAGGTGATCGGCCAGGGCGAGACGATCGTCAACTATTCCAACATCATGCGCGGCGTGGTGAAGCTGACGAAGGTTATGGCGGACGGCCGCCAGCAGATCGTCGGCCTGCAGTTCGCCCCCGACTTCCTCGGCCGCCCCTTCTTGGAGGAAAGCGCGATCACCGCGGAGGCGGCGACCGAAAGCGAGGTCTGCAACTTCCCGCGCAACGTGCTCGACCGCCTCGTGAGGAAGACACCCGAGCTGGAGCACAAGCTGCACCGTCAGGCGCTGAAGGAGCTGGACGAGGCGCGCGACTGGATGCTGACCCTCGGCCGCAAGACGGCCCAGGAGAAGGTAGCGAGCTTCCTCTACCTCATCGCCACCCATATCGACCCGGAAAGCGTCGACATGTCGTCCTTCGATCTGCCGCTCTCGCGCGCCGACATCGCCGATTTCCTCGGCCTGACGATCGAGACCGTCAGCCGCCAGTTCACCAAGCTGCGCAAGGAAAACGTCATCCGCATCGAGAACAACCGCCACGTCACCGTCCCCGACATGGATCGGCTGATGCGCTTTGCGGGCAACGACTGATCCATACCCTCAGCGCGAGATGACGATGCGGGTGTTCGAAAGCCCGCTGTTGTTCGCCAGCTGGAAGAACGTCGCGGCGTTCGAGGGATGCAGCCGCACGCAGCCGTGCGAGGCGGGACGGCCGAGGCGCTTGGTGTCGAAGGTCGCATGCACCGCGTAGCCGCCGTTGAAGAAGATCGCATAGGGCATCGGCGCATTGTCGTACTTGCGCGAGCGGTGGTTGCGCGAGGCCCATTTCGCCTTCCATGCGCCCGTCGGCGTGCCGAAGCCCTTGCGGCCCGTCGAGACGCGCCAGCGGTGTTTCACGATGCCGTTCTGAGTAACGATCATCGTCTGTGAAGAAAGGCTGACCTCCGCGACAAGGTTGGCGGAAAGTGCAGTATCGGCCTGAAACAGGACCAGAAGGAATGCGACCGCGGTCGCAAGCAAGCCACGCATGATTTCCCCTCTATTCGTTCGCGCATGGCATCGGCGCCATGTCTGACAGCAAGACAGACTATAGACGGTCCAGCCTTCCACAATATTGACGGGGGTGGAGAAAAGAAAACGAAGTTAAGACGTAAAATTTTATCGTTGCGCCTAGATGGAGGCCGCAAGACCTGCCGCCAGCAGCACCGTGACGGCAAGAACGGCGCAGGCGGCTAAGAAGATGCGCAGCGACAGATCGATGTCGGCGACCGTCGCGATGGTGCGACCGGCGGCGTTCATCATCGGTTCGTCGACGCGCGTGCCGCCATAGATGCGGGGACCGGCAAGCCCGATGCCGAGCGCACCGGCCATGGCCGCTTCCGGCCAGCCGGAATTCGGCGAGCGATGCAGGCCGGCATCGCGCAGCGCCGTGCCGATGGCCGCGCGCGCCGCCCGCCGGCCATGCGCCAGCCATGTGCCGGCGGCGATGAAGAGGATCGACAGGCGCGCGGCGGGCCAGTTGGCAAGGTCATCGAGCCGGGCGGAGGCCCAGCCGAAAGCGAGATATTTCTCGCTTCTGTGGCCGATCATCGAATCGGCCGTGTTGAGCATCTTGTAGGCGAAGAGGCCGGGCAGGCCGAGCAGCGCATACCAGAGCGCCGGGGCGACGACGCCGTCGGAAAAATTCTCGGCAAGGCTCTCAATCCCGGCGCGGCAGACCGCCGGCTCGTCGAGCGTCGCTGGATCGCGGCCGACGATCATCGACACGGCTCGCCGCCCGCCCTCGAGGCCATCATCCTTAAGACCCGTCGAGACGGCGCACACATGGTCGTGAAGGCTCTTCTGCGCGAGGAAGACGGCGACGATGACCACCTCGACAACCGCGCCGACGACGCCGAGCGCCGCGAAAAGCCGGTGCAGCACGAAGCCGGCGAAAAGGCTGGCGGCAAGCAGCACGGCAATGGCGGCAGCGCCATTGAAGCGCCGCGTCCCGGGCGAAAGGCGCTTGCCGTTGAAAAGCCCATCCATCCCCCCGATCGCCCGGCCGAACAGCACGACCGGATGTGGCACGCGCTGCCAGAGCCTGTCCGGATCGCCGACGAGGCGATCCAGCAGCAGCGCGAAGAACAGGATCAGCAGCGTCTCCATCATCGGTCCATCACATCCGCCAGCGCCGCGGCCAGCCGGCCGTCCCCCTTCGCGTCGGGGGAAAGGCCGAACCGCAGCCATCGCGGATTATAATCGAAAGGACGCACCAGCACATGATGGCGGCAAAGGCCTTCATGGATGGCGGCGGCATCCGCATGGTCCACCAGCGAAAAGAGGCCCGTTCCACCGGCAACGGTGAGGCCGGCAGCCGCCAGCACCGCGTCGAGCGCGGCCTTGCGCCCGTCGATGGCGCGGCGGATGGCGGACGTGTCGGAGGCCATGAGCGTGGTCGCGATCATCAGCGCCGGGCCGGAGACGGCCCAGGGGCCGAGCCCGTCCTCGATGCGATCGATGACTAACGTCTCACCGATGGCGAAGCCGAGGCGAAGACCCGCAAGGCCGAAGAATTTTCCGAAGGAGCGGAAGACGAGAAGGCCCGGCATGCCGTCACCGGCAAGCGGCGCGATGCAACCTTCCGGGCGCATGTCGCCGAAGGCCTCGTCGACGACGAGCAGGCCGCCCTTCACGGCGACGCGCGCATGGAGCGACAGCAGCGCCTCGCGCGGGAAAAGCCGGCCATCGGGATTGTTCGGATTGACCACGACGACGAGGCCGTGCGCTTCCGTCACCGCATCGAGGCTTGCGATCCGATCCACCGCCACGCCGGCATTGGCGAGCACGCGGGCATATTCGCCATAGGTGGGGGAAAGCACAGCGGCGCGGCGGCCGGGCGCGAGGAGGCGCGGCAGGAGCTGGATGGCGGACTGCGTGCCGGGCACAGGAAGCGGAAGGGCTTGCGGCGTCGCATAATAGCGCTGCGCGGCGATGCGGGCGGCATCCTGGCGGTGGCGATCCGGCAGGCGGTGCCAGGCGGCGATGCCCACTTCGGGAACGGCGACGGGATTGGGATTGATGCCGGTCGAAAGGTCGAGCCAGTCCTCGGGCCTTCCGCCGTAGCGGGCGGCCGCCGCGGCAATGCCGCCGCCGTGGACGATGCGCGGCGCGCTCATGCGGCCTCCGGCGCAAGGTCGATCAGGTGCATGTAGGAGCCGCTGACGCCCCCCCGACGAAGCCCGGCCATGCCGAGATCCTCGCCGACGGCATCCGCGACGGCGAAGAGCCGCTCCGCCTTCCCCTCCTGCACGAGGGTCGAATAATGGAACTCGTGCGCCGTCATCGGCGCGGCAAAGCCGGAACCCGCCAGCGGTGTGACGCGGCGATAGCCGAGATGGCGGCGCCGCTCGGCGAAGCTGGTGACGAGCGGCAGCAGGCCGAGCATGGCATGGCGCACTCCCGCCGCATCGACCAGCCCCTCCCCGAGTGTCATGTAGCCTCCGCATTCGCCATAGATGCGCGCGCCACGGCGCGCGGCCTCCAGCATGCCCTGACGGAAACGGCCGGCATTGGCAAGCGTCCCTGCATGCAGTTCCGGATAACCACCGGGCAGATAGACCGCATCGGCATCGGCCGCGGGCGCCTCGTCGGCAAGCGGGGAAAAGAACGAAAGGCTCGCCCCCGCCATGCGCCAGCCGAGCAGCAGGTGCTGATAGGTGAAGGCAAAGGCCCGGTCCTCGGCAATCGCGATGCGTTGGCCGAGCGGCGGAAGGTGCAGGACGGCAGAAGGCGGCAGCGAGGCGGCACGGCCGGCAGCAAGGGCGGCAAGGCGGTCGAGGTCGCAGTCACGGGCCACCACACCGGCGGCATGGGCGATGAAGGCCTCCAGCGCCTCATGCTCCCCCGCCTGGACGAGGCCGAGATGCCGCTCCGGCAGGGCGAGCGCCGGGTCGCTGCGCAGCACGCCGAAAATCGCGATGCCGGCGGCTTCGAGCGGCGCGCGCAGCATCGCCTCGTGCCGGGCGCTGCCCACCTTGTTGAGGATGACGCCGGCGACATGCACATCGCCGCGGTGATCCCTGTATCCCCTCGCGAGCGCCGCGACGGACTGCGACATGCGGCTGCAATCGATGGCGAGCACCACCGGCAGGCCAAGCGTCGCGGCCAGATCGGCCGGCGCGCCCGTGCCGTCGGCCGCCCCGTCGAAGAGCCCCATCATCGCCTCGATGAGCAGGAAATCCCCCTCGCCCGCCTGATGGGCGGCATTGGCGCGGATGAGGTCCGGGCGCATGGCCCAGGGATCGTAGTTGAAGCAGGGTTTTCCGCTCGCCGCGGCATGGAAGGCCGGGTCGATATAATCCGGCCCCGCCTTGCCGGAAACGAGGCGGAGGCCCGCATCGGCCAGCGCGCGCGCGAGGCCGAGCGTCACCGTCGTCTTGCCGGAGCCGGACGCGGGGGCGGCAATGAGCAGTCCGCTCATGCCGGATCCTTCCTTTCGCGCGAGCCGAAGGGATCGGGCGCGAGCCTGCGGCCGGCGGTCAGCGCGCCGATCCAGTCGAGCGAGGAGCGAAGACGCACGACCTCGCCCACCACGACGATGGCGGGCGGCTCGATGCCGGCGGCGGCGACATCCGCCTCCGCGCGGGCGAGCGTCGTCTCCAGCACCGCCTGCTCGCTCGTCGCCGCATTGCAGACGAAGGCGACCGGCTCGTCCGGCGAACGACCGCCGGCGACGAGATTGGCGGCGATCTGGCCGATATGCTTCATCGCCATATACATGACGATGACGGGAGACCCCTTGGCGATGCCCTCCCAATTGATGCGGTCCGGCACAAGGCCGGAGGAATCGTGCCCCGTCAGGAAGGTGACGGCATGGTTGACCTCACGGTGCGTCACCGGAATGCCGGCATAGGCAAGCCCGCCGATGCCGGCCGTGATGCCCGGCACGATGCGGAAGGGAATGCCGTGCTCGACCAGCGTCAGCGCCTCCTCCCCGCCGCGCCCGAAAACGAAGGGATCGCCGCCCTTCAGCCGCAGCACGCGATGGCCGGCGCGGGCGAGCTCGACGAGCCGCAGCGAAATATCCCGCTGCTTGTGCGAGGGCTTGCCGCCGCGCTTTCCGGCAAATTCCAGCACGGCGCCGGGACGCGCCAGCGACAGGCAATCGGCATTCACCAGCGCATCATGCACGACGACATCGGCCTGTTGCAGCGCATTGGCGGCATGGAGCGTCAGGAGGCCCGGATCGCCGGGGCCCGCGCCGACGAGCCAGACGGTGCCTCTTTCCATCGGCGGGAGGGCGGAGAACAGGGCGTGCATCAGATGTGCTCCCGGCTTGAATCGAAATGCAAGGACATGGAACCGCCTTGCGAGGAAACGGTAGCAAGCGATTGAAAGGATTCAGCCACCGCCGCCGTGGCATGGGCGGATTTCGTCTTCTCCACGACCAGCCGCCCGCCTGCGCCCGCCTGCGCCAGCGCCGCCGCCTCGGCAACGCCGTGGCAGCCCGCATGGGCGAAGACGATCTGCGACGGATTGGCAAGCCGCGGCGTCTCGGCTTCGAGGCGCGCGGCGGAGAAGGTCACGAGCGGCACGGAGAAATGCCGCGCGACGGCCTGCATGGCCGGCTCTTCGGCGCGCATGTCCAGCGTCGCGACGAAGGCGATATCCTCCGGCCGGGTGACGACAGAGATCGCGAGATCGACGAGTTCGCCCGGCGGCGTTCCGCGCTCGCAGCCAAGGCCGAGAACGAGCGGTCGTCGTCCGGTGTCGGGTGATGGGGCCTCGGCGCTCATGGCGGTCTCTTGCTAAATTCCACGCGAAAGAGCCCGGCCTTGCCGTTTCCGACAGTTCCGGATGAGGCCCCTCTGGGTCAGCCGCACCGGACACCGCTCGGCCCGCCCGGGGCACCGTCGCGTCTCCTTAGTATCGAAGGGCGAAAGGCCGGTCAAACCGGATCGGCGGATCGCGGGCAGGCTTTGCTTTTGTCATGCAGTCTGACAGAAGGACCGGCAGACCCCTCGTTTTCCCGAGTCCCGCCGTGGCCGATATCGCCCCCCATCTTCTCGTCTTCCTGTTCTTCGCCGCCTTCCTCGCCGGCTTCATCGACTCGATCGCCGGCGGCGGCGGCATGATCACCATTCCGGCCATGCTGCTCGCCGGCATTCCGCCGCTCGAAACGCTCGGCACCAACAAGCTGCAGTCGCTCTTCGGCTCGGGATCGGCGACGCTCGCCTATGCGCGCGCCGGCCATGTTCGGCTCACCGAGCAATTGCCGATGGCCGCGCTCTCGGCGCTCGGCGCGGTCTTCGGGGCCTTGCTGGCGACGCTGGTTCCGGGCGATGTGCTGAAGGCGATCCTGCCCTTCCTGCTGGTGGCCATCGCCGTCTATTTCGGGCTGAAGCCGAACATCGGCGACGTGGACAAGCACCGGCGCATGAGCGTCTTTCTCTTCACCGTCACCATCGTGCCGGCGATCGGCTTTTATGACGGCGTCTTCGGCCCGGGCACCGGCTCGTTCTTCATGCTGGCCTTCGTGACGCTCGCCGGCTTCGGCGTCCTGAAGGCGACGGCGCATACGAAGCTGCTGAACTTCGGCTCCAATGTCGGCGCCTTCGCCGTGTTCCTGCTCTACGGCGTCGTGCTGTGGAAGGTCGGCCTCGTTATGGGCGCCGGCCAGTTCCTCGGCGCGCAGGCCGGCTCGCGCGTGGCGATGAAGAACGGCGCGAAGATCATCAAGCCGCTTCTCGTCATCACCTCCATCGCGCTCGCCATCCGCCTGATGGCCGATCCGAGCCATCCGCTGCGGGTGTGGCTCGGCTGGTAGGCCGCATGGCCCCTCACCTGCCTGCCGGCATCCTCTCCCCGCAAGCGGCGAGGAGCGTCGGGCGCGCCGTTCTGCTCCCTTCTCCCCGCGGCCAAGACGGCAAGGGGATGAGGGGTAAAGCGTCCCTCAGTACTCCACGCCCTGCTGCGCCTTGATGCCCGAGCGGAACGGGTGCTTCAGAAGCTCCATCTCGGTCGCAAGATCGGCGATCTCGATCAGTTCTTCCTTGGCGTTGCGGCCCGTCAGCACGACATGGGTCATGTAGGGCTTCTCGGTCTTCAGGAAATCGACGACCTCCTTGATGTCGATATAGTCGTAGCGCAGCGCGATGTTGATCTCGTCGAGCAGCACCATGGAATTGCGCTCGTCGCGGATCAGCTCCTTGGCCTTTTCCCAAGCCTTCTGCGCCATCGCCACGTCGCGGGCGCGGTCCTGCGTTTCCCAGGTGAAGCCCTCGCCCAGCGTGAAGAACTGGCAGAGATCGGCGAAATGCGCCTCGATCAGGTCGCGCTCGCCCGTCACCATCGCGCCCTTGATGAACTGCACGACGGCGCAGGGCTTCTTATGCGCGATATGGCGGAAGATCATGCCGAAGCCGGCGGTCGACTTGCCCTTGCCCTTGCCCGTATGGACGATGACGAGGCCCTTCTCGTCCGTCTTGGTCGCCATGATCTTCTCGCGCGCCTGCTTCTTCTTCGCCATCTTCTCCGAATGGCGGGCAAGCTCGGCTTCGCTCATGCCGGCGGTTTCGTCGTGGCTCTCGCTCATCTTTCTTCCCTTCCTTTTCAGGACGCCTTGCGGGCCCCCAGCATGTCGAGCTCATAGCGCGCCGAGTTTGAGCGCGGCGTCCACAGGCCACGGTCGATCGCCTCGGCAAAGCGCGCCGCCATCTCGGCGAGCGCCGCCGGGTTCCTTTCCGCAAGAAAATCGCGCACGCACGGATCCTGCAGATAGGCCTGGTAGGCGGCCTCGAAATGATGGTCCTTCACCGCGCCGGTCGTCGCGGCGAAGGCGAACATCAAATCGACCGTCGCGGCGATCTCGAATGCCCCCTTGTAGCCATGGCGCATGACGCCGTCGATCCATTTGGGATTGACGACGCGGGCGCGCACGACGCGGCCGATCTCGTCCTCCAGTGTGCGCACGACGGGCTTTTCCGGCCGCGACAGGTCGTTGTGATAGACGACGGGCTGCCTGCCGGAAAGATGCTCGGCAGCGGCCGCCATGCCGCCCTCGAACTGGTAGTATTCGTCGCTGTCGAGCAGGTCGTGCTCGCGGCTGTCCTGGTTCTGGATGACGGCCTGAAGGCTCTTCATCCGCGCCTCCAGCCGCGTGCGCATCGGCACGCCGTCGCCTGTGCCGTCATAGGCATGCGCGCCCCAGGCGAGCCACGCCTCGGCAAGGTCACCGCGCTCACTCCACAGCCCCTCGTCCATCACGGTCTGCAAACCCGCGCCATAGCCGCCCGATTGCGCGCCGAAGATGCGGAAGCCTGCCTGCCTCGCCGCCTCGTCATCGGAAGCGCCCTTCGCCGCCAGCGCCGCCGCCTCGGCGCGCATGCGCGCGGCGATGGGATTGTCCGCATCGTCCTCGTCCAGCGCCCCGACGGCGCGCACGGCGCGGTCGAAGAGCGCGATCTGCTCCGGGAAGGCATCGCGGAAGAAGCCGGAAATGCGCAAAGTCACGTCGACGCGCGGATGGCGGAGCGCGGCGGGAGGGATGATCTCGAAGCCGGTGACGCGGCGGGAGGCCATGTCCCAGGTCGGCTTGACGCCGATCAGCGCCATGGCCTGGGCGATGTCGTCACCGCCCGTGCGCATGTTGGAGGTGCCCCAGGCGGTGATGCCGAAGGAGGTCGGCCATTCGCCGTGGTCCTGCGCGTAGCGAGTGACGATGAGTTCGGCCGATTTGCGCCCGAGCTCCCACGCCGCCGGCGTCGGCACGGCGCGGCTGTCGACGGAATAGAAGTTGCGCCCCGTCGGCAGCACGTCCGGCCGCCCGCGCGTCGGCGCGCCGGAGGGGCCGGGTTCGACGAAGCGTCCGTCAAGGCCGCGCATGAGCGCCGAAATCTCCGCCGGGCCGCAGGCGGCGATGGCGGGGCGGATGGTCGTGCCGATGGTGTCGAGGACGGCGCGTGTGGCCTGCCAGCCGTCCGGGCAAGGCAGCGAGCCGTCCACCAGCCTTGCCGCCAGAAGCTCGATGCGCTCCACCGTGTCGCCATTGCTGCGCCAGGGGGCGTCGGACTGGGAGGCGAGGATGTCGGGGCGCGGGCCTGTCCAGGGGGCGGAGGCGATGCAGTCGAGGGGGTCGAAGCGGGGCGCCACCACAAGCGCATCCGCCGCAATCGCCCGCTGCAAGCTAGCCTCGCCCCCTTCGCCCAATCCACGCGGCACCCGGGCAAGCGCCACCGTCAGGTCGGTAAGCAGCCGCCCCTCCGGCGAGACGCCGAAGACATGCAGCCCGTCGCGGATCTGCATTTCCTTGAGATCGCAGAGATAGGCGTCGAGCTTCTGCAATGCCGCCGCCTCGCCATCGGACCTGGCGATTCCGGCATCGCTGTCGAGACCGATATCGCGCACCAGATCGAGGATCTGCTTCGAGAGTAGCCTGATGCGCCGGGGGTCGCCGCCGGAGGCGTCGTAATATTCGTCGACCAGCGCCTCGAGGTCCTTGAGCGGGCCATAGGTCTCGGCGCGCGTCAACGGCGGCGTCAGGTGATCGATAATGACGGCGGCGGAGCGGCGCTTGGCCTGCGTGCCCTCGCCCGGATCGTTGACGATGAAGGGATAGAGATGCGGCACCGGCCCGAGCACGGCTTCCGGATAGCAGGCTTCCGACAGCGCCAGCGCCTTGCCCGGCAGCCATTCGAGATTGCCGTGCTTGCCCATATGCACGATGGCATGGACGCCGTAGTGCAAGCGCAGGAAGGCGTAGAAGGCGAGATAACCGTGCGGCGGCACGAGGTCCGGCGAATGGTAGCTCTCCTTCGGATCGATATTGTAGCCCCGCGCCGGCTGGATACCGACCAGCGTTTCGCCGAAACGGGCGAGCGGCAGGGCGAAGAGGTCACCGATGACGAAGGGATCGTCCTCCGGTTCGCCCCAGCGGTCCGCCACTTCCTCCTGAATCACTTTCGGAAGCGAAGAGAAGAAGGTCTTGTATTGATTCAGTGAAAGCGTCTCGCGGATTTCCCGCCCGTCGCGCGCGGCATTGGTCGGACCGGCCATGAGATGGGCGATCAGCGCGTCGCCGTCCTCCGGCAGATCGGCGACCGCATAGCCCTCAGCCCCCATGGCGCGCAGCACCTCCATCGTGCCGGCCGGCGTATCGAGGCCAACGCCGTTGCCGAGCCGGCCGTCGCGATTCGGATAATTCGCCATGACGAGGGCGATGCGCCGCTCCGCCGGCTTGGCCCGCCGCAGCCGCGCCCATCCGGCGGCGAGTTTCGCCACGAAACGGATGCGGTCCTCGACCGGATCGAGGCTGACGATATTGGTCTCGACCCGCTCGTCATAACGCGCCGCCGCCTTGAAGGAAACAGCGCGGGAAAGCACGCGGCCGTCGACCTCCGGCAGGGCGACATTCATGCCGAGATCGCGCGCCGTCAGCCCCTGCCCCGACGCCTCCCAAGCCTCGCGCGAGGAGCCGGAGAAAATGACCTGGAGGACGGGCGCTCCCTTCTCGTCCAGCACCGTGGGCTTTCGGCCCGCACCCGGCGCGGAGACGGCGAAGCTGGTGGCATTGAGCACGATTTCCGGGCGGACATCTGCGAAGGCGGCACGTACCGTCTCGATGGAGACGGCCTCCTTGAGGCTGGAGACGAAGAGCGGTAGGGTACGGACGCCTTCCGCAGCCAGCGCCTCGATGAGCATCTCGACGGAACGTGTCTCGCCGCTCTGGACATAGGCGCGGTAGAAGCAGACCGCGGCTGTCGGGGGTTCGAATCCCTCCCCCGTGCCCGCTTGCGCAGCCATGCTCCGCCAGGCCGCGACATCCACGACGCCCTGCCCCGGCCACCAGATACCCGCCTTTTCCAGCGGCATCGCCGGTTCGGGCTTCCGCCCGCCGAAGACGAGCGCATCCGCATAGGCAAGGAAGCGATCCGCGTTCTCCGCGCCGCCCTCGTTGAGATAGGCCCAGAGCCGCTGGCGATCCTCGTCGCCGATGCGATTGAAGGGAACCAGCCCCTCATCCGGCCGATCGTCGCCCGGCAGCGCGACCAGCGTGATGCCATTGGCAACGGCCGTTGCCAGCAGCGCTTCCAGCACATAGCGGAAATAGCTCGCCCCGCCGAGGGCGCGGATGACGATGAGTTTGGCATGCCGCGCCGTGCGCTCGACATAGGTATCGACCGACATCGGATGCGACAGCGTGGCGAGGCTTGCGAGGCGCAGGCGCGTATCGCCGCCCCTCGCGCGGTGAGCGGCGGCAATGGCGGCGAGTTCCGTGTCGGCGGCGGAGAGGAAGAGGATATCGCCCGGCGTCTGGCCGAGGTCGATGGCCTCCTTGCCGTCGGCGATAGTGCCTTTCTGGGCTAGCAGGAGGTGCATGCGGCGCCCTCCGTTCTGCGGCGTTCCGTGGGGATGGGTCCTCGGGTCAAACCCGAGGATGACGGTGAGTAGGCGTGGTCGCGTACCCTGTCTATCGGCGTGGCATGCGGAACGGTGGCTGTCAGCAACCATCCCTTCCTTCTGTCGTCATCCTCGGGCCTGACTCGAGGATCCACCGACACGGCAGGCCGAAAATGGCCCTGCCGCACCCGACGCACCGAAGAGAGGAACCGCAGCACACTCATGCCGAAATCACACCGCCGCAGCGATGGCGGCGCGAACGGCTTGCTCGTCCATATCGTGCAGGCCGATGACGACGAGGCGGGTGCCGCGGGCTTCGCCGGGCGCCCAGGCGCGCTCGAAATAGCTGTCGATGCGGCTGCCCACGGCCTGGACGAGCAGGCGCAGCGGCTTGCCGGGCACGTCCACGAAGCCCTTGAGGCGCAGCACGTCATGCGTGGCGATCACGCCCTTGAGACGTTCGATGAAGGCGGCCGGATCGGCGACGGCGCCGAACTCGACGACGAAACTGTCGAATTCGTCGTGGTCATGCTCCTCGCCGTTCTCGTGCTCCAGCTCGTGGTGAGACTTGCGATTGGCGATGTCGTCCTCCGTACCGACGCCGAGGCCGAGCAGCACGGCTGGGCCGACCTCCCCGTTCCGCGCCTCGATCATCGAGGGCTTGCGGGCGATGCGCGAGGCGACCTCCTCGCGAACGGTCTGGAGGCCGGCGGCATCGATGAGGTCGGTCTTGTTGAGGACGATGAGGTCGGCGGCGGTGAGCTGGTCCTCGAAAAGTTCCTCCAGCGGGCTTTCATGGTCGAGGTTGTCGTCCTCGGCGCGCAGCGCATCCACCTTGTCGTGATCGTCGGCGAAGCGGCCGGCGGCGACGGCGGCGCTGTCGACCACGGTGATCACGCCGTCCACCGTCACCTGCGTCTTGATCTCCGGCCAGTTGAAGGCGGCGACGAGCGGTTGCGGCAGGGCAAGGCCCGAGGTCTCGATGACGATGTGGTCCGGACGGTTCTCGCGCTCCAGCAGCTTCGCCATGGTGGGAATGAAATCGTCGGCGACGGTGCAGCAGATGCAGCCATTGGTCAGCTCGATGATATCGTCCTCGGTGCAGGCCTCCGCGCCGCAGCCCTTCAGCACGTCACCGTCGACGCCGAGGTCGCCGAATTCGTTGATAATGAGCGCGATGCGTTTTCCCCCGGCATTCTGCAGGAGGTTGCGGATCATCGTCGTCTTGCCCGCGCCGAGGAAGCCGGTGATGACGGTGGCGGGGATTTTCTGTTGCAGCATGGCTCAACCCTTCATTTTCAGCGGCAGTCCGGCCGCGATAAAATAGACTTCAGGCACGAGGGCGGCCACCTGCTGGTGCAGCCGCCCGGCATGGTCGCGGAATTCGCGCGCCATGCGATTGTCAGGCACGATGCCAAGGCCGACCTCGTTCGACACGAAGACCAGCCGGCCGGGGGCGGCAGCGATCGCCGCGAGAAGGCCGTCGAATTCGGCGGGAATGTCACGCTCCTCCAGCATCAGGTTGGTGACCCATAGCGTCAGGCAGTCGACGAGCACCGCGCGGTCTTCCCGCGCCACCTCGCCGATGCGCGAAGCAAGGGCCAGCGGCTCCTCATGCGTCCGCCATCCGCCGCCGCGGTCTTCCCGGTGTTTCGCGATGCGCTGGCGCATCTCGTCGTCGAGGGCGCGGCCGGTGGCGATGTAATGGCGCTCGAGGCCGGTCCCGGCGACCAGCCGCTCGGCGAATGCGGATTTTCCAGAACGCGCTCCGCCCAGCACGAGCACGGCTCCGCTTTCGGGAACCGTCATCGTCCGGCGTTCCAGAAATTCATGTCGAAAGTGACCGCCATCACGGCGGCCTCAGGCAGGCACGGGGACAGGAGGCGCGCACGCGGCCCCGGCCGGACCGGCCCGGAGCCAGAAGGATAGTGTGGATAGCGCCATGACAACCTCCGTTCAGGCACAGGGGAAAAGCTCCCCGGATCGGGCGACATGCCCTCTGTCGGATGGCAGGTTTCCTGGCTCGCGGCGTCAGGTGCCGAGGCACCGGCGGAACGCTCTCACCTTCCCGGGCAGGCTTTGCGAAAGGCGGACGATTCGTAGAGATAGAGGCGTCCAACCCCGGCTTATCGCAAAAGAGCCCAGTGGCTTTTCCGATGGTTCGCCGGCGCCTTGCCGGGGTGGCACCATGCCGCCCCGCACGCCATCGGTTCCATCGGCCGATCGTTCCTCGCCACTCTACAGTCGCGGGGTCGGCCGTGATTGCGGTGCCCGGTCTGGGTCCACCGTGTCACGTTCCCTTCTCTCCCGGGCCGGTTTGCGGCCGTCGGGAACCATCCGATGGTCGGATGATTAAGCGTGCCCCGCCGCCAAGTCAATCGAGCGGCGGGATAAGAAGCCCTTACCCTCGGCCTCAGTAGCCGGGGATGATCACCACACCGCCACGGCGATTGTAGTAGCCGTCGTCGCGGTAGTACGGGCCGTCATAATAGCCGTCGACGGGGCCTTCCAGCACGTCGTATTCCCGCTGCCGCTGGTAGCGCCGCTGGCGGGTCTGGCGTGCTTCGGCATATTGCGCGGCCTCGCGCAGCACGCGGTATTGCTGGCGCGTGAGATAGCCGCTGGCGCGATAGCCCGACGCGCCCTGCCAGGCGGAGATCGCCGCGCGGGTGCGCGGACCGAAGACGCCGTCGGCGCCGTAGGTGTTGTAGCCGAGCGCGCTCAGCCAGCGCTGGGCCTGGGCGCGCAGCGAGCGGTCCATATAGGCCTCGCGAGGATCGACCACGGGCTGCTCCACGGCCTTGCGCTCGGTGTCCATGGTCGCCGTGTCGGTTTCCGGCCGCTTGGCCTTCGAGAGCGCGGCAAGACGCTCGCGGGCATCCGCGAGGAAGCGGCCGTTCGGATAGGCCGCGATATAATCGCGGAACGCCTTTTCAGAGCCGTCGAGCACCGCCTTCTGGAATGTCTCCTCCTCGCGCCGGGCGTCCTCCACCTTGCGGGCCGCGATATCGCCATTCTGGCCGCCGGCGGCTTCAGCCTTGCCGGCATTCGCCGCGGCAGCGCCGCCTTCGGCCTGCTTTCGGGCGGCCGCGGCCTCTTGCGCGCGCTTTTCGGCTTCCTTGGCAAGGCGAGCGGCTTCCGCGGCCTTGGCCTCGGCATCCGCCGCCGCTTTCGCGGCCTCGGCCTTCAGGCGCTCCACTTCGGCCGCCTTCTCGTCGGCAAGCTTGCGAGCAGCGGCCGCCTCCTGCTCAATGCGCGCTTTCTCGGCGGCAGCGGCCTTTTCGGCTTCGAGGCGCTTCGCCTCGGCCTCCCGGCGGGCGGTCGCCTCCTGCTCGGCGCGGGCCTTTTCGGCTGCGGCGGCCTCCTCGGCCTTTCTGCGGTCCGCCTCGGCCTTGAGGCGCGCGGCCTCCTCCGCCTTCGCCTTGTCGGCGGCCGCCTGCGCTTGCGCCTTCAGGCGCTCGGCCTCGGCGGCCTGTTCCTCGGCAAGCTTTCGGGCGGCGGCTTCCTTCTTTTCCGCTTCGGCCTTGAGGCGGGCAGCCTCCTCGGCACGGGCTTTTTCCGCGGCAGCGGCTTCGGCCTTCGCCTTTTCGGCAGCGGCGGCCTTTTCTTCGGCGAGCTTGCGGGCGGCGGCCTCTTCCTCGGCCTTCTTCGCCTCGGCCTCCGCCTTCAGGCGCGCCGCCTCGTCGGCAGCCTTCTTCGCTTCGGCCGCCTTGCGGGCCGCCTCATCCGCTTTCGCCTTCTCGGCTTCGGCCGCCTTCCTCGCCTCATCCGCCTTGCGGGCGTCCTCGGCCTTGCGGGCCTCTTCCGCCGCTTTGGCCTTTTCGGCGGCGGCCGTGTCCTCCGCGTTCGCCTTCGCGGCAGCGTCGTCGGTCGCGGCCTGCGCGTCCTTCGTCTTCGCAGCGGCCTGCAATTCGGCGATGCGCAGCCGCGCCATGGAGGCGAAGGTGCCGGTGGGGTATTGCTTCAGGTAGCGCTCGTACTGCGTAAGGTCGTTGCCGGACGAGGCCTTCTGCCAGAAGGAGAACTCCTCCTCCCAGCGCTTTCCGGCGCTCGTGTTTTCCTGGGTGCTTTGGGCGAAGCCGGCGGCCGGAAGACCGGCCAGCGACAGCCCCAGCAGACTGGCCAGAACGGAACGTGCGAGAGGTCCAGAACCCATATATTCACCCTTTCGGATCGCGCGCAGGCGTCGGCGCCCGGCATGCCGGGCGGATTTTCGTCACTCCTTGCACCCAATTCTGGCGCAACTTTGGTGCGCAGGCGGGTGAAGAAGGAACCCGATGGCTGTACGTTTCAGATGGCCCGTTTAATCAGCCGCCAAGAAGATCGTCCAGCCAACGGCGATCGAGAACGGCTTCCAGCTCGGCCGCGACGCCGTCGAGCGCCGCATCGACACTCGCGCGATAGTCGAACCCGCCGCCCGCAATGCCGAAATCGGCGAGCAGCCGCGCCCGGTAGGCATCGCTGGCCAGCAGCCCGTGCAGATAGGTGCCCATCACCCGGCCGTCGGCCGAGAGCGCGCCGTCCGGCCGCCCGTCGATGCTGACGGCGGGGCGCAGCGCATCCGGCCCCGTCGTGCGGCCGAGATGGATCTCGTAGCCTTCCAGCGGCACGTCATATTGCAGCGAGCGGGCGGCGCTGTTGCGCACGGTCTTTTCCGGCGCCATCTCCGTCTCCACGGCAAGCAGCCCGAGCCCCGCCACCTCCCGCTCGCCGCCCTCGATGCCGAGCGGATCGGTGACGCGCTCGCCGAGCATCTGGTAGCCGCCGCAGATGCCGATGACACGGCCGCCGCGCCGCATGTGGAGGGCAAGGTCGCGATCCCAGCCGGCGGCGCGTAAGGCGCGAAGGTCCGAAATGGTCGATTTCGATCCCGGCAGCACGACGAGGCCGGCATCGGCCGGCAGCGGTTCCCCTGGCCGGACGAAGACGAGATCGACCTGCGGCTCGGCCTTCAGCGGATCGAGATCGTCGAAATTGGCGATGCGCGGCAGGACGGGCACAGCGACCTTCAGCGCCCCCTTCCCGCTCCGCACGAGCCGTTCCAGCACGACGGAATCCTCCGCCGGCAGCCGGCCCGCCTCCTTCAGCCAAGGCACGACGCCAAAGCACGGCCAACCCGTGAAACGCCCGATCTCGGCGATGCCGCTGTCGAAGAGCGTCACGTCCCCTCGGAACTTGTTGATGAGATAGCCGGTGATCATGCGCCGGTCCTCCTCCGGCAGGATGGCATGGGTTCCGACCAGCGAGGCGATGACACCGCCGCGGTCGATATCGCCGACCAGCACGACCGGCACGCCGGCACGCGTGGCAAAGCCCATATTGGCGATATCCCCGGCGCGCAGGTTGATCTCCGCCGGAGAGCCCGCCCCCTCGACGACGACGAGGTCGGCGCCCTCGCAAACCGTTTCGAAGCTTTCCAGCACCGCGCCCATAAGCTTCGGCTTCAGCGCCTGATAGTCCCGCCCCTTCGCCTGGCCGAACACCTTGCCCTGCACGACGATCTGGCTGCCGGTCTCCGACTGGGGCTTGAGGAGGACCGGGTTCATGTGGACGGAGGACGGCACGCGCGCGGCGAGCGATTGCAGCCATTGGGCGCGGCCGATCTCGCCGCCGTCGGCCGACACGGCGGCGTTGTTGGACATGTTCTGCGGCTTGAACGGACGCACCTTCAGCCCGCGGTTCGCGGCGATGCGGCAAAGGCCCGCCACCAATACCGTTTTTCCGACATCTGAGCCGGTGCCCTGAAGCATGATCGCCCTGGTCATGACGTCCTTCGAACCCTCCCTTTCGCCGCCGGAAAAACCTGATTTACCGCAACCTTGCGGCAATCCGGCCGTGCCTCTCGGCGTCCTTGCCAACGGCCGTGACATGCGTTTACAGCATGCCTGCCATGATATCCTGTCTGCGACATTTCGCGCCGTCGGCGGCCATGATTTTTCCCGCGTCCGGGCCTATATCCAATACATCGCACAGCCGAGGCAAGTGGCTTCGGGTTTCAAGGATTCAAAACCATGCTGTATATCTTCAGCAAGCCGAATTTCGTTCAGATCGCCTGGAATGGCCAAGCCCCCAAAAGCGAATCCCGCGTGCGCAACGTCGTCATGGACGCGCCGCTCGGCCCGCTCGGCGTCATCCGCACTCGCAACATCGGCTGATCCCTTCGAGCCACCGTCAGGCTTACATTCCGCGCCGCCTTTCCCCGAAGGCGGCGTTTTTATTGCCCTGAAATGGCGAAAGCCGTGCATCCGGGAAGGATGCACAGCTTGCCAAAATACGCATGGCGGCTTCGACAAAAACGCATCGAAGCCCAGGCACCCCGGTACGCAAAACCTTTCCGGAGCAGGCGGCGGTGTCCCCCGCCGTGACAACATCAATAGCGGCACATCGTTACCGGACCGTTATCGGGACCTTAAGCAATGGTGAATCGCGAACTTTTTCGGACGATTTCGAAAAATTCCCGCCCGGCGGGCCGCTGGCGCCACCCTCGGGCCGCTCGCGAGGCGCAGGAGGTTGATTTCTCAATAGGAACCCGTAGGCTTGTCGGGTGACGCACGAAGACGGGCGCCGGCAGCAGGGTTCCGGCGGCAAGCATAAAAAGCGCGGCGTCACCGCAGCAGGAGACCGGCTCGCCGATACGGCGCCGTGCCTTCCTGTCTGACGAAACGTTCGGGCAGTCGGGACCACGCAGTAACCTGCGCTGCCATCCGGATCGATCACTGCATGCCGAGACTGGGAGGTCTCCAGCCCATGAAGAAGCTCCTTGCCGCCGCCTTGCTTGCCGCCGGTCTCTGCGGCCTTGCCGGTCCGGCCCGGGCGGCGGAATGCGGCGCGGTCTCCATCGCCGAAATGAACTGGGCCTCGGCCGGCATCGCCGCCCATCTCGACAGGTTCATCCTCGAAAAGGGATATGGCTGCACCGTAACCCTGGTGGCGGGCGACACCATGTCGACCTTCACCTCGATGAACGAGAAGGGCGAGCCGGACCTTGCACCCGAAATGTGGGTGAACGCCGTACGAACGCCGCTCGACAAGGCGATTGCCGAGGGCCGGCTGATGCAGCTCGCCCCTCTCCTTTCCGAAGGCGGCGTCGAGGGCTGGTGGATCCCCAAATTCATCGCGGACGCCAATTCGGACATAAGGACGGTGCAGGATGCGTTGAAGCATCCCGAGCTCTTCCCCGATCCGCAGGACCCGTCGAAGGCCGCGATCCACAATTGCCCGGCGGGCTGGAACTGCCAGGTCACGACCGACAATCTCTACCGCGCGCTCGGCGCCGACAGGCTCGGCTTCCGCCTCGTCGAGACGGACTCCGCCGCCGGCCTCGATGGCTCCATCGCCGATGCCTTCGAAAAGAAGACCGGCTGGCTCGGCTACTACTGGGCGCCGACGGCGATCCTCGGCAAGTACCAGATGGTCAAGCTCTCCTTCGGCGTCGAATTCGACAAGGCCGAATGGGATAGCTGCACGGCGGTGCCGGCCTGCCCTCATCCAAAGGTCAATTCCTACCCGACCTCGGACGTCTTCACCGTCGCCACGAAGGACTTCGCCGACAAGGCGGGCATCGCGATGGACTACATAAAGGCCCGCCAGTGGGACAACGGCACCGTCGCCAAGGTGCTCGCCTGGATGGAGGAGAACCATGCCTCCACGGAGGACGCCGCGAAATACTTCCTTCAGACCTTCCCGGAGATCTGGACGCCATGGGTCGCGCCCGATGTCACCGGCAAGGTCAAGGCCGCGCTTTGAACCGGCCGCGGGACCCGATGCGCGTCAGGAAACCGAAGAGGTCGCAAATAGCACAATATGAATCCGCGGTTCATGCAATGAAGAAGAGGCAAGCCGGGAACCATAAGAAGAATATCCCGCGCGCGCCGTTCCGTTCGCAAGGTCATCGCGCCCTGCGGTACGGGACAGTCACTGCCGGAGAAGAGGGGAAACGGATGGCAGGCCTGCGCGAAGCATCGCCAGACTTACTTTGCAGATTTTCAGCCTTTCGCGACGCCCGCTTCCGCGCGGCGGACATCATCCAAGGACGGATATCCGCGGGCGCTTCGCGCGCGTGGCGATCGCCATCATTTTCGACCGCCGCAGCCATTCCCACGGCGCGCGGCGCCAGAAGCACTGGGAGATAATTCATGGTCAGTCATGCAATCGAGGTCCGCAATCTCTACAAGATCTTCGGGCCGCGCGGCAGCGATTACGTCGACGCTGTGAAGAACGGCCTCGGCAAGGCCGAGTTGAACCAGAAATACGGCCACGTCCTCGGCCTTCGCGACATCAACATCTCCATGCCGGCGGGCGGCATCATGGTGGTCATGGGCCTTTCCGGCTCGGGCAAGTCGACGCTGATCCGCCACATCAACCGCCTGATCGACCCGACGGCCGGCGAAGTGCTCTATGACGGCGTCGACGTCTGTCGGATGAACGAGAACGACCTGCGCCAGTTCCGCCGCCACAAGACGGCGATGGTCTTCCAGAAATTCGCGCTGCTGCCGCACCGCACCGTGCTGGAGAACACCGTCTATGGCCTCGAGATCCAGGGCGTCGCCGCCGCCGAGCGGGAAAAGCGCGCGAAGGAATGGATCGCCCGCGTCGGCCTCGCCGGCTTCGAGAACCACTATCCGAACCAGCTTTCGGGCGGCATGCAGCAACGCGTCGGCCTTGCCCGCGCACTGACCAACGATGCCGACATCCTCCTGATGGACGAGGCCTATTCGGCGCTCGACCCGCTGATCCGCGTCGACATGCAGACCGTCCTTCTCGACCTTCAGAAGGAATTGAAGAAGACCGTCGTCTTCATCACCCACGACCTCGACGAGGCGCTCCGCCTCGGCGACAAGATTGCGATCTTGCGCGACGGCATGGTCGTGCAGCAGGGCACCGGGCAGGAAATCGTGCTGAACCCGGCAGACGAATACATCACAGCCTTCGTCAAGGAGGTAAACCGCGGCCGCGTCGTCAATGTCGAGACGATCATGGCGCCGCTTTCCGGCAATCCGGAAGGCATGCCGCTTACCAAGGGCACCGTGCTCGAAACCGCCGCCCGCGCCATGACCGCTGCCAACCAGACGCTCGCCCATGTGGTGGACGAAGCCGGACGGCCGATCGGCGCACTCAGCATCAGCACGATCATCGCCGCCATGGTGACGCAGACGAGCCACGAGACGAAAGCCGCCTGAAGTCCGGGGAATGCCGAATACGACAAGGGCGCCGAACGGCGCCCTTTTTTTCGTGCCGGAGGCTGGCGTTCCCCTCAGCCCTCGGCCAGGAACTCTCGCCACGCTGCAAGCCCCGCATCGATATTGCGGCGCCCCATACCGACGCGGAAGCGGTCCATCGGAACGGGCAGCAGGTCGGAAACGAAGAGGCTGGAGGGCAGGAGTAGAACGCCCTTCTCCTCGACCAGCCGCCGGCAATGCTCCTCCACGCCGTCCTTGCCGAGATAGCGGGCGAAGGCGACGCAGCCGCCGTCGGGCCGCGTCCACTCGTAGCGATCCGGATGGTCGGCGAAGAAGGCGTCGAGCTTTTCCATGTTCTCCGCGCAGAGGGCGCGAAGCCGGGCGAAGATCGTCTCGCGCGCCTTGATCGCGATGCCGGCCAGCACCTCCGAGGGACGCGCGTTGCAGATGGAGAGGTAGTGCTTCATCCTTTCCATGCGCGACAGCAGCGCGCGGTCGCGGCTGGCGATCCAGCCGATGCGCAGGCCCGGCAGGCCGTAGGCCTTCGACATCACGTTGAGCGAAATGCCCTTGTCGAAAAGGTCGGCCGCCTGCGGCAGGCGCTTGGCCGCATCGATCTCCAGCCCGCGATAGACCTCGTCGGAAAAGAGGTGGATGCCGCGCTCGGCGCAGAGATCGGCCAGCGCGCGGAAAATATCCTGATCGGCGATCGCGCCCGTCGGATTGTTCGGGAAGTTGACGGCGATGACCCTGGTTTCCGGGCGAAGGGCCGCGCGCAGCTCGTCGAGATCGAGCTGCCAGCGGTTCTCCGGCCGCAGCGCGACACCCGTGACATTGCGGGTGATGGTGACCGGCATCGTCTCCATCGACTGGTAGTTCGGCACGGTGACGATGGCGTGGTCCCCCGGCCCGAGCAGGGCCAGCATGGCGCAATAGAGCCCCTCCTCCGCCCCGGCGAAGGTGAGGATATCGGCGCCCGAAAGCGTCTCGTAGGTGGAGGCGATGGTATCGCGCAGCGCCGGCGCGCCCCAGGTCTCCGTATAGCCGAGCGAGACCCGGTCCCAGGCATCGAGGTCTTCGGGGCCGGCGAGCGCCAGCAGGTCCGACATGCGCATGGTCTCGGCGTCGCTCGCCGTCATGTGGTGGCGGGCCTTGAATTCCCAGCGCGAGAAATGGGTTTCGAGGCGGAAATCCGGCAGCGTGGTCACGAGATATTGTCCTTCTTGTTCTGGCGCCGGGCATCGGCGAGATAGTTGTAGATCGAGGCGCGCGAGGCGCCGATGAGGCCGGCGAGATGGTCGACGGCGTTGCGGGTCTGGAACAGGCCGCGCCGGTCGAGCTCGGCGACGAGCGCCACCCGGTCGCCCTTTCGCATCGCCGTCAGGGCAAGGCCGCGGGTGCGCAGCCAGTCGTGCAGCGCGGTGTTGATCTCCTCCCGCCAGTCGCCGGCAAAGAGCGAGGGCGGTCGCGGCGCGGCGGTGCCGGTGAAGGCCGCCAGCAGCCTGGCCGCAGCCTCGAAATGCGAAACGTCCATGTTGATGCAAAGAAGGCCGACGGCCTGGCCGAAGTCGTCCTTCAGCACCGCCGTCACGGATTTGAGGCGCCGTCCGTCCTCGCCGGTCTTTTCATAGGGCCCGTAGACACCGCCCTCGCCTGCCTGGTCGAGCTCGTCCCCGACGAGCGATTCGGAACCCGGCTTGCGGCCGGAAAAGGCATTCCAGATGCCCGCGATCAGCCCGGTTTCGAGGTCGTGCAGCACGACCTCGGCATGGGGATAGAAGAGCGTGGAGATGGCCGCGGCAGTCGCGGCATGGTGGCGCAGAAGCGCATCGGCATTGGCAGTATCGAACATGGCGACAAACAATCCAATATTTGGATTATTTGTCAATATTGGATTTTCAATCCAATTCCGCCATCCCCGCTTGCGGGCCGGTCGGGTGCGTCCTATTCCCAAGGGGCGAACGATTCCAGGGGGACACCATGAGCGCCGATCTTGCAGCCTTTCCGGACCGAGAAACCGTCGCCGACAAGCTCGGCGCGCTCGGCGAGGCAGACCGGGCCTATCTCGCCCTCCTGATGGAGAACCCGCAGCAGGACGAGAACCTGCTCGAAGGCCTCGACCTCTATCTCAACCGCGCCGCGACCGCCCGCTTCCTCAACTCGCTGAAGCTGGAAAGGCTCGGCGAATGGCTCGGCGAGACAGCCCCCGCGCGCCTGCAGATGCGGCTCATGGAAGCGGCCCGCTCCAGCCAGCATGCGGCGTACGGCGCCTTCCGCGCGGGCCTCACGCGCTCCGGCGGCCTCGAACGCGCCTATCCGAAAGCCTGATCGCCCGCGTTCGCAAGCGGCCCGAAGGATTTGCGGATCATGTCCGCCATGCCTTCGATTGCCGGCCCGCTGCGGCGCGGATTGCGCTTGAGGATGACGCGGGAGGAATCGATCGACGGAAAACCGTCCGCGATCGTCAGTTCCCGCGCGCCGGGCGGAATGTTGCTGCGCGAGAGCGGCGCGATGGTGAGCCCGCTGGTTACGGCCGAGCGCAGGCCGCCGCTCGTATCGCAGGTATAGGCGATGCGATAGGGGATGGTGTGCCGCTCGAGCGAGCGGAGCGCAAAATCCCGGCACCAGCTTGAGCGCCAGTAGACCGCCACCGGCACCGGCCGCTCCAGATGCCGGCCATGCGCGGCCGAAGCCACCCAGACGGTGGGATCGACCGCCAGCAGCTCGCCGGAAATCCCGTCGCACCAGTCGAAGATGATGGCAAGGTCGAGCTGGTCCGCTTCGAGCGCCGCCAGTTGCTGCGCGGTATAGCCGCAAAGCACCGTCACCTCGATATTGGGATGGATTTCGGCGAAGGCGGCCAGCGCGTTCGGCAGGACCGTCTGGTTGTATTCCTCCGGAATGCCGACGCGCACCGGCCCGTCGAGTGGCGCCGTCCGCATGGCCGCCGTCATCTCGTCGACGAGTCCGACGATGCGCCGCGCATAGGGCAGCAGGCGCTTGCCCTCCGGCGTCAGCGAAACGCCGCGCGGACCGCGCTCGAACAGCACGGCGCCGACCGAATCCTCCAGCTTGCGCACCTGCATGCTGACCGCCGACTGGGTCCGCGCCAGCCGTTCCGCCGCATGGGTGACATTGCCGGCCTGCGCGACGGCGACGAAGATACGCAGGAGATCGCTTTCAAGGGGTGGATACATAACATGTCATCGCTTTTCCTGATGCCTGCCATAATCGCTATTCATTTGTGAAATGTCTATCACCTTGCTTGACTGACGCCCGGAGCGAAAGGCGACGGTGATGGGCATTCTGAAAAAAGCGCTGAAAAGATTGAGAGAATGGCGTCAACGGCAGGCGGAGCGGGAGGCCTTGCGGCTGCTCGTCGCCCGCAGGGACCGGCGCTTGCTGCGCGATGCCGGTCTGAACCTGATCGAGGCGGAAAATGACGTCCTGCGCTGCGAGCCCCTACCCCAAACAAAGGAAAGGCGCTGGACCGCCCCCCTCATCCGCCTGCTGCCGCCCTCTCCCCGCAAGCGGGACGAAGGGGATGCGGCAAACGCATCCGCGGGCAGGTCAGGCAAGGAACGGGAAAAACCCGCCGCATAATCCTGTTCTCCGCAGGCCACAGGGCTATCGAATGAGTTCGATAGCCCTCTGGCTTTCCCTTCTCCCCGCCTGCGGGAGAAGGTGGCCGGCAGGCCGGATGAGGGGCGGCCTGCCCTACTGCGCCGTCTCGCCCGAAAGACCGCGCGCAAGCTGCACGAGCTTCAGGAATTCCGCCCGGTAGCCGAACGGATCGTTGCCGCGAGCCGCTTCCGCAAGGCCGAGGATCGAGCCATAGGCATAGTCCTGCAGGGCGGTCACGCCCTTGAGCTTCTGCCCGAAGGCCGCGACAGCGACCGAGAAGCGGACATCGGCGGAAGCGGCGCTGACGTCGGCGACCGCATCGGCATCCGTCACCGGCATCGTGGCAAGCTCGCTGGTATCGCCATCCGGCTTCTTCCAGCGCATCTTGAGAAAGGCAAGCTCGCCGCTTTCCGTCGCCGGCGTCGCGGCCGCCTCGCCCTTGCCGTAGCGCAGCGGATCGTTCAGCACGGCGGAGCTCCCCTTCGGCGTCACCTCGTAGATCGCGGTGACGCGATGGCCGGAGCCGATATCGCCGGCATCCACCTTGTCGTTGTTGAAATCCTCGCGGTTGAGCACGCGGGTCTCGTAGCCGATCAGGCGGTATTCGGCGATGCGCTCCGGGTTGAACTCGATCTGGAACTTGACGTCCTTGGCGATGGGGAAGAGCGAGGATCCCGCCTCCTCCACAAGCGCCTTCTGCGCCTCGGCCAGCGTATCGATATAGGCGGCCGTGCCGTTGCCGTTCTGCGCCAGCACCTGCATCATGCCGTCATTGTAGTTGCCGCGGCCGAAGCCGAGCACTGAGAGGAAGATGCCGCTCTTGCGGCGCTCCTCGATGATGCGCTTCAGGTCCTCGTCGCTGGCCGGCCCGACATTGAAGTCGCCGTCCGTCGCCAGCATGACGCGGTTGACGCCATCCTTCCTGAAGGCCTTTTCGGCGAGCTTGTAAGCCGTTTCGATGCCCGCCGCGCCGGCCGTCGAGCCGCCGGGCTGGAGAGTATCGATGGCGTCGAGGATCTTCTGCCGCTCCTTTGCCGCCGTCGGTTCCAGCACCACGCCGGCATCGCCCGCATAGGTGACGATGGAGACCGTATCGGTGTCCTTCAACTTGCCGACCAGGAGGCGGAAGGCGCTCTTCAGGAGCGGCAGCTTGTCCGGCTCGTCCATCGAGCCGGAAACGTCGATGAGGAAGACGAGGTTTGCCGAAGGCTGCTCCGCCGGCGCGGTGTCGAACCCCTTGATGCCGATATGCAGGAGCTCGGTGCCCTTGTTCCACGGCGTCGGCATGACGGTGACGGTGGCGTTGAACGGCTTTTCCGCCGTCTCCGGCCCCCTCCAGTCATAGGGGAAGTAGTTCACCATCTCCTCGACGCGCACCGCCTCGGGATCGGGCAGGCTGCCGCCGAGCAGCGACCGGCGCACATAGGAATAGGAAGCCGTGTCGACATCCGCCGAGAAGGTGGAGACCGGGTCGGTCGCAACGCTCTTTACCGGGTTGGGATCGGCGGAGGCGAAGCGCTCGCGATCCTCCACCGGCGCCGGCAAGGCGACGGCATCCGTGGACGGCACCGCCATGCGGCTCAGCGTCTGCATATTCGCGCCGCTGCCGACGGCAAGCGATTCCGGCATGGCGGCGACCGCCTCCTCCTCGCGGCTCTCGGCAAGCGGCGCGGGCTCGGCCGCAAGCGTGCCGGCGGCCGTATCGGCGGTGGCCTTCGCCTTGGCATCCGCCTCGGCGGTGACCCGGGCCTCGGCCTTCGCCGCCTCCTCGACCGGCTTGCGGGCGCGCTGGTCCGCATCGGCGGGCTTTGCGGCGATCCCGATCTCCGTTGTCAGCGGCACCGTGCCGTTGCGCACCATCTCATAGGTGACGAGGCCGGCGACGGGTACGACGAGCAGCGTGGCAAGCGCCGAGCCGGCGAGAAGTCTGCGGTTCATGATGGGGCTCCATATCCGGTTGAAGATGGAGCTTCGACGCCCGCCAGCCGTCGAACCTTGGGGAGCATCCGCATTTTTTTCCGCACCGTCGAAAGCCTGCATGGCGGCGGCGAGCGCTTCGGCGCGGGCGGCGGCGCTTGCGGCCGGTGGGCGGCGGCGGGAAAGTCTGTCGAGGTCGAGATCGGTCATCGTCTGTCCTTCCGTCACGCGGCCGTGTCGCGCAGCAGCACCTTCAGGCGCTTGCGGGCCTCGTGCACATGCCAGGAAATCGTCGTTTCGGCGCAGCCGAGCACATCGGCCGCCGCCGCATGGCTGAGCCCCTCGCCATAGATCAGCAGCACGGCGTCGCGCTGCTTGTCGGGAAGCCGGCGCACGGCCTGCCAGAGTTCCTCGCCGCCGTCGTCGCCGGAGCCGCCTTCCAGCACCGCCTGCTCGCGCAGATAGGCGGCGTCGCGCCACTCGCTCCGCCGCCGCTTGCGCATCTGGTCGCGCGCGGCGTTCAGCGTCACCGCATAGAGCCATGTGCCGAAGCGGCTCGCGCCCTTGAAGCCGCGGATGGCGCTTGCGAGGCGTATGCACACCTCCTGCGCCACGTCCTCGGCATCCTGCCGGTCGCCGCACCATCGCCAGGCGACGGCATGGATGAAATCATAGCGGCTCTCGACCAGCGCGGCGAATGCCTGCCGATCTCCCAAGGCCGCCTTTTCGACGAGTTCTGTTTCCACGGGCCCATCCCGATTGCGTGCACTATCCTTTCAGACGTGCGCCGGAACGCAATCCTTGGGTCGCGGCTGCAATTTTTTTCTCACCAGGGAAGATTCTTGACGACGGCAATGATCGTGCCCATCACGGCGCGGCGGTCGTGCCGCCGGATTTCCGGGGAATAGAGACTGGAAATGCTGCCGTCGAGAAAGAGCGCGTTGCGACATTGCAACCGGTCGCGGAAGAGCGTCGCGAAGTCATGGAAGCGCACCCGGTCGTTCGAGATGGCGAAGGCGACGCGCCCGTCCGGCAAGATGCCGACGCCGTTGCGGATCTGCAGGCTCGTGGCATCCGGCAGGAAACGCGGATGGATCTTGCCGTCGATCACCAGCATCGGCCCGGACTGCGTCGCCTCCTGCGGGGACAGTTCCGCCTTGGCATAGGCCTCCGTTTCCATCACGCCCGCCTTGCCGTCCTTGATGAAGAAGACGCCATTGGGCTTCATGAAGAAATTGCCGAAGGCATCCTGCCTGTTGAGCGCCCCCGTCTCCCGGCCGTTCTCGACCAGCAGGCCGACCGGCCCATAGTCCGGATGGTACATTCCGCCGTTCATGGCAAAGCTCATATGCTGGCCGTTGCGCAGGAGATAGGTGTTGAGCTGGTCATAGGTCGCGCCGCGCATATCGAGCGTCTGCGTGCCGAAGAGACGGATCGTCTCCTTCGCGGGATCGAAGGTACAGACGGTGTAGCGGCCGGAAAGATGCTCGATCGCGGCACATTTCGGCGGTTCGGCCATGGCAACGCTCCACAGGGCAGGCGTGAGAAACAGGAAAAGGACAAACAGAAGCGCTCGCATGACCCTCTGGCTCCGCCGGCAATGCGGCGAATTTAGCGGCGATTCCCGCCGAAAGGTCAAAGAGAGAGGGCCGCCATGTGAAAGCGGAGCTGGGCATCGCTGTAGCGATAATCCGCCCCGACTGGACAGGCCGCACGGGCAAAACAGCCGAGCACCATGCAGCCGCCCTGCCCCTCCGGCCCGCGCAGATGCGACCGGCAGGCGGCGACGTCGAAGGCCTCGGGACGGACAGCGCCGGCTGGACAGGCTGCAAGGCAAGGCTTGTCCGGACAGTGCTCGCAGGGATGCGGGCGCGGCGGCAAGGCCCCGCCCTCGACCGGCACGGAAAAACCGAGCGCCCCGCGATAGCCGTGCCAGAGGCCGTAGACCGGATGGATCAGGATGCCGAGCGGCGAGGCTTTCAGCCCCTCCGCGCGCATCGCCCATTGCTGGAAGGGCTGCCATGGCGGATCGGAGGGAAACCATGCCGTCGCCCCCGCGGACATCGCAACGGCGCCGATGATCGCCTTCGACCAGGCATCGAGCGGATCGCTGCCGCCATCATCCGGCTGCGCGGCACGCCAGCGGGAAAAGGCCGGCCAGATCGAGCCGCCGACATTGCCGACAAGCAGCACGCTTGCGGCGGGGCGCCCGTCCGAAAGGACCGGCGCCGCCTCGCCATCGGCGAAATTCACGACACCGCGCAAAAAAAGACCGTGCGGCTCGAGAACCGCACGGATGCTGTCACTGTCGGGATGGCGGGCTCTCACCGGACCAGATCCCCTTCTGCGCCGGGCCGGTCATGACCGATCCTCGTACGCCGCTTCCCTGAGGCCGGCGGCGTCGGGGTTTGCCCTCAGGCGTCTCAGTTCGCAGCGCGCGCGATGCGGTGGCCGGCATCCTTGGTCGCGTCCACGGTGTTCGCCGTGTCCCGGCCAAGGCCGCGGATCGTATTACCGCAGGCGCTGAGCACCAGCAGCGCGGCGAACACGGCACCGAGACGGGCAAGATTCTTTGCGGTCATGGAAGATTCTCCTCGTGAATCACATCGAGTGGAAATCTAGACCAGCCCGCGCCGGAGGGGAACGGGATCGGCAAGCAAAAAGTGCACTAACCAATCCTTAGCCCTGCCCGGCGATTCCCGCCGGCGGTTACCGCTTTCTAAGGCACCCCGGCCATCATGCCGCCCAAGGCAACGATGGAATGACGGACATGACGGAACGCGACGCAAGGATGGAAACGGTGGCCATGCTGATCCAGCCGGGCGCCAATCCCGAAATCGTCGTCAATGCCGTCAAGGCCGCGTTCCCGAACATCGTCGTCATCGAGGAGCAGCCCGAGCCGAAATCGCTCTTCCTGCGGCGGCGGGCAAAGACGCTCGGGTGGTTCCAGGCGCTCGGCCAGTTCGCGACCATGGCCGTCTCGAAGTTCGGCAAGCGCTTCACCGAGGGCCGCGCCCGGGAAATCCTCGCGGCCCATGGCGCCGACGCATCGGTCGACCCGGCCGTCCGCCGCATCGCCGTTCCCTCCGCCAACAGCCCGCAATTCCTGGAGGCCCTCGACGGCATCCGGCCCGCCGCGCTGCTGCTCGTCAGCTGCCGCATGGTGAAGGCGGAGACCCTTGCGGCCATTTCCTGTCCGGTGCTCAATCTCCATGCCGGTATCAATCCGCAATATCGCGGCCTGCAGGGCGGCTACTGGTCGCGCGTACTGGGGGACGAGGCGAATTTCGGCACGACCGTGCATCTGGTCGACGCGGGCGTCGATACCGGCGGCGTGCTCTACCAGCAGCGGATGAAGCCCGGCAGACGGGACACGATGCACACCTATCCGCTCCTGCAGACGGCGGCGGCGACGGGGATCGTCCTTGCGGCGCTGACGGATGCCGTGAACGGCACTCTGGCGCCGCGGACCATCGAGGGGCCCTCGCGGCAATGGTATCACCCACCGGTCTGGACCTGGCTGTGGAACGGCATCACGCGCGGCATCTGGTAGCCGCGCGCGAAAGGAAGGCCAGGCTTCAGCAGGCGACCTGCAGCATGTCCATGGGCCGGCGCTCCATGCGGGCGAAGGCCGCACGGATATAGTCGGCCACGGCCTGCGCCGGCGCCTCGGCCTCTTCGTTGACGACGAGGCCGATGAGATAGTGGCCGAGGTCCGGCAGGCCGTCCTTCTCGCCGAGCGCCACCATGTCGTCCCCCACCAGGAAGCGAGCGAGCGGCGCGACCGCGAGATCGGCCCGGATCGCGGCGCGCTGGCCCATGTGATGGGCGCAGAAATAGGCGACGCGGAAATCCCGGCCCGAGCGGCTCAGCTCCTCCAGCGCCCGCGCGCGCCAGATGCAGCCCTCCTCCCAGACGGAGACGGGCAGCGGGTTCTTCAGATGCGCGGTGCCGCAATTCTTGCCGGCCCAGACCAGCTGTTCCTTGAGCAGGACCTCGCCGGGGATCGGGATCGTGCCATCCGTCGCGTTGAAGATGGCAAGGTCGAGCCGGCGCTCGGCGACCGCGCGGCGCAGGTTGCTGCTCGTCTCGATCGAGACGTTGACGGCAATCGACGGATAGGTTTCCGCAAAACGCCTGAGCACTTCCGGCAGGATGAGCTCGCCCACATCGTCCGGCGCGCCGAGCCGCACGACCCCGTTCATTTCAGGCATCATGAAGCGCGAGACGGCCTCGTTGCTGAGGGCGATCAGCCGGCGGGCATAGGAAAGCAGCACCTCGCCGTGATGGGTCAGCACCACCGACCGGGCATCGCGGCGGAAGAGCGTGCAGCCGAGGAGCTCTTCGAGCTTCTTGATCTGCATGGAAACGGCGGACGGGGTCCGGTGCACCGTTTCGGCGGCCGTCGTGAAGTTTCCGGTCTCGGCGATCGCCACGAAGGTCCTCAGGATATCGAGTTCCAGCAGCGGGAGCGTCTGGCGCATCAGAAGATTCATTGTCGCCTCCATGGATCAGAAAATCTGAAGCAAAACGTCACTTCATTTCGTTTGATTGAAAACCGAGACGGGCGGATAGTCAACCTGCAAAGCAAGCGAACGTGAGGAAAACGCCATGAAAACGCAAAAGTCGCTGACCGACGGTGCCGATCTTGCCGTGCTCGCCCGCGGAAACGGATTCTACTACGCAATACGGCGCTTCGTGGGCGAGGCCATCGAGGCCCGCCGCCGGCGCGCCGTTGCGCGCCACACGGCCGAGGAACTGGCGCTGCTGCCCGATTACCTCAAGCAGGACATCGACTGGCCCGCCATCACAAAGCATGAAGATCAATGATCGATCCGATCATTTATATTCGTTTGATTGATGCATGAGGTTGAGGAATAGTCACGATCAAGGTCGCGACCTTTCGATACCTCCCAAGCTCGAAAGGAACCCTGGAAATGGCACTTGCACTGGAACATCGCCCGGTCGGGCGCGCATCGGGCGCGCAGGTCTCCGGCACCCTCGTTCATCTCCTGCGGACTGTCCCGGGCCGCCTCATCTCGGCCTGGCGCCGCCACCGCGTCGAACGCGAACTGGAAAGCCTTCCCTTCGACCTGCGTAAGGACATCGGCTTTCGCGGATGGGACAAGACAGCACGATGACGGATGACTGTCGCAGCGACATGCCGAAGGAAGACGACGCCCGATACCGCCGGAGATGACGCAAGTCCCTCCGGCGGTTTTGTTTCAAAGCAGCGGGACGCCGGGCGCGACCGTTTCCGGCAACAGGCCGGTCAGACGCGGATCGTCGAAAACCTCGATCTGGCGCCTCACCGGCGAAAAGCCCGAGCGGATGTAGAAGTCGAGCGCCTGCGGCGAATCCAGCGTGCAGGTATGCACCCAGAAACGCCCGCTGGGCGGGTGCCCTTCCCGCGACCAGGCCCGCGCGATCGCGCGGTTCATCAGCCAGCGGCCCGTGCCCCGACCGATAGCTGCGGCGGTAAGGCCGAAAAAGGCAAGCTCGCACACCCCCTCCGCACGAAAATCGAGCTCCAGCAGCCCTTCCGCGCGCCCGTCCTTCATCACCGCATAGACCTCCACGCCGGGATGATGGAGAATGGCGGCGAGGTCGTCCTCGGGAAGGGCAAGGCGGGAAGCCCAGAGCCAGTCCGTGCCGATCCGCCGGTAGAGATCGCGATACCAGGCCGGGTCCGCCCGCTCGACATGTTCCAGCGTGATGCCGGGCTGCTCGGGATCGGCACGCGGCGACGGCGGCGCGCGCATTTCGAGGCAGGTCACGACGGCCGCGAGCTTGCCCGCGGGCACGTCCGAATATCCGTCTGGCAGCATCGGCGTCATCCTTGATAATCCGGCTCGTTTTGGCCGAACGCGCCAATCTTGTCAAACGGGCTGGAAAGCATCGGCCGCTTGTCGCAATCTGACGATGCGAAGGCGCTGGTCGCAAATGCGCCATCACTGGACAATCGTCATAATTCCGCCGGAACACGTTGACATTGCGGAGATACGAAGGATGTCGCAGTCGTATCCATCCTTTTCAACGTCGCAAAAATGCTATCCCACCGCGGACCTGCCTGCGACCATTGCGACATCGCCCCACCAGCATGGACACACCGATGAACAAGCAAAACGTCAAGAAGCGCTCTCTCGTTTTCTTCCTCGTGCCCAACTTCTCCATGCTGCCCTTTTCGGCGGCGATCGAGACGCTGCGCATCGCCAACCGCATGCTGGGCTACGAGGCCTATAGCTGGCGCCTCGCCTCCACCGACGGCCAGCAGGTGCTGTCCTCCGCCGGCATCGGTATCGAGGTGAACTCCTCGCTCGCCGACGAGCGCAAGCATCTCGGCGGAGAGAACCGCCCCTCCATGGTGCTGGTCTGTTCCGGCGTCTATGTCGAGGACTTCAACAACAAGTCGGTCAATGCCTGGCTGCGTGAGGTCTATAACCGCGGCGTCGCCGTCGGGTCGCTCTGTACCGGCGCCCATGTGCTGGCCCAGGCGGGCCTGCTCTCGGGCAAGCGCTGCGCGATCCACTGGGAGAACCTGCCGGGCTTCGCCGAGGCCTTCCCGCAGGCCGACGTCTATGCCGACCTCTACGAAATCGACGGCAACATCTATACCTGTGCCGGCGGCACCGCCTCGCTCGACATGATGCTGAACCTTATCGACCAGGATTTCGGCGAAAACCTAGTCAACCGCGTCTGCGAACAGGCTCTCACCGACCGCGTGCGCGGCCCGCACGACCGCCAGCGCCTGCCCCTGCGCGCTCGCCTCGGCGTGCAGAACGCCAAGGTTCTGTCGATCATCGAGCTGATGGAGAAGAACCTTTCCGAGCCGCTCTCGCTGCTCGACATCGCCGAGGGAGCCGACCTGTCGCGCCGCCAGATCGAACGGCTCTTCCGCCAGGAAATGGGCCGCTCGCCCGCCCGCTACTATCTCGAGATCCGCCTCGACCGGGCACGCCACCTGCTCGTTCAGTCGTCCATGCCCGTAGTGGAAGTAGCCGTCGCCTGCGGCTTCGTCTCCGCCTCGCACTTCTCCAAGTGTTATCGCGAACTCTACAACCGCTCGCCCCAGCAGGAACGCGCCGAGCGCAAGCTGACCCTTTCGGCGATCGCGCGCTGATCCAGGGCATGCCGCGCAAGAGTGTGCAGCATTTTTGCGCGACCTGCGAACATACGTTACCCGGAATGCCCCGCCTCGAAGGCGGGGTCAGCTGGCAAGCGCGTTCATCAGCGACAGTTCGGAGAACACGCGGTTCCGTCCGGCATGCTTGGCCATGTAGAGGAACTGGTCGGCAGCATTGAGATAATTGTCGAAGGTTTCCCGCACGGAAATGGCGGCAAGGCCGGCCGAGACGGTGATCGTCAGCGGCTCGCCGTCCGCGCTGATCGGCTGGGCCGCAAGCTCCGTGCGCAGCCGCTCGCAATGGTCGAGCGCCTCTTCGAGCCCCAGCCCGTGGAAGATGATGCCGAACTCCTCGCCGCCGAGACGCGCGAGCAGATGGCGGTCGCCGACCCGGTGCTTGAGGCGCCGCGCCACGGCCTTCAGCACGACGTCGCCGACCTCGTGGCCATAGGTGTCGTTGAGGCGCTTGAAATGGTCGATGTCGAGGATGGCGATGGACATCTGCTCGCCGCGCCGTAACGCCTGGTCGACGAGCCGCGGGCCGGCCTCGAAGAAGTAGCGGCGATTGTAGATGTCCGTCAGGTAGTCGCGCGCGGCAATACGGTGGAGCGACTGCACGCGCTTCTGGATGGCGGCCACATGGAAGATGCGGCTGTTGAATTCCTCGATCAGGAACGGCTTCTGGATATACTCGTCGCCGCCCGCCCGCAGGAACCGTGCGGCGACCATCCGGTCCTCCGACTTCGCGAGCCCCACGACGCGCACGGTGTCGTCGCCATGCCGCTTGCGGATTTCCTGCAGCAGCGTGAAGCCGTCCATGTCGGAAAGATCGAGATCCGTGACGACGAGGTCGATCCCGCCATAGCTGTCGAGCGCCTCCAGCGCCGCCGCCGCGGTCTCGACTGCGACGATCTGGAAACGCTGCTTGGCGATGAGACTTATCTGCTGCTGCAGGCTTTCCGGGTCGGAATCGACGATGAGAACCTGCGTCTTGCCGCTCGTCAGGATGCGGTCGACCGCAAGCACGAGTTGCTGCATGGCCGCCGGACTGTCCTTGACGACATAGTCGAGCACGTTTTTGGCAAGAATGGCGTCGCGCACCGTATCGCTGAAGGAGCCGGTGAAGACCAGCGGCGCGATGCCCTTGGAGATCACATAGTCGAGCGCCTCGCAATTGGGCGCGTCGGGCAGGTTGAGGTCGAGCACGGCAAGCGCGAATTCCGGCGCCTCGGACTGGAAGATCGCCCGCACCGCCGCCATGCTGGGGCAATGGGTGACGGAAAGGCCGAGCTCCGTCTCCAGGCGATATTTCAGCGCCGTGGAGAACATCCGCGAATCCTCCACGAGCAGCACCTGCTGGCCGGAATGGCGCAGAAATGCAGGCCCCCGTTGCGGATTCGGTTCCACTCCCACCTCGTCCAATACCCCGTCTTGCTCCCGTTGGGGCGCATTACAAACCAGCGGTTTTACCAAGTGGTTAACTCGCTGAGAAATATCTCACGTAACGTGAGGACAATTCCGGATGGGGTCCGGCAGTGCGCCGGTCAGCTCGCCAATTTGAGCTGCGCCGACCGGATCTGAGCGAGGGTATCGAGGTTCTGGTTGACGCGGCAGTAGAACTCCTCGTCGATGAAGGGGCGCATGATGAAATCGTTGCCGCCGGCCTTCAGGAATCGGGCGGACAACAGCCGGTCCGTCGAGGACGAGATGCCGATGATGCGCAACTGGTGCGATCCGACCGTGCCGCGGATACGCCGCGTCAGCTCGAAGCCGTCGATATCGGGCATATTGTAGTCGGTGATCATCAGGCCGATATCGGGATTGGCCTTGAGCAGCGCCAGAGCGCTCGCACCGTTCTCCGCCGTGCTGACGCGGAAATTGTACCGCTTGAGGCGTGTCGAAAGCAGCGCCCGCGCCGTCGCGCTGTCATCGACGATCAGCACATGATGCTGGTGATTGGTCAGGAACCGGCAGACCGACTCGGCCAGCATGTCGACCGCGAAGACATTGTCCTTGATGATGTAGTCGACGATCTCCTTCGACAGCAACTGGTCGCGCGTCGCCTGCTGGAACGTGCCGGTGAAGACGATCGTCGGAATGGAGAGGTCGACCAGGTAGTTCAGCGCCTCGCCGTTCTCGGCGCCCGGCAGGTTGATATTGGAGATCGCCAGCGTGATCTTCTCGCTGGACTTGTCATAGGCCAGTTCCAGCTCCTCGAAGCTGCGGCAGATCTCGACATCGAGGCCGAGCAATTCCTTCAGCCGCTTGGAGATCATGGACGTGAAGACATTGGAGTCTTCGGCAACAAGAATACGATGATGCGAGAGAGACGCGCCGGAATATTGCATTCCGGAAATGCCGATGAACGCCATGATATGCCTTCGTAATATGGATTTTCCCCAGCTTGATTGCTAAGGGCAACCCTTTGCGAAAGCGTTAAATTCGGAAGGCACGAAAACGCGGGAAGCAGAATTGGCGCAGCAACCCGCGCCGAGCTTCCGCGCGAAGTAAAACGGCGCGGTTCTTCTTCCGCGCCGTCGTCGTGATATCGGGATCGCGATTTACTTGATCGAGGCGGCTCCGCCCTCGATCTCGACATTCTCGCCACCGTTAAGGGCGATGCGGTCGCCGTTCGGCAGGGTGACGAAGCAGCCCGAGGGGCAGATCGTCTCGGTCGCGCCGGGTTCCAGCGCGATTTCCACGCGGCTGCCGCCTTCGACGACGACGAGCACCTGCGTATCGGCGTCCTTGTTGGTCACGGAGGCAGCCACGGCCGGAGCGGACATCGCAGCCGACACAAGCAGCATCATGATCATTCGCTTCATTTTTGCCCGGCGCCGAGCGCCGCCCCTGTTCAAGCCCGAGGGGAACACTACCGTTCCCCGGTCGGATTTGCATGTGTTTTATGGGGCAAGTGCTGAATGCAGCGTGAATGCGGCGTTCATGTGCCGGAAATCGGGCAGCCTCTCTCAGGCCGGCGGCGCCTCTCCATCGGGCTTGCCGCGGCGGCGGGCCGACGCGGGGCGACCCTTTTCCGTCGCCTGGTCGAGCAGCGCGGAGATGAGCTCGGCCCCCTCCTTCGAAATCTTGACCGGCACTTCCGGCGCGGCGGGCGCGCCGATGGCGATGCCTTCCGCGCGCAGCCGTTCGAGAATGGCCGCTCGCAGCTCCGATTTGACGCCCGTGCCATTGAGGATATCCGCAAGGAAGGCGCGGATCTCGAAATCCAGCGTCGCGGCGGAAAACGCCTGGAACACGACCACCGGCTCGGGATTGCGCAGCAGCCCCTGCTGCGCCCGCACCACCTCGGTCAGGACCGCCTGCACGCGATGCGGATCGTTGCCGCCATGCACGCTGATCGCGACCTCTACGCGGCCGAGCTTGTTGCGGTGCGTCCAGTTGCCGACCTGGCCGTTGATCAGCACGGAATTCGGCACGATGACCGTCTGGCGCTGGAAGGTCTCGATCTCCGTGGCGCGTACCGAGATGCGGCGCACGAAGCCTTCCGTCGTGCCGGCCACCACCCAGTCCCCAACCTTGAAGGGCCGCTCCGCCAGGAGGATGAGGCCGGAGACGAAGTTCGACACGATGTTCTGGAGGCCGAAACCGATACCGAGCGAGAGGGCACCGGCGACGAGCGCGAGGCTGGAAAGGTTGATGCCCGCCGCGGAGATGCCGATGAGGCCGGCCAGCGCCACGCCCGCATAGCCGACGGCCGTGCGGACCGAATTGCGCACGCCGGCATCGACCTGGCTGCGCGCCAGCACATTGCCGTCCACCCATTTCTGGAACCATCGCGTGACGACGAGGCCGACGACGAAGAGAAGGATGCCGGCGAGAATGCCGATCAGCGAGATGGTGATCGTGCCGATGCGGATTTCGGTGAAGATACGATAGGTCCAGGATTCGATATCCGCGACCTGGAAGCCCCATTGCAAAAGGATGAGCGGCACGAAGAAGACGAAGAGCAGCAGATAGATCGCCAGCCCCGCCGCAAGCCCGATCTGGTCGAGCGCCACCTGGCCGAGGCCGAAGCGCTCCTCCAGCCGCTTGCCGACCGCCGTTTCCGCGAAGGCGTTGGGCGCGGAGACGGCGCGGCCGGACAGGAAGCCGATATACATCGTCACCACCACCGCGCCCGTCACGACGATCTGGGTGGCGACGAACCGCGCCATGCCGACATAGCCGAGCAGCGCCGAGAAGATGAGGCCGAGGCCGATCAGGATCAGGAAAACGAAGATCGAGCGAGGCCAGGGCCGCCCCTGCGAGCCGGGAATTTCACCTTGCCGCAGCACCGGCTTGATGAAGGCGGTCACCACCAGCAGGGCGCCGATGACGATGGAGGCGAAGAAGCTCTTCACCACCGTCAGAACCACCGGCGAGCCGAGCACCTCGCTGATCGTGCCGAGGAAGAAGTCCGCGCCGTTGACGATGGCCATGCCGCAGATCAGCAGCCAGAGAAGCCGCGCGCCCCGGTCGGAAACCCGCACGAGCCGCCAATGGCCGTCCCCCGGCGACAGAACCGCATTGGCGAGTTGCGCGACGAAATAGATGGCGACCGTCACGCCGAGCGCCACTGCGACGAGCGGCGCTATATCGCTCCGCAGCACCTTGAAGGCGTCGAGGAAGAAGTAGCTCGCTCCCGCGAAGGCACCTGCCGCCGTCGTCGGCAGCACCGTCGACCAGAAGGCGACGGAAAGACGGGTGATATAGTGCGGCTTCTCCTCCCGTGCGGCGCGCGTGATATAGGGCGAGAACAGCCGGTAGCTGCCGGACAGCAGGATGAGCGCGGCCACCAGCGACAGAATGACGGCGCCCAGAAGCGGCATACGCTTGTATTTCCAGACAAACTGCGTCCATGCCGTGACGGTGCGGCCGAGCGTCTGCGTCTCGTCGGCAAGGGCGCCGGAGGCTTCGGCAAAGAGCGTGGAGCTGATCTCGGTGCGCTTGAGGATCGCGTCGGTGAAGAGTTGCCGGCGGATTTCCGTGACGCGGTTGGAAAGCTTCGTCGCCTCTATGGAAAGGTTCTCCGCCTCGCCCGTCAGCGCGTTGATCTCGTTGCGCTCGGCCGCAAGCTTCTTGCGCTCGGCGACGACGACGTCCGCCTCGGCGGGCGCGCCCTCGGCCGGCGGATCGCCGAGTTCCGCCTGCCGCGCCTTGATCGCCTCCAGCCGCGGCCGTGTCGCCACCGATATCGCGATGATCGACCGGTTCAGCGCCTCGACCTCGACCTTCAGGTCGACGAGGCGCGCATCGTCGTCCTTGAACTTCTCGACCCGCTCGCGAATGGAGGCGAGCTGCTGGCCGGCCTTGTCGAGATCGGCGCTCGCCTGCTGCAATTGCGTCGTCGCATCGGCGGCAGGCGCGGCCGCCGTCTGGGCGGCGGCGGGCGAAACCGCAAGCAGCAGCAGCATCAGAAGCACGGAGAGAAGGCGGAGAATCGGCAAAGGCTCCTCGCTGAAAGAACGACGCATCGCGATCATGCGATTCCGCACTCTTCTAGCCATGAATGCGGCCATTTTAAACCGGTGCTAGAATCCGGCGCCCGGTTCCGCGAGATAAGCCTTCTCACGCGGCGTCGAAACCCGCCCGAGGAAGGCATTGCGGTGGGGAAAGCGGCCATATTCCGCAATGACGTCCCGGTGCCGCACCGCATAGTCGAGATACATCTCGTCGCCATGGGCCTCGAACAGCGCGACGCAGCGGTCCTGGTCGGCAAGGTCCTCGGAATGCTCGAAGGGCATGTAGAAGAAGTGCCGGCGGCCATAGTCCACCAACTTGTCGGCGCCGGCCTCCAGCGCGAGCCGCGCCTCGCGGAGGGCGATCCAGTCCGTGGCGAAAGCCATCGGCGAGGCGCGATACATGTTGCGCGGGAACTGGTCGAGCACGATGATCGCCGCAAGCCGCGCTTCCGGGCTTGCCCGCCATTCTGGCGAAACCTCGCGGGAAAGGGCAAGATGCGTTGCGGCGAACTGCTCGCGCACCCGGGCATCGAGCTCCGGCGTCGACTGCCACCAGTCCTTCGCCGTCAGGGTCTCGCACCAATAGCCGACAACCTCTTCCGGCCGCCTGATCGCATCATCGCTCATTCCACAACCTCCATTCATCCTAGCCGCAATATGGCGTTATCGCAGGGCAAGGCAAGCTCGGGAAGGAGGCGCCGCCGGATGCACGGAAGCAAGGCCGGTAAAATTCTAGCTTTCTCCTCAACCGGTTACTGATGCTCTCACGCTATCATCCGCCCGGCGAATATGGATGGAGCTCCAATGAACTGGCAATTTGTTACCGCGACCGCGGCGATCGCAACCGCCCTCTACAGGGGCTACGCGCCCATGCGTCCGGAGCCGGACAGTTTCGTCGCCGCCGGTCCCAACACATTGCCGATGGAGCCGCGGCCGATCAATCCCGACTGGATATTGTCCGGCAAGCCGGTGGCCCGAGCCGCCTTCCATTCCCAGCCTGCCGACAAATGCGCCTCGACGGTGGTCTGGGATTGCACGGCCGGCGAGTTTCGCTGGTTCTTCGGCTGGGATGAGATGGTCGTGATCCTCGAAGGCGAGGTTCATGTGACCGCCGAGGACGGCAGCGCCCGCACCCTGGCCGTGGGAGACGTCGCCTATTTCCGCGCCGGCAGCTGGGCGACCTGGCGCATCGACCGCTATGTCAGGAAAGCCGCCGTCACGCGCCGGCCCTTCCCGCTTCCCCTGTCATTGTTCTACCGGGTCCTCGGCCGTCTGCGCTCGGCGGCCAAGCAGGGGTTTTAACCGGAAGCCAGCGACCGGATGGCATCGAGATAGCGCGCGCGGGCATGGGCCGGCGTGAAGTTATGGTCGGTATCGGGAACGATCGAAAGGCGCACGTTCCCGAAGCGCCGGAGCCCGGCAGCATCCCTACCGAAGAACAGCGCCAGCTCCTCCAGCCCCAGTTCGCCCGTGCCATAGAGAAGGGTGACCGGAACGCCGCGCTCCCGCAGCGTGCGGAAATCCGCGAACACGCCGCGTTCACGCGGCGAAACACCACCGAAAATCCGGGTCAGCGGCCGTGCGCCGCGCACGGCAAGCCGCCCGAGCACCTCGCGCGCCTTGCGCATGACGTCGATCTCGCCCCGCAGGACACGCCGCAGCGTATCCATCTCGGCAAGGCGCCGGCCGTAATGCTCCAGCGTCTGGACGGGGTTTTCCAGCGCCTCATCGACGGAGCGCCCCTCCTGCCAGCGAAAGACGATCGGATTCACCGCCACGACGCCGACGACCCGCGGGTCGGCCACGGCCGCCTGCAAGCCGAGATAGGCGCCGCTGCAGCGTCCCGCCACGACGGCGGACGCCATCCCGGCCGCGGCAAGAAAGTCCAGGGCCTCCCGCACATCCTCGACCTGTACCGGATGATAAAGCACCTGCCCGGCAAAGCCTTCCGCCGGCGGACTGTCGGCGACATTGGCGCAATCGAACCGAAGGGAGGCGATGCCTTCCTTCGCTAGCGCGCGGGCGAATTCCACCGTCGAGCGCGCCCAACCGGCCGACCTGTCATAACCCGAAGACAGGAACAGCACCGCCGGGCGTTCCTTCGCATGGGATTCGACGGGGGCGCAGAGAATGCCGAACATCCGCTCGCCCCGGCCGAGCCGCGCGGCGGTCTCGACATAGTCCTCGCCGCCATGGCTCGCCGCCCACGCCCGCACGGGGGCTGGCCGCAATGCAGGATCCCGGGGGGCGAGGCCCGCTGCCCAGGATACGATGCCGGCAACGACCGGCTCGGGCACGACGGCAAGCGTCGGGTTGGAGGTGAGGCTTTCAAAACCTTCGAAGGGCGCTTCGAGGACATCGGCGCCGAGGCCGCGAAGATGCCCGGCGAAGGCTGCCTCGTCCGGGCGATTGGCGCGGCTAAAGACAGCAAGGTTATGCGCCGGTGCCTTCTCCAGCTTCATCAGGTCGATGCCGCGCAGTCCGGCCGCGATCTCCTGCGGCAGGACGATTCCGGCCACCTCGATTGCGGCTTCCGTGTTCTTCTTCAGTCCCAGCTTGTCGTCGATCAGACGGGAATAGGCCGACAGTTCGCGCAGGTGCACACGCACGGAAATGACGGGGGCGAGGAAAGCGATGCCCCCGAGGTCCGCCAGCCGGTCCGCCGCAAGGCTCGCCACCGGCGCGCCGATCCCCTCGGCAACGATCAGCAAACGCGCGCAACCGGAACGCTCCTGCAGAAGGTGCGCGGCGGCAAGCAGCGCCTCCACCCAGGTTTCCATCCCGAGCCCGAAGAGAGTACCGTCCAGCGCATCGCCGGTGCCGGGATAGTCGAAGCGCAGGCTTGCAATACCCTCTCCGGCCAGCCGCTCGCACAGGATGCGCCGGAATTTTCGCGTGCACATTTCCTCAAGCCCCCAGGGGCTGGCGAAGAGCACGCAGAGAGGTCGCGCGACGCCCTGCGCGGCGGTGAACAGGCCGACCGTTCCCGCGAAGGTCATGGGCTCGGCGGCCGGCCGTATACCGGGTACCGAGGGGCGCAACATGTCGGGCATGGGTTCTCCTGTCATCGCCTGAAGCCGACCGGACGGTTGGATGGATTTCCGCCATGCCGCTTCGGCATTTCGACGTCCGCCAACCTTTCGGGACAAGCGGTTCTGCTTTACACAATTCGGGTTAACATCCAATTCAAGCTGGGAGCTGCCCCGCATGAGGCTGATTGCCGCGCTGCTCGGTATGCTGATGACAGCCATGGCCGTCCAGGCGGCGCCATTGCGACTTGGCCGCGGCGTCGGCCTGCACGAATGGCTGAACTGGTCCCCCGTCAACGAGGACCGCACCTACCGCCGCCCGCCCTACCGAACGGTCGAGCAATGGCTGTCCTCCGAGCGGCCCTTTTCGGACTGGCCGAAGGGCGATCCCTTCGTTCGCATCCGGGCGCTGGGTTTCGATTTCGTGCGGTTGACCGTCGATCCGGGCCCTCTCCTTGCCGGCGACGATGCGGCGCGCAAGGAGGCGCTCGACGTGCTCTCGCGCGCCGTGCGGCGGGTAACGGCAGCGGGCCTTGCGGTCGTCTTCAACCTGCACGCGGTCAGCCAGGTGCCGGCCTACGGCATGGACGTCGTCGATGGCGGCGCCTACAGCGAAGGCGTGAAGCGCTACCGCGCCATGGTAAGGACGGTCGCCGCGATGCTCGCGGAAACCGGCGCGGACAAGGTGGCGTTCGAGCCCTATAACGAACCCGCCTACTATCCTTGCGATGCCGGCGGCACGGAAGACTGGCAGCGGATCATGGCCGGCACCGTCGCCGACATCCGCTCCGTCAGCACCGACCTTACCATCGTTGCGACGGGCGCCTGCGGCGGCAGCATCACCGGCCTCACCGATCTCGACCCGACCTTCGACGATGCCAATGTCCTCTACAGCTTCCACATGTACGACCCGCACGAATTCACCCACCAGCGGGCGGAAGATTCCGACGGCTTCTTCTCCGGCCTGCCCTGGCCGGCCCGTGGCAACTCGGCCGAGCGGGTGCGCCAGCGGCTTTCGGCCCGGATGCAGGCAGCGGGCTTGAGCCGGCTCAAGGAGATCGTTTCCCTTGCCAAGGCAGACGAACGGATCGAAACCTACTTCCGGGAGAACTGGGACGACGCCATGCTGAAGGCGCGCATCGGCGAGGCGGTCGATTGGGCCAAGCGCCACGCCCTTCCTCCGTCCCGGCTTTTCATGGGCGAGTTCGGGGTGATCCGGATGACCGCCGACGGCCGCTCCGGCGCCCGGGACATAGACAGGCTGCATTACCTGCGTCTGGTGCGCGAGACGGCGGAGGAAAACGGCATTCCGTGGTCCATCTGGGAATATTCCAACCCCCACGGCATGACGGTCATCGAACCCACGGGGCCGGCGATCCCCGACCAAGGCCTGATGCAGGCGCTGGGCCTTGCGTCTCAATAGCGCGTGACGTCCAGCCTCTGGTCCACAAAGGCCCGTTTTCCGCCGCGTCCGGCGACGAGGCGAGAAGCCGCCTCCAGCCGAAAAGCAAGCTTACCCCGGCATTTCTCGGTGAGATACAGACGCAGCCGCTCGATATCCGAAAGGGAGCCTTCACGGTCGAGGATATAGCGGATCACGACCTCACCCGGCGTGTCCTGATAGAACTGGATTTCCGCGATGCCTTCGAAGAACGCCGGGTCTTCCGGGGTAAGGTCCACAGTCACCACCCGCTGCCCGTCGAAGGATATCAGGAAGTCCGGCTTGCGGCGAGGTGCCAGCGCCCGGATGCGCAGCCGCTGGCCGTTGGCGGGCGTGGGCAGGTCGACGAGCCTGCCGAAATCGCCCGTGTCGTAGCGGATGAACGGCATTCCCGTCGAAAGGAAGCCGGTACCGACGATGCGCCCCTCGCGGCCGGGCTCCGTGACGGGCTCCCCCTTCTCGTCCACCAGCTCGGCCACGCCGTATAGGGGATTGAACTCGTAAAGCCCGTCCTCGCCCGGCACTTCGGCAGCGAAGGCCGCTTTTTCGCTGAGGCCATAGAAAACGCCGAAGGCGACATCGCCCAGCACGCTGCGGATCAGGGCGCGCTGGTGATCGTAAAGCGGCTCGGAAATCGGCAATATGCCGGCAATGCCGGCGCGCGGCGTCCGCCCGAGCTGGCGCATGCGGCGGCACAGAAGCTCGATCGCCGACGGGTATCCGTAGAGGAACCGGATTTTCCGGCGGTCGATCTCGTCGAGATAGGCGGAAACCTCAGCCGTCCCCATCGGAAAGACGGCCAGCTTCAGTTCGCGCAGGGCCGGGTCCCAGTCATGAAGACCGGCCTCGCCTCCCTCGAGATGAAAACCGCGAAGGCTCGCCCGCGCATCCTTCTCGCTGAAGCCCGCGCGGGACCATACGTCATAGACGAAACCCATCTCCCGCGGACTGCGATCCTTGTCGAGGAAGAAGGCGAAGGGTGGCGCAAGGTTGGACCCACTGGTCTCGGCCTTGTCCAGCTGCCAGCGCGGCACCGCAAGCGCGGCCTCCCCGGCTTCCCGCAACTGGTCCTTGCCGAGGACGGGCAGCCGGCGCAAATCTGCCGGCGTGAAAGCCGAGACGTCGAAGCCCGGCCCGAAAGCCTCGTCGATAAGGCCGCGATAGAAGGGGCTGCCGTGATGCGCCTTGGCGATCAGCGTCCGCAGCGACGCCAGATGCTGCTCATGCGCGAAGCGCGGGTCGTCCGCTGCCCGCGCGATGCGCGCGCGTTCACGGGCATAGGTCTTGCCGAATTTGAGGCCGGTCGGCACCAGCGCGACCAGCGGCTTGGCTGCCCGGCGAACGAAGGGCGGGCTGCGGACATAAAGGCCGCGCAGGATATCGAGAGGTTTCATCGTTGTTCCACTCTGCTTTCGGCGGCTGCCCGCCAGATGTCGCACAACGCATCGGCAAAGGGCGCGACGTCGAGGCAGGCTCGATGCCGTGCCTTGCCCGCCTCTCCCATCCGCCTGCGCAATTCCGGCTCCTCGACCAGCCGCGACAGCGCGTTTTTGAGCGCCGGCACGTCGCCCGGCGGCACGAGAAAGCCCGTTTCACCGTCGCTGACGATATCCTCCACCGCGCCGACGGGCGTCGCCACCACGGCAAGCCCCGCCGCCATGCCCTCGATGATCGAGATCGGCTGATTTTCCACGAAGGACGGAAGCGTCAGGATATCCGCCTCGGACAGGAGCCGCGCGACATCCCTCGCCGTCTGCCATCCCGGCACGGCCACCCGCCCTTCAAGGCCAAGTTGCTTCAATCGCGCGCGCAGCATCTCCTCTTCACCGGCCCCGGCAATCGTCGCGCGCCAGCCCGGAAGATCGGCCATGAGGCCGAGCGCCTCGCAAAGCTCCGGCGTGCCCTTGTCTTTCTCGATCCTGCCGAGAAAGAGAATTTGAACCTTATCCCCACCGCCCTTGTGCGGCAGGGAGGGCGTCTCCGTGGCATTGGGCAGGATGACGACGCGGCCTTCCGCCTCTGGCACCTTGCTGAGAACGAAGTCCCGCCAGATTTTTCCGAGCACGATCACGCCGGCAGCCTTGCGAAACATCGCACCGATGCGACGGCTGAGCAGCGTGTCCGCCTCGGGCCAGAAGCGCTTGTACCCGCCGCCGTGCAGATGAAGCACATAGGGAATGCCAAGCATCGCCGCCCATCCGGAGATGAAGAGCTTGCGGTAGGTGCTGCCATGGCTCGCCAGATTGATGTGCACGACATCGACCTTTCCGCGCAACCGGGCGCCAAGCATCCTGAAACAGAAAGCGAATGTATGCAGCAGCGACAGGGCGATATGGCCTCGCCCCCGGGTGGCGAGGAAGCGTGGGCGAATATCCCCCGGCCCGCGCCGCTCGAGCTCATGCTTCAGCGAGGCCATGATCCTGTCGATGCCGCCCTGCCCGCCCTCCCCGACAGGTACCGTCACAAGGACGTGGACGATACGGTTGGCAGGGGGCCGCTGAAGCACAGTCATCTCCATTATTTTCCGTCGCCGGAACGAAATCACCGCTGCTGTTAACACTTTGCCACTAGGATTTCGTTAAATCCGCGCTCGGTCACAACCTTCGGCCGTCTCAAGGAACTCGCCTTGCTGCTCAAGTCTACTCTCATCTACGGCCCGGCAATTCTGCTGACGCGCATCTCGGCGCTCCTGTTCCTCATCATCGCGACCCGCCTGATCGACCAGACGGAATACGGTCTCCTGACGCTGGTGGTTACGGTCGGCGAGATGACGGATGTGGCGCTGACGAACTGGCTGCGCATTTCTCTTCTGCGGCTCGGCGGCAAGGGGGACGTCACCAGCGGAAGCCTTTCGCGCGCCGGCACGATCCTGCTGGGCACGACGCTGCTTGCCATCGTCGTCGCGATCATCGCCAGCGGCTATGTCGCACCGGAGCGCTGGCGCGATTTTTCCATTGCGGTCTGCGCCTATCTCGTCGCGGGTGCCGTCGCACGCTACGGCCTCGTCATCCTGCAGATGCAGCAGCGGCACACTACCTACGCCACGATGGAGTTCCTGCGCGCCCTGCTGCAACTGGTCTTCCCGGTACTGACCATGCTGGTGGAGCACAATTCCTTTCTGGCCATCTCGCTCGCATCGAGCTTCGGCATGCTGATCACGGGCATCGTCTGCAGCCTGGTCGCCGCGCGGAAGATCGTTGCCGGCCCGCCACGCTTCACCCACCGCGAGTTCTTCGCCCTCGGCGTGCCGATCATCGCGATGGCGCTCTTCGGCTTCGGCCTTGCGAATGCGGAAAGGGTCTTCCTCAAGGTCTACCACGGCGCCTCGGCGGTCGCCGTGTTCGCCGCCGCCTACGCCCTTGCCCGCCAGCCCGTAGACATGATCGCAAACGCCATCAATATGGGCGCCTTTCCCGAGGCTGTCGGGCGCTTCGACGAAGAAGGACCGGCCGCGGCCGCCGCGGTGTTCAGGCAGTTCCTCTCCCTTATCTTCACCTTCAGCCTTCCGGTCGCCGCCCTCCTCGCGGCGCTCGGCCACGACCTCACGGAACTGCTTTTGCCGAAGGAATACGACGGCCCCTATAACCTGCTGTTCGGCGCTATCGCGATCAGCGCCGTCTTCACCAATCTCGCGGATTTCGTCTATGGCGCAGTCGTCTACGCCCATAAGAAGTCCTGGCTGCTGATCGTCAGCAAGCTTTTCGGCTCGACCACCACCATCACGCTCTCCTTCCTTCTCATTCCCACGATGAGCGAGGCCGGGGCGGCCCTGGCGCTGGCCGGCGGCGCAGCGGTGAACCTGCTCGCCTCCGTGGTGATCAGCGAACGGTTGACGCCGGTCCCCCTGCCCTGGCGCGCCCTTGCGATCTCGCTTTCCACCTCGCTTGCAATGGGCGGCATCGCCGCGATGGTCAGTCACTCCCTCGGCGGTGCGAATGTCGTCCTTCGCCTGGCGCTCGCAGGCTCGGCGGCCGGAATCGTCTTTCTCGTGGCCAACGCTATCGGCTATCCCGAAGAAACCAGACGCGGCCTGGCAGCCGTACGCAACAAGCTGTAGGGCCAAGGCAAATGAAACAGCAACGTTCGAATGCCCTTTCCCGCTTTCCCAAAGTTTCGGAGCCGAAGGGATTTATTAATATCGATTTGTGACCGTCTTCCGAAAATAACTTTATCAAATATTCGGGTCGTCCATTTGAAAATACGTATCGTATCCTTCCGGAACAACATCATGCGATGGGAGAACACTCTCGCCGCACGTTTGCACGCGGCTGGATATGAAGTTCGCATCGACTATACCGAAGCCGCGCCGGCCGCGCGCTTTCTCGATTCGGTCCTGGCCCTGGAGGCCTTATGGGTCGGCGCTCCTCCAAGGCCCGCGCCATTCATGCCCACCGCACCACCGGGCAGCGTCGAGGACGTCATCCTCGACCTGACGGGAGGGCTGGAACCGGGGCCTATCCCGGTGCTTGCCGTCGAGGTTGGCGGCTGCTCGCTTCTTTCCGAAGGGTTTTTGCGTTTGCGCTCGGACTGCGGCCCCATAGGGCTCGTCGCGCGCTGCAACGGCATTCCCGTCGGCCATGCATCGCCGATGATCCACGACCGTGTCTGGCTGTCGCGCGACATCGGCATGCTGCTGGTGAGCATCCAGTCGCTTTTCATGCAATCGCTCGCCCGCCTGCATGCGGGCCTCCTCGGCGAGATCGCCCTGCCCCCGGCAGCCGCGCCGACGCAGCGCCCGGAGGCGGCATATGCGAAACACCTCATCGGCGGCCTTGCCGCGCGCATGCTGAAGAGAATGACGCCGGGGAGCCGGAACTTCTCCTGGAAGACCGCCTATCGCTTCATCGACGGGCCCGGCGTCGCCGAAACGCGCCACATCGGCGGCGCTCCCTTTTCCTTTCTGGAAGACGACGGCCAGCGTTTCTACGCGGACCCCTTCCCCATCCATCACGAGGGGCGGACATGGCTGTTCGTGGAGGAATATCCCTATGCGCTCCACCGCGGCGTGATATCGGTGGCGGAACTCGGCCCGGATGGCCGCTTCGGGCGACCCCGCATCGTCCTCGAGGAGCCTCATCACCTGTCCTATCCGAATGTCTTCGCGCATGAGGGGAACCTGTTCATGATCCCCGAGAGCGGCGCTGCGAAGGAGGTCGTGCTCTATCGCGCCGATCCCTTCCCGCACCGCTGGCGGCGGGAGGCCGTGCTGGTCGAAGGCACGAATTTCAACGACGCCACCCTTTTCCAGCACGAGGGGCGGTTCTGGATGTTCGGTACCGAGCGCTATGCCGGCGGCAGCGCTTCCGACACGATGGCGATCTACAGCGCAGAGCGCCTCCATGGCCCCTGGATCCCGCATCCGCTGAATCCCGTTGTGATCGACCGGGCGGGTGCCCGGCCGGGCGGCCGGATCGTCCATGTAAACGGCAGAGCCTTCCTGCCCGTTCAGAACGGAACCGAAAGCTACGGCGGAGGGCTGGGCCTGAGGGAAATCCTCCGGCTCGACGCAACGGACGTCCGCTTCGGCCCCGTCTTGCCGATCTGCCAGGCGGGGGGCAAGGGTCCCGCCAGCCTTCACACCGTCAACCGGGCCGGCCGGCTGGAAGTGATCGATAGTCAGCAGTGACACGACCGGCAGGCCGCGGGGGCCTGGCCGGAGCGGATGCCATTTGCCGGGTGTTGCGAAGCCCGACGACAAGAACCGTCAGCAACAATATGTCCACCGTCTTGGTCGCCAGGGCATTGTTCGTCATGTCGATCATCAGAAAGATAAGCGCCCCGATACGCGCTGCCGCTGCCGTCCCCTTGAGAATACACGCAACGTAACCGATCACGATAAGCGCGAACACGATCGACATCGGCAGTCCCATGAGCAGGACGAAATAAACGATGGCGCTTTCGATAAGCTCAAGCCCGACCTTTTCATTCACGATCTGCAACAGATCGGCCACGTTCATGCCAAGCAGGAAATCCTTCCATGTCACGTAGTGGAAGACCTCGTAGATTTGCACGCGCGCCATCGAGTTCGTGTCGACCACGGAGCTGAACCGGCTGAGAAGGCCGACAGACAGGAGAACGACGGCAAGGGCAGCGCCGAGAAGCAGCGTGAAGAAAAGCACGACGAGCTTGGCCTGCAATTCGCGTCGCGGCGGGAGGTTCGGCCACCGCAGGAAGAGGATCAGCGCCAGAATCTCAAGGGCCGACGCCATCAGCGCGACACGTGCGCTCGCCGCCACGCAGCCGATGAAAAGGACGAACATGACCACGATCTTGACCCAGAGGGGCCAGCGCGTCAGCGGAACGAAACCGATCGCGAGGGCGCAGTGCGCACCGAGCACCAGCGGATGGCTGGAAAGGCCGGTGGCGCGGAAAACCGGCTCGCCTTCCGTGAACGGCATGAGGCGACGCTGCAGGATCACCTCTCCGATGGCGACGATCGCACTCGCGATCAGGACGCACAGCATTGCGGTCGCGGCGATCCGCCGGGTCTGCTCGTTCTGGACGAGCAGCAGGATAGCCGCAAGGACCGCTGCGAGATAGGTCTCGATAAGGAAGCCGGTGGCGCTGAGCCGACCGATGAGGACGAAATAGGCGACCAGCCCGCCCATGACGGCGGCATAGCGCACCAGCGACCGAAAAAGGGCTACGTCCCCACGGGCCAGCGCAAGCGGCCGGCTTGCCAGAATGACGAGAAGCAGCCCCACCGTGGCATAGGTCGCCAAATGGAACTTCTCGTAGAACGCCCCGCCCTCGCTCGAATAGTTCGCCAGCATGTTCATCAGGTCGGGGGTGACGAGCTGTCGCGTGAGAAGCGTCGCGACCGTCAGGAAGAGAAACAGAATTCCGAGCGCATTGCTTCTGAGGTCGATTCGCCCCCGCTCGAGCCCGACGGCTGCCATGGGATAAGCCATTGAATTACCTCTTCAAAGCGCGCCGGCTTGTTTCTTTGCCCCGAACACGGCCAACCGCCGGGACGGCAGGGAGGGAAACGCCCCGTTAACCACATGTGTTTACAATTATCACCAACATAGCAAACGAGGCGTTAACCGGATGGCATCTTCCCTTCTCAACCAGCTGGCGGACAAGCCTCGCTGCCGCGTGTCCACGCGGGAGCGTTTCGAGGCCAGGCCTCGTCATGTCGAGACGCCGGTCGCCAGGGAAAGCGCGCCCCCGGCCGAGGAAGCCATAACGCTCGACAGGATCGCCAATTTCATGGAGCTCGACCTCCGGCGCGCGCTCGTCTGGGTGAGATCGGGATTGAAGCTCGCCCTGGCGCTTTCGCTCTGCGGTGCGGTCGGCGCCGTCGTATGGGGCAAGACGGCAACGCCCCGGTTCACCGTCACGACCGATATCCTCGTCAATCCGACCAATCTGCAGGTCGTCAACAACGATCCCCTCGTGGCGCCGGGCGAAGCGAACGGCCAGCTGCTCAATTTCGGCAGCCGCGTCAGGATCCTGACCTCGGGCAACGTACTGCTGCGTGCGGTGAAGGACCTGAAGCTCGCCGACGACCCGGAATTCTACAAGCCCGCCAGCGCCGGCCTGTTCTCGTTTCTCCGGCAGGAGAAGGAGGCAGCGCCGAACCGCGACACGGCAGCGCTGAAGACCCTGCAGACCAAGGTCGGCATCGGTGCAGACGAAAAATCGCTGATCGCGAGCCTCAGCGTTTCCGCCCAGACCACCGACAAGGCAATCGCGATCTCCAAGGCAATCGTCGGCAGCTTCCAGGAGGAACTGGCGGCAGCGGATGCGGAGAGCGCCAGCCGTGCCGCCCGCTCGCTGGAAGACCGGCTTGGCGAACTCAAGCGCGACGTGCTGGCGGCGGAAGCCCGTGTGGAGGACTACAAGCGCGCACACAACCTGTCCGCCGGCGCGGACGGCCGTCTCGTGACGGCCCAGACCGTCAGCCAGCTCAACAACGAGCTGCTGGCGGCCCGTTCCCGAAGCACCAATGCCCAGCTCAGTTACGACGCCCTGATGAAGGCCGGCAACGCGCCGCTCGGCGCCCAGGCGGCCGTTTCCCCGGCGCTTGCGCAATTGCAGCAGACGGCCGGTCTCATGCAGCAGCAATATGACGATCAGGCCGCTGTCCTCGGCGCACGGCACCCTTCCATCCTGCGGTTGAAAGCGCGGCTCTCCTCAATCCGCCAGCAGATCGCAGGCGAGCTCGAGCGCGCCAGGAACACGGCCCGCGTCGAACTCGACAAGGCCAACGCCGCCCTTGCCGACCTGACCGCCCGGATGCGCGACACCGAGGGCTCCGCCTTCGACGACAACCAGTCGCAGATCGAGCTGCGCGAATTGCAGCGCGATGCCACGGCCAAGGCGGCAATCTACGAAAGCTTCCTCACCCGCACGCGGCAGATCATCGAGCGCGAGCAGATCAACACGAACAATGTCCGCGTGATCACCGAGCCCCTGCCCCCGTCCGGCCGCGCCTGGCCGCCGGGCTCCGCCACGCTTTTGCTGCTCGGCGCGATCGCGGGCTTCGTGCTCGGCATCGGCCTTAGTTTGGTGCGCGGGCTGGTCGCGGATCTGCGCTCCGCACCGGGCACACCGCTGCGGACATCCTGAACGCGCCATGAAGAAGCGCATCGTCTTTCACGCCCCGAGCCTGCATGGCGGCGGCGCCGAACGGGTCTTCGTCCTGATGGCCAACGAGATGGCCGCGCGCGGCCATGCGGTGACGCTGTTCGTCTGGAGCGCGAACGGTCCCAATGCCGAGTTGCGCAATCCCGGCGTCAGGCTCGTCAGCCTCGACCTGCCGATGCGGGGCGAAGGTTTTGGAAAAGCCGGTACGCTGAAAGGGCTGTTCCGGTCGGCGGCGTTCCTGCGACGCGAACGGCCCGATGCGGTTTTCGCCGGCCCGGAATTCGCCAATCTGCTGATGGCCCTCGCCCTGATGGCCGGGGATATCGTCCCGGGCGGAGCGCGGGCAGACTTCTTCCCGAGCTACCACGCCGCCGCCGCGCTGCGGAGCAACGGCCTCGGTTCGCGCATCGCACCGGCACTGACACGGCTGGTCGCCCGGCGAGCGACGAGGGCAATCGCCGTATCCGACGGCGTGGGACGCGATCTGGTCGGACGCGGCTTCCGCGAACAGCAGATCGCGGTCATCCACAATCCGCTACCGCCCTCCCGCCCCCGGAACGAAGGTCCGCAACCGTGGCAGGCGGCCCTCGCCGCCATGGGCGACGGACCTGTGATCGTCACGCTCGGCCGCCTTGTGGCGGTCAAGGACCATCGGACGCTGCTCAAGGCCTTCTCCCTGCTCGATCTCTCCGGAAAACACCGCCTGGTGATCTTTGGCGAGGGACCGCTCAAAGGAGAACTGGTCGCCTATGCCGAAGAGCTCGGCATTTCCGGCCGGACCCTCTTTGCCGGCTATGTCAACGATCCGGCGGCCTGCTATGCCTGCGCCGACCTCTTCGTTCTGTCCTCCGTCAGCGAGGGTTTCGGCAATGTCCTGATCGAGGCGATGGCCGAGGGCGTCCCGGTCGTCTCGACCGACGCGCCCTACGGCCCCCGCGAGATCCTCGTCGACGGACGCTTCGGCGCCTTGCTTCCCGTCGGCGATGCGCCCGCCATGGCGAAGGCCATGGAGGCGGCCCTCGTGGCTCCCGTGCACGCGGACGAACTTCGCCGGCGCGCGGCCGATTTCACCATCGATGTCGTCGGCGATCGCTACGAGGCGCTGCTGGAACCGCGCTTTCCCTAGACGACCTTGCGCGAAAAGCACCCGGGCGAACCTTCTCAAGACGGAAAGCAGTTCCGCGCCGCGCGCTGCAGCTTTCGTTAATCATGAATGCGAATAGGCATTGGGAAAGTACGCTGCCGCCCGTTCACCGGGCGCTGCGAACTGCTTTGCAACCCGGTTTTACACCAAAACGAAATATCTGACTGCTACGGATCACTGCTGAAATATTACCCCGGAAGATCGCGCGACAATGAATGGGGCGTCGATTTCTTCGGACTTCGAAGTGAGGACTATTAAATGAAAGTCGCAATTTTCGGCCTCGGCTATGTCGGCTTCACCGCCATGTGCTGTATTGCGAAGGAAGGCCATGACGTCATCGGCTTCGATATCAGCGAAAAGAAGGTCAACCAGATCAACCAGGGCGTCGCGCCGATCACCGAGCCCGGTGTCGAGGAGCTTCTGGCGGAGGGCCTGAAGGCCGGCCGGATTTCGGCCCATACCGAGATCAGGAATCATCTCCACGATTGCGACATGGCCATCGTCTGCGTCGGAACGCCGAGCGCGCCGGACGGGGCGCACAACATGACCTATATCGCCGAGGTAACGCGCCAGATCGCGGCCGCTGTCGGCACGGCGCGGACCTCGCCGCTGACCGTGGTCTATCGCTCCACCATCCGTCCCGGCACGGTGGAAGGCCTCATTGCCCCGATCTTCGCTTCCATGCTCGGCGAAGCCTACACGCGCAGCGTCGAACTCGTCTATAATCCCGAATTTCTGCGCGAGTCCTCCGCCGTGCAGGACTATTTCGACCCGCCGAAGATCGTCATCGGCACGGTGGACGGCCAGCCGAACGCCCGTATGGACCTCCTGAACCGGAACCTGAAGGCGCCGACCTTTTATGTCCATCTGGCGGAGTCCGAGATCACCAAATTCGTCGACAACACATGGCACGCCGTCAAGGTGGCCTATGCCAACGAGATCGGCCGCATCTGCATGCAGCTGGGACTCAGCGCCAAGAAGGTGCACGAAATCTTCATCTCCGACACCAAGCTCAACATCTCGCCCTATTACATGCGTCCGGGCGGCGCTTTCGGCGGCTCGTGCCTGCCGAAGGACGTGCGCGCCATGCAATATATCGCCGCCGATTGCGGCGCCCATACGCATCTGGTCGATTCCCTTCTGCGTTCGAACGAAGCCCACAAATACCGCCTCTTCGAGCGGGCGACACATGGCCTGGCGCCCGGCGCCTCCGTGCTTCTCGTCGGCCTTGCCTTCAAGGCGCATACCGACGACCTGCGCGAGAGCCCGAACATCGACCTTGCCCGCGGTCTGCTGCGCGAGGGCTACAAGCTCTCCATCTTCGATCCGGCTATCGACGCCAGCAAGCTCGTCGGCGCGAACCTCGGCTATGCCTATACCCAGATCCCGACGCTCTCGCAGCTGCTGGTCTCCAAGGAGACCGCGGAGAACACGTCCTACGACCGCATCGTCATCGCCAACGACACCCATCGCAAGCTCGATCTCGGCGACCACGGCGACGTCATAAACCTGAACGCATTGTCGTGAGGCCCGCCATGGACAGCACACCCCAACGGAACAAAGCCGCAGCCGCTCCGGCCAGTGCCGATATTTCCGGCACGATGGCGGGCCGCAAGATCCTCATCATCGTGGAAAACCTGCCGGTGCCCTTCGACCGGCGCGTCTGGCAGTCTGCGCGCACGCTGCACGCCGCCGGCGCACAGGTCGCCATCATCTGCCCGACCGGCAAGGGATATACCGAGCGCTATGAACTGCTCGAAGGCATCCATGTCTATCGCCACCCCCTGCCGCTCGACGCCGGCGGGGCGCTCGGCTACCTGCTGGAATATGGCGCGGCGCTGGTCTGGGAAACGCTGCTTTCCTGGAAGGTCCTGTTCCGCCACGGCTTCGACACGCTGCACGGCTGCAACCCGCCCGACCTCATCTTCCTCGTCGCCTGGCAGTTCAAGCTTTTCGGCAAGCGCTATATCTTCGATCACCACGACATCAACCCGGAGCTCTATGAAGCCAAGTTCAACAAGCGCGGCTTCTTCTGGCGGCTGATGTGCGCCTTCGAATGGCTGACCTTCAAGACCGCCGACACCGTCATTTCCACCAACGAGAGCTACAGGAAGATCGCTCTCGAGCGCGGCGGGAAGAAGCCGGAGGACGTCTTCGTCGTGCGCAGCGGCCCGGACCTGACGCGCGTCAAGGCCGTCGCTCCCAATCCCGCCCTCAGGAACGGCCGTGACTTTCTCGTCGGCTATGTCGGCGTGATGGGCGATCAGGAAGGCATCGACCTCCTGCTCGAAGCCGCCCGCCATCTGGTCTTCGATCAGGGCCGCAGGGACATCCAGTTCGTACTCGTCGGCGGCGGTCCAAGCCTTGCCGCGCTGCAGGCGATGTCGGAGACCATGGGGCTGAAGGATTACGTGACCTTCACGGGCCGGGCGCCCGACCAGACCCTGTTCGAAGTGCTGTCGACGGCGGACGTCTGCGTGAACCCCGACCGGGTGAACCCGATGAACGACAAGTCGACGATGAACAAGATCCTCGAATACATGGCTGTCGGCAAACCGATCGTCCAGTTCGACGTGACCGAAGGCCGGTTCAGCGCCCAGGAAGCCTCACTCTACGCCAAGGCCAACGATCCCGTCGATTTCGCGGACAAGATCGCCGAATTGCTGGCCGATCCGGCCCTCCGTGCAAGGATGGGCGCCTTCGGCCGCGAGCGCGTCGAAACGAAGATGGCCTGGACCTACGAGATCCCCAAACTGATCGCGGCCTACAAGAACGTGCGGCCCTAGAGGCCGCACCGCCAAACCGCCCCGCGGCGGGCGCCGTCTCGCATCGGCCACTTGGCCGGCACATCTGGAGCTAGCGATGTCCTTAACCTGGTATATCCATCGGCTGCGCGCCATGGGGCCGGCCGAAATCGCCCATCGCTTCGTCGAGAAGGGCAAGAAGCTGGCCGCGCGCGGGCGGATGGAAGGCTGGGCGCGCTACCGCACGTCCGGTCCGCTCCCCCTTCTGCCCGGACTGGCCGAAAATCTCACGGCCGCCCCCGACCATGTGAAGCAGGGCATTCTCGCCGCCAGCCGGGAGGTGCTTTCCGGCCGCTACAGCGCGCTCGGCGCGGACTGGCCGCCACGCGATCCCGCCGAACCCTTCCCGGCCACGATCTGGCGGCTTGACCCGGTCACCGGAGGCCTTTGGCCGGGAAGCGAGGCCTATTGCTTCGATATTCCCTATCGTCACGAGCGCACGCTCGGCGACATCAAATATGTCTGGGAATACAACCGTCTGCAGTTCCTCCAGCCGCTGGCCGCGGATGCGGCGCTGACGGGAAATCCGGATGCGGTCGAGGCGATCGAGGCGGCAATCGACAGCTGGTACGAGGCCAACCCGCCCTTCCGCGGCATATGCTGGAACAGCGGCATCGAGCTCGGCCTGCGCGCAATAAGCCTCCTCGTGGTCACGAGCCTGTGCGGCAGCCGTCTGTCCGATGCGACGGTCGAAAGGATACGAACGATCCTGCACGCCCATCAGGCGTGGATGGCGCGTTATCCGTCGCGCTTCTCCTCGGCAAACAACCACCTTGTCGCCGAAGTGGCCGGCGAATTCCTGATTTCGCTCGCCATGCCGGAGCTCCCGCTTTCCGGCGGGCTTCTGGCCAAGGGCCGGAAGATTCTGGCAGAAGAAGCAAACAGGCAGATTCTCGCCGACGGCGTAGGAGCCGAGCAGTCCCCGACCTACGGCGCCTTCACCGCCGAATTCCTGCTTCTCTGCTGCTTCGCCGCACGCGCCGCAGGCCAGCCGCTCGCGAAGGGGATCGAGGAACGACTCGCGCTCTTTTCCACCTTCATCGCCTGGCTTTCCGATACCAGGGGCAGAACACCCGGAATCTGTGATGACGACGAAGGCCGCGTCATCTCCCTGTCGCGGCACGAACCGGCCTATGCCGCTTCCGTCTCGGCTGCCATTGCCGGCTATCTCGGCAGGCCGGCCGCTGGCCCCCGCCCGCCGGAAGTCGAGCTGCGCGATGCCCTGCTGCGGGCACCGGCGGACAGCCCTGCTCCCCCTGCCGGCATACGGACCTTCGCCGAGGGTGGCTACACCGCGGTTCGTCAGACACGGAACGGCCGCGATCTCCACATCGTCATGGATCATGCGCCTCTCGGCTACCTTTCCATCGCGGCGCATGGCCACGCGGATGCCCTTTCCGTCATCGTCACGGTGGACGGAGAGCCGCTCTTCGTCGATCCCGGCACCTATCTCTATCACTCGGGAGGAGAATGGCGGGACTGGTTCCGCAGCACGCGCGCGCATAACACGCTCACGCTCGCCGGCGCCGACCAGAGCACGATGTCCGGAGCCTTCAACTGGTCTCACAAGGCCACAGCCAGTCTCGACAGCGTCGATGATGGAGAGAACTGGCGCATCGTCGCATCCCACGACGGCTACCTCAAGCGTTTCGGATGCCTCCATCGCAGGACCGTCGCGTCCGCCCCCCTCGGCTTTTCCGTTCACGACACCCTGACCGGCAACCCGGACGAAACCGCCGAGATCGTCTTCCAGCTATCCCCCGCCTGCGAGGTGGAGGTCGATGGGCAGAAGGTAAGAATCCATGCCGGGAAACGCTGGCTGGCGACCCTCTCCTTTTCCCTTCCCGGCCGGATAGAGAGCGTTGCCGGCGGCCCCGCCGGCAGCGGCGGCTGGTACTCGCCGCAATTCGGCATAAAGCTTCCCGCTCCCCGGATCGTCTGGCAGGGCACGTTGCCTCCCGAAGGGTTACTGACGAGCGTTCTTCTCGTTCCCGATGAGGATGTCGGATAGCTCAGCTGCCGGCCGCAGGCGACGGCAGGGATCCGGGCACGAACAGAAGATAATCCTGATCCTCAGAGACCGGTTCGAGGGAGCCGCCGAGATATTTCAGAAATGCTTCGCGCTGCCCTTTGGGAACCAGCACCCCGTCACCCGGCTTGAGCCATGCCGCCAGTTCCGCAGGCGTCTGCAGGCGCGCGATCCTTCCCTGCGTGTAGAACTCCGCCGAAAAACTGCGGCCACCCAGGATAGCCAGGCGCCCCGGACGGTGGAACTCCGCGATCAGGCGGGCTTCGCTCGGCAGGAACGAGCGGTCGGCGCCGAGGAAGGAAGCGACCGTGACGCCGGCGAAGATCACGACGACTTCGGCCACGCCCAGTTTCAGCCATCCCGCGCCCCCGGGGCTGCTCTGCGTCCATAGCATCACGGCAAGCAAGACCGCCGCCGGCACGCCCGGTAGGACATAGGCGAGAAGAATGTTCGCCGCGAGGGTGAAGAACACGAGCGGCGTCAGTGCGAAGAGCAGGAGATAGAGGTGAAGCCCCCTGTCGGCGGGCATTCCCGCCTTTCTCAGCCTCCACAGGAGAATGGGCAGGAGAGGTGTCCAGGGCAGCATGGCCGCCATCCAAAACAGCCAGATCGTGCCCCTCGGCTGCTCGCGGCCCGAGCCGTAGAGATCGCCTGTCCAACCGGGCTGGAGGAAGCGCTGGATATGCTCGCCGATCAGGAAATAGCGAAGGAAGCCGGGCGTGGCTGTTTCCGCGGCGGCATACCAGGGAATGACCAGAACGGCGCACAACGCCACCCCGCCCAGCCACGGCAACCGGGCGAGATCCTTCCAGTTGCCGCGCCAGAACATCCAGGCCGTGATCGGCGTCATGGAAAGAACCACCGCGACAGGTCCTTTGGCCAGAAGCCCGATCGCAAGGCCCAGGAAAAAGAGCCAGCCCCAGCGCCTGCGGCCTTCCAGCCCATTGTAGAAGCCGGCCATGGTCGCGGTGACGCCGAGCGTCAGGACCATGTCTGTCTGAACAAAGGCGGTGGAAACGAAGAATAGCCCCGAACTGGCCGTAACCAGCACGGCGACAGCCGCCGTGCGGCGGTCGGCCACCGTCCTCGTCCACAGCCACAGGATTGCAAGCGTTGCAATGGCGGATGCCAGTATTCCGAGCCGAGCAGCAAAAGGCGTGAAGCCGAAAATGGCCATTCCCGCCGCCGAGAGCCAGGTATGCAGCGGCGGCTTGGCCCAGAACGGCACCCCATAGTCGAACTGGGGCGTGATCCAATTGCCGGTTTCGACCATTTTGCGCGCGATTTCGGCGTAGCGTGCTTCCGTAGGATCGGTAAGGGGAACCCAGATCATCGCCAGGAGCCGCAGGGCGAGCAACAGGATCAGCGCCCAGAGAATAGAACGGTTTTTCATCATTTTACCAAGCCGGCAGCCAAAATCGCCGATACCCGAATTTCAAACGTGACAAGACACATGCCGGGATCAGGATGAAAACGAGATCATCCGCCTGGTATTTCCTGAAGCGAAAATGGAGCAGCACCGGGCACCGGCCCCTCTTGTCCCCATTGCAGTTGCTTGCTGACAACAACCTGAATGGAGGGCAAATCGGCCAACGCCAGAACCGAGCGGTGGCAATGCACCGCCAGACGCAGGAAGACGTTCATATTCGTGCGATACAAGAGAAAATCAGCGTAACCCATTCTTCTTAAAGGGAAGAATGGTGGGTGATCACGGGCTCGAACCGTGGACCCGCTGATTAAGAGTTATCGAAATCGAGTTTCCTAGAATTTCCTCACGTTGGATATATCATTGATTTTTATAGCACATTCTCTATATTGATTTCCACACGTTTCCGCCAGTATCCGCCTGTTTTACCTCACGGTGGCGACTCGGTGGCGACTCAAACGGGAAATCAGAGGGTCTAGAGTTGCCAACTTTAAAGCTAACCAGGAAAGCTGTGGCGTCGATCGAGACACTCGAAAAGGCGACGATCTACTACGACACGGAGGTAAAGGGCTTCGGCCTCAAGGTCATGCCCAGCGGCGCGCGATCCTGGATTTTGGAATATCGTCCAGGCGTCGGCGGTCGATCAGTCGCGAAGAAACGAATTAAGATCGGAACGCCTGCGACCCATTCACCAGAAGAGGCGCGCGACGAAGCGGCGAAGACACTGGCGCGCGTTACCCTCGGTGCCGATCCCGCGGCAGCGCGGGCAGATGAACGCGCGGCGATGACGGTCGGCGAGATTGCCGAGAGCTATCTCGATAAGCATGTCGCGGAAAAGCGGAAAGGCAACACCGAGCGCTTGTACCGGTGGGTGTTGAACGACCACGTTCTTCCCTCCATTGGATCAATGCGCGCATCGCAGGTCATGCGTGCCGACGTTACGCGAATGCAAGCAGCGATCACCCGCGGCCGCAAAGATAAGCCGAACGGCGGCCGCACGACGGCAAACCGTGCACTCGCTGTTCTTGGGGCAATGTTCAACTGGGCGGCGGGAGAAGGACTGGTGCCGGAAGGTCATAACCCAGTGCCGAAAGTCGAGCGCTATCGTGAAAATCAAAAGGAGCGCTACCTTTCCTCGGAGGAGCTTGCCGCGTTGGGCGCGGCGTTGACCGAGGCCGAAACCGTGGGGTTGCCCTACGAAGTCGATGAGACGAAACTGACCGCCAAGCACGCCCCGAAACCGCAGAACCGGTTGACCGTGTTCTCGCCTCACGTGACCGGCGCGATCCGGCTGCTGATCCTGACCGGCTGCCGCCTTCGCGAAATTCTGGACCTTCGGTGGAGCGACATAGATTTTGAACGCGGCCTGCTTCTATTGCCAGATAGCAAAACCGGCAAAAAGGCGGTCGTATTGTCAACGGCAGCGATCGACGTGCTGACCTCCCTCCCCCGCGTCGGCAAGTTTGTGATAGCCAGTTCCAGTGCTGGAACCGAGAACGAGCGTCCGAGGCACGACCTCAAAAAACCGTGGGCCGCGATCCGCGCTCGCGCTGGATTGGATGGCGTTCGACTCCATGATCTTCGCCACAGCTTTGCCAGTGTAGGCGCCGGCAGCGGCTTGGGACTTCCGATTCTTGGCAAGTTGCTCGGGCACAGCCAGGCGGCCACGACGGCCAGGTACGCGCATCTGGATGCGGATCCCGTTCGGCGTGCTGCAGATGTCATCGCAGACCGGATCGCCAATGCCATGGGAGGAAAGTGATGGCGAGGATTCCCGGGGGCTTTTCTTCGCAGGCATTTGCAATCGAGAGTGCCATCCACGAAGGCCGCGATGGTGATGCGAGGAATTTGTTATTCAAGGCACTGTCTGCGGGTAATGCTGACGAGCAGACGCAGACATTGGCGGCCAGATACTTTGCCCCGCAAACACGTCGCCGAGGCAGACCGAAATCTGCACCCGCCCATTGGTTCGATATAGGTGTCGAGTTTCACTCAATGCGTGGCTGCGGCGTGAAATACGAAGACGCATTAGGCGAACTGTCGGAAAAATTCGGTCGATCGGAGACAAACATCCGAACAGCCGTCGCATACTATGATGAAGCCAAGGCAGCGCACGACGAAGCCACCGCAGAATAATGCTGTTTTTCTGCCTAAAATAGCGGCGGAAACTCCATCATATTGTCGGCATCAGCACCAATGAAGGGGAGATGCCGTGACACAAAACATCCGTACCAAACAAGCCGCCGACTATCTCGGCCTTTCAAAATCCACCCTCGATAAGCTGCGCTGCTTCGGCGGCGGGCCTCAGTTCTACAAGCTCGGGCGCGCCGTCATTTACGACGTGGCGGATCTCGACGCGTGGAAGGCCGAGCGTGCGCGCACCACCACCTGGCAGCCAGCCAACGATAACAACCGTCAGGCGCAAGCCGTCGCCTAGCTCACCACCAACCATGACCGCACCACCCTGCCGGCCTCATCGCCGGACGATCCTGCACGCCTATCCGAAAGGAACACATGCACATCATCGACATGAAACCCCTGGAAGAGCCGCCTGGAGGCAACAGGGCAATCGCCACATTCGATCTGGAGCTAGACGACAATGTGCGCCTTTACGCGCTCCGGCTTCTGGAGATGCGCGACGGGAAGCACTTCGTATTCGCTCCACAGTCCGGCAGCAGGCGCGTTGCTACCTTCCGCAGGGAATTCGCGGAAGCACTCACCAATCTCGCACTCGAAGAACTGAAGGCGGTAACGGCCAATGACAGCAGCAGCCACTAAACCCGACCTCACGCCGATAGTCGATATCCGCCGCGCCCTGCTAGGAAACGGCTATATTCCGGTGCCGGTCAAAGGCAAGGGGCCGAGGATCAAGAACTGGACGAAGTTCCGTCCGAAGGTCGAGCAACTGGAGGGACAAGCCCGCAAGCACGCGGACCATGCCTCTACTGGCATCCTCTGCGAGAACGTCGTCGCGGTGGACATCGACGCGCTGGACACGGGCGTCGCCGAGAAGCTGATTGTCCGATTGATGCAGATACCCGGAGCCGAGCGCGCCCCTTGCCGCGTCGGGAAGGCGCCTAAGGCGCTCTTCCTGTTCCGCACTAGCGCGCCGCTGGGTAAGCGAATGACGCCGGAGTATTCCGTCAACGGGCGGAAATGCCAGGTTGAAGCGCTCGGAAAGGTCCAGCAGTTTGTTGCCTATGGTATCCATGCCGAGACCGGGAAGGAATATACATGGAGCAATGGCGATCCCCTGACGGTTCCCGCCGCTGACCTCCCGGAGATCAAAGGAGAGCAGATCGACGCCTATATCGCCGATGCCGCCACGATCCTCGCCGAAGCGGGCACGCCCGTAAAGGCAGACAAACCTGCACAGCGCACTCACGCCGCCACGGGCGGCACGTTCTGGACACGTTGCAATGCTGCTGCTCTTTCCGCGCCGGAGCGATGGGTGCGCAACCTGTTCCCGTCGGCGCGGAAAGAGACCGGCACCGGAGCATGGCGGGTGTCGTCGTCTGATCTTGGCCGCGGCCTCGAAGAGGATATCTCCATCCATGCCGACGGCATCCGGGACTTCGGCGAGGAGAAGACCTTCACGCCCATTCAGCTAGTGCTCGACTATGGCGGTGCGCCGTCGCCGAAAGACGCAGCCCACTGGCTTTGCGAGCAGATCGGTATCAATCCCCATGATATCGGTTGGGAGAACCGCCAGCCCGTCGCCGTCCGCTTCGGTGCGCTGATGACGCCACCTGAGGCGGCAAACGATGATTCCGAGGAATGGCGCAGGGAGGAAGAGGAGCTATTCCGAAGTGACGCCACCCTTGCCGACCTGACGCGCCCCGGCGGCTTCATTGAGGAACTGATCGATTGGATCGTATCGTCGGCGGAGCATCCGTCGCGGGAGCTCGCGCTGTCGGCCGTCATTCCGTTTGTCGGCTCGCTCATCGGCCGCCGTTTCGCCGGATACCGCGATGCTCGCACGAACATCTATAGCATTGCGCTCGCCCCGTCCGGTTACGGCAAGGACCATGCGCGCCAGCAAATCAAGCGGCTCATTGCGGCGGAAAACCTTCACCCGTTCTCCGGCCCCGCCAGACTCATGTCTGCGTCCGGCCTTCGGGCTGCACTCATGGAGAAGCCTTCCATCAACTGCATGATCGACGAGATCGGCGGGCCGCTTCGCGAGATGCTGGATCCACGCGCGAATCAACATCAGGCCATGCTCAAGAACGACCTTCTGGAGTATTTCAGTACCGCCTCCACGTACTTTGAAGGGGCGGCATATGCGCAGGTGAAGGCCGTTCGGCTCGAAAACCCCAACCTTGGAATCTACGGTACATCGACCGCTGATGACTTTTGGAATTCCATGTCATCACTGTCGACGGTGGACGGCTTTATGGCGCGTCTCATCCTCTTCAACGTGAGCGGCACGAAGCCGGCGCTCGCCGTTCCTGAGCGCGATGTGAAGGATATACCGACATCGATCAGAGAGACAGCCAAGGCGCTGGCTATGGCAGGCCGTAGCGCTAACCTTGACGCACCGGCTACCGATGCCGGCGACAAACCTCGCACCGCGCAGCAGGTTCCCCTGTCGCCCGGTGCCGAGCGTATCCGGCGGGAGTTCAAGGCGGACATCGAGAAAAAGCTGCCGAAGGTAACGGGTGGCGATGCGGCCGTTCTGAACCGCGCCGTCGAGCATGCCGTCAAGCTGGCGCTCATCGTCGCCGTTGCAACGAACTGGGAGGCACCGGAAGTGACGGAGCGACAGATGTCCTGGGCGGTTCAGGTTTCATGGCTGTCCTGCACATCGCTGATGCGGGAATCCCGTCTGAACGTCGCTGACAGTCAGCGAGAGCGAAACGTCAATCGAGTGCTGAAGTTGATTCAGGCCGAGGGGCAGGCAGGCATGACGATGGGGAAGCTGACCGACAGGACGCGGGGAATCGATAAGCGCCAACGCGAGGAGATTCTGTCAGATCTTGCCGACGCCGGGCGCATCCGAGGTGAGCAGAAGCCGGCTGCGAAGTCGGGAGGCAGGCCAACGCTGGTCTTCATCGCACGGTAGGTTTCTCGTCGATCAACCGCAACGAACAACGGTTTTTCGTTGACGAACAACCCCTAAAACTTTGACGCGCACGTCAAAAAAAAGGGGGTTTCTCGTTAACGAGAAACCGGTTGTTCGGAGCCCCGAAAACGAACAACCAAACAATAAAACATAACAATATCATATATATAATAGTTATATATATAGTTGTTCGGTTGTTCGTTAGCGAGTTCAAAACCCCCTCTACCCCCCCCCAGGGGGTTTCTTAGGTCGTTTACGAGAAACCGAACAACCCTTGGACCTTCCAGAAAGGAGAGCCAATGATCACCCTCGACGGCATCACCTATCCCTCAAGCGCCACCCACCCCGGCGAACCCTGGCACGGATGGCATATCCACCGCACACTAGAACCCCATCGCCACAGGCCGGCTAACGACAACGTGCCACCGCGTTATCGTGGCAGCTTCCCAGCGCTGACCTGGCTTGCCAAGAGAGACCCCGCGGCCGCCGCTGCTATCCATTCCCTTTCTGAATCACACTCGCCTCGCTGCTGGGATAGAGGAGGCGCGGACGATGACGGCTCATGGGAAGGCGACGCTCTCGGTTCTCCAGATGACCGTATTCGCATCCATCCCGATATCGATGACATCATCGCAGCATCGGCAGATGGACAGGCTGTCTGCCCAAAAGGCCGACTGGCTTTCATGGCGGGGCCTTTGCGCCCTGGATTCCCGGCATCGGAAAAGCCGCACCGTGCAGGTGGTAAGTGGTATCGCCATGGGCGGGCCGTCTTCATCGTGGAGTCCGAACCACAGCGCGAAGGTCTGCTAGCGTTCTGGCTCGATGACAATGGTGTGGTGCAGGTGCCGCGGGAAGAGCGTGAGCAGCGAAGCGGCAGCCGAATTCCTATCGACTGGCGCGTCGAGCGATATATGCGGAAGTGGGTGAAGCGTCTGCGGAACGATCGCGATGCCGCAATGGAAGCGCTGTACGACTCAGAGTGCCGGGATTTTCACCTTCGCCGCCGCGGCACGCTTCTGCCAGCGCAACGCTATTCTCCAGCCGGACATAGCCGCACGGAGATTCCAGATGAGAAAACCGACCTCCGCAACTGGCTTGCATCCGCTTCTAAGGGTATTCCCGTTACCCGGCTCCCAGACGGGTGCGCCCGCAGCACCGACTGGTTCGGCCGCATGCCTGGAAAGAAGCAAGGACTCTCTGTGCCGGAGATCTGGCGAGATGACGCGCCATTGCCGGAGTTGTCGCCTGACGTGTCCTTGACGGTCGAAACGATCCTCGCTCGCGGCTCCTGCACGGCCGTAGCCAAAGCTCACAATATCCAGGCATCTCGCCTTGATCGCGCAGGTCAGCTGCTTGTGAAGGCTGCGGGCAAGGCCGTTCTTGCGGCAATGGCTGCCAACGATAACAAAAAATCAGAAAAAGTTGCCGCCTGAGTCCATTCCGCGGCGTCCCGTTCGGCTTTGAGTAGAAGCCCGCTTCGGCGGGCTTTTCTTTTGCCTGTCACCATCAATCGGATTTGAACAATGAAACCCGACACCCTCACAGTTGCCGAGGCCGCTAAGGTCGTCGGCATTGAGGCCGGCCGTATTCGCGGCTGGCAGCAACACCAGCACATCAGCTTCGGCACACGCGGTATCACAGGGCGCTATCGCTTCACTACGCGTGACGTGCGCTGCCTGGGCCTTATGGCGCGCCTCGTTGACCGAGGCATCGAACCTTCCAGAGCCGCCAAACATGCCGAAACGATTGTCGACCGGATTGGCGCGCGGACGTCGGCGCCTTACGCCGCAGTGGTATCGCCGGAGCCTGGCATGTCGCCATGTGTCATCCCAGAAGACAGCCCGCCGCTTGCCGAGACGCTGATCGTCATCCCGACAGCGCCGCTGTTTCGTGCGATCGATGAGAGGATGACGCGTTGATCCTGCTTGATTTCGCCGTGGGACCGATCTCCGGCCCATCCGGCAGCGGCCCGCCGCTCCACGTCGACATCTGCGGTGACATTGATGCAGCCATGCTGGCGCGCGTTGCTTCGGACCTCGATGCCCATCCAGACGCTGCAGAACTTCATCTCCACGTCGACAGTCCCGGCGGGTATTTCGGTGCCGGTTTCGACATGTACGCGGCCCTGAGTAGTCACCGCGCCGCGCGCAAGACAGCATACATCACCAACGCGAGCTCGGCGGCACTGCTTCCCGTCCTTGCGGCGGACCGCCGTATAGCCAAGCCGGACGCGCACATTCTTCTGCACCAGGCGGAGCAGTTACCGCGAGGCCGCTGGACAGCCGGAAAGCACGCAGAAACTGCCGACTTTTTGACCTGGCTGGACGCCAGCATGGCGGCCGGGTTTGCACTCCGCACCGGTACACCGGCCGACGTCTTCCTTGCAGCGATGGCCGACGAGCAACCCTCGTCGCTGGATTGGTGCGTGCAGCACAAACTCATACACGAAGTAAGGAACGCCTAATGGATCTACAAAAAGCATTCGACCAAGGCTTCGACGCAGTGAAGGCCTATGTCGACGGCATTACCGACCAGGTCGAAGAGCGGCTCATCGAGCTTGAGGAAAAGACGAATGAGGCGCAAGTGCCAGAACTGCATACCGCAGCGTCTCCACTAAGGGGGCGGCGATCAATTCCTCAATATCCCGCCCATCTGACTCCGGAGGAGCAGATTGCGGTATTCGAGAAGGTCGAGCGCGATCTGCGACGAAGGATCCTCCCTGATGGCAACAAGAAGAAAACTGCGAGCCTGGAGACATTGGTGAGGCTGGCCTCCACCCTTCTCGTGAGGGATGCATGGATGGCCGACCGGATTGCGGCGCTCGAGGCGAAGGAAGCGAAGCGATGAGCCACCTTCAGCAAGCCTTCGATCAAGGCTTCGACGCCATCAAGGGATACGTCGATCGTTCCCTCTCAACCATCCACAAGCGCCTGAAGGCCCTTGAGGCTCGCATCGATGCCGATCAGCCCGACACCCGCCTCCGCGCAATTGAGGACCGCCTGGTAGCGCTCGAAGCGACGTCGGCAGGCACCGTGAAAACCGCAAAGCCCGTTATCCGGGTAAAGGCGATAAAGGAACCGAAATGACTATTGATACCCAGAAACTGCGCGCCACAATCCTGGACGACGCCAACGACCTCGGCGTTAGTGACCAGCAGTCTATCACCATCCTCGCCATTGGCAGAATTGCCCAGGCGACCCTTGTTGGCGAACTGGAGAACATGGCCAAGGATGGCGCGCCTGCCGACCAGATCGAAGCCTACCGAGAAGAGCGCGGTGAGCAGCTAGGAAATTGGATGCGCATCCAGTGCGAGCGTGCCCGGATGCGTACGGTGGTTTGTGAAGAGGTGGAGCGCTGCCTCGGATGAAGATCCAGATCGAACCGCGTGAAGGCGTTTGGTTTGCCCTCACGGTCGGCGGCATCACCTTTCAACGGTGCCGGCTCCATCGTGGTCCTGCTGGCCTGCCAGATCTGCGAATGCCGCACGGCGTCACGTTGTCGCCAGAGCTGTTCTCCGCCGCGCGCCGCAAGGCTGTAGACGTGATGGGCGACAATGCGACTGGGGATCGCTGATGCCATCGGCCACGCTCGGACGACTCTATAAGACGGCAAGGTGGAAGCGCATTCGTGAACAGCAGCTGGCGCTCCAGCCGCTCTGTGAAATCTGCTTAGAGGCAGAGACCATCACCGAGGCCAACACGGTGCATCACAAGGAAGGCGGCCACAAGGGCGACGAAGCCAAGTTCTGGTTTGGTCCATTCCAGAGCCTTTGCGCCTCTTGTCATTCACGACACGGCAAGCTCGAGGACCACGGAAAGACCGCGATCCGCTTCGGAGTCGATGGATATCCGATCTGACCCACCGGGGGGGGCCTTCGAGTGTTGCGGGAGGTGCCCAGCCACGGACCGTGAGGGTCCCGCAACGCGCATATGTGCTGCCCCGGTTCGACCGGTTGCGCCCAACGGCAGCCTAAACCCCTAAATTTTCAGGGATAATGCGATGAGATACAAAGCTCCGGGCCATCTTCGGCCTGAGACACGCAAATGGATTCGCCAGATAGTCGACGATTTCGACCTCGAATCTCACCATTTCCGCGTCCTGGTGCGCACCGCCGAAGCGTGGGACCGTGGCGAGGAAGCCCGCGAGGCGATTGCTAACGACGGTATTACAATCGCCGATCGGTACGGCGTCCCAAAGGCACATCCCGCCGTCAGCATTGAGCGAGACGCGCGGATACACTTCTTCCGCGGTATCCGTGAACTCGCCCTGGACGGCGTCGACGCTCCCGAAACTCCCCGAATGCCTCGCACATCCGACTATGGGAACCGTGCCTGATGCCGGTTCGTCGTCGCACTAATCGTCGCACTAATCGGCTCGACTTCCCAGTATCGCCCGAGCTCGCCGCCGCCTTCGAGGCGTACATTGATAGCGACCCTCCAGGGGGATGGTGGACAGAACAATGGCGGCTCCACGACCTTCTCCACGAGGTTGGTGCGCTCGCCCTGCCGTTTTGCCCGCCGTTTTGTTTTCACCCTCGGGATACTGCCACGCGATGGGAACACTCTCCCGAGGCAGTCGCCATCTACCGGAGGCTGGCCAGTGCCCGTCCGCAAAAAGACTAACCGCCGTCGTGCCGACATTGTCATGGCTCTGACTGACCTCTTCGCCACCGGCGTCGATTGGGATCAGGAGGCGCGCGCCATCGGCGTTGCGACCTGCGCTTATGACTTCCCGACGGACCTAGATCATGTCCGCGTTCTCTGGCGCCAGCACGGCGAGGCTTTCCTTGCCGGGTACAGCGACCCCTACCAGCAGCCATGGGCGCTCACCGAGTTCGGCGCGCCGTGACTCCCCTTCAGAGAAGATCGCAAACACGTCTGGCAAGCCGAAACCGGAGCCCATCTTCACGGCTGTAAGTTACATCTTCGACTTCGAACACGGCAATGTAGTTCTTTCGCTTAAAACCGACGACGTTTCCCGCTGTATCTAGCTCGGCATCATCGTCGGTTAGGATAACTCGGCCCAACTGTTGCACCGCTGTTGCCAGCTCCAGGATCTTTTCATCGCTTGCACCGCCTTCATGCCGCCTGAAGGGGTCGTGGTGGTAGAGACCTTTCACCCAATGCTTGTGAACGCAAGGAAGAGCCTCACCGTCCACAGTGGCGAACCATGATCCGCGCTGACCGATCGCTTTTTTCGTTGTCATCTTCGCCCTCCACGTATGATGGGTTGCCGTCGGCGTGCTCAGTTCATGAGGCCGAGCTTAAAAATCAAATGAGAGCTGGCGCGGCAAGGAACGGAAGTGAGAGCAGACACTCTCGAGGCGACCGAGCCTGAACCGGACATAAGCCCGCACTTTTACGACCTTGGACTTCAACATGTTCGACATGCCTTCGTCTCCTTTCGTTCAAAGCAGGAGTAAGCCTGCCACTCGCACCCCTGCGAAACCAGGAGCGTCTCCCATATGAGTGCGGCTCGAAAGCCGATGTTCGAAAGTAGCCGACGGCAACCCGTATGAACGCTCGCTGATTCGCGCGGTAGTTGTCTACAGCGCGAGCTCAATTCACAGCAATTCACAGGAGGTCACGATGACCAACATCAAGGCCGCGCTTGCCGCGGCGAACGAGGACGCGCGCCATGGCCGCTGAATTAGAGAAGCTGGTCGTCCAGCTGTCCGCCAACATCAAGAGCTACGAGAACGCGCTGAACCGTGCGATGGGCGTGACGAACCAGAGAACGAAGGCTATCGAGTCTCGCTTCGCCAAGATGAATAAAGGCATTGCGGCCAGTTTCACCTCGATGTCGGCCGGCTTCGCTGGCGCCTTTGCCGTTGCTGCGTCGGTGCGTGGCGTGACGCAACTGACGGACGCGGCGACCAAAATCGAGAACGCGCTAAAAGTGACCGGCTTGCAAGGCGCCGCCCTTGATGGCGTCTTCTCCCAGCTTTTCGAGTCGGCACAGCGAAACGCGGCGCCGATCGAAAGCCTGACAACCCTGTACAGTCGATTGGCATTGACGCAGAAGGAGCTAGGAGTTTCCCAGGCGGAGCTCGTCAGCTTCACCGACAAAGTCAGCTTGGCGTTGCGCGTTGGCGGCACAGATGCCGTTCAAGCCAGCGGCGCGCTTCTACAGCTTTCTCAGGCTCTTGGCGGCGGTATTGTCCGCGCGGAGGAATTTTCGTCTGTCTTGGAAGGTGCTCCGACAATCGCTCAGGCTGCCGCCGCCGGTCTGAAAGAAGCCGGTGGCTCGGTGGCGCAGCTACGCAAACTTGTTGTCGATGGCAAGGTTAGCAGCGAGGCGTTCTTCAGGGCCTTTGAAGCCGGCGCGGTTACGCTGGAAAGCAAGGTGGCCGGAGCGGAACTGACGGTAAGTCAGCAGTTCGTGCGGCTGCAAAACGTCATGATCGCCACCGCCGGAAAGATCGATGGAGTTACCGGCGCGTCGCAAACGCTTGGGAAAGCCATCGAAACGGTTGCAAAGACGATTGAGGCTTTCGGAAAGCGTGTCGATCAGGCGTCACAGTCCGACCTGGCGGGCCTACTCGGTTGGTTCGCCGACGCCATCGACAAGGCCAGCCAGTTTCGGGATGTCATGGGTGGCGTGCTCGGAATTCTCGACAAAATGGGCTCGATTAATTCCGACATCCTAAACGGCCGCGACGTGGGTTCGACGCTTCGGGAGTCCAACATCCAGTCACGCATTGATGCTGCTTTCGAAGGGACTGGCGCCACCCTAAAAACCGGGCGCCTGCCAGCAAACCCGAAGGTTGAGGAGGTCAGCCTTAGTCAGTTCAAGCTCCCGCCTGGATTCGACAAGAAAGGCCGAAAAGCTCGCGCCGACGAATACGAACGCGAAATTCAGCAGATCCGCGAACGCACCGCAGCGCTTCAGGCCGCAGTGGCCGCCCAGGCGGGCATTGCCGGCAAACTCTTCACACTGGAAGGAATTTGAATGACCGGTTTTATGATCAAACCCCGCCACGACCGCGTGGAAATCGCGACCGACGGCGCCGTCTATGACGGCGCCGGTGTCCTGCTCGACACGAAATACAAGGTGCGCCTCGCCGATGGCCTCCCGCTCGCCGTCGTGGGCAGCGGCACCGTCGCACACATCGACATGGTGGCCGACGCCATCCTTGCCGCTGCCGCTGCTACAGGCTCGGTGGACGCCACCATCGAAATCCTGTCGGTCTCGCTGCAAGCCATTGCCACAGACGCCGCCTTTGACAGCCCCGTGCGCATCGTCATCGCTGCTATCTCCGAAAGCCACGGGCCGACATGCTGGGTCTTTGATACTTTCGAGGAAGACGGCCCGGCGTTCGAGCTTCGCGGGGCGCCATTCGGCATCGGCCAAGGTGAGCTTCCCCCAGCCGAGGAGCTGCTGGCGCGCGGTATTGAGACCGGCGACAGCCTCGAGAAGCACGCTGTGTGGTTTTTCGACTTCATGCGCAGCAGGAAGCGGGTCAGCCCAGTCTCACCCGAGAAGGGGCCGATTTATAACATCGGCGGCCACGTCGATTTCACTGTTCTGCGGGCGGATGGAGTTGAGACGAAGCGGTTGCATACGTGGCCGGATGTGGTGGGGCAGAAGATCGAGCCGGGGTTTGTCGGTAACGCAAAGACCTGTAATGCCAGAGTTTGAGGCTCTTCTCGCCGACGGCTCGATCCTCGACGCATTTAACATACCCCTCGGCAAAGGGGCCTCGCGGCAGACCTTCGCCTCGGCGTCGTACCCTGACCACGTTGCAAAAGTGATGTTCTACCCGCCTGCCGGCGCAAACGCTCTGGAGTGGGAGAACTGGCGCGAGTTGAAAGGGGGGGGCTATGCCAAGTGGTTCGCGCCCTGCGTGGCCTACTGTCCTAAGGGCGATATTCTGGTGATGGAGCGAACGCAACCGATTCCGCGGCGCTTCTGGCCTCAGTTCGTTCCTGCATTCTTCGGCGATATGCACAGGCAAAACTTTGGTCTGCTGCGCGGGCATTTCGTCTGTCATGACTATTCCCACCTTCACGAGATCGGGAACAGTTGGACACGGGCTCCGTGGCGCGGCAGGCGAGAGGGATGCAATCCGAACTGGAAGGCCGAAAGCCCCTTTCCCCATCTCGAATTCTTTGAAGGGTATTATGAGAGCTATCTCGCGGCTATTCGGGAGAGGCGGATCAGCGTGCCCGCCTAGCGCTTGTCCCGACCATCCGCCGACCGGCGCCGTATGGGAAGACAGTGGCGGCGGGTATCACCCGCCGCTAACCGGTATGACATGGGCGGCTGCACCAGTAGCAGCCGTTCGATTGCCGATAGTGCCTCTTGGCGTCGACGACGGCGCTTTGACAGTTGTTGTGCCAGCCCAGGTCGATCTTGTTTGACGGCCAGAATGTGCAACCTTGCTCGTGAACCTCATGATCTCCATTGATCTGAGCGTTGCTATTTACACAGTAGTACGGCATTGCATCTTCCTCCCCAGATAGTAATGCAACTTTACCGTAAATTTTAAGAACAAGTCAACGCAGGGCTAGGGCCGCCAACCTCGTGTGAATCCTCGGCCCATCGCCAAAGTCGCTATCCGCAGGCGCTCTTCCACCGCATCTCGCTCGGCCAGGACCGTGCGTATGGCCTCGAGCGCATCCCATTCGTGCAGGACGAGCACCTGAAACGCCTCGTCTTTGTTGTCCTGCTTCTTCGGGATCATTGCAGCCGCAGTTCCAACTGCTTCTTGCCCTTCAGCACATAGAGCGGTTTCGCCGATGCGGCTGCCTTCCGCTGGAGTTCGGCACGGTTTGCCAGTTGGCGCTCGCGCAGAGCTCGACTTGCTGCAACGGTTTCGAGGGCTTTCTGAATGGCATCCACCTGCATGATGACCTCCGATTTGTTCACTTTATGTTCTCATTGAAGGGCAGAGGTGTCAAGGCTTCACACGATGATTGGGAAATGCCAGATTGCGACTTATGGGCCGCAATTCACTCTTCACTATTCGGGCGCTCGGCTACATTTCCACAGCCGCCGCCTTTACCTTTGCTTCTCTAAGCTCAGAGGCGATCATTCGCGCCGCTGATGCCGTTGGGCTATTCGAGATAGATTGGATGAAATGGATGATAGAGGCGGCCGTCCCAATCCTCCAGAGTCCGGTGATGATTGCCGGCGCCGGCATACTCGGCGGAGCAATATTAGGCCGATACTCTCTTTCGCGATGGCCTGCCGGCCTCAAAACAAGAATCCAGCTTTCTGCGCCGAAGACAACGTCGTTAATGCCCGCGCCCGCACATCCAGCACCCGCTCCCGAGGATCTGGCCGGGTGGCAGAGGAGTGACCGTGACGACTTCGATATAGTTCCGCATGCACTCGTGGTCCGGTGCGTTAGGAACGATTCTGGCTTCGATGTACGGGGGGCAATTCAGTACAAAAACCGCAGCATGGCTCCAATTTTTCTGAAGCCTATTAAGGTAGTTTGGTCTGTAGACGGCAAGTCGCCAGAAGGTGCGAAGTCTGCTGGCATCAGCGTGCCGATTTCACGTGATCGAACAGATTCTCTTGGCCTTTTGCCTATACGCGTCTACGGCGAAAAACCGCTTTCAGGTGAAGCCGCTTTCATTTTCCAGTTCGGGCGGGACAGAGGGGATTTTCGATGTGCCCTGGCTATCCACTACAGCTTTGATATTGTGAAGTACCCCGATAACAAATCAGTTGATGCGGTAGTTCAGGAAAACGTCAAACTAACCGCAACCTACTACATATCGCCTGGCGATTAGCGGCACCCACTCCAGAGGCATTCAACAAAAAGTTGGAAAATCCACTTTCGCTTTTGCCTTACAGGCAAACGTGTCGCACAATGACGGCGTGGGAAAGATGAGAGCGTTGCTGCGCTCTCATCTCCCGCGGGCATAGCGCCAGTAGTCGGGGGAGCGGGAAATGCCGCGGTGTCAACGCACCCGCTTCCTCCGAACTACCCAAGCATTATGGCGCATGCTGTGGTGTGTCGCCTCCCCGCGAAACGAGTAATCCACAGACCAATTGCTGAATTTCGTTCTTGTATTGTTCCGGGCAGACGCGGAAGGCCTTGCGGCTGACGTGGTCTCGGGCGTGAGTACTCTACAAACCCCATTGCAAACGGACGGCTCCCATCACTATCTGATCTAAGGGCAGAGGGATGCATCGTGAGCTATCGGATTATCGCGGTTATTTTGCTTTTCGTATTGGTCGGCGCCTTGGGTGCCGCGACTTGGTTCTACGGAACAGGCTCGCTTTGTGAGCCCGGAGAGGTCTGCATTCGGGAGTGGCTTTCCGCAACGAGCGGGTGGGCTGCAGTTGTCGCAGCATTCCTAACGATCCTGTATCTTTCGAAGCAGGTACGTGATGCGGACCGCCACCAGAAAACGAGCTTTGCAATTCAAGTGCGACGGCACGAGATACTCGCAACCCGCACCAGAGAAATTGCTTACACGGCAATTATGATGCTCGACTTGTACCTCAAGCGCGTTCCGGAGGGGCAGGCTCCAGATATCAGAGAGGTGGATAAAGAGACGGTCGTGGGGATTATTCATCACCTTCGTGACACGACGATATCGACGTTCGAAGGCGAAATCGCCCATCCTATGGGGCTGCCGGCCTATGGGACTTCGCTCATAGTTGAGAAAGGTTACGATGGCGACGACCGGGCCGCGTTCGCCGCCCCAGATCTGGCAAGATCCTTTTTCGAGAGCATTGCGAAGCAAGCGGAAAGGTATCTATCGGAGATGAAAGCCATCACTGGGCGCGTGTAGTTAGGGGGCGCCTTTCCGACCACCGCGACGGCGATCTCGCGGTCGGTAGCGAAGAGTGGGAGCTTCGGGAGGGGGTCGGTCACTCATACTTCCAGTTCGTCCATGTATCCCACCGCTTTAACTCTGCGCGCCCTTCCTTCGTTAGATACCATTGTTGCTCCCCACGAGGGTCGTTTTCGCCAGCTCGTACAACGCCGATCTCAGAAAGTTTCCGCATAGTCTTTTCGCCAGCCTGCGGGATGCGGTCAATGGTATTGCGTTTTCGGTTCTTGGACATAAAGCGCAGGACGCCCATTTCTCGGCCGTCGAGACCATATTGCGGCCGATATTTGGCACGCTCCGCTGCATTCCTTCGTGACCACTCTATCGTGCCTTTTGTCGCAGCGGCCTTCTCATATTCCTCGCGCCTTTCCTGCTCGTCGACTTCGCGCCAGAACTTCGTTTCGTCTATCCATTCTTCTGCGGTGGCCAACATTAGGGGAGATGCGGCCACTGCCCTGATTAGAATGGCCCACCCTTCGTCACCGTCAGCGCTGTCGATATAAATCCGTCGCTGTACGTTGTAGAACTTGAATTGTTTGCTGGACAGATCGTTCCGAGCGATTGTGTCGCCGACATTAGGGCAAACTCCGCCGTATTGACCAATCGGGCCGCCGCCCAAGGCCTCCAGTTTCCCATCGGGCAACAGCTCATAGAGCCTTATGGTGTAGTCGAGGCTCAATCCTGCCGATCCCGCAGACGGACGCCGGGGCCCTTGCCGTTAGAGGGGATGAATACAATTCCAAAATCCAGGAGCGCAGCAACCACTGCGGCCACGTTGTTCGTCATGCCGGAGACGCCGCCTTCGCTCGCCTCCATCCTCTTGAGCGTGGGAACTGAGATTCGGGCGGCGGCAGCGATCTCCGCCTGCGTCTTACCCAGAAGCGTTCTCGCAGCCGCCAACTGGCGGCCAGAAAGACCATTATGATCTATAGGTGTCATTGTGAGCTTTTCGTGTTGACGTTTGGATCGAATTGATCTAAAGGTATCACCTAGAGACGAACGACGCAACGAGGCGGCCGAAAATGACGCAAAACACAGTTACTGAATCCCTAACGGCAAGAGCCGACGCCTATCTGGATATGGAAGACGACCTCAATGTCGCCTTCCGCCAGTCGCGGCTCGCCAGGATCACCTTGGAATACGCCCTGGGCGAGGTTCGCGCGCTTCATGGGACTGCAAAGCGCCTCGGCGACGCATGCATGGAATACCACCTTCGGCAGATCAGCCGCGACCTTTCGGCTGTGTTCGATGCGGTGATGGAAGTTGACGCGGCTGCCGGCCGTCTGGAGCACCGTTATTATCTTGGAGAAGCGGCATGAACTGGCGCAACTTATACCCCGAAGGTTCGATCGTCCTCATAGGTCGTGATCGCTATGAGGCGCGACACAACGAGTACGATCTGGGCTTGGACCTGTTCGACAGCCGCAACGAGTTCGCCATGACGATCGCGCCGGACTTCGTTCCGAAGATTGCCAGCGGGATCAAGTATCCGGAGTTCAAGATCGTCGTGGGGACGGCCGTCTGAGTTTCCTCGCCAGCCGTTCGCCGCATTGATCGGCTGGCTCTTGCCGCTGCGCGCCTACGGGCTGCGCACGGCCTTTTATTACGCCGCCCTGCCGACTACCAACCGGCCGGGAACCTGAGGAGGCCAAGCCGCTCGCTCTCCCACTATGGGAGCGGGCGGTTTTTCGTAGCATAGAGTAGGACGATGTTACCCCGCCGCGTGGCGACTCGGTGGCGACTGGCCTTAGGCGGAAAACAGGGAAATCAGCGTAACCTGTTGAAATGATTGGTGGGTGATCACGGGCTCGAACCGTGGACCCGCTGATTAAGAGTCAGCTGCTCTACCAACTGAGCTAATCACCCACTTGACCGCTGCTGCGGTGCTGGAGGGGCGTATAAAGGCGTTCTCGGGGCTTGTCTATACCGCGGTTTGAAAAAAATGCGTCTCGGCGCAAATTTCTTCCGCAGTGCAAAACAGGCGTCACAAATCCAGCGTTCCGGTGGCGATGCGGACGGCTTCCCCGCCGATGCGCGCGCCGGCGATCGTTCCGCCCGAGATGTCGAGATGGAGGTGGATGAGCGACGGGCGGCCCATTTCGACGCCCTGCTCGATGAGGAACGGATGGTGGCCGTCGACCAGCCTGTCGAAGAAATGGATGGCGCCGGACATGGCGGCGACGGCGGCGCCGGTCGCGGGGTCCTCGGTGATGCCCATGTCGGGCGCGAACATGCGGGCGTGGAACTTCGCATTGTGGTTCACGCCGGCGCGGCAATAGAGATAGGCGGATGCGAGCCGCCCCTCGGCGAAGGGCGCGCAACGCTCCCAGAGCATCGGGTCGAACTCCACGGCCGCTGCCGCGGCGAGATCGTGCACAGGCACCATCACGAAGGCGACGCCCGCGCTCCACAGCGACGGGACGTGATTCTCGAAACCGATCTGCGCCGGCTTCAGGCTGAAGGCATCCGCGAGCGCCTGCTTGTCGAAGGTGGCGTCGAGCCGCGCGGATTTGCGGGGCAGGTCGAATTCGGCAAAGGACGCCTTGCCGCCGCCAAGCCGCGTCGCGCAGCGTACCGGGCCGACATTCTCCTCCAGCACGCTGACCTGGTCGCGCGGCTCTCGCCCGCCCTCGCCCGCTTCGGCGATGGCGATCGCGGCGCCGACGGTCGGGTGCCCGGCGAAGGGCAGCTCGCGGCCGGGCGTGAAGATACGCAGCCGTGCGGTATGTCCCGCCTTTTCCGGCGGCAGCACGAAGACGGTTTCCGACAGGTTGAACTCCCCGGCGATGCGCTGCATCGCATCGTCGTCGAGCCCCTCGGCATCGAAGACGACCGCCAGCGGGTTGCCGGCAAGCCGCGTGTCGGTAAAGACGTCGTAGATGGCGTAGCGGCGGGACAAGGCATTCTCCGTATTCGTCTTTTGGCGATAAGCCTGCCCGAGCCGCTGGCCGCGGGCAAGTGGAAATGAGCCGCGGGATGGCTCACAGGTCGAGCGTCATGACCACCGGGCAATGATCGGAGGCCTTGGGCCGGTCCCAGCCGACGCGGGGATAGCGCTCCACCTCCTGCCCCGGCGGGAAGAGCGTGCGGAAGGGCTGCCCGGCGCGGATGATTTCCGGAACATGGTGGGCATTGCGCTCGGCAAGCGACGGCGAAAGCCAGATATAGTCGAGCTGGCAGAGATGGCGCTCCTCCGGCCCGCGGCTGTGATAGAGCGTCCAGCGGTCGTCCACCGGCCGGCGCAGCATCGGGTTCACGGCAAAGCCGTCCGCGGTGAAGGCATCGAGCGCGCTGACGTCCTCCCTGCGCGGAATGAAGCGGTAGCCGTTGCGCCTGTCGCCCTCGATGGCGAGCTTTTCCTGATAGTCATTCATGTCGCCGCAGATGGCGAATGCCTTGTCCGCCGTGCGACCGGAGCCGAATCGGTTCTCGACAATGCGGCGCACGGCCCGCGCCTCCGCCATGCGCACGGGCATGGTGGACTGGCGCCCGTCCAGGCCGTCCCGTCCCGGGCCCATCGACTTGAAATGCACGACATAGAGCGTCAGAGGCCGCCCGCCGATGCGCAGGTCCATCTCCAGGCAATCGCGCTTGAAGATCTTGTCGTCCGGCTGGATGCCCGGCCCGAGATCGGGCGTATGGAGGCCGAAGTCGCGATAGGTGACGCCGGCATGGCTGCGGATATCGACGCATTCGATGCGCTGGCCGTCGCGCGTTTCCTCGCGCATCAGCACGGAGACGTCGATGCCGCGGCTGTCATTGCCCTCGATCAGATATTTCTGCCGGTAGCCGTTGCCGACCATGCGGAAGAGATAGCCGTATTCGAAGGCCTCCAGCGCGGCCATGTTGTCCGTTTCCTGCAGGCAGAGAATGTCGGCATCCGCGTCGGCGATGGCGAGCGCGGAATGCTGGCGGGCGTCGTCCGTATGCGCGATGGTGCGCGCCTCCTCCAGCCGCTGGTATTCCGCCTCGTTGCGGATGTCGAAAAGGCGCAGCACGCGATCCTGGCGAAGCTGGTTGCGGAAACCCGTGAAATCGAAACGGGTCATGAGGTTTTCGATATTGAAGGTGGCAAGGCGTAGCGACATGAGGTCCTTCCGGATAGGCCCGCCGAGTGTAACCGGCTGACCGGCAATGGAAAGTGCCTTTTCGCGCCAGCCGGACGCGAAGCCTCAAAGCGTGGTCAACAGCAGGCTCGTCTCGGATTTCGACACACCGTCCATGGCGCGCACGCCGCGCAGCACCCGTTCGAACTCGACGAGATTTTCCGCCTGGATTTCCGCGATGAGATCCCAGGCGCCGTTGGTGGTGTGGAGCGCGCGCACCTCCGGTATGCCGCGCAGCGCCTTGATCGCGGCGAGCGTCTTCTGGCCGGTGATCTCGATCATCATGACGGCGCGCACGGCATGGGGATCGTCGGCCTCCGTCACCCGCACGGTGAAGCCGGCGATGACGCCGTCACGCTCCAGCCTGTCCATGCGGTTCTGCACGGTGCCGCGGGAAACCTTCAGCTCCGCCGCAAGCGCCGACAGCGAGGCACGGCCATCCTTGCGCAGAAGGGCAAGAAGCTTGCGGTCCGTCGTATCCATCGATCCTGCCCAAATGCCAGTTTCACCTGCCGAAACGGCAATATCACCCGCGGTTTTTCCAGGAAATTGCCGTTTCGCCTGCCATTGCTCTTGGCTAGCCTTCCCTCACCCTCAATGCAACAGCTTTCGGCAGGCCGTCATGACCAACGAAACCGCCCTCGGCATCGCCGCCGCCCGCACACGGGAACTCTCGCTTCTGATGACCCGCTGGCCGAGCGTGACGGGCTCGCCGGACGAGGCGGAGTTTTCCGAACGGCTGCGGGCGCATCTTGCCGAAACACCCTGTTTCCGCCGCCACCCGGACCGGCTCTTCACCGTGGACAGCCACGGCGAGCCGCTAACCCGCAGCGTCGTCGCGCTGGTGCGCGGAAGCGGACGGAAGACCGTGGTTCTGGCCGGCCATTACGATACGGTCTCCATCGCCAATTACGGCACGCTGGCCCCGCTCGCCTGCGACCCCGAGCCGCTGACGGAGGCCCTGACCAAGGAGCTTCGCAGCCGCCCCCTCAATGGAGCGGAGGCGAAGGCGCTCGAGGATTTCGAGAGCGGCGATTTCATCGCCGGGCGCGGCCTTCTCGACATGAAGAGCGGCCTTGCGGCGGGCATCGCGGCGCTGGAGCGCTTTGCCGGGCTGGAGGCGCCGGAAGGCAACATCCTCTTCGTCGCGACGCCCGACGAGGAGAATCGCTCGCGCGGCATGCGCAGCCTGCGCAACGCCCTGCCCGAAATCGCGCGCCGCTTCGACCTCAATATCGTCGCCGGCATCAATCTCGACGCGTCGAGCTGCGAGCGCGACGGCGAGGAAGGCCGCGCGGTCTATCTCGGCTCCATCGGCAAGTTCGCGCCCTTCGCCTTCGTCATCGGCCGGCCGACCCATGCCGGCTATCCGTTCAACGGCACCAGCGCCCACCGCATCAGCGCCGAGATCACCCGCGCCATGGATACCGTACCGGAACTCAGCGACGAGGCCTTTGGCGAGCGCTCGCCGCCGCCCGTGTGCCTGGAAGCCCGCGATATCCGCGACGGCTACGATGTGACGACGCCGGATCGCGTCTGGCTGTCCTTCAACTGGCTGACGCACCGCCGCGGCGCCGGCGACATCCTCGCCGAGTTCCACGCCATCGTTTCCGGCGCGCTGCGAACGGCGCTCGATGCGCAGGACGCCAACGCCGCCCGCTACCGGGGCCGCGAGCCCATCAGGACGGAAGGCCTCGTGCTGACCTATGCCGGGCTTCTGGAACGGGTTGAGGCGCGCGGCGGGGCGGACGCGCTGGCGCGTCTCGCCACGCTCGACCGCGCGCTTTCCGGCGGAACCGATCCGCTGAAGGTCAGCCGCGAGATCGTCTCGGCCGCGGTCACCGAGGCGGGCATCGAGGGCCCGGCGGTGATCGTCGGCTTCGGCAGCCTGCACTATCCGCTGGTGCATCTCGAACAGTCCAAGGCGGGAAATAGCCTCAGGGAAAGGTTCCGGCGCGTGATGGACGAGACCGCGCGCAGGCACGGCACCGCGATCAAGTTCAAGCAGATCTTCGCCGGCATTTCCGACATGAGCTTCTTCGGCCACCGGCCGGATGCGGGCGAGACCGGATTGCTGGCCGCCAACACCCCGTCGGCCGGCTTCACAGACGATGTGCTGGAAGGGCTGCTTTCCTTCCCCACGGTCAATATCGGACCGTGGGGGCGCGATTATCACCAGAAGTGGGAGCGTGTGCACGCACCCTATACGTTCGGGGTCCTGCCGGATCTGGTCTTCGAATCGGCGCTGGCCTGCCTCGGCGAATAAGGCCCCCCTCATCCGGCCTGCCAGCCACCTTCTCCTTGTCTGCGGGGAGAAGAAGATATGCCGCACCGTTTTCCAAGCCTTCAACGTTGCGTGGGGCAAGTTCCCTCTCCCACCAGCGGGGAGAGAGTGAGGGTGAGGGGCAAACCCGCCCTTTACGCCGCCACGCGCTCGCTGCCCAGCAGCCGGCCGAGACGGGAAATGCCCTCCTCGATCGTCGCGGCATCGGCACAGGAGAAGCTGAGGCGCAGCGTGTTGGCGCCGCTGCCGTCGGCATGGAAGGCCTGCCCCGGCACAAAGGCGACCTTCTCCGTCTCGATGGAACGGGCGAGCAGCTTCGCGCCGTCCATGCCGGCTGGCAGCGTCACCCAGACGAACATGCCGCCCTCAGGCCTCGTCCAGCTCACGCCCTCCGGCATGTACCTGTCGAGCGCCGCCAGCATGGCATCGCGGCGCTGGCTGTAGGCGGCGCGGATCTTCGCCACCTGCGCGTCGAAGCCGCGCACGGCAACGTGGGCGATGGCGATCTGGTTGATGGTGGAGGAGTGCAGGTCCGCCGCCTGCTTCATCAGCACCAGCTTGCGGATGACCGGCGCGGCCGCGACGATGTAGCCGACGCGAAGGCCCGGCGCGAGCGTCTTGGAGAAGCTGCCGCAATAGATGGTGCGCGCGGCGTCGATATCGCCCTTCCCGGCGATCTCCAGCGCCAGGATCGGCGGAATGGCCTCGCCATCGTAACGCAGCGATTGGTAGGCCGCGTCCTCGATGACGGGAATGTCCAGCTCCTCCGCAAGCGCAAGCAGCCTTTCGCGGCCGGCGCGGTCAACGGTCTCGCCGGTCGGATTGGCGAAGTCGGCGGAAAGATAGGCGAATTTGACCCGGCCGCCCGCCTCCGCCGCCGTCGCGCGGTAGGCCTCCGGCGTTCGGTTGCCGGAAAGGTTCAGCCGGTCATAGGTCGGCTCATAGGCATTGAAGGCCTGCAACGCGCCGAGATAGGTCGGCCAGGTGACGAGCGCGGTATCCTTCGGCGAGAGGAAGAGCTTGCCGAGATAATCGAGGCCCTGCTGCGAGCCGGAGACGATGAAGACGTTATCCGCCGTGCAGGGAACGCCGATCCTGCCCATCTCGCCGGCCAGCCAGTCGCGCAGCGGCCTGTAGCCCTCGCTGACGGAATATTGCAGGCCCGCCGCCGCGCCCTCGCCCGCAAGCGCATCGGCATAGGCCGCCGCGAAGGCTTCCTTCGGGAACAGCGCAGGGTCGGGAATGCCGCCGGCGAAGGAGATGATGTCCGGCCGGTCCAGGAGTTTCAGCAATTCGCGGATTTCGGACGCCTTCATCCGCGACGCACGCGTCGCGTAGACCTTATTCCATTCCAACATGGGGGTTTCCTCGGGCTGTTGTTTGACCCGCATCCCATCATGGCGATGAATTTATGTCAACAATGCTGACCTAAATATTCTCACCAAGACAAAGCGGGCAAAGACCCAAGGTTTTACGCAAAACTGCTCTTGCCGGCGGAGGGGCCGGCCGGAAGTCGTTTCACGTCAGCCGGACTTCAGGTTGCCCGGTCGCTATAAAGGCTAAGCAGCACCAGTGCAGCTATACTGCAAAGGATGAAAAGATCGAACCATGCGAAGTATTGGATAACCGTGGTCATCGCACTATCCTCCTGACAGCCGAACGAAACACTCTCGTATTTTGTTCCCAAAGGGAGGTTTGCGCAAGATTATTACTTGTTGCGCCGCAATGTTCGAAAATATGCACTGCACCATAGGTCGCCCGAAGAATGCGCGACCCCGCATGAAAAAGCCGGGCGGAAGATCCGCCCGGCCTCTATCCTGCCAGGGCAGGAACGATCAGTTGACGGCCTTGTCGACCAGCTTGTTCTTGCCGATCCACGGCATCATGCCACGAAGCTTGGCGCCGACTTCCTCGATCTGGTGGGCGTCGTTGTTGCGGCGGATACCCTTGAAGCGGGCGGCGCCTGCCTTCCATTCCTGCATCCAGTCCGAGGTGAACTTGCCGGTCTGGATGTCGTTGAGGACGCGCTTCATCTCGGCCTTGGTGTCGGCGGTGATGATACGCGGGCCCGTGACGTATTCGCCCCACTCGGCCGTGTTGGAGATCGAGTAGTTCATGTTGGCGATGCCGCCTTCATAGATCAGGTCGACGATCAGCTTCACTTCGTGCAGGCATTCGAAGTAGGCCATTTCCGGCGCGTAGCCTGCTTCGACCAGCGTTTCGAAACCGGCGCGGATCAGCTCGACGAGACCGCCGCACAGGACGACCTGCTCGCCGAAGAGGTCGGTTTCGCACTCTTCCTTGAAGTTGGTCTCGATGATGCCCGAACGGCCGCCGCCGACGCCGCAGGCGTAGGAGAGCGCCAGGTCGAGGGCGTTGCCCGAGGCGTTCTGGTGAACGGCGACGAGGCAGGGAACGCCGCCGCCCTTCTGGTATTCGCCGCGAACCGTGTGGCCCGGGCCCTTCGGCGCGATCATGACGACGTCGAGCGAAGCCTTCGGCTCGATGAGGCCGAAATGTACGTTGAGGCCGTGGGCGAAGGCGATTGCGGCGCCGTCGCGGATGTTGCCGGCGATGTCGGCCTTGTAGATGTCGGCCTGGAGTTCGTCCGGCGTCGCCATCATCAGAAGGTCGGCCCACTTGGCGGCTTCGGCGACCGTCATGACCTTGAAGCCGTCGGCTTCGGCCTTCTTGACGGTCGGCGAACCGGCCTTGAGCGCGATCACGACGTTCTTGGCGCCGGAATCCTTGAGGTTGAGAGCGTGTGCACGGCCCTGCGAGCCGTAGCCGACGATGGCGACGTTCTTCGCCTTGATGAGGTTGAGATCGGCATCACGATCGTAATAGACGCGCATCGATGGTTCCTTCCCTTAGCTGGTCTGTTTGATCCGAACCGGCGGCTTGTCCTGCCGGCTTATCCTTTCGCACCGTGAAGCGTCAGGAAGGCTTCCACAGCCCTCTCCGCACGCGGCGAGAATTCCTTTTTGAGCGCTCCGGCATCCTCTCCCAGAAGCATGCGCAGGTGCATGTCCGAGACGATGAGGCCGTAGAGCGTGCCGTATGCCTCGTCTGCACTGTCGAAAGCAAGCAGCTTCGCCTTGCGGCCGGCTTCCAGCAGCGCCGCGGCGCGCTTGCCGATCTGCCGGCGGCCGCGCTCCTGCAGCAAGCGGCCGAGCCCGGCACCCTCGCGGCTCGCCTGTCCGATGGCGAGACGGTTCAGCGCCAGCGACACCTCCCCGGAAAGCACGTCGATCAGATCGCGCGCGAAGGCGACGAGATTCTGCCGCAACGTCTCGGCCGTCAGCTTGCCGGCATCGACCTCGACGGTGCGCACCTTGCCGGCCTGGTAGGTGATCATGGCGGAGATCAGTCCGTCGCGGTCGCCGAACCACTTGTAGAGACTTTCCTTGGAACAGTTGGCCGCACGCGCGACACCCGCCGTCGTCAATGCCCGCTCGCCGCCCTCGACCAGAAGGCCGAGCGCACGCTCCAGCACCGCGCCCTGACGTTCCGTCAGTCCCGCGGCGGCTGCGCCTGCCCTGCCCTGTTCCAGCGTCTGCAAGATGTCGTCCACTTCAAATGCGTACCGTACCGTACGGTTCGGCATCTTCTAGCGATCTCCCCGCGCTCAGTCAACAGCCTTCTTCGCCGGAAACGAAAGGAAGTGATTTGCGATTGGGATGCAGCGGTCCGCGGCCCACGACGGGAAACCGGGATCGCTGCAACGCACAACGGGAGCAAAAAATTCTTCCCCCTATGTCGCTGTTTTGAAACAGAACTCCATCATCAGACGTCGGATGCGTGGAAGCGCACAATATTTTTCGCTTCCCAATCCGTTTCCCGTTGTTAAGATTTGTGAGACCCGCAATGCAGCAGAACCCTGCGCCGGCCCGCCGGCAAGCCCTGCATCCCGGGCATTAGTAGGAGTACGAAGCGAAACGCCCTTACGCAAGGAGACAGAAAATGTTGAATTTCCTGCCCGACCTTCACGAAGGACATGCTCCCATCACTCTGCAGCAACTTTTCGGCAATGCCCTCGAGGCGCTCGATGCCTGGGAAGACGAGCGCGCCGAACCGATGGTGATCTTCGAGGACCAGATCGTGCCCATCGGCACCGTTTTCGAACGCATGCGTGACTGCACCGATATCCTGCCGCGCACCATGGCGGATATCGTGACCGATACCCTCGCCCGCGCGCCCGAGAGCGCCGAGGCCGCAATCGTCACCTTCGGCGATGCCGCCCGCATCGCCACATCATTCACGCAGCAGCGTCGCCTTTATGGCGAGGCCGCGATCGCCGCCTTCCTCGACCATCATCGCGTCGACAAGCGGCGGCCGGCCTGAAGTCTGAAACCCATACCGATGAGAAAGGCCCCGCAACCGGGGCCTTTCTTCTTTTCGCCACCCTGTTCCCGGGGTGACAGCGCGCCCCCCCGGCGTCGTGGGACTATCCGGTTCAAGAGCGAAACGAAACGCTCTTTCAACCCAAGGAGAAAACCCATGCGCAAGATCACCCTTATCTCCCTCGCCGTCGTCACCGTCCTCGGTTCCGTGGCATCGCCCTCCCTCGCCCAGGTCCGCGGCGGCGGCGCAGGCGGCGGCGGAAACCACACCCCCAGCTCTTCTCACCATGAAGGCCGCGGCGAATACATCGCGGTCCCCCCGATCAAGCGGAAGCCGATCGTCACCGTCAGCGCGAAGGGCGGCGCCTATTGCTCGACGAACCTGCGCGTCCTCTTCGACGAAAACGGCCGCCGCACCAAGGTTCGCCATTGCGACGAGCGCAACCGCATCGAAATCGATTGATCGCGCGGCTTTCCCGAAAAGGGGGCGCGGCCGGAAGGCGCGCCCCCTTTTCGCGTTCCGAGACAAACCGTCCGCCACCGAGCACGCGTGAGCGACATCGTCATGAAACAAATCCGTCCCGAAACGAAATCGCCCTGAAACGAACCGACGCTTTATTCGTCCCCGGCCCTGTTCCCCGCGTAACAGCGCGACGGCCAGCACCATGTGATTGTTCAGTTCAAGAGCGGAACGAACGCTCTGCCAAACCAAGGAGAAAACCCATGCGCAAGATCACCCTCGTTTCCCTCGCCGTCGTCACCGTCCTCGGTTCCGTGGCATCGCCCTCCCTCGCCCAGGTCCGCGGCGGCGGCGCAGGCGGCGGCGGCAACCACACCCCCGGCTCTTCGCACCATGAAGGCCGCGGCGAATACATCGCGCTTCCCCCGGTCAAGCGGAAGCCGGTCGTCACCGTCAGCGCGAAGGGCGGCGCCTATTGCTCGACGAACCTGCGCGTCCTCTTCGACGAGAACGGCCGCCGCACCAAGGTTCGCCATTGCGACGAGCGCAACCGCATCGAAATCGATTGATCCATCGGCCTTCGAGAGGGGCACGGCTGGGAGGCCGGGCCCCTTTGCCGTTACCGGCTCTAAATTTTAAGGGTTTGTCTGCAGCTCGCACGCGTGCACGATCTTGACCGTTTCCCCCGAACCCCCTATTTCTCCCGCATCGATTTGAACGTTGACTTCTGCATTTGCCGGCGACCGCCTGCACCTTGACGAACTTCCCCTTCAAATTCGACCACCCATGGTCGCCTCCGGCGACCGACGATTGATTTGACGGTTCAGGAAAGGTTTCGTCATGGCAACTGGCACCGTAAAGTGGTTCAACACGACCAAGGGCTACGGCTTCATTCAGCAGGACAGCGGTGAACCGGACGTATTCGTCCACATCTCCGCCGTACAGCGCGCAGGCCTCGCAGGCCTCAACGAAGGTCAGAAGGTCAGCTTCGAGCTGGTTCGCGACCGCAAGTCCGGCAAGATGTCGGCCGATCAGCTCGCCGCAGCCTGATCTTCGCGAATTTCGCATTCGGAAAGGGCCGGTTTCACCGGCCCTTTTTGTTTTGCCGTCAGGCGAGCCGGAGCTCGGGCCAGCGGCATTCCTGCAGGCCCGCTGGCGTGAACGGATCGGCCAGCGTGCCGGAAACGATGGCCGCAAGGATCTGCGGCGCCGGCGGGATCCGCGCGACCGTCGCCACCAGCCGGTCGCGCAGCCAGGCGATCGAGCGCGAATCCGACTGGTAGAATGGCGTGAACATATAGGACAGAAGCTGGAACAGCCGCACATGGCGTCGACGCGCATCGGCATAGGCAGCCAGCGCCTCGTCCAGCGATGCCGCCGACGATAGGGCATGCGCCAGCGTCGCCGCGTCGAGCAGCGCCATGTTGGCCCCCTGTCCGAGCTGCGGGCTGGTCGAATGGGCGCTGTCGCCGATGAAGACGATGCCGTCCGCGTGGGCCGGCAGCATCGTGCGATGGGCATAGCGCGCCAGCGTCAACTGGTCCCAGTCCTTTATCTGGTCGAGGAACGGCAAGGTCTCGGGCCAGTAATCGGCAATCGAAGCCTTCCAGCGCTCGAGCCCCGCCTGCCGCACCGCATCGGCATTCGCAACCTTGAGGCTCCAGAAGAAGGCGGCCTTGTCGACCTCGCCCGGATGCGCCCGGCCGACGGGCAGGACGCCGATCATCACCTTTGCCGCATCGTAGCGCTGGGTGAGCGCCCGCGGATCGTGCGCGATCCCCCCGCAATCGAGCGTCGCCCAGAACGCGCCCCAGGGCAATTCCCTCACGCGCGGCGCGGCGATGGAATCCGCCGCAAGCTGCGAGCGCGCGCCGGTCGCGTCGATCACCAGATCGTAGTCGCCGACGATCTCGCCGTCCGGGTCGTGCAGCGCCGTGCGCGCGTGGCGCGTCTCGGCCTTTGCCAGCGTGATGCCGGTCCGGACGGAAATGCCCTTGGCGACGACGGCATCGTGCAAGGTCGAGAAGAGAGCGGCGCGATGAACGGCAAGGCCATAGCGCCCGCCGGCCAGCGCATCGTAGCGCACATCGAGCACGGTACGGCCGCTGCGCGCATCCGCGCCATGCAGCCGGTCGATCCTGTTGCCGAGGGCATGGATCGCCGGCGAGAGGCCGAGGGCATCCAGCACGGTCAGGCCCGTCGGCTGCATCAGGAGGCCGGAACCGACCGGTGCCGGTCGCTCGAACCGCTCGATCAGTTCCACACGATGGCCGCCCCGGGCGAGAAACAGCGCGGCAGCAAGCCCCGCGGGCCCCGCGCCGGCAATGCCGATATCCAGTGGCTTCATGCCCTTCCCCGATAGGCCCCGGCTTACCGGAGCATCATGCCTGTTCCGCGTCGTAGGCCGCGCGCGCGGCCCTTATCGCGGCATGGTTCCCGGTAGACCACTGCACGAGGGAGCGCAGGAGCGCAAGGAAGGAGTGCCCGAGCGGCGTCAATTCATATTCCACGCTTGGCGGCTGCGTCGGATAGACGGTGCGCGTGAGATAGCCGTCGCGCTGCAGGTCGCGCAGCGTCTGGGTCAGCATGCGCTGCGAAATGTCCGGAATGAAGCGGCGCAGTTGCGAGAAGCGGCGCGGCCCGTCGGCAAGGGCGAGAATCATCAGCGAAGTCCACTTGCCGCCAACGCTGTCCAGCACATCGCGGACAGGACAATCGTCCATCGACATGGGCACACCGTCGATGAGGATGACGCGCTCGCCCCGGGCGCGGTCGGCGATCCTGTTCATTGCCGGTTCCCTCCATGTAACCACCGCAGAAAAAACTGCCTTCTTTACATGTCCTAGCAGATTACCAGATAAGAGCAAGTCTCAATAAGAGACCAAATCGCAGCAGGATATCGACCAGACCGCCGACCCTGCCAGAAAGGGAAAGACATGACCGACACGCTTCTCGTTACCGGCGCCTCCGGCCAGCTTGGCCGCCTCGTCCTCGACGACCTCCTCGCCTCCGGCAAGGTCGCCCCCGCCGACATCATCGCCACGACGCGCGATCCGGCGAAGCTCTCCGACTATGCCGCCAGGGGCGTGATCGTGCGCGCGGCGGACTTCGACGATCCGGCCTCGCTCGACGCCGCCTTCGCCGGGGCCGGCAAGGTACTGATCATCTCCACCGACGCGCTGATGGAACCCGGCAAGCGCCTTGCACAGCACAGGGCCGCCGTCGCCGCCGCGAGGAAGGCCGGCGTCAGGCACATTCTCTATACGTCGATGCCGCAACCGGACGATTCGCGCGTCACCTTCGCGCCCGACCATCTCGGCACCGAAGAGGCGATCAAGGCAACCGGCATTCCCTACACCTTCCTGCGCAACGGCTGGTATGCGGAAAACCTCTTCCAGTCGCTGCCTCACGCGCTGGCCACCGGCACATGGTACACCTCGACCGGCAACGGCAGGGTCGCCCATATCACCCGCGCCGACACCGCTGCCGCCCTTGCGGGCGCGCTTCTGACGGCGGGGAACGAAAGCCGGACCTATACGCTGACAGGCACGAAAAGCCGCACGGCCGAAGAGATCGCCGCGCTCGTTTCCGCAGCGACCGGAAAGCCGCTGAAGGTCGTGCATGTCACGGATGCGCAGCTCGCCGAAGGCCTGAAGGCCGCCGGCCTGCCGGAAGGCTTCATCCCGACCGTCGTCTCCTTCGATGCCAATACGCGCGAAGGCAAGATCGCCGCGGTCACCGGGGATGCCGAGATGCTCTCCGGCCGCAAGACGACGTCGCTGGAAGATTTCGTTACCGCCAGCAAGGCGGTCTTCCTCGGCTGACGGGCAAGGCGGCCTCCCTCGGGGCGCCGCCGCGCGCTCAGATGTGCTGGCCGCAGGCGCGGCAGAAGCGGCGCACCGTTTCCGCCATGCCGTATTCCAGCGCGTCGGCCGTCAGGCCATGGCCGATGGACACCTCCGCGAGGCGGGGAATGCGCGCGACGAGCGCCGGCAGGTTGGCGACGGTCAGGTCGTGGCCGGCATTGACGTCGAGCCCCAGCTCGAAGGCGATGTCGGCCGTCTCGCCGAGCTCTTCGACGATCCGGACCGCCTCGGCGGGATTGTCGTAACAGCCGCCATAAGGGCCGGTGTAAAGCTCGATCCGGTCGGCCCCCACTTCTCTCGCAATCGTCAGCGCCTCGCGGTCCGGCGTGCCGTCGGCGAAGACGGAGACGCGCAGGCCCAGCTTCTTGAGCCGGCCGACGATATCGCCGAGCAGGGCGCGGTTCCTGCGGAAATCCCAGCCGTGGTCCGAGGTCGCCTGCGACGGATCGTCCGGCACCAGCGTCACCTGCTCGGGACTGTGCTCCTCGACGAGGCGCATGAAATTGTCTTCCGGAAAGCCCTCGATATTGAATTCCGCATGGGGAAACGCGCTGTCGATGAGTGTGCGGATCGGCGCGAGGTCGCTGAAGCGGATATGGCGCTGGTCCGGCCGGGGATGCACGGTCAGGCCACTCGCCCCTGCCTCGAGCGCAATGCGGCCGAGGCCGATGACGCTTGGCCAGGGCAGGTCCCGGCGGTTGCGCAGCATGGCGATGGCGTTGAGATTGACCGACAGCTTGGCAGGCATGGGACGCGGGCTCCTCATTGAAGGATCAACGTCTAGCTTGTTGTTTCCACAAGGGCAATCGCCGCAACAGCCTGGCGTGCCGGCATTGCGGAAGAATCGCTCCGGCGGCCTCCGCTTGCCCCTTGCCGTTGATCAAGAATCATCGATAAACTCCCATGTCAAAACAAGGTGCGCGCATTGAGCGCGGGGGCGGAAGGACATCAGGCAGCGACGATGGTCTCCTCTGTGGCAACACGATGAGCACGACCGACAGGCCGGCATGCGAGCGCGTGCGGTTCGCCCTTGATGCTGTCCTGACCAGCGAAACCTTCGCCCGTTCGGAGCGGCTGCGCTCCTTCCTCGCCTACATCGTCCAGAACGAGCTTTCCGGCAAGGCGGCCCAGTTGAAGGGCTACAGCATCGGCATCGATGTCTTCGGCCGGACCTCCGGCTTCGATGCCGGAAACGATCCCCTGGTGCGCGTGCAGGCCGGCAAGCTGCGCAAGCTGCTGGACCAGTACTACGAGACGGAGGGCGCCTCGGACAGCCTGCGCATCCGCGTGCCGCTCGGCAGCTACGTGCCTGAATATACGTTGCGCGAGACAGGGGAGGTTTCCGTCCCTCCGACGCCGGCGACGGCCCGCGCCGTGAGCCAGCCGCCGAAGCCGCGCCGTCCGTGGATTCCCGCGCCGGTCTCCTCGCCGCTGGCGCTCCTCTCCCTGCTGCCGCTGGTCTTCCTGGCGCCCTTCGCCTATCCCGACCAGACCGATGCGGCGATCGCCAAGGCACAGTTCGCGCTCGTCATGCAGTCGAAACTGGCCGACAAGACGCAGGATCTGCCCCATCTGCATATCCTGCAATGCTGGCCGGCGGGGGGCGATTGCAATGCCCTTGCCCGCGCCATGGCCGGAGCCGCCTCCTACCACAAGACCGTGCGGCTGATCGAAACGCACGCGCACGACGCATCCCACGTGCTCTCCTACGCCATCCGCATCGAGAACGGCCCGAATGGCGGCGTCTATGCAAGGCTGATCCACGAGCAGTCCGGCGCGACGGTCTTCGCACGCCACTTCTCCAGCGAGCAGTTGCGCAGCGAGGCGGGCCTCTCCTTCGAAGCCGTCGCCTTCGTGGCCCGTGCCCTTTCGGCAAACGGGCCGCTCTATCGGCATGCGCTGCGCGGCGGCACCGCCAGCGGCTTCATGGAATGCCTCACGCGCGAGGCGAAGACGCAGCCACATGGCGTGCCCTATCCCGGCGGAACGCACGCCTGCCCCCTGCAGGCGACGGAGGCGCTGGCCGACGCGGCGGAAACGGCGAATCCCGGAACGGCGCTGACGCGATAGCCCGCCCTACAACCAGGCAAAAAAACACATCCCTAGATATAGCGATATGCATATGAACATCCCCGGCCTATTTTAGGAAGCTGGGCGGAGTGGTAGCGTTTACCGCCCGGGTTCAACGATCCCCGATATTCTATGCACAAGAGGGATCGGAAACCGGAGCAAAATCGTATACACTTGCCGGAGTGCACAGGCCGGCAAGCATGCGGTGAAGGGTACTATCCGCCGTCTCGATACCAGCCTTCACAGGGAAGATGGTCTCGCGCCGGCGACCGGGGGTAAATACATGACCGATCTTCTTTTTCGCGGGCCGCTTTCATGATGACGAATGAGTCGAAGAAAGCCGGGGCCCGGGCGGGCGGGCGCAGCCCCATCCGCTTCCTGCCTGTCGCGCCTTTGCCGGAGAACCTGCCGGAAGGGCGCCTTGCCATCGCCGACATGGCCAATGCCTTCGGCGTCACCCACCGCACGCTGCATTTCTATGAGGAGAAGGGCCTGCTGACGGCAGCCCGCGTCGGCCCCATGCGGGTCTACGGCCCGCAGGAAATCCAGCAGATGGCCGTGGTCAACACCTGTCGCGAGACGGGAATGCCCGTCGCCGTGATCCAGGAACTTCTGGAGCGGCTCGCCGTAGCCGCAAGCCAGGAAGAAGCCGACGGCATCTTCCGCACGGTGATGACGGCCCGCAAGCGCGAGCTCGCCGCCCAGCAATCGACGATCCGCCGCCAGATGCAGCAGATCAACGAACTGCTCGATTTCACCGGCGCACCGGAAGTCGAGACCAACGACAACATCCCGCGGGCGAATCTCACGCCGGTGGAGTTGCGCTGTCTCGCGCTGATGGCGGAAGGCTATCCCACCAGCCGCATCGCCCGCGCGCTGGAAATCGAACCCGGCGAAGTGCAGGTGATGGAAAAGAACATCATCGCCAAATTCGGCAGCAACAACCGTTTCCAGGCCGTCGCCAAGGCGGTCATGCTGGGGATCGTCGGCCACTGAGGTGGAGGCAAGGGGCCGGGCATGACGGCCGGCCCTTTCCCGCCCTGCGCGGCCTATCGCACGACGGTAAGCGTTTCGGCGGCGCGCGTAATGGCGGTGTAGAGCCAGCGTTCGCGCGTGTCGCGGAAGGCGAAGCTCTCGTCGAACAGCACGACATTGTTCCACTGCGAGCCCTGCGCCTTGTGCACCGTCAGCGCATAGCCGAAATCGAACTCGTCATAGCGCTTGCGCGTCGACCACGGGATCTCCTCGTCGAGATTCTCGAAGGCCGCCTTGAGCAGCTTGATCTTGGCCGCGCCGCGATCCATGTCGTCGTCTTCCGGCCGGATCATCAGGTTGATGCCCGGCTTCACCGTCTCCTTGGACGAGCTCATCACCTGCCACAGCGAGCCGTTGAGCAGCCCCTTGGCCGGGTCGTTGCGCAGGCACACCAGCTTGTCGCCGGATTGCGGATAGTCGGTGGTGAAGCCCTTGAGCTCGCGGAGCCGCTGGTTGTAGCGCCGCCGCGTGCGGTTGGTGCCGACGAGCACCTGGTCGGCGTCGAGCACCAGCGCCTGATCGACCTCGCCCCGCCCGATGACGCGCGCCGCGCCATAGTCGCCATAGGCGATATCCCTGCCCTCGCGCACCTGCATGGCGAGCTGGATGATCGGGTTGTCGCGCGCCTGCCGGTGGATGTCCGTCAGGAGATAATCCGGCTCCTGATTGGTGAAATAGCCGCCGCCGGAGACGGGCGGCAACTGGCCGGGATCGCCGAGCACGAGGATCGGCGTGCCGAAGCTCATCAGGTCGCGCCCGAGCGCCTCGTCCACCATGGAGCACTCGTCGACGACGACGAGCGCGGCCTTGGCGACCGGGCTCTGGCGGTTGATTGAGAACATCGGCGAGATCGACGTCTTGCCGGTCTCCTCGTCGGAGACCTCCTCCTCGCCGCGCGGGCGGTAGATCAGCGAATGGATCGTCTTGGCGTTCGTCGCGCCCTTGGAGCGCAGCACCTGCGCCGCCTTGCCGGTGAAGGCGGCGAACAGCACCTCGCCGTCGACATTCTCGGCGAAGTGCCGGGCAAGCGTGGTCTTGCCGGTGCCGGCATAGCCGAACAGGCGGAACAGCGGCTCGCGCCCTTCCTTCAGCCACCGCGCGACGGCCTGCAGCGCTTCATCCTGTTGAGGTGCGAATTCCATGCCGGGACTTGGCAGGATTCGCAGAGGCGAAGCAAGAGGCAAGGCCCTTCCGGGGATCGCTGAGAAATCGCATCCCCCTTTATTTGGCCCTGTTCGCCGGCCTTCCGACACGATATTCAGGGCGCAACTTCTGGAGCGATGATTTGCCCCCCGCCTCCCGCACCCCGAACGACAGCCCCTCCCCGCAGGCCCGCCTCGGCCGGCTTCCCGCGGCCCTGCAATGGGGCCTCGTCGCCATCCTCTCTGTGGCGGCCACCGTGCCGCTGGAGGCGGCGGGCTTCCCGGCGGCGCTGCTGATGGGGCCGATGCTCGCCGGCATCGTCGTCGCGCTTTGCGGCGGCACGATCCGCCTGCCCCGCATCTTCTTCTTCGTCGTGCAGGTCGTGCTCGCGCTGATGATCGCGACCATGGTGTCCGAGGATTTCGTCGGCACCTTTGCGCAGAACTGGCCGCTCATGCTGCTGGTCGTCCTATCCGTCATCGGCGTCAGCACGCTGTCGGGCTGGCTGATCGCCCGCACCGGCATCCTGCCCGGCACGACGGCGATCTGGGGCTCCTCCGCCGGCGCCGCCTCGACCATGATGGTGATGGCGGAAGCCTATGGGGCGGATATCCGCCTCGTCGCCTTCATGCAGTATTTGCGCGTGGTCTTCGTCGCGAGCTTCGCGACGCTCGTCGCCCATTTCGGCAGCCATGACGGTGCAGCGATCCCGCCCCATGCCTGGTTCGAGCCCGTGCCCCTGTTGCCGCTCGCCGCCATGCTGGTCATCGGCGTCCTCGCAGGCGTCATCGGCCAGCGGCTGCGCATCCCGGCCGGCGCCTTCCTCGTTCCCTTCGCCATCGCCTCCGTGCTGAACTCCGCCGGCGCGGTGACGATCGTCCTGCCGCAATGGCTGCTCGTCGCCGCCTTCACCCTGCTCGGCTGGAACATCGGCCTCGGCTTCACCCGGGCGATCCTGCTGCACGCCCGCCGCGCGCTGCTGCCGACGGTCGTCTCGATCATCGCGCTGATCGGCTTTTCCGGCCTGCTTGCCGGCCTCCTGATCCTCGTCCTCGGCGTCGATCCGCTGACGGCCTATCTTGCGACCAGCCCGGGCGGCCTCGATTCCATCGCCGTCATCGCCGCTTCGAGCAAGGTCGACATCGCCTTCGTCATGACCTTGCAGACGGCGCGGCTGATCCTCGTGACGCTGATCGGCCCGTGGCTCGCCCGTTTCGTCGCGGATCGTTCTTAAGCTGGAGCGTTTTCGAGCAGGATGGGCTTGCCGTGCGGCGTCGCCTCGGCCGCGCGAGCCCAGCGATCCGAAAGCGCGGCCTGTTCCCCCTCGCTCGCAACGCCCCGCTCGGAAAGCAGTACGGACAGCGCCGCCACCCAGCAGTCGAAATAATTCGCGCCATCGGCGGCGCGGCCCGGGCGGTGCACCTCGCGCGAAAGGGCCTCCGCCCATTCCGCCCAGGTGAAGACACCCTGCTCGTGCAGGCGGACGGTCATCGCAAAGGCTTGCGCCTGCCACGGCTCGGCAAAGACCGGATCGCCCTCGGCGGAGCGCGGCAGGCCAGGCGAATCGATCGGCGTCTCACACCGGCTCAAGATAGCTCTCCCAGGCATCGATCGAGACCGTCAGGCCGGGCTCGGCCCCCTCGCCCCAGATTTCCGCACCGTCGAAGACGACGGTATAGACCCATTGCGGATTCTCGCCCCTGCCGTGGGCGCTGTCGTCCGGGAAGACGAAGGAGCCCTGCACGGCCTCCACCACGCCCACCTTGTCGCGGGCGTAGCGCGGCAGGCGGGTATGCGTCGGCGGATTGAGGTTGCGGGTGCGCACGCGCGCGCCGGCGGCAAAGCGCGGCATGGTATCGAGCGGGCGGTCGCAGGGCCCGCCCCTCGCAAGCACCGCCGGCACCATCTCCGCCTTGAGCACGCGCTTCGGCTGCGCTCCCTTCTCCAGCATCCGCCCTTCGGCAAGCTCGGCGGCGCTGATGAAGCCGTGCCGCTCAAGGAGCGTTTCCAGCGCGCGGATCCAGATTTCGTAATAGCTCGCCGAAAGGTAGGTGGCCGGCGGGATGCTTTCCCGCGCATGACGGCTCTCGTCGATGCTCCAGGCGCCGAAGGCGCCGCAGGAGAGCGTCACGCCGAGCGCCCGCTTTTCCCATTCGGCATGGAAATAGGGCTCGTCCTGCTCCGGCGCGACAGGGCCGAAACCGTGCAGGCCGCCGAGATCGTGCGGCCCGTTCATGTCCGCGCCTCCGGTGGCAGCGCCAGCCCCGTGCCGATCATCGAATCGCGCGTGACGAGATCGGCCAGCGCCTCCTGGTCGAGCCCCTCCGTTCCCGCCGGCCGCTCGGGCACGACGAGGTAGCGCAGCTCCGCGGTCGAATCCCAGACGCGGATCTTCTTTTCCGCCGGCAGCGCCACGCCGAATTCCTCCAGCACGCCGCGCGGGTCCATGACCGCACGCGACCGGTAGGCCGGCGCCTTGTACCAGACGGGCGGCAGGCCGAGCACGGACCACGGATAGCAGGAGCAGAGCGTGCAGACGACGAGATTGTGCGTCCCGGCATCGTTGAACACCGCCCGCATATGCTCGCCTTGCCGGCCGGTATAGCCGAGGCTGGCGATGGCCGCCGTGGCGTCCCGCCTCAGCCAGCCGGCAAAGTCGGGCTCCGCCCAGGCCTTGGCGACGACGCGCGCGCCGTTGCGCGGGCCGATCTTCGTCTCGTAGGTCTCGACGATGACGTCGATGGCCCCGGGATCGATCAGCCCCTTTTGCGTCAGGATGGTCTCCAGCGCACGCACGCGCGCTTCCATTGGCGAGAAATGGTTGTCGTGATGGTGATGGTCGTCGTGATCGTGGTCGTGCGACACGAAAGTCCCTCCGGCTTTGCCCCGACCTTATGCCGTCAGCGCAGCATCGGCCAGAGGCTTGCGACGAGCAGGAGCGCCATCGTGACATTGAACCATTTCAGCCGCACGGGATCGGACAGCCACTGGCGCAGCGCCGAGCCGAAGCCGGCCCAGGTGGAAACGCTCGGGAAATTGACGATGGCGAAGGCAAGGCCGACCACGAGCACGCTCATCGTGTAGTTCGCGGCATTCGTATAGGTCGCCATGGCGGAGACGGCCATGACCCAGGCCTTGGGATTGACCCACTGGAAGGCGGCGGCCTCGAGGAAGCTCATCGGCCGGGTCGCGCCCGCGCTCTCGCCGAGGCTGCGCGAGGTGCCGATCTTCCAGGCAATCCAGACGAGATAGGCACCGCCGGCGAATTTCAGCACCGTATAGACGAGCGGCACCGTCTCGAGCAGCGCGCCGAGGCCGAAGCCGACGGCCAGCAGCAGCACGAGGAAGCCGACGCCGATGCCGCACATATGCGGGATCGTCCGGACAAAGCCGAAGTTCACGCCCGAGGCGAAGAGCATCATATTGTTGGGACCGGGGGTGATGGAGGTCGTGAAGGCGAAGACGAGCAGCGCCAGAAAGATTTCGATCTGCATGGCAGACTCTTGTGATCCGGATTGTTTTTTCCGATTGATAGTCCATCTCTTGGTGACGGCCAGCCAATTCTTGTCATTGGGACAATTCCGGCTGGCGGCCCATTGTTCGCGGAGCGCAAGATGAAAGCGGAACTACCGGCAGTTACCCTCCCCGGCGGTCGGCAGGTGCCGGCGCTCGGCCTCGGCACCTGGCACATGGGGGAAGGTGACGCCTCCCGCGCCGAGGAGGCCGCAAGCCTCAGGGCCGGCCTCGACCTCGGCATGACGGTGATCGACACGGCGGAAATGTATGCCGACGGCGGGGCCGAAGAGGTGGTGGGAGACGCGATTCGCGGCCGGCGCGACGAGGTCTTCCTCGTCAGCAAGGTCCTGCCCTACAATGCCAGCCGCGTCGGTACCGTCGCGGCCTGCGAGGCGAGCCTCAGGCGGCTCGGCACCGACCATATCGACCTTTATCTCCTGCACTGGCGCGGCCGCCATCCGCTCGCGGAGACGGTCGAGGCCTTCGAGGGGCTGAAGGCCGCGGGCAAGATCGGCGCCTGGGGCGTTTCCAATTTCGACGAGCCGGACATGAGGGAACTGCTCGGCGCCGCCGAGCCGGCAAGGCCCGCCGCCAACCAGATCCTCTACAATCTTGCCCGCCGCGGCATCGAATACGATCTCCTGCGCTGGAGCCAGGTGCAGGGCATCCCGCTCATGGCCTATTCGCCGCTCGACGAGGGCCGGCTGATCGGCCATCCCGCGCTGGAGGAGATCGGCCGCATCCACAATGCGACGAGCGCCCAGGTCGCCCTCGCCTTCCTGCTGACGCGGGCGAATGTCATCGCCATCCCGAAGTCCGGCTCGCCGGACCGGGTGCGCGAGAATTTCAGGGCCTCCGAGATCCGCCTGACCTCCGAAGACCTCCGCCTCCTCGACGAAGCCTTCCCGCCCCCGACGCGCAAGCGGCCGCTGGAGATGATCTGAAACGAAAAGGGCTTTCCGCCAAGACGGAAAGCCCTTCGTATTTTCCAGTCACTTCTTTGCTGTCTTTCGACAGCTCACATGCCCTGCGGACCGCGGTTCATCGCGGCGATGCCGGTGCGGCAGACTTCCACGAGGCCGAGCGGCTTCATGATCGCCACGAACTGGTCGATCTTGGAGGACTTGCCGGTGATCTCCAGGATGAAATGCTCCGTCGTGGCATCGACGACCTTGGCGTGGAAGGCGTCTGCGAGGCGCAGCGTCTCCTGCCGCATCTCGCCGGAACCGACGACCTTCACCAGCGCCACCTCGCGCTCGATGGGACGCTCCTGACCGAGCACCTTGGCGCGGACGGTCAGGTCGACAACGCGATGGACCGGCACGATGCGTTCGAGCTGCGACTTGATCTGCTCCAGCACGCCCGGCGTGCCGCGCGTGACGATGGTGATGCGCGAAAGATGCGCCTCATGCTCGGTCTCGGAAACCGTGAGGCTTTCGATATTGTAGCCGCGGCCGGAGAACAGGCCGATGACGCGGGCAAGGACGCCCGGCTCGTTGTCGACGAGCACGGAGAGCGTATGGCTCTCCGCGACCTGCGTTTCCTTGGCGATGAAATAGGCGGAGCCCGTGGGCTGAAGGTGTGCGTTCATGGGTTCTCTACCTTATATCAAACGAGCTGGCGGCCCTTGGCGTCGATCGCGTTGGCGACCGCTTCGTCCGTGGCCTCGTCGGGCAGCAGCATTTCGTTATGCGCCTTGCCCGAGGGGATCATCGGGAAGCAGTTCGCGAGATTGGCGACGCGGCAGTCGAAGATGACCGGGCGCTTGACGTCGATCATCTCCTGGATGGCCGCATCGAGATCGGCCGGCTTGTCGCAGGCGATGCCGACGCCGCCATAGGCTTCAGCCAGCTTGACGAAATCGGGCATGGCTTCCGTGTAGGAATTCGACAGGCGATTGCCGTGCAGCAGCTGCTGCCACTGGCGCACCATGCCCATATACTGGTTGTTCAGGATGAAGATCTTGACCGGCAGGTTATACTGCACGGCGCAGCTCATTTCCTGGATGCACATCTGGATCGAGGCGTCGCCGGCAATGTCGATCACGAGGCTGTCGCGATGCGCGACCTGCACGCCGATAGCCGCCGGGAAGCCGTAGCCCATCGTGCCGAGGCCGCCCGACGTCATCCAGCGGTTCGGCTGCTCGAAGCCATAGAACTGCGCCGCCCACATCTGGTGCTGGCCGACTTCCGTCGTGATGTAGGTGTCGCGATCCTTGGTCAGCTCGTAAAGCCGCTGGATCGCATATTGCGGCATGATGACGTCGTTGCTCTGGGTATAGGCGAAGGAATTGCGCGCCCGCCACTTGGCGATGGACGTCCACCAGTCGGCCTGGGCCGCCTTGTCATAGTCCTTGGCGCCCGCCCGCCACTGGCGGACCATGTCTTCCAGGACATTGCCGACATCACCGAGGATCGGAACATCGACGCGGACGTTCTTGTTGATCGAGGACGGGTCGATGTCGATATGGATCTTCTTCGAATTCGGCGAGAAGGCGTTGAGGCGGCCGGTGATGCGGTCGTCGAAGCGCGCGCCGATGCAGACCATGACGTCGCAGTCATGCATCGCCATGTTCGCTTCGTAGGAGCCGTGCATGCCCAGCATGCCCAGCCAGTTCTTGCCGGAGGCCGGATAGGCGCCGAGGCCCATCAGCGTGGAGGTGATCGGGAAGCCGGTGATCTCGACCAGCTCGCGCAAGAGGCGCGAGGCTTCCGGGCCGGAATTCACGACGCCGCCGCCGGAATAGATGATCGGCCGGCGGGCGGACTTCATCAGGCTGACGGCGGCCGCGATCTGGTTGGCGTCGCCCTGGATCTTCGGCTGGTAGCTCTTCTGGATGGGCGCGTCGGACGGCGGCGTATAGGTGCCGGTCGCGAACTGGACGTCCTTCGGGATATCGACGACGACCGGGCCCGGGCGGCCGGATTGGGCGACGCGGAACGCCTCATGGATGATGCGGGCGAGATCGTTGACGTCCTTGACCAGCCAGTTGTGCTTGGTGCAGGGGCGCGTGATGCCGACCGTGTCACATTCCTGGAAGGCGTCCGATCCGATGAGCGTGGTCGGAACCTGGCCGGTCAGGCAGACGAGCGGGATGGAATCCATCAGGGCGTCCTGCAGCGGAGTAACGGCATTGGTCGCGCCGGGGCCGGAGGTGACGAGCATGACGCCGACCTTGCCGGTGGAGCGGGCATAGCCTTCGGCCATGTGGCCGGCGCCCTGCTCGTGGCGGACGAGGATGTGCTCAATCTCCTCCTGCTGGAAGATCTCGTCATAGATCGGCAGGACGGCGCCGCCCGGATAGCCGAAGATATGTTCAACGCCATTGTCTTTCAGGGCCTGCAAGACAATTTCGGCGCCCGTCATCTGGTTTTCTGTTCCGCTCATCGGATTTCCGTCCGTCTCTTTTCGCATTTCGGGGTGATTATCGAATTTCTGGGCATAAAAAAAGGCCCCTGGAGGAGCCTGCTTACCGCGCATGGGTGCTTTCGCCGGGTGGTTACACCACCCTGCCCATGCGCCTTCCCACCACAAGAATGATAGCCGTCAGATTTTTCATGGGGCGGATTGTTAGACACAAAGCAAAGGCGCGTCAACGCCTTTTGGTTCGTTTCGCTACGGCGCGCCCTCCATCCCGGCCGCAAAGACCCGCAACGGCAGCCTCAACCCGAAACGTCTTATTAAGCGGCATTCGCTAGGCTGGCGGTTGGTGGCAAGGAGCGCCGGGCGTGCTGAACAATGATTTCCAGACCTCTCTGACGGCGGGCGAGCAGGATCGCCGCGACGGGCTGGCGCCTGGAAACCGTCTGCTCGGCCGCGTCGTCGCCTGCAACGGCTCGCGCGCAACAATCAGCGCCGTGGCCGAGGGCGGCGAGACGGCGCTGACGGAATTGTGGTCCGTCGGCCGCCTCATCTCCATCTCCGTCGGCCGCAATCGCATCGTCGCCCTCGTCTATTCCATGGCCACCGACCAGCAGAACTGGATGGACAACCGCGATACGGTCTTCCGCATCGAGGTCGAGCTTCTGGGCGAGGTGAATGTCAGTGAGGACGGCCGCGAGGAATTCTCCGCCGGCATCACCGACTATCCCTATCTCGGCGCCATCGCGCACCGCATCCGCGCCTCGGACCTCGCCAAGGTCTACGACACCGGCAAGAACGACGTCTGCGTCATCGGCAAGCTGACGCAGGACGAGAGCCTCGACGCGACGATTCATGTGCCTTCCATGCTGGAGAAGCATTTCGCCATCGTCGGCACCACCGGCGTCGGCAAGTCCACCTCCGTGACGCTGCTGTTGCACAAGGCGATACAGGCGGACCCGAACCTGCGCGTGCTGATCCTCGATCCGCACAACGAATTCGCCTCCGCCTTCGGCAACCTCGCCGTCGTCATCGACACCGATACGCTGGATCTGCCCTTCTGGCTGTTCCGGTTGGAGGAACTGGCCGAGGTCATCTTCCGCGGGCGCCCGGCCGTGCCGGAGGAGATGGATATCCTGCGCGACCTCATTCCGGAGGCCAAGCGCGCCTTTCGCGGCTCGAACGAAAGCGGCGTCATGCGCCGCGCGAGCGAGAAGAGCTCGATCACGGCCGATACGCCGGTGCCCTTCCGCATCGCCGATCTGCTGGCGCTCGTCGACGAGCGCATCGGCCGCCTGGAGGGCCGGGCGGAGAAGCCGCACCTGCGCTCGCTCAAGGTCAAGATCATGTCGGCGATCAACGACCCGCGCTATCATTTCATGTTCTCCTCGAACACGATCACCGACACGATCCTCGACACCATCGCCCGCATCTTCCGCATTCCCGGCGAAGGCAAGCCGGTGACGACCTTCCAGCTCGCCGGCATTCCCTCGGAAGTGGTCAATTCCGTCGCCTCGGTGCTCTGCCGCATGGCCTTCGAGATCGGCCTTTGGAGCAATGGCGGCGTGCACATGCTGGTGGTCTGCGAGGAGGCGCACCGCTACGTACCGGCCGATCCGAGGCTCGGCTTCGCCCCGACGCGCCAGGCCATCGCCCGCATCGCCAAGGAAGGCCGCAAATACGGCGTGTCGCTCGGCATCATCACCCAGCGTCCCGGCGAGCTCGACCCGACCATCCTTTCCCAGTGCTCGACGATCTTCGCCATGCGCCTTGCCAACGAGCACGACCAGGAGATCATCCGCTCGGCGATCCCCAATTCCTCGTCCTCGACGACGAGCTTCATTTCCTCCATCGGCAACGGCGAGGCCATCGCCTTCGGCGAGGCCGTGGCAGTGCCGATGCGCATGCGCTTTTCCCGCGTGGAAGCGAACCGCCTTCCGAAGGCCGGCAGCTCCGGCGTGAAGACCAGCGAGGATGCCCCGCAGAGCGTCGACCTGCGGTCGATCATCGCCCGTATGCGTGCTGTCTCCGGTCCGGACATCTCGAGTTTCCAGAGCTCCTATCTCGCCTCGCAGGGCCAGGGCGCCCCATTGCCGACAGGCTACGAAGACGCGCCCTACGAGGACGAGGAAGACTATATCGAGACGCTCCAGGCCGGGGCGCCCGCCCAGCCGGCCGCCGCAGCGCCGCCACGCCACGAGCCCTACCGGCCCGACATGCTCCCCGGCGCGGGCAGCGTCTACGAGCCCTCGCCGCAGGAGCGGTTCGACGCCATCCGCCGGGACCTGGCCGAGCCGCAGCCTCCCGCCACCGATCCCTATCGCCAGCCGCAGCGCCCCGCCTTCGGCGAGCAGCAGGAGCCGCGCCGGGAGGGCTCCATCCGCGAACAACTCCTCAAGAAGCCGCTCAGCAGCCTGATCCGGCGCTAGGATCGATCCGCCGCCAGCTCTCGTCGAGCTGGTTGCGGAACCAGGTCATCTGGCGCTTGGCATATTGCCGTGTCGCCGCAGCGCCGCGCTCGATGACCTGCGCTTCGCGCATATCGCCGGCCAGCATGGCCGCGATCTGCGGCACGCCGATCGCCTTCATCACCGGCATGGCGGGCGAAAGCTCCAGCGCCAGCAGCGCCTTCACCTCCTCCACCGCGCCGGTTTTCAGCATGTCGGCGAAACGCCGGTCGATACGGGCGGCAAGCACCGCCCGGTCCGGCAGGACGACGATCTTTTCTGCCCGCGCGGCATCGATCACCGCCGGCCCCGTCGCCGCTTGGAAATGCGCAATCGACCGGCCGGTCGTCTCCAGCACTTCGAGCGCCCGCAGGATGCGCTGCCCGTCCCCCGGCATGAGGCGCCGGGCTGTTTCCGCGTCGCGCTCCGCCAATTCCTTGTGCAGCTCCTCTGCCCCTTCCGCCGCAAGGCGGGAGCGCAGGCGCTCGCGCACGTCATCGGAAATGGCCGGCATGTCGGAAAGGCCGCCGGTCAGCGCGCGGAAATAGAGGCCCGTACCGCCGACGAAGACGGGAAGCTTTCCCCGCGCCCGCAATTCGCCGACAAGGGCCGTCGCCTCGCGCAGCCAGTCGCCGGTGGAATAGGCCGCGCCCGCCGACACATGGCCGTAGAGCCGGTGCTCGACGCCGCCCATGTCGTCGGGCTGCGGGCGGGCCGTCAGGACGTTCAGCGTATCGTAGACCTGCATGCTGTCCGCATTGACCACGACGCCGCCATGCTCGGCCGCCAGCCGCACGGCAAGCGCGGACTTGCCGCTCGCCGTCGGGCCCGTTATCAGGATCGCGTCCCGCTTTCGATCAAGGTTTCTCATCATGGCTTTCGTTGCCACGCTTGTCGCCAATCCGTCAAATCCTGTTCTGACGACCGCCATCGCCGAAAAGGCCGCCGACGCGGTCAAGGCATCCGGCCTCTACTGGCTCGCCGACGGCATCGCCTGCGATATCGCGCTGCGCGACGACAGCGACATCCACGCCGCCCGCGACACGATCCTCGCGGTCATCGCCGGCGCGCCCATCGACCTTGCCGTGCAGGAAGCCGAGACGCGGCGCAAGAAGCTGCTGATCGCCGACATGGATTCGACCATGATCGGCCAGGAATGCATCGACGAGCTCGCGGCGGAAGTCGGCCTGAAGGACAAGGTCGCCGCCATCACCGCCCGCGCCATGAACGGCGAGATCGCCTTCGAGCCCGCCCTTCGCGAGCGCGTCGCGCTGCTGAAGGGCCTGCCGGCCTCCGTGATTGGCGATGTCATCGAAAAGCGCATCACGCTGACGCCCGGCGGGCGCGAGCTCATCGCGACCATGAAGGCGAAGGGCTATTACACCGCCCTCGTCTCCGGCGGTTTCACCGTCTTCACCAGCCGCATCGCCGAAACGCTCGGCTTCGACGAGAACCGCGCCAATATCCTGCTCGCCGCCGACGGCAGGCTCACCGGTGAGGTCGCCGAGCCGATCCTCGGCAAGCAGGCCAAGGTGGATGCGCTGGTCGAGATCTCCGCGCGCCTCGGCATCTCGCCCGAGGAGGCCATGGCCGTCGGCGACGGGGCCAACGACCTCGGCATGCTGCACCTCTCCGGCGCCGGCGTCGCCCTGCATGCCAAGCCCGCTGTCGCGGCCGAAGCGAAGATCCGCATCGACCACGGCGACCTCACCGCCCTTCTTTATCTGCAGGGTTACCGCAAATCGGACTTCATGACAGGTTGATGATCATCACCACGACGACGCGCCTTACCCTGCGCAACTGGGAGGAGAAGGATCGGGAGCTCTTTCACGAGATCAATTCCGATCCCGTCGTCATGGAATTCTTTCCGTTCGTGCGCACGCGCGCCGAGTCCGACGAGCTCTTCGAGCGCCTTCGCGACATCATCGCGCAAACCGGCCTCGGCTTCTTCGCACTTGCCGAGCGCGCGACGGATGAGACCATCGGCTTTTGCGGCCTCTCGCGCCTGACGGATCGGCTGGAGCCCTTCGTGCCCGCCGGCGCGGTCGAGATCGGCTAGCGCCTCGCCCGACGCCATTGGGGCAAGGGCTACATTACTGAAGCAGCCGAAAGGCTCCTGGAGTTCGGCTTCGAGGATAAGGGCCTCGAGGAGATCGTTTCCTTTGCCGTGGCAGGCAACGCACACTCCGTCGCCGTCATGAAGCGCATCGGCATGGTGGCCGCACCGGACCGCGATTTCGACATGCCCGGCATCGAGGACGAACGCGCGGAGCTTCGCCGGCATGTGCTCTATACGCTCGACCGCGCCACCTGGCGGAAGAAAAACCGCTGACGAGGGAAGAAGCCTGCCATGCTCGGGACCGCCCTTTCCAGTTTTTCGACACGTTCGTGGATGGCCTGCACAGGGCAGAGGACGGCGGCAGCGCCCGAAGCGAGGTTCACGAGAAGAGGCCGCTGAAGCAAAGCTGCAGCGGCCTGAATCTCTTTCTCGAAAATTGATGCCAACCCCCTGACGGGACTCGGCTTTCCGTCAGTCGATGCGCACGGTGATGTAGCGCAGCGCGCCGGTGCGGTTGGAGACCATCATCAGCACGTTGCGCCGGTCCTCCGATTTCAGCTTGGCGACACGGCTCTTGACCTCCTGCGCCGTCGTGACGGCCTCCTGGCCGACCTCGACGATCACGTCGCCCGGCACGATACCGCGCTCGGCGGCGGCCGAGCCCGGTGCGACCTCGGTGATCACCACGCCCTTGACGCTTTCGACGATGTTGAAGGTCTTGCGGGCATCCTCGTCGAGATCGCCGATGCCCATCCCGAGGACGGTCTCGGTGTTCTTCGGCAGCGCCTGCTCTTGCGCATCGGGCGCCGTGTCCTCCTCGGCCGTGCCTTCGTCCGGCGTCGCCTCGTCGGCGGGATTCGCCTGCTTTTCACCGTCCTCAAGGCGGCCGAGTGTGATCTTGACGGTCATCTCCTTGCCGCCGCGCAGAAGCACGACGTCGACCGCCTTGCCCACCGGGCTTTCGGCGACGACGCGCGGCAGGTCACGCATCTCGTGCACATCCTTGCCGTCGAAGCGGACGATGACGTCGCCCGTCATGATCGAGCCGTTGTCGACCGGCCCGCCCTTGATGACGCCGGCGACCAGCGCGCCCTTGGTCTCCGTCATGCCGAGGCTTTCGGCGATGTCGTCGGTGACCGGCTGGATGCGCACGCCGAGCCAGCCGCGGCGCGTCTCGCCGTAGTCGCGAAGCTGGAGGAAGATATTCTCGGCAAGCTCCGTCGGCACGGAGAAGCCGATGCCGATCGACCCGCCCGACGGCGAGATGATCGCCGTGTTGATGCCGATGACCTCGCCCTTCATGTTGAAGAGCGGGCCGCCGGAATTGCCGCGGTTGATGGCGGCATCCGTCTGGATGAAGTTGTCGTAGGGGCCGGCATTGATGTTGCGGCCGCGTGCGGAGATGATGCCGACGGTCACCGAGCCGCCGAGGCCGAACGGATTGCCGATCGCCATCACCCAGTCGCCGATGCGCATGGTGCGGGAATCGCCGAACGGCACGGCCTTCAGCGGCGCCTTCGGCTCCACCTTGAGGAGCGCAAGGTCGGTCTTCGGGTCGGTACCTACCAGCTTGGCCTTCAGCTTGGAACCGTTGGCGAAGTTCACCTCGATATCGTCGGCGCCCTCGATGACGTGGTTGTTGGTGGCGATGAAGCCCTTGGGGTCGATCACGAAGCCCGACCCCAGCGAATTGACCGTCTGGGGCTGGTTCGAGCCGTCCTCGCCCTTGAAGAACTCGTCGAAGAAATCCTGGAAGGGCGAGCCTTCCGGCACCTGTGGCATGGGCGCCTTGTCGTCGCTCTTGACGTTCTGCGAGGTGGAGATGTTGACCACCGCATCGAGCAGGCCCTCGGCGAGATCGGCGACGGATTCGGGGCCCGCGGGCTTCACCTCGGCCCTCGCCGGAACGGCGAGCGGCCCTGCGCCGAGCGAAAGGCTCACCGCGAGCGCGAGGGCCGCATGGGCTACATTGGACCTGGTCTTCAAAGCCATGTTCGCCATCCTCTTTTGTCTGCTGGGTCGCGGCCAGTCTTTGCCCGCCATGAGGCGAAAATCAGTCGGCCGCGATGATTTACCGTCAAGTCTTGCCTGCATTGGCCACGGGTCGCAAGGGCGGGTTTCACGCCCCGCGGATGAACCATACCATCACGACGCCGAGCGCGACGGCGACGAGCCCGGAGGTGCGAAGCTGGTTCTCCGGGATCTGCGGCAGCATCTGCGCCATGCGCTTCAAAGCCGAAGGGGCCAGTGCGTACACCAGCCCCTCGATGATCAGGAAGAACGCGATCCCCGTCAGGAAATCGGACACGCGCGTTCTCAGTTCGCCGTCGATGGCGTCGTTGCCGTGCCGGTCACAGCGCCAGCGCCCGCGGCAGGCTTGCTGCCGGCGGCATCCTCGAAGTAGCGGAAGAACTCCGACTGCGGCGACAGGACGAGCGTCGTGTCCGGCGAGCCCATCGACTCGCGGTAGGCGTTCATCGACCGGTAGAAGTCGAAGAAGGCCGGATCCTGCGAGAAGGCCTGGCCGAAGACGCGATTGCGCTCGCCGTCACCCTCGCCTCGCAGGATTTCCGAATCGCGCTGCGCCGCGGCGACCAGTTCGACGACCTGGCGGTCCGCGATGGCGCGGCGGCGCTGGCCCTCCTCGTTACCGCGGGCGCGGATGAGCTCTGCTTCCGCAAGACGCTCGGCCTTCATGCGGTCGTAGGTCTGCTGCGAGACTTCCTGCGTCAGATCGGTGCGGCGGATGCGGACATCGGCGATGGTCAGGCCGAGATTCGAGGCGTCGTTCGTCAGTTCGCCACGGACTTCGCGCATCATAGAGGCACGCTCTTCCGACAGCGCGGATTCGAAGCCGCGCAGACCGTAGACCCGGCGCAGGGCCGCGTCGAGACGGGTGCGCAGGCGCGCTTCCGCCGATTCACGGTCGCCCGAGACCGCTTCACGGAAGCGGCGGGCGTCGGTGATCTTGTAGACCACGAAGGCATCGACCTCGTAGAACTTGCCGCCCGAGACCTGGACGCGGATATCGTCGAGATCGAAGCGCAGCGCCTGGTCCTGGATATACTGGACGCTGTCGGCATCCATGAAGCCGAAGGGCAGCTTGAAATAGAGGCCCGGCTCCGACTTGACGTCCTTGATCTGGCCGAAGCGCAGCACGATGGCCTGCTGGCGCTCGTTCACGACGAAGACGGAGGAATAGGCGATGAAGAGCAGAACGCCGATGGCGATCAGGATTGCCGGTACGCGGTTACCCATCACTGCGTACCTCCCGCCTGCTGCTGGCCGGTCGCCCGGCCGAGTTCGTTGAGGGGAAGGAAGGGAACGACGCCCTGTCCGCCCTGCTTCTCGTCGATGATGACCTTCTTGGAGTTCTTCATCACGCCTTCCATGGTTTCGAGGAAGAGACGCTTGCGCGTGACGTCGGGAGCGGCCTTGTACTGCTCGTAGACGGAGAGGAAGCGCGCCGCCTCACCTTCCGCTTCCTTGACGACGCGGTCCTTGTAGGCCGCCGCCTCTTCGCGGATCTGCGCCGACTGACCGCGGGCAAGGCCCAGCTTCTGGTTGGCGTACTGATTGGCTTCCTCGACGAAACGGTCTTCGTCCTGCTCGGCGCGCTGCACCTCGTCGAACGCATCGGCGACTTCGCGCGGCGGGGCCGCATCCTCGATGGCGACGGTGTTGATCGAGATGCCCGCGCCATAGGCGTCCATGGTCGCCTGGATGGTCGACTTCACGCCTTCGGCGATAGCCTGGCGATTGTCGCGGAAGATGTCCTGGGCCGGACGGCGGCCGACGACTTCACGCATCGCGCTTTCGGCGACCTGCTGCAGCGTCTCGGCCGGATATTCGAGATTGAAGAGATAGGCTTGCGGGTCGGTGACCGAATAGAGCACCGAGAACTGGACGTTGACGATGTTCTGGTCGCCCGTCAGCATCAGGCCGGACTTGTCGGAATTCGCAGACGCCGCGCGGCGGCCGATATTCTGCTGCTGCTCGGTGATCTTAACGAGCTCGACGGTCTCGAAGGGCCAGAAATGGAAATGCAGGCCAGGCATGGAGATTTCCTGCTTGGGCTTGCCGAAGCGCAGCTCGACGCCGCGCTCGTCCGGCTGGACGGTATAAATGGCGTTCATCAGCCAGAAAACGCCGACGAGCAGCAGAGCGATAACGACGATGCCGCCGTTGAAGCCGCCGGGCATGACGTTCTTCAGTTGGTCCTGGCCACGCCGGATGATCTCCTCAAGGTCCGGCGGGCCGCCATTGCCGCCCCCGCCGCCGCGGGGGCGGTTCGGTCCCTGCCCCCATGGCCCCTGATTGTTTCCGCCGCCGCCGCCCCACGGGCCGCCGCCGCCGTTCTGATTGCTCCAGGGCATCAATACCTCTTTCTTTGCATCCCCTTGGAGCGCTTCCGCGGGTGCGGCGGCGCTCCATCGCTTGTTCTGAGCATTTCGCGGATTGTTTCGCCACGCAACGCTAGGTGAACCCGTTATAGGTATCCCTCGGGCACCTTTCAACAAATCCGCGGCGCGTTGCGCGCCCGTGCGGCAAAATAGTTCGTGATCGGCGAAATTCAGGCGGCTTTCCGGCGCCGCCAGGTGACGAAACGCATGGCGTGGCTGTCCTTCTCGCCCTGCGGAATGGGCTCCTCGACCACCTTGTCGAAAAGGCCGGGGTCGATATCCGGAAACCGCGTGTCGCCCTCGACCTCCGCCTCGACATAAGTGACATGGAGGATATCGGCGCGGTCGAAGACCTGCGCATAGATCTGCCCGCCGCCGATGACGCAGATCTCGTCGACGCCGAGCGCCTCAGCCGCGCGGCGTGCCACCGCCAGCCCCTCGTCGAGCGAGGCGACCACTTCCGCGCCGGGCGCGGAAAAGGCCCTGTCGCGGGTGATGACGATGTTCGGGCGTCCCGGCAGAGGCCGGCCGATCGAATCCCAGGTCCGCCGCCCCATCAGCACCGGCTTGCCGAAGGTCAGCGCCTTGAAGCGCTTGAGATCGGACGGCAGCCGCCACGGCAGGTCGCCGTCGCGGCCGATCACGCCGTTTCTCGCAACGGCCACGACGAGAACGATCCTGGCTGGGCTCATGCGGCTTGGGCTTTCCTAAAAGTCAGACGGCAATGGGCGCCTTGATATTTGAATCGGCTTCGTAGCCGATCAGGGTGAAGTCCTCGAACTTGAAGGAGAAAAGGTCCTTCACCTCGGGATTGATCTTCATGAAGGGCAAGGGCTTCGGCCGGCGCCTCATCTGCTCGCGCACCTGCTCGAAATGGTTGGAATAGATATGGGCATCGCCCAGCGTGTGCACGAAGTCGCCCGGCTGCAGCCCGCTCACCTGCGCCACCATCATCGTCAGCAACGCATACGAGGCGATGTTGAACGGCACGCCGAGGAAGATATCGGCGGAGCGCTGGTAAAGCTGGCAGGAGAGCTTGCCGTCCGCCACGTAGAACTGGAAAAGGCAATGGCAGGGCGGCAGCGCCATCTCGTCGACGAGCGTCGGGTTCCAGGCCGAGACGATGTGCCGGCGGGAATTCGGATTGTTGCGAATGCTGTCGAGGACGGCGACGATCTGGTCGAGATGCCGGCCGTCATGGGTCGGCCAGGAGCGCCACTGGTAACCATAGACCGGGCCGAGGTCGCCGTTGTCGTCAGCCCACTCGTCCCAGATGGTGACGCCGTTCTCGCGCAGATAGGCGATGTTCGTGTCGCCCTTCAGGAACCACAGCAGCTCGTGGATGATGGAGCGCAGGTGCAGCTTCTTGGTGGTCAGCAACGGGAAACCTTCGGAAAGGTCGAAGCGCATCTGGTAGCCGAAGACGCCGCGCGTGCCCGTGCCGGTCCGGTCACCCCGGTCGGAGCCGTTTTCCATCACATGGGCGAGAAGGTCGAGATACTGCTGCATGGTCGCCGCCGATTCGTTGTCCAGCGTTCGATATTAGAGCCGAAGCGGCGGCGGCCAAAGGGCGAAATGGGATTTTCCCGGCTTTCCTCAGGCGAGCGCGCCGAGCTTTCCGAGTTCCTTGGCGGTGAGATAGTAGAAGGTCACGCGCGACTTGGAGCGGTCGTCGGCCATCGCCTTGCAGACGGCCTCGACGGCCTTGTCGGCGGCATCGCCCGTGATACCGAGCTTCTTGCCGCACCACTTTTCCTTCACGCGGTTGAGTTCTTCCGGATCCGAGCAGGAGACGAGCGAGGAGTCGCGGTTGCGCAGGGCGATGCCCAGATGGCTCACGATCTTCTTGACGATGGCCTCGTCGGCACCGCTGTCATACTTGCGGACATCTGCGAGATAGTCGGTCATGGTGTCTCCTCTACGGTCGTTCGGCTGCCGCCGTCATGGGGGTCCCGCCGCAGACCCATGTTTTTCAACGCATGGCGGCAAGTCAAGCGCTAATGAACGCCTGCCCGTCCCCGTGGCAAAATCCCTCTCACAAAGCCCTTTTCTTGCGCGCCGGGAATGCCTATATGTGAAGTGCTGCTTCGGCAGCTATGGCAATAAACGGGCGGTGTAATAAACCCATTGGACCCGGGGGCGGTACCCGGCGCCTCCACCAAAAACCGGTCGACCTCGACGGACCGGCTTTTGATGGGGGCGAAATAGGATCGACAAGGGCGTAAAGATCGACTTTTTGCTCGGCATTGTACCACCGTTATCGGGCTAAACTTGTAGTTGCAAACGACAACTATGCGGAAGCTCGTCTCGCTGCCTAATGGCGGTGTGACACTTCACTCAAAGTCCTGACGGGTCGCACCGGCAGGCGGGGTCCGAAGGCACCTGGCAACAGAAGCCTTCACCTTCTCCAATCCCTTGAAATGGTCTATAGCTGTGCCAGATGACTCGTGCCGGAAGGCATGAAGCAAACGAAGAATGCCCGAATACAAGGGCAGGAAGAAAGACAGGAACGGATGGCGCAAGACCACATTCGCTACGACATTCTCGCCCAGGACGCGCTGCGCAGCGTCATTCGCAAGGTTCTGTCCGAAGTTGCGGTCACGGGCCATCTGCCCGGTGAGCACCATTTCTTCATCACCTTCCTGACCAACGCCCCCGGCGTGCGCATCTCGCAGCACCTCAAGGCGAAATATGCCGAGCAGATGACCATCGTCATCCAGCACCAGTTCTGGGACCTTAAGGTCACCGAGAGCCTGTTCGAGATCGGCCTCTCCTTCTCCGATACGCCCGAAAAGCTCGTCATCCCCTTCAACGCCATCCGCGGCTTCTACGATCCGTCCGTCAGCTTCGAATTGGAATTCGACGTGCCGGCGGTCGAGGAGGAAGAGGATCATTCCGCCGAGGTGACGGCCTATCCCGCTGCGCCGGAAAAGGCCGAGGATGCCGCCGAAGAGCCGGCGCCGCCGACCGGCGGCGACAACAAGGGTGGCTCGGTCGTCTCGCTCGATTCCTTCCGCAAGAAGAACTGAGCCTTTCCGATGAGCGGCGACGTCGTCAATCTCCGCCAGTTCCGCAAGCAGAAGGCGCGCTCCGACAAGGAGAAGCAGGCCGAGCAGAACCGCGTCGCCTTCGGCCGCGCGAAGGCGGAGAAGTCCCTGACGCGCGCGCTGAACGAGAAGGCGGAAAAGACGCTGGACCAGGGCCGCATCGAGCGGCCCGGCGACACGAAGGACTGATATTCCCGCGATTTCAGCACCTTGCCGGCCTGTCCGGAATCGATCTGCCAACGGCCTGAATCATCCTGTGAGGACGGCATGATCCGCAAATATTCCACCACGCTGCATGGCCACCGCACGAGCTTCTCGCTCGAACCGGCATTCCATGACGAGCTGAAGCGCATCGCGGACGCGCGCGCCATGCCGCTGGCAGCGCTTCTCAGGGAGATCGACGATGCGCGCGGCGTCGAGGGCAACCTGTCCTCGGCGCTGCGTCTCTTCGTCCTGCAATGGCTGAAGCAGCGTGCGGGCGACGCCCCGCTCAATTGACGCCGGGCAGCGCGTCGAAATTCAGGCTTTGCCCATTGCCGACGGGCGGCAACTCGCCGCCGCGCTCGACGCCTTCCTCCGGCGAGACCGGCAGGCGTCGGCGCGCGGCCTCCTCTTCGGCCTTGCGCGCTTCCTCGGCAGCCTTCTGTTCTGCAAGGCGTCTCGCCTGCTCCTGCGCTTCCGCCTCGCGGCGCGCATCCTCGGCCGCCTTGCGCCTTGCCTCTTCGGCGACCTGCGCGGCGCGCTCCTGCTCGGCCCGCGCGCGGGCTTCGGCGCGCAGGCGCTCTTCCTCTTCCATCCGCAGCCGCGCCGCCTCCGCCTCCGCCGCGCGCGCCTCGGCGCGGGCGCGATAGAGCGCCGCCTCCCGGCGCAGGCGCTGCTTTTCCAGAACGTTGGCCTGCAGCGTCTCCACGCGCCGCCGCTCCGTCTCGAAACGGCGCAGCGACAGGTAATTGGCGAGCGGCTGGACATCGAGCTCGACGCCCGGCGCCTCGACGAGGCCGCGATAGCCGAGTGTCACTTCCGGCTCCGCCCCCGCCAAGGCCTCCTCGCCGGCCTTGTAGGTCACGGCAAGCCGGCCGGTCATGCTCTCATCGGCAAGGTCGATATCCGCATCGCCGGAAAGTGCAGCCTTGCCGTCTTCCGCCGTCACGTTCTGGACGCGCAGCTTGCCGCTGGCAAGCGCGAAGGGAATGCGTACGGTCCCCAGCGCCGCCTCGCCTTTCAGCACGGCATCCGCGGCAAAGCCGGCGACCCGCTCGGGCGTGACATCGCCTTCGATCCGGTCCGCGGCCGAAAGCAGCGAGGGGAACGCCCCGGTATCGATGCCGCGCACGACGAAATCGGCCACCCGCGCCTCGCCCGAACCGCTCGCGCCTTCGGCCATGGCCCGCACGCTCTTGCCGGACGCGTCCACGGCGAGCGTCACATCCGCCTTGCCGCCAGCGACCGCGCCGTCGGGGCTCGCCCAGACGATCTTCGACAGATCGGCCCCGGAAAGCGCGGCACGCGCCTCGAACAAGCCGTTCTCCTCGGAATTCGCCACCTTGAGGCGGCCCGACAGCTTTCCGCCCAGCCAGTCGCCGGCCATGTCCGTCAGCGTCAGTTCGCCGCCCTTCCAGGCGAGATTGCCCTTGAAGCCCTCCACCGCGCCATAGAACCCCGGCCAGAACGCGCCGGCCTCGAGCGCCACGGCGAGGTCCGCATTCTCAAGCAGCGGCTGGCCGAGCGGCGCGGCATTGAGCCCGCCTTCCGCGACATCGGTCACGGGCCCCGCCACGGCCTCGGCAAGGAAGGCGAAGTCGAGGGTATCGAAGCGAAGGGTACCGGTTCCGGCAAGCGTCGGCGCCGCCCGGTCGAGCGTCAGCCCGCCGGAAAAGCCGTTGCGGTCGGCCCTGCCGGCGATATCCGTGATGGCGACGGCCTCGGCGCTCGTCTCGACCGATGCCTGCAAGGTCAGCGGCAGCCCCGCGCCGCCCTGCGGCAACGCGATGCCGTTCATCATCAGATAGGGCTCGATATCGTCGCTCTTCGCCGAAAGGGTGAGCGCCCCCGCCAGGAAGTCCGCTGCCGAAAGCGCCGCCGTGCCCTTGGCCGAGATCGACGTCTTGCCGGCATTGAACGCCGCCGAGACCGTTGCCGGCCCCTCCTCCGGCTGGTTTACGCTGAAAGTGACGCTGCCGTCGGGATCGGCGTCGAAGGGAAGCGGATCGAGGCCCATCTGCCCGGCCAGCACCACGGATTGCGGATTGAAGAGGCTGCCCTCCAGCGCGAAGCCGCGCCCTTCCAGAAGCTGCGCAAGGCCGGACGCCGAGAGCTTGAGATCGACACGCCCGTCATTGACCGGCCCCGCCAGCGTGAAGGTGGCGGGAGCGCGCTCCTCCCCGGAAACGGCGGCGCGCAGCGACAGATTCGCATTGTCGTAGTAGCCGGCATTGGCGACGAAGCGGGTGAGTAGCGGATGGGCCGGCAGGTGGCGCGCCAGGAGATCGGCGACGGGCTGCATGGCATCCGCCTTGAGCGTCACGTCGAGCCCGGCGCTCGGCTCGGCGACCGACCCGCCGAGCGTGCCTTTCGCCGAAAGCGCAGCGCCTGCGAGCGAGGCGACGTTGAGACGGCCGAGCGTGAAGAGCCCGTCCTTCGCGGACAGCACCGCCTCGACGCCATCGGCGCTTTCGCCAAAGGCGCGCAGGCGGTCGGCCTTGATATCGAGCGCGATGGAATGGCCGAGCACGGCCGGCAGCGAGGCATCGCCGGCAAAGAGCCCGGCAAGGGCCTGGAGCGATTCCAGCTCCACCTCGTTGCCGCGCAGTTGCAGCGAAAGCGTCGGGGCCGCGTCGGCGCGGGATTCGCGCTCCAGCCGACCGGTGAGCGAGGCGCCGTCCACGGCGATTTCGAGATTTTCGAAACGCTGCAAATCGTCGGTGAGGTTCACATTGGCCGAAAAGCCCGCGGTCTTCAGCCTGCGGATTTCCGGATCGACGGAACCGGCCAGCCAGGTGGCAAGGCCGGACGGCTGGTTGGACGCCACCAGAAGATTGCCGACGAAGCCGCGATTGTTCCTGAGCGTCAGGCGGCCCTTGGCCTCCAGCGCCGTGCGGCCGGGCAGTTGCGCATCCGCGCGGTCGATCCGCCAGCTATTGCCGTCCGGCTTCACGTCGAGGCGGATTTCGCGCACCGTCGTGTCTCCCACGACCACGGCGGGCAGGAACAGGCTCGCCCGCCCCGGCACCTGCGGAATGGGGATATCGGCGGCGATCGCCAGCAGTGCCTGAAGCCGCTGGCGTGCGGAGACCTGCGGGTTGCGGCCGGTCTTGCCGCCCTCTCCCTTGTTGCCGATGCGGCTGACATCGATCTGCTGGCCATCGGCGATCAGCAGGAATTCGGGCGCGCGGCCGGTATCGAGCGTTGCCTCGCCGGTCACCACATAGGGATCGTCCTGCGGCCCGGTCTCCAGCCGGTATTCGGGAACGCGGATGCGCTCATTGGAAAGCTCGAATTTTCCGGCGACGCGGATCGGATCGGCCATCGCCTCGCCCTTGGGACGGGGCTTTTCCGCGAGCGTGAAGCCACCCTGGTATTGCGGCCGGAAGTCCACCACCTTCAGCACGCCGTCGAGATCGGCGCTGAAGGACAGCCGGTCCGGCACGATGCGGGCGCGCATCGAAAGCTCGCCGTTCTCCCCCTGCCCGCTCGCAAGCTGGAAAGCGCCGGTCTCGCCGTCGAGCGCCGCGCGCCCGTCGATGCGCCACGGCCCGCCGAGCGACTTGGCCGAAACCTGCGCATCGAGGCCGGTGACATGCCGCGTGCGGCCGGTCTGCTCGTCGACAAACTCGATCTCACCGCCCGTGATCGCGACGTTTTCGAGGATGACCGTCTTGGCGGGGATGTCGGATTTCAGGCCGCGCGCCCAGTCGAGCGTACCGTCGGAAAACAGCTTGACGCGCGCCTTCGGCTCCTCGATGCGCATGTCGAAGATCAGCGCCTCGCCGGAAAGAAACGGCGCAAGCTCCGCATCCATGGAAAAGCGCGCGACCTCCACCAGCGGCTTGCCGTCCTCCGGCGCGCCGACGCGCACGTCGCTCAGCGTGACGGAGGGAAACGGCAGCAGCCGCGCATCGACGCTGCCATGCACGGTGACGGGACGTCCCATGATGCGGCTCGCCTCGCGCTCGAAATCCTGCCGGAAACTGGTCCAGTCGACGAAGAGCGGGGCAAGCAGCGCCGCAAACAGCGCCACGACCACCACGCCGCCGACAAAGAGCCCGATCCTAGAAAGCACGCCGCATGCCTCGAATTCCGTTCAACCGCTTCACGATAGCGTCTAATTCCCGGGCAGGGTCGAAAAAATCTTGCCGGGGTTGAGAATGTTGTCGGGGTCGAGCGCCTGCTTGATCTGCCGCATCAGCTGCACCGCGCCGCCGAGCTCGCCCGGCAGGAAGGCTTGCTTGCCCTGCCCGATGCCGTGTTCGCCCGTGCAGGTGCCATCCATGGCGAGCGCGCGCGCATTGAGCCGAGTGACGAAGGCCTCCACATCGGCGAGATGAGCCGGGTCCTTGTCGTCGAAGATCAGGCTGACGTGGAAATTGCCGTCGCCGGCATGGCCGACGATGGGCGCCAGCAGGCCGTGCTCCTCGATGTCCCGTTCCGTCTCGGCCACGCAGTCGGCCAGCCGGGAGATCGGCACGCAGACATCCGTCGCGATGGCGGCATAGCCGGGACGCAGCCCCTTGGACGCCCAGTAGACATTGTGCCGCGCCTTCCAGAGCTTGGCGCGCTCCTCCGCATCGGCGGTCCACTGGAACGCGCCGCCGCCGCATTCGGCCGTGATCGCGCCGAACTCCTCCGATTGCAGACGGACGCTCTCTTCATTGCCGTGGAATTCGAGGAAGAGCGTCGGCTGCTCCGGCAGGGCGAGACCCGAATAGGCGTTGCACGCCTTGATCTGCAGCGTGTTGAGCAGCTCGATGCGTGCGACGGGAATGCCGAGCTGGATCGTCATGATCACCGCATTGCAGGCGTCCTTCAATGTCGGAAAGCCGCAGATACCGCCGGCGATCACCGCGGGAATGCCTTGGAGGCGCAGCGTCACCGAAGTCAGGACGCCGAGCGTTCCCTCCGCGCCGACGAAGAGGCGGGTGAGGTCGTAGCCGGCCGACGATTTGCGCGCCCGGCGGGCGGTGCGGATCTCCTCGCCCGTCGCTGTCACGGCGGTCACGGCAAGCACATTGTCCTTCATCGTGCCGTAGCGCACCGCATTGGTGCCGGAGGCGCGCGTCGAGGTCATCCCGCCTATCGAGGCATTGGCGCCGGGATCGATGGGGAAGAAAAGGCCGGTGTCGCGCAGATAGAGGTTCAGCTCCTCGCGGGTGATGCCGGGCTCGACCGTGCAGTCGAGGTCCTCGGCATTGACTTCCAGCACGCGCTTCATGTTGCTGAAATCGATGGAGATGCCGCCCTGGGGCGCATTCACTTGCCCCTCCAGCGAGGAGCCCGTGCCGAAGGGAACGACCGGCACCTTGAGTTCGGCGCAGAGGCCGACGACCGTCTTCACCTCCTCGGCATTCTCCACGAAGACGACCCCGTCGGGAAGCTGGGCGGGAATATAGGTGGTGGTATGCGCGTGCTGGGCGCGCATCGCCTCGCCCGTTTGCAAGCGCGGCCCGAAGCGCTCCGCAAGGCGCGCGAGCGCCTCGGCAATGCCAGCCTCGTTGCGCGCCCCGGTCCTGATATCCGCCAATGCCATCGTAACGTCCTCACATTCGTGGGGATTACTCAGCAAATTGCCGCCCGGCTGTCCAGCCGCAATATCGGCTGTCGCCACCTTTGCCGGCGGCGGTCACTCGGCCGCCAGCGGCAGGACCTCGGCCTTGCCGCCCTTTGCGAGCATGCGCGCATGCTCCAGCTCGGCGGCAAGGCGCTTTTCCTCGTCGGCATGGGGGCTGGTGAAGCGGGCGATCACCAGATAGGCGACCGGCGTCAGGTACAGCGTCACGACCGTCGCAAGGCCGAGGCCGCCGACGAGCACCCAGCCGAGCGAGATGCGCGCTTCCGCACCCGCCCCGCTTGCCAGCACCAGCGGCACCGCGCCGACGACGGTGGCGATCATCGTCATCAGCACGGGACGCAGGCGGATGTTCGCGGCGTTCTCGATGGCGCTGCGGATATCCTGCCCGCGGTCGCGGAGCTGGTTGGCGAATTCCACGATGAGGATGCCGTTCTTCGCCATGATGCCGACGAGCAGCACGAGGCCGATCTGGCTGTAGATGTTGAGCGTCGTGCCCGTCAGGATCATCGCGAAGACGGCGCAGGCAAGCCCGAGCGGCACCGTCACCATGATGATGATGGAGCTGACGAAGCTTTCGAACTGCGCCGACAATACGAGGAAGATGATGGCGATGGCGAAGCCGAAGGTGACGATGAGACCGCTCGAATTCTCCTGCAGCGTCGCCGCTTCCGCCATCGGCAGCAGGCGCGACCCCTCCGGCAGCAACGGCTCGGCCATGTCCTGCACCATCTTCAGCGCATCGCCGAGCGCCAGCCCGTCCTTGAGGCCCGCGGAAAGCGAGACGGCGCGAAGCTGCTGCTCGCGCGAGAGCTGCGGCGCGACGGCCTTTTCCTCCAGCGAGGCGATGGAGGACATCGGCACGATCTTGCCGTCGCCGGTCTTGAGGAAGATGTTCTCAAGGTCCATCGGATCGTTGATCGGCGTCGTCGTGGAGGAGAGCTTCACCGGATAGGCCTGCCCCTCGACATAGACGTCGACGACGCTGGTGCCCTCCAGCATCGCCTGCAGCGCGGCCGAAAGACCGGTGATATCGATGCCGAGATCGGCGGCGCGCTCGCGGTCGATCGTCACCGAAAGCTGGGCCTGGTTGGCCTCGTAGTTGAGGCGCACGTTCTGGAAGCGGCCGCTGTCCTCGATCTTGCGCACGAGTTCGGCCGCCGCGTTGCCGAGCTTGGTATAGTCGTTGCCGACCAGCGCCACCTGCAGGCCGTTGCCGGCGCCGCGGATGCCGAGGCTGTTCGGCTGCATGGTGAAGGCGCGCACGGACGGCACCGTCGCCACGGCGGCATTGATGTCCTGCACGACCTGTTGCTGCGTGCGGTCGCGCTCGCTCCACGGCGCCAGCGTCAGCACCATGAAGCCGCTGTTCGTCGAGCCGCCCTGCCCCGAGATGGAGAAGACGTTGACGATCTCGCCGTCGTCATAGAGCGGGCGCAGCTTGTTCTCGATCAGCTTCATCTGGTCCTGCGCATAATCGAGCGACACGCCCTGCGGCGCGTTGACGCGCAGCATGACCATCGACCGGTCCTCGCTCGGCGTCAGTTCCGACTTGATCGTGAAGAACGAGGTCGCCCCCGCCGCCGTGAAGAGCAACGCCACGAGGAAGACGATGAAGGGCGCGCCGAGGCAGGCGCTCAGCGTCGAGCGATAGAAGCGCGAGGCCGCCCCGCCGATGCGGGCGAGAATGCCGGTGTGCTCATGCTTGACCTCTTTGGTCAGCATGCGCGAGGCGAGCATCGGGCAAAGCGTCAGCGCCACGAAGGAGGAGAGCAGCACGGCGAAGGCCAGCACGAAGCCGAATTCGCGGAAGAGGCGCCCCGCCTGCCCCGGCAGGAACGACAGCGGCACGAAGACGGCGGCGAGCGTCGCGGTCGTCGCGATGACGGCGAAGAACACTTCGAGCGTGCCGTGGATCGCCGCCGCGCGCGGCTTCAGCCCCTCGGCGCGCCGGCGCACGATGTTTTCCAGCACCACGATGGCGTCGTCCACGACGAGGCCGGTCGCCAGCACGATGGCGAGCAGCGTCAGGATGTTGACGGAGAAGCCGGCCATGTAGATGGCCGCGATCGTGCCGATCAGCGCGATGGGCATGCTGATCGTCGGAATGAGTGTCGCGCGCCAGTCGAGCAGGAAGAGATAGATGACAAGCGTCACGATCAGCACGGCGACGACGAGCGCGATCTCCACTTCGTGGATGGCGCCGTCGATGAAGACGGCATCGTCGCTGGTGATCTTGAGCTGGGTGCCCTCGGGCAGAACGGTCCCGAGGCGCGAGACCATCTGCTTGACGCCCTCGGAAATATCGAGCGTGTTGGACTGTGCCTGGCGGATGATGCCGAGGCCGATGCCCTGGCGGCCGTTCGAGCGCAGCGCCGTCGAGCCCTCGTCCGGGCCCAGCGTCACCATGGCGACGTCGCCGAGCCGCACGCGGTTCTTGAGGATCAGGTTCTCGAAGTCCGAGGGCTTCGCGAGGTCGGCCGTCGCGCGCACTGTGATGTCCTGGCTGCGGCTCTTCAGCGAGCCGGCCGGCACGTCGAAGGCGGCCGTCGCCAGCGCGTTGCGCAGGTCCGCCACAGTCAGGCCGCGTGCCGCGAGCTTCGATTGGTCGACATCGACGCGGAAGATTTTCTCCTGGTCGCCATAGACGGCGACGTCCGCGACGCCTTCGACCGAGGCGAGCCGGTCGGTGATCTCGTTCTCGGCGAGCAGCGTCAGGTCTTCAAGCGATTGCGTGTCGGAGGTCAGCGCGAGCCGCATGATCGGCTGGCTGTCCGCGTCGGCCTTGACGACGCGCGGCTCCTCGGCGCCGTCCGGAATCTGGTTCGCCACGCGGCCGAGCGCGTCGCGCACGTCGTTGGCGGCCTGGTTGACGTCCGTCGTGTCCGAGAATTGCAGCGTGACGCGGCTGCGGCCGAAGGAGGAGACCGAGGAGATATCCTTGATGCCCTGCACGCGGGAGACCGCCCCCTCGACGACGTCGGTCAGCTCGCGGTCGACCGTCTCGGGCGAGGCACCGTCGAAGGTGGTGGTCACGCTGATGACGGGCTGGTCGACGGAGGGCAGCTCGCGGATCTCCACGCCGTTGAAGGCGGCAAGGCCGGCAACGACGATCAGCGTGTTGAGCACGAGGGCGAAGATCGGCCGCCGGATGAAGAGAGCGGTAAAGCCCGCCTTGCCGGTATCGTTGAGCCCGCCTGCCTCCCCCGACATCACGAACCCTCCGTCGCGGCGGGGGTCTGCTCCTCGGCCGTGCGCACCGCGCCGCCCGGGCGCAGCGTCTGCACGCCTTCCGTGACGACGGCGTCGCCTTCCGCAAGCGCGGCCTTCACCAGAACCTTGTCGGGATTGCGCTGGACGATATGGACCGGCACGCGCTCGACAGTGTCGCCCTGGAGCTTCCAGATATAGGAACCGTCGGCGCTCCACTGGATCGCCAGCGGATCGACGCTCGGATAGAAATCGCCCTCAAAGCGCATGTTCACCTGGAAGGACATGCCGGCGCGCAGCACGTCCTCGGGATTGGCGATGCGCGCCCGCACCCGCAGCGTCCGGCTTTCCTGCTCGATGCGGTTGTCGATGGCCTGGATCTTGCCGGTGAAGGTCTCGCCCGGCCGCGCGACGGCCGTTGCCGTCACATCGCTGCCGACGCGCACGCTGGTGGCGAAGCGCTCCGGCACCCAGTAGTCGACGAGGATTTCCGAGCGGTCGTCGATGCGGGCGATCGCCGAGGCGGTGGTGACGTAATCGCCGGGATTGACGGAGATGATGCCGACCACGCCGCCATAGGGCGCCGTGATGTCGCGGCGGCGGAGCGTCAGTTCCGCATTCCTGAGGGCAAGTTCCGCCGCTTTCAGCGCGGTCTCGGCATCCTGCAGGTCGGCAAGACTGGTGGAGGAGCGCAGGTTCTGGATGCGCTTGAGTTTCTGCTCGGCGCTGTCGCGGGCAACGCGCGCCTGTTCGGCGGCGATCTTCTCTTCGTCGCTGTCGAGCCGGGCGATCACCTGCCCCTGCTCCACACGCTCGCCGGATTCGACGAGGACTTCCGTCAGGTTGCCGGTCGAATAGGGCGTGACCGTCACGGTGCGGATCGCCTCGCCGTCGCCGATGGCGTTCAGCCGGTCGTTGACGACGGCCATGGCGACGGGTTTCGTGGCGACGAGCGTCGGTCCGCCGCCGAAACCGCGGCGCCCGCCGCCTTGTTTCTCGCCTTCGGCCTTGCCGTCACCGGCCGGTGCAATCGCGGCGACGAGCCCGCCGGGCAGGCCCGCGGCCTCCAGCATGCTGTTCGCTCCCGGGACGAAGCGGCCCCAAAGCAACACCCCGGCCGCGATCACGCCAAGGCTGATGAGGAGCTGTTTCCAAACCCGCATGCACAGTTTCTCCAATGGAAGCGAAACGTCGCCTGTTGCGACGCGACATAGGGCAAGTATCCCGTTTTGGAATGAACCGGCAATGAAAGAGTAGGATCATTACGAAATTGTAAGATAACCAGGCCGATCCGTTACCGAAATGTAAGAAAAGGTGGTCAATTCCGCCACGCTCGATCACCCCACCCACGGCGGGGAGGACGCCTCGCCGGCAGACCCGGCAAGGGCCCGGACGACGGCGGTTTCCACAATCTTTCGGCCCTCGTTCTTCCCCGCGGAATAAAAGCAGAACGGAAAACTGGCCTTTCGGGACCGAATCACTACATTGAGCCGCATGATCAGCGGTTACGACGACATTCCCTTCTTCGACGAGGACCCGCAGCTCGGCGGCAAGCCCGCCGCGCCGGCAAAGCCGGCCGGGGGCCTCGGCATCGCCGCGCGCGCCATGGCAGCCCGCGATGCGCATCGTGCGCCGGACTATCTCTCCGGGCTCAATCCCGAGCAGCGCGAGGCGGTCGAGACGCTCGACGGCCCCGTTCTGGTGCTCGCCGGCGCCGGCACCGGCAAGACTCGCGTGCTCACCACCCGCATCGCCCATATCCTCGCCACCGGCCGCGCCTTCCCCAGCCAACTCCTCGCGGTGACCTTCACCAACAAGGCGGCGCGCGAGATGAAGGAGCGCATCGGGCTCCTCGTCGGCGGCGCGGTCGAAGGCATGCCCTGGCTCGGTACCTTCCACTCTATCGGCGTCAAGCTCTTGCGGCGCCATGCCGAACTCGTCGGCCTCAGGTCGGATTTCTCGATCCTCGATACCGACGACGTGGTGCGCCTGATCAAGCAGATCCTCCAGGCCGAGGGCATCGACGACAAGCGCTGGCCGGCCAAGCAGTTCGCCGGCATGATCGACACCTGGAAGAACAAGGGCCTCGATCCGGCGCAGATCCCGGAAGGCGATGCGCGCGCCTTCGCCAACGGCAAGGGCCGCGAACTCTACGTCGCCTACCAGAACCGCCTGAAGACGCTGAACGCCTGCGACTTCGGTGACCTGCTGCTGCATCCGATCCGCATGTTCCGGGCCAATCCGGACGTGCTCGCCGAATATCACCAGAAGTTCCGTTACATCCTCGTCGACGAGTACCAAGACACCAACACCGCGCAATATATGTGGCTGCGCCTCCTCGCCCAGCGCCCCAAGGGCACGCCGCAGAACGTCTGCTGCGTCGGTGACGACGACCAGTCGATCTATGGCTGGCGCGGCGCGGAAGTGGACAATATCCTGCGCTTCGAGAAGGATTTCCCGGGCGCGAAGGTCATCAAGCTGGAGCGCAATTACCGCTCGACGGCCCATATCCTCGGCGCGGCCGGCCATCTGATCGCCCATAACGAGGACCGGCTGGGCAAGACGCTCTTCACCGACAGGCATGACCCCGACGACGACAAGGTCGTCGTGCACGCCGCCTGGGATTCCGAGGAGGAAGCCCGCGCCGTCGGCGAGGAGATCGAGCAGCTTCAGCGCAAGGATCACAAGCTGAACGACATGGCGATCCTCGTGCGCGCCTCCTTCCAGATGCGCGAATTCGAAGACCGCTTCGTCACGCTCGGCCTCAACTACCGCGTCATCGGCGGCCCGCGCTTCTATGAACGCCTCGAGATCCGCGATGCGCTCGCCTATTTCCGCCTCGTCAGCCAGCCGGCCGACGACCTCGCCTTCGAGCGCATCGTCAATACGCCCAAGCGCGGCCTCGGCGACATCACGATCGGCAACCTTCGCAATTACGCCAGAGTGCGCGACATTCCAATGTTCGCAGCAGCGGCAGAACTGATTGAGACGGACGAGCTTAAATCAATACCGCGCAAAGCTCTCTTTGACGTTGTGACTGATTTCCGCCGTTGGCAAGCCCTCATGGAGACGATGCCACATACCGAGCTTGCCGAGCAAATCCTCGACGAGAGCGGCTATACCGCCATGTGGCAGGCCGACAAATCGGCAGAAGCGCCGGGACGCCTTGAAAATCTCAAGGAACTGATCCGCTCTATGGAAGCCTTCGAATCCCTGCGCGGCTTCCTCGAACATGTCTCGCTGGTCATGGACGCCGAGCAGAACGCAAACCTCGACGCCGTATCGATCATGACGCTGCACTCGGCCAAGGGCCTCGAATTCGAGACCGTCTTCCTGCCCGGCTGGGAGGAAGGCCTCTTCCCGCACCAGCGCGCGCTCGACGAGGGCGGCCGCTCGGGGCTGGAGGAGGAACGCCGCCTCGCCTATGTCGGCATCACGCGGGCGAAACGCCGCTGCCACATCTGGTTCGTCTCGAACCGTCGCATCCATGGCCTGTGGCAATCCACCCTGCCATCGCGCTTCCTCGACGAATTGCCGGAGACGCATGTGGAAGTTGCCGAGGTGGAACAGTCCTATGGCGGTTACGGCCGCGGCGGCTACGGCCAGTCGCGCTTCGACAAGCAGGAGCCCTTCCAGAACGCCTATTCGACGCCCGGCTGGCGGCGCGCGCAGGCGAACCGCACGGACGCGACACGGGACAACTGGGGCTCACGCTCCGGCCACGCGGTCGAGCGCATCGGCTACGGCGAGAGCGGCCCGCGCGGCCGCACCATCGAGGGCGAGCTGGTCGCCAAGTCGACCACGAGCGAGCCGTCGCAATTTGCGGTCGGCGACCGGGTCTTCCACCTGAAGTTCGGCAACGGCAACGTGGCGGCTGTGGAGGGTAACAAGCTGACGATCGATTTCGACCGCGCCGGCCAGAAACGCGTGCTCGACGGGTTCGTCGAGCGGGTGTGACGCCGGCCCCTCTGCCGCCGGCATCTCGCCCGGCGGGAGGCTTGCTCACCATTCACAATGGAACGTAAAGGGCGCGGCACGTTAAGTCCCTCCCCCTTGCGGGGAGGGATTTAGGGAGGGGTTGGCTTACGCCCCCGCCTTGCGATAGAGCGCGGCGAGCTGCGTGCGGGAGGACGGCAGTTCCGGCACCACGACCATCATGGTGACATGGCCGCGCTTGAAGGCGTTGAGGAACGGCTCGTAGTTCTGGAAGGCGACGCAGCCATGCGAGCCCTTCTGGTTGCGCAGAAGGTTGGTATGCGTGAGCAGGCCCGTGCGGTTCTTCGGATCGCGGCCGTCGACCGACAGCATGCGGATCGCCTCGACGCCGTGGAAACGCTGCTCGCGCATCTTCAGGCGATAGATGCCCTTCGGCGTCGGGCCGTTCATCTTCACATGCTCGTAATTCGGGTTGTCGCGCATCTTGCCGATGCCGGAATGGGCGCGAAGCTTGGTGCCGTCGGGCATGTAGACGGTCGCGGCCGAGACGTCGTAGATCGCGACCCGCGTGCCCTTGCCGGGCCAACCGGTGCTGCTCTTGCCCGAGAAGAGGCCGCCGAAGAGGGAGCGCTCCGGCTTGACGATGGCGGCGACATCCTTGTCGTCGTCCTTGTCCTTGCTTTCCTCGCGGGCGGTGCGGGTGGCGGGCTTTTCCTCCGCCGGCTTGCGCTCGATGGTGACGGTCTCCAGCGCTGGGCGGGCTTCCGGAAGCGGGATCTCGCCGAGGATCATGTCCTCCTCGGACTTCTCCTCTTCCGGCTTCTTCATCACGAGGCCGAAGGGCTGGAGATCCTTGCGGGCGGAAACGTCATTGGGCAGCAGCGCCGTCACCAGCGCGGGCTGGCCGCTTACGGCCTTCTCTTCCTCCACCGAGCGCTCGGCGCGGGCGAAGGCGGCTTCCAGCATCAGGGCCTTGGCCTTCTCGCGCTTGACGGCGGAAGCGAGCTGCACGGAAATCTTGCGCTGGTGCGCGGCCTGGATCGCCTCGGCGGTAAGCTGCTTCTGGCGGATCTCGCTCTCGGAGGGTGGGGAAAGGCGCGAGAATTTCGCGACCTTGACCATGCGCACCGGCTGGTTCTTCTCGACGCCGGGCATGGCGGTGAGAAGGGAAGCGGCGACGGTCTTCTTTCCTTCCGAAAGGGAGGAAGCGGCATCCTGCATCGCGCCGAGCGTCGAAACGACGGCCCAGGCGGACCCGGCGATGACGCCGCAAGCAATCAATGCACCGAGAAGGATGCCCCCGGAGCGGCCCCCACGGGATTTCGACGCGGAACGCGCGGAATTGTACACAGACGCCATGATACTCGTTACCCGATACTCGTTACTCGACGCGACCGCGGAAAAAACAGTCCGAAGGCCTTTACGCTGGCGGCAGTGGGGATCACGCGTCCCGGGTGTCTGCCGAACGAGCAAAGAATGACGAAATATGGTAAGCAATTCCTAAACGGCGCCTCATGTTTTTGAAGGAATGCGGCCGGGCGGTCCTCAACACCCGGCAAGCGTGCCTTTCACGAAAATGCGGCGCTGGCGTGTCCGAAGGGCGGAGCTCCCTAGAATTGGGGATATCGGGCGAGCCAGTCGGTCGCGCGCTCATAGGCGGCGGCTGCGGCGAGCACGTCCCGGTCGCCCCGCGCCCGGCCGATGATCTGGATGCCGGCGGGCAGCCCGTTCGCACCGAAGCCGGCCGGCATGGCCGCGACAGGAAGCCCGGCAAGCGTCGGGCCGATCACCACCTCCATCCAGCGGTGATAGGTGTCCATCGTCCGCCCGGCGATCGCCTTCGGCCAGTCCAGTTCCGCATCGAAGGGGAAGACCTGCGCGGCGGGCAGGATCAGGAAATCGTAGCTCGTAAAAAGCCCCGCGACATAACGGTGCCAGTCGCTCCGGCCGAGCGAGGCGGCATAAATCTCCGCTCCCGTAAGGTCGTGGCCGTGCTCGATCTCCCAGATCATCTCCGGCTTCATGCGCGCCCGGCGCTCCGGGTCGGCATAGTCGGCGGCCTGCCCGCCGGAAACGAGGAAATGGCGAAGCGTGCGCCAGACCCGCCAGAGCCGCGCCATGTCGAAGCCCGGCGGAACATCCTCCACCGTGCAGCCGAGCCGGCGGAACACATCGAGCGAGGCATGGCAGAGTTCCAGCACGCCCGGCTCGAAGGAAAGGTATCCGCCCAAATCTCCGAGCCAGCCGACGCGAGCGCCGGAAAGGTCGCGGCTTCCGTCCAGCGACAGGTCCTCGTCACGCAGCGAAAGCGGATCGCGCGGGTCATGCCCGGCCTGGGTCGAGAGCAGCGCGGCCACATCGGCGACGCTGCGTCCCATCGGCCCGTTGACGGCAAGCTGGCCGAGAAAGAGCTCGCTGCCCAGCGAGGGAACCCGGCCGAAGGACGGGCGAAAGCCGACGACATTGTTGAAGGCCGCCGGGTTGCGCAGCGATCCCATCATGTCGCTCCCGTCGGCGACCGGCAGGATCCGCGCCGCCAGGCCCGCCGCCGCGCCGCCGGAAGAACCGCCCGCGCTTTTCGTCGTGTCGTAGGGATTGCGGGTGGTGCCGAAGACCGGATTGTAGCTGTGCGAACCGAGCCCCATCTCCGGCGCATTGGTCTTGCCGATGATGATGGCACCGGCCGCGCGGATGCGCTCGACATGGATGTCATCATAGTCCGGCACGAAATCCGCGTAGTTCGCCGAGCCGAACGAGCAGAGGATGCCCCTCGCCTCGGAAAGGTCCTTCACCGCAAAGGGCATGCCATGCAGCCAGCCGCGATAGTCCCCGGCCGCGAGCGCCCGGTCCGCCTCCTCCGCCTCGGCGAGCAGCGCCTCGGCCGGGCGCAGGCTGACGACGGCGTTGATGCGCGGATTGACCGCCCCGATGCGCGAAAGATAGGCGGCCATGACCGTGCGGCAATCGAGCCGGCGCTCGGCGATGGCGGCGGAAAGGGCAAGGGCGGAAAGATCGGTTATGTCCTGCAAGGTCGGCGCTCCGGCAATCGTCTGCCGCTAGAGCTAGCAGGCGCGGACACGCCGCGCCAGCCCGTCACCGGCGCCGCGCCGCGCGCCGTTCGTCCAGCACCTCGGCGGCCTCCAGCAAGGTGGCGAAGAGATAGGAGATCTTGTCGCTCCGCGTCTCGCCGTACCAGATCTGCGGCACCATCACGCGGAAGCGCGTTTCGAGGAGGTCCGCCAGCGCCTCCGTGTCGCCCATCCACTCCAGCATGTCGGCATAGAGGTTCATCACGCTCGGCGCCGGGAAGCGCGCCAGAAGGTCCTCGAACCCCTGCTTGACGAGGACGGGATCGCACAGCGTATCGGCAAGTTGGTGGTCGCCGACATCCGTGTTCGCCTGGTGGATCAGCGCATAGAAGCCGAGGCCGAAGCGGTCGCCGGTCAGTTCCGCCGCCCGCCGGGCGAAATCCTCGAGGTCCCGCGCGTTCCGGCCCAGCCAGCGCGGCAGGATCATGCGGGCATGGGCGCGACAGAGGTCGATATTGTAGCGGTCGAGCAGCCACGCCCGCTCGAAGCGCGCCTTCAACGTCTCGAAACTCCCCTCGTTCGCCGAACGGCGATAGTCGCTCATGCGCCAGCTGAAATCCTTCGGGTCGGCATGGCTGTCGAGAACCGCGTCGGCCTCCGCCAGCAGCGCCTCGTAGCCCCTCCACTGGTCGGCCGTTACCTCATGCCCCCAAGCCGTGCCGCGCCGCATGAAAGCGGCGGTGCGCAGCGCGTCAGCATAGGTCGCGGCGGAAAAGGCGGAAGGGCTGCGCTCGAAGAACGCCCGGAAGGGCGCCAGCATATCGCCCTGCGGCGACGCGGCGTCCGCATCGTCCGGCAGGCCCGGAAAAGGCTCCAGGAACCAGTCCCTCACGAGCGCATAGAGCGGCTTGCCGTTTGCCGCGATGGTGCCGCTCGCCCGCGCCGCCTCGAATGCCTGCTGGTAGGCCTCGAAATCCCCCCGGCTCCATGCGGTGCGCATCGCGTCGCGCTGCGGAACGAGGTCCGGCAATTCGTCATGCAGCTCGACGAGATAGAGATCGTAGTCGCGCACGAGGCTGCCTTCCAGCGACAGCGGCTCCTCCGCCCCGACGTCGGTCGGGCGGGAGGCATTCCGGTTGCGCCAGGCGCTGAAAATTTCCTTGAAACCCATGTCGCACCGAGCCTTCGCCCCGGGAAAGGATCCCTCTGCCCCCGCAATCGGAGAGGCAGCAGCATAGACGTTCACAACCGGGCGGCTATTCGCTGCTATCACCGTTTTTTGAAGAACGCACGCTCTTTCCGCGCGTCATGCGCGACACATTTCTTGTCGGATGGGAGGGACGGGTGACGGCACGCATGTTCCCGGCGGAACAACCCTGCGGCGTCCTTCCTGCGAAAATGCCATCGGGTGAAATGGTTCATCCCGTCATGTGAAGAGAGGAGACTGAAATGCGCAAGTTCATCCTGTCAGCCGTGGTCGCCATCGCCGCAGCGCTGTCCTTCGCCGCCCCCTCGCAGGCCACCGGTCCCTATGGCGGCGGCTACGGCCACGGCTGGGACGGCCATCACCGTCAGGTCTCGCATTATTACGGTCATCACCATCGCCATTGCCACTGGAAGAAGATCAAGCGCTACAACAAGTGGGGCCATGTCGTGATCAAGCGCGTCAGGGTCTGCCGCTAAGCGTCGGCGTCATCGAAGGAATCGCCCCGCCCCGGTTGCGCCGCGACCGGGGTTTTCGCAGGCATGGACGCGTCATATTCCGGCCTCGGACCCTGCGGGGCAATGTGGTTGGGAAAGGCCACGGCGAGGAAGGCGACGGCCGCCTCCAGCGCCTTTTCCCGCGTGGTGCCGTCGCCCATCGTCAGGCGCAGCCACAGACCTTCGAGCAGCGTGCAGAGGGCGAGCGCGACCGCTTCCGGCTGGAAGGCATAGCTGCCCTCCGCCTTGAGGGCAGCGCAGAGAGAGATCACCGTTTCCTGATACTTGACGTCGCGCGCCCCGCAGAGCGCCTGATAGGTCGGTCGCGACTTCGCCTCGCCCCAGAAGGCGCACCACGCCGCCAGCTTGCGCCGCGTGCAGATCCTGCGGTCGAAATCGGCATGGACGAGAGCCCAGAGCCGGGCGGCGGGGCTCGCCCCCGCCTTCTCCAGCGCCGCGTTCCAATGGTCCGAATATTCCTCGGACATGAACTGGAGCGTGGCGACGAGCAGGTTTTCCTTGCTCTCGAAATGGAAGTTGACGATGCCGCGGGAAAGGCCGGCGCCATCGGCGACGTCGGCAAGCGTCGTGTCGGAATAGCCGCGCTTTGCAAGCGAATCGATCGTCGCCTCGATGAGCTGTTGCCGGCGCGTCGCCTTTGGGGCCTTGCGTAGCCGTTTCTCGCCTTCGCCCGAGCCCTGTTCAGCCCCGCCTGCCCGCATCTTCGCCGTCACCCTGCTTTGCTTGTGCGCAGAGAAGCGGGACAATACCGCCCGCTGTCAAGAAACTTCTGCGCGGGCGAAGCGGCAGGCGCCGCTCAGCCGGACGGCGCGTGCGATCCATAGGTGCGGAAAAGGCGGCGCAATGCTTCCGTCCCCTCGCCAGCGATATCGAACCGGCGGCCGAACAGCAGCCATTCCGAGCAGAGCCCCTTGATGACCCAGCGCAGCATGGACGCGGCCGAATGGGGAGTCCAGCAGGCGCAGAGCTGCCCCTGCCGCTCGGCCTTGGCGAAGGCCGCCTCCAGCGTCTGCATGTGCTCGTCGTCGATATCGTTCTGGCGCTCGGAGATGCGGGCGAATTCCCCGGTGGCGTCGCAGCGCAGAAGGATCGACAGGATGCGCTGGCGGTGCTCGTCCCCCGCCAGCAGCTCCAGCCATTCCTTGCCGACCCGCTCCAGAACGGCGAGCACGTCGACATTCTCCGCCTCCAGCTCGCGGGCGATCAGGTCTTCCTGCGGCAGGGGAAGCGAATCGTAGAGTTCCAGCACGAGGTCCGCCCGGTTGGCGAAGTGCCAGTAGATCGCGCCGCGGGTCACCCCCGCGGCGCGCGCCACATCCTCCATGGAGGCATGGGCGACGCCTTTTTCGTAGAAGACCTTTTCGGCCGCCAGCAGGATTTGCTGGCGGGTTTCCTTGGCCTCCGCCTTGGTCCGGCGCATGGCGGCTTACTCCGCCGGGTTTGCGGCCGGAGCCGGCTCCTCCTTTTTCTTCCCATAGCCGAACAGCTTCATCACGAAGACGAAGAAGACCGGCACGAAGAAGATGGCGAGCACCGTGGCGGTGATCATGCCGCCCATGACGCCGGTACCGATGGCGCGCTGGCTGCCCGAGCTTGCGCCCGTCGCGATGGCGAGCGGCAGAACGCCGAGCGTGAAGGCGAGCGAAGTCATCAGGATCGGGCGGAAGCGCAGGTGGCAGGCCTCTATGGTCGCCTCGATCAGCGACCGGCCGTCTGCCATCAGCTCCTTGGCGAACTCGATGATCAGGATCGCGTTCTTCGCCGAAAGGCCGATGATCGCGATGAGGCCGACCTTGAAGTACACGTCGTTCGACATGTCGCGCAGCGTCACCGCGATGACCGCGCCGATGACGCCCAGCGGCACGACGAGGATGACCGCGAACGGGATCGACCAGCTTTCATATAGCGCCGCAAGGCACAGGAACACCAGGAGACACGACAGCGCGATCAGGATCGGCGCCTGCGAACCGGACTGGATTTCCTGCAGCGACTGGCCCGTCCACTCGTAGCCGAAGCCCGGCGGGAGCTGGGCGGCAAGCCGCTCCATCTCGGCGATCGCGTCACCGGAGGAGAAGCCCGGCTTGGTGTCGCCGCTGATGCGGACCGACGGATAGCCGTTATAGCCCACGGTCTGCGTCGGCGCCTTCACCCACTCCGCGGAGGCGAAGGCCGAGATCGGCACCATGCCTCCCTTGGAGTTGCGGACGTTGAGGTTGAGGAGATCCGCAACCTGCATGCGCTCGCTCTGGTCCGCCTGCACCGTCACGCGCTGCATGCGGCCGGCATTCGGGAAGTCGTTGACATAGGTCGAGCCGAGATTGGTCGAGATCGTCGAGTTGATGTCGGCGAAGGTGACACCGAAGGTGTTCGCCTTCTCGCGGTCGATCACGATATTGACCTGGGCCGCGTCCGGCATGCCGTCGAAGCGCACGCCCTGCACGACATTGCTCGTGGCGGCAAGGCCGATGAGCTGGTCGCGCGCGGCGGCGAGCGCCGCCGAGCCGAGACCGGCGCGGTCCTGCAGGCGGAAGGAGAAGCCGCCCGTCGTGCCGAGACCCTGGATCGGCGGCGGCGACAGCGCGAAGCTGATCGCATCCTTGATCTGGCTCATCGCCATGGTCGCGCGGCCGGCGATCGCCTGGGCCGCGTTTTCCGGCCCGCGCTCGCTCCAGTCCTTCAGCGTCACGAAGGCAAGGCCGGCATTCTGGCCGGCACCGAAGAACGAGAAGCCGTTGATGCCGACGATGGTGTCGACCGCCGACTCCTGGCCGAAGATCTTCTCGGTCTGCGTGAGCACCTCGTCCGTGCGGTGGCCGGTCGCTTCCGATGGAAGCTGCATCATGACGATCACGAAGCCCTGGTCTTCATCCGGCAGGAACGAGGACGGCAGCTTGGTGAACAGGTAGCCGAGGCCCGCGAGGATCGCGAGATAGATGATCATGAAGCGTCCGGCACGGCGCACGAGCCAGCCTACGGAGCCGCTATAGCCCCGCGAGGTGCGGTCGAAGCCGCGGTTGAACCAGCCGAAGAAGCCGCGCTTCTCCTGATGGTGCCCCTTCGGAACCTGCTTGAGGAAGCTGCCGGCGAGCGCCGGGGTCAGCGACAGGGCGAGGAAGGCCGAGAACAGGATCGACACGACCATCGTCAGCGAGAACTGCTGGTAGATGACGCCGACCGCGCCGGGGAAGAAGCCCATCGGGATGAACACCGAGGCGAGCACCAGCGTGATGCCGATGACGGCGCCGGTGATCTGCTTCATCGCCTTGCGAGTCGCCTCCTTCGGCGGCAGCCCCTCTTCCGACATGATGCGCTCGACATTCTCCACGACGATGATCGCATCGTCCACGAGAATGCCGATGGCGAGCACCATGGCGAACATGGTCAACACGTTGATCGAGAAGCCCATGGCATACATGACGGCGCAGGTGCCGAGCAGCGCGACGGGGACGACGAGCGTCGGGATGATCGTGTAGCGGATGTTCTGCAGGAACAGGAACATCACGAGGAACACGAGGCCGACGGCTTCGAGCAGCGTGTGCAGAACCTTCTCGATCGACACCTTCACGAAGGGCGAGGTGTCGTAGGGGATCGAATATTCGAGGCCCGGCGGGAAGAACTTCGCCAGTTCGTCCATGCGCGCCTTGATGGCTTCCGACGTCGCCATGGCGTTGCCGGTCGGCGAGAGCTGCACGCCGATGGCGGCGGACGGCTGGCCGTTGAGGCGGGTGGAGAACGAATAGGTCTCGCCGCCCACCTCGACGCGCGCCACGTCGCGCAGGCGCACGGCCGAGCCGTCCGCATTGGCACGCAGCACGATGGCGCCGAATTCCTCCGGCGTCGTCAGCTGGCCCTTGATGTTGACGGGGGCCGCGATCTGCTGGGTGATCGGGTTCGGCTGGGCGCCGATGCTGCCGGCGGCGATCTGCGCGTTCTGCGCCTGCACGGCGGCGGTGACGTCCGCGGCGGTGAGGTTCAGGCCGAGCATCTTGGCCGGGTCGAGCCAGACGCGCATCGAGCGCTGGGTCGCGAAGAGCTGTGCACGGCCGACGCCGGGCACGCGCTGGATTTCCGACAGGATGTTGCGGTTGAGGTAATCGCCGAGGCTGATGGCGTCCATCGAGCCGTCAGTGGAGGTGAGCGAGACGATCAGCAGGAAGCCGGAACCGGCTTCCTCGACCTGCACGCCCTGACGGCGCACCGAGTCGGGGAGACGCGGCTCGACGCGGCTGATGCGGTTCTGCACATCGACCGAAGCCTGGCTCGGATCGGTGCCCGGCGCGAAGGTGATGTTGATTTCGGCCGAGCCGGAAGCGCTCGAGGTCGACTCGAAATAGAGCATGCCGTCGACGCCGTTTAGCTCATCCTCGATGAGCTTGGTGACGCTCTGGTAGGTGTCCTGCGAGGATGCGCCGGCATAGGACGTCGAGACCGAAATCTGCGGCGGGGCGACGTCCGGATATTGCGCGATCGGCAGAAGCGGGATGGCGATGGCGCCGGCGATCATGATGAAGATCGCGACGACCCAGGCGAAGATCGGCCTGTCGATGAAGAAACTGGGCATCGTCGAATCCTTACTTCGCCTGCTCGGTCTTGGCGGCGTCGCCGCCTTCGGCCTTGCCGGCATCGCCGGTCTTGGCGGCGCCTTCGCCGCCCTCCGCCTTGCCGGCCTCAGCCGGGGCAGCGCCCTCGGCCTTGGCGTCCTTGCCGGCGGCCCCCTCTTCGGCGGGCTTCGTCGCGGCATTGGCGACGGCGTTCGGGTCCCATTCGGACGGTACGACCTCGGCGCCCGGCTGGACCTTCTGGAAGCCCTCGACGATGATCTTCTCACCGTCCTTCAGGCCATCGGTGATGACCCAGCGCGTGCCGTTGGCACGGCCGACATGAACCGGACGGGGACCGGCCTTGTTGTCGGCAGCGACCACATAGACGAGCGCGCTGCCCGAGGCGTCGCGCTGCACGGCCTGCTGCGGCACGAGAACCGCGCCCTTCTCGATGCCCTGCTCGATCTGCACGCGCACATACATGCCCGGCAGGAGATCGCCGTCGGGGTTCGGGAATTCACCGCGCAGCGTCACCTGACCGGTCGATTCGTCGACGGCGGCCTCGGAGAACAGCAGCTTGCCCGGCTGCGGATAGGCGGAACCGTCGTCGAGCATCAGCTTCACGTCGGCCGAATTGTTGTCGGCCATCAGGTCGCCGTCCTGCAGCGCCTTGCGCAGGCGGATGAGGTCGGTGGCCGACTGGGTGAAGTCGGCATAGACCGGATCGAGCTGCTGGATGGTCGCAAGGTTTTCCGTGCCGTTGGCGGAAACCAGCGCGCCCTCGGTGATGAGCGCGCGGCCGATGCGACCGCTGATCGGCGCCTTCACCTCGGTATATTCGAGGTTGAGCCTGGCTGTCGCGAGGCCGGCCTCGGCGATCGCGACATCGGCGTCGGCCTGCGCCAGCTTGGCGATGGCATCGTCATAGGCCTGCGCGGAGGCGACGTTGGACTTCTTGAGCTGCTCCTGGCGGACGGTGTCGTTCTTCGCCTGGGCCTGCACGGCCTTGGCGCGGCGCAGCGTCGCCTCGGCGCTCTCGACCTGCACCTTGAAGGGTGCCGGATCGATCCGGTAGAGAACATCGCCTTCCTTGACCAGCGAGCCCTGCTCGAACACGCGCTCGACGACGATGCCCGAGGCGCGCGGGCGCACTTCGGCCGTGCGCGTCGCGGCGATGCGGCCCGGCAGGTCGTTGGTGATCGGCACGTCCTCGGCCTTGACGGTGATGGTGGCCACCTGCGGCGGCGGGAAAGAGAAGCCCCCCTGCGGCGCCTGCTCGTCCTTACAGCCGGCGAGGATCATGAGGGCACCAAAGGTCGCAATCGAAATGGGTCTCGTAAAACGCATGGGTTCTTCCATAGGCGATGTCGGCAGAACGCCGGCAGGGAGCTGAAAACGTAAAGATGCGGTGATCGCTGGATCACCGCATCGCAACATACAAACAAGGCTGTATGTTAGTTTCTGTCTTTTGACAATCGAGGATAGCCGCGTGACAGGCAGCAATCCACCCCGATCACAAAATTGTGATGAGGGGCCTCAACGTATCGCCCGGCCATCCGCGTCGAAACGATGCGTCTGGCCTGCCGCCGGGGTGGCGAAGACAACGTCGTCGACCGAATAGTGATGCTCGCCGAACAGGCGGACCGTGATGGTTCCCACCTTTTCCGATTCGAGATAGACGATCGTGTCCGCGCCGAGATGCTCGACATGCACCACCTTGCCCTGCCATTCGCCGCTCTCGCGCGACAGCGTGAGATGCTCCGGGCGCACGCCGATCGTCCTGGCATCGGAGACGCCGAGACGCGCCGCGTCGATGAAGTTCATGCCCGGCGAGCCGATGAACCCGGCGACGAAGAGATTGGCCGGGCGGTTGTAGAGTTCCATCGGCGAGCCGACCTGCTGGATGACGCCCGCATCGAGCACCACGATCTTGTCCGCCAGCGTCATCGCCTCGACCTGGTCGTGCGTGACGTAGATCATCGTCGCCTTCAGCTCGCGGTGCAGCCTTGCGATCTCCAGGCGCGTGTTGACGCGCAGCGCCGCGTCGAGGTTCGATAGCGGTTCGTCGAAGAGGAAGAGCTTCGGTTCGCGCACGATGGCACGGCCGATGGCGACGCGCTGGCGCTGGCCGCCGGAAAGCTCCGCCGGGCGGCGGGCAAGGTATTTTTCCAGCGACAGCATGGCCGAGGCCTTGTCGACGCGCTTGTCGATCTCCGGCTTCGGCGTTCCGGCCTGCTTGAGGCCGAGGCCCATATTGTCCTTGACCGACAGGTGCGGATAGAGCGCGTAGGACTGGAACACCATGGCGATGCCGCGCTTGGCCGGCGGCACCGTCGCCACTTCCGTCCCGTCGATGGTGATCGAGCCGGAGGTCGCGTCCTCGAGGCCGGCGATGATGCGCAGCAGCGTGGACTTGCCGCACCCCGAGGGGCCGACGAAGATGACGAATTCGCCATCCTTCACGTCGAGGTCGATACCCTTGATCACATCGACGTTGCCGAAGGACTTGCGTACGGATTTGAGTTGAAGAGAGCCCACCCGATATCCCCTTTAGAGCTTGACCGGCTGACCGGTTCTGACACTTTCGTCGGCGGCGAGGCAGATCCTGAGCGACTGCACCGCATCGTCCATGTGGCGTGAAAGATCGATGTCCTCACGGATCGCCTTCAGCACGAAGGCCTGCTCGCGGTCGCACAGTTCCTGATGGCCGGGCTCGCCCGCCATCTTCAGGTCCTCGTCCGGCGACAGGAACTTCCCGTCCGGCCCGGTCGCCGCATTGTGAAGGCGGATGACCGCCGTCTTGGTGTGCGTGTCGATGTCGTCCGACTTGGCATTCGGGTCCATGACAATGGAGACCGAGCCGTTCGGCGACATGACGTCCTTCACGAAGAAGGCCGTTTCCGAGATCATCGGGCCCCAGCCCGCTTCGTACCAGCCGAGCGAACCGTCGTCGAACAGCACCTGGAGATGGCCGTAATTGTACATGTCCGGCGCAATCTCGTTCGACAGGCGCAGGCCCATGCCGCGCACTTCGACGGGCTTGGCGTCGGTGATCTGGCACATCACGTCGACATAGTGCACGCCGCAGTCGACGATGGGCGGCGTGGTCTGCATCAGCGCCTTGTGGGTCGCCCAGGTCGGCCCGCTCGACTGCTGGTTCAGGTTCATGCGGAAGACGTAAGGCCCGCCGAGCTTGCGCGCCTCGTCGATGAGCCGCATCCACGAGGGATGATGGCGCAGGATATAGCCGACGATCAGCTTGCGGCCGTTGGCGCGGGCACAGGCGACGACACGCTCGGCATCGGCCACCGTGGTGGCCAGCGGCTTTTCCACGAAGACATGGGCGCCCGCTTCCATCGCCGCGATGGCGAATTCGGCATGGCTGTCCGAATAGGTGTTGATCGAGCAGAGCTCCGGCTTCAACTCCTTCAGCGCCTCCGGGAAGGACGGCAGGATCTCGTAGCCTTCTAGGCCTTCCGGAACGGCGACCTTCGAGCGGTTGACGAGACCGACGATCGTAAAGCCCGGATTTTCGTGATAGGCGAGCGCATGGCTCCTGCCCATGTTGCCGAGACCGGCGGAAAGGACACGGATGGGGGTCATGGCAGAGTTCACTTTACAGCTCCCGAAGTGATGCCGCGGATCAGTTGCCGCGAGAAGACGAGGTAGAGGACGAGGACGGGGAAGATCGCCAGCGACAGCGCCGCGAGCACCGCGTTCCAGTTGGTGACGAACTGGCCGATGAAGATCTGCGAGCCCAGCGTGACCGTCTTGGTCGCCTCGCTCGGCGCCAGGATCAGCGGAAACCACAGGTCGTTCCAGATGGGGATCATCGTGAAGACGGCGACCGTGGCCATGGCCGGCCGCACCAGCGGCAGCACGAGGCGGAAGAAGATCGCATATTCCGAAAGCCCGTCGATTCGGCCGGCATTCTTGAGGTCGTCGGAGACGGTCCGCATGAATTCAGACAGGATGAACACGGCGAGCGGGATGCCCTGCGCCGTATAGACTAGGATCAGTGCCGTCAGCGTGTTGACGAGGCCTGTCGCCACCATGCCCTGCAGGATCGCGACCGTGCCGAGGCGGATCGGGATCATGATGCCGATGGCGAGATAGAGGCCCATCAGCGTGTTGCCGCGGAAGCGGTATTCCGAAAGGGCGAAGGCGGCCATGGCACCGAAGAGCAGCACCAGGGCGATGGCGACCACCGTGACGATGAAGCTGTTCTGGAAGTAGGTGGCGAAATCCCCCTGCCCCAACACCGTGTAATAGCCGACGAGGTCGAAGGTCTTCGTGGTCGGAAGCTGCATCGGATTGCGGAAGATCGCGTTGCGATCCTTCATCGAATTGATGAGCGTCAGGAACACCGGGAAGACCGAGACCAGCGCATAGGCGATCAGGGCGAGGTGGACGAAGGACGTGCGGGCGAGCGAGGTGCGTGCCTTGTTGGACATGTCGGGCCCTCCGGTCAGAACTGGTAGCGGCGCATGCGCCGCTGGATCACGAAGAGATACAGCGAGACGCCGGCGAGGATGATGAGGAACATGACCGTCGCGATCGTAGCGCCCATCGAACGGTCGCCGAGCTGGAGCTGGAAACCGAAGAAGGTGCGGTAGAGCAGCGTGCCGAGGATGTCGGTGGCCTTGTCCGGCCCGGCAAGCGCGCCCTGCACGGTGTAGACGAGGTCGAAGGCGTTGAAGTTGCCGACGAAGGTGAGGATCGAGATGATGCCGATGGCCGGCAGGATCAGCGGCAGCTTGATCTTCCAGAACTGGCTCCAGCCCGTCACGCCGTCGCATTCGGCGGCCTCGATCACCTCTTCCGGGATGTTCAGCAGCGCCGCATAGATCAGCATCATCGGAATGCCGACATATTGCCAGACGGAGATCAGCGACACGGCGATGAGCGCCGAGCCGGGCTTGCCGAGCCAGGGCGAGAACAGCGACTTCAGGCCGACGAGGTCCATCAGATAGGGCGAGACGCCCCAGATCGGCGAGAGGATCAGCTTCCAGATGAAGCCGACGATCACGAAGGAGAGCAGCGTCGGCAGGAAGATCGCCGTGCGGTAGAAGGCGGCGAAGCGCAGCCTGGGCAGCGACAGCATGGCCGCGAGCGCCACGCCGATCGGGTTCTGCACCAGCATGTGGATGACGAAGAAGACGAAATTGTTCCTGAGCGCGTTCCAGAAGTCCGCCGCCCAGCGCTCGTCGCCGAACAGGACCTTGAAATTGCCGAGGCCGACGAAGGTCGACTGGCCGTCGACGACGTTGAAAAGGGACAGGCGCAGCGTCTCGATCAGCGGCAGGATCATGACCGCCGAGTAGACGATGAAGGCAGGCAGCAGGAAAACGCCGATATGCCAGCGCATGGGGCGCTTGATCGGTTCTGCTGCATCACGGGAAGAAGGTATGTCGCTCATGGCCCAGCTTGCCCCTCCGGTTGTTGTTCGTTCGGTTTTGCATGCGCGAACGCCGTGCGCGGCAGCCCGGCCGCACATGACAAGTTCAGCATACACGATAGTGACGGGGTCGCTTCCCCAATTTGCCCTTCGGCGGCCTCTGTCCACCGGGACGAAGAGGCGATGCGGCGGGCGCGTCTGCAGTATTCCGCCGCGCCGCCCGGGTCCCTCCCCCCGCGCATGAGCGGGGAGAGGACCGGAGCGGGAAAGCCCGCTCCTCAAGCAAAGTCCGGCAGCCGAAGCGCGGGGCTTACTTCGCCGGCTTGTACCAGCTGTCGAGGCCCTTCTGGAGTTTTTCGGCGGCCACTTCCGGCGTGTCGGTGCCGTTGATGACGTTGGCCGATTCCGTCCAGGTCTCGTTTTCGAGGTTCGGCGTGCCGCGCGACAGAATCTGGTAGGTCGAGCGGATCGTCGGCTTGCACTTCTCGCGCCAGGAGACGAATTCCTGCGCCAGCGGGTCGTTCATCTTCACGGCCGTCGAGTTCAGGCTGAAGAAGCCCGGCAGCGAGTTGGCGTAGATGTCGGCGAATTCCGGCGAGGAGACGAAGCTCAGGAATTTCTTGGCCGCGTCCGCATTCGGGCTCTTGGCGTTGAGGCCGATACCGATGTCGTTGTGGTCCGAGATGTAGCAGGTGTCGCCGGCATTCTTCACCGGCGGCGGGAAGGCGCCCATCTTGAACTGCGCCTGCGTGTTGAACAGGCCGATTTCCCACGAGCCGGCCGGATAGATGGCGGCGCGGCCGAGCGTGAAGAGGTTCTGGCTGTCCGGATAGGTCTGCGCCTCGAAGCCGTCGCCGAGATAGTCCTTCCACTTGGCGAGGACGCGGTAGGGTTCGACCCAGCCTTCGTCGGTCAGCTTCTGCTCGCCCTTGATCAGCGCCTTGCGGCCTTCCTCGCCCTTCCAGTAGGTCGGGCCGATGTTCTGGTAGCCCATGGTCGCGGCTTCCCAGAGGTCCTTCGTGCCCATCGCCATCGGGATATAGTTGCCGTCCGCCTTGATCTTGTCGAGCATGGCGAAGAATTCGGCTTCCGTCGCCGGCGGCGTGATGCCGAGCTGCTCGAAGGCGTCCTTGTTGTAGATGAAGCCGTGGATGACCGAGGCCATCGGCACGCAGAAGGTCTTGGAGCCGTCGTCCGTCGTCCAGGCCGACTTGGCGACGTCGGAGAAGTTCTCCATGCCCGGCAGGTCGTTGAGGGCGGTCAGGTGACCCTTGTTGAAGAGTTCGAGCGAGGCGTCGAACGGACGGCAGGTGATGAGGTCGCCCGCCGAGCCGGCGTCGAGCTTGGCGTTGAGCGCGGCGTTGTACTCGGTCGGCGCGGTCGGCGCGAAGACAACCTTGATGCCCGGGTTCTTCGCTTCGAAGGCCGGGATGATCTTTTCCTGCCAGATGGAAAGGTCGTCGTTGCGCCAGCTTTCGACCGTCAGCGTGACGTCCGCCGCCTGAGCGATCCCGGCCGTGCCGAGGATGCTCGTGGCAAGAAGCAGACCTTTGATAGCGTTGCGTGTCATTGCATTCTCCCCTTTTATGCGCCGCAGCGCGTTTTGAGACCAGTTTATCCGATGGAATTGAGCGCGCGGCGAAGGCTCTGCCCCGACCGCTCCAGCGCCGCCTGCGCGGCGCCGGCATCCTCCGCCCCCGCGGCCAGCAGCACGGCCGCCTTGACCGAGCCCCCGGAGCGCGCGAGAAGGCGCTCCGCCTCTTCGAGCCCGACACCCGAAATGTCGGAAACGATGCGGCAGGCGCGCCCTTTCAATTTGATGTTGTCGGCCTTGAGATTGACCATGTGCCCATCATGGACATGGCCGAGATGGATGCCGACGAGCGTCGAGAACAGGTTGAAGGCGATCTTCTGCGCCGTGCCGGCGCCCATGCGCGTCGAGCCGGAAATCACCTCCGGCGGCGTCTGCAGAAGAATGGAGACATCGGCGTCCTTAAAGAGCGGCGCGCCCGGATTGTTGGCCATCGCGACGACGCGGGCGCCCTTCTCTTTCGCATGGGCGGCCATCGCCACCGCATAGGGCGTGCTGCCGCTCGCGGAAACGCAGATCACGCAGTCCTTCGCATCGACGCCGGCGGAAACGGCATCGTTCACGGCGAGATCGCGGTCGTCTTCATAGCCGCCGGCAAGGTCGACGAGGCTCGCGGCACCGCCGGCGAGCAGGATGACGATGCGGTCATGCGCGATGCCGTAGGTGCCGGGAAGCTCGAGCGCGTCCGCCATGGCCATGAGACCGGAACTGCCGGCGCCGGCATAGACGAGGCGGCCGCCGGAAAGAAGCGCATCGGCGGCAAGGCGGGCGGCGGCGGCGATATCGGCAAGCGCGGCATCGACCACGGCGGCCGCGGCCTTCTGCCCATCCGCAAGCACTTTCAGCGCGTCCACGGGCTGACGTTCGTCCAGCCCGTTCGCCTGATCATGCCTGCCCTCGGTCCTGCCTGCCGCCATGTCGTTTCTCCTCTGGCCGAAATTAATGCCAAAAAAATACCAATTGTCCATAGGAAATTAATTTATGAGACCACTTTTTTGCCATCAAATAATTTACTTCATAAAAATCAACTAGTTACACAAAAGCTCATTTTCGATACCACCATACCCCTTGGTTAATGGTATTTTTTTGGTATCGTTGTGCTCGGAGGTGCCCATGACTGACTATATTCTCGGTATCGACGGCGGGGGAACGAGCTGCCGCGCGGCGGTTGCGCGGCCGGACGGCATCATCCTGGGTCGCGGCAAGAGCGGCGCGGCCAATATCCTGACCGATCCCAACAACGCGATCATCTCCATCACGGAAGCGGCGAAAGCCGCCTATCGCGACGCCGGGCTCGACGAAGCCGGCGTCAGCGGCGCCTCTGCCTTTCTCGGCCTTGCAGGCACCAATGTCGGCGACCTTACCCGCTACGTGCACGACCGCCTGCCCTTCCGCCACACCGACATCGACAGCGACGGCCTGATCGCCCTGCAGGGCGCGATCGGCGACGGCGACGGCGCGGTGGCGATCCTCGGCACCGGTTCCATCTATATGGCGCGCCGGAACAACGCCATCCGCTATATCGGCGGCTGGGGCTTCACCGTCGGCGATCTCGGCGGCGGCGCACGGCTCGGCCATGCGCTGCTCCAGGAGGCGCTGCTCGCCCATGACGGCGTGCATCCGCGCTCGGGCGTTACCGACGCCATCCTGGAGGAATTCAAGGGCGATCCGCGCGGAATCGTCGAATTCGCGCGCCTTTCCAAGCCCGGCGACTTCGGCCGCTTCGCCCCCGTCCTCTTCGATCATGCCCGCCGGGGCGACGCCCAGGCGATCGCCATCGTGAAGGCGGGCGCGGCGACGGTGAACGAATCTCTCGACGCCATCATGGCGCTGGCCGGCGAACAGCGCCTCTGCCTGCTCGGCGGCCTTGCGCCGATCTATCCGGAATGGCTGTGCGAACGGCACCGCTCGATCCTCGTCGAGGCCGAGGCCGATGCGTTGGCCGGCGCCGTGGCGCTCGCCGCCAAGGGCTACCGGCAAAGAACGGGAGCGGCCGCATGAGCACGCCCCTTTCCGCCATCCTGACGCCGGAAAGCCTGCAATCGGGCGTGCCCGGCCCGCTCTATCTGAAGCTCCGCCAGACGCTGGAGGACGCCATCACCTCCGGCAAGCTGAATTACGGCGATGCCCTGCCGGCGGAGCGCGACCTTGCCGACCACGCCAATGTCAGCCGCGTCACCGTGCGCAAGGCCGTCGACGATCTCGTCAAGGACGGCCTTCTGATCCGCCGCCACGGCTCCGGCACCTTCGTCGCAAAGCCGGTCTCCAAGGTGCAGCAGTCGCTCTCGCGCCTCACCTCCTTCACCGAGGACATGGCGCGGCGCGGCCTGACGACGCGCGCCGAGTGGATCGACCGCGGCCTCTTCCATCCCTCGCCCGACGAGATGATGATGCTCGGCCTGCCCGCCGACGCGCTCGTCGCCCGCCTCGGGCGCCTGCGCGTTGCCGACGACATGCCGCTCGCCATCGAGCGCGCCTGCATCTCCGCCGAGTTCCTGCCCGATCCCATGCAGGTGCAGGGCTCGCTCTATGCCGCACTGGAAAAGCGCGGCTGCCGCCCGGTGCGCGCCGTGCAGCGCATCTCCGCCTACAACATGAAGGACCCGGACGCCTCGATGCTTGGCGTGCCGCCGGGCGCGGCGGGCCTTTCCATCGAGCGCATCTCCTATCTGCGCACCGGCCGGGTCGTCGAGTTCACCCGCTCCATCTACCGCGGCGACGCCTACGACTTCGTCGCCGAACTGACGCTGTCCGACACGTGAGCGTCCAATCGCAAAGGGAATTCCATGCAGACCAACATGCGAAAAGAGATCAATGAAATCCCCGAAGCGGCGGCCCGCCTGCTTGCCGGCTCCGCCGAGGCCATCGCCGCTGCCGGCAAGGCGCTGCGCGAGCGCGACCCGCAGTTCTTCGTCACGGTCGCCCGCGGCTCTTCCGACCATGCGGCCCTCTTCCTGAAATATGCGATCGAGCTCACTGCTGGCCGCCCGGTCGCCTCCCTCGGCCCGTCGCTCGCCTCGATCTACGGTGCGAAGCTGAAGCTCGGCGGCGGCGCGGCCATCGCCATCTCCCAGTCGGGCAAGAGCCCGGACATCGTCGCCATGGCGGATGGCGCGACGAAGGGCGGCGCGATCTCCATCGCGCTCACCAACACGCTGCCCTCGCCGCTCGCCGATGCCTGCACCCATTCGCTCGACCTCTCCGCCGGCCCGGAAATCAGCGTCGCGGCGACGAAGTCCTATGTGAACTCCATCGTCGCCGGCCTTGCCGTGCTCGCCGAATGGACGGGCGATGCCGAACTCGACCGCGCCGTGAAGAACCTGCCGGAACAATTCGCCAGGGCCGTCGCGCTCGACTGGTCCGAGCTTGCCGGCGACCTCAAGGACGCGCAGTCGCTCTATGTCCTCGGCCGCGGCCCCGGCCTTGCCATCGCGAGCGAGGCGGCGCTGAAGTTCAAGGAGACCTCCGGCATGCATGCAGAGGCCTATTCCTCGGCGGAAGTGCTGCACGGCCCGGTCGCCCTCGTCGGCCCCTCCTTCCCGGTGATCGCCCTTGCCGCCCGCGATGCGGCCGAAGCCTCCGTCACCGGCATGGCCGACAGCCTCGCCGAGCGCGGCGCCTATGTCGGCATCACCGCGGCCGGCGCAAAGAGCGCGCGAAAACTGCCCTTCGTCGCCACGGACCATCCGATCACCGACGCGCTGGCGCTGATCGTTCCCTTCTACGGCTTCGTCGAAGCCTGGTCGCGCGGGCGCGGCCTCGACCCCGACAAGCCGGTCAACCTCAAGAAAGTGACGGAAACCCGATGACAGCCCTCACCGCCATTACCGGAGCCCGGATCTTCGACGGCGATCTGTGGCATGACGGCAGCGCGCTTGTCGTCGAGGGCGGCAAGGTCGCCGCCATCGCCGCGCTGCGCGACGTGCCGGCCGATGCCCGGATCGTGCCGATGGACGGGCTTTCGCTCGTTCCCGGCTTCATCGATCTCCAGGTCAATGGCGGTGGCGGCGTGCTGCTCAACGAGCAGCACGATGTCGAGGGCATCCGCACCATGTGCGCCGCCCACGCCCGGTTCGGCACCACCGGCCTCCTGCCGACGCTGATCACCGACAACCGCGAGGTGACTACGAAGACCATCGCGGCCGGCCTTGCGGCGCGCGAAGCGGGCGTGCCCGGCTTCCTCGGCCTGCATCTCGAAGGCCCGCACCTTTCCATCGCCCGCAAGGGCGCGCACGACCCGTCCCTCATCCGGCCGATGGAACAGGCGGACCTCGAGCGCACCATCGCCGCCCGCAAGGGCCTCGATACCCTGCTGATGACGCTCGCACCGGAAAACGCGACCAACGAGCAGATCGCCGCGCTGCATGCCGCCGGCGTCACCGTCAGCCTCGGCCATTCCGACAGCAGCTATGCCACGGCGGCTGCGGCCGTCGAGGCGGGCGCGCACATGATGACGCATCTCTTCAACGCCATGAGCCAGCTTGGCAACCGCGAGCCCGGCATGGTCGGCGCGGCGCTCGATCTCGGCCATGTCAATGCCGGCCTGATCGCCGACGGCTACCATGTCCACCCCGTCGCCATCCGCGCGGCGCTCCGGGCAAAGCGCGGCCCCGGCCGCATCTTCCTCGTCACCGACGCCATGTCGCCCATCGGCACGGACATGACGAGCTTCTTCCTCAATGGCCGCGAGATCTTCCGCGAGGGCGGGCGCCTGACGCTCGCCGACGGCACGCTCGCCGGGGCGGACATCGATATGGCCTCCTGCGTGCGCTACATGCGCGACACCGTGGGCATCGATATGGAAGAGGCCCTGCGCATGGCCTCGCTCTATCCCGCCGAGGCCATCGGCATGACCGGCCGCAAGGGCCGTCTCACCCATGGCCACGACGCCGATTTCGCGGTCATCGACGACGGCGTGAATGTCCTGTCGACCTGGATCGGCGGCATCCCGGTCTTCAATGCCTGATGCGTGACGGCCCCGCCGCTCTCCTTGCGGACAGCGGCGGAATCGGCTCTACCCGAGCCCAGCAGGATAGAATTTGTCCGGGAGCGGTACATGCAATTGATCTTCGACGGCCACAACGATGTTCTCCTTCGGCTCTGGGAGCATGCGCGGGAGGGGATCGATCCCGTCGCCGAATTCGCCCACGGAACCGACAAGGGCCATATCGACGCCCCGCGCGCCCTGAAGGGCGGCCTTGCCGGCGGCTTCTGCGCCATGTTCATCCCGCCGAACGAGGACTATCCGGCGCGTGAAGTCGATGCGAACGGCCATTACAGCATTCCGATGGTCGGCCCGCTGGAACAGCCCGCCGCGCTCGCCACCGCGCTCGAAATGGCCGCCATCGCCTTCCGGCTGGAACGCGCCGGCGCGCTTTCGATCTGCCGCTCCACCGCCGATATCCGCGCCGCCATGGAGGCCCGCCGCTTCGCCGCCGTGCTGCATATCGAGGGCTGCGAGCCGATCGCAGAGGACCTCTCGACGCTGGAGACGCTTTACGCCGCGGGCCTGCGCTCGCTCGGCCCGGTCTGGAGCCGCCACAACCGCTTCGGCCATGGCGTGCCCTTCGCCTTCCCCTCCTCGCCCGACACCGGCCCCGGCCTCACCCCGGCCGGCGTCGCGCTGGTGAAGGAATGCGACCGGCTCGGCATCATGATCGACCTTGCCCACATCACGGAAAAGGGCTTCTGGGACGTGGCGCGCGAAAGCAGCCAGCCCCTCGTCGCCACCCATTCCAACGCCCATGCGCTGACGCCGATCTCACGTAACCTCACCGACCGCCAGCTCGATGCGATCCGCGAGCGCAAGGGCATTGCCGGCCTCAACTATGCGACCACGATGCTGCGCGCCGATGGCATGGAGAATGCCGACACGCCGCTCTCCGACATGGTGCGCCATATCGACCATATGGTGGAGCGCATGGGCATCGACTGCGTGGCGATCGGCTCGGATTTCGACGGCGCGACGATCCCCGCCGCCATTGGCGACGCGGCCGGCAACCAGGCGCTGGTCGAGGCGCTGCGCGCCGCCGGCTACGACGAGGACGACCTTGCGAAACTCTGCCGAGAAAACTGGCTGCGGCTTTTGAAAACCGTCTGGCGCGAAGCCTGACGAACGACACGGACGGATCACATGACCAAGCCCCTCATCGAACTCTGCGTCGAAGGCATCGACGGCTTCCTCGCGGCCCAGGAGGCCGGCGCCGACCGGGTGGAGCTCTGCGCGAGCCTGATGGAGGGCGGCCTGACGCCGAGCCTCGCCACGATCCGCGCCGCCGTGAAGGCCGCGCGCATTCCCGTCCATGTCATCATCCGCCCGCGCGGCGGCGACTTCCTCTATTCGCAGGCGGAATTCGAAACGATGCTGGAGGACATCAGGGCGCTGAGGGAAGAAGGCGTCTCGGGCGTCGTCATCGGCTGCCTTACGCCGGACGGGCGGATCGACGAGGAACGCACCCGCGCGCTGGTCGAGGCCGCACGGCCCATGTCCGTCACCTGCCACCGCGCCTTCGACATGACGGCGGATGCCGGCGAGGCGCTGGAGGCCCTGATCCGCTGCGGCATCGACCGCGTGCTGACCTCCGGCCAGCGCGACACCGCTATCGAAGGCATTGCCATCCTGAAAAGCGCCGTCGAGCAGGCCGCCGGCCGCATCGTCATCATGGGCTGCGGCGCGCTCGACGCGGGCAACATCCGCAGGGTCCGCGACGAGGCCGGCCTTGCCGAGATGCATTTCGCGGCGCTGACGACCGTGCCGAGCGGCATGGTCTTCCGCAATCCGCATGTCGGCATGGGCGGCACCGAGAAGGACCGCGAATATGAACTGACATTGACAGACAGGGACGCCGTCCGGGCGACCATCGCCGCCGCAAAATCCTGACGCGCCATCTTGCGGGCGGCGGTCGGTTATCCCTACCTTTCACGGGAACAAGGAGAGACCTGCCATGCAAATGCCTTCCGCCCCTGCCTGCCTGCGCACCGTTCTCACCGCCGGCCTGATGGCCGTCGCCGCCCTCCCCGCTGCGGCCGATACGGTCGGCAAGGTCGGCGTCGACTGGATCGGCAACGATATCTATGTCGATGCGGTGAGCGATCCCAAGGTCTCCGGCGTGACGTGCCACGTCACCTATTTCGACCGTTCCATCATCGACCGCCTGCAGAAGGGCAACTGGTTCGAGGACCCATCGAACAACGCCATTTCCTGCCAGCAGACCGGCCCGATCACCATCGGCGACATCGATCTTTCCCGCGGCGGCGAGGAGGTCTTCAAGGCCGGCCTGTCGCTGATCTGGAAATCGCTGATCGTCACGCGCGTCTACGACAGGAAGAACGACACGCTGATCTATCTCGCCCATTCGCGCGAGGTGGTGAACGGCTCGGCGAAGATGTCGATCTCGACCGTCCCGCTCTATGGCGAGACCGTCACCTGGACCAAGGGCAAGCCCTGAAAAAACGCCCCGGCCATGACTGGCGCGGGGCGTTTCTTTTTAGAGCATTTCCACGCGATTTCGGACGTAAAGCCCACCTTTGCTGGAACTGCTCCTGGGGACGCGACGCTTACTTGACGTAAACGATCTTGCCGCCGTCCGCCGCCGTCTTGACCTCGACGACGTTATTGAGCTGGACGTTCTTGGACGCCAGCACTTCCGTCAGGCCCGGGTCGGACTGAAGCTCGGCCTGGGCCTTTTCCATCTCGGCCGGGTCGTTCATCTTGTGCGACAGGCGGTCAAACTCCGGGCGCTGGTCCTGGTCGGCTTCCAGCGTCGAGATCTGGACGACATTGACCTTGTCCGCGCTGATCGAGCTGGTGGCCATCGTGTCCGCGTCCATGCTCTGCTGGGCGTAGGCGGCGCCTGCCATCGGCGAGATGGCGAGAAGCGAGGCAAGTGCGATCGTAACTGTCTTGTTCATCGTCATTCTCCACTGTTTCGTTTGCACGTAGCGTGGAGAAAACGGCAACTCCCGCGTTTGGTTCCTCGAAACGTCCGGAAAGGACGTGCGGGTCGGCGGGCAAACGGAAGCGCCCGGCGCAAACCGACGGGCGCTTCCGCTGAAATTCGAGGGCTTCCGGCCTCAGGCAGCCTGGGCGAGCTCGTCGGCGATGACCGTGTCGAGGTTGAGGAAGCAGACCATCGACTTTTCCAGCGCCACGATGCCGCGGCAGAAGGCGCGCTGGGCTTCCGGGATGATCTCCGGCGCCGGCTGCAGGGCCTCGCTCTTGATGGTCATCATGTCGGAGACCTGCTCGACGAGGAGACCGACCAGCTTGCCGGCGATATCCGTGACGATGATGGCGGAGCGCTCGGACGGCTCGGTCATCTTCATGCCGAGGCGGCAGGCCATGTCGATGACCGGGATCACCGCGCCGCGCAGGTTGATGAGGCCGAGCACATAGGGCGGCGTATGCGGCATCGGCGTCACCGGGGCCCAGCCGCGGATTTCGCGGATGGCCATGATGTCGATGCAGAATTCCTGCTCGCCGAGATGGAAGGAAACGATTTCGAGATAGGCGCCGGACTGCTTGATGGCGTTGGACATGGACAAGACCTCTTCCCGACGAGGGAGCGAACTGTGAGAGATGCGCGGCGCGCCTTCCGGCGTGCGGCGGACGTCATGTCCCGGAGCCCGAGGCCCTGATGCGCGTCATGGCAAGGTGACAAAGAGAGATTAAACAATGCCTAAGGAAACCTTGCCGGATGAGGTATTCCGGCCGGTTTCGACACATTGAGACGCCTGATGTAGCGGCAGGACGGGGCGGTTTCGAACAGGCCGCTTCCGTGCTATGGTCCGGCCATGGACAAGACAGCCCGCCGATATACCGTCGTTCCCGCCGCGCTGGTCGCGCTCGGGCTTGCCGTCATGGCCGCGACGGCCGCCTTTGCCGGCTGGCTGGAGCATGGCACGGCGATCTTCCTCAGCCTTGCCGAGTCGGGCCTCTCCTGGTGCTTCTGATCACAATCGCGCGAGCCCTTCCGCTTTGCCGGCCTTGCGGCGATTGGCGCGTTTGCGTGCCCCGCGCCGAAGCATTATGACACCGGGCGAGCGGCGTTGCCGACACGGGCATTTCCAGCGCAAGCAGGATTGCTCCGGCGCGGAGAATGCTCTGAAGCCTATCGAAGGACTGCCATGAAGACCCTGCGCCTCGTACTCTGGATCGCCGTCGCGCTCGTCGCCGGCCTGCTCGGCTGGCTGACGCTGGAAATGACCCGCACCAAGGACCAGGTGGCGGGCGGCCCGTTCGGCGTGCCCTTCGAACTCGTCGCGCAGGACGGCAAGCCGATCACCGAGAAGGCCTTCACCGGCAAGCCGACGGCGCTGTTCTTCGGCTTCACCCATTGCCCGGAAGTCTGCCCGACGACGCTCTTCGAGCTCAACAGCTGGCTCGACAAGGTGGATCCGGACGGCAGCAAGCTGCAGGCCTATTTCGTGACCGTCGACCCGGAGCGCGATACGCCCGAACTGATGGCCCAGTATGTCGGCAACGTCTCCAGGCGCATCACCGGCATTTCCGGCCCGCCGGCCAAGGTGCTGGACATGGTCAAGGGCTTTCGCGTCTATTACCGCAAGGTGCCGCTCGACGAGGGAAAGCCGGACGGCGACTACACGATGGACCACACCGCCTCCGTCTTCCTGCTCGATGCGACCGGCCGCTTTACCGGCACTATTGCCTATGGCGAAAACCCGGACGTCGCCGAAAAGAAGCTCGCCAACCTGATCAAGGGATAAGCGCGCTTACCGGCGATCCGCCTTTGCCCTCGGCTTTCGGACATGCTAGCCGGACCTGAAACAACAGGAACCCGGCCCGTGAGCGAAATCCGTCTCTACATCAGCACCACCGAGAAAAAGGCGGAAGCGGCGCTTTCGCTGATGAGCGACGCCTTCGAGGAAGAAGGCTACGCCATCGCCACGATGGAGATCGACGAGAAGAACGACGTCTGGGAAGCCTCCGTCTACATGTTCCGGCCGGAAGAGGCGGAGATCCACGAGCGCTTCGCCGCCCTGCTCGCCGCCGATTTCCCGGGCGTCGAGATCCAGCGCGAAGTGCTCCCCGATATCGACTGGATCGCCAAGTCCCTCGAGGGACTGAAGCCCGTGCGCGCCGGACGTTTCGTCGTGCACGGCTCGCATGATCGCGGCACGGCGCGCGCCGGCGAGATATCCATCGAGATCGATGCCGGGCAGGCCTTCGGTACCGGCCATCACGGCACGACGGCAGGCTGTCTGGAGGTCATCTTCGACGTGATGCGCAGGCGCAGGGTAAAGCGCGCGCTCGACCTTGGAACCGGCAGCGGCGTGCTGGCGATCGCCGCGCGCAAGCTCGCTCCCATCAAGGTACTGGCAACCGACATCGACCCCATCGCCACCCGCGTCGCGCGCGAGAACGTGCGCCTCAACGGCATCGCCTCGGGTATCGCGCTGGAAACCGCGCCGGGCTTCCACTCCACCGCCTTCGGCCGCCATGGCCCGTTCGACCTGATCATCGCCAATATCCTCGCCCGCCCGCTGATGCGCATGGCGCCGCAACTGGCGGCGCAACTCGCCCCGAACGGCGACGTCATCCTCTCGGGTATCCTCGCCTCGCAGCGCTGGAAGGTGCTCGCCGCCTATAACGGCGCGGGCCTGCGCCATGTGAAGACCATCTGGCGCGAAGGCTGGGTGACGATCCATCTCGACAACCGCCGCTAGCTTCCCAGCCCTGTCCCTCGGGCCTGCCCCGAGGGGCTCGCGCAGTTTCGAGGGGAAATCCGGGCAAAATAAAAGGCGGTGCCAGAGGCACCGCCTATGGACCGGCGAACCGGCCAGCCCGCGAGCTTGAGGAGGAGGAGTGCTCGAGCGGGCCTATGTGTTCCGAGCGCCTTCCCGGAGGAGGGAGGAGGAGTGACCGGCAAGACGCCTGATCGGAACACCTAGCTATGTGCGATACGAAGGACTGGAGGAACTTTCACTTCGTTTCGCTTGAAGCGCGTTTAAGTTCGCTTCGTTGGCGCCGCTTATAATCGATAGAAAAAATAGAGATAGTCCCTTTTGCGGCATGGGTGCCATGCGCTGGGCGCATAAGTCCAATCTGAGACCTCTTGGCCGTCCGCCCCTGCTCCGCACGCGTTTCCCTCCCTGCAGGGATCGGATAGATTGCCGGCACGATTCATCGCTTCACCGGAAGTCCAACCATGTTTCAGAGTTTCGACGTCACCTCCACGCCCCAGTTCGGCCGCGAGCGCGCGGATGCGCTGCGCGCCTCTTTCGACACGCTCGGCATCGACGGCTTCCTCGTGCCGCGCGCCGATGAATATCAGGGCGAATATGTGCCGGCCTCCGCCGAGCGCCTGTCCTGGCTGACCGGCTTCACCGGCTCGGCGGGCGTCGCGCTCGTCATGCGCGACAAGGCCGTGGTCTTCGTCGACGGGCGCTATGTCACGCAGCTCGCCGAGCAGGTGGACGGCGCAGTCTTTTCCGGCGGCGACCTCGTCGGCGAACCGCCGCATCTCTGGCTGCAGAACCACGCGCCGAAGGGTCTCCGCCTCGGCATCGATCCCTGGCTGCACACCGGCGCCGAAGTGCGCCGGCTGGAAAAGGCGCTTGCCGGCCTCGGCGGCGCGCTCGTCCTCCTGCCGCACAACCCGCTCGACCGCATCTGGACCGACCGCCCGAGCGAACCGCTCGGCCGCGTCGCGATCCAGACCATCGACCATGCCGGGGAACTCGCCAGAGACAAGCTCGTGAAGATGGCCGAGGCGACTGCGAAAGCCGGCGCCGATGCCCTCGCCGTTACCGATCCCTCCTCCATCGCCTGGATCTTCAACATCCGCGGCAGCGACGTGCCGCACACGCCCCATCCGCTGGCCCGCGCCATCATCCCGGCGAACGGCCGCCCTCAGCTCTTTCTCGACAAGCGCAAGACCGGCATCGAGCAGGAAGCCTATCTCACGCAGCTTGCCGACCTCGTGCCGCCCTCGCAGTTCGACGAGCGCATCGCGGCGCTGGCGGCGGAAGGCAAGCGCATCCTCGTCGACCCGGACCATGCCCCCTTCGCGCTGGCCGAGATCGTCCGCGGCCAGGGCGGCACGCTCGTCGAGGCCGCCGATCCGGCCCGCCTGCCCCGTGCCTGCAAGAACGAGGTCGAGCTTCAGGGCTCCGCCCGCGCCCATCTCCAGGACGGCGCGGCCATGGTGGAATTCCTCGCCTGGCTGGACGGCACGACGCCCGGCACCGTGACCGAGATCGCCGTCACCAGGAAACTGGAAGAGGTGCGCCGCCGCGTCGGCGAGCGCCAGCAGAACCCGCTGAAGGACATCTCCTTCGACACCATTTCCGGCGCCGGCGCCCATGCCGCCATCATGCACTACCGCGTGACGACGGCGAGCGACGCGACGCTCGAGCCGGGCACGCTCTTCCTCATCGATTCCGGCGCGCAATATATCAACGGCACCACGGACATCACCCGTACGGTCGCCATCGGCGCGGTGCCGGAGGAGCAGAAGCGCTTCTTCACGCTGGTCCTCAAGGGCATGATCGCCATCAGCACCGCCCGCTTCCCCAAGGGCACGCGCGGCTGCGACCTCGATCCCCTCGCCCGCATCGCCCTGTGGAAGGCCGGCGCCGACTTCGCGCACGGCACCGGCCACGGCGTCGGCTCGTATCTCTCGGTGCATGAGGGCCCGCAGCGCATCTCGCGGCTTTCGACGCAGGAGCTGCTGCCCGGCATGATCCTCTCGAACGAACCGGGCTATTACCGGCCCGGCAGCTTCGGCATCCGTATCGAGAACCTCATCCACGCCCTGCCGGCAGCGCCCGTCGAGGGCGGCGATATCGACATGCTCGGCTTCGGAACGCTGACCTTCTGCCCCATCGACCGCCGCCTCGTCGTGCCGGCGCTGATGACGGACGAGGAGCTTTCCTGGCTCAATGCCTATCACGCCGAAACGCGCGAAAAGATCGCGCCGCTCCTTGCGGACGACGCGACGAAGGCATGGCTGGAAAAGGCGACGGCTCCGATCAGCCGATGACGTGGCGCAGGATCATCACGACGACCCAGCCCACGCCCAGCATCGGCAGCAGCGAGATGCGCAGGCCGGCAAGCAAGGCGACCGCCATGGTGAGGGTGACGTCGAGGCCGCCGGTCACGGCGGCCGGCGCCACCAGCGTCGTCAGGACCGCGGCCGGAACGGCATTCAGCGCCGCCTCGGCCCGCGGCGGAATGCGCTTCATGCGCGTGATGAAGACATAACCGCCGATGCGCGTGAGATAGGTGGCGATGGCCCCGGCCGCGATGATCAGCAGCGTCTGGGTGTGGAACATAGCGTCCATGTCATACCTCCCCTTCGATGGCATCGCCGATGGGCGCCGCACTCTCTTCCCCATCGATGGGCATGAGGGCGGCAACCGCGATGCCGGCCAGCGCGCCGAGGCTGACATGCCAGGGCGAGCCGACGAAATGCAGCGCCAGGATCGAGCCGACGGACGAGGCGAGCACCACCGGCAGCCAGTTCGCCCGGCTGCGGAAGCCGAGCACCAGCCCCATGAAGTAGATCGGCAGCAGCACGTCGATACCGATGGCCTTCGGATCGCCGATGAGGTTGCCGAGGAAGCCGCCGAGCAGCGTCAGGAAGAACCAAGGAATATAGACGCTGAGGCCGAGCACCAGGAACCAGACATAGCCGACGCGAATGCCGGCATCGGCCCGCCGCTCCGTCTCGGCGAATTGCGGATCGACCAGCAGGAAGAGCCCGGTCGCCTTCTGCCAGAAGGTGAAATGCCGGATATGCGCGGCAATCGCCGCCGAATAGAGCACGTGGCGGAAATTCACCGCGAAGATCGACAGCACCACCAGCCACGGCGCGACATGATGATTGAACAGCTCGACGCCGACGAGCTGGCTCGCGCCGGCATAGAGCGTGGCGCTCATCAGCGCGGCTTCGGCGATGCTGAGGCCGTTATCGACGGCGACGGCGCCGAACAGCACGCCGAACGGCGCGGCGGCAAGCGCGATGGCCAGCCCGCGCCGGACGGCGTCGCGGATTTCTTCTTTCGTGGCGGGTGTCATGGGTTCTGCTCTCTTGCGTTGGCTGAAGCCATAGAGCAGGCAAGGTCCACCGGCAAACCAATATGGCTGATGGACCGTTCAGCAGGATTGATCGATCGACGCCCTGTGACGACCGGCGCTGATGGATGAAGATCAGGAGGCGGGCCTCCTGACCTTCAGGCTCAGCTCTTCTTGAGCTGGAACGTATGCTCCGGTCCCGGGAAGCTGCGGGCCTTCACCTCCTCCGCATAGGTGGCGAAAGCCTCGCTCATCACCGGCGCGAGATTGGCGAAATGCTTGACGAAGCGCGGCTTGAAGTCGGTGAAGATGCCGAGCACGTCGTCGACGACGAGAACCTGGCCGTCGCAGGCCGGCGATGCACCGATGCCGATGGTCGGCGCCTTGATCTCGGCGGTCACTTCGCGCGCCACCGGCTCGACCGTGCCCTCCACCACGATGGCGAAGGCGCCGGCATCGTCGATGGCCGCGGCGTCCTTGCGGATCTTGTCGACTTCCTTGTCGTTGCGGCCGAGCGTGCGGTAGCCGCCGGTCGTGTTGATGAGCTGCGGCATCAGCCCGACATGGCCGAGCACCGGAATGCCGCGCTGCGTGAGGAAATGCACCGTCTCGGCCATTTCCGCGCCGCCCTCGAGCTTGATGGCCGAACAGCCGGTTTCCTTGAGCACGCGGGCGGCCGTGGCGAAGGCCTGCTCCTTGGACTGCTGGTAGGAGCCGAACGGCAGGTCGACAACGACGCAGGCATTGGACGAGCCGCGCATGACGGCCTGTCCATGGGCGATCATCATCTCGATGGTCACGCCGACGGTCGAATCGAGGCCGTAGAGCACCATGCCGAGGCTGTCGCCGACCAGCATGAAGTCGACATGCGGATCCATCAGCTTGGCAACCGGCGTCGTATAGGCGGTGAGACTGACGATCGGACGCTGGCCCTTCAAAGCCTTGATGTCGGCGGGCGCCAGCCGGCGCTTGGCGGTGTGTACGCTCATGTCACGCTACCTTTTTCGCGTTTTCGGGCCAATGACCCGGTTATCGAGGAGTTTCGTGCTCCCAAAGCGCACGAAAAGCAACAAAAGAACCGGCCTGTCGCCGACGCTGGCGATCTCGCCCAGCGTGTCGGGATCGCGGATGGCGACCACCTCCGGCTTCGCCAGCGGCTCGCCGGCAATGAAGGCCGTCACGGCCGCTTCCAGCCGCTTCGCATCCGTCTCGCCCGCCGCGACCAACCGCTCGGCCTCGTCCAGCGCCCGGGGCACGATGGCGGCGGCGGCACGCTCTTCCGCGGACAGATAGACATTGCGCGAAGAGCAGGCGAGCCCATCTGCCTCGCGTACCGTCGGCACGCCGATCACCTCCAGGGGCTGCGCGAGATCGGCGACCATGCGGCGGATGATGGCGAGCTGCTGGTAGTCCTTCTCGCCGAAATAGGCGCGGTCAGGACCGGCGATGTTGAAGAGCTTGGTGACAACGGTCGCGACACCGGCGAAATGACCGGGACGGACGGAGCCTTCCAGCTCCGAGCCGAGCGTCGGCACGTCGACCACGGTTTCCATCGGCCGCGGATACATGTCGGCGACGCCGGGAGCGAAAAGATAATGGACGCCCGCCGCCTCCAGCATCGCCTGGTCGCGGGCAAGATCACGCGGATAGCGCGCAAGATCCTCGTTCGCGCCGAATTGCAGCGGATTGACGAAAATGGTGGCGACGACGATATCGTTGTCGGCGAGCGCCCGGCGGACGAGTTGCATATGGCCGACATGAAGATAGCCCATGGTGGGAACGAGACCGATGGTCCGGCCGTCCAGGCGATGCGGCGCCAGTGCCGCGCGCAGTTCCGCGATGGTGGTGAAGGTCTGCATCGGCGGTTCCTCCTTGCTCTCGCCCTCTCCCGTGGGCGATCCCGCCCGCATGCTTTCTGAGGAGCATTTCGGGGGGTGCCGTTTTCTATCTTGTGCAGCGCAAAAAGACAATCGGGAAAGACTTTTGCCCTCCATCGCTTAACCTGCTGGGCAGCTTTGCGTTTTGCGCACTGTACATTTGCGGCAATGACCAGTAGAGAGCGCCCACACACGCCCGTCCCGCACGGGCTTGAGAGTGCGGTGCAAGATCGCCGCTGAACCCGAATTCCGAAAGACCCCCTATGACGAGTTTCGATGGCCTCGCTCCGGCGATGGCAAAGGCGTTGGAAAAACGCGGCTATACCACATTGACGCCGGTGCAGATCGCCGTCTCCGACCCGAAGATCGGCGATGCCGACGCGCTGGTCTCCGCGCAGACCGGCTCCGGCAAGACCGTTGCCTTCGGCCTCGCCGTCGCCCCGACGCTGCTTGAGGGCGAGGAGCGCTTCGGCCGCGCCGCAAGCCCTCTCGCCCTCGTCATTGCCCCGACGCGCGAGCTTGCCATGCAGGTCAAGCGCGAGCTGGAATGGCTCTACGAGATGACCGGCGCCGTCATCGCCTCCTGCGTCGGCGGCATGGACGTGCGCACGGAACGGCGCGCGCTGGAGCGCGGCGCGCATATCATCGTCGGCACGCCCGGCCGCCTGCGCGACCATATCACGCGCAACAATCTCGACCTCTCCGACATCCGCGCCGTCGTGCTCGACGAGGCGGACGAGATGCTCGACCTCGGCTTCCGCGAAGACCTCGAATTCATCCTGGAAGCCGCGCCGGAAGACCGCCGCACGCTGATGTTCTCGGCCACCGTGCCGAAGGAGATCGCCGCGCTCGCGAAGAATTACCAGCGCGACGCGATGCGCATCTCCACCGCCGCCGAAAAGGAGCAGCATGTCGATATCGACTACCGTGCCCTGCTCGTTGTGCCGGCCGACCGCGAGAACGCCATCATCAACACGCTGCGCTTCTACGACGCGCAGAACGCCATCGTCTTCTGTTCGACGCGCGCGGCGGTGAACCACCTGACGGCCCGCTTCAACAATCGCGGCTTCTCGGTCGTCGCCCTTTCCGGCGAACTCAGCCAGAACGAGCGCACCCATGCGCTGCAGGCCATGCGCGACGGCCGCGCCCGCGTCTGCATCGCCACCGACGTCGCCGCCCGCGGCATCGACCTGCCGAATCTCGAGCTGGTCGTCCATGCGGACCTGCCGACCAATCCGGAAACGCTGCTGCACCGCTCGGGCCGCACCGGCCGCGCCGGCCGCAAGGGCGTCAGCGCCCTGATCGTGCCGGTCAACGCCCGCCGCAAGGCCGAGCGCCTGCTTCAAATGGCGAACCTCAAGGCCAACTGGGCGACCCCGCCCTCGGCCGAGGAGATCCTGCACCGCGACGACGAGCGCCTGCTCGCCGATCCGCTGCTTTCCGACAAGGTCACCGAAGACGAGGAAGCGACGGTCGCGGCGCTGGTCGAGAAATTCGACGCCCGCCAGCTCGCCGCCGCCGTCACGCGCTTCTTCAAGGCCGGCCGCTCCGCGCCGGAAGACCTGATCGAGGTCTCGCTCGAGCAGCGCAAGCCGCGCGAGCGCAACAACGATGCCATCCCGGCCGAGACCAAGCGCCCGCGCGACAGCTTTGCCTCCAGCGTCTGGATCTCCATTTCGGTCGGCCGCAAGCAGCGGGCCGAACCGCGCTGGCTGATCCCCATGCTCTGCCGCAACGGCAACATCACCAAGAACGAGATCGGCGCGATCAAGATGCAGCCGGAGGAGACCTATGTGGAACTCTCCGCCGATGCCTCCGACGGCTTCCTCGGCGCACTCGGGCCCAACAGCATGCTGGAGCGTGGCATCAGCGTGAAGGTGCTGGACGGCATGCCGGACCTGACGCCGCAGTTCTACGAGCGCACGCCGGGCGAGAAGACCCAGCGCTACGACCGTCCGGAGCGCCGCGCCGACTGGAAGCCGAAGGGCGAATTCGAGAGGAAGGGCGGCTACGACAAGAAGCCGCGCTTCGACAAGAAACGCGATTTCGACAAGCCGGAAGGCGCGAGCGCCAAGCCGCACTGGAAGGACCGCGGCGACAAGCCTGACTTCAACAAGGCCGACGCCGACAGGAAGCCCCGCTTCGAGAAGAAGCGCGACTTCGACAAGGCGGAGGGCTCAAGCGCCAAGCCGCACTGGAAGGATCGCGAGGACGGCGGCAAGAAGCCTGCCAAGCCCTTTGCCGGCGCAAAGCCCTTCAAGGGCAAGCGCGACGAGACGTTCGCCAAGCCCGGCGACGCCCGCAAGCCGAAGGGCAAGAAGCCGGATCGGCATTGAAGTGAGCGCGGTGCGGAACTTGCAGGTCCGCACCGCGTTCCCCCCGCGCTTTGCGAGGGGGTTCATGAATGGCCGTTGCCGAGGATGAGACAAGCGGGTTCAGCCGGTTCGTGACCGGACTGGGGCGCGGCGTCGCGGGCGCGCTATTCCTCGCGCTTCCCATGCTGATGACCATGGAGATGTGGCATCTCGGCTATTACATGGCGCGCGAGCGTCTTTTCCTGCTCTTGCTTCTCAACATCCCGCTCCTCGTCCTTCTCGCCCACCGCATCGGCTTCGAGAATATCTCGACCTGGCGCGAGGCGGTGCGCGACGCCATCATCGCCTATGGCATCGGCATCGTGACGAGCCTCGTCGTGCTGGCGGCGCTCGGCCTCCTGCGCGGCGGGATGCCCGCGGCCGAAATCGTGGGAAAGACGGCGCTGCAATCGGTACCTGCCAGCATCGGGGCCATGCTCGGCCGCAGCCAGCTCGGCCATGAGGAGACGGACGACGGGAAGAAAGGCACCTATCCCGGTGAGCTCCTGCTGATGGCGACGGGCGCCCTCTTCCTCTCGCTCAACATCGCGCCGACCGATGAGATCGTGGTGCTCGCCTACAAGATGACGGCATGGCACGCGCTTGTCGTCGCCCTGTTGTCGATCGCCCTCATGCACGGCTTCGTCTACGCGGTCTCCTTCATCGGCGGCCACGAGCTTTCGCCCGAGACGCCCTGGTGGCACGCCTTCGTGCGCTTCACACTGCCCGGCTACGTGGTCGCGCTCGCAATCTGCGCCTTCAGCCTGTGGATATTCGAACGGCTCGGCGACAGCTCGGCCATCGAGATCATGCTTTCGGTCATCGTGCTCGGCTTTCCCGCCTCGCTCGGCGCCGCCGCCGCCCGGCTGATCCTGTGAGGAAGCTGCCATGACGCGATCCGGTCCCCGCCGCCACCGCGAACGTCACGATCCGCACTGGATCGAATGGCTGACGGGGCTCCTCTCTGCCATCCTGATCGCCGGAATGCTCTCATGGGTCGGCTGGGAAGCCGCCACCCGCAAGGCGACTCCGCCCGACCTTTCCGTCAGGGTGCTGGCAACGGAAGCTACCCCCGGCGGCCACCGCGTCGCCTTCGACATCTACAATTCCGCCACCACCACGGCCGCCTCCGTCACCGTGATCGGCCGGCTGACGGAGGGCGACCGGATCGTCGAGGAAAACCACGTCACCTTCGACTATGTCGCCGCCGAATCGAAATCGACCGGCGCCATCCTCTTTCGCAACGATCCGGCCGGCCGCGGCCTGGACATCCGGGCGGCCGGCTACACCGATCCTTAGGAAAAGCCGATAAGTCGCGGAAAGGATTCTGAAAAGCGGAACCAAATCCATACACGCGGATTGTCCAGCAACGATAACACCCGTGTCCGGTGGTGAGGGAGGGCATGGCTGATCCAGCAAGGTCGGAACCATGGAACTGCCTCTTCTCATCCTGCTGACGACCCAGGTCCTGCTGCCGCTCTTATTCCTGCTGTGGCTCTGGTTGCCCCGCCCCGCCGACCGGCTCGGCTGGGCGATGCGCGCGCTCTATGGAGCAAGCTACGTCGCCTTCGTCATCGTGATCGGCCGCTGGGATTTCCTGAGTGCGGATCTGGCGCTAGTCCTGCCCATCCTCTTTGCCGCCCTCACCGCCCTCTCCCACCTGCGCGTGCGGGACCGCCCCTGGAACGGATCCCGCTCCGCCATCCGCAAACATGGCCTGACGGCGGCCATGGCGATCTTCTTCCTCGCGCTGACGGCCCGCGCGCTTTCCGGCTACGGCTACCAGGAGACGGCGGTGGAGCTTGCCTTCCCCTTCGGCCCAGGCACCTACTATGTCGGCCAGGGCGGCGACGCGACGGCGATCAACTATCACCATACGGACCGCAGCCAGCGATACGCCCTCGATATCGTCGCGCTCAACCGTTTCGGTGCGCGGGCAAGCGGCCTGATGCCCGAGAACCTCGCCGACTATGTCGTTTTCAACCGTGAGGTGAAGAGCCCGTGCACGGGTGTCGCCATCTCCACCCATGACGGGGTCGCGGACAATCCCATTTCGCAAACCAACACGCGCGAGCCCGCCGGCAACCACATCATCCTTGCATGCGGCACGGCGCGCATCCTGCTCGCCCATTTCAGGAAGGGCTCGATCGCCGTTTCGGGCGGCGCGATCGTCACGGAGGGCGAGACGCTCGGCCGGGTGGGCAATTCGGGCAACTCCTCGGAGCCGCACCTGCATATCCACGCCTATCTTGGCGGCACGCTCGATTCCGATGCCGGCCTCGGCGTGCCGATGACCTTCGACGGCGGCCGCTTCCTGGTGCGCGGCTCGACCGTCACGATCCCTTGATGCGGTCGAACCAGCCGTCCTCGTCGATCACCTCGACATCGAACTCGCGCGCCTTGTCGAGCTTGGAGCCCGCGCCGGGGCCGGCGACCACGAGGTCGGTCTTCTTGGACACGGAACCCGCCACCTTGGCCCCCAGCCGCTCGGCCATGGCCTTCGCCTCGTCGCGCGTCATTTTCTCAAGCGAGCCGGTGAAGACGACCGTCTTGCCGGCAACCGGGCTCGACGTCGCCACCACCGCCTCGGCGGCCTCCGGCACCACCTCTTCGAGAAGCCGGCCGAGCACGTCGAGATTGCGCGGCTCCGTGTAGAATTCCACGATGGCCCGGGCGACGACCTCGCCGATGCCGTCGATGCTGTTGAGCTCGCTCCACGCCTCGCCCGAAAGCGGCGCCGCAGCCTTCATCGCCTCCTCGAAGGCGGCATAGGTGCCGTAGGCGCGCGCCAGGATCTTTGCATTCGTCTCGCCGACATGGCGGATGCCGAGCGCATAGATGAAGCGGTTGAGGGCGATGGAGCGCCGGGCATCGATGGCGTCGAAGAGCTTGCGGACGCTGACCTTGCCGAAGCCGTCGATATTCTCCAGCTTGAGAAGCGGCGAAGCCTCCTGTCGCCGCTTGAGCGTGAAGATATCGGGCGCCGTGCGGATCGACAGCGACGGGTCCTCCGCCTCGAAGAAGAAGTCGATCTGCTTGGAGCCGAGTCCCTCGATATCGAAGGCGTTGCGCGAGACGAAGTGCTTCAGGTGCTCCACCGCCTGCGCGCGGCAGACGAAGCCGCCGGTGCAGCGCGTGACGGAATCGAGCCGGCCCGTCTTCTCGTGGCGCTCGCGCACCGCATGGCTGCCGCAGACCGGGCAGGTCTTCGGGAATTCGTAGGGTTGCGCTTCGGCCGGCCGCTTCTCCATCACGACGTCGAGCACCTGCGGGATGACGTCGCCGGCCCGCTGGACGATGACGGTATCGCCGATGCGGATGTCGTGCCCCTCCTCGCGGATGCGCTCGCCGCTATTGCCGATGCCCACGATATAATCCGCATTGTGCAGCGTGGCATTGGTGACGACCACGCCGCCGACGGTAACGGGCATAAGGCGCGCGACGGGCGTCAGCGCGCCGGTGCGGCCCACCTGGATATCGATCTTCTCGACGGTGGTGAACGCCTGCTCGGCCGGGAACTTGTGCGCCGTCGCCCAGCGCGGCGAGCGGGAGCGGAAACCGAGGCGCTCCTGCAACGCCAGCTCGTCCACCTTGTAGACGACGCCGTCGATATCGTAGTCGAGGTCCGGCCGGGCAAGGCCGATCTCGCGGTAATGCGCGATGATGTCGTCGACGCGGGTCAGCCGCTCGGTCATCGGATTGACGGGAAAGCCCCAGGATTTCAGCACGCCGATCATGCCGAACTGCGTATCCGCCGGCATGTCCGACATCTCGCCCCAGGCATAGGCGAAGAAGCGCAGCCTGCGGCTCGCCGTTACCGCGGCATCGAGCTGGCGGAGCGAGCCGGCGGCCGTGTTGCGCGGATTGACATAGGTCTGCTTGCCTTCCGCCGCCATCTTCGCGTTGAGTGCGAGGAAGTCGCTCTTGGCCATGTAGACCTCGCCGCGCACCTCGACGACGGCCGGCGCCCCGGCCGGCAGGCGGTCGGGGATTTCGGCGATGGTCAGCACATTGGCCGTGACGTTCTCGCCCGTCGTGCCGTCGCCGCGGGTCGCGGCGGTCGCAAGGCGGCCGTTCTCATAGCGGATCGACATGGAGAGCCCGTCGATCTTCGGCTCGGCGGTGAAGGCGATCGAATCGTCCGGCAGGCGGCCGAGGAAGCGGTAGACCGACGCTACGAAATCCCGCACGTCCTCATCGGAGAACGTGTTGTCGAGCGAGAGCATCGGGCGGGAATGGGTGATCGGCGCGAAGGTCGCCAGCGGCGCGGAGCCGACGCGGCGCGACGGGCTGTCATCGCGCACCAGCGCGGGAAAGCGCGCCTCGATCGCTTCGTTGCGGCGCTTCAGCGCGTCGTAATCGGCATCCGAAATCTCCGGCGCGTCCTGCCCGTGATAGAGCTCGTCATTGCGCGCGATCTCCGCCGCCAGATAGGCAAGCTCCGCTGCGGCTTCTTCTTCGGTCAGGGTCTCGACGGGGGTCTTCGCGTTCGCCATGGCATGCTCCGGATCTGGGAGTCGTTTTAGAGCAAAGCTGACGAAAGGAAAGATGCGAGGCGCCGGATCGGCCCCTCATCCCGCTGCCGCGACATTCTTCCCGCAAGCGGGAGAAGGAGGATGCGGCGCATGGGCGGCAGGCGAACTACGCGCCGCCCGACAGCAGCCGTGCCGCCGCCGCCCGAGCCTCGTCGGTCACGGAGGCGCCGGCCAGCATGCGGGCGATCTCCTCGGTGCGGGCGCCGTCGTCCATGCGGGCGACGCGGGTGGCGACGGCCTCGCTGCCCTCCACCGGCCCCTTGGAGATGAGGAGATGCGTCGCAGCGCGGGCGGCAACCTGCGGCGCATGGGTAACGGAAAGCACCTGCACCGTGGAGGAAAGGCGCTTCAGCCGCTGGCCGATGGCATCCGCCACCGCGCCGCCGACGCCGGTGTCGATTTCGTCGAAGACGAGGGTCGGCGCCGAGCCGCGGTCGGCAAGCGCGACCTTCAGCGCCAGCAGGAAGCGCGAGAGCTCGCCGCCGGACGCCACCTTCATGATCGGGCCGGGCCGCGTGCCTGGATTGGTCTGGACGTGGAACTCGACCGTGTCGATCCCCTCCTCCGCCCCGCCTTCGGGATCGGTGGCGATCTCGACGGTGAAGCGCGCGCGCTCCAGCTTGAGCGCCGGCAGCTCGGCCATGACGGCGGCGGCCAGCGCATCGGCGGCATGGTGACGCTTTTCCGAAAGCGCACGGGCGGCGATCGTATAGGCCGCACGCGCTTCGCTGAGCCGCGCTTCGAGCTGCACCAGCTTCTCCTCGCCGGCATCGAGATCGGCAAGGTCGGCGATCATCTTGGCGGCAAGCGCCGGGAGCCCGGTGACGGGCACGGAATATTTGCGGGCGGCGGCGCGCAGGGCGAAAAGCCGCTCTTCCGTACGCTCCAGTTCCTTGGGGTCGTATTCCGTCTTGCGCAGCGCCGCCTCGACGGCCATCTGCGCGTCGGAAAGCTGGTTCAGCGCCTGATCGAGCAGTTCGACCGTCTCCTCCAGCAGCCCCGGCGCCTCGTGGCTCTTGCGCTCCAGCCGGCGCACGAGCGCGGCGATCAGCGGCACGGGGGAGGCATTGCCGTTCAGGAATTCGCTCGCCTCGTTGATGTCGCCGGCGATGCGCTCGGCCTTCATCATGCGGGCGCGAACCTCCGCCAGCGCATCCTCCTCGCCGTCCTGCGGCGAAAGGCTTTCCAGCTCCTCGACGGAAGAGCGAAGATAATCCGCCTCGCGGGCCGCGGCCTCCACCTTCTCGCGGTGGCGGCGCAGCGTACGCTCGGCATCCTTCCACTGGTGATAGAGCGCGCCGACGTCGCCCGCCGCTTCGGCAAGGCCGCCGAAGGCGTCGAGCAGCAGGCGGTGCGCATCGGTATCGACGAGCGCGCGGTCGTCGTGCTGGCCGTGGATCTCGACGAGAAGCTGCCCGGCCTGCCGCATAAGCTGCACGGAGACCGGCTGGTCGTTGACATAGGCCTTGGTGCGGCCGTCGGCCGATTGCTGGCGGCGGAAGATGAGGTCGCCGTCGTCGTCGATGCCGTTGTCGCGCAGGAGCGCGCGCGCCGCATGACCCGCCGGCACGTCGAAGACGGCCGTCACCTGGCCGCGTTCGGTGCCGTGGCGCACAAGCGAACCGTCGCCGCGCCCGCCGAGCGCCAGCGAGAGACTATCGAGGAGAATGGACTTGCCGGCGCCCGTCTCGCCCGTCAGCACGGAGAGACCCGGCTCGAATGCAAGGTCGAGCCGTTCGATCAGGACGATATCGCGGATCGATAGCTGAGCCAGCATATCGCGTCTATCTCTTGCGTCAGGCGCCGATCAGCTTCTTGCCGGCGCGCGCGATCCAGGAACCGGAATTTTCACGCGGCTCCAGACCCTTGGTCTGAAGGAGCTTGTAGCTGTCGGAATACCACTGGCTGTCCGGGTAGTTGTGGCCGAGAACGGCGGCCGCGGTCTGCGCTTCGCTGTCGATGCCCATCGCGTAATAGGTCTCGACGAGACGCGCCAGCGCCTCCTCGATCTGGTTGGTCATCGGATATTTCTCGACGACGACGCGGAAACGGGTCGCCGCGGCGATATATTCCTTGCGCTCGAGATAATAGCGGCCGACCTGCATTTCCTTGCCGGCGAGCTGGTCGCGGGCAAAGCGGATCTTCGCCTGCGCATCCTCGACATATTCGGAGTTCGGATAGTTATCGACGACGGCCTGCATGGCCTCGATGGTCTGCTGCGAGGCGCGCTGGTCCTGCGTCACGCTCGGGATCTGCTTCCAGTAGGCAAGGCCCACGATATACTGCGCATAGGCCGCGTCTTCCGAACCCGGGTAGAGCGAGAGATAGCGCTTGCCGGCGGCAATCGCCTCTTCGTTGCGGCCCTGGCGATAATTCGTGAAAGCCAGCATGACGAGCGACTTGCGCGCCTGGTCGGAGAACGGGCTCTGGCGGTCAACCGCCTCGAACTTGCGTCCCGCCTCGCTCACCTTGCCGGCATTGAGATTGGCCAGGCCCTGGTTGTAGAGCGTGTCCGGGGACTCGGCTTCGCCGGTCAGCTTCGTGATGTCGATGTCCGGATCCGACTGGCAGGCGGAAAGACCAATCGAAGACGCCGTAGCGAAAAGCGTAAGATAGACAATGCGCGCCGTCTTCTTCACACCAACAGACCCTGCAACAACCATGTGACAATCCCAGTTAACGGCACTTGAAGCGGACAGGCCGCACACGCGCCCCGCGTTGTATCTCCAAATGCAGGAAGATCGCAACGCCATGCCGACGCATTAACGCATTTTTATGGCAATCGTACCGGGAGGATGACGCCGGGCCGCCCCTGGTTCAAAGGGACCAGGGGGCGAATTCCGGGGCGTTGACGGCGATCAGCTCGCGCTGGCCGGCGCGCGAGCGCGGCGCGGATGCCTCGACCACCTCATAGGCGGTGCGGTCGCTGAGCAGCGCCTTCAGCGCATGGGCGTTCATCTTGTGCCCGCCGCGATAGGAGCGGTAGCAGCCGATGAACTGCGCGCCGGCAAGCGCGAGGTCGCCGACGGCATCGAGCGTCTTGTGGCGGACGAACTCGTCCTTGGCGTAGCGCAGGCCCTCGACATTGATCACGGTGTTGTCGTCGGAGATGACGACCGAGTTTTCCAGCGACGAGCCGAGCGCATGGCCGGAAGCCCAGAGCCGCTCGACATCGCGCATGAAGCCGAAGGTGCGGGCGCGCGACAGTTCGTTACGGAAGGTGGTGGAGGTCAGGTCGCCCTTCCAGGACTGGCGGCCGATCAGCGGGCAATCGAAATCGATCTCGACCTCGAATCGCGTGCCGCCGTCATAAGGCAGGAACTCGGCCCAGGAGGCACCGGCTTCGATTCGCACCGGCTTGACGATGCGGATATAGCGGCGCTTCACGGAGAGCGCGACGAGGCCGACCTGGTCGATGGCGTCGATAAAGGGAGCGGAGCTACCGTCCATGATCGGCATTTCGGCGCCGTGCACTTCGATCAGCACATTGTCGAGGCCGAGCGCGTAGAGCGCAGCCATGACGTGCTCGACCGTGGCGATCGACGTTGCCGGGGAGAAGCCGAGGACGGTGCAGAGGTCGGTATTGCCGACCTGCGAGGAGACCGCGCGGTATTCGCTGACCGTGCCGTCGTCGTGCAGGCGCTGGAAGACGACGCCGCTGTCGGCCTCGGACGGGTTGAAGGTGATCGATACGGCCGCACCGGAATGGACGCCCGTCCCGGAAATCGTCACCGGGCTGGAAATCGTCGTCTGGAAACCGAGCATACCGATCGTCATCTGCATTCGCCTTATCTTACTATCGGCTCATTCTTCGCCGATATTGTCTGCCTCAGGGCTCAGGAAGCCATTCGCCGGACGCGCTACGCCCGCCGACCTGTATGTCGGATCGTCTGGAGTGTTGATATGCGCTCCGGCAGCGCCTTCGCGCGAATCCTGACTATCCCCTTTGCCCAGCCTGAATGTAGTAGGCCCCTCACCTTCAGACAAATCACTGTTTCTTTCGCTTTGTTACGCATATTTCCGTCTGCAAACCTTTGAAAAGAAACCGAAATAAAAATGCCCGGATCGTCGATCCGGGCATCTTGTCACGAAGGCATCGCGCGGGGCCTCAGTTGGACTGCCGGCGAAGGAACGCCGGGATTTCCAGCTGGTCGTCTTCCTGCATCGCGCGCGGCTGCGGATTGGCGCGGCCGTGGTCGTCGAGCTGGCCGCGACGCGGTGCGTAGAGGCTGGCTTCGGCCGAGAGGGGGCGGCGCTGCTGCTGGGCGGCAGGGGCGACCTGCTCCTGGCCATGCGCTTCCTCATGACGGCCGAGCGAGGAGGTCAGGCGCTTGAGGAGGCCCATCGGGCCACGCTCTTCCTGGTGCCCCATCGCCGGTTGCTGGGCGGTGCGGTGGTCGATTTCGGCCTGCACGACCGGGGGGAAGTCCTCGATCTTCGGCATGCGCATGGCCTGCGGCTCCTGACGGATGATCGGAGCGGCGGGCTCGACGCGCTGCTGCATGACCGGGGCCTGCTGCACGGGCTGCTGGACCGGGATCGAACGCTGGACGACGGGCGCTTCGGCGGGCGCAGCGAAGATGCGGTTGTGCAGGCGCGGCTCTTCGTGATGCGCGGCGACCTGCTGGACCGGTGCCGGGCGGCTTGCCGGAATGGCCAGTTCCCGCTCGAGGTTTTCCTCGGAAGCGCGGATCGCTTCGGCAATCGGGTCGATGACCGGCTGCTGGGCGACCGGCTGGTGCTGCATCACGGGCTGCTGCATCACAGGCTGCTGGGCGACTGGCTGCGGGGCAGCGGCGACGGGCTGGGCCTGCGGCTGTGCCGGAACGGCGGCGGAGGGACGGACTACCGGCTTGCTATGGCTGCGAAAGTCAGCAGAACGACCGGCCACCTCCGAGGCCGAGCGGTCGATGCCGGTGGCAACGACGGAGACGCGGATGAGGCCTTCGAGTTCTTCGTCGAAGGTGGCGCCGAGGATGATGTTGGCGTCCGGATCGACTTCCTCGCGGATACGGGTCGCAGCTTCGTCGACTTCGAAGAGGGTGAGGTCGCGGCCGCCGGTGATGGAGATCAGCAGGCCCTGCGCGCCCTTCATCGAGGTTTCGTCGAGCAGCGGGTTGGCGATGGCGGCCTCGGCGGCGGCCATTGCGCGGCCTTCGCCCGAGGCTTCGCCCGTGCCCATCATGGCGCGGCCCATCTCGCGCATCACCGAGCGGACGTCGGCGAAGTCGAGGTTGATGAGGCCTTCCTTGACCATCAGGTCAGTGATGCAGGCAACGCCCGAATAGAGCACCTGGTCGGCCATCGCGAAGGCGTCGGCGAAGGTGGTCTTGTCGTTGGCGATGCGGAAGAGGTTCTGGTTCGGGATGACGATCAGCGTGTCGACCGACTTCTGGAGTTCCAGTATACCTTCTTCGGCAAGGCGCATGCGGCGGCCGCCTTCGAAGTGGAACGGCTTGGTGACGACGCCGACGGTCAGGATGCCCTTGTTGCGGGCGGCCTGTGCGACGATCGGAGCCGCGCCCGTGCCGGTGCCGCCGCCCATGCCGGCGGTGACGAAGCACATGTGGGTGCCGTTGAGGTGATCAATGATCTCGTCGATGCACTCTTCGGCGGCCGCGCGGCCGACTTCCGGCTGCGAGCCGGCGCCGAGGCCTTCGGTGACCTGGACACCCATCTGGATGATCCGCGAAGCCTTGGTCATGGACAGCGCCTGGGCGTCGGTGTTGGCGACGACGAAGTCGACGCCTTCGAGGCCCGCGGTGATCATGTTGTTGACGGCATTGCCGCCGCCGCCACCGACACCGAAGACGGTGATGCGGGGCTTCAGCTCAGTGATGTCCGGCTTCTGCAGCTTGATAGTCATTGCATTGTTCCTTTCGTTTCCGGCCGCTTCGCCCAGCCGGTCCATTCCCGATACTCGTTGTCGGTCTTTCCCGGCGGCACGCCGCCGGGAAACCCGTCAGAAACTCTCCTTCAGCCACTGGCCCATGCGGGCTATGCGGCCATTGCCACCCGTGAGCTGCGAGAGCATGCCGCCCTGCACAGCGTGTTCTTCCAGTTCCGCGACCTGCGGATAGATCATGAGGCCCACCGCGGTCGAAAAGGCCGGGCCCTTGGCCGCCGTCGGCAGGCCGGACACGCCGAGCGGGCGGCCGATGCGGACATTGCGGGCGAGGATGCGGCGGGCCGCTTCCGGCAGGCCGGTGAGCTGGCTTGCGCCGCCCGTCAGCACGATCCGCTTGCCGACGATCGGCGAGAAGCCGGAGCGCTGGATGCGGTCGCGGATGAGCTCCAGCGTTTCCTCGATCCTGGCCCGCACGATGCGCGAGATGAGCGCGCGCGGCACATGGGTCGGCTGGTCGCGGTCGTCCTCACCGATGGGCGGGACGGTGATGATGTCGCGCTCGTCGCCGGCATTCGGCAGCGCCGAGCCATGCACGACCTTGAGGCGTTCGGCATCCTCGATGCGGGTCGAAAGGCCGCGCGCGAGGTCCGTGGTGACGTGGTGGCCGCCGAGCGAGACCGCGTCGGAATGCACCAGCTTGCCTTCGGCGAAGACGGAGATCGTCGTCGTGCCGCCGCCCATGTCGATGCAGGCGCAGCCGAGCTCGACCTCGTCGTCGACGAGGGCCGAAAGGCCGCTGGCATAGGGCGTCGCCACCATGCCCTCGACGGAGAGATGCGCGCGGTTGATGCAGAGTTCGAGGTTCTTCAGGGCGGTGCGCTCGGCCGTCAGCACATGCATGTCGACGCCGAGGACGTCGCCGAACATGGAGAGCGGATCGCGGATGCCGCGCTCGCCATCGAGCGAGAAGCCGGTCGGCAGCGAATGGAGGATGGCGCGGTCCTGGCGCAGCGATTGCTGGCCGGCGACCGCGAGCACCTTGCGCAGGTCGTTGGCGTCGACTTCCTGGCCACCGAGATCGATGGTGGCGGTGTAGACGTCGCTCTGCAGGCGGCCGGCGGAAACGTTGACGATCAGGCTCTCGATGGTGAGGCCGGCCATGCGCTCGGCCGCGTCGACGGCAAGGCGCACGACGCTCTCGACGGCGTCGAGGTCGGTTATCACGCCGTTCTTCACGCCGCGGGATTTCTGGTGGCCGATGCCGATGACTTCGACATTGTGCGTGCGGCCCGGCAGGATCTCGCTCTCGGCGCGCGGCGTCAGCCGGCCGATCATGCAGACGATCTTGGTGGAACCGATGTCGAGGACCGAAACGACGTGAGCACGCTTGGAGGAAAGCGGCTTCAAGCGCGGCAGGCCGAAATGGGACGAACCGAAAATGCTCATGTGCGCTTCGCTGCCTTCTTCAGGTCCTTTGCCCTCTGCTCGACCGCCGCATTGCGGCGTTCCAGCGCCCCTTCCGTGAGCCGCACCGTGGTGCGATCCTCGAGCCGCAGGTCGACCGCGGCGATGTCCCGTTCCAGCAGCCCCTCCTCGCCTTCCAGCGTCGCCAGCATGTCCATGGCGCGCGGCACATTGTGCTCCGGCAGCTTCACGACGATGCCGTTGTCGAGGCGCAGGTCCCAGCGGCGGCCGGCGACCCGGATATAGGCCTTCACCCGCGCCTTGATCTCCGGCCAGTTGTCGAACTCGTCGGCAAAGCCGGCGGCGGCCGTCTCGGCGTCGCGTCCGACGAAGAGCGGCAGCGAGGAGAACTTGTTGTCGCGCAGCGGCGCGATCACCGAGCCGTTCTTCTCGATCAGCGACAGGTCGTTGCCGTGCTGCCAGATCGCGAAGGCCTCGCGCTCCTTGAGCGCGATCTCGATGGTGCCCGGATAGACCTTGCGGACGGAAACGTCCTGCACCCAGGGCAGATCGGCGAGCTTGGCGCGCGCATCCTTGACGTCGAGCGCAACCAGCGAGGTCGTGCCGTCGAGGCCGAGGCGTTCGAGAATGTCGATCTCGGAGGTCTCGCGGTTGCCGGAGACCTTCACGTCCTCGATGGCAAAGCCCATCGCGGTGGTCGAGGCCTGGGCGAAATCCTGCGAATGACCACCCAGCGACATGCCGTAAAGACCGGTCGAGCCGAGGAACAGCACCGTCGCGACGCTGCCGGTATGGCGCGGAATGGCGATGCGGCCGGCCGCGAGGCTGACGAGGAAACGCACGACCCGGCGCAGCGGACGCGGCAGCACCCGGCCGGCTTCCGGCTCGGAAAGCCCTGCCGGACGCACCCTGCTCTTCCTGAGGCTCAACGCAAGCACGACGCGTCCTCCACCATCCACTTCAAGAACTCACCAAAGGAATGGCCGGCATGGTCGGCCATTTCGGGCACCAGGGAGGTAGGGGTCATGCCGGGCTGGGTGTTGATCTCCAGCCAGATAAGCTCGCCATTCTCGGAAAAACGGTCGTCGTAGCGGAAGTCGGAACGGCTGACGCCACGGCACCCGATCGCTTGATGCGCCTTGAGTGCGAGTGTTTGTACTTTTTGGTAAATATTCGGTGAAATTTGCGCCGGGATGACGTGTTTCGAACCGCCTTTTACATATTTGGAATCGTAGTCGTAAAAGGAATGCCCCTGCGGAATGACTTCCGTGACGCCGAGCGCGACATCGCCCATGACGCCGCAGGTCAGTTCGCGGCCATAGACGTAGCGCTCGACCATGACGCTGTCGCCGTAGCGCCATTCCGAGGAGGTGATGATCTGCGGCGGATGCGACTGGTCTTCCTTGACCATGACCACGCCGAAGGACGACCCCTCACGCACGGGCTTGACCACATAAGGCGGCTTCATCGGATGGGTGGAGGTGAAGTCGAAGCGATTCATCAGGCGTTGCTCGGCAACGGGAATGCCGGCCGCCTTGGCGATGATCTTCGCCTGCGCCTTGTCCATGGCGAGCGCGGAAGCGAGAACGCCGGAATGGGTATAGGGGATTTCGAGATATTCGAGGATGCCCTGGATGGTGCCGTCCTCACCGAAGGGGCCGTGCAGCGCGTTGAAGGCGACGTCCGGCTTGAGATCGGCGAGTACGCTGGCGACGTCATGACCGACATCGACGCGCGTCACCCTGTAGCCGACAGCCTCGAGCGCATCGGCGCAAGCGTTCCCCGACGAAAGGCTCACCGGCCGTTCCGACGAAAAACCACCCATCAGCACCGCGACATGCTTCACGCTCATAGAACCCTCGACTGTATTCCGCACACTGCCCCTCGTCCCTTGCGCGGACCTGATTTGCCTTGCGGTCCGACTCGGCGAGCGAGATGGGACCACTAGAGCGCCATTAAGGTTAATGAAGCGTTTACTTTCGTTAACCTGACGCATCGCGGGACAAATTTTCCTCGCGCCGAATCAGGAAACGCTTCGATTCTCTCTCTGGAATCAGAGAGTTGCGCGCGGCGCAAGAAAAACCGGCAAATCGGGCCTCATCGCGTCCGGGGGCGCGCCGGCGATGCGTTTCGAAAAGACAGGACCTCGCAGAAGAACGAAAAGTACGATTTTTCGCCCATTCGGGTAGTTTTATTGTTTCGCCCACCGGATGGTTGGCGTAAAAGCCCGCTGCTGCCTCCCAAGACGGCAAACAAGAAAACATCAAAAAGGCACCCCCGATGAGTAAGACACTCTCTTCCGGGTCGCCGACCGCAGCGCATTCCAACCGCGCCGGGCTCAATTCCCCGGCGCGCGTTCTTTTTGCAAGCCTGGTCGGAACGACCATCGAATTCTTCGATTTCTACGTCTACGCCACCGCCGCCGTGCTGGTCTTCCCGACGCTGTTCTTCCCGAACAGCGATCCGACGACGGCGCTGCTCGCCTCCTTCGCGACCTTCTCCATCGCGTTCTTCGCGCGCCCGCTCGGCGCGATCGTCTTCGGGCATTACGGCGACCGCATCGGCCGCAAGACGACACTCGTCGCCGCACTGCTGACCATGGGCATCTCGACCGTGATCATCGGCCTCCTGCCGTCCTACGATTCGATCGGCGTCGTGGCGCCGTTGCTGCTGGCGCTGTGCCGATTCGGCCAGGGCTTCGGCCTCGGCGGCGAATGGGGCGGCGCGGTGCTGCTCGCGACGGAAAACGCCCCTCCGGGCAAGCGCAGCTGGTACGGCATGTTCCCGCAGCTCGGCGCCCCCGTCGGCCTCTTCCTCTCCTCCGGCATCTTCTGGCTGCTGCTGCACGTCATGTCGCAGGACGCGCTGCTCGCCTGGGGCTGGCGCATTCCCTTCGTGGCCTCCATCATGCTCATCGCCGTCGGCCTGTGGGTGCGCCTGTCGATCACCGAGACGCCCGCCTTCCAGAAGGCCATCGAGAAGCAGGAGCGCGTGGAAGTCCCGGTCGTCGAGCTCTTCCGCAACCACAAGCGCAGCCTCGTGCTCGGCACCTTCGTGGCGCTCGCCACCTTCGTGCTGTTCTATATCGGCTCGGCCTATCTGCTGTCCTATAACGTCAAGGTGCTGAAGCTGCCCTTCGTCGAGGCGCTCGAGATCCAGATCGTCGGCTCGGTGCTGTTCGGCCTGTTCATTCCCTTCGCCGGCAAGCTCGCCGAAAGGTTCGGCCGCCGCGAGGTGCTGATCGCCACCACCGTGCTGATCGGCGTCTTCTCGTTCTTCCTGCCGGGCCTGATGACCGGCGGCGAAACCGGCATCTTCATCTTCGTGATCTTCGCGATGGCGCTGATGGGCATGACCTACGGCCTGATCGGCACGGCGCTCGCCGCCCCCTTCCCCACGAAGGTGCGCTATACGGGCTCGTCGATCACCTTCAACTTCGCCGGCATCTTCGGCGCCTCGCTCGCGCCCTATATCGCGACCTGGCTGCAGGCGAATTACGGCATGGCCTATGTCGGCTACTATCTCGGCCTCTCGGCCGTCATCACGCTGGCCTGCATCCTGCTTTCGGGCAAGGAAGAGGTCTGAGTCTTCATTGAGATGGCCCCGAATCGAAAAACCCGCCGCGGTGACGCGGCGGGTTTCCTTTTGCCGGCGATCAGTCGGTTTCGCCGACGATCTTCCAGACGATGCCGCCGATGACGGCCCCGAGGATCGGCGCCACCCAGAACAGCCAGAGCTGCGAGAGCGCCGCCGTCTCGGCGAAGAGCGCCACGCCCGTCGAGCGCGCCGGGTTCACCGACGTATTGGTGATCGGGATCGAGACGAGATGGATCAGCGTCAGGCCGAGGCCGATGGCGATCGGCGCGAAGCCCGCCGGCGCACGGCCGTGGGTCGAGCCGAGGATGATGATGACGAAGAACGCCGTCAGCACCGCCTCGGCGACCAGCGCCGCCGTCAGCGAATAGCCGCCCGGCGAAAGCTCGCCGTAGCCGTTGGAGGCAAAGCCGCCCGCCTGGAAGCCCGTCTTGCCAGAGGCAATGAGGTAGAGCACGGCCGCCGCGACGACGGCGCCCACGACCTGCGCCACGATATAGGGAACGAGGCGGGAAGCCGGGAACTTGCCCGCGACCGTCAGGCCGACGGAAACCGCCGGATTGAAATGGCCGCCGGAAATGCCGCCGACCGCATAGGCCATGGTTAGCACCGTGAGGCCGAACGCCAGCGCGACCCCGAGGAAGCCGATGCCAAGCCCCGGGAAGGCGGCGGCGAAGATGGCGCTGCCGCAACCGCCGAAGACGAGCCAGAATGTGCCGAGAAACTCCGCAGAAAGTTTTTTGAACATGAATGCCCCCTGGTCCAGGCCCCGCTGGAGCGAGGCCGCGCCGCGCAACTATCGCGCGACCGAACATAGCATTCACTAAACCTTGCTGAACAGGGGGTGAATGAAACCCGCCCGCCGCACTTCGCCTCGCCTCACCCGACGGTCAGGCGTCCTCGCAAACGACCTTCCAGAGCACCGCGCCGATGACCGCCCCCAGCATCGGCGCCAGCCAGAACAGCCAGAGCTGAGAGAGCGCGGCCGTCTCGGCAAACAGTGCGAGGCCCGTGGAGCGGGCGGGGTTCAGCGACGTATTGGTGATCGGGATCGACACGAGGTTGATCGCGGTCAGGCTGAGGCCGATGGAGACCGGCGCGAAGCCTGCGGGAGCGCGCGCATGGATCGAGCCGAGGATGACGAAAAGGAAGAGCGCCATTAGCGCCGATTCGGTGACGAAACCCGCCGTCAGCGAATAGCCGCCCGGCGAAAGGTCGCCATAACCGTTCGCGCCGAAACCGCCCGCCACGAAACCGGCCTTGCCGGAGGCGACAAGATAGATCACCGCTGCCGACGTGATCCCGCCGGCGACCTGCGCGACGGCATAGGGCAGCACATGGGCGGCCGGGAACTTGCCGGCAACGGCAAGGCCCAGCGAAACGCCGGGATTCATATGCCCGCCGGAAATATGGCCGATCGCATAGATCATGCTCATGACGGCGATGCCGGCGGAAAGGGCGACGCCGACGATCCCGATGCCGATCTGCGGAAAATGCGCGGCCAGAATGCCGCTGCCGCTGCCGACGAAGACGAGCCAGAACGTGCCGATGAACTCGGCCGTAAGCTTCCTGAACATGAATACTCCCCCTCCGAAGCCCATACGACAGGGCTCCGGCGCACGCTCGGTGCGCACGATCTCAAACGGTTCTGAATGAGCCTGCCGGAGGGGGAGAGGGAGTGCGTGGCAGCGATGCCGCCCGGGAACTCCCTAGCAAGCTTGACGTATCAGGCCGTTGCGCGGCCCAGGAATTCCTTGACCTCGTAGCCCGGAATGAAATTGCCGAGGCGTTTGATCTCCCATTGCAGCACCACGCCGGAATGCTCCAGCACGCGGCTGCGCACGGTCTCGCCGAGATATTCCAGCTCGTAGCCGGTCGCCTGCCCGGTGTTGATCATGAAGTTGCAATGCATCGGCGACATCTGCGCGCCGCCGATCATCATGCCGCGGCAACCCGCCTCGTCGATCAGCTTCCAGGCCGAATGGCCTTCCGGATTCTTGAAGGTCGAGCCGCCGGTCTTCTCGCGGATCGGTTGCACCGTCTCGCGATGCTGGCGCACCGCATCCATCTTCGCGCGGATCTCGTCCTTGTCGCCCGCCTGCCCCTGGAAGACGGCATGGGTGAAGATGAGGCCGGCCGGCGCGGCGGAATGGCGATAGGTATAGCCCATATCCGCATTGGAGAGCACATGCTGGTTGCCCTTGCGGTCGACGGCATGGACCTCGACGACGAGGTCCTTCGTCTCCCCGCCATTGGCGCCGGCATTCATGCGCAGCGCGCCGCCGATGGAGCCGGGGATTCCGTAATAGAATTCGAAGCCGGCAATGCCGTGATCGAGCGCCATGGCGGCGATGTTCTTGTCCGGGCAGATGCCGCCCGCCTTGATGCGGTTCTCGCCGACGAGCTCGACATCGCCGAAGCCCTTGGCCGAAAGACGGATCACGACGCCCGGAATGCCGCCGTCGCGCACCAGGAGATTCGAGCCGACGCCCGTCACCGTCAGCGGCACCTCTTCCGGCAGCAGCTTGAGGAAGGTCGTGAGGTCCTCGACGTCATGTGGGTGGAACATCAGCTCGGCAAGGCCGCCGGCGCGGAACCACGTCACGCGATCCATCGGCGCATCCGGCGTCAGGCGGCCGCGAACGTCCTTGATGCCCTCGCCCAGCGACGCCAGAAGTTTTGCCCCGTCAACCGTCTTCATGCCACCTCACCTGAAATGCCTGCCAGTTCCTTTGGCAGCGCCTGCGCCCAATACGTGATGCTGCCAGCCCCCAAGAGAACCACAAAGTCGCCGGGCTTTGCAATGCCGGCCACGATGGGCGCCAGGGCTTCCGGCGCGGTCAGGAACCGCGCGTCGCGGTGGCCGGCGGCCTTGATGCGCGAAACCAGTTCCTCCGCGCTCACGCCGTCGATGGGGTCCTCGCCCGCCGCGTAGATCGGCGCGATCATGATCGTGTCCGCATCGTTGAAGCAGCCGGCGAACTCCTCGAAGAGGCTCGCCACGCGGCTGTAGCGGTGCGGCTGGTGCACGGCGATGATGCGGCCCGAGCAGGCTTCGCGCGCGGCGCGCAGCACGGCCTTGATCTCTACCGGATGGTGGCCGTAGTCGTCATATACGTTCACGCCGTTCCAGCTTCCCGTCAGCGTGAAGCGACGCTTGACGCCGCCGAAGCTCGCCAGCCCCTTGGCGATCGCCTCCGGCGAAATGCCGAGGCGCTGGGCGACGGCGATGGCGGCGGTCGCGTTGGAAACGTTGTGGCGGCCGGGCATCGGCAGGCGCAGGTCCTTCATGGAAATCACCTGCCCCGTGCGGCGGCGGCGGATCTCCACGTCGAAGACGGAGGTCGCGCCGTCCATGCGGATATTGGAAAAGCGCACGTCCGCCTGCGGGTTCTCGCCATAGGTGATGACCTTGCGGTCCTCGATGCGGCTGACCATCGACTGCACTTCCGGGTGGTCGAGGCACATGACGCCGAAGCCGTAGAACGGCACGTTCTCGACGAACTGGCGGAAGGCCGCGCGCACGGCGTCGAAATTGCCGTAATGGTCGAGATGTTCGGGGTCGATATTGGTGACGACGGCGACGTCCGCCGGCAGTTTCAGGAAGGTGCCGTCCGATTCGTCGGCCTCCACCACCATCCATTCGCCCTCGCCCATGCGGGCATTGGTGCCGTAGGCATTGATGATGCCGCCATTGATGACGGTCGGGTCGAGCCCGCCGGCTTCGAGAAGCGTCGCGACCATCGAGGTCGTCGTCGTCTTGCCGTGCGTGCCGCCGATGGCGATGGCGTTGCGGAAGCGCATCAGCTCGGCGAGCATTTCCGCGCGGCGCACGACGGGCAGCAGCTTTTCGCGCGCCGCGACGAGTTCCGGGTTGCTCTTCCGGATGGCGGTCGACACAACGACCACCTCGGCATCGCCGAGGTTTTCCGCCCTGTGGCCGACGAAGACCTCGATACCCTTGTCGCGCAGGCGCTGGACATTGGCGCTGTCCGACTGGTCGGAGCCCTGCACGCGATGGCCGAGATTGTGCAGCACCTCGGCGATGCCGCTCATGCCGATGCCGCCAATGCCGATGAAATGAACGAGCCCTATGCTCTGCGGCATCTTCATGGCCGTTCTCCCTTGAATTGTGCGATCGTCTTGCCGCCCGCAATAGCCTCAACCATCAGGGCGAGCAAGCGCGCGGCGTCCGGTTTGCCCGCCTTTCTGGCATTCGCGGCCATCGCGGCCATGCGCGAGGGGTCGTGCATGGCCTTGGAGACGATGCCGGCAAGGCGCTCCGTCGAAAGCTCGGACTGGGCGATCACCTTCGCCCCGCCGCCGCTCGCAAGCGCCGCGGCATTGGCCGCCTGGTCGTGGTCGAGCGCGTAAGGGTAAGGCACGAGGATGGAGGGCCGGCCGATGACCGAGACTTCCGAGACCGTCGAGGCGCCCGAGCGGCTGATGACGAGATGGGCGTGGCCGATGCGCGCGGCCATGTCGGTGAAGAAGGGCGAGACGTCGGCTGGAATGCCGAGATCGGCATAGGAGCGCACCACCTCGTCGCGGTCTTCCGGCCGCGCCTGCTGGGTGATCCTCAGCCGCGCCCGATCCTGCGGCTCCAGCGCGGCGATCGCCGAGGGAATGGCCTTGGAAAAGAACTGCGCCCCCTGGCTGCCGCCGAAGACGACGAGGCGGAACTCACCATCCGCCGAGGCCTCATAGGGAATGGCCGACGCGTCCAGCACGGCCGGGCGCACGGGATTGCCCGTCGTCACCGTCTTTTCCGAATATTGGCCGCCCGTCTCGGGCAGGAAGCCGCCGGCAATGGCCTTGACGCGGGCGGCGAGTGCCTTGTTGGCGCGGCCCATCACGGCGTTCTGCTCGTGGATCATCGAGGGGATGCCCATGCCGGTCGCGGCAAGCAGCGGCGGCAGGGTCGGATAGCCGCCGAAGCCGACGACGACCTTCGGCCGCAGCCGCGCCATCAGCCTGCGCGCGGCGCGAATGCCTTTCCAGAGGGTCAGAAGCGAACGGACGACGCTGACCGGGTTCTTCGAGCCGATGGTGGCGGAGGGAACGACATGGATCTCGTCCGCCGGGAACTTGCCGGCGAAGCGCTCGGCGCGGCTGTCGGTGACGAGATGGACCGACCAGCCGCCGGCCTTCAGCTCATGCGCCAGCGCCTCTGCCGGAAAGAGATGGCCGCCGGTGCCACCGGCGGCGAGAAGAACGATGCCCTTGTCCATTCAAAACCCTTATTCAGCGGGCGCCACGATGCCGCCGCGGAAGAGGCTGCGCTCGGAGGCGCGCTTTTCCGGCCGGTGACGGGTCAGCGCCAGGATGAAGCCGGCCGTCACGCAGATCGCGATCATCGACGAGCCGCCATAGGAGATCAGCGGCAGCGTCATGCCCTTGGCCGGCAGCAGCTCCAGATTCACGCCGATATTGATCATCGACTGGATGCCGATCTGCAGCACGAGGCCGGCAACGGCAAAGCGCGTGAAATCGTTGCGCTCCTTGAAGGCATGATTGAGGCCGCGCATCACCACGAAGGCGAAGACCAGCACGATGGCCATGCAGAAGACGATGCCGAACTCCTCGGCCGCGACCGAGAAGATGAAGTCGGTGTGGCTGTCCGGGATGATGCGCTTGACGATGCCCTCGCCCGGCCCCTGGCCGAACCAGTCGCCGCGGATGATGGCTTCCCGCGCCGTGTCCATCTGGAACGTATCGCCCTCGCCGGTCATGAACTTGTCGATACGCGCCGCCACGTGCGGCAGCAGCGTATAGGCCGTCAGCAGGCCGCCGACGCCCGCCCCGCCGAGGATGATGATCCACAGCCAAGGCATGCCCGCCATGAAGAACATGCCGCCCCAGACGGAGGCGGTCAGGATCGTCTGGCCGAGGTCGGGCTGGGCGACGAGCAGCGCCGCGACGATGCCGAAGAGGATGATGGCGAAGAGATTGCCGGGGATTTCCGGCTGGCGCGCATGCTCGGCGAAGAGCCAGGCGCAGATCACCACGAAGGCCGGCTTCATGAATTCGGACGGCTGGATGGAGAGGCTGCCGATGGAGATCCAGCGCCGCGAGCCCTTGACCTCGACGCCGAAGAACAGCGCGAGCACCATGGCCGCGAGCGACACGATGAGAAGGATCATCGCCGCCCGCCGCACCTGCCGGGGCGACATGAAGGAGATGCCGAGCATGACGACGATGGCCGGCACGAGGAAGAAGGCGTGGCGCCGGACGAAGTGGAAGCTGTCGAGGCCGATGCGCTCGGCCACCGCCGGGCTCGCCGCGAAGGACAGCATGAAGCCGAGGCCCATCAGGAGGATGAAGGCCGCGAGGAAGAACCGGTCTATCGTCCAGAACCAGTCCGCCAATGCACCACGTTCGGCACGACTAACCATGTCTCTTTCCTCGTTTAAATTTCCACCAGCATGGACACGCCCGGCAGCGCCGCCACATGTTTCACGAAGGCGTCGCCCCTGACCTCGAAGTTCTTGTACTGGTCGAAGCTTGCGCAAGCCGGGGATAGAAGAACGGCGGCCGGGCCGTGTCCGTCCCTTTCCGCGTCCGCCGCCGCATCGACCACCGCCCGCTCCAGCGTGCCGGCGATCTCGAAGGGCACCGCCTCGCCGAGCGTCGCGGCGAAAGCCGGCGCCGCCTCACCGATCAGATAGGCCTTGGCGATCTTCGGGAAGAAGCCGCCGAGGGTGGAAATGCCCCCCTCTTTCGGCACGCCGCCGGCGATCCAGTAGATGCGCTCGAAGCTCGACAGCGCGGGCGCCGCCGCATCGGCATTCGTCGCCTTGGAATCGTTGACGAAGAGCGTGTCGCCCTTGCGGCCGACCGGCTGCATGCGATGCTTGAGGCCGGGGAACGAGGCAAGGCCCGCGCGGATTTCCGTCTCACCGAGCCCGACGGCAAGGCAGGCCGCGACGGCCGCCGCCGCGTTCTGCGCATTGTGGCTGCCGCGCAGCGTCTGGATGGCGGAAAGGTCGGCGATCTCGCGGGAGGTGCCGCCCTGCGCCAGGAGAAGCCTCGCCCCGTCGGCATGGATGCCGTCGGCGACGACATTGCGCCGGGAGATGCGCACGACCTTCGTGCCGGCCCGCTCGACACGGTCGGCGATCATCGCGCAGAACGTATCGTCGACGCCGACGATGGCCGTGCGGCTGCCAGCGACGAGCCGTTCCTTGACCTCGGCATAGTGCTGCATCGTGCCGTGACGGTCGAGATGGTCGGGCGTGAGGTTGAGCAGGATGCCGGCGGAGGGGTTCAGCGTCGGCGCGAGGTCGATCTGGTAGGACGAACACTCGACCACGTAGAAGCGGCCCGCCTTCGGCGGATCGAGCGTCAGGACGGCCGTGCCGATATTGCCGCCGAGCTGCGTGTCGCGGCCGCTCGCCCGAAGGATATGGGCGATCAGCGCCGTGGTGGTCGACTTGCCGTTGGTGCCGGTGATGGCGATGAAGGGGCAATCGGGCGCCTGCGCCCGGCGCTCGCGCACGAAGAGCTCGACGTCGCCGATAATCTCCACGCCCGCAGCGCGCGCAAGGTCCGCGCTCCAGTGGGGCTTGGGATGGGTCAGCGGCACGCCGGGCGACAGCACCAACGCGTCGATCCCGTTCCAGTCGAGCATGCGCAGGTCCGCGGTCCGGATGCCGGCGGTGGAGGCGTTCTCGACGCTCGCCGGATTGTCGTCCCAAGCGGTGACGTTCGCGCCGCCCGCGGCCAGCGCCAGCGCTGTCGCAAGGCCCGAGCCGCCGAGCCCGAAGAGCGCGACCGACTTTCCCTTGAAGGTGGTGACGGGAATCATGGTGCCTTACCGCAGCTTCAGCGTCGAGAGGCCGATCAACGCCAGCACGACGGAGATGATCCAGAAGCGGATCACCACCTGGCTTTCCGTCCAGCCTTTCTTCTCGAAATGGTGGTGGATGGGCGCCATGAGGAAGACGCGCTTGCCCGTAAGCTTGAACGAGGCGACCTGGATGATGACCGACAGCGTCTCCATGACGAAGAGGCCGCCGATGATGGCCATGACGATCTCGTGCTTGGTGGCGACGGCGACGGTGCCGATGAGGCCCCCGAGTGCCAGGGAGCCGGTATCGCCCATGAAGATGGCGGCCGGCGGCGCATTGAACCACAGGAAGCCGAGACCGGCGCCGATGACCGCGCCGAGCACCACGGCAAGCTCGCCCGTCCCGGGCACGAAATGGATCTGCAGGTAGTTCGCGAAGACCGCGTTACCGGCAAGATAGGCGATGACGCCGAAGGAGGCCGCCGAGATCATCACCGGAACGGTGGCGAGACCGTCGAGACCGTCCGTCAGGTTCACCGCATTGCCGGCCGCCACGATGACGAAGCCGCCGAACAGCACGAAGAAGATGCCGAGATTGACCAGCATGTCCTTGAAGAACGGGAAGGTGATCGAGGAGCCGAAGGTCGATCCTGCCGCGCCCGCCGAAAGCGTGGCATGCATCATGAAATAGGTCGCGATGCCGGCGATGAGGAATTCGAGGCCGAGGCGCGCCTTGCCGGAAAAGCCCTTTTCCGTCTGCTTGGTGACCTTGAGGTAGTCGTCATAGAAGCCGATGGCGCCGAAGCCGAGGGTCACGAGCAGCGTCGCCACCACATAGACGTTGGAAAGGTCGGCCCAGAGCAGCGCGCTGCCGACGATGCCGGCAAGGATCATCAGGCCGCCCATGGTGGGCGTCCCGGCCTTCTTGAAATGCGTCTGGGGCCCGTCGGCGCGGATCGGCTGGCCCTTGCCCTGGCGGATACGCAGCGACGAGATGATCATCGGGCCGAACAGGAAGACGATGGTGGCCGAGGTGAACAGCGCAGCGCCGGTCCGGAAGGTAATGTAGCGGAACAGGTTGAACACCTGGATGGTGTTCGCCAGCTCGACGAGCCAAAGCAGCATTGTCACCCTTTCCCCAAAAGGTCTGAAAAGCATCCCGGCGTGACCGGCCGGCGATGAAAGCAGATCGCATAAAAGACGAGGTCCGGCGGGCGTAAGCCCGGCCGAACCTCCCATATTCCTAGCGCTCCCTCTCCGGGAACGCCTCGTATTTGTCAAGCAGGGCCGCCACGATGCGGCTGAAGCCCGTGCCCTTCGATGATTTGACGACCAGCACGTCGCCCGGCTGCACGCCTTGCAGCGCATGGGCGACCAGCTCGTCGGCGGTTTCGCGGTAGTCGATCTCGAGGCCCTCGGGCAGCGCGTCGCGCAGCGCCGCCATGTCCGGGCCGGCGAGCCAGACGGTGCCGATGGCGGCTTCGAGCAGCGGCTCGGCAAGGCCGGCATGCACGGCGGGCGAATGCTCGCCCATTTCCAGCATGTCGCCGAGCACGGCGATGCGCCGGCCCCGGCCATGCGGCTCCGCGTCGCGCAACAGCGCGATCGCGGCGCGCATCGAGGCGGGATTGGCATTGTAGCTTTCGTCGATCAGCGTGAACCAGCCGCCGTCCTTGGCCAGCCGGTAGCGCCGCCCCCGGCCCTTTTCCGCCTGCATGGCGGCGAGCCCCGCCATTGCCTTCTCGATGTCCCCGCCGGCAAGATGCACCGCGCCGAGCACCGCGACGGCGTTTTCGGCGATGTGGCGGCCCGGCGCGCCCATCGGCACTTCGAGCGTCTGCCGGCCGACCGCCGCGCGCAAGAGGCTGCCTTCCGGCCCGCTGGTGAAATCGAGCAGGCGGAATTCCGCCTGCGGATCGGCGCCGAAGCTGTGGATGTGCGAGACGCCGGCCTTGCGCGCCGCCGCTTCGAGGAAGGCATATTGCGCGTTGTCGCGATTGAGGATCGCATGGCCGCCCGGCACGACGCCGTCGAAAATCTCCGCCTTGGCGGCGGCGATCTCTTCGAGGTCCCGGAAATTGCCGAGATGGGCCGGCGCGATGGTCGTGATCATCGCGATATGCGGACGCACCATGGAGACCAGCGGGCGGATCTCGCCCGCATGGTTCATGCCGATCTCGAAGATGCCGTAGTCGGTGGTTTCGGGCATGCGCGCCAGCGTCAGCGGCACGCCCCAATGGTTGTTGAACGAGGCGACGGAGGCATGCACATTGCCCGAGGGCGACAGCGCCTGACGCAGCATCTCCTTGCTAGTCGTCTTGCCGACCGAGCCGGTGACGGCAATGATCCGCGCCGCCGTGCGGTCGCGCGCCGCGCAGCCGAGGTCGACCAGCGCCTGCAATACGTCCGGCACCACGATCATCGGCGTGACGAGACGGCCGAGCGCCGGCAGCTTGCCCTCGCTGACGACGAGCAGCGCCGCGCCATTGGCGACGGCGAAGCTTGCGAAGTCATGGCCGTCGACGCGGTCGCCCTTGATCGCGAAGAAGGCTTCGCCCGGCGTGATCGCGCGGCTGTCGATGGAAATGCCCGTCACGCCCTGCGGCATGTTGCCGATGGGCCGGCCATGCACGGCTGCGAGCAGGTCAGCGGTGGTCCAGAGCCATGTCACCTGTCGAGTTCCTCCAGTGCCTTGCCGAGCTCGGCATGGTCGGAGAAGGGCAGCGTCACGGAGCCGACGGTCTGCCCCTCCTCATGCCCCTTGCCGGCGACGATCAGCGTATCGCCCGATTGCAGCATGCGCACGGCGCTGCGGATCGCCTCGGCGCGATCCCCGATCTCGGTCGCGCCCTTGGCGGCGGCCATGATCTCGGAGCGGATGACCTCGGGCACCTCCGAGCGCGGATTGTCGTCGGTGACGATGACCACGTCGGCAAGGCGCGTCGCGATCTCGCCCATGATGGGCCGCTTGCCCTTGTCGCGATCGCCGCCGCAGCCGAAGACCACGATGACGCGGCCCGTCGTGAAGGGACGCACGGAGGTCAGAACATTCTCCAGCGCATCGGGCTTGTGCGCATAGTCGACATAGGCGAGCGCGCCGCTCTTCGTATGACCGACGAGTTCGAGGCGACCGGAGGCGCCGACCAGCTTTTCGAGCGCCGCCATGGCGAGGGAAGCGGAAACGCCGGTCGACATGGCAAGGCCCGCCGCGACCAGCGCATTGGCCACCTGGAAATCGCCCGCGAGCGGAATGTGCACTTCATGGATGTCACCGCCGGCATGGATCTCGGCGGTCTGCTTGTGGCGGAAATGCTCGACGCGCTTCAAGGTGAGGTAATCGCCCTTGCGGCCGACCGTGCGCACGTCGAGGCCGGCCTTGCGCGCGGCCTCGATCGCCGCGCCCGACCATTCGTCGTCGGCATAGATGACGGCGGGCGCCCCCTTCGGCAGCAGCGTATCGAAAAGCCGCATCTTGGAAGCCATGTAGTGCTCGACCGTCGGATGGTAATCCATGTGGTCGCGGCCGAGATTGGTGAAGGCGCCGGCGGAAAGTCGCACGCCGTCGAGGCGCGACTGGTCGAGGCCGTGGCTGGAGGCTTCCATGGCGGCATGGGTGACGCCGGCATCGGCAAGCTCGGCGAGCAGCGCATGCAGCGAGACCGGATCGGGCGTCGTCAGCGAACCGTAGTCGTTGCGGCCGGGCGCGACGACGCCGGTCGTGCCGATCATCGCGGCCGGATGACCGGCATGTTCCCAGATCTGGCGCGTGAAGGAGGCGACGGAGGTCTTGCCGGCGGTGCCGGTGACAGCGACCATGGTCTCCGGCTGGCGGCCGTAGAAGCGGGCGGCGGCCAGCGCCAGGAAGCGGCGCGGATTCCTGACGGGAATGACCGGAACGGAGGCCTCCGCCGAGGCGCCCTCGGCGACCACGACGGCGGCCGCGCCGCGCGCCACCGCATCGGCGATGAAGGCGCTGCCGTCGGCCTTTGTCCCTGAAAGCGCAACGAAGAGATCGCCGGGTCTCACCTTCCGGCTGTCGCTGGCAATGCCGCCTATATCCGTCGCGGCTGCGGCGCCCAGGTCGTTGGTTTCGGGTCCGGCGAGGTCACTGATCTTCATTGTCCGCTCTGTTGCTTTCCATTGGTGGCCGCTTCTCCCGCGAATCGGCGTCCCGTCTTCTCCATTCAATAAGACACAAGCAAGGCAGACCCGTCCTCACCAAATTTCGGCTTTACACCGAGAAGCGCGGCGGACCGGCGGATGATCTCGCCCACCATCGGCGCGGCATTGCTGCCGGCGGTACGCCCGCCGGCCTCGCCCGTCTGCGGCGCGTCGATGAAGGTGAGGACCACATATTTCGGGTCGTCGATCGGGAAGCCGGAAAGGAAGGCGTTGAAGTTCTGCGTGTTGGAATAGCGGCCGTTCACCACCTTGTTGGCCGTACCCGTCTTGCCGCCGACATTGAAGCCGGGAACGAGCGAACGGCGGCCCGAACCGTCATTGGCATTTAACTTGAAGAGGTAGCGCATGCTGTCGACGGTCGACGGCTTGATGACCACCTTGGCGATCTCGTCGGCCTCCTCCCGCGTGCGCGGCAGGAAGGTCGGATTGAGGAGCTTGCCGCCGTTGATGAGCGCAGCGCCCGCGACGGCCGTCTGCAGCGGCGTGGTGGAAACACCGTGGCCGAAGGAGATGGTGATCGAGTTGATCTTCTTCCATTCGCGCGGCTGGGACGGCGTCTTCACTTCCGGCAGTTCCGTGTCCATGCGGGTCAGGAGCCCCATGCGGGTAAGGAAGGCCTTGTGCGCCTCGATGCCGACGACGTCGGCCATCTTCGCCGTGCCGATATTGGAGGAATACTGGAAGATTTCCGGTACGGAGAGCACGCGATGCTTGCCGTGGAAGTCCTTGATGGTGAAGCCGCCGATGCGGATCGGCGCGCGGGCGTCGAAGCTGTCGGTGATCTTCACCTTGCCGGAATCGAGCGCCATGGCGGTCGTGAAGCTCTTGAAGGTCGAGCCCATCTCGAACGTGCCGTTCGACATGCGGTTCATCCAGCCTTCCTTGGCGCCCTCGGCCGGATTGTTCGGGTCGTAGTCCGGATAGGAGGCCATGGCCAGCACTTCGCCGGTATGCACGTCGAGCACGACGGCGCCGGCGGCCAGCGCCTTGTAGCGCTCCATGCCGTCCTTGACGACTTCGCGCACGATCGCCTGCACGCGCAGGTCGATGGAAAGGCGCACGGGCTCCAGCTTGGCGTCGCTCGTCATGCCGATGGCGGCAAGGTCGGCGAGGCCCTGGCTGTCGATATAGCGCTCCATGCCGGCAATGCCGCGGTTGTCGATATTGACATGGCCGACGATGTGGGAGGCGGTGGCGCCGCCCGGATAGAAGCGGCGCTTTTCCGGCCGGAAGCCGACGCCCGGAATGCCGAGCGCAAGGATGCGGCTCTGCTGCTTGGGGGTGAGCTGGCGCTTCAGCCACTGGAAGCGGGACTTGGAGGTGAGCTTGCGGTAGATGCCGCGGCGGTCGAGGTCCGGCAGCACGGTGGCGAGCATTTCGACCGCCTCGTCCGCATCGACGATCTTGTGCGGCTCGGCATAGAGCGAGACGGTGCGGATGTCGGTGGCGAGGATCTCGCCGTTGCGGTCGACGATGTCGGGACGCGAGGCCATAAGGTGGTCGGCCGGGCCGATGCTGGAGACGGTCTCGCTGGAGGCCATGCCGTACTGGACGAGACGGCCGCCGATCACCGCATAGGCCATGCCGAAGCAGCAGATCATCACCGCGACGCGGCTGCGGGCCTGCGAGCCCGAGCGCTTGCGCGTGCCCTCGAAGGCCTGGCCGGCGCCGGCCGCCTTGTTGTTGTTGCCGCCGGCGCTGAAATGCGCCTTGCTCTTGACGTCCATGATGCGGGAGAGAAACGACATCAGCGTGCCACCGATCCGGTTTGGATTGCGTCCGTGCCCGAGGCAGGTTTACTGGTCTTGGCGACCTTGTCTTCCGGCAGCGCCGGCAGTTCGGCGGTCGGCATCGGCAGCTCGTTCGGCCGGGCGAGCTGGGTCGATTCCGTCGGCACGAGCTTCAGGTCGTTTTCGAAGATCTTGACGAGGCGGTTGAGGCGGTTGGGCTGCGTCAGCAGCGCCCAGTCGGCCTTGAGGAGGTCGATCGTATCCTCCTCCAGCTTGATCTCGGCATCGAGCTTGCGCACTTCCTCGAGCTTGCTGTCGGCCTGGTGCTTGATCGAATAGGTGACGGTGGCTGCGGCGGTCATGAGGGCGATCATCACGACATCAAGGGTACGGAACATCACTCAGCTTCCCATCTTCTCGAGGCCGGCAAGGTTGGGCAGGTTGAAAATGGACAGGTCATCCGTCCCGGCGGGTGCGCTGGTGCGCTCGCCCGCGCGCAGCTTCGCGGATCGGGCACGCGGATTGACCGCGCTCTCCTCGTCGCTGGCGGCGACCATAGGGCGTCCGACTGGTGCGAAGGTTGCCGCCCTGTCGTGAACTTCCGGCAGGTGGCGCGAGCCCGCAGCCTTGCCGGAACGATCCTGGAAGAATTTCTTGACGATGCGGTCTTCCAGCGAATGGAAGCTGACGACGACGAGCCGGCCACCCGGCTTGAGGGTCCGTTCCGCTGCGATCAGCGCACGGGCAAGCTCGCCGAGCTCATCATTGACGAAGACGCGCAGCGCCTGGAAGACGCGCGTCGCCGGATGGATCTTGTCCTTGGCCTTGCGCGGCGTCGTCAGCTCGATGAGATTGGCGAGCTGGCGCGTCGTGGTGAAGGGCTCCTTCTCGCGCGCCTTCTCGATGGCGCGGGCGATGCGGCCGGCCTGCTTCTCCTCGCCGAGGAAGCCGAAGATGCGGATGAGGTCGGAGACCTTGGCGCGGTTCACCACATCGGCCGCCGAAACGCCGGTTGCGGACATGCGCATGTCGAGCGGTCCGTTCTTCTGGAAGGAGAAGCCGCGTTCGGCCTCGTCGATCTGCATGGAGGAAACGCCGATATCGAGCACGACGCCGTCGAGCCCGCCCGCGGGCGCGTGGCGCGCGAGATCGGAAAAACGCGAATGGATGAGCGTGAGCCGGCCGCCGGAGGCTTCTACCAGCCCCTGCCCGCCGGCAATGGCCGTCGGGTCGCGGTCGAGGCCGATGACATCGGCCCCCTCTGCAAGGATCGCGGAGGTATATCCGCCTGCGCCGAAGGTGCCGTCGAGGATGACCTGTCCGGGCTTGGGCTGGAGCGCCTCGATGACCTCGGAGAGAAGAACCGGAATGTGACGGATCGATCCGCCATCGGCATCAGAAGAACCTCCGCCAAGATCCGCCGCCATTCCGCTTCTCCGTCTTACCCCGAGCCCAGACCTCGCGTCCTGAACTCTTCCCGGGCGGCCGCCTGCGTGGCTTGAAATGTCTGCGGCGCCCAGAGCTGAAAATGATCCGCCCGACCGACAAAGGTCACCTCCGCGGTGATGCCCGTATAGTCCCGGATGAAATCCGTGACCGGCAGGCGCCCCTCCGAATCGAGCTTCATGAAGACGCCGCCCCCGTGAATGAGGAGCGACATCCGGTTGGCCCTCGGCGAAAATGCATCCTCGCTGGCGATCTGGCGCTCGAAACGATCGAGCAGATCCAGCCCGCCGACGCTGATCGCCGGAAACATGAAATCCTGGAAGCAGTAAAGTTCCCGGATGTCGCGCTGCGACAGGACGGAACGGAACGCCGAAGGAACGGAAACCCTCCCCTTGGCATCGATCCTGTTTGTCGCATTCGACAGGAACCGGTTCATGACGCGATACAGCCGCTTCCCAAGCCGGAGCACTGTGCATCCACCCCGGCATCACCAACACAACACAACGCGCACGAACCAGCCCTGATGCAACGCATGCGCGCCGCACCGTCCCCAGCCGGTTTGCCTCAAAGCTTTGCGATGATCGGACGCTCATGCGTCCTCGTGCAGTATGGTTCTGGGATAACATGGGACCACATGGGCGTCAATGGGAAGAGACCTCTTACCCGCTGTTCAGACCGTCAAATGTTTATAAGGCGTTAAGTTTAACAAAAGGTTAGGAACGTCCCGCCAACGCCTTGAATCTGCACGCGCAAAAACGCCGCCGGCGTGCCGCACGCATGGCGCGAACGCCCGCGATTCCAGCGCGTTGGCGGCATCGAAAAATTCATGCCCGAAAGGAGGATTTTGCCAGTTGGCCTGTAAGCCGGGTTCTGTATGGCTCCGGCTTTCGCCGGAACGTGGCAGCCATTCATCTGGGACCGGACTTGCGCCCGGCCTCTTGCAACCCACCCGGATGACCGGCCCGGAAACAGGCTGAACCGCTTGCGCGGCTCGCGTCATCCCTATTCGGTTTTGCTCCCGGTGGGGTTTACCTTGCCGTCCATGTCGCCATGGCCGCGGTGGGCTCTTACCCCACCCTTTCACCCTTACCTTCCGAGGAAGGCGGTTTGCTTTCTGTGGCACTTTCCCTGGGGTCGCCCCCGCCGGACGTTATCCGGCACCGTGTTTCCGTGGAGCCCGGACTTTCCTCACCCTGCGGCCTTTCGACCCTTGCAAGGCGCGGCTGCCCGGCCAACTGGCAGGGGCTGACTAGCCCATGACGGGCGGAAACACCATAGGCTCAGCGAAAATGAACGGCGAAATCGGTGGCATAGTCCGGTTCGTCGAGTCGGCCGCGAATCAGAAGGTCCGCGCCGATGCGGCCGATCTCGTCCGAGCTCTTGGCCGCCGCCCCGTTGCCGCCGGTCAGAAGCGCGATGCGCTCGCCGCCGGCAAAGCCGGCATAGGGATAGCCGTGCACGGTGAATGTCGTGACGCAGGGCGCGGAGACGAGACGCACCGGATCGAGATCGGGAATGGCGCGGGCCAGCAGCCGCTTGAGATGGGCGATGGCTGCCGCGTTGCCCTCCCCGCGGAACCAGTCGGCAATCGCCGGCTCCCCGGCGATCTCGATATCCGTCGGGTCGCCGCCGATCTTGATATAGGCGTGCCCGTCCGGATAGACGATGGGCGGCAGCAGGTAGAAATGCTCGGACGGATCGGCGCTCTCGTCGATCCATGACGGCATGGCCGCAAAGGCGTCCGCCTGCCGCGGCGAAAGCTGGGCCAGCACGACGGTCCGCGCCTTGACGGTAAGCTTCGGTACCCTGGGCAACAGCCCCGGCGCCCGCGAGAAGCCACCGGCCGCGACCAGCACGCGCCCGCCGGTGACGGCTTCGCCCAACCGCAGCGCCACCGATGCATGGCCGCCCTCGTCCGTCACGGAGACCGCATCGTCGGAAATGGAAATGCCGCCTGCCTTTTCCATGCAGGCGACCTGCGCGGCGACGAGCTTGCGCGGGTCGATATAGCCGGCCCCTTTCGCCTCGAAGACGCCTGCCGAACGCTCCGGCAGCGCGAACCATGGAAAATGCGCGCGCAGTCCCGCCCGGTCCAAGAGGGGCGCGTCGAGGCCGTATCGCGCGGCGACCGCCGCGACGGACGAGACGAAGTCCCCGTCCGCATGGCCGCTGATCAGGCAGCCCGTCTCGCCATAGAAGGCGATGCCGCTCTCTTCCTCGATCGCGCGGTAGCGGGCGATCGAGCGGTTGGCGAGCAGCGCCCAGTCGCGGTCCTGGTCGATCGTGCGGGTGATGCGGCCGCTGTCGTAATGGCTGGCGAAGACCCCGTCATGCGCCTTCCAGTCCGCCGGCTCGCCCCGGCCGACGAGCGCCACCGAAGCGCCCGTTCGGGAAAGGTGCCGCGCCGCCGCCGCACCCATCATCCCCCTGCCCACGACGACGAAATCGAAATGCCGAACCATGCTGACCCTCGTTCTTCAGCGATGGCATAGCATGGCGGTGCGCCGAATCCAGCCCGGCGGACCGGGCCGGGCCTCAATCGATATAGCTCTGCACCTTGCCGCAATAGCGCTTGGAGACCGGGTTCATGCGCGTCGCGGCATGGCCGGCATTGTATTTCAGGATGGTGCCGCAGGTCGTGCCACCGCCGAGGTCGTGCGCCATGGCGAGGTACTTCATGCCGAACTTGATGTTGGTCTCGGGATCGAACAGGCCCTTGGCGCTGCCGCGATAGCCCATCATGCGCGCCGTCGCCGGCTTGATCTGCATGAGGCCGATTTCGCCGGCGCTGCCGCGGGCCCGCGGATTGAAGTTGCTCTCGACACGGACGACGGCATGGGCGAGATCGACCGGCACGCCATAGGTCTTCGCATAGGTCTGGATCAGGCTGGAATAGCTGGCCGCCTGGACGCCGGTCTTCAGCGGATTCTCCGCCTTCGGATAGCCGGTCGTGCTCTTGAAGGTCTTCAGTTGCCCGACGACGACGCCATCCCTGTCGATGACCGTCTTGCGCTTGCCGTGCCTTGCCGACACCTTCCGGGTCTCCTGCTTGCTCCCGGCCTTTTCCGCCTTGGACGATTTCACCAGCGGGCCGCGATAGTCGCCGGAGGCGGCATGCGCCATGCCGGCGGAAAAAACGGACACGCAAAGGCAGGCCGCGCTCATGGCAGCAAGTAGTCTTCTCATCTAGTTTCAGTCTCCAAAAGGCGCAAAGGCAGAGCCCTGGCCCGCGGCATCCCGGCCGCGCACCCTGCGCAAACGTCTCGATCCTCATTGATCGCGGTCAGGCCCTGACCGCATGCTGCGCTGCAATGAACGCAGCCGGAAAGAACATGTCCAATCGGGTCAGGATGTGGCGAAGCGGTAAACTTATGTTACAGACTGTAATATTCGAATACAAGAACAGGCTATCAGACGCCCAGCCGCGGCAGCGCGGAAAGCAGTCTGTGCAGCGTGTCGATGGTCGAGAAATCGGCGATGCCGTCGACCTGCGCGGGGCGGAAATGGCGCTGGAAAGCGGCAACGGCGCCCTCCGTCCTTTCCGAGTAAATCCCATCGATTTCAACGCCATAGCCGTAAAGCGACAGCATGGTCTGCAGCGCCTCGACGGGCTGGCCCGCATCCCCGCGCTGGAAGAAGCGACCGCCGGCGATCGGCGTGGGCTCGACCCAGTGCCCGACGCCGCCGGCATGAAGGCGGCTCCAAGGGAATTTTTCACCCGGATCGACCTTGCGGATCGGGGCCACATCGCTGTGCGCCAGCACCCGTTCGGGGGCGATACCCCACCTTTCGCCACAATCGAGACAAAGTTCGACGACCGCCCGGATCTGCGCCTCCGGGAAATCCGGCAGCACGGGATGGCCGGCATTGACGATCTCGATGCCGATGGAAGCCGAGTTGATGTCGGCCTCCCCTTTCCAGAAGCTCTTGCCCGCATGCCAGGCGCGATCGGCCTCGCGCACGAGCTGCTCGACGCGGCCGTCCTCGTAGACGAGGTAATGACAGGAAACCTCGCTTTCCGGCGCGCGTAGCCAATTCAGCGCGCCTTCGGCCGTTTCCATGCCGGTATAGTGCAGGAGGATGATGTCGGGGGAGCGCCCGCCCGCCCGTTCACCGAAATTCGGCGACGGCGCGGCGGAGGCGCCGGAATAGTCACATGTGAATGCGCTCATGCAGCGCAGCGTTCCTTCTCGATCGCCTCATAGGCAGCGTTGAGCGCGGCCATGCGGTCGTTCGCGATCTGATGGAACTCGGCCGGCACGCCACGCGCCACCAGCGTATCAGGATGGTTCTCGGAGGCAAGCACCCGGTAGCGCTTGCGGATCTCGGAAAAATCGTCGCTGGGCTTGACGCCGAGCACCTTGTAGGGATCGCGGCCGCTGATATGGACGTGACGCGCCGTGATCTGCTCGAAGCGTTCCTCGGCCATGCCGAAGATTTCCGCCACGCGCGAGAGGAAGGCCATCTCGTTCTCGTGGATTAGCCCGTCCGCCTTGGCGATATGGAACAGGCCGTCAACGATGTCCTCGAGGATCGGGCAGTTCTTCTCGCAGGAGACGCACAGCGCCTTCATCTTCTCCGCATAGGCCTCGTAGCCGGCAACGTCCTGCCGGGCGAGATTATAGAGCCGGGCGACATTGGCCGCCTGGTTCTCCGGATACTTGAAGATGTCCTTGAAGGCGTCGACCTCGGCGGTCGTGACGACGCCGTCGGCCTTGGCCATCTTGGCCGAAAGCGCGATCATCGCGACGGAAAAGGCGACCTGCCTGCGCGTCTCCGGATCGCCCTCGAAGAGCGTCCGCACGGCTTCCACCACGCCGGACAGAACATTGCTGGCGGCATCGGAGACGATGCCGACGAGACGGTCCCATACGGCACTGACGAAGCAACTGGGGGAGTTCTGGAACATATGGTGATCTTGATCAGACAATTGCAGGGAAAGCAAGGCAGGAAATACCTGGATGACAAAATTTTGATGCCCCTCAATAAGTGGATGCATCCGATTTTCCGGCACCGTGATTTTCGCCTGTGGAGCACAAAAGACAATCCGTCACAGAACGCGGATAAGTTCGCCGCGCCGTTTCCCTTCCGGGGATTCTGCGCTAGACAACCCGCACCATCGAGACGAGCTGAAGCCGAGGAGGAAACATGGCCAAGCAGAAAGTCGCAATGCTGACCGCAGGCGGACTGGCGCCCTGTCTGTCGTCCGCCGTCGGGGGCCTCATCGAACGCTACAGCGACGTCGCACCGGAGATCGAGCTCGTCGCCTATCGCTCGGGCTACCAGGGCCTCCTGCTTGCCGACCGCATCGAGATCACCCACGAGATGCGCGAGAAGGCGCCCCTCCTCCATCGCTATGGTGGCTCGCCCATCGGCAACAGCCGCGTGAAGCTGACGAACGCCGCCGATTGTGTGAAGCGCGGCCTCGTCAAGGAAGGCGAGAACCCGCTGCGCGTGGCCGCCGAGCGCCTCGCCAAGGACGGCATCACCATCCTCCACACCATCGGCGGCGACGACACCAACACGACGGCCGCCGACCTTGCCGCCTATCTCGGCGCCAACGGCTACAACCTCACCGTCGTCGGCCTGCCGAAGACGGTCGACAACGACGTCGTGCCGATCCGCCAGTCGCTCGGCGCCTGGACGGCGGCCGAAGTCGGCGCCGGCTTCTTCGACCATGTCAGCAACGAGCAGAGCGCCGCCCCGCGCACCCTCGTCGTGCATGAGGTGATGGGCCGCCATTGCGGCTGGCTCACCGCCGCAACCGCCCGCGCCTATATCCAGAAGACCAGCGGCAACGAATATGTCGAAGGCTTCATGATGAACACGCAGCTGAAGAACATCGACGGCCTCTACCTGCCGGAGATGGATTTCAACCTCCAGGCCGAGGCCGAGCGCCTCAGGGCCGTCATGGACCGCACGGGCTTCGTCACGCTCTTCGTCTCGGAAGGCGCCTGCCTCGACGCCATCGTCGCCGAGCGGGAAGCGGCCGGCGAGACCGTCAAGCGCGACGCCTTCGGCCATGTGAAGATCGACACGATCAATGTCGGCAACTGGTTCTCCAAGCAGTTCGCCGCCCTGCTCGGTGCTGAGCGCGCCATGGTGCAGAAGTCGGGCTATTACGCCCGCTCCGCCCCCGCCAACCGCGACGACCTGCGCCTCATCCAGAGCATGACCGACCTTGCCGTCGAAAGCGCGCTCAACAAGGTCTCGGGCGTCACCGGCCACGACGAGGGCCAGGGCGGCAAGCTGCGTACCATCGAGTTTCCGCGCATCAAGGGCGGCAAGCACTTCGACACCTCGGCGAAATGGTTCGGCGAGGTGATGGACGTCATCGGCCAGAAGTGGAAACCGGCGGCCTGAACGAATCCCGCTTGACGGGAAAAACTCGCAATGGCTTGCTCCCCGGATCGATCATCGATCCGGGGAGTTTTCATGTCCTTCGACCACTGGCTTGCCTTCGCCGCCGCCTCCGCCGTCATGCTGGCCATTCCCGGGCCGACGATCCTCCTCGTGATCTCCTATGCGCTCGGCCACGGAAGGCGGACGGCGGGCGCGACGGTCGCGGGTGTGGCGCTCGGCGATTTCACCGCCATGACCGCCTCCATGCTGGGCCTCGGCGCGCTGCTCGCCGCGTCCGCCGCCATCTTCACCGTCCTGAAATGGGTGGGCGCGGCCTATCTCATCTGGCTCGGCATCAAGCTCTGGCGCGCGCCCGTCGCGGCAGGGGCCGAAGGCGAGGCGCCGGCGGAGGAAAAGCCCTTCCGCATCTTCGCCCATACCTATGTCGTCACGGCGCTGAACCCGAAAAGCATCGTCTTCTTCGTCGCCTTCCTGCCGCAGTTCCTTGACCTCTCCCGGCCCGTCCTGCCACAGATGGCGATCTTCGAGGCGACCTTCCTTGTGCTCGCGACGCTGAATGCCTTTTCCTATGCGCTGCTGGCCTCCGCTGCCCGCAGGACGATCCGCAAACCCTCGGTCCAGAAGGTCGTCAACCGCACCGGCGGAACGCTTCTGATAAGCGCCGGACTGCTGACGGCGGGCCTCAAGCGGGCGGCGGCATGACGCATCGCGAGCGCTGCGGGTTGCCGCTCGGCGTCTGATCGGCTATGAGCGAGACACGGCCACGGCCGATTGATTTGCAAAAGCGGGGGCGTTCCGGCGCCCGCGCACCCCGGCAAACCGAGAGCGACGACCATGGCTGATACCCCCGTTTCCCGTCCGGCACGCATTGCCGCGCTTGCCTGCGCAGGCCTTCTTGCCACGCTTGCCGGCTGCGCCAGCGTCGCCGAGGACGCAACGACCGCCAGGACCCTGAAGCCCGCTTCGGCGACGCCCGCCACGACGGATATCGCCGCCGCCGACGGCGCGGCCACCGAAGTCGCCTATGCCGCCCTACCCGCGACAAAGCCCGGCACGGAGAACACGCCGGAAGCCCTGCCGGCCCCGGTCGCTGTCGCGGCCGTGGAAGAGGCCGCCGGCGCGGCCGCGCCCGTTTCCGCGCTCGCCGGGACGAGGCCCGTGACCGGCGCAGCCGCCGCCACCGCCGCCCTCGCGGGCAATACGGCAGGCGGCATGGTCCCGGTCAGCCAGATGCCGCAGGCGACCGACATGACAATCGGCGTTTCCGTCATGGAGCCTGGCTTCGACACCGGCGAGCCGGAAGGCCTCGAACAGCTCGTCGCCACCCACAAGATCGTGCCCATCGCCAAGCCGGCGCTTGTCAGCAATGCCGTGCTGACCACCCAGACCCGCCTCGTCGTGCCGCAGGCCGAGCAGCCGGTACAGAAATCCGGCACGCCGATCGACGGCCTGATCACCAAATATGCCAGCCTCTACGGCATTCCCGAAGCGTTGCTCCACCGCGTCGTCAAGCGCGAGAGCCGCTACAATCCGAAGGCCTTTAACCGCGGCCATTACGGCCTGATGCAGATCAAGTACGCGACCGCCAAGAGCATGGGCTACGAAGGCCCGGCCGAAGGCCTGTTCGACGCCGAGACCAACATCAAATATGCCGGCAAGTACCTGCGCGGCGCCTGGCTCGTCGCCGACGACAAGAACGACGGCGCCGTGCGTCTTTATGCGGCCGGCTATTATTACCACGCCAAGCGCAAGGGCCTGCTCGACGAGACCGGCCTGAGATAAGCCGGCACGGTAGCGTCGGCCCCTTACCCCGCCGCCTTCAGCCAGAACGACATAGGCTTCCCGCTCTCCTCTGCCTCACCGATATCCCGCCACGCCAGCGTCGTCGCAAGATCGGCGCGGTGCACGTAGCCCCGCCGGCCCCAGAACGCGTCGAGCGGCACGTAGTCGCCCGGGCGCAGCGGATGGTCCTTCGGCCGCTCCACCGCGCAGAAGGCGCACCAGTCGAAACGGCCAAGGCGGCGCGCATAGGCTTCGCGCTCCTCGAAGAAGCGGACGCCGAGCCCCCTGCCCCGGTAGCTTGCGAGCAGGACGGATTCGCCGAAATAGAACACCTTCGCCGGATCGATCCCGGCCGCGGCGAACGGCGCCCTGAATTCCTCCGCGGCATCCGTCATCGGAACGCCCGTCGATGCGCCGACGATCCGCGCGCCGTCGAACGCCAGCACGAAGAGGCTTTCGGGCGAGCGCGCATAGGTCGCAAGATAGGAAGCCTCGTAATCCTCGCTCCCCTCGTAAAGATAGGGAAAGGCGCGGAAGACCTGGATACGCAGGCGCGCGAGATCCTGGATATGCGGCGTGACGGCCTCGCCGTGGACGATCTTGATCTGCATGATCCGTAAATGTTCCCAAGGGCTTGAACAATGCTATAAGGCGGTCGGGTTTCAACCCTGAGACAACGATATGAGGGATGACATGTCAGCAAAAGAGACGATCCGCGCCTATTACGACGCTTTCAACAGGCAGGACATGGAGGCCTTCCTCGGCCTCCTGCATGACGACGTCGTCCACGACATCAACCAGGGCGGCCGTCAGGTCGGCAAGGACGCCTTCCGCGATTTCATGGCGCATATGAACCGCTGCTACCGCGAGACGCTGACGGACGTGGTCATCATGTCGAGCGACGACGGCACGCGTGGGGCGGCCGAATTCGTCGTCAACGGTCAGTATCTCGTCACCGACGAGGGCCTGCCGGAAGCGAACGGCCAGACCTATGTCCTGCCCGCCGGCGCCTTCTTCGAGATCCGCGACGGCAAGGTCGCACGCATCTCCAACACCTACAATCTCAACGACTGGATCGCTCAGGTCGGCGCCTGACCGGCCTCGGGCCTCGCCGCGTCCAGCGCGTCGAGGATGCTCTTGACCAACGGTTGGGGCCGGTAGCCGAGTTTCGACGGCGTCAGCCCCAGCCGGATCACCGCCAGCCCACGCGACGGGATGATCGCCGCCGACTGGCCGTCATGCCCGAGGATCCAGAAGGCTTCCTCGGGAAGACCGTAATCCGCATCGCGCTTTTCGCCCGGCCCGTTCGTCCAGGTCTGCATGTGGCTGTAGATGCCGCCCGACGCCCTGGTCGGTGCCGCCATCGCCGCGACGAAGCCCTCCGGCAGCAGGCGGTTTCCCTTCCAGACGCCATCGTTCAGCAACAGCAGCGAGAACCGCGCCCAGTCGCGCGCCGATGCATACATGTAGGACGAGCCGACGAAGATGCCCGTCTCGTCGGGCTCCATGACGGCGCTCGCCATGCCGAGCGGGCCGAACAGCGCCTTTGCGGGAAAGGAAAGCGCCTGCACGCGCCCGCCGAGCGCCCCCATCCAGAGGCGGGAGAGCAGGACGGCGGTGCCGCTCGAATAGTTGAACGCCTCGCCCGGATTGGCCGCCAGCGGCTGCGAGATCGCAAAGCGCGACATGTCGGGCTCGAGGAACAGCATGCGCGTGACATCCGTGACGGAGCCGTAGTCCTCGTTGAAGGCAAGGCCGCTCTCCATGGCGAGAAGCTGGCCGAGCGTGATGGTCGAGCGTGCATCCCCGCGCCATTCCGTGAAGAGGTCGGCCATGTCGGGCGACAGCGCGCCCGCCAGCATCAGCCGGCCGATGAGCGCGGCATTGACGGTCTTGGTCATCGACCAGCCGAGGAGCGGTGTCGCCGCGGAAAACCCCTCGCCATAGGCCTCGGCGACGATGCGCCCGTCATGCACCACGACGATCGCCCGCATGCCCGGCCCGGCAAGGGCGGGATCGGCGAGGAGAGCGGCAAGGCGCGCGTCCGGCGTCACCGCCTCCCCGTCCGGCCAGGGCGTGGCGGGATCGCCCGCCGCGATCTTCGGCAGGGGCACGTCGGAGACCGCCTGCTGCGCCGCTCGGAAATCACCGTCCGGCACGCCGGAGCAGCCGAACCCCTCGTGCCAGACGGCATAGCCCGGCGCGAAGAGGCCGAGGAGATACGTCGTCACCGTCTTTTCCCTGAAGTCGACATCCTGCCGCATCAGCTTGAGGAGCGGATGGCCGGGCGCCTGCACGTCCTCGGCCAGCACCTCTGCCGGGTCGCGCCCGGCGACGAAGACATTGGAGCAGACGATCTTGGCCGCATAGCCGGAGCCGACGCTGAGCAGAGAGGGCGGCGATACGATGAGCCAGCTCGCCCCCACCACAAGGACAAGGGCAAGGACGGTCAGCGTCCAGGCGGCCAGCCTTTGCAATCGTCTCATCGAGGCCTCTCCTTCGACAGGAGACAAGCAGGATTCCCTTGTCATGAAAAGACTTTTCGCCTCGCCGGCGGCAGACCGGCTCCCCGGCTAACCGAAATGCCACGCTATTGCCTCGAACCGCGCCTATTTTTGCGGAACCATCGCCGGACTGGTGCGTTCGGGCGGTGTTGTCATTCGTGCGTGGGGCTTCGCGCGTCAAACGAGTGGGAAGGACCATCTTATGAAATCAATGATCTTCGGTGCCGCCGGCATCCTGGTAACCGCGGGCGCATTGCCGGCTTTTGCGGCCGACATGGCCGTGGCCGAACCGCCGGTGGAGACCCCGATTGTCGAGACGGCAGGCGTCTACGACTGGGGCGGCTTCTATGTCGGCGCGAACACGGGCTATGCCTGGACGCACGGCGACTATACCGGCGGCGGCCTGCCCGGCGACCACAGCATGAACGGCTGGGCGCTCGGGGCCTTCGCCGGCTACAACTTCTTCAACAATGGCTGGGTCTACGGTGTCGAAGCGGATGTGAAGCACGACTTCAACAACGACCGCTTCACGAGCGGCGACACATACGAATACGAAACGACCTGGGGCGGCTCCGTCCGCGCCCGCCTCGGCTACGCCATCGACCGCACCCTGATCTACGGCACCGGCGGTTATGCCTTCACCAACGCCAAGGTGACGAATGTCACGACCGGCGTGAACGACAAGGAAACCTTCCACGGCTGGACGATCGGCGCCGGCGTCGAGCATGCCTTCACCGACAATCTCGCCGGGCGCATCGAATATCGCTACACGGACTACAAGAAGTCCGACGTCTTCGGCGTTGCCGGCTCCGACGGCAAGATCGATTCGCATTCCCTCATGCTCGGCGTGAGCATGAAATTCTGACGGAAGGCCGGGGCGATCCGTCGCCCCGGCTTAACCTCCCGCTAACCGTAATTTTACGAAAATGCGCGATAGGTCATGGGACCCGTCTCGCGCGCTCCCCTTTACGGCCCGGTTCATTCGAGGCAGGATTGGTAAACGCGCAAAAACGGGACCTCCATGCGTCGGTTGATTCTGGCTCTCCTGCCTCTCGCCCTTCTGGCGACGTCCTGCTCCACCACGGATTACGATCTGGGCGTCACGGCCTCGCTTCCGCCGCGCTTTGCCGACAAGGATCCGCAGGATTTCGGCGCACGCAGCCCGCACCGCCATCAGGTTCACGGCATCGACGTTTCCAAGTGGAACGGCGATATCGACTGGCACACGGCCAAGAAGGGCGGCGTTTCCTTCGCCTTCCTGAAGGCGACCGAGGGCACCGACCGCATCGACAGCCGCTTTGCCGAATACTGGCAAGGCGCCAAGTCGGCCGGCGTCCTCCACGCGCCCTATCACTTCTATTACTTCTGCTCGACGGCGGATGCCCAGGCGGACTGGTTCATCGCCAATGTGCCGAAGGAGGCCGTGCAGCTGCCGCCTGTGCTGGATGCCGAGTGGAATCCCGCCTCGCCCACCTGCAAGATCCGCCCGCCGGCCGACGAGGTGCGCACGGCCCTCAAGCGCTTCATGGACCGCCTCGAGGCGCATTACGGCAAGCGGCCGATCATCTACACGACCGTCGACTTCCACCGCGACAACCTCGTCGGGTATTTCGACAACTATCCCTTCTGGCTGCGCTCGGTGGCGAACCACCCGGAAAACATCTATCCGGCGCGCAAATGGGCCTTCTGGCAATATACCTCCACTGGCGTCGTTCCCGGCGTTCCGACCAATACGGACATCAACGTCTTCGCGGGCTCGGCCAAAAACTGGAACAAGTGGGTCGCTTCGGTTTCCCGCTGACGCCGCCGGCGAATGCAACACAGGCGCGAGAAAGGACGGCGGCGCGAGGCGCCGGCCGTTTTCTTCTTGCTTCCGTCACATTCATCTGAGACAGCCGGGCATCTGAAAAGCCGGGCGATCCCGGATGACAGGGCAACGGACCAAGGAGCACAACGGATGCGGCACCCCCTGAAGACGACACTTGCAGCAAGCCTTGCGGCCTTTCTTCTGGCCGGCGGCGCCCATGCCCAGACGGCGCCCGCCTGCGGCGGCGACCTTGCCGCCTTCCTCGAAGGCGTGAAGGCCGAGGCGCTGTCGCGCGGCGTTTCCGCCGAGGTCGCCGACCGGGCGCTGGCCGGCGCGGCGATCGACCAGAAGGTGCTGTCGCGCGACCGCGCGCAGGGCGTCTTCCGCCAGACCTTCCTCGAATTCTCCAAGCGTACGGTCAGCCAGGCCCGCCTCGACATCGGCCGCAAGAAGCTGAAGGACCTTTCCGGCGTCTTCGCCCGCGCCGAGCAGGAATTCGGCGTACCGGGCCCGATCATCGCCGCCTTCTGGGCGATGGAGACCGACTTCGGCGCAGTGCAGGGCGATTTCAACACGCGCAACGCCCTCGTCACGCTCTCGCACGATTGCCGCCGGCCGGAGATCTTCCGCAAGCAGCTCCTCGCGGCCATCGAGATGGTCGGCCACGGCGACCTCGACCCGAACGGCACGACGGGCGCCTGGGCTGGCGAAATCGGCCAGGTGCAGATGCTGCCGAAGGATATCATCGAATTCGGCGTGGACGGCGACGGCGACGGCCATATCAACGTCAAGCAGAGCGCACCCGACGCCATCCTGACGGCCGCCAAGTTCATCCAGCATCTCGGTTTCGTGAAGGGCCAGCCCTGGATCCAGGAAATCAGCGTGCCGGACAACCTGCCCTTCGAGAAGACCGGCCTCCAGCCGGGCATGAAGGCGAGCGACTGGTTCGCGCTCGGCGTCAAGCCTCGCGACGGCGACACCTCCTTCGGCAATCTCGAGGCTTCCGTCGTGCTGCCGCAGGGCCGCAAGGGCCCGGCCTTCATGACCTATCCGAACTTCAACATCTATCTCGAATGGAACCAGTCGTTCATCTACACCACCTCGGCCGCCTATTTCGCGACCCGCGTCGCCGGCGCCCCGCCCTATGAGCGCGGCAATCCGGAAGAAGGGCTTTCCGAGGACGCCATGAAGCAACTCCAGACCAAGCTGCAGGCCCATGGCCACGACGTCGGCAAGATCGACGGCATTCTCGGCTCCGGCACGCGCGCGGCGATCCAGAAGGAACAGCTGCGCCTCGGCCTGCCGGCCGACGGCTGGGCGACGCAGGCCCTGCTTTCCGCCCTCTGACGGAAATCGGGTGGCGAGCCGCCGCCCGCTGCGATAGAACACCACGACCTGAGCGGCGCTGCCCGACCGAAACCGGGCGGCGCCGCTTTTCTGTCGCACCGCATCCGTCCGCCGGATGCTTTCGGGGGGAACGATGCAACAGTCGCTCACGGCCGCGCCGACGCGCATGAATATCCAGACCTGGGGCCTGCTCGCCCTCCTCGGCATGATCTGGGGCGGCTCGTTCTTCTTCGCCCGCGTCGCCGTAGCCCATGTGCCGCCCGCAACGCTCGTCCTGCTGCGCGTCGGCATCGCCGCGCTTGCCCTGCATATCTATATCGCCGGCCGTTTCGACATCTACCCGACGCTGCGCGCTCGCTGGCGCGAGTTCCTGCTGCTCGGCCTCATCAACAACGCCGTGCCGCATCTCCTGATCTTCCTCGGCCAGACGCAGATCGGCGCGGGGCTCGCCTCCATCCTCAACGCGACGACGCCGATCTTCACCGTGCTCATCGCCAACAGCATGACGGTGGATGAGAAGCTCTCCCCGCAGAAGATCGCGGGCTGTCTCATCGGCCTTCTCGGCACGGCAGTGCTGATCGGCCCGCGGGCGCTGGCGCCCTTCACCGGCGACGGCGGCCCGCCGCTCTGGGCAGTCATCCTGCCGGTCTTCGCCGCCATCTCCTACGGCCTTGCCGCGACCTACGGAAAACGGTTCCGCGGCATCGCCCCGCCGGTCACGGCAGCCGGCCAGCTCACCGCCGCGACGCTGCTCGTGCTGCCCGTCTCGCTCGTCGCCGATTCGCCCTGGCAGCTTCCCCTGCCCCCGCTGCCCGCCATCCTCGCCGTATTGGCTCTCGCGCTGCTGTCCACCGCCTACGGCTACATCGTCTTCTTCCGAATCATGGCCGCGGCGGGCGCCACCAATACCTCCCTCGTCACCCTGCTCGTGCCGCCCAGCGCCATCCTCGCCGGCATGCTTTTCCTCGGCGAGCGGCTGACGCCGCTCGGAATGCTGGGCATGGCGCTCGTCCTCATGGGCCTCGTGGTGCTGGACGGCCGTGCCCTTGCCCGCTTCAGGGCTGGCTGAGCACGGTGGAACAAAGCGCCTTTCAGGCCGTTTCATGGCAATCCGTCGGATTGCGGATGCGGCTTGCGCCACAATGGTAAATGCACAATGCCGGCATTCGTCATCCGGTAGGGAATGTGAATTTTTTGTGGCAAGGAAGAAAGAGGAGAAAATTCAGAAGGTTAGCATTGTGAATAACCGCCGGGCGCGCGCCGGATGTTGCAATGCAGCAACAAAACCCCTTTCCAACCCGCTTTTTTCGGTCGTAGTATCAGACCGTAGACGCAAGGAGGTCAGCTATGGGACTCACACATTCCTTGAATGTTCTGATGATCAGTGCAGCGTTCCTCTTCGTCGCGACGATGATCTTCATCTGAGGCGGCACAAGCGAAGCAGAAAGGTCAGGGGCTAAACAGAGAAACCCTGCCGAAACCCATTCAAAGCAATGCATGGCCCCGGAGACGGCGCCATGCATTTTCATTTTCAGAAAGGGATTTCAGAAGGCGTCAGGCCGCAGCGCCCGCCGCGCGGCTGCGTTCCGCCTTCGCGAAGCCGACGCCGTCGCAGACCGCCGAGACCAATGTCGACCGGTTCATCGTATAGAAGTGAAACTCGTCGATGCCGCGGGCGATGAGATCCTCCACCTGGCGGATCGCCAGCTCCACCGCGACGGCCGCGCGCTCCTGCGGCCGGTCGTCGACCGGGCCGAGGCGGTCGGCCAGCCAGCCCGGCACCGTGGCACCGCACATGCCGGCGAACTTCTGGACCTGCGAGAGATTGTGCACCGGCAGGATGCCCGGCACGATCGGGATCGAGATGCCGGCCTTGCGGACCCGCTCCAGATAGCGCTCGAAATCGTCGTTCTCGAAGAAGAACTGCGTCAGCGCGCGCGTCGCGCCCGCATCCACCTTGCGCTTGAGCATATCGATATCGGCGGCGACGTCCGGGCTCTGCGGATGCTTTTCCGGATAGGCCGAGACGGAGATCTCGAAACCGAGACCGCGCAGGCCCGCGACGAGCTCGGCCGCATTGGCATAGCCGCCCGGATGCGGCTGGTACGGCGCGCCGACGCCGCCCGGCGGGTCGCCACGCAACGCGACGAAATGCTTGACGCCGACACCCTGGAAGTCGGCGACCACGGCATGGGTCTCCGCCTTCGTCGCGCCGACGCAAGTGAGGTGCGAGGCGGCCGGCAAGCCCATTTTCAGGAGATGGCCGACCGTCGCCAGCGTCGGCACTTTGGTCGTGCCGCCGGCGCCATAGGTGACCGACATGAAGCCCGGATCATAGGCGGAAAGCTCGCTGGCCGTTTCCCACAGCTGGCCTTCGCCTTCCGGCGTCTTGGGCGGGAAAAATTCGAAGGACAGGCGGATGGCCTTTCCCTCGGGCGTGACGGTCGCCGGCTTCATGTCAACTCCTTCTGCGGATCGCAATGGGGTCGGCCGCCTCCGCGCGCTGGTCGCGGGCAAGCCAGATGGTCACGGTGAGCGCATCGGCATCCGGATGCGCGGCTTTGAGATCGACGACCTCCTCGACGGAAAGCCCTGCCCGCTCCAGCCATTCGGACATGGTCTGGTGGGAGAAGCCGAGGCGGATATGGGCATGCTCGTCGCGCAGGTGCTCCAGCGCGTGCGGGGCAAGGTCGATGATGGCAAGCCGGCCGCCCGGCGCCAGCATGCGCGCGGCCTCGGCAATCGCCGCCTCCGGCTCGTCGAGGAAGTGCAGCACCTGATGGATCGTCACGACGTCGAACTCGTCGCGCTCCAGCGGCAGGTTGAAGATGTCGCCATGGCGGATGGACGCCTTGGTGATGCCGGCGCGGTCGAGATTGGCGCGGGCGACCGCCAGCATGTCGCGGCTGGCATCGACGCCGACGCCGCGCCGGTAGAGCCCTTCGAAGAGCTGCAGGATGCGCCCGGTGCCCGTGCCGAGATCGAGGAAGGCGTCGACCGGCTCGGTGCCGATCATCGCGGCGAGCTTCGCCTCCACCTCCGCCTCGCTGACATGCAGGCGCCGCACCGCATCCCATTCCGCCGCGTTGCGGCTGAAATAGGCCTGCGCCTTGTCAGCGCGCACACGCTTCAGCGCCCGCAGCCGCTCGTCGTCGCGGGCGAACACCGCGTCCTCCGGGTCGATGGCGTCGAGCAATTGCCGGGCGAGCGAAACCGCAACACCCCCCTGCCCGAGACGGAAGAAGGCCCAGGCGCCCTCCTGATAGCGATCGACGAGCGCGGCTTCCGAAAGAAGCTTGAGATGGCGTGAGATGCGCGGCTGGGACTGGCCGAGAATGTCGGTGAGGTCCGTCACGGTGAGGTCGCCGTGCGAAAGCAGCGCGAGAAGGCGAAGGCGCGTCGGCTCGCCCGCCGCCTTCAGGATCTCCACGATATCGTCCAGTCCGAGTTTCTGCATCTCGCCCATGATCTTTCCAATCAAGACATAAAGATATGTTTATGCGATTAATCGACACCGCACAAGAGCCATTCCATGCCGCCGATCTTCCCATCAACAGGGATAAAGAAAAACCCCGGCGAGCCGGGGTTTTCAAGTGAACGATGATGGAGGGGCCTGCCCCTCATCCGGCCGCCGCCCGATCCCTCAGCGCGTCAGGCGCTTGTAGGTCACACGCTTCGGATTGACGGCATCCGCGCCGAGGCGGCGGATCTTGTCCTGCTCGTAGTCCTCGAAGTTGCCCTCGAACCATTCCACATGGCTGTCGCCCTCGAAGGCGAGGATGTGGGTGGCGAGGCGGTCGAGGAACATGCGGTCGTGCGAGATGATGACGGCGCAGCCGGCAAAGTTTTCCAGCGCGTCTTCCAGCGCCGCCAGCGTTTCCGTGTCGAGGTCGTTGGTCGGTTCGTCGAGCAGGATGACGTTGTAGCCGCCCTTCAGCATCTTGGCGAGGTGCACGCGGTTGCGCTGGCCGCCCGAGAGCGTGCCGACCTTCTGCTGCTGGTCGCCGCCCTTGAAGTTGAAGGCGCCGCAATAGGCGCGGCTGTTCATCTCGTGCTTGCCGAGCTTGAGCACGTCGTTGCCGCCGGAAATCTCCTCCCAGACGGTCTTGTCGGCGCCGAGCGCGTCGCGGCTCTGGTCGACATAGCCGAGATCGACGGTCTCGCCGACGGTGATCGTGCCGGAATCCGGCTTTTCCTGGCCGGTGATCATACGGAACAGCGTCGTCTTGCCGGCGCCGTTCGGGCCGATCACGCCGACGATGCCGCCGGGCGGCAGCTTGAAGGTGAGGTTCTCGATGAGAACACGGTCGCCATAGGCCTTGGTGAGGTTCTCCGCCTCGATGACCACGTTACCGAGACGCTCGCCAACCGGGATGACGATCTGCGCGTCGCCGGGACGGCGGTCCGCGGCGGCCTTGACCAGTTCGTCATAGGCCTTGATGCGGGCCTTGGACTTGGCCTGGCGGGCCTTGGGCGAGGAAGCGATCCATTCCTGCTCGCGCGACAGCGCCTTCTGGCGGGCGCCCTCCTCGCGCTCTTCCTGCGCCATGCGCTTGGCCTTGGCCTGCAAATAGGCGGAGTAGTTGCCCTCGTAGGGGATGCCGCGGCCGCGGTCGAGCTCGAGAATCCAGCCCGTGACGTTGTCGAGGAAGTAACGGTCGTGGGTGATCATCAGCACGGAGCCGGGATATTCGCGCAGGTGCTTTTCGAGCCAGGCGATCGTCTCGGCGTCGAGGTGGTTGGTCGGTTCGTCGAGCAGCAGCAGGTCCGGCTGGGCGAGCAGCAGCTTGCAGAGCGCCACGCGGCGCTTTTCGCCGCCCGAAAGGCTTTCGACGCCGGAGTCGCCCGGCGGGCAGCGCAGCGCGTCCATCGCCATCTCGACCTGGCTTTCGAGGTCCCAGAGGTTCTGGCTGTCGATGATGTCCTGGAGCTTCGCGCCCTCTTCCGCCGTCTCGTCGGAATAGTTCATCATCAGCTCGTTGTAACGGTCGAGGATCGCCTTCTTGGGGGCGACGCCCTCCATGACGTTCTCGAGCACGGTCTTGGAGGCATCGAGCTGCGGCTCCTGCGGCAAGTAGCCGAGGGTCGCGCCTTCGGCCAGCCACGCCTCGCCGGTGAACTCCTTGTCGAGACCGGCCATGATGCGCAGCACCGTCGACTTGCCGGCGCCGTTCGGGCCGAGGATACCGATCTTGGCATCGGGGTAGAACGAGAGGTGAATGTTCTCGAGGATCTTCTTGTTGCCATAGGCCTTGTTGAGCCCAGACATGTGGTAGATGAACTGACGTGCCATGAAAACGCGCTCCGGATCGGACAAATTTGCCCGCTATGTAGGCGAATTCTCCGCCCGCGGCAATCAGCGAAAGCCCCGTCCCCAACCGCCGCGCCCCAAGCTCCGGCAGGCGGGTGATTTCGCACGAAGAATAGCGAAGCAGGCGGCAAATCGAAAAATAGATGCCACCTCCCATTGTCTTCCCGCCGCAAATCGCGTTGACCTTTACGAGGGAGGACGTGCCGTGTTTTCAGAGGTCAGGACGCTGAAGAGCGCAAGCGGGGCGACGCTGGCGCTGCGGCATGAGCCGGCGCGGGGCGAGGCGCGCGGCATTCTTCTTCTCAGCCATGGCCTTGCCGAGCACAGCGCGCGCTACGCGGCCTTCGCCGGCCGCATGGCGGGGGAAGGCTTCCACGTCTATGCACACGACCATCGGGGCCACGGCCACACAACCGCGCCGGATGCGCCGCGCGGCCAGTTCGCGCCGCGAAACGGCATCGGGCGTGTCGTCGAGGACATGCGCGCCGTGCGCGACCTGGCCGTCGGCGCGCATCCCGGCCTGCCGGTCGTGCTCTTCGGCCATTCGATGGGCGGCCTGCTGGCGCTCGCCTTCACTGAGGCGCATCCCGCCGATATCGACGCGCTCGCCGTCTGGAATTCCAACCTCGAACCGGGTGCGGCAGGACGGCTGGCGCAGGTCCTTCTGATGGCCGAGCGCATGCTGAAGGGATCGGACGTGCCAAGCGGGCTCCTGCCACGGCTCACCTTCGGCGCCTGGGGCAAGGCCATCGCCGGCCGGCGGACGGAGTTCGACTGGCTGTCGCACGAGCCGGGCGCGGTGGACGCCTATATCGCCGACCCGCTCTGCGGCTTCGACGTCAATGTCTCGATGTGGCTCGACATCTTCGCCGTCACCTATGCCGATGCCTCGGCGGAAGGCCTTGCGCGCCTGCCGAAGGCGCTGCCCATCCACCTCGTCGGCGGCGAGGAGGACCCGGCGACCGACCATGGCCGGGCGACACACGCCTTTGCAAGGCGGCTGAAAAAATCACGGCTTGAGGATGTCACCGCGATCGTCTATCGCGGCATGCGTCACGAAACGCTGAACGAAAGCCCGGCGCTGCGCGATCCTGCCATCGACGCCTTTGCCGGCTGGTGTCGTCGGGTTGTCGAGAAAAGACGCCGGCTACCGGAAAAAGCATGAGCACGACCGCCGCAACGCCGCTGCGCAACGAGGTGAGCCTTGGGCTCTTCCTCATGGTTCTTTCGGTGCTCATCTCGCCGATCATCGACATTTTTGCAAAGCTCGCCGTCACCGCCGTTCCGGCGACGGAGATCACCTTCGTGCGGCTTCTCTTCCAGATGACGGTGCTGGGGCCGATCTGCCTGATGCGCGGCTCGCTGTTCGACGTGAGCTGGAGGAAGATGGGCCTTCATGCCGCCCGCGGTCTGCTGATGGCCATCACCATGATCAGCTTCGTCACGCCGCTCGCTGTCATGGAGGTGGCCGACGCCATCGCCATCTTCTTCGTCGAGCCGATCATCCTCACCATCCTCGGCTCCATCTTCCTCAAGGAGACCATCGGCTGGCGGCGCTACACGGCCTGCGGCGTCGGCTTCCTCGGCTCACTGCTCGTCATCCAGCCGAGCCTGCAGGAAGTCGGCCTCATCGCCCTCCTGCCGGTGGTGGCGGCCGCCTCGCTCGCCCTCTTCTTCCTGCTCACCCGCCTGGTGGCGCAGAAGGAGGATCCGTGGTCGATGCAGTTCTATGCGGGCCTGTGGGGCGCCCTCTTCGCCGGCCTGCTCCTCGCCGTCGGCGGCAGGGCCGGCATCGCCATGCTCACCCCCGTCATGCCGGATGTGAAGCACACGCTCTTCATCGCGGGCGCCGCCGTCGCCGCCACCATCGCCGGCGTGCTCGGCGTCTATGCCTACCGCTCGGCGCCCGCCTCGACGCTCGCTCCGCTGCAATATCTGGAGATCGTCTCGGCGACGATCCTCGGCTGGTGGGTCTTCGGCCATCTGCCGGATGCGGTGAAATGGCTCGGCATCGCCATCATCATCGCCTCGGGCCTCTACGTCATCTGGCGCGAGCGGCAGATCAACAAGACCGCGACCATTCCCACGGTTTCAACGCCGATCTGACCGGGACCACGCAGGGCGCACGCGGCAGGCATCAAGTCAGTCGCACCCGTCATGATGTCCGCCATGCGCCCCGCTATCCTGCCCTCCGGCTTTTTGTTATCCAAGGGAAAACGGGCCGGAACGCCCGGCGGGCACCGTCGCGCGCCCGCCCCTTGGCGCCGGAAATGCCCTGGAGGGAGCACGGGATGGACAAGTCGAACCTGCCGCTGGCCGGCATCCGCGTCATCGAGCTGGCGCGGGTTCTCGCGGGCCCCTGGGCCGGCCAGATGCTGGCGGACCTCGGCGCCGACGTCATCAAGATCGAGAACCCCGACGGTGGCGACGACACACGCGCCTGGGGGCCTCCCTTCGTCACGGGCAGGGACGGCGAGAACCTTTCCGCCGCCTACTACCACTCCACCAACCGTGGCAAACGCTCCATCGCCCTCGATCTCAAGACCGAGGAAGGCCGTGAGACCGTCCACCGCCTCATCGCGACGGCCGACGTGGTGATCGAGAACTTCAAGGTCGGCGGCCTCACCAAATACGGCCTCGACTACCAGAGCCTCGCGAAGAAGCACCCGAAGCTCGTCTATTGCTCCATTACCGGCTTCGGCCAGGACGGCCCCTATGCCGCCCGCGCGGGCTACGACTATATCGTGCAGGGCATGTCCGGCTTCATGTCGGTGACCGGCGCGCCGGACGGCGAGCCGATGAAGGCGGGCGTCGCCATCGCCGATATCTTCACCGGCATCTACGCCGTCAGCGCCATCCAGGCCGCGCTCATCCATGTCATGAAGACCGGCAGGGGCCAACATGTCGACATGGCGCTGCTCGACGTGCAATCCGCCGTCATGGCGAACCAGAACATGAATTTCCTCGCCTCCGGCACGGCGCCGGCGCGGCTCGGCAACGCCCATCCGAACATCTCGCCCTACGAGGTCGTGCCCACGTCGGACGGCCATATCATCCTCGCCGTCGGCAATGACGGGCAGTTCCGCAAGCTCTGCGGCATCCTGAAGCTTGCCGGCGTCGCCGACGACGAGCGCTTCGCTACCAACCGCGCCCGCGTCGCCAATCGCGGCGAGGTGCGCCGCCTCGTGACCGGCGCGACGGCGGCGATCAGCAAGGCCGACCTTCTCGATGCCTGCGAGCGCGAGGGTGTCCCCGCCGGGCCGATCAACTCCATCGCCGAGACCTTCGACGACCCTCAGGTGAAGGCCCGTGGCCTGCGCGTCGACCTGCCGGATGCCGACGGAAACCTCATTCCCGGCGTGCGCACGCCTATCGTCTTCTCCGGCACCCCGCTCGTCTACGACCGCCCGAGCCCCCGGCTCGGCGAACATACCGACGCCGTCATGGCGGAACTCGAAACTCTCGAAGCAGGAAAGAAAAGCGCATGAAGACCGGTGGCCAGCTGATCGTCGATGCCCTCGCAGCCAACGGCGTCAAGCGCGTCGCCTGCGTGCCGGGCGAAAGCTATCTGGCGGTGCTCGACGCACTGCACGACACCAATATCGACGTCCTCGTCTGCCGCCAGGAAGGCGGCGCGGCGATGATGGCCGATTGCTGGGGCCGGCTGACGGGCGAGCCCGGCATCTGCATGGTCACGCGCGGCCCCGGCGCCACCAACGCCTCAGCTGGCCTCCACATCGCAAGGCAGGATTCGATCCCGATGATCCTCTTCATCGGCCAGGTGCAGCGCGACGCGCGCGAGCGCGAGGCCTTCCAGGAAGTGGAATACCGCCGCGCCTTCACCGAGGTCGCCAAATGGGTGGCCGAGATCGACGACGCCCGCCGCATCCCCGAATTCATCACCCGCGCCTTCGCCATCGCCACTTCCGGCCGGCCCGGCCCCGTCGTGCTGGCGCTGCCCGAGGACATGCTGACGGACGAGGTCGAGACGGTCGAGGCCAAGCCCTACATGCCGGTCGAAGCCCATCCGGGCCGCAGGCAGGTCGAGGAACTGGCAGGCCTGCTCGAAAAGGCGGAGCGCCCCATCGTCATCCTCGGCGGCACGCGCTGGTCCGAGGAGAGCGTGAAGGGGATCACCGCCTTCGCCGAGCGCTGGTCGCTGCCGGTATCCTGTTCCTTCCGCCGCCAGATGCTGTTCGATCACCGGCACCCGAACTATGCCGGCGATTCCGGCATCGGCATCAACCCGGCGCTCGGCAAGGAAATCCGCGAGGCCGACCTCGTCGTGCTGCTCGGCGGGCGCTATTCCGAAATGCCCTCCTCCACCTACAGCCTGATGCAGAGTCCCTACCCCGCGCAGAAGCTGGTGCACGTCTATCCCGACCCGTCCGAACTCGGCCGCGTCTACCGCCCGGATCTTGCGATCTGCGCCGCGCCGGAGGACTTCGTCGCCGCGCTCGACGGCCTTGCGCCGAAATCCGCGCCGCACTGGGCCGCCCGCACCGCCGCCCTGCACGAAAGCTACCTGAAGTGGTCGACCCCGCCGATGGAAGGCCCCGGCGACGTGCAGATGGGGCCGATCATGGCCTGGCTCGAGGAAAACACGCCGGAAGACACGATCTTCACCAACGGCGCCGGCAACTACGCCACCTGGGTGCACCGTTTCCACCGCTTCCGCCGCTTCGGCACGCAGGCCGCCCCGACCTCCGGCTCCATGGGTTACGGCCTGCCGGCGGCCGTTGCGGCCAAGCAACTCCACCCGGAGCGCGAGGTCATCTGCTTTGCCGGTGACGGCTGCTTCATGATGCATGGCCAGGAATTCGCCACCGCCGTGCGCTACAAGCTGCCGATCATCACCGTGGTCGTCAACAACGGCATCTACGGCACGATCCGCATGCATCAGGAGCGCGAATATCCCGGCCGCGTCAGCGCGACGGACCTCACAAACCCCGATTTCGCGGCGCTCGCCGTCGCCTATGGCGGCCATGGCGAGACGGTGGAGAAGACGGAAGACTTCGCCGCCGCCTTCCTGCGCGCCCGCGCCAGCGGCAAGCCGTCGATCATCGAGGTGAAGCTGGACCCGGAAGCGATCACGCCGACGCGCACGCTGTCGGATATCCGTAGCGGAAAGTGAGGTGCGGGGCCGGAAAGCCCCTCATCCGCCTGCCGGCACCTTCTCCCCGCAGGCGGGGAGAAGGGACAGGAGGCAATGCCTCACGCCTTCAAGACGTTCATGATCTTCGGGAAACCGGGCCGGCATACCCCTTCGCCCCGCTTGCGGGGAAAAGGCGCCGGCAGGCGGATGAGGGGCAGCGCCCTGTGCCCTCACCCGCGGATATGCCGCGTCTGCTCGTAGGTCTTCGTCGAGCGCATGCCGGAGCGGCAATAGCCGAGCATGGGGCGCGGCAGCTCGTCGAGCGCGTCGACCATGCCCTGCACCGCCTCCGCCGTCACGCCCATCGGGCCGACCGGCACATGCGCCGTCTCGATGCCGAGTTCCTTCGCGCGGGCTGCAATCGTGGAGAAGTCCGGCTGGCCGGCTTCCTCATGGTCCGGGCGATGGCAGACGATGGACTTGAAGCCCATGGCGGCGATCGCGTCGAGGTCCTCGACCGTGATCTGGCCGGAAACCGAATATTCGTCGTTGATCTCGCGGATATCCATGGACGTGTCCTTTCGAAAGAGATGCGCAAACCGTTTAAGCCCGCGCCGCGGGAGCGTCAATCGGTCCTACCGCAGCTCGAAGGCAAGCCCGTAGCCGACGCTCTCGCAGGGTGCGAAATCGGGCGCCTCGCCGGAGGCGATCAACTCCTCGCGGGAGGCGAGCCGGTGCGAGACCGGCTCGATGCCGAGCACCGCGCAGCAGGGCGACTGGTTTCGCCAGACCTGCAGATAGGGCAGCGTATCCGTGCGGAAGCGGATATGCATGCTGCGCCCGCCAAGAGCGGCTATCGGCCCGACGGCGATTTCCGCCCAGCCATGCTCGGCCGTCTCTGCCGCCGGCACGCAGAAGATCTTCATGTCCCCCTCGTCGAAGCGCCAGGGCAGGCTGCCGCCGGGCAGCATGGCGCCTGTCAGCCGCGTGCTTTCGTCGAAGAGGCCGGTGCCGAAATTGATGTGGTACATGGCGAAGGGCGGCCACGGCCTGGCGCCGGTATTGGTGACGACATCCTCGAGGGTGATGTGCCCCGTGCGCCGGTCCGCCCGCCAGCGGCGCGCGAGATCGGCCGATCCGCCATGGGCGAGCGACACGGCGACCCGCCCCTCGCAGACCACCTCCCCCTCGTCCTCCTCGATGAGAATGTCCCGCGCCGGATGGGAGGAGAGCGAACCGTGCAGCGGGTAGCGTCGCCCGTCCGCCGCTCCCTCCACCGGCACCGGATGGCGGATGTGATCGGGCCCGCAGGTGAAGAGGAAGCCCGGCAGCGCCCTGTCGATGCGCGGGTCGCCGTCCGACGGGATCGCCGAGCCCGGCGCGATGTCGACGCCGCGAAAGACCGCCCTACCGACATCGAGCGCCGATTGCGGCGTCAGGTCGAGGCGGAAGGCATGGTCTGGCGTATCGGTGGCAAGGGCGAATGTCATCGGGACTCCGGCGGGCAGGATGAAATCGCGGCATGCTAGAGCATTTCCGACAGAAGTGCGAAACGGTTTTGGTTCGCAAACGCAACGAAACAAAGAGTTAGAGCATTCTCCTGATTCAGGGAAAGCGGAAAGGCGCCGGCGCCGCCCCCCGTGCGGCGCCACTCGACGCCCGATCTTTTCGCGGAACCGGAAGGCTAGTCGCAAGTTTTTGTAATGCGCGTTGACCTTACGTTCACCATCGATTCAGTTTTTCCATATTAAGGTCTGAATTGAAGTGTTCCGTCCGCGCGATATATGCAATCTGGCAGGTCAAAATCGTGAATTCGATATTTAAAACAAGCATTTCGCTCCTTGCAGCGGTCTCCGCCCTCGGATTCGCCGTTCTGCCTGCCCAGGCCCAGCAGCCCCGCGACACCATTCTCGTCTCCCCCGACGGCGACATCCTGGACTATGTTCCCGACGACGGCAGCGTGCGCTGGGCGCGCGACAGCCGCGGCCGCCGGGTCCTCGTCGATTCCTGGGGTGACATCGTCGCCACGGCCATGCCGGCCGCGCGCTACTACGGCGGCGACAACTACAATCCGCGCCGCGGCCGCTACCGCGAGGTCCGCGGCTATCCGGAGACCAGCCCGGACTATTTCCCGCCGGCACCCGACTATGACAACAACCTGACGACCAGCTCCGTGCCGGAAACGCGCGACGGCCTCAACGGCAATGTCGAGCGCCGGACCCTGCCGGACAGCGACTTCGGCACCTCGCAGCCGCTGCCCGACTTCTCGAACAATCCGGGCGACACCGCCTCGCTGCCGGCCGACATCGATCCCAATGCCGAATTCGTGCCAGGTCCGAAGTTCCAGCCGGCCAAGGCGCTCGGCAAGATGTCGTCCGCCGAGGTCACCGCGCTTCAGGTGTTTCTCGACCGCGAAGGCTTCTCGCCGGGCGTGATCGACGGCAGGAAGGGCTCCAACGTCACCAAGGCGATCGAGGCCTGGCAGAACGCGACGGGCGAAACGCTCGACCCGAACAATGCCGAGGATATCCTGGAGCGCCTGCGCCTTTCCGGCGGCATGGCCTTCACCACCTACGAGATCACCGCCGCCGACGCGGCCGGCCCCTATGTGGCCGCGATCCCGGACGATTACGCCCAGAAGGCGGCCCTGCCGCACATGTCCTTCACCTCGACCACCGAAATGCTGGCCGAGAAGTTCCACATGGACGAGGCCTACCTGAAGGAGATCAATCCGGGGGTCGATTTCACCATCCCCGGCACGATCGTCAAGGTCGTGGATACCGGCCGGCCGAAGACCGGCAAGGTGGCGAAGATCCTCGCCGACAAGGGCCGCAAGCAGGTTCTCGCCTATGATGCGAACGGCACCCTGATCGCCGCCTATCCGGCGAGCATCGGCTCGGCCGACACGCCCTCGCCCTCCGGCACCGTCACGGTCCAGCGCGTCGCGCTCAATCCGGGCTACACCTACAATCCGAAGATCAACTTCAAGCAGGGCGGCAACGACAAGATCCTCACCCTCCAGCCCGGCCCGAACGGCCCGGTCGGCACCGTCTGGATCGCGCTCTCCAAGCCGACCTACGGCATTCACGGCACGCCGGAACCCTCGAAGATCGGCAAGACGCAGAGCCACGGCTGTATCCGCCTCACCAACTGGGACGCCACCGAGCTCGCCAAGATGACGAGCGCCGGCGTGACGGTCGAATTCGTCGACTGAGGTTTTCTTACACGCAGATATCGAAAGCCGGCCCGCAAGGCCGGCTTTTCTTTTGCCGAACGAAAAGGCCGGGCGCGAAATCCGCTGCCCGGCCTCTATTTTAGTCTCACCCCGTTCAGGCAGCCCTGATGTAGCCGGAATTCTCCGCCGGCTGGGCGGTGCCGCCGGTGCGGAAGGCGCTGAGCTGGGCGGCGATGGAGGCCGCTTCGGCCGTCAGGGCCTGGCTTGCGGCATTGGCCTGTTCCACCATCGCGGCATTCTGCTGGGTGATCTGGTCCATGGCGTTGACCGCCTGGTTGACCGCCTGGAGGCCGGTCGCCTGCTCGGCGGTGCTGGCGCGGATCGCGTTGAAGACGGCGCTGACCTCCACGACCTGCGAAACGATCTGGCGCAGCGACTGGGCAACCTCGCCCACCGAGCGCACGCCGTCCTCGACCTGTCCATGCGACTTGGCGATGAGGTTCTGGATGTCCTTGGCCGCATCCGCGCAGCGCTGGGCGAGCGCCCGCACCTCGGAAGCGACGACGGCGAAGCCGCGCCCCGCCTCGCCGGCCCGCGCCGCCTCGATGCCGGCATTGAGGGCGAGAAGGTTGGTCTGGAAGGCGATCTCGTCGATCACCTCGATGATATTGGCGATGGCGGCGGAGGAGGCCTGGATCTCGCCCATGGCGGTAATCGCCTCTTCCACCACCTCGCCGCTGCGCTGGGCATTGTCGCGCGCGGCCATGACGAGGGTATTGGCCTCGTTGGCGCTCTGTGCCGTCTGGCGCACGGTCGTCGTCACCTGCTCGACGGCGGCCGCCGTTTCCTCGAGGTTCGCCGCCTGCCGCTCGGTGCGCTTGGCCAGATCGTCGGAGGCCGAGGCGATCTCACGGGCGCTGAGATGGATCGAGCCGGCGCCCGCGCCGATATTGCCGATGGCCTGCGCGAGCGTGGAAATGGCGTGGTTGAAGTCGTGGCGCAGCGTTTCGTAGGCTTCAGGCAGCGCGCCGGTGATGCGGGCCGTGAGGTCACCGTCCGAAATGCGCTTCAGCGCGGCGCCGAAACTGTCGCTGACGAGCTTGCGCTCCTCGGCGACGACCCTTGCCTGCACTGCCTCCTGCTTGGCGACGTCCGACATGTCCTGATAGACCGAGATCGACAGGTCCATGTCGAGGAACATGGCCTTCAGCAGGCTGGAAAAGCGCGCGGCGAATTCTTCCGGCGTGATTTCCTGGCGGGAGAACAGCCCGCCCTTGGGCCAGAGCGACCTCACCGCTTCCGTCAGCAGATGCTCGACGATGAGCGCATAGCCGCCGATATACCAGCGCGGCTCCAGGCCGATGCGGGCATGCACATGGCCGATCGTCTGCACCTTCGTCGCATAATCACCGGTGAAGTCGCCGGCGGCGATGTTCGCCCAATGGCCGAGCTGCGCGTTCTTCGCGCGGTTCATATGCGCATCATTGGAAAAGAGGTGGTTCACCTCCGGGCTCTTGCGCACGATGGCATAGAATTTGTCGAGCGCCGGCCCCAGCTCTTTCTCGATGAAGGGTTTCAGGGTGCGCAGCCGCTTCAGCGCGGCCTCGTCAAGGCCGAGATAGTCGAGACGGCGCGCGATGTCATGGTTCGGGCGGGCGGTCGAGGCAGTCTTCATTCTGAGCGGTATCCTGGCAACGCGAGAAACGGAGGAGAAAGCGACAAAACTCCAGCGGAAGGGCGACGCCGCACGGCACGCCCAACCCCGCGACCCTTCATGGGTCCAGCCGAAGGCGCCTTGCCTTCATTGGATAGCTTTCTGACGGGATATCATTAGGTTAGACGTGGTAAATTGTTCCTTATCCCGCCGCCGCTTCCGGCATGAAAACGCCCGCGCAAATGGTCGCAGCCGTTCTTGTCTTTCGTTAAGTTCAGAAGCCCGTCCTGTCGCCGAAAGCAGCGAGGCGGACGAAGAATGCAGCCATGCGACAAGAAAAAACCCGGGAAACAACGTTTCCCGGGCTCCGATGATTTCCTGGCAACCGGAAATCAAATGCACTCGATGAAGAGTCTCTTGGCCGCATCCAGCGTCAGCTCCACCGGATTGCCGCCGGCCGTCGGGTCGACGATGGCCATGGCCGCCATCTCGTCGATGCGGTCCGTGCCGACGCCGAGCGCGGAGAGCTTGTCCGGCACGCCGACTTCCTCGCGCAGGCGCAGCACATAGTCGAAGAAGCCGTCGAAGCCGCCTGCGATGCCGAGATAGGCGGAAGCGCTGGCGATCTTCGCCTCGATGGCCGGCCGGTTGAAGGCCAGCACCGGCGGCATCACGACGGCGTTGGTCATGCCGTGATGCGTGTTGTAGATCGCGCCGACCGGGTGCGACAGCGAGTGGATCGCGCCGAGGCCCTTCTGGAAGGCGACGGCGCCCATGGCGGCAGCGGACATCATGTTGGCGCGGGCCTCGATATCCGTGCCGTCCTTGTAGGCGCGCGGCAGGTATTCCTTGACGAGGCGCATGCCCTCGAGCGCGATGCCCTGGCTCATCGGATGGTAGAAGGGCGAGGAATAGGCTTCGAGGCAATGGGCGAAGGCATCCATGCCGGTGCCGGCGGTGATGACCTTCGGCATGCCGACCGTCAGCTCCGGGTCGCAGATCGTCACCGAAGGCAGGAACTTCGGATGGAAGATCACCTTCTTGGTGTGCGTCTCGGAATTGGTGATGACCGAGGCGCGGCCGACTTCCGAGCCGGTGCCGGCCGTCGTCGGCACGGCGACGATGGGCGCGATGCCGTCGGAATTGGCGCGGGTCCACCAGTCGCCGATATCCTCGAAGTCCCAGACGGGGCGCGTCTGGCCGGCCATGAAGGCGACGGCCTTGCCGAGATCGAGACCGGAGCCGCCGCCGAAGGCGACGACGCCGTCATGACCGCCGGCCTTGAAGGCCTTGACGCCCGCTTCGAGGTTCCTGTCGGTCGGGTTCGGATCGACCTCGGCGAACATCGCCCGGCCGAGGCCGGCGGCCTCCAGGATGTCGAGCGCGTTCTGCGTGATAGCCATGGTCGAGAGGCCGCGGTCGGTGACGAGCAGCGGCTTCTTCATGCCGACCGCCTTGCAGTGGTCGGCAAGTTCCTTGATCCGGCCCGCGCCGAACTTGATCGCGGTGGGGTAGCTCCAGTTGGCGGTGATGGTCATTCTGTTCAAGCTTTCCTGAAGTGGTAGGATTTCGGACGGGTAAGGTTGTGGAAGCCGATGACGGAGAGCGAGCCGCCACGGCCCGTTTCCTTGACGCCCGTCCAGCACAGCGCCGGGTCGAGATAGTCGGCGCGGTTCTGGAAGACGGTGCCGGTTTCGAGGTCGCGGGCGATGCGGGCAGCCCGCTCGCTGTCCTTCGTCCAGAGCGAGACGGTGAGGCCGTATTTGCAGTCGTTCATCAGCGCGAGCGCTTCCTCGTCGCTCTTCACCTTCATGATGCCGACGGCCGGGCCGAAGGTCTCTTCCTTCATGAATTCCATGGAATGGTCGACATCGACGAGGATCTGCGGCGCGACATAGGCGCCGCTGTCGTCGGCCGGGAAGAGTTTCGGGTCGACGAGCGCCTTGGCGCCCCTGGACACCGCATCGGCGATCTGCGAGCGCACGGTCGCGGCGAAGCGCTTGTGCGCCATCGGGCCGAGCGTCGTTTCCGGATCGAGCGGATTGCCGAGCTTGTAGTTGGAGACCCAGGCGACGGACTTCTCGACGAAGGCATCGTAGAGCTTCTCGTTGACATAGATGCGCTCGATGCCGCAGCAGCACTGGCCCGAATTGTAGGTCGCGCCGTCCATCAGCGTGTCGACGGCGGCGTCGAGATCGGCGTCCTCCATGACATAGCCCGGATCCTTACCGCCGAGCTCGAGGCCGACCGGCGTGAAGGTGCCGGCGGCGGCGCGCTCGATGGACCGGCCGCCTTCGACGGAGCCCGTGAAGTTGATGAAATCGAACGAATTGGCGGCGATCAGCGCCGACGTCGTGTCATGGTCGAGGAAGACGTTCTGGAAGACGTCCTCCGGCACGCCCGCCTCGTTGAAGGCGCGCACGAGGCGCTCGCCCACCAGCAGCGTCTGTGCGGCATGCTTGATGATGACGACATTGCCGGCCATCAGCGCCGGGGCGATGGTGTTGATCGCCGTCATGTAGGGGTAGTTCCACGGCGCGATGACGAAGACGACGCCGTGCGGCTCGCGCTCGATGCGGCGCTCGAAACGGTCGCTGTTCTCAATGACGATCGGCGCCAGCGAGGAGCCGGCGATTTCCGCGACATAGTTGGAGCGCTCGTTGAAGCCCTTGAACTCGCCGCCGTAGCGGACCGGACGGCCCATCTGCCAGGCGATTTCCGGCACGATCTCGTCGGCCATTTCGTTGACGCGGGCGACGCCCTTGAGGACGAGCTGGATGCGCTCTTCCAGCGGGCGCTTGGCCCAGGCCTTCTGCGCCTTCTTCGCACGGGCGACAACGGCCTCGGCGGCGGCCAGCGGCATCGCCTCGCGCTCGGCATAGACCGAGCCGTCCACGGGGGATATGCATTTGATCACAGTCATGATCGACTTCCTGTTGGTTCTATCGGAATTTCAGTCTCTGGCGCTCGGCCGCCCCTCATCCGCCATGCGGCATATCCCTGACCGAACCCTTTCGCAGGCCGGGTCCCCTCTCCCCGCTTGCGGGAAGAGGGTCAGGGTGAGGGGCAGTTCCCGAAACGCTTCTACGCCCTCTCGAAGCCGCGCGCCACCTCCCAGTCGGTGATGCGGCGATCGTACTCTTCCTGCTCCCATTCGGCCGCGCGGACATAGTGATCGACCACGTCGTCGCCGAAGGCGTCGCGCAGCATCTCCGAACCCTTCAGGGCCGCGGCCGCGTCGCGCAGCGTCTTGGGAATCTCGCGAATGTCCTTGCCGCCATAGGCGTCGCCCTCGAAGGGCGCTTCCAGCTCGAACTTCCCCTCGATGCCGGCGATGCCGGCGGCGAGCAGCGCGGCCATGGCGAGATAGGGGTTGAGGTCCGAGCCGCCGACGCGGCATTCGATGCGGATGCCCTTGGTACCCTCCCCGCACAGGCGGTAGCCGGCCGTGCGGTTGTCCTTGCTCCAGATCGCCTTGGTCGGTGCGAAGGTGCCGGCGACGAAGCGCTTGTAGGAATTGATATAGGGCGCGAGGAAATAGGTTATCTCGCTGGCATGGGCGAGCAGGCCCGCCACATACATGCGCATCATCTCCGACATGCCGTATTTGGCGTCCCTGTCGAAGAACTTCGCTTCCTTGCCGTCGAGGCTCCAGAGCGACTGGTGGATATGGGAGGAGGAGCCGGCGGCGTTGTAGTTCCACTTGGCAAGGAAGGTCACGGCCTTGCCGCGCTGCCAGGCGATTTCCTTGGTGGCGTTCTTGATGATCGAGTGCCGGTCCGCCATGGTCAGCGCCTCGGCATAGCGCACGTTGATCTCCTCCTGGCCGGGCGAGGCCTCGCCCTTGGAGTTCTCGACCGGAATGCCGGCGCCCTGCAGGCCGTTGCGCAGCGCGCGCATGACATCCTCTTCCTTGGTGGTCTGGAAGATATGGTAGTCCTCGTTGTAGCCGCTGGCCGGCTGGAGGTCGCGGTAACCGCTTTCACGGGCATGGTCGTAGGTCTGGTCGAAGAGGTAGAATTCCAGTTCGCTCGCCATGAAGGGCTTGAGGCCCATCGCCTCCAGCCGCTTGACCTGCTTCTTCAGCACGGCGCGGGGCGAATGCGGCACCTCTTCATGGGTGTGATGGTCGAGCACGTCGCAAAGCACCAGCGCCGTGCCCTCGAGCCAGGGCAGCTTTCGCAGCGTGGAGAGGTCCGGCTTCATCGTATAGTCGCCATAGCCGGCGGCCCAGCTCGTCGACTTGTAGCCCGGCACCGTCTCCATCTCGATATCGGTCGCCAGCAGGTAATTGCAGCTATGCGTCTCCTCATAAGCGCCCTCGACGAAAAACTGCGCGTGGAAACGCTTGCCCATCAGGCGCCCCTGCATGTCCACGAGGCATGCCAGAACGGTGTCGATGCGGCCCTCGGCCACATCCTTCTTCAGGTCATCGAATGTATAGGTCACGGTCATCGGGCGGTCCTGCGGGTGTTGTGGTGTCGTGCCGGACCGGGCCGCAAGGCCCGGTCCGAAAGGCGGGGCATCAGCCGTTCACATAGGGCGGGCCGGCCTTGTTGATGACGCCGTTATAGTCCTCGAAGATCTTGACGACCTTGGCGGCCGTCTCGCTCTGTTCGGCGATCTCCTTCCAGAAGACCTTGGCGGCGTCCTCGACCACCTTCCATTCCTCGACAGGAACGCTGGTGAGCTTCAGCTTCGTGCCCTCGGCGCGCAGCTTCGCCTCGCCACCCCAGTACCACTGGTCGCGGTAGTTGTTGCCGGCCTCGATGGCGGCCATGACCAGCTTCTTCAGGTGATCCGGCAGCTCGGCCCACTTCTTCTCGTTGACGAAGAACGAGCCGATCCAGGCACCCGAGATGTTGTTGGTGAGGAAGTGGTCCGTCACGTCGGCCCAGCCGACCGTGTAGTCCTCGGTGATGCCCGACCACGCCATGCCGTCGAGCTCGCCGGTCTGCACGGCGACCTGCGCGTCCTCGTAGGGGATCGTGACCGGCACGACGCCGAACTGGGTGAGGAAGCGGCCGGCCGTCGGGAAGGTGTAGAGGCGCAGCCCCTCCAGGTCCTTCACCGAGGTGATCGGCTTCTTGGTGTTGAAGTGGCACGGGTCCTGGCCGGAGGACGAGAGCCACACGACGCCGCCGACCTTCTCGTAGGACGAGCGCCAGATATCGGCGAGGCCGTACTGCCTAAAGAGCACCGGCACGTCGAGGATCGACTTGGTGGCGAGCGGGAAATAGCCGCCGAAGGTGGCGACGTCGGCCGGCGAGGCCATGGAATCGTCGTCCGAATGCACGGCATCGATGGTGCCGGCCTGGAGCGCGCGGAATAGCTCGCCCGTCGGCACGATCTGGTCGGCGAAGTAGAGCTCGATCTCCAGCTCGCCCTTGGCGGAGGCGTTGATCGCATCGACGATGGGCTTGGTGACGTGCTCGCCGAGCGCGGCGCCCGCATAGGTCTGGAAGCGCCACTTGATGGCCGTCTGGGCCTTCACGATGGCGGGTGCGGAAAGCGTAGCGGCACCGGCTCCGATCGTAACCGCCCCGGCCCGCGTCAGAAATTGCCTTCTATTGGTCATATCTCTTTCCCTCTGGTTATCGTTACGCTTTGCCGGGAACGGCCGTTCATCCCGGACGGTCAATGGTCTTTTCTTCTACCGGCCTCATTACTCCCACGCGCGCCGGCGGCGACAGCCGCCGGCAAACTTTGTCACTTGCTGTAGTAGTTGTTCGGCAGCCAGGTCGCGATTTCCGGGAAGCAGCCGATGATGATCAGGCTTGCGATCATGATGCCGACGAAGGGCCAGATCGATGCATAGATATCGCGCATGGTGATGCCGGGCGGCGCCATGGCGCGCATCATGAACAGGTTGTAGCCGAAGGGCGGCGTGATGTAGGCGATCTGGCAGGTGATCGTGTAGAGCACGCCGTACCAGACGAGATCGAAGCCCAGCTTCTGCACCAGCGGGATGTAGAGCGGGGCGACGATGACGAGCATCGCCGTGTCGTCGAGGAACATGCCCATGACGAGGAAGGAGAGCTGCATCAGCACCAGCACCTGCCACGGCTCCAGCCCCAGGTCGCCGAGGAAGAAGCGCTCGATGGACTTGACCGCGCCGAGGCCGTCGAAGACCGCCCCGAAGCACAGCGAGGCGATCAGGATCCACATGAACATGCAGGTGATGCCGAGCGTCTTCTGAAGCACGTCGTTCCACAGGGTGCGCGTCAGGCGGCCACGCTGCCAGGCGACCAGCGCCGAGGAGATGGCGCCGACGGCCGAGGCTTCCACGAGGCTGGCGATGCCCGAGAGGAACAGCCACATCATCAGCGTGAAGATGCCGAGCGGCAGGATGCCGGCCGTCAGCAGCTTCAGCTTCTCGCTCGTCGGCACGCGGCGCTCTTCGGCCGGCAGCGCCGGGCCGAGCGACGGATTGATCCGGCAGCGGACATAGACGTAGATCGCCATCAGCGCCGCCATCAGCAGGCCCGGGAAGACGCCGGCGAGCCAGAGCTGGCCGACCGGCACGCGGGCGATCATGCCGTAGAGCACGAGCACGATGCTCGGCGGAATGAGGATGCCGAGCGTCGAGCCCCCCTGCACCACGCCCGTCGTCATCACCTTGTCGTAGCCGCGGCGCAGCAGTTCCGGCAGCGCGATGGTCGCGCCGATCGCCATGCCGGCGACCGAAAGGCCGTTCATGGCAGAGATGATGACCATGAGGCCGATGGTGCCGAGCGCAAGGCCCCCGTTGATCGGCCCCATCCAGACGTGGAACGCCTTGTAGAGGTCTTCCGCGATACCGGATTCCGACAGCATGTAGCCCATGAAGACGAACATCGGCACCGTCAGCATCGGGTACCATTTGACGAGCTTCATGGCGGAGGCGAAGCCCATTTCCGAACCGCCCTCGCCCCATAGCAGGAAGGCGGCGACGACGCCGACGAAGCCGATGACGGCGAAGACGCGCTGCCCGGTGAGCAGCAGCACCATCATGCCGGCGAACATCGTGATTGCGATGAATTCGTAGCTCATTCGATCGGCCTTCCGCGCAGTTCGGCGATATCCTTGAAGAGCGAGGAGGTGGCCTGCGCGAGCATCATCAGGACGCCGAAGGTCATGACGATCTTGATCGGCGCCATATAGGGCGCCCAGGCGGTAAAGCTCTTTTCCTTGAACTGGATGGCATAGGTCGTGCTGGTGATGCCGCCGAACAGCATGAAGCCGAGGAACACGATCAGCGCGATGGCCGTGACGGCGTCGAAGGCAGCGCGCCGGCGCACCGACCACTGGCTGTAGAACAGGTCCATGCGAACGTGGTCGCCGGTCTGCATGGCGAAGGCGCCGCCGAGCATATAGTAGGCCGCCATGGTGAACTGCGCCGATTCCAGCGTCCAGTTCGCCGGCAGGTGGAAGGCCTTCGAGACGGATGAATAAAGCAGGATCGCGAACATCGCGAAAATCAGATACATCGCAAAAATGCCGACACGCCGGTTGAACGCGTCGACGAAGCGCACATAGCTCTTGATGAAATCAGGCATGACCGTTGCCTCCCCTGGCAGCGGCGGCATCAGCCGGGCCGGACCTCCGATAAATCAACGCAAGCATCCGCTTGGCCTCTCCAGTTCGTGTTCGTTTCCGTTTCCACGGACATTTCCCCGGGCCGGTTATCGATTGATTGCGGGAATGCCCTTGGCGAGCAGTCCCGTCAGATAGCCGGCCACGACCCTCTGGCCGGCTTCGTCTCGGATGAGGTCGTTGCGGACCTCGATCATCACATTGGCAAGGCCGTTGGAAAGGCCGTGCTCCTTCAGCGTATGCGTCACGCCGTCTTCCGGCCCGTAGGGCTCGTTGCGGCGGGCGTCGTAGCGCCCGTCGGCCGCGGCGGCCTCCAGCATGGCGTCGGCAAGGCGCGCGTCCGCGTCGTGCAGGATGCCGATCTCGACGGCGCGCGGCGCGCCGAAATAGACGGGCGTGAAACTGTGCATGGTCACGATGACCGGCGGCCGCCCCTCGGCGATCCGCGCCTTCACGAGGGCCGAAAGCTTGTCGCGGAACGGCAGGTAGAGCGCCTCGGTGCGCGCATCACGCGCCGCCCGGTCGAGCCCGGCATTGCCCGGCACGTCGAACACCTCGCTCTTTTCCGGCATGGCGGCGGGTGATTCCGGCGGGCGGTTGCAGTCGTAGACGAGGCGCGAGAAGCGCTGGTAGAGGAGCGTCGCATCGAGGCTTTCGGCCATGAGGCGCGAGACGGCGAGCGCACCCGGATCCCAGGCGATATGGCTGGCCAGTGCCTCCTCGGAAAGGCCCAGCGTGCCGAGCGACTTCGGCAGGACGCGCGAAGCGTGCTCGCAGACCAGGATGACCGGTCCCCGGGCAACGGCATTCTCCAGGGCGACGGGGTCGCCCTCCTCCACACTCAGAATTCCCATGAGCCTGATCCCCTCGACCGGCCTTTATCGTTGATGAAGAGAATTCTTCACCCATTTGCCGCTGTCAACCGCACATTGAAAAAATCTCTTCAAAAAATCATTTGACTCCAATTGTGACAGCGATGTTTAATTTTCCAAACTCCGGCGCCAGACCGGAGCGCAGGGGAATAAACTTGACGCCCAACCCAGCATCCATGACGGTGTCGGATGTGATCCATGCTCATTTCGATACGCTGACGCGTGCCGAAAAGCAGCTTGCCGCATCGCTGCTCGACAATTATCCCGTCTCCGGCCTCGGCAGCATCACGACGGTCGCGGAAAATGCCGGCGTGTCGACGCCGACGGTCGCGCGCATGGTGCAGAAGCTCGGCTTCCGCGGCTTTCCCGATTTCCAGGCCCGCCTGCACCACGAGCTGGAGACCACGCTCTCCAGCCCGATCACCAAGCACGACCGCTGGGCCGCGAACGCGCCGGGCACGCATATCCTCAACCGCTTCGCCGACGCGATCATGACCAATATGCGCCAGACGCTCGCGCATGTGGAGACCGCCGAATTCGACGGCGCGAGCGCCCTCCTCGCCGACCGCCAGCGCAGCATCTACATCATCGGCGGACGCATAACGAAGGCCCTCGCGGACTATCTCTTCACCCATCTGCAGGTCATCCGCCCGAACGTCACGCAGATCGCCTCCAACCCCGCCTCCTGGCCGCATTACGTGCTGAACATGAAGGCCGGCGACGTCCTGGTGATCTTCGACATCCGCCGATACGAGCAGGAGATGGAGACGCTCGGGCGCGTCGCCCGCGAGCGCGGCGTGGAAATCGTGCTCTTCACCGACCCCTGGGCCTCTCCCGTCGCCAAGGTCGCGGCGAAGGTCTTTCGCGTCCATATCGAGGCGCCGTCGGCCTGGGATTCGTCCGTCGTGACGCTGTTCATCGTCGAGGCGCTGATCGAGGCCGTCCAGAGCTCGGGATGGGAAGAGACCAGCGATCGCATGAAGACGCTGGAGGGTCTTTTCGAAGCCAGCCGGCTCTTTCGCAAGCCCCGGCCGGAGGTTTCCGCCAAGCCTTGAAACCGCATGGGAAAAAACCGAGACAAAACTGTCACATAAGCTTCATCTGCCGCAAGTAATCACCCTTCGCCGCCTGACACACAAAAGGAGAACACCCGTGATGTCACAGACGAGACGCCTGCTTTCGCTTTCCACCGCCCTGGTGGTCGCCTCCTCCACGCTCGCCTTCGCGGAGCCGAGCGCGGAACTCATCGAAGCCGCCAAGAAGGAAGGCATGCTGACCACGGTCGCCCTTCCGCACGACTGGTGCGGCTATGGCGACGTCATCGCCGCCTTCAAGGCCAAGTATCCGGAAATCCAGGTCAACGAGCTGAACCCCGACGCCGGCTCGGCCGACGAGATCGAGGCCATCAAGGCCAACAAGGACAACAAGGGCCCGCAGTCGCCCGACGTGATCGACGTCGGCCTCGCCTTCGGCCCGCAGGCGAAGTCCGAAGGCCTGCTCCAGCCCTACAAGGTTTCCACCTGGGACGAGATCCCGGACAACGTCAAGGATGCCGAAGGCTACTGGTACGGCGACTATTACGGCGTGATGTCCTTCTTCGTGAACAAGGACATCGTCACCAATTCCCCGAAGGACTGGGCCGACCTCCTGAAGCCTGAATATTCCGGCCAGGTGGCGCTTGCCGGCGACCCGCGCGCCTCCAACCAGGCCATCCTCGGCGTTCTCGCCGCCGGTCTCGGCAAGGGCGCGAAGGCCGGCAAGGAAGCCGGCGAAGCGGGCCTTGCCTATTTCGCGGAAATGAACAAGGCCGGCAACTTCGTTCCGGTTATCGGCAAGTCCGGCACGCTCGCCCAGGGTTCCACCCCGATCGTCGTCGCCTGGGACTATAACGCCCTGAGCTGGGCCAAGACCCTCAACGGCAACCCGCCGACCGAGGTCGTCGTTCCCGAAAGCGGCGTTCTCGCCGGCGTCTACGTCCAGGGCATCTCGGCCTACGCGCCGCACCCGAACGCCGCCAAGCTGTGGATGGAGCACCTCTATTCCGACGACGGCCAGCTCGGCTGGCTGAAGGGCTATTGCCATCCGGTCCGCTTCAACGCCATGGTCAAGGCCGGCAAGGTTCCGCAGGAACTGATCGACGCCCTGCCGCCGGCAGCAGCCTATGAGAAGGCCTACTTCCCGACGCTTCAGGAAGTGGACGACAACAAGGCTGCCGTAACGGGCGCCTGGGACAGCGTCGTCGGCGCGAACGTGCAGTAAACGACACATCCCGTCGCCCCGGCCCGCCCGGGGCGACGACTGTGGTATGCCAATGACGGCAACCCCATGAGGCTATCCTGATGTCTTCAGACAGCTCTGCCGCGAACCAGCCGACGAAGGCGCCGCTGCGCCTTCCGCTGCACTGGCTCGGCGCGGCGCCCTTTGCGATCTTCGTTCTTCTTTTCCTGATCCTGCCGACGATGCGAATCGTCATCGGCGCCTTCCAGACGCCGGACGGCGGCTTCACGCTGGACAATATCCGCGGGCTGTTCACGACGTCGATCATGTCGGCCTACTGGATCTCCATCAAGATTTCCATCGCCTCCGCCCTGCTCGGCTGCCTGATCGGCTTTTCGGTCGCCGCCGCCGTGGTGCTCGGCGGCCTGCCAAAATGGATCCGCGGCCCGCTGCTGACCTTCTCGGGCGTCGCCTCAAACTTCGCCGGCGTGCCGCTCGCCTTCGCGTTCCTGGCGACCCTCGGCCCCGTCGGCCTCGTCACTGTGTTCCTGAAGACCCAGCTCGGCATCGACCTGCGCGCGCTCGGCTTCAACATCCTCTCCTTCTGGGGGCTGACGGTCACCTACCTGTTCTTCCAGATCCCGCTGATGATCCTCATCATCACGCCGGCGCTCGACGGCCTCAAGCGCGAATGGCGCGAGGCGGCGCAAATCCTCGGCGCGACCAATGCGCAATACTGGCGCATGGTCGCCTTCCCGATCCTGCTACCTTCCTTCCTCGGCACGCTCGCGCTGCTCTTCGCCAACGCCTTCGGGGCCGTCGCGACCGCGATCGCGCTCACCGGCTCGTCGCTCTCCATCGTGCCGATCCTGCTCTTCGCGCAGATCCGCGGCGACGTCCTCGGCAATCCCCATCTCGGCTATGCGCTGGCCTTCGGCATGATCGTCGTCACCGGCATCGCCAACACGATCTACATCTGGCTGCGCGCGCGCAGCGAAAGGTGGCTGAAATGAAGAAGTTCTGGGCCTGGGGCGCCCTTATCATCGGGCTGCTCTACTTCATCCTGCCGCTCCTCGGCATGACGAACTTCTCGCTGAAGATGCGCCGCGGCGTCTATTCCTTCGATGCCTACGCCGTCGTGCTCGGCGATCCGCGCTTCCAGGAGACCTTCACCTATTCCGTGGTGATGGCGCTCTTCACCATCGCCTTCGGCGTGCTCCTCGTCGTACCGACGGCCTATTGGGTGCGCCTCAAGCTGCCGGGCCTTCGGCCCTATGTCGAGTTCGTCACGCTGCTGCCGCTGGTCATCCCGGCCATCGTCATCGTCTTCGGCTATATCCGGCTCTACAACACCTCCAGCTGGCTGCCGCTGACGGGTTCGATCACGGGCACCAACATCCTTCTGATGTTCGGCTATGCCACGCTGTCGCTGCCCTACATGTACCGCGCCGTCGACACAGGGCTGCGTTCCATCGACATCACCACGCTGACGGAGGCAGCCCAGAGTCTGGGCGCCGGCTGGACGACGATCCTAACGCGCATCATCCTGCCGAACGTGCTCGTCGCGGTCCTGTCGGGCGCCTTCCTGACCTTCGCCATCGTCATCGGCGAGTTCACCATGGCCGCCCTCCTCAACCGCCCGGCGTTCGGCCCCTACATGCAGCTTCTCGGCGCCAACCGGGCCTATGAGCCGGCCGCGCTCGCTGTCATCGCCTTCGCCATCACCTGGGGCTGCCTCGGCCTGATCCAGCTCGTCTCGCGCTTCCAGAAGGGCGCGCAAAGCCCCGTCTAAGGATTTTCCATGAGTTTCCTCACACTCTCCAGCATCCAGAAATCCTTCGGCCCGGTGCAGGTCGTCAAGGACTTCAACATGGCCATCGAGAAGGGCGAGTTCATCTCCTTCCTCGGCCCGTCCGGCTGCGGCAAGACCACCATCCTGCGCATGATCGCCGGCTTCGAGACGCCCTCGGGCGGCACGATAACGATCAACGGCAAGAGCCAGGCGAACCTTCGCCCGAATCAGCGCAACATCGGCATGGTGTTCCAGGCCTATGCGCTCTTCCCCAACATGAACGTCGCGGAAAATGTCGCCTTCGGCCTCAAGGTCGCCGGCCGGCCGAAGGCCGAGATCGACGCCCGCGTCAAGGAGATGCTCGGCCTCATCAAGCTCGACCATCTCGCCGACCGCTACCCCTACCAGATGTCCGGCGGCCAGCAGCAGCGCGTGGCGCTCGCCCGCGCGCTCGCCCCCAAGCCCCAGGTGCTCCTCCTCGACGAACCGCTCTCGGCCCTCGACGCCAAGATCCGCGTGTCGCTGCGCGAGGAAATCCGCATGATCCAGCAGCAGCTCGGCATCACCACGGTCTTCGTCACGCACGACCAGGAAGAGGCGCTGTCGATCTCCGACCGCATCGTCGTGATGAACGCCGGCAAGGCCGACCAGATCGGCACGCCGGCCGAAATCTACAACCACCCCACCACCCGTTTCGTCGCCGGCTTCGTCGGCACGCTCAACCTCATCGAGGCGAAGGTGGTGGATGCGGCGGCGAACCGCGTCACCATCGGCGACCAGGGCGTGACGCTGCGCGAATCGCTCGGCAACGCCAGGGCCGGCGACACGGTATCGCTGGCGCTGCGCCCCGAGGCCGGCTCCATCGCGGCCGACGCCAAGGGCGATACCGCGCTTTCCGGCGAGGTCGTCTCCTCCAACTTCCTCGGCTCGGTCATCCGTACCCGCATGAAGGTCGGCGGCAGCGTCATCTCCTTCGACATGTTCAACAGCCCCGGCCTCGTGCCGCCGGCTGTCGGCGAAACGGTGACGCTGCGCTTCACCGCCGGCGACCTGTTGGTCATCCACGACTGAACGTCCATTCCAAGCCTTGCTAGAGGCGTGGAAAAATCTGTCGTGAATCGTGGTTTTTGCGTCGCCCGCGGATTTGATCTGCGGGCGTTTGGCGTTTAATCTCCTATCGTTCTCAGGGCGGGGCGAAATTCCCCACCGGCGGTATCCGGAGCGATCCGGGAGCCCGCGAGCGCCTTCCACGAGGAAGGGTCAGCAGATCCGGTGCCATGCCGGAGCCGACGGTCACAGTCCGGATGGAAGAGAGCAAGCAGGAGGCCCGTTCCGCGCAGGGCCGGCCTCGTGCGTGTTCGCCCAAGGGACCCGTTGAAAAATGGCTCAACCCTTGAAAGGCCAAGACATATGAATGCCAATGCCACCCCCTCCGCCCGCATCGCCGTCATCCGTGCCCGCTGGCACGCCGGCATCGTCGACCAGGCGGTCACCTCCTTCATCGCCGAATGGCAGGCCCTCGGCGGCCGCGCCGAAGACGTCGACGTGATCGACGTGCCGGGCGCGCTCGAAATCCCGCTACACGCCCAGCTTCTCGCGAAGACCGGCCGTTATTCGGCCATCCTCGGCGTCGCCCTCGTCGTCGACGGCGGCATCTACCGCCACGATTTCGTCGCCGGCACCGTGGTCGACGCCATCGTGCGCGTCGGCCTCGACACCGACGTTCCGGTGCTCTCGGCCGTGCTGACGCCGCACAATTTCCAGGAATCGGAAGCCCACATCGCCTTCTTCCGCGACCACTTCGTCATCAAGGGCAAGGAAGCCGCCCACGCGGCGCGGCAGATTCTCGACGCCCGGGCGCAGGTGGCGCTGGCGACGGTTTCCTGAATCGCTTTCTCAAGAACCGGAATCGGCTCGTGAAGGCGAAGCGATAACCCGCTGAAAAGACTATGGAAGCCCGGCAGCGATGCCGGGCTTTTCCGTCCCCTCTCCTGCGTCTACGCCTGCAAATTCTTCAGATAGATCGACAGCAATTGGATCTGCGACGAGATCCCCAGCTTGCGGTAGACGTTCCGCCGGTGGACCTTCACCGTCCCCGTCGAAATATTCAGCTTGAGCCCGATCGATTCCGACGAATGCCCCTGCAGCACCAGCTCGATGATCGAGGCCTCGCGATCGGTGAGGTTGAGCTTGCGCCAGACCTTGTCCGCCGCGCTCACCGGCTCGCTGCGCCGTCCGCGTCCCTGCCCAGCAAGCGCGAAGCGTTCCGCAAGGCCGCTCCAGGCCTGCCGCACGAAGGCGGCGACGAAGGGTTCGGCATCCGCCAGCAGCGCGAATTCGGCGGCCGGGAAGACCCCCGTCTTCTCGCGCCGCATCAGGGAGACGACCACCGTCACGCCGTCGCCCGCAGCCACGAAGAAGCCCAGCTCCTCGGCAAGCCGCGTCTGTGAGTAGTAGGTGCGGTAGTATTCGCTGGAGAAGAAGCGGTCCGGCGCGAGCTCCCGCATGCGGAAGACGCCGGCCCGGCCCGCCCGCGCCGTATGGTAGAACGGATCGAGCAGGTAAGGCCCCACCTGATAAAGCGTCACGAAAACGTGGTAGTCGTCCGCATCGAAGGTGCTGAAAAGGTCGATCGGCCGGGCCTTGTCGCGATAGGCGAAGATGACCATGTCGTCGAAGCGTACGAGCGCCCGCGTCATTGCCAGCAGGGCTTCGCCCGCCTGCCCGTCGGAGCGTTCCGTCGCGTCCGTCCAGTCGGCAAGCGTGCGGAAGAGTGCCGTGAAATCGACCCGCATGGCGCTGATGCTCCCCCGATCCCCTTGCGGCGCACGTTTTTCACCGCGCCGGGATATACTCCTTCCATAGCCGGTTTACGGATAAAATACCTCTCTCGGGGTATATACCGCCCACCGGCGGCTGACTAGCATCCTCCCCGACGGTGGCTAAAGCGGCATGAAGATCGCTTCGACGCAACAACCGCAGGGAACAGACGTGACATCCGCCCCAACGAACGACATCGAGTTCCGTTCGGTGACCAAGCGCTATGGCGCGGTGACCGCGGTCTCCGACATCAACCTTTCCGTGCCGAAGGGCGCCTTCGTCGCGCTGCTCGGCCCGTCCGGCTGCGGCAAGACGACCTGCCTTCGCATGATCGGCGGCTTCGAGCAGCCGAGTGAGGGCGAGGTGCTGATCGCCGGCACTATCGCCAACGGCGTGCCGGCCTATCGCCGGCCGGTCAACATGGTGTTCCAGCAATATGCGCTCTTCCCGCATTTCGACGTGGAGAAGAACGTCGCCTACGGCCTGAAGCAGCTTCGCCCGCGCCTGCCGGCCGAGGAGATATCCCGCCGCGTCGGCGAAGCGCTGGAGATGGTGCGGCTTTCCGGCTTCGCCAGGCGCCGCATCCATGAAATGTCCGGCGGCCAGCAGCAGCGCGTGGCGCTCGCCCGCGCGCTCGTCAACAAGCCCTCCGTGCTTCTCCTCGACGAGCCGCTGGCGGCCCTCGACAAGAAGCTGCGCACCGCCATGCAGATCGAGCTCCAGACGCTCCAGCGCGACCTCGGCATCACCTTCGTTCTCGTCACCCATGACCAGGAGGAGGCGCTGTCGATGAGCGACCTCGTCTGCGTCATGAGCGCCGGCCGCATCCGCCAGCTCGCAACGCCCCAGGAGGTCTACGACCGCCCGGCCGATCTCTTCGTCGCCGATTTCGTCGGCAAGACCAACCGTTTCGACGGCACGCTGGAGGCCGGCGGCACCATCCGCCTCGGGAACGGCACGGCCCTGCCCGCCCCGCGCGGCGATCTTGCACCCGGCGCCGTCACCGTCGCGCTCCGCCCGGAGGCGATCCGCCTTGCGCGCGGCACGGCCAGCGCGACGACGCTGGAGGGCACCGTCACCCACCGCATCTTCCTGGGCTCGGCCGCCGAATACTCCATCGCCATCGACGGGCTGGGCGACCTCCTCGTCACCGCCGAACGCCATAACCAGTCGGAAAACGACCTCGTCGCGCCGGGCGAGCGGGTCGCAATCAGTTTCGATCCCGGCACAGCGCATATCTTTCCGGCCTGAGGGGAAACAGGCCCAACCACAAGGGAACAGTGTGATGTCGAAATGGTTCAGAGAGAATGCCCCGATCAGCGCCCATGAGCTGACGGAAGAATTCATGCGCCTGAAGCGCGGCTCCGTCACGCGCCGCCACTTCCTCGGCGTCACCGGCCTCGGCCTTGCCGCCGCCGTGCTCGCCCGCCAGCCCGGCCTCTTCAATTCGGCGGCCTATGCGCAGCAGGAAGACCTCGGCTCGGCCATGTCCATCGCCACCTGGCCGAACTATCACGACCCCGCGACCTTCGAGGCCTTCACTGCCGAGACGGGCGTCGCCGTCGAGGTCAACGTCTTCGGTTCGAACGAGGAGATGCTGGCAAAGCTGCAGGCCGGCGGCACCGGCTGGGACCTGTTCGTTCCCACCAACTACACGATCTCCACCTATGCCGGCCTCGGCCTGATCGATCCGCTCGACCTTTCCAAGGTGCCGAACTTCGACCAGAAGACCCAGAACACGCGTTTCACCAACGAGGGCACGGTCGACGGCAAGGTCTATGCGCTGCCGAAGAACTGGGGCACGACCGGCATCGCCGTCAATTCCGGCAAGGTGAAGTCCAAGGTCACGAGCTGGAAGGAATTCTTCGAGATCGCCATGACCGAGGCGGACGGCCGCGCCATGGTGCACGACTACCAGCTCACCACCATCGGCAACGCCCTCGTCTCGCTCGGCTTCTCCTTCAACTCGATCAAGCCGGATGAACTCGCCAAGGCCGAGGAGCTGCTGATCAAGGTGAAGCCCCACCTCTACGCCATCAACAGCGACTACCAGCCCTCCATGCGCGCCACGGATGCCTGGATGACCATGTGCTGGACGAACGACGGCGCGCAGCTCAACCGCGATATTCCGGAAATCCAGTTCACGCTCGGCTCCGACGGCGGCGAGATCTGGTCCGACTTCTACGCCGTCCCGAAGGCCGCCGCCAACAAGCCGGCGGGTTACGCGCTGCTCAACTACCTGATGGACCCGCAGCATGCGGTGAAGGAGCACATCGCCAACGGCGCGCCCACCACCGACAGCCGCGTCATCGCCCTGCTGCCGGCCGAGATCACCGGCAACAAGATCGTCTATCCGGACGAGGCCGCGCTGACCCCGCTGGAATTCGGCGCCGCCGTGACGCTGACCGACCCGGCGCGCGCGGAACTGATGGCGCGGTTCAAGTCAGCGTAACGGAAAAGGCCCTCACCCGGCTGCCGCCACCTTCTCCCCGCAAGCGGGGAGAAGGGACCCGGAGCATCGTTTTCTTCCCTTTCGAGGATGGCAAGGCGCAGCCACGCATATCCTTCTCTCCGCCCCGCGGGAAGAAGGTGGCCGGCAGGCCGGATGAGGGGCGACCCTCGCAGAATTCGCAACAGGACCAATGCAATGCCCCTGACGACGACGGCGAAAAGACGGCTGGTGACGACGGCGCTGCTGGCGCCGGCCTCCCTCTGGCTGTTCGTCTTCCTGGTGCTGCCCTTCATCGCCATGGTGGTCTTCTCCGTCGGCGAGCGCGGACCGGCGGGCGGTTACCAGGCAGCCTTCACCTTCGCGCAATATGCCAACCTGCCGGCCCGTTCCGCCGCCTACTGGAACACGCTGATGCTGGCGCCGGTCGGCGCTTTCCTCTGCCTGCTGGTCGCCTATCCGACGGCCTATTACCTCGCTGTCAAGGCGAGCCCGCTCCACCGGCTGTTGCTCGTCTCGCTGGTCGTCGTGCCGTTCTGGACGAGCCTTCTGGTGCGCACCTATGCCTGGATGTACATCCTCGGCTCGCGCGGCATCCCGAGCCTCCTCGACATGATCGGCATCGAGAACGTGCGCCTGCTCAACACGCCCGGCGCCGTGCTGCTCGGCATCGTCTACGGCTACCTGCCGCTGATGATCATGCCGATTTATGTCAGCCTCGAAAAGCTCGACCGCCGGCTGCTGGAGGCTTCGGCCGATCTCGGCGCAAAGCCCGTCTCGACCTTCTTCTCCGTCACCCTGCCGCTCTCCCTGCCGGGCGTCATGACGGGCGTCGCCCTCGTCACGATCCTGCTGCTCGGCGAATATCTCATTCCGCAGCTTCTCGGCGGCGGCAAGGTCTTCTTCATCGGCAATGCGCTGGTCGACCTCTTCCTGCAATCGCGCAACTGGCCCTTCGGCTCGGCCATCGCCGTCACGCTGGTCGCCATCGTGGTCGTGTTGCTGACGGTCGCCATGCGCATCGCCTGGAAAATCTCCGGCACGAGACAGGTGGACCTCGTCTGATGCGCGCGCTGATAACCTCCGTCTACCTGTTCCTCTACGCGCCTATCGCGCTGGTCGTGCTGTTCTCCTTCAATGCGGGGCGCAATGCCAGCGAGTTCACCGGCTTCTCGACGCAATGGTACGGCAAGGCGCTCGCCAATCCGTTCCTCGTCGCCGCGCTGCAGAACAGCCTGATCATCGCGTTTACCAGCGCCACGCTCGCCGCCGTCTTCGGCACCATGGCCGCCCTTGGCCTGGAACGCCTCGGCGCGCGCACGCGCGCCCTCTTCGACGGCCTGCTCGCCGCCGCCATCGTCGTGCCGGGCGTCGTTATCGGCATCGCGACGCTGGTCGCGCTCGTCGCGGTCTTCGGCGTCGTCAATCCGGCCATCGCCTCGCTCTGGCCGGGCGACAAGCCGCCGCAGCTCGGCCTCGGCTACGGTTCCATCATCGCCGCACACGGCCTCTTCACCATGGCGCTCGTGACGATGATCGTGAAGGCGCGCATCGCCACGCTCGGACGCGACATCGTCGAGGCCTCGGCCGATCTCTACGCCACGCCCCTCACCACCTTCCGCGATATCGTCCTGCCGCAGATCCTGCCCTCGGTGCTGGCCGGCTTCCTGCTCGCCTTCACCTTTTCCTTCGACGATTTCATCGTCGCCTTCTTCGTCGCGGGCTCCAAGACGACGCTGCCGATCTACGTCTTCGCCTCGATCCGCCGCGGCGTGACGCCGGAGGTCAACGCCATCGCGACGATGGTGCTGGTCGCCTCGCTCCTCCTCATCCTCGTCGCCCGCCTGCTCATGCGGGATAAGAAAACGAAATCGCCTGCCGGAGAATAACAGATGATCCTGAAGAACCGCGTCGCCATCGTCACCGGGGCAGGCTCCGGCATCGGCCGGGCCGGCGCGCGCATCATGGCGCGCGAAGGCGCAATCGTCTGCGTCGCCGATCTGGACGAGACGAGGGCCGGCGAGACGGTCGATTTCATCCGCAGCGAGGGCGGCGCGGCCGAAGCCGTCATCCTCGACGTCACCGACGACGTGGAGCTGAAGATGGCGATTGCCGGCGTGCTCTCGCGCCACGGACGCATCGACATCCTGCACAACCATGCCGGCGCGCAGGTCGCCGGCGACCTCGAAAGCGTCCCGCTCGACGGGCTGGATCTCTCCTGGAACCTCAATGTGCGCGCCCATCTCATGGCCGCCCGCCTCGTCATGCCGGCCATGAAGGCGCAGGGAAAAGGCGTCATCCTCAATACCTCCTCCTCCTCCGGCGTGCTCTACGACCGCGAGATGATCGCCTATACGACGACCAAGCACGCCGTCATCGCCATGACCAAGCAGATGGCCGGCGACTATGCCCGCCACGGCATCCGCGTCAACGCGCTCTGCCCAGGCTGGGTCGACACGCCCTTCAACGCCCCCTTCATCGACCAGATGGGCGGGCGCGGCGCCATCGAGGACTATATCAGGGAGAAGGTGCCCATGGGCCGCTGGGCGAGCGTGGAGGAGATCGCCGAGCCCATCCTCTTCCTCGTCTCCGACCGGTCAAGCTACATGACCGGCCAGATTCTCGTGGTCGACGGCGGCGAGACCGTCGTCTAGCTCTGCTCCGCGCAATTGCGCACGCAAAACCGCTTCACACTTTTGCGGGAATTGCTCAGACGGACCCCAGCCCGCCCTGATGCACGACGATGCGCGCATGATAGGGCACGCGCTTGTAGAGATCGAGCACATCCTGGTTGACGAGCCGCACGCAGCCTGAGGAGGTCGCCTTGCCGATCGACTTCCATTCCGGCGAGCCGTGCAGGCGGTAGAGCGTGTCCTTGCCGTTCTGGAAGATGTAGAGCGCGCGGGCGCCGAGCGGGTTCTTGATGCCCGGGTCCATGCCGCCGTTCTCGACGGAATATTTCGCCAGATGCGGCTGGCGCTTGATCATGTCATCCGGCACCTTCCAGCGCGGCCAGGGCTGGCGCCACTGGATGACGCCCTCGCCTTCCCACGCGAAGCCGTCGCGGCCGATGCCGACGCCGTAGCGCATCGCCGTGCCGCCGGGTTCCACCACATAGAGGAAGCGCGCGGCCGTATCGACGACCACCGTGCCGGCCGGCTCGCCGGTCGGGTCCTTCACGCGCTGGCGATAGTATTTCGGATCGATCTCCCTGTAGGGGATCGCCGGAATGAGGTGGCCGCCATCCTCGACGGCGGCATAGCGCGCCGCCAGTTCTTCGTCCGTTGCCGGCACGATCGGATAGCTGACCTTCTGGGGAACCGGGACGGCCTTGGTCGAGGTTTCCGTGGTTGCGCATCCTGCGAGCGTCGCGGCGGCGCCCAGGAAGAAGGCTCTGCGCGACAAAGTGCACACCGTAGGCATTCTCTATATCGACTCCAATGAAAACGGGTTGAAGCCGATGGCTAGCCAAAGCAGGAAGGGACTGGCAAGAAGCCAGGGCATCACATCTTCGGCATCCACCGCGCGTAGTCGCCGACCGATGCAAAGCGGCCACGCAAGACCATGCCGGGAGGGCAGAACACGATGGCGCCTGTGGAAATCGACCCCGCCCATGTCCGTGAATTCGCCGATCGGGAGAGCTTCTACCGCTGGCTCTCGGAGAACCACGACAAGGCCCCCGAAGTCTGGATCAGGATCCACAAGCGCGCCTCCGGCCTCAGGTCCATCACCCCGGAAGAGGCGATCGAGGCCGTTCTCTGCTGGGGTTGGATCGACGGCATCCGCAAGGGGCTGGACGAGAAGAGCTTCTTCCAGCGCTACAGCCCGCGCGGCCGCAGGAGCGTCTGGAGCAGGAAGAATGTCGAGACCGTCGGCCGGCTGATCGCGGACGGACGCATGACCAAGCATGGCCTGAAACATGTGGAGGCCGCAAAAGCGGACGGACGCTGGGACAGGGCCTATGGCAGCGGCAAGGATCTGAAGATCCCGCCGGACCTTCAGGCCGCCATCGACGCGGAACCGGCCGCCGCCGAAATGCTCGGCAGGCTCACCGAGCAGAACCGCTTCGCCCTCGCCTTCCGCGTCCACAATCTGAAGACGGAGGCCGCGCGCAGGCGCAAGATCGAGACCTTCGTGGAAATGCTGAAGAACGGCGAGACGATCTATCCGCAAAAGCGCAGATAGATCGCCGCCCTTTATGTGGACTGGCCGGCAAGCCAGTTGTGCCAGTCGTTCTCGCTGCCGGCGAAGACGTTGAGGTCGATCTTGCCGCTCACGCCATGCGACAGGCCCGAGCCGGAATATTGCCAGAACAGCCAGCGACGGTTCGGGTAGCGCTGCGACGGGTGCGCAGCGACCGAGCGCAGCCAGAAGGGATATTCCGTCAGTTCGCCCGAGAGGTTGTCCTCGTAGAAATCGGGCGCCGTATAGATGATGGGCCGCTTGCCGTAATGCCGCTCCAGCATTTCGGCGAAGACGCGGATCTTCTCGACATATTTGGCGCGCGACAGGCGCTTCTTGCAGGCGGAATCGCCGTTATATTCAGCGTCGATCACCGGCGGCAGCGCGTCCGGGTCCTTCGGCACGTTGCGGATGAACCACTCGGCCTGGGAGCTTGCGACGCGGCACCAGTAGAAGAAGTGATAGGCCCCGCGGCGGATGCCGGCCTGCTTGGCCTCGCGCCAGTTCTTCTGGAACATCGGATCGAGGTGATCGCCGCCGTCGGTCGCCTTGATGAAGGCGAAATTGGCGCCCTGCGTGCGCAGCTTCATCCAGTCGATATCGCCCTGCCAGCGCGAGACGTCGACGCCGTGCACCTGATAGTGCTTCGGCGCGCGCTTGCCGAAATTGATCGGATGGGCATCGCGGAACTGCTGGCTGTAGACGCGCGAGCGCTTGGCGAGGCGCCGGGTCGGCATTTCATCCGTCGTCGCGGAATCGGCCGGACGCTCGGAGGGGACGGCGGACTGCTGCGTCACCGTCTCGAAGACGTGGGTTTGCGGGACCGGACCGGCCCAGGCGAGCATTTCCTCCGCCCCGTCCGCCTTCACCTTGCTCCGGCCCACGGCCACTTCCGGCACCGGGCCGCCGCCCTTGGCGACGGAACTCGTGGTCTCGCGCGAGGGCTTGACCGCCAGCACGGTTTCCGGGGTCGAACTGGACGCACAGCCGGCCAGTGAGGCGCAGCCGAGGAGGATCGCTGTCAGGACCGAAAGACGCATTGGCACTCGCACGCAAAACAAACCGAAGGCCGCCCTTTCGACGCATGGACGGAATTACTAACGGAAGATTACCGCGAAAAGTTAAATACAATCTTTACGGCCGACCGTGACATTTCAGGCACTTAGAGCATTTCCGCGTTTCCTCGAATCGCGAAAACGCTCTAACTCTTTATTTTTACGCAATCCCGGACCCAAAACCGCTTCGCACTTTTGCTGGAATTGCTCTGGGTCCGCGTCTTCATCCCTTCGCGCCGGCCCGCAGCCGCCGCCGGGTCTCCGTCGGGCTTTCGTGGTAGTGTGCCCGGTAGCTGCGCGAGAAGGCCGAGGAGGAGTTGAAGCCGGTGAGCGCGGCGATATCGGCGAATTCCGCCTTGGTCTCGATGACCTTGCGCCGGGCGGCGTTGAGGCGCAGCGCGAGATAATGCCGGTGCGGCGCGACGCCCATGGATTCCTGGAAGAGATCCTGAAGATGCCGGGCGCTGATCCCGACGCGCCGGGCAAGCCGCGCCAGTGTCAGCGGCGCATCCACCGTCTCCTCCATCAGCCGCACCGCCTGGCTGACGCGCTGGTCGGCGACGCGCATGTTGCCGAGCGCCGGCACCTGCAAGAGGCCGCCAGTGCGCTCGTGCTCGTAGATGAAGAGCCGCGAGACCTCCAGCGCCAGCGAATAGCCTTGCCGGCGGCGGATGATCTCCAGCATCAGGTCGAGCGTCGGCAGCGAGCCGCCGGTGGTGAGGCGCTTGCCGTCGATGACGTAGCGCTCGCGCATCACCGCGATCTGCGGATAGCGCGAGGCGAATTCCTCCATGTCCTCCCAGTGGATCGTCACGAAATGGCCGTCGAGCAGGCTCGCCTCGGCGAGCAGCCAGCTTCCCGATTCGATGCCGGCCATGGCGGTGCGGTGGCGCGCCGTCTGCGAGAGCTGACGGCGCAACAGGAGCGTCGCGCTCATCTGCCATTGATAGCTCGACAGTACGAAGAGCGGCGCCGTCTCCCGCTCCGGCCGGAAGGGGCCGTCGACGGGCACGGGAATGCGGCTGCGCGTCTCCACCGGCTCGCCGTCCGGCGAGAAGATGCGCCAGCGGTAGAGGTCCTGGCCGGAGATGCGGTTGGCGGCGCGCAAGGGCTCGATGACCGAGGCGACGAGGATGAGGTTCGTCTCGGGCAGTACCAGGATATCGATGTCGAGCGTATCGGACGAGGGATCGAGCATGGCGGAAGCTTGACCGCTCACCTCTCGAATTGTCAAGGATGGATCCGAAAAGTGAAAGCATCGCGCTCTCTCTTGGCTCGTAATGGCCCTCAACGAGAATACTGGGAGAACGACGATGCCTCTTGCCATGAACCGCGATGTCTTCATCACCTGCGCCGTCACCGGCTCCGGCGATACCGCCGGCAAATCCCCTCACGTTCCGCGCTCGCCCAAGCAGATCGCCGAATCGGCCATCGAGGCCGCCAAGGCGGGCGCCGCCGTCGTGCATTGCCACGTGCGCGATCCGGAAACCGGGGCGCCGAGCCGCCGCAACGACCTCTACCGCGAAGTGACCGAGCGCATCCGCGACGCCGAGGTCGACGTGGTGCTCAATCTCACTGCCGGCATGGGCGGCGACATGATCTTCGGCAATACCGAGCAGCCCCTGCCGCTGAACCCCAACGGCACCGACATGGCCGGCGCCACCGAGCGCGTCTCCCACGTCGCCGAATGCCTGCCGGAAATCTGCACGCTCGATTGCGGCACGATGAACTTCTCGCTCGGCGACTACGTGATGACCAACACGCCGTCCATGCTGCGCGCCATGGGCAAGATGATGACCGATCTCGGCGTCCGCCCGGAGATCGAGGCCTTCGATACCGGACATCTCTGGTTCGCCAAGCAGCTCGTCGAGGAAGGCATCATCGAGGACCCGGTGCTCATCCAGCTCTGCATGGGCATTCCGTGGGGCGCGCCGGATGATCTCAACACCTTCATGGCGATGGTCAACAATGTGCCCGCCAACTGGACCTTCTCGGCCTTCTCCATCGGCCGCAACGCCATGGCCTATCCGGCCGCCGCCGTGCTTGCCGGCGGCAATGTCCGCGTCGGTCTGGAAGACAACCTCTATGTCGCCAAGGGCCAGCTCGCCACCAATGCGCAGCTCGTCGACAAGGCCGTCAACATCATCGAAAGCATGGGCGCTCGCGTCATCGGCCCGGCCGAAGTGCGCGAGAAGCTGAAGCTGACGAAGCGCGCGCCGCGCGGCTGACCATTTGGGGCTACCCCTCACACCAACCCTCTCCCCGCAAACGGGGAGAGGGAACCTGCCAAACGCAGGCCTGGGAATGGAGGAAACCGGCGCGGCATATCCCTTCCCCCTGCGGGAGAAGGTGGCGGCAGCCGGATGAGGGGCAGCGCCCCGCACACACAATAACGAATCGAGGGAACGCATGAGCACCACCATCAACAAGGCAGCCTGCGTCGGCGGCGGCGTCATCGGCGGGGCATGGGTCGCGCGCTTCGCGCTGGCCGGCATCGACGTGAAGGTCTTCGACCCGCATCCGGAAGCCGAACGCATCATCGGCGAAGTCATGGCCAATGCCGAGCGCGCCTACGGCATGCTCACCATGGCCCCCCTGCCGCCGAAAGGTAAGGTCACCTTCTGCAAGAGCATTCAGGAAGCGGTCGAAGACGCTGACTGGATTCAGGAAAGCGTGCCCGAGCGCCTAGAGCTGAAGCGCGGCGTCCTCACCCAGATCGATGCGGCCGCAAAGCCCGACGCCCTGATCGGCTCCTCCACCTCCGGCCTCATGCCGACCGATCTCCAGCGCGACATGAAGCATCCCGAACGCCTGTTCGTCGCGCATCCCTACAATCCCGTCTACCTGCTGCCGCTCGCCGAACTCGTCGGCGGCCAGAAGACGTCGCGCGCCGTTCTCGAGGACGCCAAGGCCAAGCTCGCCCCCATCGGCATGAAGGGCGTGATCATCAACAAGGAGATCGAGGCCTTTGTCGGCGACCGCCTGCTCGAAGCCGTCTGGCGCGAAGGCCTCTGGCTCATCAAGGACGACATCTGCGACACGGAAACGCTGGATGACGTAATCCGCTATTCCTTCGGCATGCGCTGGGCACAGATGGGCATGTTCGAAACCTACCGCATCGCCGGCGGCGAAGCGGGCATGCGCCACTTCCTCGCCCAGTTCGGCCCCTGCCTCTCCTGGCCCTGGACCAAGCTCACCGACGTCGTCGATCTCAACGACGAACTGGTCGAGAAGATCGCCAACCAGTCCGACGCCCAGTCTGGCGCGCGCGGCATTCGCGAACTGGAGCGCATCCGCGACCAGAACCTCGTCGGCATCATGCATGCGCTGAAGGCCGGCGACGAGGGCCGCGGCTGGGGGTCGGGCAAGCTGCTCGCCGAATTCGAGGCGCATCTGTGGGCCAAGGCCGGCAAGGCGAAGGTCGAGGTCTCATCGAGCGAACCGCTCCGCCTCGTCGATACCAAGGTCAACGCCGCCTGGGTCGATTACAACGGCCACATGACGGAGCACCGCTATCTCCAGCTCTTCGGCGACACATCCGACGCGCTGCTGCGCCTCATCGGCGTCGACTTCGCCTATGTCGAGGCCGGCCACAGCTACTACACGGTGGAAACCCACATCCGCCATATCGGCGAGGGCAAGCTCGGCCAGGCGCTCTACACGACGCTCCAGCTTCTCTCTTCCGACAGGAAGCGGCTGCACTTCTTCACCCGCATCCACGACGCCGCCACCGGCGACGTCATCGCGACCGCAGAGCAGATGATGGTCCATGTGGACAGTAAGGCCGGCAAGAGCGTCGATGCGCCCGAGGACGTTCTGGCGAAGATCGCGCCGATTGCCGAAGCTCACGCGAAGCTGCCGGTGCCGGACGGCGCGGGCCGCAGCGTCGGGCAGAGGAAAGCGCAGTAAGAACGGCCCCTCACCCTAACCCTCTCCCCGCAAGCGGGGAGAGGGAACCTGCCCAAAGCAGGCTTGGGGAATGGAGGAAACCGGCGCGGCATATCCCTTCTCCCCGCCTGCGGGGAGAAGGTGGCGGCAGCCGGATGAGGGGCAAACCGAAACGAGGGGAATACCATGAATTTCGCACTCACCGACGAACAGCAGATGATCGTGGACACGGTCCGCACCTTCGTCGAAACGGAAATCTATCCACATGAAAACGAAGTCGAGCGCACCGGCCATGTGCCGCCGGAACTCGGCCGGGAGATCGCCCGCAAGTGCAAGGAGATTGGCTTCTTCGGCTGCAACATGCCCGAAGAGGTCGGCGGCGCGGGCCTCGACCACACGTCCTTCACGCTGGTCGAGCGCGAGCTTGGCCGCGGCTCGATGGCGCTGACGGTCTTCTTCGGCCGCCCCTCCGGCATCCTCATGGCCTGCAACGACGAGCAGCGCGAGCGCTATCTCCTTCCCGCCGTCAGCGGCGAGAAATTCGATGCGCTCGCCATGACCGAGCCGGACGCCGGCTCCGACGTGCGCGGCATGAAGTGCTTCGCCCGCAAGGACGGCGACGACTGGGTCGTCAACGGCACCAAGCACTTCATCAGCCACGCCAACATCGCCGATTTCGTCATCGTCTTTATCGCGACGGGCGAGGAGGACACGCCGCGCGGCAAGAAGAAGCTCATCACCTGCTTCCTCGTCGACCGCGGCACGCCGGGCTTCGAGATCCGCGAGGGCTACAACTCCGTCTCGCACCGCGGCTACAAGAACTGCATCCTCAATTTCGACGAATGCCGCCTGCCCTCCGCCCAGATCCTCGGTGAAGTCCACAAGGGCTTCGACATCGCCAACGACTGGCTCTACGCGACGCGCCTCACCGTCGCCGCCACCTCCGTCGGCCGCGCCCGCCGCGCCTTCGACTATGCGCTGAACTATGCCGCCGAGCGAAAACAGTTCGGCAAGCCGATCGGCGCGAACCAGGGCGTCTCCTTCAAGCTCGCCGACATGATCACCGAGATCGACGCCGCCGACCTCCTGACGCTCTCGGCCGCCTGGCGGCTCGACCAGGGCCTGCCGTCGAACCGCGAGATCGCCTCGGCAAAAGTCTACGCCACGGAAATGCTCTCCCGCGTCACCGACGAGGCGATCCAGATCTTCGGCGGCATGGGCCTGATGGACGACCTGCCGCTCGCCCGCTTCTGGCGCGACGCCCGCGTCGAGCGCATCTGGGACGGCACCTCGGAAATCCAGCGGCACATCATCAGCCGCGACCTGCTCCGGCCGCTGGGGGCGTGATGAATATGGCAGTCCGTGCCCCTGATACCCCCCTCTGCCCTGCCGGGGATCTCCCCCTCAAGGGGGGAGATCGGCAGGAAGCTAGAGCGTCGCTCAATCAGCAACGCGCGATAGGGGCGAAACGGCGCTCCATCCAATCTCCCCCCTTGAGGGGGAGATCCCCGGCAGGGCAGAGGGGGGTGGCCCGGTGACCCGCCCCCTCGACCGCCTCATCCGCCCGAAATCCATAGCCGTCTTCGGCGGCAAGGAGGCCCGGCGGGTCATCTACCAGTGCGACAAGATGGGCTTTTCCGGCGAAATCTGGCCGGTGCATCCGCGCGAGGACGAAATCCTCGGCCGCAAATGCTACCGCTCCGTCGCCGACCTTCCCGCCGCGCCGGATGCCTCCTTCGTCGGCGTCAACCGCGAACTCACCATTGGCATCATCCGTGACCTCGCGGCGCGCGGCGCGGGCGGCGCGGTCTGCTACGCCTCCGGCTTCCGCGAAGCCGTCAGCGAGCTTGCGGACGGTGACGACCTGCAGAGGGCGCTGGTGGAAGCCGCCGGCGACATGCCGATCCTCGGCCCCAACTGCTACGGCTTCATCAACATGCTGGACGGCGCCCTGCTCTGGCCCGACCAGCACGGCATGCTGCGCATCGAAAAGGGCGTCGCCGTCCTCACCCAGTCCTCCAACATCGCCTGCAATGTCTCGATGCAGCAGCGCGGCCTGCCGCTCGCCTATATCCTGACGGCCGGCAACCAGGCGCAGACCGGCCTTGCCGACCTCGCCTGCGCCGTGCTCGAAGACCCCCGCGTCACCGCCGTCGGCCTGCATATCGAGGGCTTCGACAGCCTCGCCTCGCTGGAGCGCCTCGGGCTGCGCGCCCGCGAACTGAAGAAACCCGTCGTCACGCTGAAGGTCGGCAAGTCGGAACAGGCGCAGCTCGCCACCGTCTCGCACACCGCCTCGCTCGCCGGCAACGACGCCGTCTCCTCGGCGCTGCTCGCCCGCCTCGGCATCGGCCGCGTCGAGACCTTGCCGGAACTGCTCGAAACGCTGAAGCTGCTGCATGTCGCCGGCCCTTTGCCGAACCACGACATCTCCTCCATGTCCTGCTCGGGCGGCGAGGCCTCGCTGATGGCGGATGCCGGGGTGAAGCGGAAAGTCGTCTATCGCGACCTGAAGCCGGAACAGCGCCGTCCGCTGCGCGAAACGCTCGGCCAGATGGTGACGATCTCCAACCCGCTCGACTACCACACCTTCGTCTGGGGCAACCGCGAGAAGCAGACCGCCGCCTTCACCACCATGATGCAGGGCGGCTATGCGCTGAACCTCGTCGTGCTCGACTTCCCCCGCCTCGACCGCTGCGACGCCGCCGACTGGACCACCACCTGCGAGGCCCTGATCGACGCCGCGCGGGCGACGGGCGAAAATGCCGGCATCGTCGCCAGCATGGGCGAGAACCTGCCGGAAGCGACCGCCGAAATGCTGGTGCGAAATGGCGTCGTACCGTTCTACGGCATCGAGGAAGCGCTTGCCGCCGCCGATGCCGCCGCCGGCATAGGCGAAGCCTGGTCGAAGCCGCTTGCCGCCCCGCTGCTCAAGGCCGCGGCAAGCGAAGGCGAGGCGATCACGCTCACCGAGCACGAGGCCAAGCAGGCACTCACCGCCCATGGCCTGCCGGTGCCGAAGGGCCTCACCGCCGAAACAGCGGAAGCCGCGGCGCAGGCAGCCGAAACACTCGGCTTCCCCGTCGTGCTCAAGGGCCTCGGCGTGGCGCACAAGACCGAAGCCGGCGCGGTCAAGCTCAACCTCGCCGACCGCGAAGCCGTTCTCGATGCGGCACAGGCCATGGCCGGCATCGCCTCGGGTTTCCTCGTGGAGAAGATGGTGGGCAAACCGGTCGCCGAACTCATCGTCGGCGCGATGCGCGATCCCGTCGCCGGCCCGGTGCTGACCATTGGCGCCGGCGGCATCCTTGTCGAACTCCTTGAAGATTCGGCGATTTTGACCCTGCCGACCGACGAGACGGCGATCCGCGAAGCCATTTCCGGCCTCAAGGTCGCCAGGCTGCTGAACGGTTATCGCGGCGCGCCGAAGGGCGATATCGACGCCCTTGTCGCCGCCGTCGCATCAGCGGCATCCTATGTCGTTTCAAACGCTTCAATAATCGAAGAACTGGACGTTAATCCCGTAATGGTGCTCCCCGCCGGCGACGGTGTCGTGGCGGCCGACGCACTGATCCGTCTGAGGAAACAATCATGACCGGACCGATACGCCAGCGCCGCGAAGGCGGCATCCTCGAAGTCACGATCGATCGCCCCAAGGCGAACGCCATCGACCTTGCGACCAGCCGCATCATGGGCGAGGTTTTCCGGGACTTCCGCGACGACGACAGCCTGCGCGTCGCCATCGTCACCGGCGCGGGGGAGAAATTCTTCTGTCCGGGATGGGACCTGAAAGCGGCAGCCGCCGGCGATGCGGTGGACGGCGACTACGGCATCGGCGGCTTCGGCGGCATGCAGGAACTGCGCGACCTCAACAAGCCGATCATCGCCGCCATCAACGGCATCTGCTGCGGCGGCGGCTTCGAGATCGCGCTGTCGACCGACCTCATCCTCGCCGCCGAGCACGCGACCTTCGCCCTGCCGGAAATCCGCTCCGGCACGGTGGCCGATGCCGCCTCGATCAAGCTGCCGAAGCGCATCCCCTATCACATCGCCATGGACATGCTGCTCACCGGCCGCTGGCTGGACGTTCAGGAGGCGCATCGCTGGGGCTTCGTCAACGAGATCCTGCCCGCCGACAAGCTTCTCGACCGGGCGTGGGAGCTGGCGCGCCTGCTCGAAAGCGGCCCGCCGCTCGTCTATGCCGCCATCAAGGAAGTGGTGCGCGCTGCCGAGGGCGAGACCTTCCAGACGACGATGAACAGGATCACCAAGCGGCAGTTCCGCACGGTCGACATTCTCTATTCCAGCGAGGATCAGCTCGAGGGCGCGCGCGCCTTCGCCGAGAAGCGCGACCCCGTCTGGAAGGGACGATAGGACGGCGCCACCGGTTCGAGACAGAAAGGAGATCAGGGAGGACCACGATCCCGCGCCGGACATAAAAACCGGACATAAGGTTGCCTTACAGGCGAAAAACAGAAATTCTGCCAATCACAACGACAAATGCCCGCCAAAGGGCCAGCGAAAGGGAACAGGGGAATGACTGATTACACCAAATACCTCACCGGCCAGGTCACGCTCGGCAAGATGAACCGCCGCGAGTTCAAGGGCCGCGCCGCTGCCTTCGGCATCACGCTCGCCGCCGCCGGCACCCTCTTCGACACCGCCGCGAAGGCCCAGGAGCCCAAGCGCGGCGGTAACCTGAAGCTCGGCCTGGAAGGCGCGGCCGCGACCGACTCCAAGGACCCCGCCAAGGCGCTTTCGCAGTTCATGTTCGTCGTCGGCCGCAACTGGGGCGACATGCTGGTGGAATCCGAACCGCTGACCGGCAAGCCGGTTCCGGCCCTCGCCGAATCCTGGGAACCTTCCGCCGACGCCTCCACCTGGACCTTCAATATCCGCAAGGGCGTGAAATTCCACGACGGCAAGGAACTGACCGTCGACGACGTCATCAAGACCCTGCAGCGCCACACCGACGAGAAGTCGGAATCCGGCGCGCTCGGCGTCATGAAGTCGATCAAGGAGATCAAGGCGGACGGCGACAAGCTGGTGCTCGTGCTGACGGAAGGCAATGCCGACCTGCCGCTGCTGCTCACCGACTACCACCTCATCATCCAGCCGAACGGCGGCCTCGACGATCCCAATGCGCAGATCGGCACCGGCCCCTACAAGGTGACAAGCTTCGAGGCGGGCGTGCGCGCCACCTTCGAGCGCAACAAGGACGACTGGCGCCAGGACCGCGGCTTCGTCGACACGATCGAGATGATCGCGATGAACGACGCGACCGCCCGCATCGCCGCTCTCTCCTCCGGCCAGGTGCACTATATCAACCGCGTCGACCCGAAGACCGTGGATCTCCTCAAGCGCGCGCCGACCGTGGAAATTCTCTCCACCTCCGGCCGCGGCCACTACGTCTTCATCATGCATTGCAACACCGCGCCCTTCGACAACAACGACCTGCGCATGGCGCTGAAATACGCCATGGACCGCGAGACGATGCTCGAGAAGGTGCTCGGCGGCTACGGCAAGATCGGCAACGACTTCCCGATCAACGAGACCTATGCCCTCTTCCCGGAAGGCATCGAGCAGCGCGCCTACGATCCGGACAAGGCCGCCTTCCACTACAAGAAGTCGGGCCATAGCGGCTCGGTGCTGCTGCGCACCTCCGACGTCGCCTTCCCGGGCGCCGTCGACGCCGCCGTCCTCTACCAGGAGAGCGCCAAGAAGGCCGGCATCGAGATCGAGGTGAAGCGCGAGCCGGGCGATGGCTACTGGTCGAACGTCTGGAACGTCCAGCCCTTCTCCACCTCCTACTGGGGCGGCCGCCCGACGCAGGACCAGATGTATTCCACCGCCTATCTCTCGACGGCGGACTGGAACGACACCCGCTTCAAGCGCCCGGACTTCGACAAGCTGCTGCTCGAAGCCCGCTCGGAGCTCGACGAGGCCAAGCGCAAGGACATGTACCGCACCATGGCCATGATGGTGCGTGACGAGGGCGGCCTGATCCTGCCGATGTTCAACGACTTCGTGAACGCCTGCGGCAAGAACGTGAAGGGCTACGTTCACGATATCGGCAACGACATGTCGAACGGCTATGTCGCAACCCGCGTCTGGCTCGACGCCTGATGACCGGCAACGGACCGGCGCACGGTCCGGAGCTGACGGCGACGGCGACGGCGGGCGATAGCCCGCAGTCGACCGGCGTCGCCGGGTCGGTTGCGTCCACCGGAACCCCAGCCATCGAAGCTACGCCTTCGTCCTGGGCAAAACTCAGCAAGAAGAGCCCGCTCGCTGCGCTCATCCTGCAGCGCCTCGCGCTCAGCGTGGCTCTTCTCTTCGCCGTGTCGCTGATGATCTTCGGCGGCGTGGAAGCCCTGCCCGGCGACTTCGCGACGACCTATCTCGGCCAGTCCGCAACGCCGCAGGCGGTGGAGAACATCCGCAAGGATCTCGGCCTCGACCAGCCCGCCACAACCCGCTACTTCAAATGGCTCGGCGGCGCCGTCCAGGGTGATTTCGGCAAGTCCTGGGCCTCGAAGCAATCGGTCAGCGAGCAGATCGGCAAACGCCTCGGCAATTCGCTGTTCCTCGCCTTCTTCGCTGCGATCATATCGGTGCCTCTCGCCGTCGGCCTCGGCATGCTCGCGGTACAATACCGCAACCGCCTGCCGGACAAGATCATCAACGTCATCTCGCTTGCGGCGATCTCGCTTCCCGAATTCTTCGTGGGCTACCTGCTGATCCTGTTCTTCGCCGTGCAGATGGGCGTCGCGACCTTCCCCGCGACGGTCTACGATTCCATGACGCTCGGCCAGCGCCTCTCCGCCATCGCGCTGCCGACCGCCACCCTCGTCCTCGTCGTGCTCGCCCACATGATGCGCATGACGCGGGCGGCGATCCTCAACGTCATGTCCTCGGCCTATGTCGAGACGGCGGAGCTCAAGGGCCTCAGCGGCATCCGGATCATCGCCAGGCATGCGGCGCCGAATGCTGTGGCCCCTGTCATCAACGTCATCGCGCTCAACCTCGCCTATCTCGTGGTGGGCGTCGTCGTCGTGGAGGTGGTCTTCGTCTATCCCGGCATGGGCCAGTACATGGTCGACGCCGTGACGGTGCGTGACATGCCCGTCGTGCAGGCCTGCGGCCTGATCTTCGCCGCCTTCTACATCTTCCTCAACATGTTCGCCGATATCCTTGCGATCGTCGCGAACCCCAGATTGAGGCATCCGCGATGAGACTATCCACCATTCCCGTCAGCGCATGGATCGGTATTCTGGGCATTGCCCTTGCCCTCTTCTGCGCGCTCTTCGCCCCCTTCATCGCGCCGCATGGCGAAAGCGAGATCGTCGGCTCCGTCTGGCAGCCGATGGGCGGCGACTTCCTGCTCGGCACGGACAATCTCGGCCGCGACCTCTTCTCGCGGCTGATCTTCGGCGCCCGCACCACGATCTTCGTGGCGCTGGCGGCGACCGTGCTCTCCTTCTCGCTCGGCATGCTGCTGTCCTTCACGGCGGCGGTGACGGGCGGGCTGGTCGACCAGGTCTTCTCGCGCTTCAACGACCTGATGATGGCGATCCCCACGCTGATCTTCGCCCTCGTCGTGCTGGCGGTGCTGCCGCAGCAGCTCTGGATCCTCATCCTCGTCATGGCGATCCTCGATTCCACGCGCGTCTACCGCATCGGCCGCGCCGTCGCGCTCGACGTGGCGGTGATGGAATTCGTGGAGGCGGCAAGACTGCGCGGCGAAGGCACGGGCTGGATCATCTTCCGCGAGATCCTGCCCAACACGCTCTCGCCGCTGCTTGCCGAATTCGGCCTGCGCTTCGCCTTCTCGATCCTGTTCCTGTCCACCCTCTCCTTCCTCGGCCTCGGCATCCAGCCGCCGGCCGCTGACTGGGGCGGCATGGTGAAGGACAACAAGGACGGCATCATCTTCGGCATCTCGGCCGCCCTCATCCCGGGTGGGGCGATCGCGGGGCTGGCCATCTGCGTCAACCTCGTCGTCGACTGGCTGATGAAACGCACCTCGAGCCTGAAGGGGGGACGCGGCGATGGCTGATCTTCTTTCCGTCCGCAATCTCAAGATCGAGGCGACGAGCTACCCGCCGGGCGAGCCGCCGAAGACCGTGACGCTCGTCGAGGGCGTGAACTTCGACGTGCAAAAGGGCAAGGTTCTCGGCCTCATCGGCGAATCCGGCGCCGGCAAGTCCACCATCGGCCTCACCGCGCTCGCCTATGGGCGCGGCGGGGTGCGCATCACCGGCGGCGAGGTTAAGCTCAACGGCGAAGACCTCCTGAAGCTCTCGCCCGCCGGCATCCGCAAGGTGCGCGGCTGTAAGGTCTGCTACGTCGCCCAGTCGGCGGCCGCGGCCTTCAACCCCGCCCACCGGCTCGGCGAGCAGGTGATCGAGGCGTCGCTGAAGCACGGCGTCATGAGCCGTGAGGAGGCGGAAAAACGCGCGCTCTATCTCTTCCGGGTGCTCGGCCTGCCGAACCCGGAAACCTTCGGCCAGCGTTATCCGCATCAGGTCTCCGGCGGCCAGCTGCAGCGTGCCATGACCACCATGGCGCTCTGCCCCAATCCCGAACTGATCATCTTCGACGAGCCGACCACCGCGCTCGACGTGACGACGCAGATCGACGTGCTCGCCGCCATCAAGCATGCCATCGAGGAAACCCACACGGCCGCGCTCTACATCACCCACGACCTTGCCGTCGTGGCGCAGATCACGGACGATATCCTCGTGCTCCGTCACGGCAAGATGGTGGAATACGGCTCGGTGCAGCAGATCATCGAGGCGCCGCGGGAAGAGTATACCCGCGCCCTCGTCAACGTGCGCGGCACCGGCCGGGACGAGGCGCCCGACCAGACGGACACGCTGCTCAAGGTGGAGAACGTCACCGCCGGCTATTCCAACGGCTTCAAGGTGCTGCAGAACGTCTCGCTGCACCTGCCGAAGGGCCAGACGCTGGCGGTCGTGGGCGAATCGGGTTCCGGCAAATCCACCCTCGCCCGCGTCATCACCGGCCTCCTGCCGCCGCAGGAAGGCACGATCAGCTTCGACGGCAAGCCCCTCCCGAAGGCGCTGAAGGGCCGGTCGAACGACGAGCTGCGCCGCATCCAGATGATCTACCAGATGGCCGACACCGCAATGAACCCGCGCCAGACGGTGCGCGACATCATCGGCCGCCCCCTCACCTTCTATTACGGCCTGCGCGGACAGCAGAAGACGGAGCGGGTGAAGGAGCTGCTGGACCAGATCGAGATGGGCGGCCGCTTCGCCGACCGCTACCCGGCCGAGCTTTCCGGCGGCCAGAAGCAGCGCGTCGCCATTGCAAGGGCGCTCGCGGCCAAGCCCGAACTCATCCTCTGCGACGAGCCGACCTCCGCGCTCGACCCGCTGGTGGCCGAGGGCATCCTGAAGCTTCTCCTGAAGCTGCAGGAGGAAACCCATGTCTCCTACATGTTCATCACCCACGACATCGCCATCGTGCGCGCCATCGCCGACAGCGTGGCCGTGATGCACCGCGGCCGCCTCGTGCGCTTCGGCCCGAAGTCCAAGGTCCTCTCGCCACCCTTCGACGACTACACCGACCTCCTGCTGAAATCCGTTCCGGAAATGGAGATCGGCTGGCTGGAACGGGTGCTGGCGACACGGCGCATGGAGAGCGCCGGGAATTGATGCATGCGGGCGGCTTCGGCCGCCCGTTTTCGTAGCAGCGTAGCCCCTCATCCGGCCTGCCGGCCACCTTCTCCTTGGCTGCGGGGCGAAGGAGATATGCAGCACCGTTTTCCTCAATCATCAATGCCGCGTGGGGCAAGTCCCCTCTCCCCGCTTGCGGGGAGAGCGACTGTCTTGAATTGCAAGACGGTAAAGGGCTTTGGAACGAGGAGTTTGTTGAGAATTTCGGTACCCCATCCTTGCGCATAGCGGGCTTGGTCCCCGGCCGGAGCTTGGCCCAAGCGAC